>Ga0065705_10000583_pt1 | contig 426179 bp, 403 predicted proteins | sample SwibulcommuniRL2_FD_59092 | JGI IMG/M metagenome (GOLD analysis project Ga0065705, IMG submission 59092) | Bulk soil microbial communities from switchgrass field near Rose Lake, East Lansing, Michigan, USA - RL2 Bulk Soil v2 (version 2) | ecosystem: Environmental > Terrestrial > Soil >...
ACAACACACGGGGGTGCATCATTCCAAGCAAATGTTATATATCCACCAAATTAAAAATAATTCGGTATCAACAAACTTGGCACACTATTGAGTTCTCAAACAACAAACACTCTCGACACCACAACCACCAAAACTCGGTGACTACTTCGCTCCGGAGCAACTTTACAAGCTTACCACCTTGTTGACTGTTGTCAACTCGATGTTTCCGACTTGTTCACGTCCCTTGAATTCGCATCCCTTGCGGGCAATCCGTTCAAGCGGCGCGAGAAGTAACTCTACACGTCTTGCGGGTGAACGCAAAATCGTCCATTACGCCAGTTATTCATCGCGAATTTCCCGTACTTCCGGGAAACTCTTGCGCATTACACCTTTGAGATTGCCTCAATCGGCAAAAAACAACCTTATGAACCAGCTCACGCTTAAAGTAGTTGGGCTGGTTTCTCCGCCAAATGACGGGGAAACCAGCCCAACGGTAATTTATGTGCCTACTTGCTTTCGGCGTTACGCAAACGAGAAACCTCGTAGAGCGAGATGCCCACAGCCATCGAAGCGTTCAATGACTCCATCGCAGAGTCGATAGGAATCGAAACGATCGCATCGCAGTTTTCGCGAACCAAACGGGACAGGCCCTTACCTTCGGAACCGACAACGATGCAAAGTGGACCGGTGGCTAGTTCCAGATTTGGCAGATCCATATTGCCGCCGGCGTCCAGGCCAATCACGAAGATTCCGGCAGACTTGATTTCTTTCAAGGCATTGGTCAGGTTGCTGCACTTAGCAACTGGTACTCGTACCGCTGCACCAGCACTGGTCTTCCAAGCAGAAGCAGTCATCCCGACACTGCGACGTTCTGGGATGATCACGCCATCAGCGCCGAAGGCCGAGGCGGAACGAATGATGGCGCCAAGGTTGCGTGGATCGGTAATTCCGTCCAGAGCAATGAACAGTGGCTGGGTGCGCTTGTAGCCGCGGGCATAATCCTTCACGGATTTCTGTGCCAGCTGTACAGCGTCCTTGTATTCATACGGCGGGATCTGCAGGGCGAGGCCCTGGTGGATTGCACCGTCGGTCATCCGCTCAAGTTCTACCTTGTTGGCTTCCATCAATGGGATACCAAGCTCGTTAGCAAGCTTCAATGACTCACGTACGCGGTCATCAACCTCGATACGAATTGCAACGTGCAGCGCCTTCGCCGGAATTCCAGCGCGCAGAGCTTCAACAACCGAGTTACGGCCGGTCACCATTTCCGCATTAACCTTGATGCGGTCGTTGCGCTTAGCTGCGGTGCGCTTGTTTGCAGCGCGTTCGGCCAGCTCCTTGGTGCGGTAAGCCTTGTGGTAAGGACGATCCTCGGCTTTCGGGGTGGGGCCCTTGCCCTCTAGGGAGCGGCGGCCTTTGCCGCCACTGCCCTTAGTTGGGCCCTTTTTGCCCTTGCGAACCGCTCCCGCGCGTTCTTGAGGAGTACTCATTTGATCTGTCCTTTGTTATGAATTCTTATTTTGGCCGCGGGTGCGGTTATTTGGTCAGGGTCCAGCGGGCACCGTCGGCTGAATCAGCCACGGTAATACCTGCGGAAGCTAGGGCGTCGCGGATAGCATCCGAACGCGCCCAGTCTTTCGCTGCACGCGCTTGGGTTCGCTCCGCTAGTTGCGCTTGAATCAAAGTGTCTAGTGCTTCCGCTTCCGCGCTGTGCTCAGCGTTTGAGCTGCTTCGTGCATCGTCGAGTCCTAGAACTTCAGTCATGGCCAGCACCTGGCCGAGGGATTCGAACACGATTGCGTCATCGTCCGCATCCAGCCCGGCATTTCCGCGACGGACCGCTTCATGCAATGCGGCCAGCGCCATCGGCACGTTGAGGTCATCATCCATGGCGGCACCGAAAGCTTCAGGCACCGTGGTTGCTTGCACCGCGCTACCGCTGTTTGCGGCCCGGTAGTTAGCGTTGGAAATGAACGTATCGATACGTTCTACCGCGGCGGCGGCCTCGGTCAGCGAATCTGGGCGGTAATCCAACTGTGAACGGTACTGAGCCTGGCCCAGGAAGTATCGAACGACTCGGGCTTCAGCCAACTGCAACATTTCTTCCGGAGAAATCGTGTTGCCAATGGACTTGCTCATCTTTTCTCCGGCATAGGTGACCATGCCGTTGTGCATCCAGTAGTTGGCAAACCCTTGGCCGGCGGCAGTTGACTGCGCCAACTCATTTTCGTGATGCGGGAAGCGTAGGTCTAGTCCCCCACCATGAATGTCGAAGTGCGTACCAAGATATTTAGCCGCCATGGCCGAGCATTCCAAGTGCCATCCGGGACGTCCTCGTCCCCATGGACTGGTCCATGATGCGGTGATGGGGTCGCTTTCCTTATGCCCCTTCCATAGGGCGAAGTCACGCGGGTCCCGCTTGCCACGCGGATCTGCGTCGGCGGCAGCCTGCATGTCATCGATCTTCTGTCGGGTCAATGAACCGTAGGCTTCGAAGGAACGCACGTCGAAGTACACATCTCCGGAGAGATCGGTCGCCGGGTAAGCATGCCCCCGGGAGATCAACGTTTCGATCAGCTCATGCATTTCCGTGATATGCCCGGTCGCACGTGGCTCGTAAGTTGGCCTGCGTACCCCAAGTGCCGCATAAGCGTTAGCAAATTCTTGTTCAAAGCGGTAGGCCAGCGCGTACCAAGCTTCGCTTGGCTGGTAATACTGGTCAGCGGTGAAACCTTCGGCAAAGGAGTTTGCCGATTTCTCCAGAATCTTGTCATCGATATCCGTCACGTTACGCACCGTGGTGACCTTATATCCACGGTATTCGAGCCAACGCACCAAGATGTCATAGGCAATAGCGCTACGCACGTGACCTACGTGCGGCATTCCCTGCACGGTTGCGCCACAGTAGTACAGCTTCACTTCGCCGTCGGTTAACGGCTTAAAGTCTCGTACGGACGCAGTCTTGGTGTCATAAAATCGCAGGCTCACATCTTTAAGGTTATCCGAAGAAACTCATGGTTGTGCAGGGATGCGATAAGGAACGCACCGACGTGTTGACTACTCGCCCTCTGAGAGCACCGGATAGACCAGTGCGGTGGCATATGCGGTGACCCCGATTCCTTCGCCTTCGTAACCCAATCCGTCGCTGGTTGTTGCCGTGACACTCACCGGAGCACCGAGCACGTCGGAAAGCAATTGGTTTGCTTCTTCGCGGCGGGCAGCGAAGCGTGGACGTCGGGCCACAAACTGTACTGCGACGTTCCCGATTTCGAATCCGGCCTCGCGAACTAGCCGGGCCGCTTCTGCAAGCAGGCTCACACCGCTGGCACCAGCAAATTCTGGTCGATCCACCCCGAAGTGAGTGCCTAGATCACCTATACCGCTGGCGGAGAACAAGGCGTCGCAGGCTGCGTGAGCTACCGCATCCCCATCGGAATGCCCGGATAACCCAATGTCATCAGGGAAGAAAAGACCCCGCAAGCCACATTTGTCGTGTCGGATCGCTGCTGACCGCGTGAACATCGATGCCATTGCCGATACGTGGGATGACCATATTTTGTCTCCAGTTGATTCCGCGGTGCTGTCTCAAACAGCCGGTTGACCGCATCGAGATCCTCAGGGTGGGTGACCTTGAGTGAGCGGGCGTCGCCGGGAACGATATGTACTGCGATGTCACAATCCCGAACAATCGACGCATCGTCTGTGACTCGCTCTAAATCTTTAAGACTGTAGTGATCTAACCGTGAGTGAGCTTCCAGCAGCGTTCGCGCAGCGAACCCTTGCGGAGTTTGTACTGCACGCAGAGTACTGCGGTCCGGGGTCTGAACCAGGATCTGGCTGTCGGTCTCTGGGTCGCTGGCCACCACACTGATGGTGTCTGTCACCGCCAATGCAGGGATGACCGCTTGCACACCGGGCTTATCCAGTTCAGCAAGGATTGAGTCATATTGGGCCACGGGTGCGAAGGCCCGGGCTGCGTCATGCACCAGAATGTAGCTGACATCCGTGCTCACCTCGGCAAGCCCCTTACGCACCGACGCAGCACGACTGCTTCCACCGGTGACCGTGCGCACCACCTGCGGATAACCCGACAGCTTCTCGGTTAGCCGGGAATCGTCCGGGGGTACCACGACGATAATTTCTTTGATCCGTGGAACACGGAGCATGGTGTCCAAGGCGTGCTCGGCTAAAGATTTTCCGCGCACCTGGACTAACGCTTTAGGCATCCCGGCTCCTAGCCGGGTTCCCGTCCCTGCGGCCACGAGGATTACTGCTACGGGTTGTTCTTGTTGCTCGCTCACGAGGCTCAGCCTATCGCGCAACGCGGAACTGATTAAATGACTAAACCGTGGGTCGCTTTACGGCGTCCCACGGTTACTTGTCTTTTAGCTTCTGCTGCTACTGACTCCACAAAATTTAGGCGGAAGCCAAAACTTCGTCCAGTAGAACTTCTGCCTTGGTCTCATCCAGGTCCTTGGCCAGAGCCAATTCACTGATCAATACCTGACGGGCTTTGGAGAGCATACGCTTTTCGCCTGCGGACAGGCCACGGTCATTCTCTCGACGCCAAAGATCGCGAACGACCTCTGCCACCTTGATGACATCACCGGAGGCAAGCTTTTCCAAGTTTGCCTTGTAGCGGCGCGACCAGTTGGTCGGCTCTTCAGTAAATTCAGCACGAAGGACATCGAACACATGGTCCAAGCCTTCCTGACCTACCACGTCACGCACGCCAACCAGATCAACGTTCTCAGCTGGAACCTCAATGGTCAGGTCGCCCTGAGCCACCTTGAGCTTGAGATACATTTTCTCTTCGCCCTTGATCTTGCGCATTTTGATCTCTTCGATCATTGCCGCGCCGTGGTGCGGGTAGACAACAGTCTCGCCAACCTCAAAAACCATGTGAATAAACCCCTTTCCCACCTCCCAGTCTACCACGGGCAGGCTTGCGAAAATCTTCACTATGGCCCAAATAACCGCGAAAAGACGCGGAAGAACCTCTTCCACTTGCGGGAGAAACGTGGTATGAAGTTAACAGGTTGAGCGGACCACCCCTTTCCCACAAACCGCAACAACCTACTACAACTTGTCGAAATCAATGTGTTGCACGTCGCTAAATCACGTTCTAGAGCGAATTACGGTTAGGCTTAGTACCAGTCGTGGTCTTCGTGTTCCCCTGCGCCTTGGGCGCGGAACACCGAAAACGGCCGCGAATCCGCAACTCATTATTCTCACCGAGGAGTTAGTGCCGTGATCACCGCACGCATGACCGCTGGACGTCGTATTGCTACGTCCCTAGCCGTGGCTGCCCTGGCATTCGGTGTCACCAGCTGTGGCGCCATCAACCAGCAGTCGACTACTGACCAGTACAACGCATCCGACGGCATCCATGTTGATGTTGCCAATGCCGAGGTTCGCAACCTGATGTTCGTCGCAAACGCCGACGATTCCAAGGCCCGCCTCATCGGATCGGTAGTCAACGATTCAGATAGCGCAGTCAGCGTGCAGATCAAGGCCGGTTCGGCCGCCGCCGTGAGCATCGACGTTCCTGCCAAGCAGGTCGTCAAGCTGGAAGATGACAAGAACGAGAAGGTCATCTCCGCACTGGGCGTCAAACCAGGTGAGCACGCAGAGACTACCTTCACCGCAGCCGGCAAAAACGTTAACTTCAGCGTTCCAGTTGTCGATGGAACCCTCGCCGAATACCGCGACTTCGTTCCCGGCGGTTACGATTCAGCAACGACCGAGCACCTGAAGCCGGTCGAGCACGAGTCAACCTCGGGCCACTAAGCAACTCAAGCAATAAATAAAGGCTTCGGCCTTCGACGATTCCCTCCTGAGAGTGAATCGGTCGAGGACCGAAGCCTTTGCTGTTTCCCGGTGTTGCTCTAGCTGTTTAGGCTACGAACTTATAGCCGAGCCCACGCACGGTAACCAGGTGTTCCGGGATTGCCGGATCCGCCTCAATCTTCGAACGCAGTCGCTTCACATGCACGTCAAGAGTTTTAGTGTCTCCCACATAATCGCTGCCCCACACACGGTCGATGAGCTGACCACGGGTCAGCACCCGGCCGGCATTGCGCAGCAGCATTTCTAGCAGCTCAAACTCTTTCAAAGGCATAGCTACCTCGGTATTGCTCACCGAGACCACATGGCGTTCAACATCCATGCGTACCGGGCCGGCGGTGACCACATTGGTGATCAATTCTTCGGCCTCGCCTTGCCGGCGAAGCACCGCACGGATGCGAGCCAGAAGTTCACGTGAGGAGTACGGCTTGGTGACGTAGTCATCCGCGCCGAGCTCAAGTCCCACCACCTTGTCGATTTCCGAATCCTTAGCGGTGAGCATGATGACAGGGACCTGGCTGGTGGCGCGGATCTGCCGAATCACCTCGGTGCCCGGTTGTCCGGGAAGCATCAAGTCAAGCAGCACCAAATCGGCGCCGTGGCGCTCAAAATCGGTGACAGCCACAATACCGTCGTCGGCGATGCGCACCTCAAAACCTTCACGTTCCAACAGGTAGGAAAGTGGGTCCGAGAGCGACTCTTCGTCCTCGACGATCAAAATGCGGGTCATCGGCGTTCTCCTTCACGATCCGCCACACTCGTGGCGCTCGCTTTATCATTCGTCGTATCGGTGGCCAATTCCGAGGGCTCGGCCCCTTCTTCATCCACTATGGGAAGTCTGAGTGTGAACGTGGATCCCTGTCCGGGCTGCGACCACAACGACACTTCGCCGCCATGGTTTGCCAGGACGTGCTTGACGATGCTCAACCCTAGGCCGGTGCCGCCGGTTTGCCTCGAACGCGCACCATCCACCCGGTAGAAACGTTCAAAAACGCGTTCCTGCTCCTCGGCGGAGATCCCAGGGCCCTGGTCGGTAACCGAAATCTGTGCATATCCATCGCGCTGACGCAGCCCAACCCCGACGGTAGTATTTGGCGGCGAGTAACGGATCGCGTTATCGATCAGGTTACGCAGGGCAGTCATCAGCAGATCGCCGTCGCCGTGGATTGCCACGTCGAGCTTCCCGCCCACGGTAATGCTGATACCCTTTTCCTCGGCCAGTAGCTTATTGCGGTCAACTGCCTCGCTGATCACCGATTCGATCGCTACGTCTTCACCGTGCAGGATCGAATCACTGGACTGCAGCCGGGACAATTCGATAATGTCCTGGACCAAAGCTGCCAAGCGTTTTGATTCCTTTTGCATACGGGTAGAGAAACGGCGTACCGCAACCGGGTCATCCGCGCCGTCATTGATCGCCTCGGCCAGCAACGACATCGCACCGACCGGGGTTTTCAGCTCGTGGGATACGTTCGCTACAAAGTCGTTACGCATCGCCTCGGTGCGGGTGATATCGGTGCGGTCATCGGCCAGCAGCAGGATGTATTCCTCGCCTAGCGGGGCCACGCGTACATGCACGATTAGCTGTCCGGCGCCCAAGGTGGCACGTTGCAACTCATATTGACTTTCGGCAATGACCCCATCGGCGCGTACCTGACGCACTAACGTGGAAAGTTCCTCATGGACCAGTGTGTGCCCGCGTACCAGCCCATAAGCATAGGAAGCGGGGTTGGCACGAACCACGCCGTCCACGTCATCCAGGATCACAAACGCGCGGCCAATGACCGAGAGTACCGAGGCGGCACCTTCGGGCAGTATCGGTTCGTCAACATCGGGAAGTCCGGAGGCACGCCGCTGCGAAAAGCGGTAGGCGGCCAGCCCAACTAGTCCCAAGGCTAAACCGATCAGGCCGGCGAGCAGGGTCGAAATCACTTCGTTCACATTATTAGACTAGCTTCCATGACACGTGGTGAAGGTTCCAAATGACGCTAATTAGCGCTTTTCTGTAGGCTGTTCACCAAACGTTCACTTTCCGTGGGATATTCGTTAATAACCCGCTGGCAAGGTGGAAGCAGACCCTCCGCCATGCCCAAAAACAGGGGCATAGGATTCCGTAACTCGAAAGGACCTTCAATGCGTAAGGTATTTCAGGCAGATCTGCAGCAAATCGGCGAAGAGCTGATCGAAATGTCCCGGTTGGTGGCCATCGCCATGGACCGCGCTTGGGATTCACTGGCCAATGCCGACGTTGATCTGGCACAGGAAGTCATCGCAGCAGACGCGAAAATCGACTTCCTGCAGAATCAGCTCGACGAGCGCGCCATCGACACCCTCGCTTTGCAGGGGCCGGTGGCCTCGGACCTGCGCATGATTGTTGGCTCGTTGCGCATGAGCGCTTCACTGGAGCGCATGGGCGACCTCGCACGGCACTTAGCTCAGCTAACCCGACTGCGCTTCCCTAATCACGCAATCCCGGAGCGGATTTCTGAGACCTTCGCACAGATGGCGGAGGTAGATATTCAGATTGCCAAGGAAGTCGGGCGTCTGCTTGATACCCGCGATCTGGCGATCGCAAGGGAAATCATTGAATTGAACCACAAGCTGGACGGGTTGCACGCCAGCGTGTTCACCGTGATCGCTGACGAATCCTGGGATGCCACGGCGCCAACCACGGTAGATGTCTCGCTGACCAGCCGCTACCTTGAACGGTTCGGTGATCACGGGGTATCTGTAGCCCGCAAGGTGACCTACCTAGTAACCGGCGAATGGGATCCAGCCGAGTTTTAAACTCAATTCATTTGGTCCATAAAATTCAACGGCGGTGCATGCTTTCGGTTCATTCCGATAACCTGCACCGCCGTTTGTTTTGTCCGTTGCGCGCCGTAGGGAAAGTAGATTGCAAAAGATGACCATGGCTATCTTCAAGATATGCGCCCTTAAGGTCGTGTAGGTCCATTTCCCAGCCCGGCGCCCTATTAGCCACTCCGTTGCCCGCGCAGGGTCTACGCGTCGATGGCACGGCATTGAGTGCTGGAATGGTCAACGCCTAAGGCTGCGTCTTCTCAGCTGGCCGATTCAGCGGCTTAAAACATTAGGGGGTGGTGCACAGTAGATGCACCACCCCCTAACTGCTGCTGGGCCACAAGGAGTGGACCAGCATCAAGATTGGGTATTACCCTTCGCACTCAACGCAGAAACCTACGTTGCCCTCTTCACGAACTAGCTGTGAGCGGTGACGAATCAAGAAGCACGAGCCACAGATGAACTCGTCTTCCTTCTGCGGAACAACCGTAACGGTTAGTTCCTCGTTGGACAGGTCTGCACCTGGCAGGTCCATACCGTCGGTGTGATCGGCCTCGTCGAGCTCGCTCACGACGCTCTTGGCGTCTGGTGCGTTTGCGGACTTAACCGCGTCTAGAGAAGCCTTACGCGCCTCGGCAACGTCCGGGCGGACTTCATCGTAATCAGTTGCCACGAATTGCATTCCTAACGTGAGCCATTGAGCCTATTCGAAATAGGAGATTACAGCATACTAATACCAGAAACACAATCGTGTGGCGTTGTTTCGCTCACAGCCTGTCATTCATTTGGATTTTAGGCTTAAGAAACAACGAGGCGGACCGGCGCATTCAAGAAATATGAGAGCACCAGTCCGCCTCGGAAAAATTCACTAAGGACTACTTACGGCCCTGATTCGCTACGGCCTTGATCGCATCGGCAGCAGCATCTGGGTCCAGATAAGTTCCACCAGCGGTGATTGGCTGGAAGTTTTCATCCAATTCATAAACCAGTGGGATACCGGTAGGAATATTCACACCGGCGATGGCCTCGTCGCTGATTCCGTCCAGGTGCTTAACTAACGCGCGCAACGAAGTTGCCGTGCGCCGTGACTAAGACGGTTTTCCCTGCGGACAGGTCAGACTTGATCTCGTTTTCCCAGTACGGAAGCATCCGCTCAAGTACGTCCTTGAGGCATTCGGTGCGTGGAGCGTTCTCGCCTAGTTCGGCGTAGCGCTCATCGTTTGCCTGGCTGAATTCCGAGGCATCGTCCAAGGCCGGTGGCGGAGTGTCGTAGCTACGACGCCACTGCATGAACTGCTCTTCGCCGAACTCGGCCAAAGTCTGCGCCTTATCCTTGCCCTGCAATGCACCGTAGTGACGTTCGTTCAGACGCCAGTCACGGTGTACTGGGATCCACCCGCGTCCGGCAGCCTCAAGCGCGAGGTTGGCGGTGGTGATCGCACGGGTCAGCAGCGAGGTATGCAGTACCTCAGGCTTGTAACCGGCCTCGGCCAGCAGTTCGCCGCCACGTGCGGCTTCGGCGCGACCCTTGGCAGTTAGGTTCACGTCGTACCATCCGGTGAACAGGTTCTTTTCGTTCCATTCGCTCTGCCCGTGGCGAAGCAAGATCAAAGTATGGGTCATAGTCTCCATCCTAGCCAATCGCACACTACTACCGCGCGAAAGTTAAGCCGTCGCGCAAAAAACAACACCCCGAACTTCATCTGGCGAAGTCCGGGGTGCTAAAAGTGTCATCTGCGCGGCTTAGCTTAGTTGTACCAGTTACCGCTCTGGCCACTCACCGCGGGCTTGACGTCAGCAAGGTACACGCAGGCGACACAGGCGGAGATCAGTTGAAGGAACCCCCCACTGCTAGCCGGGCCGGAGATCACGGTAAGTACCGAAATGATCGTGGCACCACCGGTCAATGCCATCCACCAGCCTTTGGTGCGCTTACCTTCTTGGGTGTAGCGCGCCGCCTGGTGACGTACACAATCAGCTAATGCCCAGATGGCGATTATGCCAACAACAATGCTGAGCGCATACATCATGTACGCCTCAATTAATAATGCTAAGCCCATATCTACACTCTACCTTTTGTGCAGGTAGACACGGCAACCACTATTGCGCGAGTCTTCAGATCAGTTCCAAGGCTTGGTGCAGATCCAGCCACAAGTCTTCGACCGCCTCGATGCCTACCGAGAGGCGAATCAAATTGTCAGGAACGCTGTCAGGCTCATTGGCATGGCGGGCTCTGCGCTCGGCAAGAGTTTCTACTCCGCCCAGTGAGGTAGCTCCGGTAATTAACGCAAGGGCATTGATGAGCTTGTCCGCATCTGCGGACGTTGTGCCTACAGTAAAGGAAATCACCGATCCGTAACCACTCATCTGCTCGGTAGCACGCTGATGTCCGGGGTCCGTGGGCAGCCCCGGATACCGCACGGAGGTCACCTTTGAATGCTCTGCGAGGCGCTCGGCCAANATCTGGCTGTTTGCCTGAGACCGTTCGATTCGCACCGAGAGCGTGCGCACACCACGCAAGGCCAAGAAGACATCCATCGGCGAGGCAATAGCGCCGTGCAGGGTGCGGTGCCCATGGAGTTTGCTGCGCAATTGTTCATCGCAGGTGACCACCGCGCCGAGGATCAAATCCGAATGCCCCGAAAGATACTTAGTCACCGAATGGACTACTAGATCCGCGCCCAGGGTCAACGGCTGTTGCAGCAGGGGTGTAGCGAAGGTGTTATCCACAATGCTCAACACTCCTGCGGCCCTCGCTGCAGCCAACAGGGCAGGAAGATCCGCAACTTCCAGCATCGGGTTGGTGGGAGATTCCAACCAGAGCACGTCGGCACCGCTGATCGCGCGGAGCACCTCATCGGTATCAGCGACATCAACCGGACGGACGGTGAAACGGCCTGCGGCTTGCAGTTCGGCACTCAAGCCCAGTGATCCGTTATACGAATGTTTTGGTAATACAAGCACGCCGCCCTCGGGGACCAGGGTCAGCGCCGCGGAGATGGCCGCCATCCCAGAGGAAAAGACTAACGCCGGATAGTCTGCCTGCTCTAGCTGGCCTAATACTTCCTCGAAAGGATCCCAGCTGGGGTTCGAAAATCTTGCATAGACACGATCTCCCGCACCAGCCAAACCATGCGAGTGATAGGTCGAGGTGAAGGTAATCGGATGATTGACCGGACCATCGTTTGTGTGCGCAGGGCGTCCCCCGGCGACGATCAGTGTCTTGGGGTCCCATGATGGCGTTGGTGTGGAAAGATCTTGCTGTTGACTCATGAGCACCAGATTACGCCCGTCACCCACGGCATCGCACAAGCGTTAACGCGCGAAGCACAGGTTATGACTCGGCTTGTTCGTCACTCTTAGCTCGGTGGCCCCGCTAAAGTACCTTTTTACTCGGCCATGTTAGCTAGGGTAGAGGGGTGAGTATCGATTCGACTGCATCCCAGCGTGGCCTGTTCATCGTCTTTGAAGGCGGCGACGGTGCCGGCAAATCCACTCAAGTGGACATGACCCGCCAGTGGTTGGAAAATCGTGGCTCCCGCGTAGCCACCACCAGGGAGCCAGGTGGCACCCAAATCGGTGAGAAGTTACGTTCTTTAGTGCTTGAGCATGGTCACGGCGAGATTGATTCGCGGACCGAAGCACTGATGTATGCCGCTGCGCGCGCGGCCCACGTACAACAGCTCATAGAGCCAAAGCTAGAATCCGGGACTCACGTCATCTGTGATCGCTTTGTCGATTCCTCATTGGCTTATCAGGGAATGGGACGAGCGCTCGGCTTTGATGCCGTCGCCTCCATCAATGATTTTGCTACCTCAGGGCTGAAACCAGATGTCACGATTATCCTGGATATTTCCGCTGCTGATGGCCGAGCTCGGCGAATCGCAGCTACCGACGGAGTGGAGCAGGCCGATCGGCTGGAAGCCGAGCCGGATGAATTTCATGAGCGTATCCGCAACGCGTTCTTGGAACTGGCAGCGAAGGACTCGCAGCGCTACTTGATTATTGATGCCACCGGCGGAATTGCGCAGCTCCAAGAGCAAATAACTACGCACCTTGCAGGCTTGCTGTGAGCCGGCCGGTCTTTGCCGAGCTCGCCGGCCAACAGCGAGTGGCCGACTCACTGATAGCCGAAGTAGATCAGGGAAACCCGACTCATGCGTGGCTGGTGACCGGCCCGCCGGGTTCCGGACGAACCACCGCGGCGCGAGCGTTTGCTGCGGCGCTGCAGTGCACCCAGACTCCAGCTGGCTGCGGTCAGTGCGAAGCCTGCAAGCAGGTCATGGCCGGCAATCACCCTGACGTGTCCTTTGTGTCGACGAATAAGGTCGCCTACCAGATCGAAGATGTCCGTCATTTGATTACCCGTGCCCAAGAACGCGCGGGAAAAGGTAAGTGGCGCATCATCATCATTGAAGATGCTGACCGGATGACTGAGCGAACGACGAATGTTCTGCTGAAGGCGATTGAAGAGCCGCCAGCAATGATGATCTGGATTCTCTGCGCCCCCTCACCTGCTGACGTTCTGGTCACCATTCGTTCTCGCTGTCGAGCCGTTAATCTGTCGGTGCCCTCAGCCGCTGACGTAGCAGACCTCTTAGTTCGACGTGATGGTCTAGACCCGCAGATGGCACAGTTTGCGGCACGTGTTTCACAATCGCATATCGGCGTAGCGCGTCTGCTGGCTCGTGACGAAAATGCTCGTGAGCGCCGCGAAAAGGTTGTCACACTGCCACTGCGGCTTTCTACTCTTCCTCAAGCAATGGCTGCCGCCTCAGATATCTCGGCTCTGTCCAGTGAACAAGCCGAGGCAATGACCGGTTCCCAACTCAACGCTCAAATGGCAGAATTACGCCATGCAAATGGGTTGGGTGAAGACGAAAATATTCCGCCTGGATTACGTAGCCAGTTTAAATCTTTAGAAGAAAACGCCAAACGCTTCGCCAGGCGTGCCACTTTTGATGCGCTTGACCGGACGCTGATAGATTTGACCACTTTTTTCCGAGATGTACTCAGCTTGCAACTACATTCGGGGATTGAGTTAATCAACGAACATCTGCGAGACAAGCTAGAGCCTTATGCTGCTTCCCAACGCAGCGAAAAGACCCTGGCCCAGCTGGACGCCATTAACGAAACCCGACAACGACTGGCTGCCAACGTCAATCAACTTATTGCGCTAGAAGCCCTGATGGCCCGGTTGCTCCCTAAACCGGGACGCCGCTAGGCCTTCCACCACTCATTTCTCACATTCCTTCTACTCAGGAGACGCAACAGTGCCTGCACGCTCTTCATTGCTCCGCTCAGCGTCCGCCGGCGCAGTCCTGTCCCTCGCTTTGGTTTCCTGTGCCGGAGGCGAGCCGACTAACAGCACGTCCGAAACTTCTGTGTCTCAAAATCAACCTAGCGCTTCTCCACAAGACCAAGGCGCCTTAGCCACGTACTACGAGCAGGACATCCACTGGGAGCCCTGCGAAAACGGGGTCGAGTGCGCAACGATTCAGGTCCCTTTGGACTACGCCAACCCTGAGGATCAGAACATTGATCTGGCGCTCAACCGTCGCGTATCCGAGGGCGCAAAGCGAAATCTTCTGATCAACCCGGGTGGCCCAGGCATATCTGGAATGGAAATGCTCACCGAAACAGCACCCTACATTTTTAGCGATAAGGTTAAGCGCGAATTTAACACCGTCGGGTTCGACCCTCGTGGAGTGGGCGAAAGCTCCCCTGTTCAGTGCGAAACGAATGAGGAGAAAGACCAGAGCCGGCAAGAGAATTTGCGAGCGTGGGTCCCCGAAGACCGCGAAGAGCTAGTTGCGCAGAGTAAAGATTATGCCAAGGACTGCGCACAAGGTACTGGCGATCTCCTTGGACATGTTGATACCGTCTCCGCAGCCAAGGATTTAGATATCATTCGCGCAGTGCTGGGGAACGAAAAACTAGATTATCTCGGCTTTTCTTATGGCACATTCCTTGGTGCTACCTACGCAGATCTCTTTCCGCAACGTGTGGGTAGTTTAGTTCTAGACGGCGCGATGGATCCAACGATTACTACGGCAGAGCTAGATAAAGAACAAGCAATCGGCTTTGAAGGAGAAATCGATGCTTGGCTTCAAAGTTGTTTGGACGGCGAGCAGTGCCCCTTCGACGGAACGCTTGAAGAAGCCAAGATGCAGTTGCAGCTTTTCTTTACCCAGATTGAAAATGAGCCGCTAGTATCCAGCGATGGACGAACTGTTCCCATCATCGACTTCGTCAATGGGTTCATCATTCCGCTCTACGACAACTCCAGCTGGCCAACGCTGAGCACCGCCATGACCGAAGCTATGTCCGGCAATGTTGACCCGATCCTGTCTTTTTCAGATCTTTCCAGCAGCCGAGACCAAGATGGTGTGTACACCTCAAACGCTGATGAAGCCTTTGTTGCGATCAATTGCCTTGACCGGCCTATGGATTCGAATCCCGAGACCATGCAGGCACAGGCCACTGAACTTATGCGCGTCGCCCCAACACTTGGCAAATACTTTTCCTACTACGCCCTAAATTGCAAAGAATGGGAATACCCAGCAACTGGTAACCCTAAGAAGCTAGAGGCAAAGGGCTCAGATAAAATCCTTGTCGTCGGTACCACCGAGGATCCTGCCACCCCTTACAAGTGGTCAGAATCGCTGTCGAACCAGCTATCTAACGCCGCTTTGCTAACTTATGAAGGGCACGGACATACTGCCTACGGTCGCTCTAACGACTGTATCGATCAGGCAGTGGAGGACTATCTCGTCGAGGGCGAAGCCCCCAAGGACGGAACTCGATGCTGAGCATCAAAGCTTCACAGCCGTGACTCGTTTTGACGATCTCTGACGTACTCAGATAAAGTTACATGGTGCCTGTTTACAGGTATCGGCCTCCTTAGCTCAGGGGTAGAGCAGCTCCCTCGTAAAGAGCAGGTCGGCGGTTCAAATCCGCCAGGGGGCTCGGCTGATGAAAAACCCCGGAACCGTGTTAAACATGTGGTTCCGGGGTTTTTCGTTTTCCTCTTCGCTTAGCGGCTTCGCGCATGCACCAAATGGATCATCATTGCGATGACTTTATGCATTACAACGATTCCAAAAATGAAGGAAACTAAAAAACAACCGTACCCGGCGACTTCGAAGCCAGAAAGCGCCATAATATTGCTGCCGCCGTCTTGGTACGACCGCTGCATGCCAATGGCTTGCAATAGGAATCCGATCACGCTGAGCGCTATCATTAGCCAGAAAAAGATCAAAGTATCGTTGCCTGGTTTTTTATTTATCAACTTATATCTTTCGACTAAGTAGGTTTGGTTAGCTCAATCATAATCGATCTCTGTGCTATATTCTTTGAAATAGGTAGCGATCCAACATGAATGATGCGCAGTCTCTCTAAACTGATCCGTTACCCAGGTCGGGCGATGACTGCTCACTTGTTAATGTCGCCAGGTTGAATGCACCCCGGGTTAGATCTTGGAAGCGTCCGCGTCACCGTTAAACGAAAAAGCCAAGGCCTGAACTTCTGATCGAAGTTCAGGCCTTGGCTTAAGGTAGTACAGACTAGGAATTACTCGAAATCGGAGACCGCAGGGTCCGCAGCGATACGTCCCTCTGCACCGCGATCTAAACCATTGATCGCTGCAAGGTCTTCGTCATCAAGTTTCAGCTCAATCGCTTCGAAGTTCTCGATGATCCGTGAATCGGTGACCGACTTAGGAATCACTACGTTACCCACGGCGAGGTGCCAGGCGATTACTACCTGCGCTGCGCTGGCCTGATGCTTCTGGGCGATATCAACGATGACTGGGTCCGTTAGCAATTCCCCGCCGTGGCCGAGCGGAGACCATGACTCGTGCGCGATGCCATGTTTAGCTTCATATACACGAAGTTCGGTTTGCGGGAAGTACGGGTGGGTTTCCACCTGGTTTATCACCGGACGCACACCGGTCTGCTCGTAGAGTTCTTCTAACGCCTCAACGGTGAAGTTGCAGACACCGATGGAGGTAGCTTTTTCATCCTTCTGAAGCTGGATCAGAGCCTTCCAGGTATCCACGTAGGTGCCACGCTGTGGCTGTAACCAGTGAATCAGGTACAGATCAACATAATCCAGCCCCAACCGCTCTAGAGAAGCCTCGGCTGCGGCGATCGTTTTGTCGTAGCCCTGATCAGAGTTCCAGACTTTGGTAGTTACGAAGATTTCACTACGCGGGATGCCACTGCTGGCAACAGCCCGTCCGACGCCCTCTTCGTTTCCGTAGATACGTGCGGTGTCAATGTGTCGGTAACCGGCTTTTAGTGCCTTGCCTACGGCAACTTCAGCTTCAGCGTCTGCGACCTTCCAGACACCATAGCCGATCTGGTCGATGCAGTTACCATCATGGAAATTAGTTTGTGGAACAGTTTGGATCATGCAACTAATTTAGTGCATGAATCTGGATGGACGGGTGACCGGCACCACGATTCCCTCTTTTACTTGACGTCAGCAAGCAATTTAGCCGCCTGCGAAACATCATCTTTAACGATTTGGGCTCTGTGCTCAACAGGCTTCAAATTAGTTTCTTCGCCATCTTTAGTTTGCATGCGCATCATCGCAATCACCTGAGCCGTGGTTGCCAAGTCATTGGCTGACTTTGTCAGTGCCCGGTGTACTTGAGATGTCGTCTGCGGGATGTGCTCATCCTCGCTGGGAGTCAGCTTCTGCGCATCGATGCACAGCTGGCGCACCTGCGGGAGCAAGTCCGCTAGTTCGTTAGCGCGCACGACAACTTCGTTGTACAGGTTGTTGTCGTCGATTCCTTCTAGAACCTGAAAAACACGGTCCAAGGAGCGCACAAACCTGTCGTGGGCACGCCGCCAGACGCCTTGCCCAAGATCACGGCTGATTGCACGTTGATCGCGTAAACGCGAGAAAAAACCCATCACACTCTTTTTGCTAGGTTGCTACCAAATAAACTAGTACCAGACTACCGGCCACCGCCTAATCTTCCCGGTCGATGGCATGGAGTAACGCTGAAGGAGCCTTGGAATTCGAATTATTTCGAGTTCCAAGGCTCCTTCACTAAGGTGGCTTACCGGTTAGCAGCAACGCCCTTGCGGGTTGTGCTCCTGCCAGTTGGTGTAGTCAATCCAGAACTCACGTTCCGACATCGGCTCCGCGTCCGGATGGGTTTTGGCGAGATGCTCAAGATACTGCCGGTATTTGTCAGCACCCAGCACACCTTCCATAAAGCGCCCCATCTGGTCCAGCCTTACGCGAAGTCCGAGCATGCTAGTGCCCATCACGATTTACGTTCGGCTCTGGAGCAACATTTTTCCACTGTGCTTCAAGAGCTTTTTCAGCTTGCGAGGAAATGATTCCTTGTGGTGCGAAGATCTTTGAATCTACATATGGATCCTCGGTATTCACGCCACCGCCTCGTTGTTTGGCCTTAATGGTTTCAACAACGGCAGCGGCGATCACAATCACCGTGAGCACCAGGAAGATGACCGAAAGCCAGCCTTGGACGCCGGTGTTATACACGACGGCTTCCATGGCTTCGATGTTCTTAGCCGAGCCGAAAGAGGTCTCGCCATTAGCCAGGGCGTCCTTGAATGCGTTGTGGTTCGCGAAGTAGCCCACCTTGGTATCGGGGGAGAAAATCTTTTGCCACGAGGCAACAAAAGTAACCACGACGGTGAACACCAGTGGCAGCACAATGACCCAGAGGTGCTTGAAATTGCCACGCTTGGCAACGATCGTCATCACCACGGCCAAGGCGATTGCAGCGAGCAATTGGTTAGCGATACCGAACAGTGGGAAGAACGTATTGATGCCTCCCAGCGGGTCAGTCACTCCGAGGATGAGAATATATCCCCACCCGGCCACCATGATTAACGTACATAACCAGGCTCCGGGACGCCACGACGTGTCCTTGAACTTAGGAATGAAGTTACCAATAGTGTCTTGCAGCATGAAGCGAGCTACACGTGTGCCCGCATCTACAGCGGTCAAAATGTAATAGCGCTTCAAACATGATGGCGAAGTGGTACCAGAAGCCCATCATGGCCACTCCACCGAACCACTGATTCATGATCACGGCAATGCCCACGGCGAGCGTTGGCGCGCCACCGGTGCGCGAAACCACCGATGGTTCACCCACATTTGCTGCGAGTTCGGTCAGCTGGCTTGGAATCAAGTCGACACCGGCCAGACCTAAGGAGTTCACGAACGCAACAGCGGTCTCTACGGTGCCACCAGTAGCAGCAGCCGAGGAATTCATGGCGAAGTAAATTCCGCGGTCAATTGAGATCGCGGCGACCAGCGCCATGATGGCCACCATAGATTCCATGAGCATTCCGCCGTAACCGAGGAAGCGCGTCTGACGCTCTTTTTCGACCAGCTTCGGGGTGGTTCCCGAAGCGATCAACGCGTGGAATCCGGAGAGCGCACCACAGGCAATAGTGACAAACAAGAACGGGAACAAGGAACCCGAGACGACCGGTCCATCCGAACGAGAAGCGTACTCGGAGAATGCTGGAACGCTGATCTCTGGGCGGACCACAATGATCGCCGCGGCCAACAGACCGATCACGCCGATCTTCATGAAGGTGGACAGGTAGTCGCGCGGTGCGAGCAACAGCCAGACTGGAAGAACCGCTGCGATGACACCGTAAATGATGATCGCCCAAGCGATGGTGGTTCGTTCGAGGTGGAAGAATTCAGCTCCCCATGCCGATTCGGCGATCCAACGGCCAGAGATGATGGCAAACATCAGCAAGGCAAAACCGATAAGCGAAATCTCTAGGATCTTGCCTGGCCGGATAAATCGTAGGTAGATGCCCATGAACAGTGCGATCGGGATAGTTAGACCCACCGAGTAGACACCCCAAGCTGATTCGCCCAATGCGTTCACCACCACCAGCGCCAAAATTGCCACGATGATGATCATGATCGCCAGCGTCGCAATGAGTGCAGCGGTACCACCGATCAGCCCCAGCTCTTCACGGGCCATCTGACCCAGCGAACGCCCGCCGCGACGCATGGAGAAGAACAAGACTAGGTAGTCCTGCACGGCGCCGGCAAGAATAACGCCCAAGATAATCCAGATGGTTCCTGGCAGGTAGCCCATCTGAGCAGCAAGGATCGGGCCGACCAAGGGCCCAGCTCCGGCGATCGCTGCGAAGTGGTGTCCAAAGAGCACTCGGCGGTCGGTCGGGACAAAGTCACGACCATTGTTCACATATTCGCCTGGTGTGGCTCGGAAGTCATCTGGCTTGGCAATTTTACGTTCGATGTACTTCGCGTAGAAACGGTAGGCAATCAGGTACGTTGCTACCGCCGCAAAGACGAACCAGATTGCATTGATGGTCTCGCCGCGGGAGAAAGCGAGCATGGACCAGGCCACGGCGCCAATCAAAGCGATAACAACCCAGATCGCGATGCGTAGCGGGGTCCAACGCTTATCCTCGCGCTCAACGACCTCTGGGTCCACACCTGCCGGCGGGAGTGCTTGCTGGGTACTCATAAAAGAGTAACCTCCTCGGTAAGTTTAAAGTGATGATGCTGACCCGCCCCTGTGGAGCGGGTCACGTGGTAATACCACAGAGTTACTTTACGCGAAGACGGTATTAGTAAATCAAGCTCTAACTACAATTTTCCCCACATGTTTTCCTGAATCAAAATATTCATGTGCAGAAACAACGTCTTGGAAATCGAATATTTTGGTGACATTCAAGCTCAGTTTTCCTGAGTCCAACAGTGGAGCGAGACGTTGCACGGTTTCGGCTACGATAGCGGTTTTTTCCGCTGCTGGCCGGGCACGAAGCGTGGTACCAATGACACGAGCACGCTTACCCATGAGGGCGCGCAGATCCAGTTCGGCTTTCGCCCCACCTTGCAAGCCAATGATCACCAGCCGTCCTCCGACGGCGAGCGCCTTAACATTCATAGCTAAGTATTTTGCTCCCACCACGTCAAGGATGAGGTCCACACCCCGCGAGTCTGTCAGCTCGAGCACGCGTTCGAGAACATCTTCCTCACGATAGTTGATGCCTTCGTCAGCTCCCAAGGCCTTGCAGTAGGCGATTTTCTCTTCCGAGGAGGCGGTAACTATTACCGTTGCCCCGGCAGCTTTAGCTAACTGAATAGCCATCGAGCCGATGCCTCCGGAACCACCGTGGATAAGTAGTGTCTGGGATTCTTTAAGCTCGCCTTCAAGGAAAATATTAGAAACTACGGTGCAGGCTACTTCTGGTAGTCCGCCAGCCTCGGTGAGATCTAATTGCTCCGGCACTGGCAGCACATGAGAGGCATCCACGCTCACGTACTGGGCATATCCTCCACTGGCCAACAGCGCCGCTACATGGTCGCCTTCTGCGAATCCGGTAACTTGCTTTCCGACCCCGGCGATAATGCCAGAAACTTCGAGTCCTGGAATATCGCTTTCTCCTGGCGGCGGTGGGTACACACCCTTGCGTTGTTGCACATCAGCACGGTTCAATCCGAACGCGGCCACCTTGATCAATACCTCGTGATCAGCGGTCTCTGGGATGGGGCGCGTTTGGCTTTCAAGCACCTCCGGACCACCTGCGCTGGCGTAAATATAGGACTTCATCGTGTTGCTCATCTGAGTCGATTCCTCTCTTGGCTTGTTCATAGCGTATAATTTTTCGGGTTGGATGGTTGTCCGAGCGGCCTAAGGAGCTGGTCTTGAAAACCAGTGTGCGGTAACCCCGTACCAAGAGTTCAAATCTCTTACCATCCGCGTAGCAGTCTGGGCTGGTAGATCAAATGATCTACCAGCCCAGACTTTCTTATTTAGCGCTTCCTGCCAAGAGCTCTTCCAAATTAACTCCGGCCATACGCGCGATTTCAATGACTATTTGTTCGGCATCGTGCAAGGTTTGCGCCGCAGGATCTGTGGTGTCTCCGGCCTGAGCCGCAATGGCGGTGCCCCACTGTGCCGATGATAGTTGCAACCCGAGAACAAATACTCCGCGGTGTGCCAAGCCCTGCGCGTTGACGAGCCGATAGGGCTCCCCAATAACATCAAATCCAGACCCCGTCATCTGCTCACCTTCGGCATTACGCCAGGTATGTGCACGTGCAACCTTTTCCGCTAGAAGTTGAGTAATCAGAGCGGTGTTGTTTTGTAATACCCGATTGGCTGGCATCATTGCTTCACATAACACTTTGGCCTCGTAAACGTCAGTGTCGACCCATGGCGAGGAGGCGGTGAATTTGCCACTCAGATCATCAAAACCAAATTCTGGCTCCGGCCCGATGAAGTGCACCAGGGAGGCGCGGGACAGCGCCAGCAGCTGTTCGATTCTTTCGAGGGGCGGGCCGGAGGACAACCCCTCGACCAGTGGTTCGAAGTGAGCCTGAACCTCTTCAATTCGCGACTGTTCGTCCAGGATCCCCTTAGTGACCAAATCCTTGATCAGCATGCGTCCTGCGTTCATCGTCATGATCGCCCGTGACAGTGGGTCTGCCAGTCCCCCGGTGCTATGCCGAGCGTTGCCAGCCAGATACTCTCGCACTGCATGCTGATACTCTTCGTGAGAGCCAAAACCAATCTGGTCAAATGGTCGAGCTAATGACGGAATATCTAGCCAGCGTAGCTGCGCGAATTGCTCAATATAGGTCCGTAATTCGCCAAGCCAAACTTGGTTTCCTTCGTGGTGCTCGGCTTCGAGGATACCTTCCAACCCAGCAAGGAATGCTGTGGCGTTCTCAATCGGGTTGGTGGCTTCGACACTCGCACATTGCGAGTAATACGCCCATAGGATATCGCGGTGCAGCTGCGGCCAGATATGTCGGGAGAAGCTCAAGGCGGCTTCAGGGTTGGAACGGCGCGCTTCCACGACCTTGCTAATCAGATCCTCGGCATGGAAAAAGCGCAGGCTGATTTCGGCTGGAATGAATTCGTCCACAACAGGTTTGCCCCAATACGGTGTTCCGCGACGCGACGCTGCAATAAGTTGTGGTTCTTGTCCCGAGGCAATGTATTCAAAGCGTTGCCCGGGCTCATCACTGACTACTTTGAAGATTCCGCCACGGCCCAGAGTCAGCTCGGCCATTCCGTCGAAGAAGTTAAGTCCCATGCCACGAAGGAGTGCAGGCTGCCCTGCTTGGAAATTCGAGTAGTCGACGTCAGCCGGCACGGCTGGGGCCAGATAGATAGCTTCTGCCTGTTCCGCAGCGCGTTGTAACTGCTTTTGCCAAGGGTTCAATTCAGAGCTTTGGTGACCTAGGGCCAGGACTACCGTATCTACTGTTATTTGTTCTGTACCGTGATTGGTAAGACCCGAGACCTCGTACTCGAGTTGGTATCCAATACCTTGCGGTCGAACCGCGGTAACTTCGGCACGAACGTAATTCACCACAATGTTTGGGTGTGCATCCAATACCTGAACACAGGAGTCATATACGTGCTCTAGGTAGCATCCGTAGATTGCTCGTGGAGGATAAGTGCCGCGGCGAGTGTTGCGTAAGGTTGCAGCTTCCCGTTCATCCAGTGGATGTCCGTCGCCATGGTTGTCAACGAACTGCTGGAAGCTCAGTCCAGGCTCGGTCAGGACTCGCTCTGGAGCCACCGTAGGGAATGAGGCGGGTGTATTCATCAGAAAGTGCGGAGACTGTTTAGGGCTCCATACGTGTCCTGAACCCGGACGGTACGGATCAAATACGGTCACGCGCATCATCGTTGCCAGTTCAGGCACCTTGAGGGCCAGTTTGGCAAGGCGTTCAATGACGCTGGTACCGCGCGGGCCGGCACCAATGATAGCGATGTTGTACTGCGGCTGGGTTTCTTCCGACAAGATGCTCACCTTCCAAGATTATTACCTCCTAGCAAATTCTTGTGCCTGCTCCGAGGCCATCTCTGTAGGATCGGCTCAGAACATTCCGCCGACAACGTGACCGGTTCACTTCCGCGGTCCAATGCATAGACTGTGTTTATGACTTCAATCTCCTCGGATTCTCTGGCAACGACAGATCAATACGCATGGCTCGAGGGCATCCATGATGCTGCCGCTTTGGCTTGGGTGCGTACCCAAACTCAGCGAACGGAGGCTGAACTTCACAATGAAGACTACGCCCAGAGTGTTGAGGCTATTCGTAAGGTTTTAGACTCGACAGATCGCATTGCGATGGTCACCAAACGTGGCGACTTCTACTACAATTTTTGGCGTGATGCCGAGCATCGGTTAGGGATCTGGCGTCGCACCACGTGGGACTCCTACCGCAGCGAGAACCCTGTTTGGGAGCTACTGCTCGATATGGATCAGTACGCCACTACCCAGGGTGCACAGTGGCATTTCGCTGGGTCTTCATTCCTGCGTCCCGCGTCTGGCGAACCCCACCGTAAAGCGTTGATTAGGCTGAGCCCCGATGGTGGAGATCAGGTGAGAATTCGTGAATTCGACCTCGAAAATCTACACTTCATCGAGGACGGTTTTGACCTTGCAGTAGCTAAAACCTCGGCCAGCTGGATCGACGAAGACACCTTACTTGTCACCTCGGCCACCGATGAATCCAATACGACACGCTCCACCTACGCTTCCACAGCTCGAGAGCTAACCCGCGGTACATCGCTAGCTGACGCCGACGTTGTTTTTGAAGTTGATCAGGAACATGTGGCGGCGTTTTGTTATTACGACTCAACTCCGGGTTTTGAACGTATTGTCACCACGGATGCCATCGACTTTTACAACTCCCACACCGGCATTATTGTCGACGGAACCCACCATAAAATTGATGTGCCCACCGATGTTCAGGTCAGTTTGCACCGCCAATGGGTACTCTTTGCTCCGCAGACCGATTGGACCCATCAGGGCCAGCTGATCCCGGCAGGTTCCCTAGCCCTGAGTCACCTTACTGATTTCTTAGACAATGGAAGCATCGGACAAGTGGTATTCACCCCAGATGCAAAGACTTCTTTACAAGGTCTGGACTTCACCGCTAACTTTTTACTCGTCTCGGTGCTCCATGATGTCGCCGCCCAGATTCTAGTCTTTGACCTGCACAAAAATTTTGCGCAGTCCACACTGCCGGTGGAGGACCCGATGCTCAGCGTATCGGTGAGCGCGGTGGACGATGAGGATACGGCAACGGCCGACGATTACTGGATGACTATTACTGGTTTCACCACCCCAGCCACGCTGCTGCGAGGTTCTATCGGCGAACCGGCTACTGTGCTGAAGCGTTCACCAGAACGATTTGACGCAAGTGGCTTCGCGGTGACCCAACATTTTGCGCATTCAAAGGATGGTACGCGTGTTCCATATTTCCAGATAGCCGATGCGCAGCTTCAACTCGACGGCGAAAATTCGGTATTGATGGACGGCTACGGAGGCTTCCAACACAGCATGACTCCGGGATACTCCCCTGCAATGGGAGTTGGCTGGTTGAGCAAACGCTCAGCCAACGGGCGGCGTCCAGTTTATGTCATGACAAATATTCGCGGCGGCGGGGAATATGGGCCCGGATGGCACCGGGCTGCGTTACGCGAAAAGCGACACCGTGCCTATGAGGACTTTGCTGCCATTGCCGAAGACTTAGTGACCCGCGGGGTGACCAAACGTGAACGCCTCGCGGCCACCGGCCGCTCCAATGGTGGTCTGTTGATGGGCAATATGATCACCGGCTACCCACAGCTGTTTGGTGCTATTTCCTGCGGGGTACCACTGCTTGATATGCGCCGTTACACCCAGCTCGCTGCCGGGCATTCGTGGATTGCTGAGTACGGAGACCCGGATATCGCCGAAGACTGGGAGTTTGTGCGAACCTTTTCCCCGCTACATCGATTGACTGATCAACCGCACCCCGTTGAGGACTACCCTGCATCGCTGATCTGGACTACCACCACCGATGACCGTGTGGGCCCTTCACAAGCGCGCAAAATGGCCGCAAAGATGATTGACCTAGGAATCTCCAATGTTCGCTACCATGAGCCAGAGACTGGCGGTCACGCCGGATCCACAGACAATGATTCCACTGCGAGGATGTTAGCTACTAGCTACGAATTCCTGTGGCGACAGGTACGTTAACACCCTCGTTTTGGAACACTCGGCTATGTTCAGGTAGGCTAGATTCTGCTGGAAACAGCGGATGGATACGTGCCAGAGCGGCCGAATGGGCTTCACTGCTAATGAAGTGTCGGGGTTAAACTCGACCGGGAGTTCGAATCTCCCCGTGTCCGCCAAAACCCCCTAGGAAACTAGGGGGTTTTATTTTTCCTATTGGCAGTTCACCCAAGATGGTTCCAAGAGGCGATTTAACTTATAAACCCCCAAACTTCGGCATTAATTGCCACCAGCTCAGGGGTTTTCAAATCTTATTTCAGACCGCGTTCCACATCATGAGCGACCTCTTTGATGCGTTCTTCCGCTTCGCGCAGTTTCCGCGCTACGTCAGCATTTTGTTGTTCATTCAGATGTTCATCATCACCGATGGGCGCTACAGTCTGGTCCGTATTCTTATTACTCGGTTCCATGGTCAGGTTCCTTTCGTGAGCGAAGACACAAGGCCGGTAGTCCCTTACGATAACCAACTGTCCCTACCGAAGCAACGTTCCAATACGAAACCTAGTCTTTGCGTTTCACGAAGGTGCGCAGCATATTTTGCACAATATCTTCAGGTAGTTGCGTGTGACGCACGATAATCTCTGACATCCGTTCCAGATCAGTATCTGCGATGGCATCAAAGAGTGCTTCACGTTCTTGTTCGGGAAGATCTGCTGCGTCGAAGTGCACAGGACCTTCCGGGCCTTGACCTTCAAAGCGGAAATCTGCAACGTTTCCATGCGAACTTTGTCCCGCCATCGGTGAGGTCGAGATCATTCGTTCGAGGTCTTCAACCGGTAGTCCGGTGTGTCCATGAAGGATTTGCGCGGCGCCGGAGAAGTTCTCGTCCCGCAGCATCGAAAAGAGTTGATCGTATTCGTTCGGCGGCAACTGTTCACTGGAGAACTCGTGCGACTCTCCCTCAACTTCAAATGCCATTTTAAAATGCGTGGCATTCTGCTCCTGCTCCGAGCCGAACTGGTTACTCCACTCTTCGGGCACCACCCAAAGATCATCAGATTTTTCCAGGTCAACGTCCGGCGCTACAGCACCAGAAGTCGCTACGCCTGAGTCGTCGTCAGAATCGGCGATCTGCGCTTCGAGTTTGTCACGAAGCGCCTGAATCTCCGCTTCGTCTACCGGCAGTTCCTTGGCCGGAGCAGTCTGCGGGTAGGCGTCAAGGCTACGCACGGCAATCACGCAGTTTTTGACGGTGTCACCGGTGACGGCACGGTAGTTCTGGACCGCACCCATGACGTCGCCTTTAGCGAGGTTACGGTAAATCGCCTTGCGAGAGGTGTCATCCAACTTCGCATTTGCTTCCTGCGCGGCCTCGCGGTTGATGGCTTGTGAAATCTGTGCCGTATTTTTCTTCCGGACAGACTGAAGCCAGAAGTATCCGAGGGCAACAACAGCAATAGCAACAACGAACCAGATGACGATCTCCATATCTCCAGACTACTTTGTTTAACTGTGCGATTATCCTGCTATGCCCAGAGTGAAAGGCAAAACACCCGGTGCCCCAGCAATCCGTATTGCCCGACCGGCCATTGCCAAGGACCAGCGCGAGTCAGCCAAATCGTCAACGAGCATCACCGGTCCCGGTGCTGTAGCCAGCATTTGATCGATTTGTGCAGGGATTTCAAATGCATCGGCCACCGCGGCGATACGGAATGCAGAGTTGCCACCAGGACCACCCTGTGGTGGAGCCCCACGGTACTCAAGCTGACCCAAATAGCGCAGCTGACCAATCTGTGCCAGTCCCTGCGCCAGCGAAGTAATCAGCTGTGGGCGTTTGGTTGAAGGCATAGCCAACACTGCTACCGGTCGTTGCTCCCAGTTCCATTCGGCCAGCACCTTGGTGCAGGCTTCAAGCATCGCCGGGTCAACTGGATTATCCACCGGGTCACCGAATAGCTGGCGCAGTCTATTGCCCCAGCCCAAGTCGGTCAGTCGCGCCAACGCACGGCCGGTGGATAATTGCTCATCTACAGGGATTTTCCCCTTGAGCGAATGTCCCAGGCGTTGTAGCCCTGATGGATAGAGTTTGCGAGGTTCAATTTGGACACCAGCCCGAACCAGAGCTGCTTGAGCGTTGTCTTTTGACTCGTCTGGAATGTGGTCATCGAACCACGTTCCAGCACAATTGTCGCAACGTCCGCAGGGTGCCGACTTTGGGTCATCCAAAGCTTTCGTAAGAAATTCCATGCGACAACCACGAGTATTCTCATAATCGATCATCAATGTCTGTTCGTGCACCCGACTCTGTGCCACACGCTTGTAGCGTTCTGCATCGTAGGCCCAAGGCATGTCGGTGCGCATCCAACCTCCGGCTACACGTTCCACCGCCCCATCGACGGCCAAGACCTTCAACAGCAGCTCTAACGGCGACCTACGCAGATTAACTGCACTTTCAAGTGCTGGAACACTCATTGCGCCGTCGGTTTGCCCCAGTGCCTCCAGTACTTGATTCGCGCGTTGCTGATCAGGCATGGAACTGGTGGCGAAGTACTCCCAGATTTCGGAATCATCTTGTCCTGGCAGCAGCAGAACGTCGGCATCGATACTTCCACGACCCGCACGGCCTACCTGCTGATAGTAGGCCACTGGTGAACTGGGCGCTCCGACATGGATAACAAATCCCAGGTCTGGCTTATCAAATCCCATCCCTAACGCACTAGTGGCAATCAAGGCTTTCACTTCATTGGCTTTCAGCGCTTGTTCTAGCTTCTCGCGTTCTTCTAGGTCGGTACGTCCGGTATAGGCGGCGACCGGATGACCGGCATCGCGGAGCAACCGTGCGATATCTTCCGCCGCCGAGACGGTCAAAGTGTAAATAATGCCTGAACCATGGAAATCATTGATGTGGCTGAGCAACCAAGCCAATTGCATACGTGGCGAGGGCAAACGCAGTACGCCTAACCGTAATGAATCTCGGGCAAGCGTGCCGCGTAAGGTGAAGACTTCCTGCGTTCCGCCGGAGAGCTGCTCCGCAACGTCTTGCACCACGCGTGTGTTCGCAGTTGCGGTGGTAGCGAGCACCGGAAGTCCCTGCGGCAAGCGATTTATCAAATCGCGGATGCGTCGGTAGTCGGGACGGAAATCGTGACCCCAATCGGAGATGCAATGCGCTTCATCGATCACCAGAAGCCCCAGACGTTGCATCAGCATTGGCAGCTGGTGCTCACGGAAAGAGGGATTGTTCAGTCGCTCTGGAGAGACCAGTAACACGTCAATTTCATCGCGTTCCAGCTTTGAAAGAATTTCGCGCCATTCAAGCACGTTGGCAGAGTTAATGGCAGCTGCCCGCACCCCGGCACGTTCGGCCGCGGCCACCTGATCACGCATCAGAGCTAGCAACGGAGACACAATGAGGGTCGGTCCATAACCTTGCTGGCGGAGCAACAACGAAGAAATGAAATACACCGCGGACTTGCCCCAGCCGGTACGTTGCACCACCAGCGCCCGACGGCGTTCTTGAACCAGCGCGCTAATTGCCTCAAACTGGCCGTCGTGAAACTGCGCCTCTGGGTGCTGAACCAGGGCACGCAACTTCTGCAGCGCGAGATTCTTCAGATCATTGTGCTCGTTGGCTTCCATGCTCATAGTATTTCAGCATCCGCCGACGTTTGGCTTGCGTCACGGCACGCATTGGGGACAACTGCGGGCAAGTGTAAGCCATTTCCCATGTACTAACTGGCCATTCGCCACCATCTCGCAGCAGCAAACCGGTAGTCTGAATGCTGTGAGTGAAGAAATTGACCTGAACCAGAGTTTCAAGGCCTATGACGTGCGTGGCGTAGTTGGCGAAAGCATCAACGCCGAAGCAGTCGAGGCCATTGGCGCCGCTTTTGTCGACGTGTTGTCCCTGGCCGGGAAGGACGTCCTGGTTGGTGGCGATATGCGCCCCACCAGCACAACCTTTGCCCAGGCGTTCGCCCGCGGCGCCACCTACCGTGGCGCGAATGTGGTGATGCTAGGACTAATTTCCACAGACGAACTTTATTTTGCTTCTGGCAAGCACAATGCAGCCGGGGTGGTGTTTACCGCCAGCCACAACCCGGCCCAGTACAACGGCATTAAGATATCTAAAGCCGGCGCCCGTCCGGTCTCTTCGGACACCGGACTATTTGATATTCGCGATTTGGCTCAGCAGTACCTCGATGAGGGGTTGCCGGTCTCTGGCGACGGTGAGCAAGGGCGCATCAGCGAGCGCGACGTCTTGGCAGACTATGCAGCCTACCTGCGTGAATTAGTTGACTTATCTACGATTCGTCCGCTGAAGCTTGTAGTGGATGCGGGCAACGGCATGGGCGGGCTAACCACTCCTGCGGTGCTTGGCGATACTGTACTCCCCGGATTACCGCTGGATATTGTCCCGTTGTATTTTGAGCTTGATGGTACCTTCCCGAATCACCCGGCGAATCCGCTGGAACCAGAAAATCTCAAAGATTTGCAGGCCGCTGTGCTGGCTCATGGGGCAGATCTGGGTCTGGCATTTGATGGGGACGCGGATCGTTGCTTCGTCATCGATGAGCGTGGTTTACCGTTGTCGCCAAGTGCGATTACCGCGTTGGTTGCGGTGCGTGAAATCGCTCGGGTACAGGCCGAGGGCGAGGAACATCCGGTGATCATCCACAACTTGATCACCTCCAAAGCGGTGCCTGAATTTGTTGAGAAGTCTGGTGGCGTGGCGGTGATGACCCGTGTGGGCCACTCATTTATCAAGGCTGAAATGGCTGTCCAGGGCGCGGTGTTCGGTGGTGAGCACTCGGCACACTATTATTTCCGTGATTTTTACAATGCGGATACCGGCATGCTTGCCGCGATGCATGTACTGGCTGCGCTGGGCGGTCAGGATCTTCCGCTGTCGGAATTGGGCCGGGAATTTGAGCCGTATGCTGCTACCGGTGAGATTAACTCCGAGGTTGAAGATAAGGCCGGGGCAACTGCACGGGTAGTGGAGTATTTTGCTGACAAGCCGGTGGATGTCACGACCTTGGATGGCACCACCTTTACTGCCAAGGATGGTAGCTGGTGGATCAACTTGCGTCCGTCAAATACCGAACCTTTCCTACGCTTTAACGGCGAAGGCGCCACGGCACAGATTATCGAACCAATTCGCGATACGGTTTTAGCAATCGTGCGTGAAGCAAACATCACCAGCTAAGGGGTTAACACCGTGAATCTCGAAGATCTCGACGAGTCCGTTAAGGACGCATTGAACAAAGTTTTGGGCACCGCACTAGGTGTGGCCCGCGAACAGCTTGAGGAACAGGGTGTTTTCCTGCCTTTTGCCATCGCTCTGGAACCTCAGGAAGCCGATGGCGAGCCTGAACTGCGTTTAATCGCTGTTCCACCCACGGACAATCCCGAAGATCCGGATGCTGACATTGATACCGAGGCGATGGCTGCGGATCTAGTACAGGTCCTGAACGAGCAAGGAACCCACTTCGAAGCGATTGCTATCGCCTCGGATGTTTTGCTCGAAGCCGATGACCGCGACGCCATCCATGTGGTCGCTGAGCACAAGGTCGGTGCCGCGCTAGCGATCGTCCAGCCGTACTCGATGCCAGCCGAGCCTGGTGGCGATTGGACCTTCGAAGAGCCTTCAGCAGAGTCCGCCGAATCTATCTGGGCCAACGCACAGCAGTAGACTGGGTTTATGAAACTCAGTGCTTTCGCCGACGTGTGCCTACGAACCGTGATGGTTCTAGGCGCACCCGGCGTCGGCCAATTAACCAGTCGTGAGATTTCCGAACTGGTCGGCGTCCCCTATAACCATGTGGCCAAGGCAGTCGTAGAGTTACGTACTTTGGGACTCCTGGAGGTCACTCGCGGTCGCCATGGTGGTGCGCAAATCACCGAACGTGGTTTAGCCTATTCAGTCGGTGCACTCTTGCGCTCGCTGGACTGGCGCGAAGATGTGGTCGACTGCACATCCCATGACGCGGTAGGTAATTGTCCGCTCTCGGCAGGGTGCCGCTTACGGTCGGCATTGAAGAGCGCCAGAGAAGCTTTTTACGCTTCACTAGACCCTCTATCAGTTACAGATATTTGTGAGAACTCTCCAGCAATCATGCTGCTGCCCTTCCCCACCGTGCGTCATAACGCTTAATCAAAGCGTAAAATCCCGATAACTGGGCCTTCGATTTGCAATCTTCTTCTACGGGGCGTAGAACTTAACTCATAATCTTGCATTTCAAATACAAGATACATTCACCTTCCAAGGAGACAAGATGCTTTCAACCCAGTCCCGCCCAGTCATCGAAGCGACTCTGCCGATCATTGGCGCTCGCATCTCCAGCATCACCCCCAACTTCTATGACCGCCTCTTTGCCGCTCACCCACAGTTGCTCGACGGAATCTTCTCCCGCTCGAACCAGAAAAACGGAACCCAGCAGCAAGCTCTGGCCGGCTCCATCGCGGTGTTCGCCACCCACCTGATCAATTCCCCAGAAACTCTGCCGGAAACGATGTTGGCACGCATTGCCCACAAGCACACCTCACTAGGTGTCGTCGAAGAGCAGTACCCCATCGTGTACGAGCACCTCTTCGCCGCCATCGCCGAAGACTTAGGCGACGCGCTGACCCAAGAGATCGCAGATGCCTGGAGCGAGGTCTACTGGCTGATGGCTCACGCACTAATCAAGATCGAAAAGGGCCTCTACTCACAGCAGTCAAACGATGTCGTTTACAGCCAGTGGAAGCTCGCTGAGCGCACCGAAGAGGCCAATAACTCGGCCACCTTCAGCTTCGAGCCAGCCGACGATATTGTCGCCTCCACCGCCAAGGCAGGACAGTTCGTTTCGGTGCGCATGCCGATGACCGATGGTCTGCGCCAGGTACGCCAGTACACCCTCAGTGGGGATGTTGAGAACACCGCACGCCGCACCGTCACAGTGAAGCTTGATGTGGATGGCGAGTTCACTCCGGTCATGCACAATTCGCTGAAGGTTGGCGACATCGTTGAACTTTCAAACCCCTACGGTGACCTGACCATTGATGAGTCCGGCGCACCACTGGTGATCGCTACTGCAGGTATCGGTTGCACCCCAAGTGCCGCAGCGCTGAGCACCATGGCAGCACATGGCTCCACCCGCAAGGTCACCGTATTACACGCCGACCAGGAATACGCTGCCTGGCCACTACGTGAGCAAATGATCGATTCGCTGAGCAAGCTGCCGCAGGCCAAGCTGAGCACCTGGTTCGAACGCGGCGAACTGCCAGACCACATCGAGGCCAAGTCCGGTTACATGGATCTCAGCGATAGCCTGACCGTCGACAGCCACGTCTACCTGTGTGGCCCACTGCCGTTCATGCACGCGGTACGCGGCCAGGCTCTAGCAGCCGGTGTCCCTGCCGAGCACATCCACTATGAGGTCTTCGGCCCAGATGTATGGCTAGCAGCCTAACCATAAACTAGCTAAGCGCGATGCAGATTCGAATTATGGGGGAATCTGCATCGCGCTTAGCTGCATTAATGGCTATTTACTTTTGTTTGGTTTCGGTAGTTCCGGCTTAGCTTGGGGATCCGCAGGTTGAGGATCCGCCTGACGCGGCCTAGCTTCAGCAGCGTCTGGTTCTGCCCCTGCTGGCTTCGCCGGCTTAGCTGGCTTCTCCGGTTTTGCCGCCTGCGGGTCTACCAAAATCTGATGAATGCTCGCATCGCTGATCCATCGCCGCACTACCGAATTGAACAGTAGCGGGTTTTCAATATTCCATTGGTGATGCATGCCCGGCACAACCCGAGTGACCGCCTGCGGAAGTCCATGGCGCAAAGCCTCGAAAGACTTCTGCACATGCTTAGGTTCCTTGCCACCGGCCAATGCCAGCACCGGCCCACGGTAGTTTGTCAGGTTGTCGGGAAGTCCGCCGGGATCCAGATCATCCATGATGGCACGTAAATTCTCTGACTTCAGCAGGACACCGTGTTCGGCGAACAACTCACGTTCGTCATCCACCATGCCATAGGCGCCTGCTTGGAAACGCCAGTACCATTCACTGCCAATCAGTTTCAGCGCCATCCGGTTCATTGCGCGTGCGGCTGCCGGCACGCCGGTGACCGGAGTACCTGTCAGCAGCAAGGATTCGACCAGTTCTGGATGTCGCGCAGCCACATGCAGGGCAATCACCCCGCCTAAGGAAATTCCTACCAGGTGCACCCCGCCTTCGGAGACCTCATCGGCGATAAGCGCTGCGACGTCATCGGCAGCCGAGTCTAATCCCTGCCAAGTCTCTTCGCTCCGCGCACCGAAAGCGGGAAGATGCAAGGTCAACACGTTGAAGTCGCCAAAGGCTAGAACTTGCGGATCCCAGCTCCAATTACCAACGTTTCCGCCATGCAGAAAAACCAGCGTTTGGGCGGGTTTATCTCTTCCGGAGGGACGACGTGCTGGATGTAGTTCGGGATAGTCGGTTGCGTCCCTGCTGAACTTCTTGGCGGTGGAACCGGTGTCTTTGCCTGATGTCATGGCAGATGCTCCATTACTGCGTCAAGCCATTCCAGCTCGGCGGCCTGCTGTCGAATTGCATGGTCCAGGGTGGAGGCCATGAGGAAGCTGCGGCGGTCCGCGGCTGCTCGCATGTCGATGCCTTCACGTTGGGAGAGATAGTCATCTAAAACTGCCTGCGTTTTGACTCTGCGTTCGGTCAGCAGCTGATCAATATCTTCGCGGGGTAGTTCGGCCGCGAAAAATACCTGTCCCATGAAGGGATCCCGCTCGGTGCCTTGAGCCGCACCGTCAGAGAGCCATCCAACCAGCGCCTGTCGACCGTCATCGGTGATGTGATGCTCTTGACGGTCAGGATAGTTTGATTGCGCCACAGTGGTCACCGTCGCGTAGCCCTTATCAACTAGCTGAGCCAACGTGCGGTAGATCTGCGCTTTGTCTGCGTTCCAGAAGTGATTAATGGAGGAGTCAAAATGTTTCTTGAGCTCATAACCAGTCATCGGTGCCAAACAGAGCAAGCCTAGGATCAATCGTGCCAAAACCATGAATTCATCTTTTCATATTTAGTTGATTTTGCACCCACTTACTTGGCCGTAGCCACGAACTGAACCCAGATTGTGACAATTTTCCGCCGTATTCTTGGCTAACTGACCTGCATACACTTCAATCAGAGAGTTCCGCCAACTCGAAAAGGACGCCACACGCCATGAATTCTCAGCCCGCACAACAGATTGCCACCCTCCCACCGGCAGGTGGGCGAGCAGCATTATTTGTACTGGTTGGTTCTCTCGGGGTGCAAAGCTCTTCGGCAATTTCGGCTTCCATGTTTGATTCTCTAGGCTCCCCCGCAGTCAGCTCGTTACGTCTGGTTTTAGCGGCTGCAGTCCTATGGCTTTTTTTGCGGCCAACCTTGCGCGGAAGGAACCGCGGAAATTGGTCCGCTATCATTTTTTACGGCGTCGTGATGGCCGCAATGAACCTGCTACTTTATAAGGCAATCGAATACCTACCGCTAGGGATTGCCGTGACGCTGGACTTTCTGGGTCCGGCGATAGTAGCTTTGGTGTTCTCTCGGCGCTTGCGTGAAGCCGCCTGGGCTTTGCTTGCCCTGGCCGGGGTGATTCTCATTGCCGGACCCGGGGGTCACTTTAATGCGGTGGGCTTTGCCTTTGGACTCGGTGCGGGTCTTTGCTTTGCGCTCTACACACTGCTGGCAGAAAAAGTAGGTAAAGCCGATGATTCCTCGGTCAGTTCTTTAGCATTGTCCGTGTCCATTGCCGCACTGGTTTCACTCCCTTTTGGTATCCCTAAGGTGGCGGAAGTTTCCGCACCTCAATGGGGCTTATTGGCACTGAGCGGCGTGATAGGTGTAGCAATCCCCTACCTGGTCGATACGCTGGCGGCCCGAATTTCCTCGGCTCGTGTGGTGGGCACCTTATTTGCCATCGATCCTGCCATGGGGACACTCATTGGGTGGCTATTCCTTGGCGAAGGGCTTGGTTGGTTGTCGTTGCTCGGCATTCTTTGCGTAGCGCTCGCCGGCGCCGGGGTGACCTGGTTTGCGGCGAAACCAGCGGGACCGTTACAAGAGGTACCCGCCGATAGTCAGTCGACTTCTCCTGAGAACTAAAACGCTGGTCAGACTCATAGACTAGTTTCATGCCTTCAGCACCAGAACGTTCGCGGCTCACTCCGCCACTCTTTGCGCTCCTGATCATTCTTGGCACCACGGGCCCGCTAGCCACGGATATGTATCTCCCGTCATTTCCAGAAATGACCGCTGAATTCTCCGCCTCTGCCTCCGCCATCCAGCTCACGCTGACATTCTTCTTAGTTGGCATGGGGATGGGCCAATTCTTATGGGGTGCACTCTCGGATCGTCTAGGTCGAGCTCGGCCCTTGCGATGGGGCACGATCTTATTTGTGCTTGCCTCGGTAGCAGCCGCGCTCGCTCCGACGCTGGAAACATTGAGTATTGCACGCGCGTTGCAGGGGTTCGGCGGAGCAGCCGGAGTGGTGATTTCCAAGGCGATCGTTGCCGATACGACCAAGGGGGTGCAGACCGCAAGAATTTTCAGCATCCTCATGACCATCGGAGCGGTGGCGCCAGCCGTGGCACCCCTTCTAGGGGCTAATTTGGGCGCATTGGGAGGATTCCGCCTGGTGTTGTGGGTGCTAGCCGCGGCAGCACTGCTGATGGTTGTCGGCGCACTGGTTGTCTATCGCGAAACACACGCTATCTCGGCGCGCTCCACCGGCAACTTTTTTGCACCATTAAAAGTAGCTCTGAGCCGCCGACGTTTTGTCGGTTATTTAGTCCAATTCGGTTTCGCATTTGGTGCCATGATGGCCTATGTTTCTGCATCACCGTTCCTTTATCAGACGGTGATGGGGTTGCGTGCTCAAGACTATGCGCTGTGTTTTGGCATCAACGCGGTGGGACTAATACTCTCCGGTCTGGTCTCCGCACGCTTGGTGGGCCGTGTTCCGCTGCGCCGGACCATTACGGTGGCTTTGAGCGTCATGCTCAGTTCCACGGTCCTGCTGTTGGTACTGGCGCTGTTCCAGGTGCGTAGCCTGCTTCTCGCTGCGGTAATTTTTGTGTTCGTCTCTGCCATTGGTTTCACCATGGGCAATACCACCGGGCTGGCGCTCAATGAGGTCCGCGAAGTTTCTGGCTCTGGCTCTGCTCTGCTAGGAGCCGCGCAGTTCCTCATTGGTGCTTTGGCCACGCCGTTAGTGGGTCTGTCCGGGGCCGATTCGGCGCTAGCCTTTGCACTGACCGCCTTGGTCAGCGCTTTGATCGCCTTTGGCGCACTGATGTACACCTCGGACCGGTTCCATCCCGGCAGCTCAGCATCTGCTTAGCGCTAAACGACAAAAAGATCCTTTGGGTACCGAAAGTGCGGTTCCCAAAGGATCTTTAGTGAGTCAGATTTAGGCGTTCAGGCGAGCCTTCAAACCATCAAGCTCTGCACGCAGCGAGGTTGGCAGCGCGTCACCGAACTTTGCGTACCATTCTTCGATACCCTCGACCTCGGTGGCCCATTCGTCCTTATTGACCGCTACTGCGGCTTCAACGTCTGCCGGGGTGAAGTTCTCCAGACCACTGATGTCCAGGGATTCACCGGTCGGCACGTTGCCAATGATGGTTTCCTTGGCATCTGCGGTGCCTTCGATACGCTCGATGGCCCACTTCAGTACGCGCGAGTTATCGCCGAACCCTGGCCACGCGAATCCGCCTTCAGCGTTACGGCGGAACCAGTTGACCAAGAAGATTTTTGGCATTTGCTCTGGGTTGAGCTTCGCCGAAATCTTATCCCAGTGGTTGAGGTAATCGCCAGCGTTGTAACCAATGAATGGCAGCATTGCCATTGGGTCTCGGCGGATCACACCGGTAGCACCGGAGGCGGCAGCGGTGGTCTCCGAGGACAAGGTTGAACCCATGAAGATACCGTTGGTCCAGCTGCGCGCCTCGGTGACCAATGGAATGGTGGTCTTACGACGTCCACCGAAGAGGATCGCATCGATCTTCACACCGTTAGGCGAGAAGTAATCTTCGGAGAGCATGTCGACCTGGTCGATTGGGGTGCAGAAGCGCGAGTTAGGGTGCGCTGCCGGACGGCCGGACTCAGGAGTCCAGTCATTGCCCAACCAGTCGGTGAGGTGTGCCGGAGTCTCATCGGTCATACCTTCCCACCACACGCCGCCTTCGTCGGTCAACGCAACGTTGGTGAAGATTGAGTTGCCCTTGGTGATCGCACGCATGGCGTTCGGGTTGGTGGACCAACCGGTTCCAGGTGCAACACCGAATAGGCCGTACTCCGGGTTCACACCGCGCAGCTCGCCGTCCTTGCCGATACGCATCCAGTTGATGTCATCGCCCAGAGTTTCGGTCTTCCAGCCTTCAATGGTTGGATCCAGCAGAGCCAGGTTGGTCTTGCCGCAAGCCGATGGGAAGGCCGCAGCAACATGGTAAGCCTTGTTCTGTGGGCTGATCAGCTTCAAAATGAGCATGTGCTCGGCAAGCCAGCCTTCGTCACGAGCCATCACAGAGGCGATGCGCAGCGAGTAGCACTTCTTACCCAGTAGTGCGTTGCCGCCGTAGCCCGAACCGTAGGACATGATGGCGCGCTCTTCAGGGAAGTGTACGATCCATTTGTCTTCGTTGCATGGCCAGGTAACATCTTCCTGTCCTGGCTCAAGCGGTGCACCGACCGAGTGCAATGCTGGAACGAAAAATGCTTCTTCGGCTTCCATCTTGCGCAGCACTTCGTTGCCGATCTTGGCCATGATGCGCATCGAAGCGACGACGTAAGCCGAGTCGCTGATTTCGACACCGTAGGCCGGCTCATCGGCGTTCAGTGGGCCCATGACGAATGGGATGACGTACATGGTGCGTCCGCGCATCGAACCGTCAAACAGTCCGTTGAGCATCGACTTCATCTTTTCTGGGTCTTCCCAGTTATTAGTGAAGCCTGCGTCTTCTTCCTTCTTCGAGCAGATGAAGGTGCGCTCTTCGACTCGGGCCACATCTTTGGGATCCGAGGCGCCAGCGTAAGAATTTGGGAAGTTCGGGTCGGTCAACTTGACCAGCGTGCCTGCCTCAACCAGTTCGGCGGTCAGACGGTCGTTCTCTTCAACGGACCCGTCTACCCAATAAACACGATCGGGCTTCGTCAGCGCGGCAACTTCTTCAACCCAGGCTGCCAACTTTGCGTGCGTGGTTGGTGCTGCGTTGATAACGTTCTGATCGGAGCTCGTGCTCATTATCCATTCCCTCCATTGGGCTGAATTTGTCAATAAATCAAGGCTAGGGGTTGAGAACCAATCAATTTGTGTGATCCAATCCTCAACAACGAGTAAATGTTAGAATCGGTAAGATAAATTTACCGAAATTTCGGGGGTTTTAGTATGAACAATACCCCCTGACTGTGACCAAGGACACGTATACCGGTACCCTTTTGAATTCTTCACATAACCTTCTGTTCACCTACCTTCGGTAGGTTCCGGTGTCGATTTGTCGGGATTGAAATTCCTCTGTATAGTTATTTGAGGTTCGTGAGAGCGAAACAAACTAACTAAATATGCGCCCATAGCTCAGCTGGATAGAGCGCCTGTCTACGGAACAGGAGGCCGGGGGTTCGAATCCCTCTGGGCGCACCAAAAAAATCAAAGGCTCCACTTCGGTGGAGCCTTTGCTCGTTAACTTTCTCACTCCAGGCCATACATTTGGCAGCCGGCGCCAATTCACTCATTGCTGGCTAACTGTTGACCAAAAGTCACCGCATCACATTTCTCCGTTTGCCGGTCAACCTCGGCTTATAGACCTAGCGGGGCGTTTTTGTGAATCATCGCACTTTGCTATCAAATGGTTTTTTCTGGCAGAAAATCTGGTGTAAAGTTACTGGAGTCGTCAAGGCGACAAGCAATTGAATATGCGCCCATAGCTCAGCTGGATAGAGCGCCTGTCTACGGAACAGGAGGCCGGGGGTTCGAATCCCTCTGGGCGCACCAAAAAAAAATTCCCACTCAATTGAGTGGGATTTTTTGTTTAAGTACGTGCACTTATTTAGACACCGTGGGATCCACGTAAAATAAGTTTCGTGGGCATAATGATTCGCTCGGGCACAGATTCCCCATTGATTCGCTGGACAACTATCTCTGCCATTTTCGCTCCCTGTTCCTCTGCATTCTGCGCCACGGTTGTCAGCGCAGGCGAAGCATTTCGCGCAAATGAGTCATCATCGATAGTCGCAATAGCAATGTCGCTCGGCACCATCAGTCCGGCATCAGCGATCACCTTCATCGCACCAAAGGCCATCTGCGCGCTGGCAGCGAATAGTGAATCGATTTTTGCTCCGCTTGCCAACAATTCGCGCATGGCACTTTCTCCACTATCGGGGGTGAAATCACCGACTGCTACTGAGCCAGCCGGCAAACCCGCGTCTTGTACCGCTTGTTCAAAACCTCGTTGGCGATCAATAGCGGCACCCATATTTTGTGGTCCGGAAATCGTTGCGGGATGTTTCCGCCCGGTTTTTAGCATCGCTTCGGTTGCTTTGCGGGCAGCTGCAGCATTATCCACGTCTACAACAAAGACGTTTCCGTTTTCGTTACTCATCGGACGGCCGCCGAAAACCAACGGCAATGAGCCGGCCAATTCGCTATAGGAACTATCGTCGGCATGATGCGAAAGTATTAATGCACCATCAACATTTCCGCCACGCAGATACCTGCTGGTTTTTGCCGGATCTGATTCCGTGGCAATGAGCAAAGAAAGTGTGAATTCTGTAGTGCTCAGATACATTGCAGCGCCTTGAATCACCGAGGCGAAATATGGGTCTGCGAAAAATTTGGCAGTGCTTTCCGGGATCACCAAAGCTATGGAATTAGTCCGGCCCTGCGCCAAAGAACGAGCCGCCCGGTTGGGAACGTAGTTTAATTCCGCGATGGCTTTCTCCACCGCGCGCACGACATCTGCTTTGACCTTGTCAGAACCGTTGACCACGCGTGAAACGGTTGCTCGCGAAACTCCTGCGCGCTCGGCTACGAGTTCCAGCGTTGGCTGTTGTTTACGTGGTTCGGGCATCGTGACTTCTTCGCGGTAGCTGGGTTATTCCTTATTACTAGTGTGTGGTGCGTGGCGCTTGACTAAACGCCACGCACCGATGCTATGCCATTGTACGGTTGGCTGCGATCAGTCCTGCGTAGGCCCGACCGCTGTCCTTAATAATGCGCTCCTGCGTTTCATAATCCACATAGATAATGCCGAATCTCTTCTGATAACCCCAAGCCCATTCGAAGTTATCCAACAATGACCATACGAAATATCCGCGGACGTTCACCCCATCCTCGATTGCACCAGCGACGGCATCCAGATGGTCAAAGATGTACTCACAGCGTTCCGTGTCTGCAACTGTTCCATCCGACGACAACTCATCGGTGTACGAAGCTCCGTTTTCGGTGATATACAGCGCTGGAAGATCCGCATACTCGGCATTCAACCGGTTCAGCAGCACCCGCAGACCCTGCGGGTTGACCTCCCACCCCATAGCGGTACGCGGTAAGTCCCGGCTCGGGAAGGTGACGTATTCGCTGCCAACAAAGGGCGAGGATTTAGGAGCGTCGGTGGGCATGACGGCCTCAGGACCATCGCCTGCCAACGGATGTCCGGAGACATTGTCGTCGTGATAGTGGTTCACACCCAAAAAGTCGATGGGCTGGTGGATGATTTCCAAGTCGCCTGGCTCAATAACTTCGGCCAGTCCCAGTCCGGCGACATCTTGTAAAAGATCCGCAGGATATGAACCGCGGAGCAACGGATCTAANAACATCCGATTCCATAGCGCGTCAATCCGTCGTGCCGCTTCCAAATCCACGGGATCCGTGGGGTCGTTAGGCACCGCGTTGGTGAGGTTCAGGGTGATGCCAAGTTCTTGAGCACCAAGTTCACGCAATCGTTTTGTCGCTAGCCCATGGCCAAGATGCTGATGGTGCACCGCTGCCAAAGCCGCCGCCGGTTCTTGACGTCCAGGTGCGTGCTCGCCGGCGGCATATCCAATGAGCGAAGAGCATAACGGTTCATTAAACGTCGTCCAGTGATTCACCCGGTCACCGAGCTTTGCATAGACCGCTTCCGCATACTCGGCAAACTTATAGGCGGTATCTCGGTTGGTCCAGCCACCTTGTTCTTCAAGTGCTTGTGGCATATCCCAGTGGTAAAGAGTCAGCCACGGCAGAATCCCATTCTCCAACAGCTCGTCTACTAACCGTGAATAGAAATCGAGACCTTCGCTGTTAACACTTCGCCCTCCTGGAACGATGCGGGCCCAGCTGGTGGAGAATCGGTACGAATCTAGGCCGAGCTCGCGCATCAACCCCACGTCTTCCTGATACCGATGGTAATGATCCACTGCTACTTTGAGATCGTCCCCTCCTGCAATCACCCCTTCTTTTCGTGCGAATGCGTCCCAGACGGAGTCTTCTTTACCGTAGCTGTGGCTCGCTCCTTCGATTTGCGCGGCCGCGGTGGCCGAGCCCCAAAGAAATTCTTTAGGCCAAGCAAAGTTTTCAGATAGATGTTTCGTCATTAGCCCTTTACAGCTCCTGCCATAATTCCAGATACAAGTTGTTTGCCCGCCACTACGAATAGCAATAACAACGGGATGGTGGCCAGCAAGGCTCCGGACATCACAATCGTGTAGTCCACATATTTCGCGGATTGCAGTTGGCTCAGGGCCACCTGCAGGGTGGGGTTTTGTGGTGCTACAAGCATTGGCCAGAGATAGTCTGTCCATGCGGTCATGAAAGTGAAGAGAGCCAGAATAGCCATTGCCGGGCGCGCTGCCGGCACTCCTACATGCCAGAAGGTTCCGATCATGCTCGCCCCATCAATACGGGCGGCCTCTATCAATTCATCGGGCACTACATCCACCAAATATTGGCGCATGAAGAACACGCCGAAAGCGGTAACCAAGGTGGGGACCATGACCGCCCCTAGCGAACCAGTCCAACCGAATTCCTTCATGACCATGAACAGCGGAATAATACCCAGCTGCGTTGGGACGGCCAGAGTCGCGATCACGAAAACGAGTAGCCCCTGTCGCCCACGGAAACGTAGCTTAGCGAATGCGTATCCGGCCAAGGTGGAAAATGTGACTACCGAAAGGGTGATGACCGAGGAGACGAGGACGCTATTTGCTAGAGCTCCCCAAAAATCAATGGTGTTAAAAACCTCGGCAACATTTTTCCAGAACGCGCCGCCAGGTAACAGCGGTGGGTAAGTTGAGGCGAACACCGCTCCTGTATTTGAACCAATCAACAGCGAATACCACAACGGGTAGGTGCTGCCCAGGAAAAACGCGATCAATAATCCATAGGTCAGAAATCCAGGACGTCGGTCCATCGAGAAATTTTTACCTTTGGCACCAAACTTTTTAGCTGCCGTAGTTTTAGTTAACGTTGCGCTACTCATGGGATTCTCCGCCCTTTTCGCCAGCCGTTCCATTCGAGCCGGGCATACCGTTTGAAGCAATCTTTGACTGCGCCATTTGCACCGCGTGTTTGTGCGCTATGCGTTGCTGACGACGGTTTTTACGACTTCCCCCTTCGGCAGATGAAGCAATTGAACCCGACAGGAAGAAGTTAACCAATCCGATCAGGATGATGATCAAGAACAGCATCCATGCGACCGCAGAGGCGCGGCCAAAGTCGCCGCGGTTGAATGCCAGATCCCACAGGTAGAGCACTGTGGTCTGGTATTCGCGTTCGGGGCCGCCAGGCACCGAACTGCTGGGATTGAATAGTTTTGGTTCGGTAAAAATCTGTAGTCCACCGATAGTTGCGGTGATGACGACAAAGATCATTGTGGGTCTGATACTTGGCAAAGTAATTGCGAAGAACCTACGCAGTGAACCGGCCCCGTCAATTGCTGCCGATTCGTGCAGTTCGCGGGGAACTGCCTGCATGGCTGCCAAGAGAATCAGTGCATTATACCCGGTCCAACGCCAGTTCACCATGGTCGCGATGGCTAGATGGGAGGGAAGTACTTCGCTCTTCCAGGCCACCGGATCAAAATTAATGGTTTGAAGCAGGTTGTTGATTAGCCCGTATTTCTCATCAAAAGCCGAGGAGAAGATTAGCGTGACAGCTACAGGAGTGACCACGTAGGGAATCAGCACGCTCATCCGCCAGAACGTTTTCGCGCGGATATTCTGATCCAGAATGGCCGCGATGAACGTTGCTACGAGCAACTGCGGGATAGCCGAGAGTAGGAAGATGCTGAACGTGTTGAACAGCGAGTTCCAAAATAGCGGAGAGCTAATTTCGGCTATGTAGTTGTCTAGGCCCACCCATTCGCCGGCTCCTCCGAGCAGATCCCAGTCATTGATGGAAACCACGAAGGTGTAGATCAGTGGAAAGAGTCCGACCAGAGCGAACAGAATAAAGAACGGCGAGACATAAAGATACGGCGAGTATTTGAAATCAAACTGTCCCCAGCGGTGCCGGCGACGCATTTTCTTTTCCTGCACCGGATCGCCGGCGCGATGAACCTCGTCAGGGGTTGGCTCCCCCGGTGGCACAGCAGCTCCTGCGGCGTCCGAAGCATTGTTGGTCATGATGCTCATTATCGATTTCTCTTTCCCAATAGGCCGGCCGATGATTCAGCCGGCCCACCGGCGGTGATTACTTGATGTCCAAGTTCTTCATAGTCGACATAGCTTCATCCCATGCGGCTTGTCCATCCTTGCCACCATCCAAAGCGATCGTTGCTGGACCAAAAACCTGCTCTTGGATGACCGAATCATCGGCCCCCTTGAACTGTGCTTTCACACCCTCCGCGCGTTCGGCCAGTAGTTGACCGATCGGAGCATCATTGAAAAATTTGGTCAGTTCGTTGCTTCCGGTAACCTGCTCGGAGCTCTGGGCTTCAAGGTTGCTTGGGAACGTTCCGGCTGCTTCGAATGCTGCCGCCTGAGACTGTGCACTGGTCAGCCACGTAGCGAGTTTGGCTGCTTCGGCTGGATTCTTCGAGGTGGTAGGAACGGTGAGGAAGGTTCCTCCCCAGTTCGCTGGTCCGCCTGGGAAGACCCCTGCGAAGTCCCAACCCGAGGTTGCGTCGCCGCCTGCACCTTCAACCTGCCCCTTGACGTTGCCTAGCATCCAACCTGGGCATGGCATGGTGGCGAAGGAACCATCCAAGAAAGCTTGCCCTTTACCCCAGTCCCATTGGGTCTGTCCGGACGATAACCCTGCTTGGGTAGCATCCGCCAGCATCTTCCAGCGGTTACTAAGTTCGGCGTTACCGTCAATATTCAACGACCCGTCCTTTTTGTAATACCCTTCGGCGAGTTGGTTGACCATGGCGTTCCAGACAAACCCGGACTGATCAAACCAGGCCTTTCCGGTTTTTTCCTCGTATTTTTTACCAGCGGCAAAGTAGTCTTCCCAAGTGGAATCCTGTCCACCAATGAATTCAGCAAATTCGCTACGCTCGGATGGCATACCGGCTTTTTCAAGGAGTTTCGAGTTAAAGCAAATTCCTTCCGGGCCAATATCGGTGCCGTAGCCGATGATACGTCCGTCTTTGTCTGTTGCCTGCTCAACTTTCCAGTCGACCCACTGGGACTTGAGATCTTCTATTCCGTAGTCACGCAGATCGCTAAAGGAATCAGAGACGGCCATAACCTGTCCTAGCCAGCCCTCTTCGACTGCCTGGATGTCAGGAAGACCGGCGCCTGAAGCCTGCTTGGTTTTCCAATCGACCAGCGCATTGCCACCGGTGTCGATGTTGGTTGCTTCGATAGTGACGCCGGGGTTTTCCTTTTCATACTTTTCGTACAAGTCGTCCAGACCCATCGCGCCGAAAGTCGTGACCGTCAAGGTGACCGGGTTGTCTGTTGATGCCGCGTCCGCCTTCGGGGCATTGCCGGCGTTGCTACAACCTGTCGCTAGCAAGGCAAGAGTGCCTAACAGTGCGACGGATTGCGCGAGCTTTGTTTTGCTCGAGGTTTTCATGATGTCTCCAGGTGTGAGTGCGGGTATAAGAAGTCGAGAGGCTCTGTCACATCCAAAATGAGAGCGCTCTCAGAGTAGAACAGGTGTCCACCCTTTCGAGTTTCCACCGGGCCGTGAAGCATAAAAGCGCTTAAAGCAAACACCGTGTGAGCGCTCTCACAAATCATCTTTCCAATATTCTGCCCGATCACAAACCGTTGTCAAGACCGAACTCCCGATCACTGAGCAACCCTTTACCTTTTGGAAGTTCTTTATTTTCAGCCAGCGACTAAAAGAATATAGGTCAGAGCGTGCATTCGATCAACGTCTTCCCCAGCCGGCGGTGAAAATTTTTCTCCAAAGAAAATCCGGCGGATCAACTTTGATCCGCCGGATTCACCGCGTCTACTTCTTGTTCAGCTGAAGTCCAACAAGCACCGGATCATGATCCGAGGAGCGGAATTGGTCAGGGGAGAACAACTGAGCCACATTGTTGTTATAGCGGCTGTATTCGTAGGCGACGGACTCCGTCGCGTTGATATTCCAGATTGTTTCGCCGGTCACCGACGGTGCAATTTCTGCCGACCCGAGCACATGGTCCAGCGACCCAGTTCGACCTCCAAAGAGGTAGCTTTGGGTACTCGCCTTCGCACCCAAATCAACATAGCCGGCCCGAGTCATTACCTTGATAGGGTCCTCTGCCGAATAGGAATTGAAGTCACCGGCCAACAGCACCTTGCTGGTGTTTCGTTTCTTCTTCAGCCCTTCAGCGAATTCCACTAAGGCTTCGGCCTGTTCGACGCGCGCGGCGTTCCACGCTCCTGCGCCATCACCCTGATCTGCATTCTCGGAGCCATCCTTGGGGTCAGAACCTTTGGACTTGAAGTGATTCGCCACCACAAGGAACCGAGTCTTAGAGTTACCACCTACACGCTGGAACGCCTGCGCCAGCGGATCACGAGCATTATCAAAGGCAGCATCATCAAGCACTACCGATTCATCAATGAGCTTCACCGCATCACGCTGGTAAATCATGGCAGTGCGAATAACATCTTCGTCAGCCGGAAGTTCCGCCGGGCTAGGGGCGAAACTCCAGCGCTTTGCGCCGGCTGCCTCATTCAACGCGTCCACCAAGATCTGCAAGGCGGCGTCACGGTCTTGACCAAGACGAGCGGAATTTTCAATTTCTTCAAGAACTACTACGTCTGCATCAAATTTGTTCAATGCCGTAACGATCTTGGACTGCTGACGCGCTAGGTTTTCGGCGTCTGCAGCACCACGAGCATCACAACCGCTGCGTACCGAAATCGGGTTCCCCTCCCGATCGGTGTAGTAATTGCACCCCTGAAGCTGATCTCCGGTGGTGGTGAAGAAATTCAGTACGTTGAAGCTACCTACACTGACGTTTCCACCAACCTCAGCCGGGACTTCGTTCGCTACTTGCTCAAAACTCACCGGAATGTCGGAATCCTGAGCACCGACCACCTGCCCCTGCGGTTGCAGTCGCCACAGGTCGTAGCGGTAATCCATGATGACCGGAGCGGTGAAGGTCGCTCTTTTGCCTACTGTGACATGCTCAGTCGCCGAAATGTACGGCAGTTCAACGAGTTTGTTCGCCGCGGCACCCAAGAAATTCAAGGTAGCACCGTCATCTAGAATCAATGCGCGAGATTTATTTTCGGCTTCCAGGGCTTTGGCTTCATCGCTTCCGGGAGCGAAGACGTCGGTTGCCTGACGCAGGGTGCGCTCTCCGTCGAGTATCGAACTGGTGCCTTCGGCCAGGGTAATTTCTCCGTACTGATTCAGACTGTAATTATCAGCAACGGTCCATTGACCTTGTGGGTCAATCAGCATTCCTTCAAAGCGTTCACGTGCAGCATCAGTGTCAGGAATATCGATAGCCAGCGGCTTGATCGCTTCCGCAGGCTCGGTGAGCACTTCAACTCCCTGAGCCGTAGCGCTAATTTGAGTCATTCCGTAGTATTCAGCAACTTCACCGGAGACCTGGACATGATCACCTACCGCCACCTTCGCGGCACCAGCCGAATACACAAAAATCGCTGAGCTGCCAGTCGAAGAGATCTCACTTCCCGAACCAGCCGTCTGGACGTAGAAGCCTCGGATGCCGCCTTCTGAGTAGGCCCCGGTGACCACCCCTCGAACACTTACCTGCATGCCGGCCATTTCTGTGGTGCTTCCGGTGCCCTGAATTTCTTCGATCTCGGTCAATTCATTACCGGTTCCGGCCGCGGAGGCAGGCGCCATCATTCCAGCAACCAATGCGGCGCCTAGACAGGTAGCTGCAAAGGCTGTCGTGGTGCGTTTCTTCATGGATAGTCCTAGTTCGTTGTAAGTACCCCAGCGCGGTAGCGCTCGGTTGACCCGCAATCGATTCAATCAGTCGCTAATGAATTCAGGATGAATCATCGGATAGTTTCCGGTTGTTGGCCCATGAACCATCCAAGACCATGACGCGCGTCACGTCTACTGGTGAGTAAATAAACTTCCGCGCTAATTGAACTGACCGGTCAGTTCAATTACTATTAAACGGTGTTAATTGCTAATTCATTGAGCTTCAAAGGGCGCCACGGCCAGCTCGTCGACGAGACCTCCCTGGCAGTCGAGCGAGGTGCGCTATTGCTTGTGGTTGCCGATGCGCAACTTGAGCGCACCGCTCTCGCCCTGATGCTTTCTGGACGAATGAGCCCTAGTTCGGGGACTGTCCAGTGGTCTACGGCGCCTGGCATGAAAACGCTACGTGCACACAGTGCGCTCGTTGACTCTCCGCAAGTCAACGAGCCCGAGGCCCACCTAAAGGTCCGAGACGTAGTTAGCGAGGATCTAGCTCTAGTTCCCGGGCCATTCTGGCGCCGCCCGCAAAGTAAGAAGTGGTTAGCCAAACATGGTTTTGACCACCTCGCCGGAGACTGGATCGACACTATCGACCCGCTGATCCGTCTAGACCTGCTTACTCGGCTTGCCATAGAAAACCACAACACCGATTGCCTGGTTTTTGATTCTCCGGACCGCCACGGCATCGATGAACCGACATGGCTGGAATCGTTGGAAGAACTAACCCATACACGTCGTCAGCTCACCGTCATCGCCGTTGTTTCTAGAGTCCCTGATAGTTGGGAAGGGCCAGTCGTTTTCGCCGGATAAACAGCCACCATCGAAGACTCAGCACTGCGAACCGAGACCGTCCCACAGGTTGAAAATGATCCGGAGGCCCACGATGCCGATGCCGATGTCGAGAACGATCCGGCACCGGAACTGCCGACGGACGAACCCAAGGACACCGAGTACGTAGAAGCAACCAACTCAGCGGGGTCTATGGTGCTTGAGGATTCCCCAGCAACGGGTACCACCTCTGAAATAGTCAAAGAGTCCGAGCCGCCAAATACTCCCGGGCTCTTGGAATCGTCACCGCTTCACCGCGAAGCACCTGGAGCTCCCGAAGTACCTGAAACTCCTGCGCAAGACGAGGCCGAGCTTGCAGCAAAATCATCCACCCCAAAGGACTAACTCATGACGACTCTGGGACTTGCTCTCTCCGAGCTCAAGCGCATGACCCGTGGAACCTTGCCCAAATTGGCACTGATCGCGGTAACCTGCGTACCCTTGCTCTACGGGGCCCTGTACCTTTATGGCAACTGGGACCCGCAATCAAACCTCAGCGGCATCAAAACTGCATTGGTGAACCTCGATGAGGGGGCCGACCGAGACGGGAAAGCCACGAAGGTTGGTGATGAGGTAGTCGATTCTCTCTTGGAAGACTCCACCTTCGACTGGGAAGTAGTTGACTCACAGCAGGCTGCCGCTGATGGTGTTGCCCACGGCGACTATGCATTCGCGATGACCATCCCCCAAGACTTTTCTGCTTCCCTCACTTCCCCCGCCGAGATGAAAAAAGCCAATGCGGCAAACCTCGAGCTGACCACAAATGATGCCAATAACTTCATGGCCAGTAACTTCGCCAAAACCCTGGCCACCGAGGTACGGGATTCGGTGTCAAAAGAAGTTGGAACCGAAACCGCTGAAGGCATGATTGCTGGCTTTGTCGACATCCACAAATCAATGGGCGAAGCTGCCGATGGTGCCAAGAAACTCTATGACGGCACCATTACACTCTCGGATGGTGTGGTGACCGTACAAGATGGCACCGCGCAGTTAGTCACCGGCGGAGCCAAACTTGAAGACGGCGCACAGGCGCTCCATGATGGTACCGGCACCCTGTCCAGTGGCTTAGGCAAATTGACCGACGGCCAAGACAAGCTTGTCTCTGGTACCCATGAGCTCTCCAAGGGCAGCACCGAGCTAAATTCGGGAGCCCAGACACTGAGCAAGGGTCTAAATACCTTAGAATCAAAAACATCTACCCTGCCTAGCTCGGTCTCTAAGCTTAACGACGGAACCCAGAAGGCCGCCTCCTCGGCTGACCAATTAGCCACAGGTTCTCGGCAGGTGGCCGACGGCAACGCAAAACTCAGCGCCACCGCGGACGACGCTATGAGCGTGATCCAAGATTTGCAGACCGATGCCCAAACACGACTGAATCAAGTAGAAAAGAACACCACTGACTTCTTGAATGCTCAAGTCACCGCAGGCACTCTGACTCAAGAGCAAGCAGATCAGATCTCCGCGCAGCTGGAATCCACCGTAAAAAATTCTACGGTTACCCAGCAGCTCAATACCAAGGTCAAAGATGTCAACGCAAAACTTAGCTCTACGCAAAAAGACCTGAACCAGCTCGCGGAAGGTTCTGAAAAAGTAGCCGACGGCAATAAGCAGTTAGCCAGCGGATTACACACCCTCGCGCAGGGCACCAAAAAATTGGACGACTCAGTGCCCGCTCTTGTGGACGGAATCTCTTCCGCGGCAAATGGCGGTAGCCAGCTTGCCAATGGCTCTCAAAAACTGGCCGAGGGAACCTCCACCCTAGAAGAGGGGCAAAAATCTGCTCTGTCGGGAACCAAAGAAGCCGCACAAGGCAGCAAAAAACTTAATGCAGGTGCCCAGGAACTCGCTACGGGAACAGGCACGTTACATGACTCGTTGATCAGTCTTGATGAAGGTGTGGGCAAGCTCGGCGACGGCGCTCACGAACTTAAAGATGGTTCCGGCGACCTGTCCAAGGGCCTAGTCGATGGCGTAGATCAGGTACCAAATCCCGATTCGGCTGCTTCTGATCAATTAGCAAACGTGATCGGCGACCCGCTTCGAGTGAACTCGAATGCCCAAACTAAAGCAGGCGCATACGGCGCAGGGCTGGCACCGTTCTTCATGACTCTAGCCACCTGGATTGGTACATTCATCCTTACCCAGGTCATGCGCCCGGTCAATAATCGCGCGTTGGCTTCTAATGGTAGAAGCTGGAAGATCGCTCTCGGAGCGTGGCTTCCCTTTGCCTTCATCTCCGTTATTCAGTGCACCGCCTTGTATGCGGTAGTAGTTTTCGCCATCGGATTGGATCCGGTACACCCGTGGCTGACCTGGGCCCTACTACTCCTAGCTTCGCTTTGCTTCAGTGCATTGATTCAAGGCATCTGTGCCCTATTGGGTGCCGCAGGTAAATTTGTGGTGCTGCTGCTGATGGTTCTCCAGTTGGTGACTGCCGGAGGCACATTCCCATGGGAAACGCTTCCGGCCCCTTTGCAGTTCTTGCACCAGATCCTGCCGATGAGCAATGTGGTGGCCGCGCTGAGGCACGTGATCTACGGTGCTGATCTGAGTATGCTTGCTAGTACTATCCTCCCGGTGATCGGATACATGGTGCTGGGGCTATTGTTGAGTTTCTTGGCAGTGCGCAAGCACAAGACCTGGACGCTGAAGACGTTACAACCGGAGCTGACGGTATGACCGCATCACCTAACTCGCGCCCCCGTACCCGGGCTACTGCTTCCAAGGAGCGATTGTTCGCGGCATCAATGCAGCTCCTCGGGGCACGCGGACCCAACGCAGTTTCGGTAGACGAAATCGCACAAATTGCTGGAGTCTCCAAAGGAACCGTGTATTACAACTTTGGTTCCAAAGACAAGATGATTGGTCAAGTTTTGGAGTTCGGTGCTGACATGCTGGTTGCCCAGCTAGTCGAGGCATCCACACTCTCCGAACCTCGGGAAGCCCTACGCACTATGGCAACAATCGCCATTGATTTTGTCGAGAAATATCCTTCCTTCGCACAAATCTGGATCAGTGAACAGCTCCGCCCCGAAAGCGGCTGGGGAGAACAAATCACCCCCGTCTATACCCGGGTGACCTCAACAATTATTGAAGTCATAGACCGGATAGTTGTTTTGGGCCAAGAAGAAAAACAACCGGTGGCTACCGCGCTCTTTGGTGCGGCCTTATTCTCGGCGCGGCTACGCTCTGCCTCGGTGAACCCGGAGGACCGCGAAACAATCTTGAACTCCGTGCTGTTCATCGTTGACGGACTGTTAGCAACACACGAACCGGTCACGGATCACTAGCCAGCTCTTGAGTTGCTCGCGACCATCTTATTCTTCGTCAACCCGTGCCGGCTGCAATACCGCCACGTCCTGTAAAACCGTTGGTTCCCACGTGCGCGTGGCTTTGATTCCGGTCATTTCACCATGGAAAATTACCACGCCTGGGTAGTCGTTAAGCCGCGCAGCCAGGTTAGTTCGGGCTTCTTGCGGTAACCGGTTAATGATCGAATCAACAATGAGAACTGCCGGTTGTCGCAACAGGGCACGCGCCATGATCAACGAGGCTCGCTGAGCGGAGTCCAAAGGCTCTCCGCCACGACGCAACATGGTGCTTTCGCCCTCGGGAAGACTCGTCACTTCAAGACCGCACTCATTGGCTATACGTAGCGCGCGTTTGGCCGAGGAGCCGGGATGGCGATACGTCAGTGCACGAAGTACCGTGCCGCGTTCGAGGACCATCGTGTTCAAGGCCGCGCCTACCATTTTGCGCCGTTCTGTAGCCGGCAAATCCTCGCTTCGGCCTTCGGCGATCCACAGCCCGCCTAAACGCTGAGCATCTGTTCCGACGCGGCCGGTAGCTAACGCTTCAAGCAGGGTATGCGCTTGTGCTCCAGTGCCCAGAAGCTGTATTCGCGCTCCGCCTTGCGCCCGCAATGGGGGCCAGCCTTCTAGTCCTTCGGCCGTGGGGCGAATCCGCACCGCTAGCTCCTCAAGGTTCAAATCTTTGGCTACTCGGGTAGAGGTAAGTTGTTGTTCGGCTTCACGCCAAGATTTCTCCTGTTCAAGCAGCGGGGCAATGATCCGCCGGCCGGCTCGATAGTTTTGCCGATATTCAACTATTCGGCCCCATTCCCCCATGGTTCCAGCACAGATCCCCATCAGTGTTAGTGCGCTGGCTAATAATCCTGCGCCTAATCCTGCCCATGAGCCAGCTGCAACGACCAGCGCTGTGCCCACCAGCGGTACGCTCAATGCCCCGGCTCGCAGCGCTCCGGCATATTTTGCCCGGTGCACCGAGGCATGCACAACTTTTTGCGCACTCTGATCCACACGTTGCACCTCGCGGTGCACCCCACCGGCCGCGCTAATGGTGGTGGACGCTGACACCGTGTCGGCGATGCGCGCAGCAAGATTGCCCCGGTGCCGCCGTAGTACTCGCGCGGTGCGCAGGGCCCCTCGGGCCAAGCCGGCGAGCAGACTCACCTCCAACAGCACTGGAATCACTAGGGCTACAGCCAAAAGCGGATGCAAAAGCCCCAAACCGAAGGCACCAAATATAATCAGCGGGATTCCCGCAATCAACGGCACAATCCCCTGGGTGACCCAATTCCGGATGGAGGACAAATCATTGCTGGAGCGAGCTACGGTAATTCCAACCGATGGCCCCCGGCTCGCCTTAAGCGCGTGGGATATCAAGGACACCCGTAGCTGAGCCACGTAGTGCTGACCGAGTTTTTCGGCCAATACTCTCTCGGCAAATTTTCCGCCGAAGAACACCGCAGACAACACGATCACCCACAGCAGAGCTCCCAATGAGAAAGCTGCCGCGAGCTGCCCTACCTGCCATGCGATGATCACCGAGAGCACACCGACGGCCAAGGCCAGCACCAGCAGTGCCGCCAGCAGCATGCGCCGCCCGGGTGCATTCAGCGCTGGGAGCGCGGGGTCACGTTCCACTGGCTGTTCGGAATACATGCCGGACATGGATGCTCCTAACGAGTTGGCAGCAGTGCGCTAGCCACCTGGGGGTCACACAAATCGAAGGTATCGATGATTTCGCTCTCCATATGCGTACGAGCTTCCGCGGCGGCCAACGGGGATGCGGTGAGCACGCCGGAGACTGCGGCAAGGTCAAGGCCGGCGTCGAGAAGAATTCTCTCTCCGGCTTTGGCACCAAGCGCGTCTTGAGCGCTGAACAGCACCCGGTCAACGTGTTTCTTGAAGATTGGGTCGCCTAAGAGACGTGAGGTTTCACCCTGGAACAGTCCATCGGCGATCTCGATGATAACCGCGTCGGCACCGGTGGCAGTTTGCTCTTGGATCATGCAGACCAGCAGCTTACGCACCGTGTCATAGTCCAGACGGTAGGTGGTTGGGTAACCGAAGTCGGTGAAATCGCAGACGCTGAAGGCTCCGGCATCGGTGAATAGGTTGGGGTCGTTCCCGGCTCCGGTACCGGTGGCTTTACCGGCAGCAACGCGCAATCCCGCGTTATTCAAACCATTAACCAGGCAGCCTAGAGTCGTTGATTTTCCGGAGTTCATGGAGGTGCCGAGGACCGCGATCACCGGCACACGGCGTCCTTGGTCTTGTGCGCTGGCATTGACCGATGGGTTCTCGATGCTCAGCGGGGCAAAGTCCCGCAGGGTCACGGCTTTACCGCCGCGCATCAGCAGTCCAACTGGCTCCAGCTCGGTAGCCCGATCGATGGACGCGTGCTGCTGCTCGACCAGCGAGGCGACACCGCCGCCGGCCACCAACTGGCATGGCCCGAGATTTGCTGGAACGTGGGCGAGGAACTGGTCCGGAGCATATCGATCTCCGTACGCGACCATGACTTCTTGACCGACAAAGAGCTTTTGACGCCGCGAGTGTGGTGACTGCAACGCCGTGTGCTTGCCAATTTCGGTGACCTTCGCGATAACTACGTCACCGGCGCGGGGAACCATGGTTGAGCTGGCCACGATATGGAAGTCCTGGGGGTTGCGGTTTAGCTCGGCCGAAACAAAGCGAGTGGTGTAGGCCGCCTTGATGGTTGCTGCACGCACAGCGTCGAGCGTGAGCCGGGTATCGCCAATGGTGTAGCTCTCGGTGTTTTCATTCGAGATGATCTGTGTGTCAATGCCCATGGTCTTAGCCTTTCTGGCAACGGTCCCCCGAGAGGAAACCGTGATCTTCATTCGGCCCTGTGCCGCGATGAATCTCAGTCAAGCGAGTGAAGATGAACCAAAGATGAACCGTTCCTGAGCCAATGAGGAGAATTTGATGAGGAGACTCTCATCAGCAATTCATAAGACCAAACCATCATGGATTATCTGGATGACTTGGAACTTTGAAAATACTTGATGAGAATATTCTCATGCTTAGCGGGGGACATTAAAGTGGGTGACCCGCGCATCACGTGCGTCCAAATGCGAGTAAGAAAGTTCGGTTTCCAACACCGCAGTACCTAAGGTGGGGTAGTTCATGGCCAATTCATACACTGCTTCTTCATCGGATTGCACCGAGGCTAAACGCAGGGCAAGCTCTTGCAAAATTGGCTGATGCCCAATGACCAACAACGTCGAGACGGTATCTGGCACCTCGTTGATGATGGAGCATAGCGCCGAGGCTCCTGCACCATAAACTCGTGAGTCGACATATGGGGTAGGTCCCTTTTCGCCAAGCTCCGACAGCACCCAGGCGCAGGTCGAACGAGCGCGCAAGGCATCTGAACAAATAATGTAATCAGGTATCAGGTCATTTTCCACCAACCATGCTCCAGCCAACGGTGCTTCCCGGTGACCGCGAGCCGCCAGCGGTCGGTCATGATCGCTGATGCCCAAAGGGTAATCAGACTTTCCATGACGCATGAGTATCAGTCGACGCCGCTGCACAGTATTCATAGCTCAAGCTTAGACGTGTTGCGGTTAAACGACCGAGGCGAGCAAACCTTGCGGTTCACTCGCCTCGGCGGCAAAAGCTCTACTTAGATGGAGTATTCCGGGGCTGCCCAGACGACAACCTCTGGGTGCTCGTAGAAACGGTAACCCTGGCCGCGTACGGTGCGTACGGTGTTAGCCAAGCGGCCCAGCTTCGAACGCAGGCGACGGATGTGCACGTCGATGGTTCGCTCGTTGGGGATCTCCTCGGCATTGCGCCACAGGTTTTCCAGCAGCTCTTCACGTCCCACGGTGCGGGTTCCGTTTTCCACCAAGAAGTTCAGCAGTTCGAACTCCTTGAAGGTCAGGTTCAGCGTTTCACCGTCGAGGTAAACCTCGCGACGGGACAGGTCGATCAATACGCCGGATGGGCGAGGTGCGCTTGGGCGCGCTTCGGCACGGGGGCGGCGCGACAACGTCGGATCACCCAGTGCTTGACGAACTACGTCAATTGGCTCACCCTGTGCACTGGTCGGTGCCAATGCTACTGCAGCGTGGGTCTGGGCCTGTGGAGACAAGGTAGCTAAGAATGCGCGAACCTGAGTTGCGAGCTTGCCTAGTGAAGTCCCCTGCGCCTGAGCTGCAGCTTCGTCTAGTCCAACGTAAAGGACAAAGCCACGAGCGCTAGTGTCTACGCTTGGTGTACCCGCGGTCTGCACTGGCGCACTGGCGGCCTGATGCATCGGTTCACGTGTCTCATGAACGTTGTTGACCGCGCGCAGTGGACGGTAGCCCGCAGGGGCATAGCTTCCGCTGCCAGCGGCTGCGCGTTGCGCCGCCGCAGCTCGGTTCTGAGCGTTGCGAATTGAAACGTGTACGTATCCGGATCCAGCCGACATGATGACTTCCTTTTTGTGCGAAGGCCAAGTGATTTGGCGTTAATGCTTCGGGTTTTGCTTGCGCCGCCCATGACCTTCATTCACGAACAGCAGTTGGGTTTCCCGTCGATGACCCTGAGTTAGACAGCTTTTTTAATTAGCTTTCCCACTCAACTCCACCGACGCCGAGCATTCGACAACAGCACGCAAGCGTACCGTCAGGCCCTTGACCCTGACTGCTGTTGTTGATCTGCGCCGTACTCACACAACAAGTATTCCCCGTAACATTCGAAACTTGCAAGTAACAAAGGTCACCGCTGTTCAGCATGTGAGACGAATGTGTCCAAAAGTGACGGAGCACACTTTAGTCATTTCTCGGAAATCTAAGCGCTTAACTAAGCGTATTGATCAACTGAAACGCAGAAGTGTAGCAGTTTGACTATGCCATTCATGACTGTGAATAATCATTCAGCAGGTACGGCCGTCCACGGTTCAAACATTCGCAGAAGTTGCCCCTTGACCAAATTAACCGTTTACTGAATGGGTTTTTCCTGCATAAACTCGACTTGGAAGCATAGGATTTGCACAGCTAAAACATAAAGAAGCCCTATGGCAATAGGAGAAGCTGGTTAACATGAACGATTCGCGATTTTCTCCCGCCCAACTACCTCGACTCACTCACCCAGATGGCACTCCCATCAAAGTCCTCGTGGTGGATGATGAACCGTCATTGGCGGAATTAGTTGCCATGGGAACACGCATGCTCGGCTGGGAAGCCACAATGGCTCATGACGGCCCTGAAGCTGTGGCTACCGCGCGCTCGCTGTCCCCCGACGTGTTGGTCTTAGACTGGATGCTCCCGGGCTACGACGGGCCGGAGGTTCTGCGTAAGGTACGCACCTACCTCCCTGAGGTTCCGGTCTTATTCCTTACCGCCAAAGACGCTGTAGAAGATCGCATCGAAGGCCTCGGCGCCGGCGCCGACGACTACGTGGCTAAACCCTTCAGCCTCGAAGAAGTTCTCATCCGCCTGCACCGTCTGGTGGAACGCTCTGGTGCTTCAACCGCAGACTCTGCAGAGCTGGTAGTAGGAGATCTGGTGCTAAACCTTGATTCCCACGATGTCTCTCGCGCCGGGCGTTCCATTTCGCTCACCGCCACGGAGTTTGACCTGCTTAGCTACCTCATGAATAACGCCCGCCGAGTCGTTTCCAAGTCGCAGATCCTAGATAACGTCTGGCACTACGATTTTGACGGCCAGGCAAATATTGTCGAGCTGTACATCTCCTACCTGCGCAAGAAGATCGACGTTGATGCCGAATCAATGATCCACACGGTGCGCGGCGTGGGCTACGTCCTCAAGCCTGCTGCATGAGTTCGTTTCCTACGGGACTAAGGCCCAGCTCACCTCACGCATTACAGCGAAAGCTGCTGATTATTCTGCTCGGTTCGCTCACTGCCGTCTGTGTGCTGCTTGGCCTGCTCTACAACGCCGGCATGCGACAAACACTCATGGATCAGCTGCATGAACAACTCAACGCCTCGGTCGAACGCGCCAGCAGCTACTCGGTCGGTCTGGCTCGGCCCGATCAACGCTTGTATGCCCCCGGCCAAGCTGCGGGTACGCTCACCGCCCGCTTTGTGGACCGCTATGTATTCTCCGGCGATGTGCTGGATCAACACGGCGAACGAGTGATGCTCACCCAGGATGATGCGATTCATCTAGTGACCATCGATGTGAACTCTGAGCCTGTGCGGCGTTCCTTATCCGTAGGTGACTATCTGCTTTCTGCTGTTCCCGATCCCGGTTCCGGCGGCGTGCTCATCGTTGGCCTACCGCTGGACTCCACCGATCGCACGTTGCTTGAAATGGCCTGGCTGACGTTGTTCATCGCGATTAGCTTAGTGCTCGGTACCGGCCTAGTAGGGACCTGGCTGATCAGCCGCTCCTTCGCACCATTAAAACGTGTCGCCGCGGTAGCTTCCTCCGTGGCAGCCGAAGAACTTGATTCAGGCAAGGTGGAGCTGACTCAGCGTGTGGACTTAGCCGATGCCGTGCCAGGCACCGAAGTCGGAAATGTGGGACGCGCGCTCAATGCGATGCTCGACAACGTGTCCACCGCACTGACTGCGCGTGAAAAATCCCAAGATCAAATGCGCCAATTTGTGGCAGATGCATCCCACGAGCTGCGCACCCCGCTGTCGGCAATTCGCGGATACACCGAATTGCTCTCCGCCACCGAACATTTCTCGCCGGACGGCCGACGCTCCGTGGACCGGGTTCTGCAGCAAAGCCACCGCATGGGTTCCTTAGTGGAAAACCTGTTGCTGTTAGCCCGCTTAGATGAAGAAAACTCATTCACTATGAAACGTCTAGATCTCTGCGTGCTGACCGCCGACATCACCGAGGACTTTAAAGCCACCGCGGATGATCATCAATGGGAATTTAAGTGCCAGGCCCCAGGAACTTTTGTTGACGCCGACTCGGCATCGCTACGTAGGGTGATTACAAACCTGCTGGCCAACGCCCGCAAACACACTTCGGCGGGTAACAGCGTGACCGTCAGTGTGGGACAAGACCTGGAAAATAACGACGCTGTCTTGCAGGTACACGACACCGGTGAGGGGATCGCTGAAGACTTCCTGCCCAAGGTGTTTGAACGATTTACCCGCGCAGATAAGGCGCGTTCGGGCTCCGACGGCACCACTGGACTGGGTTTGCCGATTGCTAAAAGTATTGTCGAAGCGCATCGCGGCACCATTACGGTGACATCTCAGCCCGGTCATACGCTCTTCGAGGTGCGGTTGCCGCTGGCCGGCGAAGTGCCAGCCAGCGGCAACCCAGAAACCTTCGGATCAGAGGATTCCGCTTAGGCGATGGGTGCGGTGACGCCGTAGAGGCGGTCACCGGCATCTCCCAGACCCGGGATGATGTAAGACTTCTCGTCGAGCTTCTCGTCCATGGCTGCCAGCACGATGTGAATGCGATCGTCGCCCCCGTGGATTTCCTTCAGGCGTTCAACGCCTTCCGGAGCTGCGATCAGGCAGATGCAGGTCACCGATTCGGCGCCTCGGGCGAAGATGAACTTGATTGCCTCGGCCAGGGTACCGCCGGTGGCCAGCATTGGGTCCAGTACGAACACCTGACGGCCGGTCAGGTCATTTGGTACGCGGTCTGCGTAGGTGATGATATCCAGGGTCTCTTCGTTACGGGCCATGCCCAGGAAGCCAACCTCGGCGGTGGGGACCAAGCGGGTCATACCTTCGAGCATGCCCAAACCTGCACGCAGAATTGGGACTACCAATGGGGTGGGCTTCGCAAAAGTAATACCCGTGGTGGTGGCTACCGGCGTGACGACCTGAACTTCCTCGGTTTTCACCTCACGGGTTGCTTCATAGGCCAGCAGGGTGACCAGTTCGTCGGTCAGCTGACGAAAAATCGGGGACGGAGTGTTTTTGTCTCGAAGAACTGAAACCTTGTGTGCCACCAATGGGTGGTCGACTACCTGTACGCGCATAGGTAGAAATCTATCAGCCCACCGGGCCCGCAAACGAGAGAAAAGCCCGAAATTCCGGCGGAAAAACTCGTTGATGTGCCCAACTAAACAGGAAACAGCGAATATTTGCTTGCTCTAACGGCTTTGTCGGCATAATTTCTTCGTCGCGGGATACCGAAGTGGGACCCGCGCCAACCAGAGCACGTAGAGTAAAAGCACTATGGAGCACGTACATAACAGTTGGATGGATCTGGCCTTAGCACAGGCCCGAGCCGCGTTGGAGACCGATGATGTACCTATCGGCGCCATCATCATCTCCCCCGAAGGCAAGCTACTCTCCACCGGCCGCAACGAACGCGAAGCGGGCGCGGATCCCACGGCGCACGCCGAGGTCCTGGCCATCCGGAATGCGGTGAAGGCGCTGCAGGCAGAAGGCAATGCCGACGGGTGGCGACTAGAGGACTGCACCCTCGTAGTCACTTTAGAACCCTGCGCAATGTGTGCCGGGGCAATTGTGCTTGCACGCATCCCCCGTTTGGTCTTCGGAGCCTGGGATGAGAAGGCCGGGGCATGCGGTTCCGTCTTTGACATCGTCAGAGAACCACGGCTGAACCACTGGGTTGAGGTCTATCCTCGGGTGAAAGAAGAAGAATGCGCACAGCTACTGCGCGATTTTTTCCGTTCCAAACGCATCTAATCGCAACCAACAATGTGTTTCGAACCACTAACTGCGCATTGGAGCCCTTTCGTTTTGGAGTTCTCTAAAGGTTCGTTATAGAGTTATCAGGTCTGGTGACGTGTCCGAGCGGCCGAAGGTGCAACACTCGAAATGTTGTGTACGGTAACCCCGTACCGTGGGTTCAAATCCCACCGTCACCGCCACTAAGAAATACCCCGGTTCCCTTTAGAAATTAAGGGAGCCGGGGTATTTTTTCGTTCAAGACCACTCAGAGAATCCGCTGGAAGACCTAGACGCTGAAGTCTCGCTTCGATGACCAGAGAAGACACCGAAGCGAAATGCTCCACCGGTACTTAATCGATCTGGTGCTCGTGAATCTCAGTCTCAAGATTGGTGCCGTTGATTTCAAGATAAATCTGCCCTTCGGTGACCGAGACCGACAGGGTATTGCGCCGAGTCCGCTCCTTGGCAGCAGAGTCAATGAATCGCGGGTCAAAGGAACGAACCACAATGTCCTGCGCTTGGTAGATCGTTTTACCCTTCCACGAGGCCAACAACTTTGCTGGTTCGCGGTGGGTATATACGGCTGTCCGGTTAGCTTTTTTACTTCCCAAATGCAGACGAGCGGCATCCGGTGCACCGACCTCAATCCAAGCCAGAATATCCCCGGTCAGATCCTTGATCATCACCGCTGGTTCTTCTCCGGTAGAGACTCCACCTGCGGAGAAGGTGATGCCCTCTTCAAACTCCAGGGCGTACGCCAGAACACGGGTGATCAGATAGGCGTCGGTTTCCGAGGGGTGCTGTGCCACCCGCAATGAAAGCTCCTCGTAAACACCGCGATCCACATCAGCCAGTTGGACTTCGAAAGTTTGTATTGTCGCGCCGATAGCCATAGTTCACGAGTTTACCGTGGGCGCGCAGCACCTCTTTACGCCCCCAAAGGCTGGCGTCCACAAGTTCTCACTGAAGAGATGCGCCGCAAGGACAAGGGACACGACAAAAGGAAGCGGCTAAAACAGCCCTCAAGGACTCAAAAGATGTCGTTTAACCTCGTGAACAAAATACCTAGTGGGCAACTGGCAAATTCCCGTTCAACCCGCGTAGCCAATCAAGAAGGAGCTCCACGGAGTCAGGCATGTACCGCGCGGGGTCTCGGGTGATATCTGTAATCAGTTCATTCTGAGCTACCCAGGATCCACAGGCGACTTCCTCGGCCTGCAGGATCAATGGTCCCTGGGCGATGGTCCAATATAAGAAGGCCCGATAGGTGGTGTTGGCGTCGCAATAATTCGCTTCGCCCAATCCCACCAGCTTGCTGTCGACTCCCAGCTCTTCCTTGGCTTCGCGCCGCGACGACTCATCAGGGCCTTCGCCCACCGCAATCACCCCGCCAGCGGTGAAATCATACAGCCCCGGATATACGTCCTTGGTCGGGGTGCGCTGGTGAACGAAGATATTCCCGTCGGCGTTGAACACCACAATTGAGGTGGCACCATGGCGCAGATTCTCCGCCCGAACTTGCGAACGCGGGGCTTGACCAACAACTTGGCCGTGCTCATTAAACAGTGCGACTTGTTCTTCCATGCCTACATTCCACCGCGGCAGGCAACACAACGCAATCTGCCGGTAAAGACCTGACGGGCAAAAAATGGCTCAGCTGAGTTTTTCGGGGTTTTCATCCGCCCAGCGATGAGCACGTGAGACGAGCTGCTCCGAGAGCCCCGCAAGACCTCCCTTGCCGCTTCCCACAGCCAGGCCAAGCAGGAAGGTGCTCAACGGCGCCGCAGGGCGTGCTACCTCATGTGCTACATGCTTAGCAGCATCGAGCACAGTGGCGATATCTACGTCACCGGAATCCAGGCCCAATTCCTTGGCTGCGGCTTCCAGCCATTCGTTCAATGCTTCGGGTGGCAGATGCTGTGCCATGCGTGTCCTTTCATCGTGGCGGGCGCTTTCCAACGCCTGCGGGGTATCAATATCACTGCTGGTTTCATCATCCACCGCCACCTGTGCCAGGCGAAGCTGATTTAGGGCTCGGCGCACCGGTGCGTTGACCAGTTTCTCGCCTAATCCTTCACAGACCGAGGCCAAGGCGGAAGTCCGGTAGATTCCGGCCAACCATTGGGTATGACCTTGCCCATCAACCAATAACAGACCCTCGGCGTCCCGCCGGTCAAAGTTGTTCGTCAAGGCCGCTGCTACGGCGGCCGGACGTTGCAGGTCGCAGGCCAGGACCATAGTCCATTCGTTGGCACCGTCTGCCGCCAGTTGCCGCAATCCTGCGGCGATGCCGGCCAAGGGGCCGGCGAACGGAGGATCTTCGCGCACCACGGCATCGGCCTTCGTTCCGCTGGATTTCGGACCCACTACGATTACGCGGCTAGCTCCTGCCCTGCGGGTGGCTGCTACTGCACGGTCAACGAGCCGCTGTCCATGCAATTCCAGCTCGGCTTTGCCGCTCCCGCCCAAACGTCTGCCCCGGCCACCGGCGAGCACGAGCGCATCAAATTCAGGAAGGTCGATGGCACTCATGGGAGCAACCGCAGCACGTCGACTTCATCCCCGGGATTAACCTGTGTGGTGCCAGCTGGAACCAGCGCATAACCTTCGGCCGCGCCGAAGCCGCCTACCGAATGGGAGATGCTCTGCGCCTGCACCGCGGGGGCGCAGCGCAACACCACACCGTGCTCGAAGACCACCGGGATCACCTGCATCCGTCCGGCGGCGCCTTTCCAGCCGACTGCGGCGATGGCTCGCAAGGTTGGGCGCAATACCTCGCGGTGGCCCTGCATGGCGCGCAGGGCCGGCCGCACGAACAGCTCGAAGCTGACCGCGGCGCTCACCGGATTACCCGGTAGGGCGAAGATCATTGCGCCGGCGGCCAGCCGACCGGCGCATTGAGGCTGGCCGGGGCGCAGCTTCACTCGGGTCGCCTGCACATCGGGCTCGGTATCCAGCACCTGGCGCATCACATCGTAAGCACCAGGTCCCACTCCGCCGGTACTCAGCACCGCATCATGGGTGGCACCTAGAATTTTCAGTTGCTCACGCACCGCTTCGGTATCATCCACGCAGTGCACCACGGTGTCCGCTTGAATTCCGGATTCGGCAAGAAGCCCGGCCATCAGCAAGGAATTTGTTTCCGGGATCTGCCCGCGCGACAGCTGATCCCCGGGTGTACGCAGTTCTGCCCCGGTGATCAGTACCGCAACCTTGGGCATGGTGCGCACCATCAACGAGCTGGCACCGGCCGCAGCCAATGCCGATAGCCGGGCAGCGGTGAGTTCCTCACCGGCCTGGGCGACCAGGTCCCCGGCCGCCTTGTCCTCCCCGCGCCGGCGCACATCCTTGCCCGCAGCCACCGGCACGTTGACCTGCACCGTGCCCGCATCCCAACCCGCGACGAGCCCTGAGGTATCCTCGATGCGCACCACGGCGTCGGCGCCGGAAGGCAGCGGAGCGCCGGTCATGATCTTCACGCACTGGCCAGGGGTCAATGCCGGGTCCCATCCGCTTCCGGCCGGTACCTCACCGATGACCTCCAAGACCACCGGCGCAGCAGCCGCATCAGCCGAACGCACCGCATAGCCGTCCATGGCCGAGTTATCCCACAACGGCAGCGGATGCGCGGCGCTCACGTCTGCGGCCAGCACCGCCCGGTGCAGGTCGGCGAAGCCTCCGGCCACGTCGATGATGCGCGGCGGCAGAGGAGTCACCAAACTGAGCAGCCGCTCGCGGTGCTCTTCGAGTTCTATGGGGTCGCTGCGGTGGGGCATCAGTGGTCTTTCTCGATGGCCAAGGGGTGCGCGGGCAGGGTGGCTACCACGGCACGGACAAAGCGGCTTGCGGGGTCGGCGAAAACTTCAGCGACGGTTCCCCATTGAATAATGAGACCGCGTTCGAGCACCAGCAGATCATCGGCGAGCGCCAGGGTATCCGCGGCCGAATGCGAGACCACGATGGCGCTGGTGGCGGTGCGTTTCAGTTCTTCGCGCACCAAAGCGCGCATGTCCATGGCCGCCTCGACATCCAGTGAGGCGAAGGGCTCGTCGATGAGCAGGATCTTCGGTTTGGCGGCCAGCGCACGCGCTAAGGCGATGCGTTGGCGTTGGCCTCCGGAGAGGGTTCCGGGCCGGTGCGTGGCTATTTCTTGAAGTCCCAGCCGTTTAATCCACTCGCCGGCGGCAGCCTTGGCCTCGGACTTATCCATTCCCCCCGCACGCGCCCCAAAAGCGATGTTCTTCAGCGCATCCAGATGCGGGAACAGGTGCGGGTCCTGTCCCAGCAGGCCAACTTCGCGCAGGTGCGGTGGACGGTGTGCCACGGCATCGGCGAGGACATTTCCGGAGAGTTCAATGCTCCCGGCAGTGATTTCCTGAATCCCCGCAATGGCATGGACTATCGTGGACTTGCCCGATCCGCTCGGGCCCATGATCGCCAGCGTGCGGCCGGCGGGAACCTCGAATTTAACGTCCACGTCGAATCCGGTGCGCGGCACGCGCAGCTGGACCTTGAGCGTCATTTCAGCGCCCCCGGACGCCAGGCACGCACCAGCAGCAGTACCACCACTGCGGTGGCCAGCAAGAGCAGAGACAGCGCGACAGCCGAGTCGCGCCCGGTGCCGGCGCCATTAAAAGCGGTGTAGATGGCCAGCGGCATCGTCTGGGTGACACCGGGCGCATTGCCGGCAAACAGTGCGGTCGCACCGAACTCGCCAATGGCCCGGGCAAAGCACAAGATAATACCGGCGACCAAGCCCGGTGCGGCCAGCGGCAGGGTGATGCGGGTGAGCACCATCCAGCGTCCGGCACCCAAGGTGGCGGCGGCCTGCTCATAGCCGCTGCCAGCTGCGCGCAGCGAGCCTTCTACGGAGAGCACGAGGAATGGCAGTGCAACAAAGCTTTGGGCAATGACCACCGCGGCTGTGGAAAAGGGCAGGGTGATCCCCCACAGTGAATCGATCACCTGGCCGATAGGGCTGGTGCGCCCGAATAGGAAGAGCAGCGCAACACCGCCAACCATCGGCGGAAGCACCAACGGCACCGCGATCAGCGCTCGCAGCAGCTGAGCGACGCGGGTCGAGCTGCGGGCCATCAGCACCGCCAGCGGCACACCGAGCAAGACGCACAGCGCGGTGGCGGCCACCCCGGTGCGCAAGCTCAGCCAAAGCGCGGACAGTGCCACCTCGCTGGTGGCATCGGTGATGAGTGTGGACCAGCTGGCGCGGCCCACCAAGGCCAGCAGCGGCAGCACCAGGAGCGCCACACCTAACAACGCCGGGGCGATGGCAAACCCGGGAACTCGCACCCCGGTATCGCTAGCCACGTGCCTGACCTGTGCCGAAGCCGTGCTCGGCCATGATCGCTTGGCCGCGCTCGCCGACCACAAAGTCGACGAATGCCTGCGCTCCGGGGTTCTCGCCCAGCGTGGTAATCGGGTAGCTGTTGACGATGTCTTCTGCCCCCTGTGGCACTATCGCTGCGACTCTTTGATCATGCCCCACGTCGGTGGCGTAGACCAGTCCCGCATCTGCCTCACCCGCCGCTACCTTCTGCAGCACAGCAGTAACATTCTGTTCCTGGCTGGCCGGGGTGATCTCCACGCTGCTGGCCTTGAGTAATCGTTGAGAAGCCGCTCCGCAAGGCACCTGTGGAGCGCACAGTACGGTGGTGGCGTCCGCGAGGTCAGCTAGGGAGTCAATGTGAGCCGGATTATCTTGCGGCACCGCGATTACCAGGGTGTTACTGGCGAAGATCACCGGTTCATTGCCGAGGCCGCTCGTCGTCACCTCAGACATATTTCGTTCGTCAGCCGAGGCAAAGACATCCACGTCTGCGCCTTCCAGGATTTGTGTGGCCAGCGTCGACGAACCGTCATAGCTGATGCTGGTGATCTGCACGTCCGGGTGTTCTGCAGTGAATTCTTCAGAGATCTGCTCGAAGGCTCCCTGCAGGGAGGCCGCTGCGGCGATGGTGATGGAATCCCTGGCTGCATTGTTGCTCGCCGAACAGCCGGTTAGGGCCAGCGAGGTCGCGGTGACGAGCACCGCGCATCGGAGGGCCAACGGCCTACGTACATGCATGAATTCTCCAGAAATTGTGCTTTGAGCCCATGCTACAACCGTCCTGCAGCCTCCTTGCTTATTTTACGTGCTGATTTGCGCTTTCAGACGACTCCCTATCGTCTAAGCCCCCAACCGGGTTAAGCTGGGAAGTATGAAATCTCCATTAGCAGGGGACATCCTTGATGCCCGTTCACGCCCCCTGCATGACTTGCGGATTTCGGTGACGGATCGGTGCAATTTCCGGTGCGTGTACTGCATGCCCAAGGAAATTTTTGGCCGTGACTTCCAATTCCGTGAGCGCTCAGAGCTACTGAGCTTCGAGGAAATTGAACGTCTGGCCCGGGTGTCGGTGTCCCTTGGCGTCACTAAGCTGCGCCTGACCGGTGGCGAACCACTTCTGCGCCGCGGCATCGTGGATCTGGTGGCGATGCTCTCCAAGCTGCGCACCCCGGAGGGTCAGAGCGTTGATCTAGCGATGACTACTAATGGTTCAGCCTTGCCGGTGCTCGCACCCGCCCTGAAAGAAGACCGGGCTTAACCGTGTCACCATCTCCTTGGACTCGCTGGATGATGAAAAGTTCAAGGCCATTAATGATGTTAAATTCCCCGTGTCCAAGGTGCTGGAAGCTATTGAGGTGGCTCGCGATGTCGGTCTGGGACCGGTAAAGATCAACACCGTCATCAAACGCGGCGTCAATGACAGCGAGATCCTTTCCCTAGCCGAGCATTTCCGCGGCACCGGGAACATCCTGCGCTTCATTGAATTCATGGATGTCGGCACCACCAATGGCTGGAAGCTCGACGAGGTACTCCCCTCTGCTGAAGTGGTCTCCATGATCAACAACCGGTGGGCATTGGAACCGGTCACCAAGACCGAACCGGGCGAGACAGCAAACCGCTGGCGCTATGCCGACGGAGCCGGTGAAATCGGCGTAATTTCCAGTGTCACCAATGCCTTCTGCGGCAATTGCTCGCGGGCTCGGGTCTCGGCCGAAGGCCAGCTGTACACCTGCCTGTTCGCCGGCTCAGGATATGATCTGCGCCAGCTGATGCGTGACGGAATCAGCGACGAAGACTTGGCCAAGGCGCTAACCGGCCACTGGCGCAAACGCGATGACAATTACTCGGAACTGCGCGCCGCACTGACACCGGGCAATCGCAAGCGTATCGAAATGTCCTACATCGGTGGCTAGAGGTTTTTGTTGGCCTTAAAACGTCGCGCTGCACTTAGGGCTTCTGCTGCGACGATCTCGTAATTTACCCGTCCCTGGGATAACGGGATCGAATCTACTCCATACTTTCCGTAGGCGAAGCCGACTATTTCACTTGGGTCGTTGAGTCCTAAAACGTTGATTAAATGCCCTAAATCAAGAATGTCTGTGTCACGTTCAGCTGCCAGCTACATGTCGGTCAATGTTGGTAGATCTGCCAACTTGATGTGGGCAAGAACCGGATCTGGAGCAGCTGTCCAGCCGGCATTGTCGGGAATAAACGCAGCTGCGCTCGAGTTCAGCCATTTTTTAGGCAGTCCAAACTCCTGGGCCATTGCGTCGATGATTTCTTCCACTTCAGCTTGAGGCGAATAGCAGGCGTCAGTATCTTCCGTAGCACGATCAATTAGACCGTGAAGAAGCAGTGCTGAGCCCCCGACGATTCTAATATTCAAAGTGAGTTCACGTTCACCCGTGCGCCTGTCGAGTTCTACTAGCAACTCATCCACTTGGAATCTTCTTATCCCTGCTCCGCTCATGTTGTTCCTAAGCTCCGTTCACCTATCCAAACGTTCAGCTCTTGAAGTTCGCTAGGAGTTTCAGAGCGGATAACCTCCTTCATCTTCTCCCCTGCCGGATACAACTTTTCCAATAGGAAAACGGGCTCCGCCGGCCGCGTGATGTCTGCGGCCCACCGCGGGATTGGAGTCTGAGTTTTATTCGCAATCCACCGAGTTAGTGCGGCCAGCGCCACCTGATACTGAGCGTCTTCTATGGCCGGCGACTTATCCAAAAGTGGATGGCCCTGTTCTATGGACTCCGCTGAATACTCGCTCACAAGGCGTAGAGCATATTCGTAGTCCTGTGCATGGAGAGCCTGTTGGAAGTCGCGCGCTATCTCAGCACCCCGGTCGCGTACGATGCGCCGTCCGGGCTCCTCAAAACCAAGCGTCTCTAGGACTTTGAGAACCAACCCAAGAGCCACCGTCTCTTTTCCAGATTCCAGGTCAACGATGAACTTGCGCGAAACACCCACCGAACTGGCCAACGCAGCTTGAGTCAGACCGAGAGCACCGCGTTGGGTGCGGATCTTGCCTGCCAAGCTGGCGGCTGTGAACGATGGGCTTTTCATATTCCCACCATGTCACCGTGCGGTGACCTGATCGATAGATTGAGATGATGTCACATCCCGTGCTAGCCCATCGACTTCTGCCCATCCAATGATTCGCGGATGATGTCCGCATGCCCTGAATGCTGGGTGGTTTCGGAGATGATGTGCAGCAAAGTGCGGCGTACCGACCAGTGGGTATCGACGAACCACGGAGCTGAAGGCAGCTCATGCACGGTGTCCAGGTCCACCTCCGCCAGTAGGGCATCGGTGCGCTCGGCAGTCTGCGCATAGTTTCCCAGGAGCGCAGCCAGGGTTTCGCCGGATTGCATGTGGAACTCATCGTGGAAGGCTTCGATGGCTTCGGGTGGCATCTGGCTGAAATCCGCTCCATCCCAGGCCATGGCAGCGCGGCCCTTGACGATGAATCCCTGCCACTGCTTTTCCACGGCATTTACATGCTTGATCAAACCGCCAAGGGTCAGCTCGCTGGACGTGGTGCGCTGCGCTGCCTGTTCGTCGCTCAACCCTTGGACAGTGAACCGCAGGAAATGCCTGGCGTTGGCCAGCGACTGGAACAGGTCGGCGCGTTCGCCACGCAGGGTGGTGTTGGTGATGGCCATGGTGCTCATAATTGCCTCCTGGCATAAGCTGCAGCCGGTATTTCCAACTGGTAATACCCAGAATATGAGTAATAGGTGCCAGTTTCTGTCCTAAATCAAGGCAGACTTATTGCATGAGTACCAGCACCAGATTTTTGCGTTTGCTCTCCCTGCTGCAGACCCATCGCTACTGGTCCGGAGACGAGCTTGCCGAACGCCTGAATGTCAGCTTGCGCACCGTGCGCCGAGACATCGACCGGCTGCGCGATCTAGGATATCCGGTGCAGGCTGATCGTGGCGTGGGCGGTGGCTATCAGTTGGCATCCGGCACCGCGCTTCCACCGTTGGTGCTTGACGACGAGGAAGCCGTGGCACTAGTAGTCGCATTGCAGTCCACCATTCATGGCGGATCTTCCACGCTAGCCGAGGCCGCGTTGCGGGCAATGGGAAAAATTGTGCCTGTGCTTCCAGCCAGGTTGCATCAGCGCGCGCAAGCGCTGGCCACGAGCACCGTACCGCTCAATTCCCAGTCCTCCGTACCTGATCCAGTGGATCCAGGGGTACTTGTGGCGTTTGCCCAGGCTTGCCGCGACCATGAACGAATCGCCTTCGATTACCTTGATGCCAAAGGTAGCGCGAGCTCTCGCAGGGCAGAACCGGTCCAGCTGGTGAACGTGGGCAATCGCTACTACCTGGTGGCTTTTGATCTGGACCGCGATGATTGGCGTAGCTTCCGCGTGGACCGCGCACAGAACCCCTCGCCCAGGGCGTTGCGTTTCACGCCCCGCCAAGTGCCAGGTGGCGATGCCGCGGGATTCGTACGCGCGGGGTTGCGCGGGAGCGGACAACTAGAGGTAAGCGCACGGATTCACTCCAGTGCACAGAAACTAGAGCCGCTCATCGGTCGTTGGTTTCAGATCCAGCAGATCGATGAGGAAAGTTGCCTCGTGCGCACCGAGAATATGGATCTGCGCTGGGTGGCGTTCGGCCTTGCGATGAGTGAGTCGAGGGTCAGCGAGGTGCAGCCGAAGGAATTGCGTGAACTGCTGAACTCGTGGTCAAAGAATTTGGTGCAGGGTTCCAAACAGTAACGGTGGAATGCCGTGCTCAAAGTTGTTGAAGATGAGCAGATCCGCCATTCGCGGATCAACAAGCCCTCGCCCTGTTGTGTCTAGCGATTTCGGTGCGCAACTACCTTCACCCCTCGTAGATTGAGCGCCGATATTGTAGATTATGTCAAGGCTGTTGTATTTGTATTTTTTGCAAATAAAGAAGTTTCGGATAACGCACCACATTGATCTACAATCCCCTTTTGGTCTGAGGTTTACCAGTGACCGCGTCAATTATTCTGGCGCCGTACCTTGCCCCAAGACGCCGCAAAATCTTCAGTAAAAATGTATGAATTGACGTGGTGTTTCAGCCTCAGGCATTGCGCGTTTCGCAAATTATGTGCAAGAATCGCAATCCAGTTTCAAACGCTGAGGACGCTCGATGGGCGACAATAAAAATATTCTGCTAGTTCCGTTCGGGCAAACGATCCAGACTCCGTTGCTTTCGTCAACGTGGTCCTGAACAGTAGGTATCAGTTTGAATTGATCTCTAAGGACGTTGATGCCTTCTTCTTACAGATGAAAACACCCGAAAATCATCCTGAGCTGTGCGGTAATATAGCTACCCATAATGCAATGATCATCGCAGAATATGTTCTTATGATGCTCCGGAATCCGAGATCGCATTGCACGAAGCAGGTTTCTCATCAGGCATTCCTAGATAGGGTATTTTGTTAGTAAAACTTGCGTCGTTCGAATACAACCCTTGGTTCATCCGCCGATAGAATCCATTCATGGATCTACTCTTTCATGGATTTTCCTTGTCGCCTTCAACCTTGGCTGAAGAGGGCGAGAACCTCAGCCTACAGTCGCTACAGCCTAAGTACGAGCCTATCGATCACGCAGCCTATGTCGATATGTTGGAGTCTTCTTTAGCAGAGAGATCGTCCAGAGCTGCTCGGAATATTGCGCTCACAGGAAACTATGGCAGTGGCAAGAGCAGTATTATTAGCGAACTGGAATCAAGGTTGGGCAATCGCTCTGTAAACCTTGCCCTCGCTACAATGCAAGAAGACCTCCCTCCGGCGAACTCTAATGATGGAGAATCGGGCCAGGGAAAGCCATCTCTAGTAACAAACTTCATCCAAAAAGAAATCGTAAAACAGCTGTTGTACCGCGAGAAACCTTCGCGAATGAGGGGATCGAGGTATCGACGCATTGAGTCATTTCGCTGGTGGCCAGCAACCGGAATTTCGGCCGGGCTTGCCCTGGCGGTTGCTTTCATGCTCATTGTTACGGGCATGGGAGACCGAATTAGCCAGAGAATCCCAAGTGACATTTTCTGGGTTCAAGCGCTGATTCTATCGACGCTCACAATCATCCTTGCTGGCACTTTCTTAACGATTCTGTGGACTGCTCATGGAAAGCTTCGCGTAGACAAATTTACAGCGGGAGCCGCATCTTTTTCGCTTACCGGTAGCGACAGTTACTACTTCGACATTTTCCTCGACGAAATCATCTTCTTCTTCCAGCGTACAGGTTGTGATGTGGCTGTGTTCGAGGATATTGACCGGTTTGAGGATCCCCATATCTTCGAGACTTTGAGGGAGCTGAACACGATCTTGAACAGCTCCAAGCAGCTCGGCCAACGCCCTATCAGGTTCGTCTATGCAATCAAAGACAGTGTATTTGAGATGCTGGGCCGTCCGCGAGAAGATGGCAAGCAGGCTCGGGAGTGGTCCGAAACGGCAGCAAATCGTACAAAGTTTTTCGATCTCGTCGTCCCGATCGTTCCGTTCATCACCCACCGTACGTCCCGCGACCTGATTACTGAGCAAATGGAGCATTCACCAGAAGGTCCCTCGGCAAACGTCATCTCCACTGTGGCCCCATATCTGACAGATATGCGCTTGATCAAGAACATTCGCAATGAGTACGAGATCTTCCGCCGGGTCGTGTTATCTGCCAGCGACGGCTTGGTGGGTCTGAACGCGGACTCTCTATTTGCAATGGTCATCTACAAGAACGTGCACTTGACGGACTACGAAATGATTAAGAGCAACGAAAGTAGACTGGACGATTTGTATCGGGCAAGCCGTCTACTGGTAAAAGAGAATATTGATCGGCTTGATCAGGAGATCCGCGATCTTTCTGTCCGGCGAACGAGGCTGGAGAGCGCTACAGCGCAAGGGCAAACTTATGCCACAAGGCTTTTCCAAAGATTAAGCACCACTAGCGATCTATTCGGTGCAAAATGGGACCAACAGGTACGGGTGAATGGTTCGAGCTATTCCTTAAGTGCCGCGTCAAGCGATAATTTTTGGTCCGAGTTCCTTGCACATGGTGGAGATGTCCGCGCCCTTGACGGATGGGGGAACCAGCGGAGAACAGCACTCTCCGTTGAGCTCGTGGAAAAGCTTTTGGGCATGAAATTGGAACCTGAAGATTGGAAGACCAGCGAGCTCTCTGGCCTAGAAGAACAGATCGCTTCCTGTGAAAAAGAAAAGGCCTTTCTCAAATCAGCAGATATTTCCGCACTTGTCGCTCGTCCTGACTTAGTGGTGGGCAAGAAGGAACGGACATCCTTGCTTGATTATGCGCGATCCAAGAATTTATCCGAACTAGCTATCAAGCTTCTGGAAACGAAGCACATCGATGAGAACTACGCCCTCTACGTTTCCAAGTTCCATGGCATCAATGTTTCAATGCCCGCGATGAACTTCATCCTTAAAGTCGTCCAGCCTGGTACGACCGACGCGTACTTTCAACTGACTAGGGCACAGGACGTGCAAGGCGTTATCGACGAGGCGGGGGACAGTCTCTTCAACCAAGAAGCAATCTACAACATAGACATTATCGACTATCTGATAAAGACCGGCGACACTCGTCTTGACCGTACATATAAGCGGCTCGCACGAGTAAGCGTCCCCGACTTGGAGTTCATAGGAACCTACATACGTGAAGGTGGAAGCCCTGAATCGCTAATAAGTAATTTGGCGCCTCAGTGGACTGGTGTGTTTACATTCTTGGGCAATTTCCAGGGCACCCCGCCCGAACGAATGGTCCGATTACTAGACAGTGCGTTATTAGGCTCAGCTTCCACGTTGACGTATGAATTCGACGAAAATATCCGGAAGCTACTTTTTGATGAATACCCCGAGCTTTCTACATTTACTGGATGCATTGATGAAGTAGAGGCTAACAAGGTAGCGAACCTTCTTCAGAGATTTGGTATTTTCATACCTGAGCTTGAGTTCGTAACTTCGTCCGTTCGGCAGCATCTTATTGATGGTCATCTGTACCAACTGACGTTACCTAATCTGTCCTCCGCGCTGGAAGGCGAGTCCGATCTCGCTCTCGATGTAATTAAGGACTCAAGCCGCTCTGTATATGAATATGTCCTGCGCGAACTACCAACGTATCTTTCTGTATTGGGAGAGGAGACTCCAACCATCAGGGACGCCTCGCGATTCCCCGCGGTCCTAATTGATGTAGCGGATAGTGAGCCGAAACCACTCAGCCTCCTCATAAGCCGAGCTCATCGGGATTGTGTTCTCGAGGATCTTGCCACTGTTCCCACTGCCGTTTGGCCGCACATCGCCGAAGCCGGGCGCATGCTGCCATCATTCAAGAACGTAAATACCTACCTCGGAGTCGAAGACGAGCAAGCATTGGACAGCAACCTCGCACATTTCCTGGAAAATGAGCCGATCATCCTAGACACTCCTGAGGAAGCGGATGAGACGTCCGCACGAATGGCTGTACGGTTCATCAATTCAAAATTGCTAGAAACTTCAACGGCCATATCACTCGTCAAGAGCCTTCGACTCAATTCCCCAATAGCACTTAGTGAGATCAAGCCTCGGGACAGCGATATATTCGGCGAACTCCTGGCTTTAGGTCTTCTAAACGACACGAGCGAACTTTTCGTCCATATCGCCGACCAAAACTGGGCTACCAAAGAAAAAATAATTGTTTCTTCGACGAAATTTCACTCCTATCTAGAGGATGTCAAGCTCAGCAGGACCGAAATCCACAACATAGCCACTAGCGTTGAAGTCCCCAACCTAGTTAAAGAGGCACTGATCTTAGCGTTGCCCGCATACCAAGATGTTCCAGATAGAAAGTCGTTGCAGGCTCTCGCCCATCAATCTCTGGTGTCCAACTTCCCAGTCACTCTGGCATCTCTGACTGTTATGATCACGGGGAACATCTCACATGATGCTTCACTTCAGCTTCTTGTCCCTCACTTGCGATCCATTGATCGGGATGACCTCATGAAGATTGTTGGACTTTTGGGAACGCCCTATGACATGCTTACACGCAAAGGAGGACATCAACCTCTCCTGCCGGATACTCCGGAAGTTAAAGCGTTGCTCAGGGTACTGAAGGAAATGAAACTCGTTAGCTCGGTTTCTTTTGACAAGAAGGCTAAAAAAGTGCGAGTTTACATGAAACGCGCAGAAACATCCTGACGCGTTTGGTCTGTAGCCCCCGGCCTTGGATCAAGTGCTCGAAGAGCTCAGCACTAGGAGATTTGGGATGTTGCTCCCCCGCCGTTCCAGCTTCTACGATCTCATTCTGATCCGGTCGAAAATTGTTTAGGATCATCTCCAATTATGGGTGTTCCAGGTTCTCCTCACCACATGATCCACAACGAAACTATCACATGGTTTGCTTTAGGTCTCTCGGATTCAGCTGGGCGCCCTGCCCCATGATGCTACCGTATGTATTCCATTACTGGCTCATCACGGATCCCGGGTCTCAGCAAAGGATCCTTTGCCCAGATTCAGGACAACTTATCTCTGAGTCCATCACGAAGTGTCGTGGCCGTGTTGTTATTTTCCTTAAAGCCAAATGCAGTGGAAGCACGAAGCTTTCTGAACCTGAATTATGCTCTTCCAGGAGAACCCGAATTGAGGAATAATCTGAGCGTTGCCTGCTGGCAAGCATTCTCCAGGCTTCCGTCCCGAAGTATGGAAACCCTTTCCTCACAGTATCTAAATCGACCGTTTTTGGTGTCCTGTATATGGCCCCTTCACCGGGCTTTTTCTCGGGTGGGGTATACGGGAATCTGAAATCTTTGAAAACTCGGAGTTTCGAAAATTTACCCAGTCAACGGATCGAGTGCCCCGTATGGCGACCGGCTTGCGAGACCCTCTGGCGGGGCACGGTGAAACAGTCCAGCAGAAATCTTAAGCTGGCCTGCGGCTTTGCTATGGTCTCCGAAAATGATCACAGCACACTCATCGAGCACAGGTTTCACGAGATGGGCTTGAGAGTCTCTTACGGTGCCCACGTGGATGAACGAGACATATTCGATTCTTCCTCCATCGCTTCGCGGGTAGCTGACCTGCATGATGCTTTTGCTGATCCTGAGGTCAAGGCCATCATCACCGTCATCGGTGGATACAACAGTAATGAGCTTCTCCCACACCTGGACTGGGATCTGAATGCCGCTAGTCCCAAGATCCTCTGCGGCTATTCGGATATTACAGCGCTCCAGAACGCGATCCTCGCCCACACTGGTCTCGTGACATATTCGGGCCCGCACTGGTCAAGCTTTGGGATGCGTAACCACTTCGAAGAGACCCGGCGCTGGTTCATCGATGCCCTGTTTGACGGATACAAGATGGAACTGTCCCCATCCCTGACTTGGACTGACGATACTTGGTTCCTCGACCAGGACAATCGAAGCATCCTGCCCGGGGAAGGATGGTGGGCCCTGCAGCGTGGAACCGCGTCCGGCCACATCATTGGCGGCAACCTGTGCACACTGAATCTTCTCCAGGGAACGGGCCATATGCCGTCGCTTAATGGAGCAATGCTCATGTTGGAAGACGATTCCATGACAGATCCATCGACCTTCGCCCGCGACCTTGCTTCACTCCTACAAACCGCCGAAGCAAGTGAAATCCGAGGTTTGATAATCGGCAGGTTCCAGCAGGCAACCGGCATGACCCGCGAGATTCTAAAGGAGATTGTTTCCAGGCAGCCAACGTTGGCCGGTCTACCTGTCTTGGCGAACGTCGATTTCGGGCATACCCAACCACAAATGACCCTGCCAATCGGTGGCCAGTCCGCTTTGAATTTGGAATCGACCAGTAGTCTCCAGATCGCTGAATACTAAGAAGGGCGCCGAGCAACCACATCCAAGCACTATGGAAAAGCTCTCATTATTAGTCTGATATTTCGGGGTTTCGAAACCTGTAGAGCCTTACCTCAAACCTTTTTTCACTTCGCATTGCCTCAGGGCTGAAAATTGTCCTGCAGGAGGTTCCATATATGCGAACCAAGGGGGTGCTGCCGTTATCGCCTAGACGCGTCGTCTTCATAGAGAATAGTGCTTTGGCAGATGGATTCTATTTCGATCTCGTGGATTACTCTGATGTCAATGATGTCTCCACTGGGAGGTATGTAGTTGTACGCCACCTATGGGAGATCACGGAAGATAGGCCAGCGGTGAACGATTCCAACGTTCTCAGTCAAGCAACAACACACGTGGAGGCTTTGGGAATGAAGCCGACTGTTGTCGGCCTTCCAGGGTGGCAGGGAAGCGTGGATAATCCGGCAGCGTCTCTTGCGTGGTTTTTCGACAACGGGTTCTACGTATTCGAAATTGATGACGACGTGACGTAGCTCGGATGATTTGCCGTTCCGTTTTCTCTGAACTGATGTATGTGTCCCAGTAAAGGTTCGACGAAAGGAACAACAAGGCGGACAAAGGGTTGATCCGTGAGCGTCTAGGAGCTGGCGCGGTGAAGCATCGCGACAATCCTTTCAGCGGTTACCTCTGGAGCTTCGCTACCTGTAATTATGGTTTCAGTGGCCAGGTCTCGCGTTCCTTCGTCATCGAGCCATTCCGCGAGAAAATCATGTCCTGAGCTGATCCAGTCCGTACCTTTTGAATCAAGCGCTCTACTACGTAGCGTGCTCAATGCTTCGGAACGGTCTGCTGAAGGCAAGACAAGCAAGACGCAAGTCATATCCTTCAGAGCATTCCTTACACCTTGGAAGTGTCGTTCATTTTTGTACGATGTATTTCCTGCACCCATAGCGACAACGGCACCGGGATAGTCCGCTAATACGCGAGTCACAGCATGTGCTCGCGCGACTTCCCATTCACGCTCGGCAGCTACGCGACCTACCAATGAACTTCTGTACGAGAGCTGTTCGAGGCTCCAACCAACCTCCTCGTAGTAGTGATCTGCAACTTCGTCTATATCGACAAATGGAACAGACAAGCTCGTAGCTACGATTTGGCCCAAGGTCGATTTTCCTGTTGCGGCCGGACCGATCAGGATCAGCGGAGAATTGCGACTCATAAAGCAATCTTGGCATCGGAAATACTGAAAGCGACACGGCTTCATGAATAAGCGCTGTCGTCGTGTCCGATTAGGGTTGATGACCGGGACAGACCCCGACACCCCTACTTTGTTTTAATGGTCTTCCCGGGCGAAGAAAATATTGATGGACAGAGCTTACGGCCAGTCCTTCACATTCAGGTCGTTTGGTTCGAGTCAGTCCGCACCCCGATGCCGGCTTTGAGAATCGCTGCTGCCAGCTCTGGTTGAGTTGGGCAGGCTTCGGGGTTTGGACAAACCAGCAGGCTCAGTGCGCGAAGACCCAGGCACAGTTGTGAGCCAGGCAGGAGGGGAAGCAATGCCGTTTCAGCGGCCTTGGAAATGCCCCAACCAGCGACTTGCGCGATCCAAGAAGGCGCCCCGGCGTCGACCACGGCAGTCTCGAAGACACTGCCAACCGCATCCGCGATAACCGCGGGGTCAATGACATCAGCGAGGTCGGCCAGCATCTCGCACAGCCAGTGTTTGCTTTTTCCACGCTTTGCAGCTTCACCAGCCAACTCAACTGACAAATCGAGCAGCGCGACCGCGAAATCCTTTGACTCCATGACAGTGAGGCCCGCATTAATCAGGACGCGCTCAACTTCGCGAGCCCTTGCTGCTTGTTGCGTTGATAGGTATGGATTCGCTGTATGAGGCGCGACGCTGCCCGGGATGGCCGTGTCCGTCGAGGCTGAGTGGGTCGACGAAGGAGAATTGTTTGAACTCTGACTGAATCCCGAAGATTGCCCCCCGTGCACGGGCGATGGGCATCGGGCTTGGGCAAGGCTACTGCGGTGCCCTCTAATTGGTGCTGTACAAGACATACTTTTGACACTAGCCTACTTCCCCCGCTTCGCTCTTGATCGCTGATCCGACCCCACGGGCACAAGCCTTCTACCGAAAGAATGGCTTCTTCAACGACGGGACAGTGAGGATCGAAGACGCCGTACGTTCAGTCCGAATGACCCGAACGCTCTAAACAGCAACGTCCGGTAAAGGTTCCGCTTACGGGACACCAAAAACGAACGATACTGACACAGTGAGAGCTACGCCCCGAAATATTGTGCCCTGCATTGTGTGAAGTAACGGACGCGGCGCATTAATTGTCCAGGTGGTGACTGGACAATTTCGAGGACCTTCGTCATCGGCACTTATGGTTGATACATGTCCCAGACGAACGAGAACTACCCAATGATTATTCTGATGCTCTAGCGACCCTAAAAGCGTTGATCCATGAGACCCAGCATCGCGCCCATCGGATGGTCAATACGGCCATGGTTGAGCTGTACTGGAATATCGGACGAATCATTCTTGATCGTCAGGCAGACCAGCCGTGGGGAAGCAAAGTCTTCGACAGAGTAGCTCGGGACCTACGAGCAGAGTTCCCTCACATGAAAGGTTTTTCGCGGACGAATCTCTACAACATGCGAGACTTTGCCGAGGCCTGGGGCGATGACGAGTCAATTGTCCAGTCAATAACTGGACAATTGAGCTGGACTCACAACGTCGCACTTCTGAACAAGATTACTGACCGAGCACTACGCCAGTGGTACGCGCAGCGTGCTGTTCAGCATGGGTGGTCTGTGGCGGTTCTTGAACACCAAATTCACACTCAACTGCACGCTCGGGAAGGCGCCGCTCCAAACAATCTTGAATCTCGTTTACCAAGCGAAGGAACTGACCTAGCCCGTGAGGTTGCTAGAGATCCCTTAATTTTCGACTTCTTAGGGCTCACGGAAGAGGCGCAGGAGCATGCCTTGGAAGAAGCCATGACCTTGCGTTTGTCGCAGACGTTGGCAGAGTTTGGTGCGGGTTTCGCGTTCCTAGGACGGAAATACCATCTCGATGTCGATGGCGATGATTTCTATATTGATCTGTTGCTGTATCACGTGCCGTCCGACCGGTACGTTGTTGTTGAGTTGAAAGCTGGAAAGTTCAAACCCGAGCACTTGGGGCAACTGAATTTCTACGTCGCGGCCGTCAACGACATGTTGCGGCTTCCCCGTCAGGCGCCAACAGTGGGGATCCTTGTGTGCGGGTCCAAAAATGATCGGACGGTACGCTACGCGTTGGATGGTTCTACACAGCCTTTAGCGGTTTCGTCTTATACGTATGAGGCTCTGCCTCAAGAAGAGAAGACGACTTTGCCGTCCCCTGAAGCGATTGCGGCTGCGTTAGAAATCGACGGTGAAACGGCGAGTCAGTCGCGCCTGTGAGACGTCTTGCAACCCATGGATTATAAGACGTCTCGCCGTCCACCTTTTCTTCAGATGCAAATCCTTGCAAACTCGACGCCCGAACCGTCTTGCAACTATGTGCTGTAACCAACCTCTTCGGATTATGTCCCCATTATCAGTTGCAAGACACCTTCGGCTAGCTCTTCGCAGATCGTCAAGTACCCCTACCATCAATAGATGTGTCGAAGTCTATCCAGGTTTCTCATCATGCCCCGCCAACTTCAGTTGAATACCTGGTCTTCAGGAAATCAAGAGCTCCAGGCAGACCCACCATTCACGAGCCAAGAGGCCAGTCGTTCAATCCAACAAATCGAGAACCACCCAACAGTCCTTGACCGGGTTCAAAACGATTAAATCCCCACCCATTCGGAGCTACCGGAAGTGAAGTGCTGCTTCTTCCAAATCGGCACCTCAGCCTTGATGCGTTCTACCAAGTTCTCGATGGCGTCAAACGCTTCCTTGCGGTGCGCTGCAGCCGAGGCAGCCACCAGAGCGGCATCACCAATCTTCAGCGGACCCACGCGGTGCACGGCCGAGAGTTTCAGTCCAGTACGTTCCTCTTCTTCCGCGATGATCTTCTCCAGGAATTCTTGGGCCTGCGGATGATGTGAGTAGTCCAGCGAGTTCACCGACTGTCCACCATCGTGATTGCGGATAATCCCGTGGAAGAGCACCACCGCCCCGGCCGTATCGGACTGCACCGCGGTGCGTACCGCAGCCTCGTCGATGGGTTCTTCGGTAATCAGGGCATAGCTCATAGTCAGGCTCCTTCAGCTTTCGAGGGTTCGGCCAGCAGATTCGGGGCCAGGGCCGCCAAGACGGGGATTCCACCCTCAAGATAGTTAACATCCACTCCACGGCCGGCCAATAATGCGGCGGCACGCTGCGAGCGGGGGCCACGGGCACAGTACACCGTGACGCGAGCGGGGATCTGCCCTAGGGTCGCGCCAGCTTCAATGGCGGCTTCCAATTCAGGCAAAGGCATGAACAGCGAACCGGCAATGTGCCGTTCGAAGCGTTCATCTTCATTGCGCACATCCAACAAGACTGGTGCTTCGCCACTAGCTAGTGCTTCGGCGAGCGCGGCAGCGTCGATGCCTTGCACTTCGGGCAGCGATCCGGAGCAGAACAGCACGTAGTCGATCAGCTCGGTCACTTCTGCGGCTTGCGGGTCACGTGAATATTCAAGGCTGCGGGTGTTGGCGGCCAGTGCGTCATAGATCAACACTTTGCCCACCAGTGGCTTGCCGATTCCGGTAATAAGCTTCAGCGCTTCGGTGGCCAACAGCGAACCGATGGTTCCGCATAATCCGGGCAGTACTCCCCCGACCGCGCAGTCCGGCACCGTCCCCGGGGCTGGTGGCACCGGGAAGAGATCGCGGTAGCCCGGACCGTGCTCGTGCCAGGCCACGGAGACTTGGCCGTGGTGTTGCAGAATTGATCCCCAGATCAGTGGGATACCGGAGAGCTGCGCGGCATCATTGCTTAGATATCGTGTCGGGAAGTTGTCACTTCCATCAATCACGAGGTCATAATTCGCAAAGATCTCCAGCGCATTGTCCGAGTCCAGCCGCAGCATGTGCTCGATGATTCTCACATTAGGGTCCAATCCGGTGGCCGCTTGGGCCAGCGAAGTGGTCTTAGCAACCCCGATATTTGCGGTGGTGTGGGTGATCTGGCGGTGCAAATTTGATAACTCAACTACATCATCATCAACTATCCCAATCGTGCCCACCCCGGCCCCGACCAGATACGGGATGCAGGCACTACCCAGCCCACCGGCGCCGATCACCAGTACCCGGGCGGCAGCCAATCGGCGCTGGGCAATGAGATTAAACCCAGGCAGCGAAAGTTGCCGTTCGGCCCGTTGCCGCTGCTCTGCGCTCAGTTCAGCCCCGGGGCCAACAAGGGCTGGAAAGTCGCGTTCGCTCATCATCGTGTCCTCCGCGCACCGGCGCGATAGCATGAAGTCATGTCGAAGATTACGATACGCTACTTCGCTGCCGCCGCAGCGGCGGCGGGGACCGAGCAGGAGTTATGGAACAAACCAGAAACCCTAGCCCAATTGCGTACAGAGCTCAGTGAAGCCTATGGCCCTGCGATGGCCCAGGTACTGCGCGCCGGAAGCTTCCTGATCAACGGCGTAGTCCGGCGCGACGCCGGTGGATTAGGCAATGATGAGTCGCTGACCGTGGACGTACTGCCGCCCTTTGCGGGCGGATAATCCATGTCCTGTACCCTAGAAAACCACCGCTTCGAGCTTGAGGCGCTATTGCGCCCGGTATTCAGCTCCTTAGGTACCCGGATACTACCGGTGGCAAGCGCCGAGCTCTGCGACAAGGTCACCAGCGAAGATCTCTTTGCTGCCTTGCCCATCCCAGCCTTCACCAATTCGCAGATGGATGGTTATGCTGCGCGCAGCGCCGACCTGATCTCCGCTTCCCCAACTACCCCGGCTACCCTGCCTTTGGGCTTCACCGCCGCAGCCGGAGACCGGCAGCTTCAACTCCAGCCGGGCACCGTCAGCCCGGTGATGACCGGGGCGATGATTCCCCAGGGAGCGGACACCGTCATCCCCGTAGAAGAAAGCGTCCTCGGTACTTTTCCGAAGCTGATTCGTCCGGGCCAAGGCGCTGTCAGCGGTCATGCACAGTTCACCGCACGCAGCGTCCCGGGACGATTCATCCGCCCGGTCGGAGTTGACCTGGAAGCCGGAGCCTTAGTGGCTAGTGCCGGTACCAGGCTGACCCCCACGATGATTGCAGCCCTGGCTTCCAGCGGACTACGCGAGATCCCGGTGCGCCGGACACTGACGGTGGCACTGTGCACTACCGGCGACGAACTGGGCGGTACCAACCCGGACGAGGGCCAGATCCCGGATGCGAACTCCCCCATGCTCGCAGCCCTGCTGCGCCGCTACGGGGTAGATGTGCGCACCCTCCAGCTGCCTGATGACCCAGACCGGTTCGCGGTAGCTATCGATCAGCTCCAAGAACAAGTCGATCTGATCCTCACCGTTGGTGGGATTAGTGCAGGCGCTTACGAAGTGGTCCGGCAGGCGCTCGCCGGACGTGGAGGAAATTTCCATCATGTGGCGATCCAACCCGGCGGGCCACAGGGCTTCGCCCAGCTGGAGCACGCCGTAGTACTGTGTTTTCCGGGGAACCCGGTCAGCGCCCTGCTTTCGGTTGAACTATTTCTCACCCCGTTACTGCGCGCGCTCGGTGGACTATCGGAACCGCAACCGGAGCACTTCCCATTGGCGCAAACGGTAAGTTCCCCGGAACATAAGCACCAGGTGCGCCGGGCACTGATCCAAGATGGTCAGGTCACCATCCTGGATCCAGGATCACATCTGGTTCATGACCTTGCCCGCGCCGACGCGCTGGTGCATATCCCGGTAGGAGTCAGCGAGCTGGCCGCCGGGCAAAGCGTTGAAATTTGGAGAATGAATGTCTGAGAAACTCACCCACCTGCGCGAAGACGGCAGTGCTCATATGGTCGATGTCAGCGATAAAGCCGTCACCAAGCGTGTGGCTACCGCCGAGGCCATCTTCGTCACCCGCCCGGAGGTCATTAAAATGCTGATGACCGGAAATCTGCCCAAGGGCGAAGCGCTGGGCACCGCCCGAGTCGCCGGCATCATGGCAGCCAAGCGAACCTGGGAACTGATCCCGCTATGCCACCCGCTCCCCATCTCCAAGGTCTCCATCGACTTCACTGCAGAGGATTCGGCTGTGCGGGTTACCGCACAGGTGACCACCAAGGGTGTCACAGGGGTGGAAATGGAAGCCTTAACAGCTGCCAGCGTGGCCGCACTGACCCTCTATGACATGGTCAAGGCCGTGGACAAGCATGCCGAGGTTTGCTCTGTGAAGGTGTTGGCTAAGTCTGGCGGAAAGAGTGGTGACTGGGTTCGTGGAGACTAATCGTAGTGCTGCGGTAGTGGTCGCCTCCACCAGTGCGGCGGCAGGAACCACCGTAGACAGAACCGGGTCACTGATTACCAGGTGGCTGACCGAGCACGGTTTTGAAACCGGTGATCCACAGGTAGTTGCCGATGGGCAGCCGGTGCGTTTTGCCGTAGATGAGTTATTGGCTCATGGCGTTCAGGTAGTAATCATCACCGGCGGAACTGGGGTCTCCCCCGATGATCAGTCCCCCGAAATGGTCGCCCCGTTGTTGGACGTACAATTGCCCGGTATTATCGAGGCCATCCGCCGTCGCGGTGAAGCGTCCACCCCGCTGTCGATTATTACTCGCGGAGTCGCCGGGTTTGCGGGCAAGAGTTTTGTGATTACGCTTCCCGGTTCTTCCGGTGGGGTGAAGGACGGGTTGGCCGTGTTGGATCCGGTTCTAGATCACCTGTTAGCCCAGCGTGACGGTGACACCGGGCACGGTCCACGCTAATGATCATTTCACTAGCTTCAATCTGAAAGGCCACATCGTTGAGTATCGAGCCTGGAATTTACCAGCACTTTAAGGGTCAGCGCTACGAAGTGCTGGCCGTAGGCAAACACACTGAGACCGAAGAGCCACTGGTCTTTTACCGCATGCTCTACGGTGACTACAGTTTTTGGGCCCGTCCGTTGGCGATGTTTGACGAAGAGATTGAGCGCGACGGTTACAAAGGTCCGCGTTTCGCCCGGATTGCTTAGCCTGGAATGCTGTTTGATCCGCTGCTACTGTGAATCAGCTAGGTTATAGCGTTCCAACGCCGCCGCGAATGACGAGATCTGCTCTTCGCTCCAGCCCGTTAAGCGATCGTTAACCGCGTCGCGCTGCACTGCGGCAGAAGCTTCTAATCGTTCTCGTCCCAGATCGGTCAGCCCTAGTACGCGACCACGACCTGCCTCCGCGTCGTCGTAGGCGGCATAGCCTAAATCCAGTAGCGTACCGACCTGCCGGGAGACTGTCGAACGGTTTAATGCGAAGGCTTCAGCGATGTCAGTGGCCCGGGTTCCGGGAGTATCTGCAATAAATCGCAGAAGCGAATGCTCCACCAGACTCAGCGGTTCAGCCAGCTGCCGAGCGCGCGCATTGGCACGTCGGGTGATCATCTGCATGTGTAGGTAGACCGATTGGATATCGATCTCGCGCTGTTCGGTGCCCATAGTCCGAGTCTAGTACGTAGCGCAATAACCACACTTTCAATGTTGCATAATGCAACATTGTGAGTATTCTTTAACTCTAATGACTCTCACTGATACCTCCCCCGCTAAAACTCCTTCCTCTAGACACGCAAGCACCCCCACGCCAAAGAAGTCTTCCGCAGCGGAGCCCGCGAAGCTTGGCTGGGGGAAGCTGGTTTTGACCATGCTGATCCCATTTTTCCTTTGCGCGATTATGGGCTTGTTCTACTTAGGTGCTTTCCACGCACCTGCACCCCATAACGTACAGGTGGCGGTCGTTGGTGATTCTGCGCAGTCCAAGGTCTTCGCACAGTCCCTTCAGGACAAGGCAGACGGAGCACTGAGCGTGCGCACCGTACCTGACGCCCGGAGCGCTGAAAAGCTTGTCGCGCAGCGAGAGATCGTGGCAGCCTACGAAACCAAGGACTCGATGGCAACCCTCTTCGCCTCCAGTGCAGCTTCGGAAACATCGCTGAACATCGCTCAGAAGATTTTCATGAATCTTGCATTTGAGCAGGGACAGCGATTCCACATCGAAGATGTGGTTCCCACCGGAGAACAAGACAGCACCGGTCAGGGGCTATTCTTCTTGTTGGTGGCACTGAGTATCGGTGGTTATGCCAGTGCGGTGCCACTTGCAGGCTTCATGGGCAAGGTCAACCTTCCGGTTCGTTTTGCCATGGCGGCAGTTGCCGCAGCGGTGGTGGCTTCGATTGCGGTATTGATTGCCGGACCGATATATCAGGTCATCAACAGCCATCACGCCGGGATTTGGTTAATTTCCTGGGCCTATGCAGCTGGCATCACCCTGCTAGGCCTAGGTTTACATCCCCTCTTGCGGCACTGGACCACACCCGTACTGACCCTGTGTTTCGTCGCCCTGAACTTCACCAGCTCAGGTGGAATTTTTCAACCGGAAATGCAGCCTGGCTTTTATGGCGCATTGAATACCTTCTGGAACGGCGCGGGGTGGCTACATGCGGTGCAAACCCTGGTCTACTTCCCAGATCAAGCGATCGGTATGGATATCTTGCGTCTGATTCTGTGGCTCGTTCCCGGGGTTGCATTGATCATTCTGACCCACACCTGGAGCGTGCGCAAAACTCGCCTAGCTATTGAGAATGCAAAGATCAAAGAAGTCGAAGAAACCGTTGCGGCGTAGCTGAAACGGTTCGCTGTGCGGTCAAGTGCCACGATGGCGCTAGCCGCACCTTTCGCATCGTCGAGTACGTCCCGCTTGCGCGGAACCGCACACTTGGTTAGCCGCGCAGGAGTTTTCCATGGGCCGCGTGCAGTGCGCGATTTAGCCCATCCACCGCTTCTGCCATCACAGCGGTGCCCACATCATGAAATGAGCCCATACCGCCACGGTACAGTCCCAAGGCTTCGCCCGATGCCTCAGACAACTGCTCGCGGGTTTTGATATCAACAAAAAGATCGTCAAGCCAACTCGCCACATGATCTCGCCGCGAATCGTGATCATGTGCGGCGGCACGATGGAGTTTTGCGATCGCCGCGTGGAGTTCCACCAACGCCTGATTCATAGTGGCCATGAGCCAAGATTACCTGCGTGCACTGCACCAAAACCTAAGGAAGCACGTAAAACTATTTGCCTAGCTCAGATTTCGCCGACCGAGCCAGCGCCTAGTTGCGTGCTGACGTAACTGCGCACATCGTTCAGTTCATCCACATTAATCCCATGAGCCAAGCCGGGATAGATGCGTTGGGTCAACGATGAATGACGAGGCAAAAATTCGGCGGTGCGCTCGATTGCAACCTGCGCGATCACCCGGTCTTCGGATCCGCGGCCCCAGAACACCGCCGGCAACTGTTGCGCGAGCGTAGCGTCGGCTGACTGTTCCCCGCCGAGGACGAAACCACCAAGAATTGTCGTGGCCAGTACGCGTTCCGGGCGGGTTCGCAGCAACTGGCTTGCCATCAGACCACCCTGCGAGAACCCGATGGGAACGATCTTAGTTTCTGGATCCACATTTTCATCGACCCAGGCCCAGATAGCCTCGGTAGCCGCGCGAACCGGAGCCTCATCAGGTACGCCAGGAGTGGTGATTTGAAACCATGCCGCGCCACCCTGCCCCAGTTCCAACGGTGCCCGCAGAGAAGCCCATGGCAGGTCCAAGCCCAGCGGTTCAGCCAGCGAGCTCAAGTCGTTTTCGTTGGAGCCATACCCATGCAGGAAGACCAGCACGGCCGCAGATTGCGGATCGCTACTCCAATTGGCAGAACGCACGTCACTTAATAGATTGCTCATGGCAGGTCAGCTCCTCATAAGTTGCTCGCAGGTCAGGCCCCGCGGTGGAAGAAAGTTGGAGTACCTCGCATATTGGCCGATTCTTCAACAAGTTTAGAATACCGTAATTTATTGAAGATTCAAGTAATATGCTTCGATTCCACAAGTTCAGACTGCTTTCCTCTCAAGGCTCCAGCATTAGAAGGCATTAGCGAACTTGTGACGGATAATCGCGTTCAGTATAAAAATCCGCTCGTTTTCTCGGAACGCACTGGCATCTCGCGTACCCCGGTGGCATATATATGAGTGCCCAACTTTGCAGCCACCGAGGGTCCGGAAAATGCTGAGTTCAGCTCTGCCGCCTCGGCTAGGCGCGGCGCTGCAGGGAGCAGCGGCAGCTATTTTAGCGATTAAGAGCATCCCGAGGTGTTTTCTCAGGCAATGAATAGCTCGAAGTTTCCGGTCAGCGACGAGCACCCGGCGTTCTCCACGCTGGCACTTCAGCAGCGAACGTCAAGGTTATTTACACTTGACTCTTTTATCGGCTTGCAGCCAGGGCTTCACGTACCTGCTGCGAAGCTTTTAGCAGCTCAGGCAAGATCTTCTGTGCGGCCTGCACGGCAGATTCTAGGGTATTCGGGTGAACGCTCATCGACACATTCATTGCAGCGACCACGTTTCCGTCGGGACCGAACACCGGTACGGCGACCGAGCGTAACCCGATCTCCAATTCTTGATCCACTACGGCATATCCTTGCGCGCGGATCTTGTGCAGTTCCGCGAGCAAATCCTGCGGATTGTCGATACCCACACCGGTTGCCGCCGGTACCCCGGCAGACACAATGGCAGCTTGCTTTTCCTGGCTCTGGTAGGCCAGATGCACCCTGCCCATGGAAGTATTCAGCACTGGGAATCGGGTGCCCACCGAGATTCCCACGCGCATAATCGAACGGGTGTGGACCCTGGCAATATAAACGATGTCAGAGCCATCAAGCACGGATGCCGACGCAGATTCGTGCACCTTAGCCGACAATTCCTCCAAGACCGGTTCAATGAGCTGCGGCAGCGTTGCGCTAGAGAGGTACGCATAGCCCAGCTGCAAAACCTTGGAGGTCAGTTCGAAGTACTTTCCGTCCGAGCGGACATACCCAAGTTCTTGCAAGGTCAATAAGAACCGGCGCGCGGTGGCGCGGGACAGCCCGGTTCGCACGGCAACCTCAGACAGCGTCATTGCCGGATGGTCCACATCAAAGCTGCTGATCACCTGAAGCCCGCGCGCCAAAGACTGCACGGAGGAAGTAATTGCACCTTGCTCGCTCACGAAACTCCTTGCACAGACCATCACAACGGCCCGCTGGTATTGAAAAGTGGGGGTGCCTTACACAAAATACTGGTCAAGCACCCCCACTAATCTACTGTGTTTTAGGCCTTGGTCAGTTCAACCGGCACCTTGGACTGCAGTTCTTCGAAGCTGATTCCGTGTGCGGAACGTACGAAGACCTTTGAATCTCGTAATTCAAAGATTGCTACCTCGGTGTAGATTCGCGAGACGCAGCCAAGCCCGGTGACCGGGTAGGAAAGCGCCTCTACCAGCTTTGATTCGCCGGACTTGGTGAACAGGCTCATCATGACCCAAGTCTGTTTCGCACCAATGGCCAGATCCATGGCGCCGCCGACCGCAGGGATCGCGCCCTCAGCGCCGGTGTGCCAGTTCGCTAGGTCGCCGGCCTCGGAAACCTGGAAGGCTCCAAGTACACAAACGTCCAAGTGCCCGCCTCGCATCATTGCGAAGGAATCAGCGTGATGGAAGAAAGAGGCGCCAGGAAGTTCGGTGACCGGAATCTTGCCTGCGTTAATCAGATCCTCGTCAATGTCCTCCCCGGTAGCTACCGGCCCCATACCCAGCATGCCGTTTTCGGTGTGCAGGGTGACTCCCTGTTCACTGGTCAGGAAGTTTGAGACGTTAGTCGGCTGGCCAATTCCCAGGTTCACAAAGGCACCGGATGGAATATCCGCGGCGACCTTCTGAGCCATCTCATCGCGACTGAGTTTTTCTTGCGTGCTGGAGTAATTGCTCATTATTTGTTACCTCCAAGTGCCACAACGGTATCTACATAGATCCCTGGGGTGATGACGTTTTCAGGATCCAGGTTGCCTGCCTCGACTACCTCGTCCACCTGAACGATGGCCTGTTTGGCGGCGGTAGCCATAATCGGACCGAAGTTACGGGCGGTCTTGCGGTACACCAGGTTGCCCATAGTGTCAGCTTTGAGTGCCTTGATCAGCGCGAAGTCTGCATTGATCGGGGTTTCCAGAACATAACCCTTGCCATCAATAACTCGGGTTTCCTTGCCTTCGGCCAATAACGTGCCGTAACCGGTGGGAGTGAAGAATCCGCCAATGCCCGCACCTGCGGCACGGATACGCTCTGCGAGGTTTCCCTGCGGAACCAGTTCAAGTTCGATGTCCCCGGCGCGGTAGGCCTCGTCGAAGTGCCAGGAGTCTGACTGGCGCGGGAAGGAGCAGATAATTTTCTTCACCCGGCGTTCCTTGATCAGCAATGCGAGGCCAGCGTCAGCCTGACCGGCGTTATTGTTCACTACGGTCAAGTCCGTGGCGCCGCATTCCATCAGCGCGTCGATCAGTTCCATCGGCTGTCCTGCGTTACCGAAGCCACCGATCAAGACAGTTGAACCGTCCTTGATTTCGGCGACGGCGTCCGCAGCCGAGCTAGCTATGCGTGGTGCCATGTTTTTGCCTTTCTAAAGATTTGCGAAATCCAGTAGCCGGAGACTACTTGGTTGCGTTTTCGTTCTCGATAACTACTGCCAGCCCTTGGCCGACACCGATGCAGATCGCTGCCACACCGTAGCGCTGGCCGGATTCCTGCAGACGGCGTGCCGCGGTACCCAAGATGCGCAACCCCGAAGCACCCAGTGGGTGGCCGATGGAGATCGCGCCGCCCCATGCGTTGACGATGGTTGGGTCAATATCCCAGGCGCGAATGCAGGCCAAGGACTGTGCAGCGAAAGCTTCGTTGAGCTCAACGACTGAAATATCGGACCACTTCAGACCGGCCTTGGCCACTGCCTTATTGGCCGCTTCTACCGGGGCGAAGCCGAAGAACTGCGGGTCCAAGGCAAAGGAAGCGTTGGAGACGATACGGGCTAAGGGAGCGGCGCCTAGCAGCTCGCCGCCACGGGCAGAACCAATGAAGGCTGCCGAGGCACCGTCGCTCATTGGCGAGGCGTTCCCTGCAGTCACCGTGGCGTTCTCGCCGGTACGGAATACCGTGCGTAGTTTGGCCAAGGTTTCTGCGGTGGAATCAGCACGAATGGTTTCATCCCGCGTGAGCTCGGTTCCGCGCTTATTTGCTGGTGGAACCGAAACGACGAGGTTGTCATATTTTCCGGCATCCCATGCGGCCGCCGCCTGCTGGTGGGAAAGGGCCGAGAATTCGTCCTGATCTTCACGCGAGATATCGTGCTTTTCTCGCAGCTGCTCGGTGGCTTCACCCAGAGAAACGGTCCATTCACCAGGCATCGCCGGATTAACGAGACGCCAGCCCAAGGTGGTATTGGCCAGCTCTAGATTGGACATCGGGAAAGGGCGTTCGGTCTTTGGCAGAACCCAGGGGGCACGGCTCATCGATTCGACTCCACCGAGCAAGACTAAGTCAGCATCGCCGGTGGCGATCTGGCGGGAGGCCGCAATGGCTGCGTCCAGCGAAGAACCGCACAACCGGTTCATGGTGGTCCCTGGTAACGAGGTAGGAAGACCAGCCAGCAGGGTACTCATGCGTGCCACGTTGCGGTTTTCCTCACCGGCGCCGTTGGCGTTACCGAAGATCGCTTCATCGATGGAGCTGGCGTCGAGCTTGGGGGCGCGAGCCACCAGCTCTCGCACTACGTGCGCTGCGAGGTCATCGGGACGGTGGGAGGACAGCGCTCCGCCGATCTTCCCGAAGGGGGTTCGGATTGCGTCGTATAGGTATGCCTGCTGCATTTATCCACTACTCCATCGCTATTTTTGTTCGCACTGCGAACTTATGTTCGTAATACGAACTTTAGCAGTGAGTGGTCTGCGTTTTCAAGAGGTAACGAACAAAGAAAGTCCACGGAAGCCTGCTTTCAGTGAAAGCAGGCTTCCGTGGACTTCCGAATTCTTTGTGGGCGATTTTTCCTAGGACTTATCCTTTTCTTCCGACCCATCGCCTTCGGACGGCTTGGCAGAATCAACTTGCGGCACCATGCCGGTAGCTGGCCTTGGCGGGGTTAGCACCGAGGCGGAATCATGCTCCGTGGAGTACTTCAAGAACGACAAGTGCGCTTCGTAACGGTCAAGTACGTCGTTAATAACTTGTTCTCTATCCAAGCCCATCACGTCGTAGCCTTCGGTACCCGTTTGAGTAAAAACTTCAAGTCTGAAATACACATCGATTTCCCGCGACATTGAACGCGCACCAAACATCGGCACCGGCGCTTCCACTGCGGCTACCTGGTAGTGGAAATTACGGTGCTCGGGAATGTAAACAACCAACGCATGCTCGGAGATCTGCGTCTGCTCGTTAGGGGTGGTAGTCAGCTCGGCATGGTAGCCAAGTTTCATGAACTCTTGAGTCACTTCTTCCATAGCAGGATGAACTACCTTGTCCACGTAGCGGGCAACCTGCTTGTTCGACGGATAAGAACGCAACTGCGCCAGACGCTGACGCCAGGTCTTATCGGGGGCGGCACCTCCATGCGCAGCCGTAGACCGCCGACGATTCATCCGGCCCTCACGCTCAGCACGCTCCATTCTCAAAACCTTGGAGAACGAAGCCATGACCAAGTAGGCAATGATCGTCACCGGCAACGCGAAGATCAACGTGGCATGTTCCATCGTAGTGACACCACCGGCCACAAGCATGGCCACGGTAAGCACCGCGGTCAGTAAAGCCCAGAAAATTCGCAGCCACTTGGGGCCGTCCTGTGACGGGTCCGGAATCGTGGATGAGAAGTTAGACATCACCATGGCGCCTGAATTGGCGCTGGTCAGGTAGAAAAGTAGTCCAGAGAGCGTTGCGAGTCCAATCAAGAATGGAGCACCGGGGAACATTTCCAGAAGGCTGTACCAGCCATGCTCTGGGGAGTCGATGGCTTCTTGGGCAAAGCCGCTATTGCCATCCATCACCATCTTCAACGCACTGTTTCCGAAAATCGACACGATCAAGAAGTCGCATAACACCGGTGCAGTAATAGCTGCAATCACGAATTCACGTAAGGTGCGCCCACGCGATATTCGTGCCAAGAACATTCCGACGAATGGTCCCCACGCCAACCAGAAAGCCCAGAAGAAGAGGGTCCAGCTGGCCATCCACTGCGACCCGTCATCTTGATAGGCGAAGGTTTGCAAGGTTCGTTCGGGGAACGTAAAGATGAAACGTCCAATATTCTCGACTAAGGCGGACAGCAGGAACGAAGTCTTGCCCGTCACCAAGATGTAAAGCATCATTGCCGCGGCAGACCACAGGTTCAACTCCGAGATGATGCGGATACCTTTATCCACCCCCGAGGTACATGCAGCAATGGTCATCACGACCGCCACCGCCACCAAGGCGATCTGCAGACCCAGCCCTTCAGGAAGCCCGAAAATCGAGGCAAACCCAACGTTGAGCAGAACCACGCCGATGCCCATGGAGGTTGCGACACCAAAGACCGTGCCAACCAACGCAAAAATGTCGATAACATCCCCGGTGGCCCCACGCACGCGTTTGCCCAAAAGTGGATATAGCGCTGCGCGGATCGATAACGGCATTCCCCAGCGGTAAGCAAAATAGCCCATGGCCATACCCAGTAGTGCATACATGGACCAACCGGCGACCCCGTAGTGGAACATGGTCCAGACCACCGCATCCTGAGCCGCCGCTGCCGATTCAGGATCGGCTGCGGGAGGAGTAATGAATTGGGTAATCGGACCGGTCACCGAATAAAACAACATATCGATACCCACGCCGGCAGCGAAGAGCATGGCCACCCACGTGACCAAATTGTACTGAGGACGAGAATGGTCAGGTCCTAAACGGACGCTGCCTTCCTTCGAGAACGCCACCCACAGGACAAAAAGCACTACCAGAGTGACGGTTAAGACGTAATACCAGCCGAGGTTGGTGGAAATCCAGGCAACAGTATTAGCCATCGTGGAAGCAGCGTTATCTGGTGCGAACATCGCCCACGAGGAAAACGCCAAGATCAATACCGAAGAGATTACAAAAACACGCCAGTTAACCTTGGTACCGCGCTGTTCCGTGAGTTCTTCAGGCCCTTTGCTCAGTTCCGAACTAGTAATCGGGGCTCGAAATTCTTCGGCAACAGGGTTTTTCGGCTTCTTGCTGACGCCGAATTGGCTGCGCTCCACAGTGGGCTGGAGTTTGTCTTTATTTTCCTCCGAAGCATCGTGGGGGTCAGCCATGTAGTCCTCCTGAAATTAGAGTCCACACTGTAGCTAAAATCCAGCCATCAACTACCGATGACTGGAATTCAACAATGCGGGCATATTCGCGCAGTACGCCGTTACGTCTCTTCAAATTTCATCGTAGGGGTTACCGGCGCTGAGAACTAACCAATTGAAAATAATATTGGTCGTCTAAACATTCACTAGCTCGGTGCCACTCCTGGGAATTGCACGTATGTCGAGGATAAAACGCCCATTGTCTGCAGTAGCCGCTGCCCTTATCCAAGATCACCCAAAAGTGATGAAAGTTCAGGTCCAAGAGCCATTAAACCGGTTGATCCGAGTCTGAAGTTGACCTTGGGCCTCGGATCAATGGAAAAGCAGCTCGTCGCCAATCATGCGGAATCGTCCGCAACCCGAGCATGGAACCAATTGGTATTTAGGCGTTCCCGAGCTTCGGACGTGAGATCCAGCGGTTTCCAACAGACGCCTTTTCAAAGCCAGCATTGGTGACCGCTAGAGCGCAGCTCGAACCGATGAAGTTACCATTTTTATTGAAGCCAACCTCATCCCAGTTCGCGATGGCCACCTCGCAAGATACGGCCTCGGGCTCGCTAAGGGCTTTGCCGGACGAGTCGTAGACAGTCCCGGCATCTCGTTCTAGAGCCTGCGTGAAACTAAAATGGCTTAGGAACCGAGTGCCAACATACCTCGGCACCCAACCCATAGTTAGCGCGGATTTCTACCGAACCCGGAACACATCAATTCGCACGCCGCGGGCATGCCGTTCACCGGCACCTATGAATAATGTGCGATTCAGCCAGGCAAATGGCCCAGAATCATCGGCAGAGAGCGCAGGTATGCACCGGAAATAAACACGCGAAGGGTCCACGTGTTCTCCTTCCATCATGCGCTCAAGATCCTCAGCTGCGGCCGTACGTATCGCGCGGTTCTCAACCAGTATGCGGTGCCCATCCTCTAGCTCCAGGACATAATTCGCTTCCAGATACGCCAGGTCCGGGGATGGGTATCGCTGAAAGTCCGCGCCCGCATCAAGCACACGTCCTTCCAGCTGCGGACCGCTCACGGTACCGCCCCGGATCGGAGCAACTCGGCGCATGCCTTGAGCGGTGTTACCAATGGTGATTGTTTCACTGACTTCAACGTCAATTGTTGCCACGAAATCAAGGACAGGCGAAGTAGGAATAATTGTCATGAGAAGAATCCTTCCACTAGCTTTGATTCAACATAATGTTGCCCCAGCAAACCGACTTGGCGGTTCACGCTCACTTCGATGCTACGTTCTTACACGTTGATGGAGACACGCGTATTATCTTGACTCTTTGGCCGCCTGCCACCTTAGAGGTTACAACTTCGTGTAGGCCGATCGGGATAGCTGTTTCCAGAGCAAATATGGCAGCACCTTTCGGTTTTACAGTCCACTGAAAGGTGCTGCCAGTGTCGAATCTGTGCATCTGGGTAGAAGGCTTATTCGTTGACATACGTCGTAAGCGAATCGTGAATTGAGTTCTCAAGCGCGCAGCGATTTCCTCGCTTGTCGACTGACTTCGAATCGCCTAGTTGAGCGTGGTTATCTCACATGCACTTGAACCGTAGCCATATCCGCTTCATTTTTACGCTGAGCCTTCGATCTGGGAACCGGATCCACCGAAAGCTAGTCTGCCGTTTCCAGAGCATTGGCCTGAGAAGTTGTTTCCATATCAGCTGTAGCCAGTGGTCGCATGAATCCAATGGCAACGGCGGCGATGAGCACGACCAGGCCTACCCCCAGATACAGTTGGCCCGCGCTCCATGAGGCATCAAGCAATGTCCCAGCCGCCAGCGGTGCAAGAATCGCGCCGAATCGGCCAATACCAATAGCCCAGCCCACCCCGGTGCTTCGCGTCTGCGGCTTATAAGAGGCGGGCGCCAAGGTGTAGAGGCCGGCAATGCAACCGTTGATGAGCATGCCTACGACAACACCCATCACGAATGCGAGTGCCAAGATACCTACCGCAGAGATGAAAAGCACCATGGTGATGGAGGAAAACACAGTGAAACCGAGCAAGACTTTGCGCGTCTGCCACTTGGTGGTCAAGAGGCCAAACAACAAGGCTCCAAAGGTTCCGCCCAGGGTCAGCATCAGTCCGCCAATTACGCCTTGGCTTTCGGTCATGCCAGCGGTAACCAGCAGTTTAGGCGTCCAGCTGTTAACAAAGTAGAAGCCGAACATGATGGCAAAGAATGCAACCCAGATCAGACTGGTGGCGCGGCGGTTCGCAGGGGAAAACAGGGCTGTTAATAGTTGTCCCTTTTCCCCACCCGCAGCTGTTCCTCGTGCGCTGGAAGAGAATAGGACGGTATCTGCGGCCAAACGTAGTTTACGTGCAAGGACTCGCAGTTTCGCTTCGGCCCTATCGGTACCTTTTGTAAGTAGAAAATCTACAGACTCTGGAACCACAATTAGTAGCAATATAAACGCAACGGTGGTGAAAATTCCACCGAAAATGAATACCGAACGCCATCCAAAGCTAGCCTGGAGGGATACTGCGGCCATGCCACCGAGGGTGGCACCGACTCCGTACCCTGCGGTATAGATGCTGACCGCCATGCCACGCCAGCGTTTGTTGGAATACTCGCTGGTAATGACATTAGTGCAGGCGAGGATGCCGCCCACTCCCAATCCGGTGATCACACGCCAAAGACCTAATTGCGTGACATCATCAGCCGTAGCTGACAGAAACATGCCGATTGCGGTGAGCGCCGTGGTGAATAGCAGCATTGGGCGCCGGCCGAAGATATCGGCGAAAGGCGCCAAGAAGAGTGATCCAGCTGCCATCCCGAGTAGCCCGGCGCTGAGTAGGACGCCGAGCTGAGCACCATTCAGGCCAAATTCGTTGGAGACCTGGTTGGCGGTGAAGGCCATCGCCAACACATCAAACCCGTCTAAGGCGTTCAGAAAGGTGCAAACTCCCACCACTACCCATTGGAAGGCAGTCATGGGCGAAGCATCAATACGTTCTTTGATATTCATTGCAGAGTTCTTCCATTTTTAGGCGCGTTCCAACGCTCTAGGGCTTCCCCGCTTGGGAACCCTAGAGGACGTTAGTTGGTGTTTTTTGGTGTTCTCTAGTTTGGTTCGATGGTGACTGATGGCGGGGCCCGTCATTGATGTGTCGGTTTGTGCACCGGTTTTTGAGGTTCACAGCACGCGAGACACAGCAGTTCATCTTGGTCGATAACCGTTGCTGACGTTCGGAGTAAAAGACGTCTCGGTGGTCGATAGTCCCTGATAATTCCAGGATCCGCACTTCGCACAGTCCGCATTCGCCCTTACGGCAGTCGAACATCATATCCGCGCCGGCATCTTCCAATGCTTCAAGCATGGAACGTCCCTGAGGGACCGTGACTTCAAGGTTTAGTTTGGGGACTCGGACGGTGAACTCCTCAGGGTCATACCACCCGCTGTTGCCAAAAGTCTCGTAACGCAGGTTAGGCAGATCCAATTCGCGCTCAATCCAGTTGCGTCGAACTGCATCCATTAACCGGATAGGGCCGCACATATACACCTCGGTCCCTTCGCTTGCCCGCTTCACGAGCTCGTTGACCTTCAGCGCGCTTCCCTCGTCGTCTATGTGGGCTTCTAGCCGCTGTCCGTGTAGCTCGGTCAGCTCGTCCAGGTAAGCCATGGACTGACGGCTACGCCCGGCATAGACCAGCGTGTAGTCTGCTTTCAGCTGTTTCAGGACGGCGGCCATGTTCGCGATAGCGGTAATACCGATACCACCGGCAAGCAGAATGTAGCGCTGCGCGCCGACGCGTAACGGGAAATTCTGCAGTGGCTGAGTAATCTCCAGCGTTTGCCCCGGACGCAGGGAATGCATGAAAATCGAACCGCCACGTGACAGCGGCGCCTTCATCACGCTAAGCGCTAGACGAGTGCCCGTCTGGTTGGACTCTACGACTGAATAGGACCGTTTTACGATTTCCCCGTCGATCTGCACCATGAGGTCTATATGCGTTCCAGGCTCGGCCTTGACCGGCATTGTAGGTTCAAGCACGATACGCAGGATGCCTTGTGCCACCTCGATGGTCTCAATCACGGTGGCTGATTGCCAGGTTTCAATGTTTGTCGCTGCCATGGTTTTCTCTCGCTCTTTCTAAACGCTCATTAGCTTGCTGAGGGCAGACGCCCCTCGGCGTCCAGCATGGCTTCGAGAATTCTGCGTACCCACATGCCACCGGAGTCAATATTCAAGTTGTAGAACTCATAATCAGGGTTGGCATCGATGGCAGCCTGTTGCGCCTTGAGCATTTCCTCGTCTTCTCCGAAGACACCGTGCACGCCGTCACGCAGCTGCGTGGTGATCAGCTGGCTGTCGAGGCAATAGTTGCGCATGAAGGCCCAGAAGTAGTGCGATGACCTGTCAGTCTCCGGGGTAATGGTGTTCATTACGAATCCGTTAACTCCCTGGCTGCGGTCACCCTCCGGTGCGCCGGTACCCGCTTTAGCTACGCCCACGTCAATGCTGATGGTCGAGGGAGCCTCGAAATTGATGATCTGCCAACGATCCACCTTGCCCTCAAAACCAGGGAACTTATCTCGCATGTTCTTCAACCAGAACGGTGGGGCATCGATGTTGTGCATCCACCGGGTGACAGTCACTTTGTTGCCTTCGCGCACCGTCACAAAATCAGATTCACTGAGCTCTTCCTGACCGATAGTGGAAGAGTGAACGAACTCTTCGTGAGTCAGGTCCATTAGATTGTCTAGCACCAGCTGGAAGTTGCAGGCCGCATGAATGGTTAGCCCATCGCCGGCCCATTGTTCCGAAGTCATCTGGTGCATGTCCGGTACCAATTCTGGATCAGCCAAAGTCGGATCTCCCATCCAGATCCAGACGTAGCGATAGCGCTCCACTGTTGGGAAAGAAGGCACGGTTGCCGAAGGGTTGATGGTTTCCTGCGCTGGCATGGAAACACAGCGTCCGGCAGAGTTGTAGACGATGCCGTGATACGGGCACTGGATCCCATCTTTACCAACAGTTTTGCCCATCGACAACGGCGCCAAGCGATGCCAACACGCATCAGCCAGCGCCACAACCTTGCCATCTTCGGTGCGGTATAGCGCTACCGGACGGTTAGCTATGCGGCGGGACATCGGCTTTCGGGTGATCTCGTGATCCCAGCCGACGACGTACCACGCGTTGAGCGGGTGAGGCAGGACCTTGTTAGTGGTGGAGCTGGTTGCAGCGGTGGTTGTCATGGTGTTCCTTCCCAGAGTGTGAGAAACTAACTATCGAGATAGTGAGTGTTCCGAATCACAGACTAACTATGTATATAGTTATTGGCAAGACCTTTACACCAGAGAAAGTTTTCATGAGCCTCCCAAACGCGCTGCTAGCCCTGCTCGTAGTTGAGCCAATGACTGGCTATGATCTCCACAAGCACTTCGAAGCTTCAGTCGGCCATGTGTGGCATGCCCCAGATTCACAGATTTACCCAACGCTCAAACGCATGGAAGCCGAAGGTCTGCTCGAAGGGGAAGACATTCCGTGGGGCCCGCGTGGCAAGAAACGCCAATATCACGTCACGCCCGCTGGCCGAGAGGCTTTTAAGAGCTGGATGAACACGCCTCTGGAATATGCTCGCACTCGCGACCCCGCTCACCTAAAAGCCGCTTATCTGGAGTGGGCGGAACCTAACGCAGCGCGCGAGCATTTGTTGGCGCATATCGATCACCACAGCTCCTTGCTGTCTCAGTGGCAACAGACAATGAAGGAAATTGAAGACGGGACCAGTGGCATGCTGGCACGGCGCTTGGCGCACACGCCGAAGGAAGACCAAGAAAAAACCCGTGCCTATAAACGCTTCACTTATGAAGGACTGATCGCTCAGGCCGAAGCCGAGATTGCGTGGGCACGCCGTGGGCTGGCACTTGTAGACAAGCTCAACGGCTAGTCCGCCACATCTCATTCCAATCTGGACAGGGGATATTCGTACCCGCTAATGAGCCTGGCCACCGTACTGATTTACAGTAGAACCATGGCAAATTCACCCAGCGGGGATTCAATGCTGGATCGTTTAGTGCGGATCCTGGATTCTTTTGACTCAGAAAATCAGTCTCTGAGCGTCATTGCGCTGGCCCGCCGGGCAGAAATTCCCAAAGCCACCATGTATCGACTGCTCGATGAGTTAGTTGGCCACGACTTGCTGGCACGGAATAAAGATGGCCAGGTCCGCCTCGGACTACGGTTATGGGAATTGGCAAACCGAAGCACCACCACACAGGATCTGCGTAAAGTTGCGTTACCTTTTATGGAAGACATCAACCAGCTCCTAGGGCAGAATACGCAGCTCTCAATGCTCCACCAAGATGAAGTGCTGATCATTGAACGGCTCTCTCGTCCCGGCTCAGTAGTCAACAAGGCCAACGTGGCCGGTCGCATGCCGGTACACAGCACTTCGATGGGGATGGCGTTGCTTGCCTTCTCACGTCCAGAAGTTATCCGTGAGTTCCTGACGCGCCACCAAGAAATTATGGAATCAACGCACCCGAACTTTCGAGCAGAAATGGCCGAGATCAGACGCAATGGATACGCCTCATTCGATGGGTACATCGATTCTGAAACGACCGGAGCTGCGGCGCCAATTCTGGATAGTTCTGGCTACCAGGTAGCCGTTCTATCGGTGGTAGTCCCCCGTGATTCATCGTCGTTGCAGCCCGCTGCCATGGCACTGCGCACCGCGGTTAGAGGAATCTCGCGCGCACTGCTACTAACAAATAAGGCTTAAAACGCTGGCTCAACCAGCACCCATACTGTTCCCGGTTAAACGTCTGTTGGCCTGATTAAACACCTTTTCAGGAATCAATCAGGCCAACATCAGCAACAGGAAAGGTGCATAAAAACTACTTCGGATTAGTCAGGAATGTAGTCTTCGCTTCCTCCGGACGGTGCCCCTGCTTAGCCTTCTGAATCTCGGCATAAACATGGTGACGCAACTCGGTAAAACGCGGCAGTGACCGAGTCTCCAACTGATCACGTTCCGCAGGCAAATCAATGACAATATCTTCTTGCACCACCGTCGGTGAGGAAGACAAAATAATCACACGTTCACCTAGATAGATCGACTCATCAATATCGTGAGTTACGAACAGCACGGTCACGCCCAGCTTTTTCCAGACGTTGCGGATCAGGTCTTCAAGATCCGCGCGGGTCTGCGCATCAACGGCTGCGAAAGGCTCATCCATCAGCAACACCTCAGGCTCGTAAGCCACGGCACGGGCAATCGCCACGCGTTGCTGCATACCGCCAGAAAGCTGCCAAGGGTAAGAGCGCGGCACGTGGCTAAGGCCCACCGCGTCCAGCGCTTCCTCCACAAGCTTTTTACGCTCAGCCTTGGGCACCCCGGCATTCTTCAACGGCAATTCAACATTGTCCGCCACACGCAGCCAAGGGAACAGGGAGCGGCCATACTCCTGGAAAACTACCGCCATCTTCTTTGGCGGTCCGGTGACCTTTTCACCATCGAGCAGTACTTCACCGCTCGTAGCACCCAATAGTCCTGCGATGCATTTGAGCAAGGTGGTCTTACCGGAACCAGAGGGTCCAACCAAGCACACGAGTTCTCCGCGTCCCAGGTCAAAGGTCAGGTCGCGTACCGCTTCAATATCGCCACCGTCGGTGTGATAAACCTTCTTCAATCCTCGCACCGATAGCAGCGCTTCACCTTCGGGCAGCGTCCGTCCACCGGTGGTGCCATTGGAATTAGACAGCATTTTCAACCTCTTTCAGACCGTTGTACCAACGCAAGACGCGGCGTTCGATCCACTGGAAAATAAACGACATGATGACACCGATCAACCCGAGAACCACGATGCCAGACCACATTTCGGGAACCGCGAAGGACCGCTGGAATTGCACGATGGCAAAGCCCAATCCGGAGGATGAGGCAAACATTTCGGAAATGACCATGAGGATCAGACCTACTGACAGGCACTGGCGAATGCCAGCCATAATAGTCGGCATGGCGCTCGGCAGTATCTGGTAACGAATTCGCGCGAATCCGCTAATCCCATAGGAACGACTGGTTTCGTTTTGTACCGGGTCAATCGCGCGCACACCTTCAATGGTGTTAAGCAGCACCGGCCAAATTGCACCGGAGATGATGACCGCAACTTTCATTCCGTCGTTGATACCGACCAGCAGCATCAGCACGGGAATCAATACCGGTGGTGGAAGTGCCCTGAAGAATTCGAAGACCGGCTCGGTGATGGCACGCGCGGTGCGGTTTAGACCAACAAGTAGCCCCAACAGCACTCCAAGAATAATCGCACCCACGACGCCAATGAGCAGCCGGCGGATACTTGGCAACACGTCGGTGAACATACGCTCGCCGATCCAGGTATCAATGAAGGTTTTCACTAAGTCTGCCGGGGTGGGTACGAAGAAGCTTGCCCCGCCCGCGGTAGCAAGAATCCACCAGAGGATCAGCAGAACTGGAAGCGCCAAAATATAGAGGAGAGACGTGAGAGTTTTCATGCGATGATCTCCCCACGAACTGAGACGTGCCATGACAGGATGCGCTTTTCAACCAGGCGCATGCCTACGTTGATAAGCACACCTAGAAGCCCGGTGGCAACAATCAATGCATACATGCCAGCGATGGCACCGCCTGACTGGGCCAGCTGGATTTCTTTACCCAGACCGGGTGAGCCAATGATCAGCTCTGCCGTAATAGCCAGGATCAATGCCACCGCAGCTCCGAGCCGAATACCTGTCATCAGGTACGGAAGCATGGTGGGGAAGATGACGTCGCGGATCCGCTGGAACGGTGAAAAACCATATGATCGTGCCGTCTGCATCGCCACGTTATCAACGTCCGCTACACCGTAGAGCACCTGGATCAGCACCTGCCAGAAGCAGGCGTAAATGATCAACATCAGCGAGGATTCAATTTTGGTGCCAAAGAGCAGCACCGCCAACGGAATCAGCGCTACCGACGGAATAGGGCGCAGAAACTCAATGGTGGAGTTGGTGGCCCTGCGCAGGAAGCTCGACATTCCGATGACCAGCCCCAGCACCAGGGCAAGGAGCACCGCAACTAATAGTCCAATGAACCATGCGAGCATGGTTTCACCCACTGCCAACCAGAATGCGGTCAAGGTGAAGTCCTTGGCCAGGGCGACCAGTACTTCCGAGGCGGGTGGCAGATACTCCGGTTTCACGATGCCAAGAGCCGGTAACAGTTCCCAAATCCCGAGGAACACGACGATACCAATCAAACCCCAGACCGCATTGGGCACCTTGGCCTTGGTGGTTTTCCGCCGGATTCCTATACCTCGCGCCGGCTTGGTGGTTACGGTACTCATGGAAGCAGCTTGTCCAGGTCAACTGGCTTTGACAGAGTCCCGAAGCTTTGCGCTGCGTCGCCGAGCTTCTGCGCAGCTTCACGATTGAATTCTGAGCGGAAACGCGGAAGGACCATCTCGGCACGCCCTGCGTCATCGATCTTTGTATAGGTTCCAACGATGTCGCGGACCGCGTCAGGATTCTCTTGCGCGTAATCCAAAGATTTGTTCATGGCACGCGTGAACTTTTCGGTTACTTCTGGGTTCTTTTCGGCATATTCGGTTGAGGTGAAGTAACCGGCGACGTCCAGTTCTGGATCAAATTCAGCGAAGTTTGCCGAGAGCATCTTCGCGCCCGAATCAAGGGCCACACTCTGGAAGGGCTCCAGGATCCACGCTGCGTCAACGATACCGTTTTCAAGGGCAGCCGGAGCATCTGGGAATGGAACCTCTACGAATTCAACGCTCGAAGGGTCACCGCCGTCTGCTTTAACGATGGATTTGATGGTGGTGTCACCGATATTGGAAAGGTTGTTCACCGAGACCTTTTTACCTGCAAGGTCCTTTGGTGAAGCGATTTTTGAGTCAGCCTTGACAATGACAGAGCCGACGTCAGATTTGGTGTCTCCAGTGGTGGAAATACCGTTAGCCACAAATTTCATGTCTAGGCCCTTGTCATTGGCGACCATTACAGAAATGAAGTTTGAGAACGCGAAGTCGTAACTTCCCGACTGGATCCCCGGAACAATTGCCGAGCCGCCCGTGGCGGTTTCAATTTCCAAGTCAAGTCCTTCGTCAGCGAAGAATCCCTGCTTGTCGCCGAGCCAGATCGGCGCGGTGTCGACGATGGGAATCACTCCGACGGTGATTTTATCCAGCGCACCATTTGCGTCGCCTGATTCGTCTGCAGCTCCGCCGCTAGGCGATCCAGAGCTGCAGGCAGTAAGTGCGAGTACCGCCAAGGATGCAACGGCTAGCTTAATCGAGTGTTTCATGACTACTTCTCCCATATGGTGCAATTACTTGCTGCGGTTCCGGTGGAAACCCGATCCGCAGCAAGTCGAACTCGGCTCGATGAAGATTACTGAATGATCATTGAATTGAGATCCGGGGCCTTGTCGAGGAATCCAAACTTCGCGGCAAGGTCGCCCAGCTTGGTGAGCTCATCGACGGGAGTCTCGGCTTCCCAGGTCTCCATCGTCAAGCCTTTGGCTACTTCGGCGTCCATATTGATGAAGTCGGGCAACATGGCGCGGGCTGCATCTGGGTCTTTTTGCGAAACCGGAAGAATTTCTTCCATTGCGCTCTTCCAGCTGCTGATGACTTCAGGGTTCTCCTGAGCAAACTTGCCACTGGTGAAGGTCACCATCGTTGGCATGCCCACGATAGCTTCCTGATTTGGGTAGCCGAGCAAGACATTATCCTTGTTTGCCAAGGCACGTGAGAGGAATGGTTCCGGTGTCCACATCGCGTCAACATTGCCGCGATCCAGTTGCGCTTCCATATCTGGGAACGGCATTTCGCTGAATTTAAGATCCTTCGGATTCGCACCGGCCATCTCAGCTGATTCCATGATGGTCAGGTCACCCTGGGTACGCAAAGCATTAACCGAAGTGGTCTTTCCAACGAGGTCATCCCAGCTGTCAATGCCCGAATCCTTGCGGACGATCACGCCGTTGGCATCTTCGCCTTCAGAAACGGACTCGGAATAGCCGGAGACAATTTTCATGTCTAGACCCTTATCCACGGCTGTCATCACCGACAGTGGGTTGCCCACTGCGATAGCCAGTTCACCGGTGGAAACCGCCGGCAGCATGGCTGCTCCAGCGTTTGAAGTACTTAGTTCAACGTCAAGGCCGTGCTTTTCGAAGACGCCTGAGTCAATGCCCTGCTGCACGGCAACTGACGGGGCGATGGGCAAGATACCCACGACGAGCTTGGTCAGCGAGCTATCGGATGAGCCCGAGGCACTTGCTTCGCCCGTGGAACCGGAGCCTGATGGCGATCCGGAACCGCAACCGACAAGTGCGAATGAAAGGACTGTGGCTCCTGCGAGCAATGTAGACCAACGCTTATTCATGTTTTCCCCTTGAAACCCGTTGATTCGGCTCCGAGTGGTGAGCCAAACTGAGTGTGACTTGAGCCACAACTCAAGACTAATGCAACCATTGAAAAAGTCAATGGTTGACTTTATAACTATTTGAATTCCAGTGGTTTCCAAGGCGCATGCTGTTTTAACGCAGCGTCACACATTGACGCAATACACCCGAGCCATCCAGATAGTACTTGGTTGGCTCGGGTATTTAGGCCGAATAATTCAGCTGCAACACAACGCGGCTTAGCTGTATTGCTTCCGCAGTTCTGCCTTGCGGATCTTTCCGCTCGCGGTGCGCGGCAGTTCGTCGAGAAATACCGCGGTTCGGGGAATTTTGTATCTCGCCAGACGCCCGCTCAAATGTGCCACGATGTCGCTCTCTCTCAAAGCACTACCAGGCTTTAAAACCAACACCGCACGCGGCACTTCGCCCCATTTTTCATCTGGGATACCGATCACCGCTACCGACTCAACATCCGCCAGTTCCATGATTGCCTGTTCAACTTCGGCTGGGTAGATATTCTCCCCACCCGAAATGATCATGTCCTTGAGCCGATCCGAAATATAGAGGAAGCCTTCGCCATCTACATAACCGATGTCGCCCGAACGGAACCAGCCCCCTTCATAGAACGCACCCGCGGTAGCTTCTGCCCGTTCCCAGTATTCGCTAATGACATTTGGCCCACTGATCAAAATTTCACCTACCTCGCCGGGAGGAAGTTCCTTGCCTTGCACATCGGCGATTCGAATGTCGGTAAAGAAATGGGGCAGTCCGGCTGATCCCATCTTGGATCGTGAATGCGAGGCCTGCAACAGGGTGGTCCCCGGTGCGGTTTCCGTCAGTCCATAGCCACCGCTGAATCCTAATCCGCGAGATTCATAGGATTCAAGCACCCGCAACGGCACTGCGGAGCCTCCACAGGTCAGCATCTGCAATGAGGACAAATCGGTGTCTGCCCACGTGTTGTGCTCGGCTAACATCTGGAAGGTCGTGGGAACTCCGGACAGTTGGGTAACTCGGTACTGCTCTACTGCCTGTAGCACTGCAGCCGGGTCAAACCGCTCTTGAAGCACCAGTGTGCCACCCTTCAAGAGGACCGGAAGTGCTCCCATCCCCATCGCAGCCACGTGGAATAGCGGAGAAATCAACAACCCGACCGATTTACTCGTCACGTCATAATCGACGATGACATTGTAGGAATTCCAAGTCATATTCCCATGGGTCAGCACCGCCCCCTTAGGAGTCCCCGTAGTGCCTGAGGTGTAAAGAATAATCGCCGGATCCTCTAAGCTCACTTGACCATCGACGTGCCGGTTCTCGCCAGAATTCAGTGCCCGTTCATAACTCGAATCCGCACCAGGCACCGCCGCGACTTCCAAGCTTTCACGCACCGGACTATCGACAACGGCGCTCTGAGCCTCTGCGGCAAAATTCTCGACATAAATAAAGAGCTCGCTACCAGAATCCTGCAAAGCAAAATTCAGCTCGCGCGGGGCTAAGCGGATATTAAGCGGAACAAAAAGAGCACCAAGCTGGGTGACCGCAAACATCGTTTCTAAAAACGCTGCGTGGTTGGTACCTAAGAAAGCCACCCGGCTGCCGTGGGAAATTCCTCTGGCGCGCAACGCGTCGCTAAGCCGATCGATACGCTCTGCCAGCTGCGCATAGGTGAAGCTCACTCCGGCATGGATCACCGCTGTATGTTGCGCTGATTTCACCCTGCGGCGGTGAATCCAGTTGCCAAATCCTTTATTTAACATCTGTCGCTCATTTCGCTAATTCTGTCGCGGTGCTATCGCTGTTGCTGCCGGGTTCGTTAGGCGTAGAAACGGTAGAGGCCACGGGAAACTACGGCAGGCTTGCTCGCTCCTTCGACCTCGATCACCTGGTCTACGGCGATCTGGTATCCGCCCTTGACCTCATTCACTTCGGCGATAGTCGCCTTCATTCGTATCTTCGAACCCACCGGAACCGGGGAGGGGAAGCGAACCTTCTCCAGGCCGTAGTTCACCCGAGTCTTTACCCCGGTTACATCGAAAAGTTCTGACCAGAAAGCGATCTGCAGGCTCAGCGTCAGGTAGCCGTGGGCGATGGGGCCACCGAAAGGACCCTCCTTCGCCTTTTCCGGATCGGTGTGGATCCACTGGTGGTCATCGGTGGCGTCCGCGAAGGTATTTACCTGCTCCTGGGTCACTACTCGATAGTCGCTGTAGCCCAGCTCCTTGCCGGCAGCGGTCGCGATATCTTCGTAGCTCAAGATGGTCTGTGCCATGGTGTGTCTCCTGTTGATTCGTTTCAGTTTGGTCGGTTTTTGTTGGATCAGTAGTTCTAGCGGAAGGCACTAATACCGGTAATAGCTCGTCCGATGATCAACGAGTTGATCTCGTGAGTACCCTCGTAGGAATAAATCGCCTCGGCATCGGCATGGTGGCGAGCGACATTGTGCTCCAGCAGAATTCCGTTGCCGCCGCAGACCTCTCTGGCAAGCGCCACGGTTTCTCGCAGCATCCGGGCGGTGAACATCTTGGCCATAGCCGAGTTCTCATCGCGGTATACCCCGGCGTCTTGTTGCTGAGTTAGGCGCACCACCATTGCCAAACTAGCGGTGACATTGGAAAGCATGTGCGCGAGCTTCTCTTGAATCAGCTGAAATGATGCCAGTGGTTTACCGAATTGGGTACGTTCGGTGACGTAGTGACGCGCAGCTTCGTAGGCTCCCGCGGCGACACCGGCGGCAATCCAGGCGACGTCCGAACGCATATTGCGAAGACAAGCCGCAACGTCAGCAAAGGAATTAATTTCCTTGAGTCGCACTGAATCTGGAACCCACACGTCTTCCAGCTCGATATCGGCATTCTGCATGATCCGCAGGCTTGTCTTCCCGGTGATCTTCCGAATTTTCACCCCCGAATTATCGGTGGGTACCAAGAAGCATTTGACCTGTGAATCGGCCGCGTCACGAGCAAAGATTGCCAGCACATCGGCTTGCGCGGCTCCGCCAATCCAGCGTTTTGCGCCATCGATGCGCCATCCGTCGACGCCCTCGCGCTTTTCGGCGATGGCTGAGGTGGCCAAGCCGCCGGCGATATCCGAACCGTGATCCGGTTCGGTCAAGGCGAAGACTCCCTTGTATTGATAGGAACAAATCAGCGGGTCAAGTTCAGCCACTTGTGCAGCGCTACCGCCCAGGTTCACCGTGGTGCGAAATAAACCTGCCTGTGCGTTGTAAAAGGTCACCACGGAAGCATCGACGCGGCCGATTTCAAAGTTTCGAAATCCCCCGTACAACCCCGAGGGTTTCTTCCCTGCTTCTCTGAGTTCCGGCGGGTCCATCAGGTCCGCCTCGATCAGTGGCCCAACGATCTGTTCGGGAAATTCCCCGCGTTCCCAATAGTCATTAACTATCGGGCGAACGTGCTGATCAAGTACCGTACCCAACCGTGCCAAAGCCGCGCGTTCTGGCTCGCTCAACAGATCTTTGAAGCCGTAGAGGTCGCTACCGGTGACTGCTTCCATCAACCATCAACTCCGAGGACTCGCATCGCGTTTCCTTTCAAAATTCCTGGACGTACCGAATCTTTAAGTTCCAGCTCGGCGAAGGCACCCATCCATTTCTGCGGGGTGATCAACGGATAATCGGTACCGAACAAGAGCTTGCCAGCCAAGACGTTATTTCCCATTTTCACCAGCGAGGCAGGGAAATATTTTGGGCTCCAGCCCGATAGATCGATGTACACGTTCGCCTTATGCGTGGCAATTGAATTTGCTTCATCCTGCCAGGGCACTGACGGGTGCGCCATGATGATGGTCAGGTGCGGGAAGTCGGCTGCCACGTCGTCGAGTAATAACGGGTTTGAGTAGCGAAGCTTGATTCCCCGCCCACCGGGCAAACCCGCACCCATACCGTTTTGACCGGTGTGGAAAATACACGGCAACCCCAATTCCTGCAGAGTTTCCCACAACGGATAAAAGGCTACGTCGCTTGGGTCAAAGCCCTGGAGTGACGGATGGAATTTAAAACCACGTACGCCTAGCTTTTGTGCCTGGTAAGTGGCGTCTTCCAATGCAGCTTCTCCGCGACGAGGGTCAACGGAACCAAAAGGAATGAGCACATCGTTGTTACGGGAACACCCGGCAACCAAATCCTCGATGGAATTTGGTTCATGGCCCAGTGCGGTTCGCGCATCAACGGTGAAGACCACCGCAGCCATTTGTCGTTCGCGATATACCTGGGCGATGCGATCTATCGACGGGGTGCGTTCTTCAGATTTGAAATATGCTGCGGAAGCCTCAAAGAGGTCCTCGGGCATAGCCTTGTGACCGCATTCGTCCACTTCAAGATGCACATGCATGTCAATGGCATTGATAGCTTCGAAGTTGATGCCTAGTTCATATCGAACCGTCATTTGTTTTTCCTCGAACCTTATTTGACTGGCTCTGGACGGAGCTCTTCGGGAAGTTCCGGGAACTTCTCTCCAACGCTCTGCTGGTACTCACCAAAACGAGTAGAAAATTCGCTGGTCAACGTCTCGTAATCCCAGCCACCAGCATGGAATTCGGTGTTCACTGCTTCTGGATGGCTCCAGATCTGGATGCGGTCTCCACCCACCCCGATGGCCTGCCCGTTCACATCCGCAGCAGCATCTGAGGCAAGGAATGCGATCAGACCGGCCACGTCATCGGCGGTGCCGAAGCCTAGTTCCCTGCGGAAGAAGTCCGGCATGACTTCGCCACGTTCATCGGCCTGCACCGCGGCGGAGAAGAATGGTACGGTCTTAGTCATTTCGGTTGCAGCTACCGGGATGACAACGTTGGCGGTAACTCCCGCACGCTTCATTTCCAGCGCCCAGGTACGCACCATGCCCACGATGCCGGCCTTTGCCGCTGCGTAGTTGGTCTGGCCGAAGTTACCGCGCTGACCGGTAGGCGAACCGATGGCTATGATGCGTCCGGCCACCTTATTTTCCTTGAAGTAGCCGTAAGCTTCGCGCACACAGGTGAAGGTGCCGCGCAAGTGCACGTTGATCACCAGATCAAAGTCTTCGTCTGTCATTTTCAGCAGGGATTTATCGCGCAGTACACCTGCGTTGGTTACTAAGATGTCCAGTCGTCCAAAATTCTCGATGGCCCCGGCAACCAGTGCTTTGGCTGCTTCGGTCGAGCCCACCGCGGCAACAACACCAGCGGCCTTGCCGCCGGATTCAGTGATTGCGCTAACTGCTGCTTCGACGGTCGCCATGTCGACATCATTGATGATCACCGAAGCTCCCTGGCGGGATAGTTCTTGGGCATAGCTCAGTCCGAGGCCGCGTCCACTACCGGTAACGATTGCAACTTTTCCTGCTAACGACATGAGATCTCCAATTTAGTGTGATGTCCCGATTGTTCCGCTGGGGCGAAAAGTGGGAACCTTAGCTATATACATAAGATCTTTAATCCTTGAAAAAGTCAATGGTTTATTTTTTCATGAAAAGCGAGGACAATGAGATGAGCGCGACTAACGCGAAAAATTCGACCAAGGCGGAACAGTTCATGAAATGCGACCTCATGCAGGAGTTGGATTTCCTTGTCGCGCGCATGCGCTCACTCGGGTCCGGTCGAGCCAATCTGGCGCTCAAACCTTTCGATCTAAAGGTGCGCTCATACTCAGTCCTTTCATTGGCATGTAGTGAAGTTTTGCCAACTCAACGAGACCTTGCCGAGTTTCTCGCTCTCGATCCAAGTCAAATCGTCCCCTTGGTTGACGGCTTGGAAGCTAAGAGTCTCGTCACCCGACTCGCTGATCCGAACGACCGCCGTTCTAAGGTGATTGTCGCTACCGACGCCGGCAAAAAACTCTACGGTAAGGCTCGCAAGGCTACCGAGCAGAGTGAGCAGGAGACACTTAAGGCACTCACCCCCNGGGAGCGTACCCAGCTTCGCGAATTACTCTCCCGGGTACGTGCTGGGTGGATAGCGCGTAACCATTGAGCAAGTTTTCTCATTCAATGAGACGCCGAGTGTTGCTTCGCCGAATGACACCGCATTCTTGAGGAAGTTCAACATCCTCGACCATGTTCAGAAATTCGGCAATGCCGCCGGATATCACTGAGACTGGTCCCGCACAGATTGGCAGGCACCATGGCTCAGACCCCACGGATCATTAAGACCAAGGTCGGCATCATTGGAGGCGGCCCTGCAGGCCTCATGCTCTCGCACCTGCTCTCCAAATCGGGTATCGACAATCTTGTCGTTGAAATGCGAGATCATGAAACCATCCGCAACACCCATCGCGCGGGAATTCTTGAAGCTCAGGCAGTAAAGATGCTCACCGAGTCCGGCGTTGACGGACGTGTACTGACCGACGGTGATGAACACGCCGGAATCGATCTCCGATTTAATGGGGAATCGCATCCCTTGGACTTCCGCGATCTGGTCGACGCGACCGTGACACTGTATGCGCAGAACGAGGTCTTTGTTGACTTGGCTGCCGCCCGCCAGCGAGACGGTGGCGACGTTCGCTACAACTGCGAAGTCACCGAGATCATGGATATGGAAACCTCCACCCCGAAATTCCGTTTCACCGACGCCGAAGGCACTGACTTCGAGGTCCATGCAGACGTCATCGTAGGCGCCGACGGATCACGTTCATTCGCTCGCCGGCAGATGCCAGACACTGTGCGCAAGGACTTCAAGGTCGCGTACCCATTCGCTTGGTTCGGTATTCTCACCGAAGCGCCAAAGTCTTCACCGGAATTGATCTACGCAAACTCGCCTCATGGGTTTGCGCTCATCTCCCAACGCAGTGAGACCGTGCAGCGCATGTATTTCCAGTGCGACCCAAATGAAGACGTCAATGCTTGGAGCGATGACCAAATCTGGTCAGAACTGCAAAAGCGCGTTGATGGTCCAGATAATTTCCAGCTCAAGACCGGCAAGATCTTTGACAAGACCGTCTTAGGCTTCCGCTCCTTCGTCCGCGAGCCTCTCTCGCATGGGCGTATGTTCCTGATTGGCGATGCCGGGCATACCGTGCCACCGACCGGGGCCAAGGGACTAAACCTTGCCTTCGCCGATGTGAAAGTGCTCTTCGAAGCACTCGATTCCTTCTTCTCCACCGGCAGCGACAAGCTCTTAGGCGGCTATTCTGACCTGGCATTGAAGCGCGTTTGGAAAGCACAGAACTTCTCCTACTGGATGACTTCCATGCTGCACACCCCCGTCAACGCCGACCCCTTCATGGCTAAGCGAGCATTGGGCGAACTGGAAACAGTCACCTCATCCCGGTATGGCCAGCAGTACTTGGCCGAGTCGTACACCGGCTGGCCGCACTCCTAAAACACAGCCATCTCAACACTCATCCATCCCGAAAGGAGCACGTAGTGAGCACCGAAACCACCAAGGACGAATCCTTCGAGAATTCCCACGTCCTGGATCCTGCGGCCACCGCCGACTCGCAGGAAACAATCAGCGAAGAAATCACCAGCATTCACGAGGCATACCGCCAAGAAGTGATTGCCGGGAAGCAGGCTGAAACTCAGCCACGCATCAACTTCGCCCCATACCGTTCCTCGCTGCTACGTCATCCGACGAAGAACCTGCACCATGTGGACCCGGAAACTATTGAGCTGCACTCCCCTGCCTTCGGCCAGCGCGACGTTCATGCTTTGGAATCAGACCTGACCATTCAGCACAACGGCGAGCCCATTGGTGAGCGCATCGTTGTGGCCGGACGCGTGCTTGACGGTGACGGACGTCCGGTGGCCGGACAGCTGGTAGAAATCTGGCAGGCCAATGCCGCCGGCCGCTACATCCACAAGCGAGACCAGCACCCGGCCCCGATCGATCCGAACTTCACCGGGGTGGGCCGTGCGATCACCGGTCCGAACGGCGAATACTCGTTCACCACCATCAAGCCGGCACCGTACCCGTGGAAAAACCACCACAACGCCTGGCGTCCGGCGCATATTCACTTTTCATTGTTCGGCACCGATTTCACCCAGCGCATGATCACCCAGATGTACTTCCCTGGTGACCCATTATTCTCGTTGGACCCGATCTATCAGGCCATCACCGACCAAGACGCACGCGACCGATTGGTCGCCACCTATGATCATTCGATCACCAGCCACGAATGGGCCACCGGCTACAACTGGGACATCGTCCTGACCGGCTCAAACCGCACCTGGATGGAAGACGAAGAGGGAGATCACTAAATGGCTCAGGCACCAAAACTCAAACTCGCTCCTACTCCGGGACAGACAATTGGTCCGTTCTATGGTTACGCTCTGCCCTTTGAAAAAGACAACAAGCTGGTTAACCAGGCCAACCCGAACTCGGTACGTCTACACGGCGTCATTACCGATGGCAAGGGCGAAGTCATCCCGGATTCATTGCTTGAAATTTGGCAGGCAGACGAGAACGGAAACGTGGTTTCCCGCGATGGTTCACTAGTTCGTGACGGGTACACCTTCACCGGCTGGGGCCGCACCGCGGTGGATAACGTTGGGCATTACACCTTCACCACGGTCAATCCTGGCGCCACCGAAGAAGGCAAAGCCCCGTTCATCATGCTCACCGTCTTTGCTCGCGGACTACTCAACCGCCTGTTCACCCGCATCTATCTGCCGGAGAACACCGCGGCACTGGCCGCGGATCCGTTGTTATCTTCTTTGACCGAAGAGCAGCGCAAGACCTTGATCGCGACTCGCGAAGACGACGGCGCATTACGTTTTGATATTCGCCTGCAAGGTGAGAACGAAACAGTGTTCCTCTCCTACCCACGCGAGAGTTAAGCACCAATTACAGACCCCGTGTCAGCGCTCCCGCACCCGAAAAAATCGGTGCGGGAGCGCCCACGGGGTTTTGCCCGTTGTCGGGCACTAAAGTTTGACGTACAGCCAGCAAAGAATTGAGAGATGGATGAACAGCGTGGATTACGGTGTGCTCGCTCCAGCTTGGGCTGGAACAAATGCTGCAGCCACCGCCAGCGATGTGGCTTTTGTTCAAGCCATGCTAGATGTTGAAGCCGCCTGGGTGAATGTGCAAGCCGAGGTGGGGCTATGCACCTGCGAAGATGCACAGGCCGTTGCCCAGATTGCCAAGGTCTCCCGATACGATCTGGCGTCCTTAGCTGCGAAAACCCCGGATGGGGCCAACGCGCTAATCCCGCTGCTGTCCATGATGCGCGCACTGCTAGTGGAAGACGGTGCCTCCCCCACAGCTGGTACTGCGCTACACCGGGGTGCCACCAGCCAAGACATTATCGATTCAGCACTGATGCTCGTGGTCTCACGAACCTTGGAGTCCACGCTTGCCGATCTTCGTCAGACCGCGCGCGGTCTAGCCTCCTTGGCCCAGGAGCACCGTGAGACAGTGTGCATTGCCCGCTCACTGACTCAGCATGCACTGCCGACCACCTTCGGCTGGAAGGCAGCCAGCTGGCTGTCGGCAGTGCTCAGCGCCGAAGCAGGGCTGCAGCAGGCCGAGCAGCATCTTGCCCTGCAGTGGGGTGGCGCGGTAGGTACGCTCGCTTCGCTTGAGCAGCTGCTTGCCAAGCATCCGGAAGTAAAGACCACCTCCGCAGAGTTGAGCAGCAAGCTCGCAGGCGCTCTGGGTCTCAAAGATGTCGGCACCCCTTGGCATACCAACCGCATGCCAATCCTCCAGATTGGTTCGGCGTTGGCAAGCACTGTGGCAGCTTTAGGTACCTTTGGCGCCGATGTACTCACCGCCTCACGCCCGGAAATCGCTGAGCTTTCCGAACCACTCGAGGCCGGCAAGGGCGGCTCCTCAGCTATGCCGCATAAACAAAACCCGGTACGTTCGCTGTTGCTGCGCAACGCTGCGATCAGCGCCCCGGGATTAGCCGCAACCTTGTTTAGCGCCGCGGGTACCGCGGTTGATGAACGTCCCGACGGAGGCTGGCACTCCGAATGGCAGGCGCTACGCGAACTGCTGCGGCTAGCATCCGGAGCCGCTCATCACGGTGCGGTACTCGCCCGTGGGCTTGAGGTCAATGAATCTTCCATGCAACGCAATCTACGCCTGAGCGGCGATGCAATCATGTCCGAACGTGTTACCTCTGTGGCCGCAGGATTGGTCAGTGGAGGCAAAGCCGCCATTCAAGCATTAGTTCGACGTTCGCTGACCGACCAAGTCAGCCTTGGTGAACTATTGCGTTTAGAAATCCCCAGCACCGAGCTTTCAGACAAAGAACTCTCCGAATTACTTGATCCGGCCGGGTACCTCGGTGCCGCGGATCGTTTCACTACAACCGTTCTCGCCGAATATTCGGCACGGAAGGAATTATGGCAGTCCCACAGCTAACCCCCTCATTGCTACACACCAACAAGGAGCTCCCAACGCTCATCGCAGGCCCCTCATTGGGCACCGCGGCCTTGCCGCTTTGGGGACCAGCCGTACCGTATCTGAAAGAGCACTTCCAGGTCGTCGCTTGGGATCTGCCTGGCCACGGTGAAAGCAAGCCTTCCACCGAAGCGTTCTCCTTAGCTGAGCTGGCCTCCGGCGTGATTGCCATGATTGATGCGCTGCGCGCAGATGATGTCATCACCGAAGGCTCCAAACTGTACTACGCCGGCGTTTCGGTAGGTGGCGCTACCGCACTGCAGCTGGCAGTGGACTACCCGGGCGTCTTTAATGGCATTTCATCCATCTGCTCTGCAGCGAAGATCGGCACCCCCGAAGGGTGGACCGAACGCGCTGAACTGGTAGCAAAGGCCGGAACCCCCACCATGGTTGCTGGGTCCGCCCAGCGCTGGTTCGCTCCAGGATTCATTGAGAAGAACGCGGTGGTCTCCACCGACCTGCTGCACAGTCTGCAGGATGCCGATCGTTTCGCCTACGCCCATGCCTGCGGTGCTTTGGCCGGATTTGATGTACGTGAGCAGTTGGCCTCGACCACCGACCCGATCATTGCGATCAATGGTGCCCAGGATCAGGTCTGCCCGCCGGCTGATGCACAATTTATTGCCGAGCACGCCCCGAAGGGCACTGCGGCAGTTATTGATTCCGCAGCCCACCTTGCACCTGCTGAAGCCCCCGAAGAAACGGCGGCTTTGCTGGTCGATTTCTTCACCTCCAACTAAAGAAGGTCTAAGCCTGATGTCAGATTCTCAGCGCCAGCCCGGCGACACTTATGATGCGGGCATGGTCGTGCGCCGCGAGGTACTCGGCAGCGAACACGTAGAGCGCTCCACCAATAACTCAAACGAATTCACCGACGAATTCCAGGAAATGATCACCCGCTACGCATGGGGCACCATCTGGACCCGTGACGGGCTGCCGCGCACCACCCGCAGCGCCATCACGCTAACCGCCATGATTGCCGGCGGCTACTGGGAAGAACTGGAAATGCACGTACACGCGGCCCTGCGCAACGGCATGACCGCCGATGAAATCAAGGAAGTCTTCTTGCAGTGCGCCATTTACTGCTCGGTGCCTGCCGCTAATGTGGCCTTTAAGATCGGTAAGAAGGTCTTGGACGAGTACGCCGCGCACGAAGCCAAGTAACAACATTTCCTAAACATCCAAAACCAGTGCCCCTCCGAATGAATCAGAGAATTCGTTCGGGGGCACCGGTTTTCGCCTGGCAAGGCTCAGCTACGTGCTGGAATCAGCGACTTTCCCAGCCAGTCGCGTTCAACCTCGTTGAGCACGCGTGAGGATTTACCATCTTGCGCCAACGAAACCATCACTGTAGTTGAGTCGAAGACCGGCTGACCTTCTTGGTAACCGATTCCGCGCACGGTAAAGGATTTGTTTCCCACGCGGCTAATCCCCATACGGATCAATATTTCCGGTTGGTAATACAGCGGACGCAGGTAATCGATATTAATCGAGGCCACTACCGTGCCATTTTCAAAACGTCCGGTGTTGCCGTCTTCGCGCGTCCACCGGATCCGTGCCTCTTCCATCAGCGTCACGATACGGGCATTGTTAACATGCCCAAGGGCGTCCTGATCAGACCAGCGAAGTTGCAATAATACTTCGGTAGCTGCGGCTAAATCCTGCGGGCTTGGTTCACTCATGACATCCATTTCATCAAAATTTGGTCATCGCACCTAGTTGGGTGACGTGCTGCTTTGCGTCAGTTGTCTGGAAAACGAACCCATCGACGATCCTCGTTGTGAGCGTCAAGACAGTTCCAGATTTCAGGTTCCGCATAGAATCTCAGCTCATCGGTGAACCAGTAGGTCTTATCGGGATCCCAACCGGCAATCACTGTGGCAAACTTTTCGTCGACCTCCAAACATTCCCCGGCGAGCGCCAAATAGCCGGCAATGCTTAGATGTACGCCGTCATAGTCTTGAGCCACCGCAAACCAGTCCGGCATCATCCATGCTCCGTCGCGTCCGGTGGTCCGATACCAGTCGTGGCGCTTGTGGGCGGTGACCTCGACACCATAGCTGCGGCATAGTTGGACCCAATCGATGGCCGTCAAGATTTCTAAAACTCTGACAGCAGGAAGAACGCTAGCTTTCCGTGTGACTGCCTGCTCCCAGTTGAAGGCATCTTCCACGCAGCTCACCCCTATTGGTTGCTGGTTAGTGAACACCCCGGTAGTGGCCCGCAATTCCCAGCTAGGCTTGGACCACCATTCGCCTCCAATCATGGCGGTGACCGGTGTTGGCTTGTCGGCCCGCGCACGTGCCTCAGTGACGATCAAGTTCTCTTTCCACCGAAGGAGTTTGTCAACAACACCTGGCTCGATGCTCGTCACCGAGCCCGCAGGATCAGGCTGGTCAAATTCCACATGAAACTGTGCGCGCAGTTCAACCGGGGCCACCCACTGCTGCATGAAACCAGAGACCGCAATGTGCTCGGCGACCCGATGCAAGGCGTTGCGCAGCACGGGTGCAACCAACAAAGTGTCCTCCCCATCTGGTTCTTGCCAATATCTGGCATGGGCAACTGAGTTCTCTAACGCATTTTGCAAGAGTCCTTCGGTCACCGGCAGCAATTTGGTGATACTAATCAGCCTGCCAAGTTCCTCCACGCTCACGCGAACGGTTCGTCCCTCTTCCGCGCCTGGGCCAAACATGACCACCGAATCTCCACGAGCTACCTCCACTTGATAGGAGGCATGAAACATTGCCAAGTTCAATGGATGCTCTTCGACACTGGGCAGACTCTGGTCTTCACTGTCCAAGATAAATTGCCACAGCAAACGCCGTCCCCGCCGGCCACTGAGCAACAGCTCGACTAAATCCATAACTGACCCCTGCATTCAACGAATAAAAACGATAAATCTTCCCAAGACATCTAGTTAGTTTTAACGCGATTGGTTATTTGAGATTACCCCAGCGCTCACTGTTATTTACCTCCGGCTGACAGTGTTGGCACTGGCTGGCCAACAGACCGGTCGATTGCCACCACCCCGGAGGAACGTTCGTGAAATCACTCGCTCAACCCGGCAAGACCAATCGTTTCACCCCGCTACGGATCACCGCAGGTTCGCTTGTCATTCTCGCAACCTCCGCAGCGCTCACCGCAGCGAATTCAGCACCCGTTCCAGAACAAGCCAATACCTCAGCCGCCAGCTGGGAAAGCAGCGCTTACCGTGGCCACGTCGAAGTCATTCCTGCCGACACCGAACAGCCGAATAAAGCACCACGAACTGTCAATGGCACGGTCTTCGATGATCAAAATCGCAACTCTAAGCGGGACGCTAACGAACCCGGAAGACCCGGAGTCACCGTGTCCAATGGACGCGAGGTGAGAACCACTGATGGTCAAGGACGCTATGAACTGCCAGCCTTCGAGAACATGACCATGTTCGTCACCCAACCGCGTGGCTATCAGGTTCCGGTCGATGAACATAACGTCGCGCAGTTTTTCTACACTCATCTTCCCCAAGGGTCACCGGAGCTTAAATACGGCGGGATTGCGCCAACCGGTCCGTTGCCTGAAGCCGTCAATTTCCCGCTCACCCAAAGCTCTGCCACCCAATCTCCCGAGCAAAGCTGCCTGATCGGCGCGGACGTACAGACCTACAACCAGAAAGAAGTCGAGTTCGCCGGCAATGGTGTCTTCACCGATTTGGCGCAGCGCACGGATTACACCGGGTGCGGGGCACTGTTCATCGGGGACCTGGTGGGTGATGACCTATCCATATTTTCCCAGACTCGCGAACTAACCTCCATGCTCAACGGACCGGCACGCTTCCTTCCCGGGAACCACGACATCGACTACGACGCCCTAGACGGGGAACACGAATTTGATAGCTTCCGCGCCCAGTTTGGGCCAGAATATTACTCCTATGACACTGGAAAAACACATGTCGTTGCGCTGAGCACCATCGCCTACCCCACCAAGGTTCCAGCCAAAAAAGGTGACTACACCTATGACCTTGGTGAACAGCAACTGAACTGGTTGCGCGCCGACATTGCAAAGGTTCCAAAGAACAAGGCCATTGTCTTAGCCGGGCACAGTCCCTTGCTGGAATTCTTCTACAGCGATGAGCACACCACCAAACAGATCAAGGAAATCTATAAGATCCTTGAAGGCCGCGAAGTTGTTTCCCTCGGTGGACACACCCACATGTCCGAGAATCTACGTGCCGGTGATTTGATGGCCGGATGGAAGGATGAAGTAGGCGAGGCCGGGTTGCCGTTCACCCATCTGACGGTGCCAGCGGTTTCCGGACAATGGTATGACGGCCGGGTTACCGACAATGGTTATCCAACGTCCATCCAGCGTGACGGTACCCCACCCGGAGTCTTGACCTTAGATATCAAAAACACCAAAATCACCGAACGTTTCACGATTACCGGGGGCGATACTTCAAAGCAGATGTCTCTGGGACTTAACACCCCGCTCTACCGCACGTGGTATGAGCAAAACGTCACCAAGCCACGTGGCACTGTAAACGCATTGGAAGATCCGCTATCGGTCCGCCAAGCAGACCTGTCCAAGGACACCTGGCTCACCACTAACTTCTGGATGGGAAGTACTGGTTCAAAGGTCGAGGTAAGCCTTGATGGTGCAGCATCAGCCACAGCTCAACGTACCCAGCAATTGAATGGTGAACGTCCCCGCGTAGGTGCCGAATTCTCCGACCCGGTGGCCATTGCCGAACAGTTCGTACATGGCGGCGGACTTGCTGAGAAAACCACCCACCTGTGGCGTTTTGAAGTACCTTCGGACCTTGCGGTGGGTTCGCACACCGCAACGGTGAAAGCCACCGACGTCCATGGACGTACCTTCAGCGACCAACTGACCTTCGAAGTCACTTCTTAAGCGAGCGTGATTCATGGCGGTGCCCGCTTTACTCAGCTGGGCACCGCCATATTTATGACTCATAGGCTCTCTGTCGAGACCTTAGACCCTTGGCACGCATAGGATGAAACCATGCGTATTGCTATCTTGGATGACTATCAGAACGCGGCTCGTGACTTCGTGGATTTTGACGGACTGACTGCCGAACTCAATGCCGATCTCACGGTGTTCACCGAACATCTTGGCCACGAAGACGACGTGGTCTGTACCGCGTTAGAACCATTCGACGTCATCATAGCGATGCGCGAGCGCACCCCATTTACTCGGGCGCGCTTCGAAAAACTACCTCACCTGAAGATGCTGGTTTCCACCGGGCGGCGAAACGGTTCGATCGATTTGGCTGCGGCAGGACTGCACAACGTGCTCGTGTCCCACACCGGATATTCACCAACCGACGCGGTGGAACACACCTGGGCTTTGATCCTTGCCGCCGCCCGCAGGCTCGACGTGGAGCTGTTCTCTGCGCAGAATCCGCACGGTGCGGCAAAACCTTGGCAATCCACCTTTGGCATGGGCTTGGCAGGCAAAACCCTCGGCGTCTACGGCCTAGGTAATCTTGGTTCGCGCGTGGCCACAGTGGGTCTGGCCTTCGGTATGCGGGTTATTGCTTACAGCCAGAATCTGACCAAGGCACGAGCTACAGAGGTAGGTGTTGAGCTGGTTTCCGAGGCTGAACTCTTCGCCACCAGCGATGTACTGACCATCCACCTGAAACTTTCCGAGCGAAGCACTGGAGTGGTCGGTGCCAAGCAGTTGTCTTGGATGAAACCCGAGGCGATCCTAGTGAACACCTCACGTAGCCGCATTGTTGACACTCAGGCCTTGATAGCTGCTTTAGAGAATCAGCTACTTCGCTTGGCTGCGATTGATGTCTTTGATGTGGAGCCACTTCCGGAAGCCGATCAGCTTTCCCGTACCCGCGGGCTAATCGCTACACCGCATATTGGTTATGTCACCGCCGGACAGTTTGAAATGTTCTATCAGGATTCGGCTGAGAATATTCGTGCGTGGTCTAAGGGTTCACCGATCCGCGTGATGGGTCTCTAACCACGGGTTTGCGAGGCACGAAGTAGAAGTGCAAGATTGCGACTACTGCGGCCCAAGCGGCACCGATCAGCAGTCCTACGACTACGTCTGATACCCAGTGGTGCCCAATGTAGATGCGCGATGCGCCCATGGCAAGTACAAAGAGGGCCGCGATGATGCTGATCAGGGATGCGTATCTTTGCAGACCGTAAACAATGGCTAGATAGCTGGCAATACCAATTAGCGCGGCCGCGTTGAGTGTATGGCCGCTGGGAAATGAATAGGATTCCGGCGGTGCTGGTCCGCCCGGAATCCCCTGCGGACGGATGACTTGAAGGCTCGATTTGAGAATAACCGTCAGCAGCACCGAGACCAGCGCGGTGAAAGCAACCGTCGCCAAGGGCCACACGCTGCGCGTCCACCAACAAAGAAGACCGGTCAGCACGAGCATGATCATCGTCATTCCAGGGGTAGACCCCCAAAAATATAGGAAGTCGGAAATACCTTGTAGTGATGGAGTTTGATGATCTAAAACCCACTGGTATGTGGGTTGGTCCATGTCTTTAGCCCAGCCCCCGACATGCAAGGAAACTAGCACTCGTCGAGTGAAAAAGAACATCGCAACCACAAGACCAAAAATGATCCACAATATTTGTGTGCCACGAGGCTTGTGCCCCTGACGGAAGTTCCACGACGATCTCATAGCTTCCATCGTAGTGGTCACGTCGGTACGCAACTTCCGCCACGAGCTATACGGAACAATAGAACCATGACGATCAAAATATTGGCCATCGGCAAAAAGCATGAGTCCTGGGTGGATGAGGGAATTGCTCGCTACGAAAAGCGCCTGAAGAAGCCTTTTGACCTGTCGTGGCAGTTGCTTAACCATTCTTCGCGTGAAAATGATGCGGCACGTATCGAGGAATCGGCACGAATCCTGGCAAAGATCGATGACCGTGATTTTGTGGTGTTGCTCGACGAACGTGGCAAGAACGTGGACTCCCCCGCACTAGCGAACACACTACGAGCTCCCATAGATTCTTCACGCAATGTCGTCATCATCATTGGTGGAGCCTACGGGGTGGATGCTTCGGTTCATCAGCGAGCGAACTTTGAGTGGTCCTTGTCCAAGCTGGTCTTCCCGCACCAGCTGGTGCGACTTATCCTCACCGAGCAGCTCTATCGGGCCCAGGATATTCTCGCCGGCGGCAAGTACCACCACGTTTAAGCACTTCCCTTGACTTTCCGTAACGGAAAGACAAGACTTTCCATAATGGAAAGTGAGAAAGTCATGACTGGCGAACAGGTAGATAAGCTCACTGCAGCTGAGCTTTTGGCAACCGCAGATCGAGCTTCCCACACGATGGTTGCTGCACAGGGTCCAACTCGTATCTTTCTGCTCGTATATGCCCTGATCGCCAGCACGGTGCTGAGCCTTGCGGATGTTATTTCAGGAACCGCCCTTCTGTGGCTGGCAGCTTTGATCATCCCGTTTGTGCTAGTGCAATTTTTTTCCACGCGTAATCGAGTCAGGGCTCGCCCTGTGCTCGATGGTTCAGCTACCTACGGCTGGTATTTCTTGATGGCGATAATTGCCGTGAGCTGCCTGCGCATGTGGACGGCCGTTGACCCTGCATCTATCGGAGCCAAGTGGATCATTTCGTGCTTTATTTTGTGGCAGCTGCTCTCCGCCGCGCAACGCGCGTTGGATAAGGATCGAGTGCAGGATACTCGGGAACAAGCCGTGTGACTAACTAAGTCACCGCGCAACCAAAGCATCCGCATCTATCCACGAAGAGGAGGAAACCATGAACCAGTCATCACAGACTCCGCCAGCGCATGATGCCAAAGCACTTCTCGCTCAAGCCGAGGCAGCATCCACTGCCAGCGTGAGAGCCACAGAGCCGCCATTTGGATTCTTACTGAGCTTGACATTGATCTGGGCAGGGATCTTCTCACTTTACGGAGTCATCAATTCAGCACTCTGGTACTGGTCTTTGCTACTTTTCTTGCCCGTGTTGGTTTGGTACATCTTTTGGTCTCGCAAGCGCGCAAAATCCCGGCCGGCACTGAAACACTCCGGCAAATACATGCTTGGTGTCTTTGTCATGCTCGCTGGGATGCAGTTCGGTAATTTCTGGATTCCGCAGACCTGGTTGCTTGTCGCACTCAAGTTCGTGGCACTATTCGCGGTGCTTACCACCGCGTTCTGGGTCATGCGCCGTGAAACGATCACTTCTCGCATCAAGGATGGGAATGAACAAGCAAGCTAACGCGGCACGCTTCGACGAGCTGATCCATGCACCGATTAGGCTGCGCATCTGCGCCAGCCTTGCGCCGGTGCAATGGGCAGAGTTCGCGCACCTCCGTGATGCTTTGAACGTTGCCGACTCGGTACTCAGCAAACATCTGAAGCAACTTACCGACACCGGTTATCTCCAAATCGAACGATTCACTAAGCTCGGCCGCAGCCATATGCGCGTCTCCTTAACCAGGGCAGGTCGGGACGCGTACGTAGGGCACGTGGCAGCCTTACGTGAAATTACGGCTGGCGAATAATGCCACTTCTTGTCGGTCCCCACGACGTAGTATCAATTCCATGAACGAGATTCTTTCCAGGTTTGGCGCAGCGACCCGTCAGTGGTTCACTGACGTTTTCACCGAACCAACGGCAGCCCAAGTCGGCGCCTGGGATTCAATCTCCAGCGGCCACCACACGCTGGTCATCGCGCCCACTGGTTCGGGTAAAACCCTAGCGGCGTTCCTCTGGGCATTAGACCGGCTTCACCAAGCCGAAGTTCCCAAACCAGCGCTGCCAGGGCTGGAACCTGAAACCACCCAAGGTTCCGGTTCGGGCACTAAGGTGCTTTATATTTCACCGCTCAAGGCTCTGGGCGTGGACGTTGAACGCAACCTGCGTTCCCCACTAGCCGGAATCCGCGCCACCGCCCATGACCTGGGAATCTCTCAACCCTCGGTTTCGGTGGGGGTACGCTCCGGGGACACTCCCCCGAACGTGCGCAGGCAGTTGCTAAAAAACCCGCCGGACATTCTGATCACGACACCCGAATCGTTGTACCTGATGCTGACCAGCCAGGCACGGCAGACCTTGACGAATGTGCACACCGTCATCATCGATGAGGTGCATGCAATCGCTAGTTCCAAACGCGGCACCCACTTAGCTTTATCTTTAGAACGCCTCGATTCATTATTGTCGGTGCCGGCCCAACGCATTGGGCTTTCAGCCACCGTTGAGCCACCCGAAGAAGTAGCTCGATTCCTTGCAGGTTCTGCCCCAGCAAATATTGTGCGCCCTAAATCCACCAAAAAATGGGAACTAGCGGTCCGCGTTCCGGTAGAAGATATGACAGACCTGCCGGCTGCGGCAGGTGCCCACGACCTCGGTCCTGGTTCCTCGCCCACCGCGGGGGCAAGCATCTGGCCGCATGTGGAAAACCAACTCGTTGATCTGGTTCTGGCCAACCACTCGACAATTATCTTCGCGAATTCGCGCCGGTTAGCCGAAAGGCTCACCGGCAGGCTCAACGAGATCTACGCCGAACGTGAAGGGTTTTCAACCGAAAATACTTCCAATACAACTCCCGCGGTAATGATGGCGCAGGCCGGATCCTCGGCGCCCAGCGACCCGCAAGCGCCACTGCTCGCGCGAGCGCACCACGGTTCGGTGTCCAAAGATTCGCGAGCTCAAATCGAGGAAGACCTCAAACTCGGCAGGCTACGCGCGGTAGTTGCCACCAGTTCACTGGAACTGGGTATCGATATGGGACTAGTTGATCTGGTCATTCAGGTCGAATCCCCCAACTCCGTCTCCTCCGGATTACAACGTGTCGGACGTGCCGGACACCAGGTGGGTTCCGTTTCCAAGGGTATTTTCTTCCCCAAACACCGCGCAGATCTGCTCTCCACCGCGCTTGTAGTCACCCGTATGCGAGATGGCGCCATTGAAAAAATGGTTATCCCCGCCAATCCGCTAGATGTGCTGGCCCAGCAAACGCTCGCAGCGGTCGCCATGGATGAACTCAACGTCGAAGCCTGGTTTGATACGGTTCGCCGGGCCGCCCCCTACCAGCAGCTGCCACGCAGCGTCTACCTCGCCACCTTAGATATGCTCTCGGGCAAGTACCCTTCCGATGAGTTCGCCACATTGAAGCCACGACTGGTCTGGGACCGTGACGCTGGAACTCTCACCGCACGCCCCGGAGCCCAACGCCTTGCGGTGATTTCCGGGGGCACCATCCCGGACCGCGGACTATTCGGTGTATTTCTCGCCGGCTCGGAAGATGACAAGGCCCCTAAACGAGTGGGCGAACTCGACGAAGAAATGGTCTATGAATCCCGGGTGGGAGACGTCTTCGCACTCGGTGCTACCAGCTGGCGTATTGAGAACATCACCCACGACAGGGTGCTTGTCACCCCGGCCTTCGGCCAGCCAGGCAAACTACCGTTCTGGCACGGTGATGGGCTGGGCCGCCCGGTAGAGCTGGGCGCCGAGCTAGGTAAATTTACCGCTGGGCTGCTCGCCGAAGAACGAGGGGAGGCCACCTTACGGCTGGAACATAACGGACTGGACTCGTACGCCGCTAATAACCTGTTGAATTATTTAGGCGACCAACAACGCGCCACCGGTCAGGTGCCGAACCATCAAAACTTTGTCATCGAACGCTTCCACGACGAACTAGGCGACTGGCGCGTCATGCTGCATTCCCCCTTCGGACTGGCCGTCCACGCACCATGGGCTTTAGCGATCGGGGCCCGGGTACGTGAACGCTGGGGGCTGGACGCCTCAGCAATGGCCGCCGATGACGGGATTGTTTTACGCATCCCCGCGATGGATGACGAACCGCCAGGGGCTGAACTCTTCGCGTTTGAAGCCGATGAAATCGTTGACGTGGTCACCTCCCAGGTAGCGAACTCGGCGTTATTTGCTGCCCGCTTCCGTGAGTGTGCCGCGCGTGCTTTACTGCTTCCACGAATCAATCCCACCAAACGCACCCCCTTATGGCAGCAACGCCAACGCGCCAGTCAGCTGCTGGACGTAGCGCGTAACTACCCGGACTTCCCGATCATCTTGGAAACCGTGCGTGAATGCCTGAACGACGTCTATGACCTACCTGCGCTGCGTGAAATCCTCTCCCAAGTATCTTCCCGCGCCATCCGGCTGGTAGAGGTACAAACAGAACTCCCGTCCCCATTCGCACAATCTTTGCTCTTTGGCTACGTGGCGCAGTTCCTCTATGAGTCTGATGCGCCTTTGGCTGAGCGCCGTGCCGCGGCACTTAGCCTGGACCCGGTGCTGCTTGGTGAACTTCTGGGCCGCAACGACGTTCGCGAGGTACTTGAAGCACAGGTGATCGCGCAGCTTGGAGACCAGTTGCAACATCTCGCACCGACCCGTCGCTTCAGCGGCGTCGAAGGAGTGGCGGATCTGTTGCGTCTGCTCGGACCGATGAGCGCAGCCCAGCTTGCACTGCGTTTACGCCATCCGGAACACGACGATGCTGCACTCGATGAGCAGAGCGCGAGAATCCACGCCGAAGCTTTGGTGGCCACCCGCCGCGCATTCACCCTACGTTTGGGAGGCCAGCACTCTTACGCGGCCATCGAAGATGCCGCTAATCTTCGTGATGCTTTAGGCACTCCGCTACCTACTGGAATTCCCGCCTCGTTCTTGGAACCCGCAACACAGCCGGTTCAGGATTTGGTCTCTCGGTATGCGCGCACGCACACGCCTTTTACGGCCGGCGAATTAGCAGCAGCATTGGGACTCGGTGTTGCGATGTTGCGTCCGGTATTGGACCAGCTCGTGGCCGCCGGACGATTATCGCTAGGAGCTTTCCGTCCTTTAGAGCTAGTCCCGGAAGGTATTTCCGGGGATGAATATACCGATATTCAGGTTTTGCGCACTATCCGTACCCGCTCGTTAGCGGCTTTGCGTGCCGAGGTGGAACCGGTAGACCAAGCCACCTATGCCCGGTTCTTGCCCGCCTGGCAGCAGATCGGGTCCCAGCTGACCGGAAGCGATGGAGTCTACGAAGTGATTGCTCAATTAGCAGGCGCAGATCTTCCTGCCTCGGCACTTGAGTCCTTCATTCTTCCAGCACGACTGCGTAATTATCAGAGTGCTTGGTTAGATGAATTAACCAGCTCAGGTGATGTGCTGATTTGTGGTGCCGGCGCCGCGGGAGGCAAGGACGGATGGCTGTCGCTGCACACCGCCGAGCATGCGGCGCTCACCCTTCCCGGAGGAAATACCGGCGAGTTGAGCGCGCTGGACTTAAAGGTGCTGAATTCATTTCAAAGTACCGGCGCTTATTTCACCGAAGAAATTGCGGCGCTGCTACAGCATAGCGAAGAGGTTCCACCAAACAATCAAGAAATTACCGAGTCCTGTTGGAACCTGTTCTGGGCCGGTTTCATCTCCCCGGACACGCTCACCCCGGTGCGTGGTTACCTTGCCGGTGGCAGCACCGCGCATAAAATCGCTAAGCCGGCCCCACGGGCACGCGCGGCAAGACTTAACAGGCTGTCGGGGTTAAACCGTTTGGCTCGCGAACAAGCAGGGCAGTCCGCTCGCTCACTGCGTGGTGGTGCAAGGTGGGCTTTACTCCCGTCTCCGGTCACAGACCCGACCATCGCCGCCCATGCCACCGCCGAGGTGCTCTTAGAACGCTATGGGGTACTCACCCGGGGTTCGGTCGCTGCCGAGGCGGTGCCCGGAGGATTTGGCCAGCTATACCGGGTGCTGTCCAAACTCGAAGAAGCGGGCCATGCCCGCCGCGGATACTTCATCGAGAAGCTCGGCGCCGCCCAGTTCTCCACTTCCAACACCATCGACCGTTTACGCGGTTTTGTGTTGCCAGATGATCCACGCCGCAAATCCACTGCCACTGTTTTAGCTTCCACAGACCCGGCGAATCCCTATGGTGGAGCATTACCTTGGCCGGTGGGCGATACCGGGCACCGGCCGGGGCGTAAGGCTGGCGCTTTAGTCGGATTTCTCGATGGTTCGCTCTGCTTCTATCTGGAACGTGGAGGCCGAACCGTACTAACCTTTGGTCATCATTCAGAAGATGGGTGGCAGCTACTTGCCTCTGAACTGGTGGCGGCGTTGCGCACCGCAAAGGTAGACAAGATTGCCATTGCCACGGTCAACGGCGAATCGGTCAGTTCGCATCCGCTGGCGGCTCCATTACTTTCCGCAGGATTTTATTCCACACCACAAGGAATTCGGTTCCGCCGGTAACCACTACAAGCTCAGGAGGGTTCATGCCCGAAGGTGATTCCGTCTATCGAGCCACCGCTCGGTTGCATCTAGCCTTGGCCGGCCGCAAGCTACTTCGCAGTGACTTTCGAGTTCCTCAATTAGCCACGACAGATCTCAGAGACTATACGATTGACGAGGTCCGCCCGCGAGGCAAACATCTGCTGATGCGCCTAGTGCCACCGTCAGGGAGCGAATTTGAACCGGTGACCCTGCATTCGTCATTTGCTGATGGAGGGCCGCTGGGATGTGTATGGCCCTGCCGAGCGTTGGAAACGTCCAGCGCATACGGCCCGAGTCGTGCTGTATACCGAATCTGCCACTGCCGTCGGTTTTGATATTGCCCAGGTGGATTTGATTCCCACCGACCACGAGCAGAAACTAGTCGGCCACCTTGGACCAGACCTATTAGGCGCCGATTGGGATCCAGAGCAGGCGAGAAAGAATCTGCTGGCTGACCCCGAGCGAAGCATTGGCGACGCCTTGTTGGACCAACGGTTGCTGGCTGGAATCGGTAACGTATACCGGTGTGAAGTGCTGTTTCTAGCCAGGACCCACCCATTGATGCCGGTAGGCAGACTCGAGAATTTAGCGCGGATCATTGAGCTCTCCCACCGGCTACTGCAGGTCAACAAAGATCGAGGTAGAAGGGTTACTACTGGAGATCCGCACAGTAGAGAGCCACTATGGGTTTATGGGCGTGCAGCAAAACCGTGTCTGCGTTGCGGAACTAAAATTCAACTGTTTAAACTCGCCGCGCAGAATACCGGGCAAGAACGAGACTGCTATTACTGCCCCGCGTGCCAGGAAATGAAAGAATAGCCCTTATGGCTATGCTCTCCCCACTCCCGGTACGTAACGGCGTCAACGCAACACGTTTGCGTGTGCCCAAAGACGGTCCGTGGGACACCGTCGCAGACTACCTGCTGGAACGTTTCGGCCATGTAGATCCGGAAGGTCTTATGCGTCGTTTTGATGAGCAGGAGATCGTTGGGCTCGGTGGGGTTCCATTGAATATCAACACCACACTGGGCGAGCACGAGTTCATTTGGTATTACCGCTCCTTACCGGCGGAAACCCCGATTCCCTTTGAAGCAAAAATCTTGCATCAAGATGAGCACCTCATAGCCTTGGACAAACCGCATTTTTTGCCTTCCACTCCGGGCGGTCGGTTCATCCAGGAATCCGCGTTGGTCCGCCTGCGCAACCAAGTAGGAAACCCCGATCTGGTTCCCATGCACCGGTTAGATCGGGCCACCGCCGGGGTAATCTTATTCGCGGCAAATCCGCAAACTCGCGGCGCATATCAAATGCTTTTTGAAAATCGAAAAATCTCCAAAAAATATCAGGCGGTCGTTGCCCTGGAACCTGGAGCAGATCTAGAGACCGGTCGGGTACTTGAAGCTAATGGAGAGCACCCCCACGTGCGCACTGCCCAAGAATTGCATGCGCTATTGCAGTCAATGCCTCTAGTCTTTGAAAACAGGATGGCCAAGCTCAAGGGCCAGCTTCGTTCCTCGGTTGAAGAGGGCATACCCAACGCACAAACCAAAATTTCTTTGGGCGCCGTCGGTACTAGCAAAGGTCATCATGCGGGCTTAAAAGTTGCCCTGATGGAGCTAGACCCGCTCTCCGGCAAAACCCACCAGTTACGTGTCCATCTAGCTTCTCTGGGGCTGGGCATCATCAATGATGCGTTCTACCCGCGACTGTGGGACCTGGCTCCAGACGATTACTCACGTCCATTACAGTTACTGGCCCACACAATTTCTTTTACCGACCCACTCACCGGAAAACCGCGTACTTTCAGCTCGCACCAACGTCTAATAGAAGCGCCTTAGACCAAGCCCCTCTTCTAAAAGCCAGTGGATTATCCTAGGCTGTTGCACACACCTGACGAGCAGCGTCTGGGTTTTTGAAGCACACAGCTAAGGACGGTAACCGATGGCAGAGCCGCAGCCCACCGAGAATTTACGTTCGCTTGTGGACTCAGCCCAACAGGCTATTGCCGCGGCCTCACAAAAACAGAGCCTGCAATTGCCTTACGCCGCTCCTGACCGTCGTCCTAATCCTGCGGTAGAGACCTTTGACAAGGTTCGTTCCGGACTTTTTGGACTGGCCGCGGTCCTCTTGCTGATTACTTCCTTAAACGCCGCGCTGGATACCAGTTTTAATTCCTCAACAGATATTTTGAACACCTCGCAAATTTTGGCATTCATCTGGCCAGCTATTGCGGTGCTGATGATCGCCAGCGCCATTTATTCGGCGTTGCCGCATCAGCTTTCCTCGCGGAGGCAACGAGCCATCACCGTCTATGGTCTGTCGGCCACAGCGTTGATGGCCTGCGCGCTGACCTTTACCGCCGGTTTTTTGCTTTGGCCAGGAGCGATACTTGCAACCTTGGCTACCGGCCTTGGGTTGTATGGCATGCTCCACATGAATCGACAGACCGCGCGCAATCATTTAGAGCGCATCGCCACCGATCTACCCGTGAGTTTATTCAGTGGTTTTTCGTTGGTATTCACCGTGCAGCTGTGGCTCTCTGCCGCTGGCTGGAACAGCCCAGGACACTTACTGTGGATCAGTATTTTAAGTGTTGCGGTGTCACTATTGGCGGTTGTGTTCGCGCAGACAGAACGCGGCCGTCACGCCTTCGCCGCGGGTTTCGGCCTCGGCATGTTATCGGCCGCGTTCAGTGCTTGGCGCCAAGACAGCGCACCTTTGTGGTTTGCCGCGTTACTGGTCTTCATGACGATGATCGTGTTTATCTGTGCCGAAAGCCGACGCTTCCACATAGCTCACGCAGAACATCGGATCCAGCGCGGGCTTAGCGCCGAAGCTTAACGCGGCGCCATCCGGATGGCACCATCGAGGCGGATTGTCTCACCGTTGAGCATTGGGTTAGCAACAATGTGCGCCACTAGGTCCGCGTACTCCTCGGGACGTCCCAGCCTGGACGGATGGGGCACCTGCGCACCTAACGAATCCTGAGCTGCTTGCGGCAATCCATCCATCATGGGCGTGTGGAAGATTCCCGGCGCTATCGTCATCACTCGAATTTGGTGAGCTGCCAGTTCGCGGGCCAATGGAAGCGTCATTGCGGCTACCGCACCCTTAGAAGCAGCATAGGCGGGCTGACCAATCTGACCATCAAAGGCGGCCACCGACGCGGTATTGATAATCACTCCGCGCTCGCTGGTGCCGTTTGCGTCGACTACCGCGTCACTATGCGCCATAGCTTCGGCCGCCAGACGTACCACGTTGAAGGTACCGGTGACGTTAATTTCAAGGACCTTAGCGAACTTCTGCAGTGGAATAACGCCCTCGCGTCCGAGCACCTTGCCTGGAGTGGCAACACCTGCGCAGTTCACCACGGTTCTCAGGTGTCCGAGTTCGGTGGCTCGTTGCACCGCAGCAGCCACATCCTCTGCTTGGGTCACATCAGCCGGAACATAGCGAACATTTGCAGCAATCTGGGCCGCAATTTCATCACCATCTTCACGAGGAAGATCCAGCACCACCACGTGCGTGGCATTCTCGGCAAGTTTTTGTGCAGTGGCTCGTCCCAAACCGGATAGTCCTCCGGTGACGAGCGCGACGGTATCTCGCAGTTCCATCAAATCCCCTTTTGAGCGTTGTTGACTTGAAATTTAGCCTAACCTCCGCTGGAAGATTTGAGAAGTATCCGTTAGTTGAGATGGTTAAACGCCTGGGACGTTGTTGGATCCCTACCGGTTGCGCAAGATACTCAATGAATACCGGTGCAGACCCTTGCCAGATAGGTTAACCAAAAAAATTGGCGGTCAGAAGTTTATCTTCCGACCGCCAATCACATTGTTAGGCTAGCTTTGCGCGAACAAGAGTCGAGAGGGTTTTACCGTCGTAGCGGCCAGCAACCTGAGCATTGATTAGCTTCATTGCGGAGCCCATATCTTTCATGGTCAGCTCACGCTCGGCAGATAACTCAGCCATTACCGAATCAACGATTGAACGAGCCTCATCATCGCTTAATGCCTGAGGTAAATATCCTTCAAGGAACGCTGCCTCTGCCATTTCAGCCGCAGCGCGATCGGCGATTCCCTTGTCGGTGTAGGTCTTCGCGGTTTCATGGCGGTTAGCAACCTGCTTGCGGATGAGCGCTTCCACCTCGGCGTCGTTTAGTTCCGTAGGAGTCTTGCCAGACTTTTCACGAGTCTCAATTTCGCCCAAGACATTGCGCAAGGTGGTTAGTTCCATCTTGTTTCCTGCCTTCAGCTGCGTGATGCTGTCTGTTCGAAGCTGCTCTTTGAGTGACATTTTCTTTCCTATTCCTCGGAGTGAGACGCTGGTGTATACGTCAACACTATTCCTGTTCGTCAGGTATTTAGGTACTGCCATTAAAACCCGTACGTCCGGTATGAGCGCTTCAGCTCTGGGCCTCTAAACCGCTCATTTGAATGAGCCAACCAGCTTTTCCATCGCGGCAGGCCGTCCCAGCGGCGTCATGGATACCTCGCTTTTACTCAGACGGAAATGGCCACCAGTTTCCGGGAAACCCGGAAACCGATGGCCAATGACACCGCCATATAAACTGGATTAGTGCATCGCCGGAGTATTTTCAGGCTCTTGAGCCACAAGCTCTTTTTTGCCACCCAGCAGGAATCCAATGACCAGGATACCCACACTGCAGGCAGCTCCCACGAAGAATCCTGGGGCGAAGCCCTCCACCGTTGCGACAAGCTTGTCGCTTCCGGCGGCAAGCTTTGAAGCAGTGGTCGCAGCCACGACGCCTACTACCAACGCCGTGCCCATCGCGCCACCAAGCTGTTGCAGGGTTGAGAGCAGGGCCGAACCATGGGAGTGCAAGTGGTGTGGCAGTGGGTTGAGTGCCGTGGTGAAGGCCGGGGTGAAGATCAGTGCCATACCTAGGCTCATTGCCAGGTGCAGGAGTACCAAGAGCCAGATTGGCGTGGTGGAATCCAGAATCAATGCGTAGGCAAGCAACACCGCGGTGAGCACCAGCGCACCGGGAACTACCAGCGGCCGAGGCCCAACCTTGTCGTACATTCTGCCGACAAATGGCGCTAATACACCCATCAGCAAGCCTCCGGGAAGCATGATCAATCCGGTAGTCAGCGTCTCCATTCCAAGTACATTGGTGAAGAACATTGGAAGCAGAATGATCACACCGAATAAGGCCACCATAGCGAACATCATCAGCACCAATGAGAGCGTGAAATCGCGGTAAGTCAGTGGGCGCAGGTCCAAAAGCGCTTTATCTTCACGCTGCAATCGGCTCTGTAAGAAGGCGAATGCGGCCAAGCACAACACCGCAAAAATAAGGATTCCCACATTTAGTGCCGAGGCTCCACCGGCCGACAACCGGCTCAGTCCGAAGACTATGCCGCCGAAGCCCGGAACGGCCAACAAGATTGACAGCCCGGACAGCGGGGTCTTTGCCTGCCCGGATTCATTACCCAATCGTGGGGTGCCAATAACCAGCGCCAGGATAGCGATTGGAATGATCACGATGAACATGAAACGCCAGGACAGGTACTGCAGAATCAAGCCGGACAGCGTCGGGCCAATGGCTGGTGCTACGGAAATGACGATGGACACGTTGCCCATCAGTACGCCGCGGCGTGCCGGAGGAACTAGGTCAAGGATTGTGGTCATCAGCAACGGCATCATCACCGCGGTGCCGCAGGCTTGAATGACGCGGGCTACCAGCAGTACCCCGAAACCTGGTGCTATAGCGGCCAGGGTGGTACCCAACGCGAACAGGCCCATCGCCAGTAGGAAGACCTTGCGGGTGCTCAGCACCTGCAAAAGGAAGCCTGTCATTGGAATGACTACGGCCATGGTGAGCATGAAGATAGTTGCCAACCACTGGATCGCGTCAGCGGTGACGTCAAATTCGACCATCAGCACAGGCAATGCCACATTCATGATGGTTTCGTTGAGGATGACCACGAAGCTGGAGACGATCAGTACCGCAATCGTGGTGAAATTCTTTTTGCTCAAGCGCTCTGGGGCGTTCGTCAAGGCAGGACACTGCTTCCGAGAGAAGTCGGGGGGGAGACAAGCCGCCGAAATAGGGTGAAACGGCTCAACTAATCCTACAGTTCGTCCTTTTAACGCACCAGAGCCGGTGGTGCCCATTGGCAGTGAATTACGCAACACAGCGGGAAGTGCACCACAGTGACGCAAATATGTATGAAGATGGTTCTATGAATGTGCGTACGCCCGACCCATATCCAGGCTGGCTCAACGAAGAAGATCTCCACGAAGCCCGCCAACGTCTTCCGATGCTCTATGTTGAGGCTATCCCCGTGCGCCTCGATCCGCTGGGCTATGTCAACGAGGTAGGTTTGCTTCTCACCGGCGATGAGTCGGGGCAGATGTTACGCACCTTCGTTTCCGGCCGCGTGATGTACCGAGAAACGATTCGGGCGGCGTTGATCCGTCACATCGAAAAGGATCTGGGCACCATGGTTCTCCCCCAGCTGCCAGCCTCTCCGGTACCATTCACCGTTGCTGAGTATTTCCCCTCACCCAGTGAAACTGGACTGACCGACGACCGTCAGCATGCCGTAGCGATGTGCTATATCGTCCCGGTGCGTGGCGAATCAACTCCGCGTCAGGACGCCCTCGAGCTGACCTGGCTCTCCCCTGCCGAAGCCCTGAGCGAAGACATTCAAGGTGAGTTCGCCGGGGGTAGAGAAAATATTCTCCGGCAGGCATTAGCCCATGTCGGAATCAATATCTAAGTAGATTATTTCTGACCTTGCTCGGGAATACCTAGACGCCGGCGCATGCGCTTGCCGAACCAGCTACCAACGAGCACACCCAGGATGCCCACCGCGGAACCGATGACCGTCTCAACAACACGGTCATACATCACCGCGGTGGACAGCCCGGTGATCAGACTGGTGCCTACCAGCGCCAGCGGGGTAATAAATACCTGAGCAAGGAAGTAGTTGCGCATTACCAGCATTTCGGCCAAGAACTGGAATAGCCCAATAAAGACCACGAGGATCCACATCGCTGGGTTCAGCACAATAAGCAGTGCAATGAGCAACATGCCGGCCAGCGTGCCGAGCACACGGTGTACGCCACGACGTACGCGCAGAGCCGTCGTGTGACCTGCCAGCGGCACCACAGCGGCGACCATTGCCCAATAATTATGGCCAGCTTCAAGCTGGCTGCCGACGATATTCGCTAATGCGCCAGCTACGCCGGCGGTGAGCACGTAGAACAAGCCCTCCCACCAGATCGCTTTGCGTACGTTATCTGACAGCGGCGGCAAGGGTGTACGTTTCCACAGACTTGACCACTGCCCTAAGGCGCCACTTGCACCGATAATCAGCGCTAGCAGAATAGTCGCAGCCGCAGCAGCCATGGCGTCGCCAAAGGGCGCTGGCTTAGCAATCGAGGCAATCGCGGCGAATGCGAAGATGTGAAACAGCGAGCCGCCGGGCCGCAAACGCAAAAATCCGGTGACCACCGAACAAATGCCCGCTATCAAGGTTGTAGCTCCGACAACCTGCCAGGCCTTGAGCTCGGGGTTATCGTGGTCAATCCAGAAGTTTGAGGCGCATAACGCCAAACCGATCACGATAAAGAACAGCACTCCTGAACGTGTCTGCATGCGCAACCGATTCCAGTACCCATCAACACGACCGTATACTCCGGTGAACGCACCAAAGACTACAAAGACCATCAAGTCTAATCGGTCTATAAGTAATAAGAAGATCAGCGGCGCGAAGACGCCGATACCTGTGCGTAGTCCGATCCAGTGATCTTTCCGAGCTGGACCCAAGGTCACCAAGGAACGTGCGGATTCCTTAAAATTTTGGAAATTCACTAGATCCTTCCGTCGTTTACGACACAGTGCTGTTAACTGAATTATTCGCCTTTGACCAAGTCGAACGCTAGGTTTTGGCTCACTTTTGGGCTGTCGTTTTCCTCACCCGGCACCTGATACGGCACACTGGTTACGTGTCCGAGAAGAACTTTAACCCCAGCACCCCGCATTCCCGCCAAACCGAGTTCGGTTTTGAGGTGGGTACACGCCTGACCTCTCCGGAGGGTGAGCCGATGTTGGGCCGTACCGGCGTGATCAATACCCCGCACGGCCAAATCAAGACCCCTGCCTTTATTGCGGTCGGCACCAAAGCCACCGTCAAGGCGCTAACTCCGGTGCAGGTTGAACAGCTCGGCGCGCAAGCGGTGCTTGCCAATGCATACCATCTCTACCTGCAGCCAGGTTCCGACATCCTCGATGAGGCTGGTGGCCTCGGGAAGTTCATGAGCTGGGAGGGGCCTACCTTCACCGATTCCGGTGGTTTCCAGGTAATGAGCCTCGGCTCAGGTTTCAAAAAGGTCATCGATATGAAATCCGTGGATCAGTCTGGCCCGGATGATGCGGTTGCCCCCGGCAAGGAACGCCTAGCAAATGTTGACGATGATGGGGTCTGGTTCAAGTCCCATCTTGACGGCAGCAAACACCGTTTTTCCCCAGAAATCTCGATGAATGTCCAGCACCAGATTGGTGCCGACATCATGTTCGCTTTTGACGAGCTGACCACCTTACAGAACTCCCGCGGTTATCAGGTGGAATCCCTGGAACGTACTCGTTTGTGGGCTCAACGTTGCATTGCTGAGCATTTTGCGCTGACCGATTCACGTGCGGGCAAAGAGTATCAAGCGCTCTTCGGTGTGATTCAGGGTGCTCAATATGAAGATCTGCGCCGTAAGGCGTGCCAGGATCTCGGGGCAATGGCTTTTGACGGTTTCGGTATTGGTGGAGCCCTCGAGAAAGAAAACCTTGGCACCATCGTGGGGTGGTGTTCCGAAGAACTTCCGGAAAACAAGCCACGTCACCTGTTGGGAATTTCCGAGCCAGATGATATTTTCACGGCTATCGAGAATGGTGCAGACACTTTTGATTGTGTCTCTCCCACTCGTGTGGCCCGAAACTCCGCTTTCTACACCCCACACGGACGGTTTAACCTCTCCGGGGCCCGGTACAAACGCGACTTCACCCCATTGGTTGAAGACTGCTCTTGCTACACCTGCCAGAACTTCACGCGCGCCTACATTCACCACCTGCACAAGTCCAAAGAACTGCTCAGCCACACGCTCATTTCCATCCACAACGAGCACTTCACTGTCAGCCTGGTAGATGCGGCACGCAACGCTATTGAAGACGGTAGCTTCTTTGAACTGAAGGCAAAGGTCATGTCAGAGTACTACGCCGGCAACCCCGATCCGCAAGGGCTGCCTGCCTAAACTCTTAACTGTATTTTCGGGCAACGGCGGGTATCGATGAATTTCAGTAATCATCGATACCCGCCGTTGCGCTTTGTTGGCCGTGAGTTACCGGACGTGAGCGGTTGCTGATTCGCCGGCTCTTCGTAATGCCGCGTACCCCGGGTAAGTGCACAGCAATCCTAACGCCCAGATTCCCCATGGCACGGCCGCGATTGGTGTAAGCAAAAGTAAGATCAAGGGCAGCCCCGAGACTGTTGCTTGAAGGAAATACCGAAGTTCGATAAGCATCAGCGAACCGGTGTGTATCTCGTTGCTGGCACCAAGAATCAGTGCTTCCCAGTCACGTTCTCCACGCGTAGCCCGGCCCCAGGCAGCAGCACTAGTGCCACTGCCGGCCACCAATACGCCGGGGATCCAAAATCCAAGGTTTGCCGGAGGGATCATGCCCAGTGCTAGCGGAAGCAACGAACAGATGCTCAAAATTACGAGAATCACGCACAGCGTGAATCCAATGGCCGGGCGGACCAAGGCTGTGCGTGGCAGGCCCAACATCTGTGCCAGCCCTGGCGCATTGGCCAATGGGCGATTCAGGCGTCCGAGGCTCTCCGTAAGCACCCATAACAGCAACACAAAGAATCCGGTCACTGCCAGTGGGTTAGCGATGGAACGTACCGCTAAAACCAGTGCGACGGTCAGCAAGACCAAATTTCCCGGTGCACGCCAATATCTTCCGCGAAGGTACCGCAGCAAAAGGATCTGGAGTACCACTGGCAGGTGGCGCAGTGGTCGATACCAAGAATTTCTTGTTCGGGGACCTGCCGATTCTGGGGCCGGCAGCATCCCGCTCAATTCCATCTGGGCCAAAGAACCTACAAGCTCATTCTGTATCTGCCCAGCCAGTCTTAGGCTATTGGCCTTAACCTGGTCTATTTTGCGCGTTGCCTGCCAAATAACTATGGTTGCCAGCAGCAGTGCACCCACGCAGCCTGTGGCCCAGAATCCTGGGGCATAGGCCAGTTCTCCAAGTAGTCCATAAGCGCCCTGAGCCCAGATGTTCTCGGTTAATAGCAGGCTCCAGGAAATGCCCAGTCCCATAGTGAAGAGCATCAAGAGCAGACGACAGATTCTGCGCACTGACCGCGCACACTCAGCTATTTGCACTAGCGTTGCAATCGCGCTGAGCAATGCACCCATCACAGCGAAGAAAACTAAAGCACAGACGAATACCTGAACTTCAAACCGACCAGAAACGGTAAAGAGGCCTGCCAGCCACAAGATTCCGATGAAACTGTTGAACAGCGCACCGAGGATAAGTGCATTATAAAATGAACGTTTACGTATCCCGCTGAGATCCACGGCTAGTGGTAACCACCAGGCGGCTTTGTCGGGCCGAAGACCACAGGGACCGAGGTAAAGCAGACCCCTGAAACACCCCAGCAGTAGGACTGGGAGCAGGGCCACCGTAAGATCTTGCAAGTCCCAGACTGCGCTGGGCAGTTGCGTTGCATTTCCACCTGCACCTTGCAGCGCGAAGAGCACCCCGGAAAGTGCGCTAAACAAATAAACCAGCGCAACAACCGCCAACAGCACCCAGATATACCCCTCAGAGAATGCGTCGATGCGGGCGGAGCGATCCCGACGTTTCTTGACTGTGCGGATCAGTTGTCTAGGGTCATAGGTTTGTTCTACCTCGTGGCCTCGTTTAACGTTCAAGCCACAACGCCCCTGACTGCGCGCCAAGTGTTTGCACCTGATCGCCGTCCAACAGGACCACCTCGCCAAGACATTCACGAATTAGCTGGGGGTCGTGGGTAACCACGAGCAGGGTTACCCGATTGGCGCGCATTTGCCGAAGCCGTCGATAGAGCTTAGTTCGAATGCGCCGATCTAGTCGTTGTTCCGGTTCATCCAAAATGAGTAAGCTCGCCGGGCGGATAAGGGCGGCCGCCAATAGTAGTTTGCGCCGCTGACCAGAAGATAACTCCTGGGGTAGACGTTGCTTCACCTGGGTGAGTTCAAAAAATTCTAACTCGGCGTCGACGGCTGCCTGCCACGCTTTGATCCGATGACCACGGGCCACCATTTCAAGATGTTCAGCCACCGATAACTCGTCGAAAAACACACCGTCGGCGACCTGGACGGCGACCTCTTGGCGAAACCGCGCCGAACCTTCGTCTAAGGGGGAACCACAATAAATGACAGTCCCGGAAACGGCTGGTTGCAGTCCTAACACGGTCCTAATGAGGCTCGATTTACCGCTCCCGTTTGCGCCGATAATGCCCATTCCGGCTCCGGTCTGCACGGAGAAACTAATTGGTTCGCATAGAGCCTGTCCGGCATAGCCAATCAGCAGTTCGTGGGTTTCGATTTGTCTGTCGCCTGAGCTCATTTATTTAGCTTAGCGAGCGCGAGGTAACTTGGCTGTCATCCCTACTGCTGATTGAAAATCGACTTTAGACACTTGGCGCGGGTGCTGCATAACTTGGTTCACGTTTCTTGAACCAGCGAATGACCAATGAGGTGACCGGTACAAAGATGATCTCCACCGCCGTTTTGTAGACGAATCCGACCGCTACATAGTTGATGAAATTAGGCGTATCGGTGATTCCGATGACCGGTGCCGCCACGGCACAAAAAATCAAGGTATCGAGGAACTCTCCGACACCACTTGACCCGATAAGTCTGCCCACCAGTCCACGTTCACCAAAGCGTTGCTTCATCCGGACCAAGACCCACGAGTTGGCTAACTGCCCGATGAGAAAGCCCAGCCCCGATGCCAGAACGATCTGCCAGATAGGTCCTAAGGTACGTTCGAGAGCTTCTTGCCCGTCGTAAAATTCGGCTGACGGCAGTTGAATCATGATCCAAAAGGCGAACACCGCAAAGAACGCGAGTGCAAACGTGACCAGGATGGACCATCTAGCAGCTTTGAGTCCATAGACTTCCGAAATCACGTCGCCGAGAATGTAGGCCAAAGGGAAGAGGAAGAAGCCGCCATCGGTGATAAACGGTCCGATGATCACGCCCTTTGACGCTCCGATATTGGAGAGTATGACTATGGCGCCCATGAGCGCGAGCACTGCAGAAAAATATGGAGATCCGGCCGTCGCAAATATTGCTTTGGAGGCTCGGGTACTTATTGGTTTGGTGTTCGGTTCACCCATGAAAATTTCCTAGTTAAAAGTGGTTCGCCAAGACTCCGCATGGACCGACACCTGGTTAATCAACATGGCTTGCTGACCTGTCATGATGTGCCGGAGCGCTGTCCCGCTGTATTAGCACTTACCTAGTTAGTATCCCATGAAGACCTCAGCTCACTTCCGTGACCTACTTCACGGTAACTAGGTTTGTTGAAGCACAAAATACTTAATCTTCCATCTCACCTTGCATTCTTCAGAATATGAATTCGAGGAAAGAAAAATGGCCGTGACTCGGCCCGCATCATTTGCAGCAATTTGATGAGCTTTTTGAACGCGTTCAAAAATTGGATACACTCAAAGAGTATGGGAACTCTTAGCCAGCCAACTCCGCTGAATCAGCCACGCACCGGCAAAGGTCAACAAACCAAGGCCAAACTACTGCGCACGGCTTTGGACGCGTTTGCCGAAGACGGATATCAGGCCGCCAGCATGCGCGCTATCGCGTTACGTGCCGGGGTGTCCCTTTCTCACGCTTATTACTACTTCGGGTCAAAAGAAGACATAGTTCTTGAACTGCTCATCGCACTACGGACCGAACAATTTGAGATATGCAGTGCACAACTCGACGAAGGCAACACCTTAGAAGCGAATATCCGCATCGTCTTCGACGCCAGCGTGCAGGTGATGGAAAAATACCACGATTTCGGGCCATCCTTTCTCAAGGTTTTACTCTCAAGAGATCTCGAAAATAGCGAGCTCACGCAGATCGAGATGTCTCTATGGGAGAGCGTTGTCGTCGGAGCGCGCCCGCTTCCTCCGCTGGCAATCCGGCGTGACTTGCCTCGTTTTCTCTGGTTACTGTCACGGCAGATCTTTTCAACTTGGGCCTATGACAGTTCGCCCAATCAGCGCCGTTCGCGTTCACTGATGCGCAGCATCGCCCCGGTTATTGGCAAATTCACCATCCTCTGCCGTCTGCCGGTCGTGCGTTCACTCTTTGAAGATGTCCTCTCCCTCATGGATTCCGGCGCAGGTTCCATACAGGAACGAACGACCTCGACCGTTGAATCTGCCTCTGAACACCGGTCCAGCAGAGCCAAAGCCTCTTAGTCGCCACTTCAACAGGCACACGCGAGCCTTTCCAGCTCCGTGAACCTCACGGAAGTGACTCTGCGCTTGCTCACGATAAGTCCCTCTCGGCGCCCGGGCTACGCCGTTGCATATTCACTATATTTAAGGCGTAAAGTCGAAGGTGCTGATCCATTATTTTCAAGGTGTTTAGGAGCTAAAGTCACTATGAGCGGAAACGCGACTCCCCTGCCGCAGTGGACCGAGAGTTATGCACTGCTCCGCGATCGCATTGCCACATTCCCGCGTCCAGGTCAGTTACGCTCCGTTGACAGCAATGGTGATGACCCAGAGCTGCTACGTTATTGGCCAGCCAGCGATTGGAGCCCCGATAGCGAGTACCGCCGCTTGATCTTGCTCGGGGCGCCGAATACCGAGGTTGCAGAATCGCTTAAAGCTGCGGGCTGGAATGAAACTTCCTCAATGAATCTGCTGGCCGCAAAACCAGATGATGTTGAGCAAGTAGTACAGCTCGCGGAAACCTCAAGCGTTTTTGAAGCACCTATGGACAATTACGACGTGGTCGAAGTCGCTGAATTTGACCGCCCTGTAGCCCGTGGACGCATGCATTACGGCTCAACTTATGGGCTTCTTTCGGACCCTGATTTGCAGGCGCCAACCAACCCGGACTTGGTACGTCGTGCGGTACTGGCAAACTTTGCCGGGGCTGCTTACAGTCACGGCCTGCCGTGGATCTTGCTTGTTGCTAGTTCCGACCATCTCGATTCGATGACCGAGGGCTGGTCAAAAGCTACTAGTATCAGCATCTGGCAGCAAAGCTAAACACCAATACATTCCGCACTACCTTCAAATGGGACTATGACTACTACATCAAATACCTCAGGCCCAGCCCTGACCTTGACTATTGCCGGTTCGGAAGCAACCGGAGGCGCCGGGGCCCAAGCAGATCTTAAAACCTTTCAGGAGCTCGGCACCTACGGCATCGTTGCACTGACATGCATCGTGTCTTTTGATCCAAAGGACTCTTGGAACCACCGCTTCGTTCCAGTAGACCAGCAGGTCATCGCAGATCAGCTCGAAGCAATCCAGACTTGTTACGAAGGTCAGCTTGGCACCGTCAAGCTCGGCATGATGGGCTCGCCAGCCACGATCAACACCGTCGCCACCGCGTTGAAGTCCCAGAAATGGAACAACGTACTCCTTGACCCAGTGTTGATCTGCAAGGGCCAGGAGCCAGGCCATGCGCTAGATACTGACCAAGCGCTGAAGTCGACATTACTTCCGCTGGCTAGCTTCGTTACCCCGAATCACTTCGAAGCAGAACAGCTCTCCGGGCTTTCGATCGACAATGAAGAAGACCTCATTGCCGCTGCCAAGAAAATCCATGCGATTTCGGGTGCAGCAGTACTCGCCAAGGGCGGCGTACGTATCGCCGGCGAAGACGCTATTGACGTCTTCTACGACGGAACCACACTCGAAGTACTCCGCGAGAAGAAGATCGGCGAAGTTGCCGTGTCCGGAGCCGGCTGCTCGCTGGCCGCCGCGGTTACGGCCGAATTAGCGAAGGGTGCAACCCCACTGGAGGCTGCACGCACCGCGAAAGCCTTTGTCACCGAAGGCATTCGGAACCGTGTCTCAGGAAACACACCCTTCGACGCACTTTGGCAGGGCGGCCGGCGCTAAGACGCCTGACACCGCACGCGACAAAGGCCACATCCATTTGGATGTGGCCTTTGTTATGATTAACAGATCACGACTCCAGATTTAACTCTGGAGCTCACACTGTCAAGACGTTGTGTGCCCGGGCACGCGGTAGGGAGGTCGGCTATGCAAGCCACTTTGACACCTGCCCCGTTCGTCCCCTCGACGGACGGGTAGCTTCCAAACTCCACACCCAACGCCGTCGGCGTTTCTGGTGCTTATTTAGGCTACCTTCTGTGAATTCGTTGCTGATGGGACATTCTTCTTCCACACGACTTTCCTGCGCCCTCAATGCGCGCAGCACATTTTTAAGGACCTGCCTTGCAGCCACTGACAGAAAAGACCATTCGCTCCGCCTTCGTTAATGCCTCGCGCAGTGAGACGAAGAAACTAACGTTGCCAGAGAATTTTGCGACGTTGGACTGGGAAAACCTTGAGTACCTTGGATGGCGCGATCCCAAAATGCCACAGCGTGGATACCTTGTTCACAGCAACGCCGCGGGCCAAACGCGGGCGCTCTTGCTGCGTTCAGCAGATGGGACCCGAAAGCGTAGCAGCTTGGCCATGTGTGACATGTGCCGAGATGTGAATATTCCTTGCTACGTCGGGGTATTCAGCACCCGGCGGGCAGGCCAACCCGGACGCGACGGTGACACCTTGGGCACCATGATTTGTTCCAACTTTGAATGCTCAACCAACGTGCGCATTCCACCTCCAAAGAACGCAATTTACCCTGACCCGATGGTAGTTGTTGCCGAACGCATTGAGCTACTCGACGAAAGAGTGAACAGTTTTATCGGCCGTGTTTAATCGCCACTTCAGTTAGCGGGTTTGAATTTCAGCTAGTGGGCGCAGCATGCTCTGGCAGAGTACGCTGCGCCCACTTCTGCTTAATTCACGGCTAAGCCCCGCGAGCTCTGTGCATATGGGAACGCTGCTAAGCGACGAAACCATTACCCGCTGGTAACAATCGGTTAAAAATATCTAAAAAGTCCTCGGCCACTAGGGGCTTCGTAAGCGCTGTTTTGCTTGGTGATTCGCGGTTTTGAATATGAAGCAAGTGCAAAATACATTCCTTTTCCAAAGATCACTATTCAATAACCCCTTGATATATGACGTAGGTCACCTAAGATTCCACAGTAGGAGACTCGACGTTTTAGCGGACGTCGGCCCCGGTCATCACTCAATACGCACCTTCATGCTGCGAGTGGAAACCGTTGCATCTTCACATGAAAGCATCCCGCTTTCAGCTCAGCTAGGAGAATCATGGTCACTCGGCGCAATCCACGATTGCCGCGGCTCATCTTGGGCTCAGCCACCGCTTTAGCGTTGGCTGTCACAATGACAGGTCCGGCATCAGCTGCCAACATCCCCCAACCGTCCGACGGTGAAAACGCAGCCTCACTGCCCATCGTCAAAAGCCAGAGCCTTTCAGGACTAAAAGTCAGCGGGCAACTAGCCAAGGCCACCGGCGAGGTCTCAGTATTCGTTCAACTCGAAGGCGACGGCGCATACAAAGAGGTCAAAAAGTCCGGTAAGAAGAAAGACAAGGACAAGGTTAAATCTGTCCGTACCCAGGTTAAGTCCAAGGGTAAAGAGCTGGCCAAGGAAGCAAAATCCGAGGTTATCTACACAACTTCGAACGCATTGAGAGGCGTTGCACTCACCGGTGATGCCAAAAAGCTCCGTGCGCTAGCCGAACGTACAGATGTCGCAAAGATCAGCGCCATCGTACCCAAGTCTCCTTCTAACCGCGGTGCGGTGATCGACACCGAAGCGTTGGACGCGTGGACCGCGCTAGATACTACCGGTGAAGGTGTGAAGATTGCAGTGCTCGACACGGGCATTGACTACACCCACTCAGGCTTTGGTGGACCAGGCACCATTGAGGGCTACAAGAAAGCCCAGGCTTCCAAGGAGCTGCCTACCGCAGATTCCGGATTAATTGACAGTAAGAAGTTCATTGGCGGCTGGGATCTTGTCGGCGACGACTACAACGCTGACCCCGACGCCCCGGATTACCAGCCAGTCCCTAACCCAGACCCGAACCCGTTGGACTGTGAAGCTGCAGGTCATGGTTCGCACGTTGCAGGCTCAGCGGCCGGCTACGGCGTTAATTCCGACGGTTCCACCTTCACAGGCGACTACTCCTCACTGACCGCCGATGAAGTCGCCAAAATGAAGGTTGGTCCGGGCACCGCTCCGGAAGCTCAACTCATTGGCATCCGTGTCTTCGGTTGCGGCGGATCATCCTCGGTTGTGGGGCAGGCATTGGACTACGTGCTTGATCCAAATGGTGACGGAGATTTCTCAGACCGCGCCGATGTGGTCAATATGTCCCTCGGTTCGGATCACTCACCGGTTCAGGATCCAGAAAATGACATTGTTGATGCACTTTCTGAAGCTGGAATCCTTTCGGTCATCGCTTCGGGTAACGCTGGCGATGTCACCGACGTTGGCGGCTCACCTGGTAACTCGCGTTCCTCGTTGACGGTAGCCAATACCGTGGGCTCCCAGGTCACCTTGGATAAGATCCAAGTAGATGCGCCTGACAATGTTGCAGGAACCGCCGCAGGCCAGTACTCGGCAAACTTTAACTACACTTCTGCTGACCCGTCCGATTTGAGCGGCGACGTAGTAATGGCTCCGGCCAACAACGCTTTTGGTTGTACAGAATTTGAACCAGGTTCGCTGGAAGGCAAGTGGGTTTGGCTGCAGTGGAGCGAAGACGGCGAGTTCCCTTGTGGATCCGGCGCACGCTTCAACAACGCCGAAGCCGCCGGTGCCACCGGTGTCCTGTTAGATGCTGAAACCAACCTGTTTGATGCTGGCATCGCCGGCAACGCGAATATCCCAGGTGCACAGTTCACCCTGGACTACTCGAATAAGCTACGCCCAGCCGCCGAGGCAGGAGACCTGAAGGTCACTCTGGATGCTTCCTTCGTTGGCGCTGCTTCCGGTGAATCAGGCGTCAAGGACACCTTAAATTCGTCCTCCTCACGAGGCGTGCACGGCTCCAACGGCGTAGTAAAGCCCGACGTTGCAGCACCAGGTACGCAGATCGGCTCGGTAGGCGTTGGAACCGGCAATGGACCAGCGGTCATGTCCGGCACCTCGATGGCTACCCCCATGGTTGCCGGTGTGGCAGCACTGGTCATGCAGGATAAGAACCTCACCGCAGCTGAAGCTAAGAGCACCATCATGAACACCGCAGCAGCGGATGTTTTTGCGGCAAATGGTAAGGCCTACGGTCCAAACCGTGTTGGCTCGGGCCGCGTCATGGCCAAGGCAGCACTTGATNCCCCAGCCATTGCCTACGATTCGAAGGCAGCGGATCTGACCAGCGTGGTCTTCGGTGTCCTTGAAATTGACGGTAAGAAGAAATTCTCCGAAACACGTTCAATCACCGTAGAGAACACCAGCGACAAGGCCCAGACCTACAAAGTCAACTACGTGTCCGCTACGCAGATCCCTGGCACCAGCTTCTCGCTGGATCGCAACAGCGTGAGTTTGGCACCAGGTGCTAAGGCTCAGGTCAAGGTTACTCTGCAGGTGGATCCCAAGAAGTGGGTCAAGACTTTGGACCCAACCATGGAGACCGCCCAGCAGGGTCTGGCCCGCGCTTGGGTATCAGATGCTAGTGGTCGCGTTGAGCTGACCAGCTCAACGGCTCCCACCTTGCGTGTTCCAGTGCAGGCAGCGCCTAAGCTCGCAGCTGATATGACCGCTTCGGTCAAGAAGCTGAAGAAGGGTGCAAACACCACCGAGCTGAAGCTCAAGGGTAAGGATATCCGCGTAGGTGAGGGGGCCACCTCGGTCACTTCCCTCCTAGGTGCCTTTGAACTTGGTGCTTCGAGCGAGCGCGGTCCTAAGTCAATGGACAGCGTTCCGGCAGCCCGCGCGATGGACTTGCAGCACGTTGGTGCAGCCAGTACCGCACCGGTAACCGGTATGGCCGATGGACTACTGAACATCGGTATCTCCACCTGGGATAACTGGGCACACCTTGCCGGCGGTACCGAGTTGGACGTCAACATCGATACCAACGGTGATGGCAAGGCCGACTTCGTGACCTTCACTACCGCACTCGACGGAATCGATCTTGACCTAGCGGCCACCTTCGACCTGGCTACCGGTGCACAGGTAGACCTGCAGCCAGTCAATGGCGTGCTTGGAGATGTTGATACCAACAGCTTCGACACCAACGTAGCGATCCTGCCGGTATCACTTGCCGCGCTGGGACTGGATGAGAATTCAGCAGAAATCTCTTACAGTGTTTCAAGCTACTCCTGGTACCACACCAACGACCAGGGCGCGATGATCCCAGTGGATGAGACCGACTGGGTCAAGTTCAACGTTGCCGAACCTCAGGTTGATTTTGGGGCTCAGGGCACCGTCTTCACCGATCTGAAGGGCACCAACATTCCGGTGACCGTTGCAGATCCATCCGTTGCTTCCAAGGCACTGTTGCTGCACCTGCACAACAGCACCGGAAAGCTCGGAGCGAAAAAGAACGAGACCGGCGACCGCGCACAGGTCTTAGACATCACCAAGGGTGACAAAAAAGGCAACGGAAAAGGCTAACCTTTCCTGAGCTAAGCGTCTGCATATAAATGTGCAGACCAAAAAGCTAGACCCGGGCGTTCCCTAGCGAGTAGGGATCCGCCCGGGTCTTCTCTTTGTCCAAAAATAGCTTCATCCGGCAACAAGGCCGCTGAGCATTATGAGTTTTCGCGAAGCTTTTCGGCCAGAATCAGTGTTGCCGCCTCGCGGACCTGCGCCGCCAACTTGTCATCGTTTGCTGCTTGCTTTGCTAGGGCGCTGGCCATGGTCAGTGACTTATTCTCATCCACGCATAAAGGCATCGTGCCGCCGGCTTGAACAAATTTGATCGCTCGTTGTCCTACCGGCACCGCGGAAACCTGTTTCGCATCGCATAGATCATCGGAGATGATCAAGCGTTCATAACCTAGGTCCCCACGCAGCAGATCGGTGATGATTTTCGTGGAGAAAGGAGCATCATGGTCCTTATCCAGCTGCGTATATTTGGCGTTTGAAATCATAACCCATGCTAGGTCTTGCTCAATGGCTGCCTTAAAAGGTTCTAGATCGTTGCTACCCGCCCCAATTTTTGTGTCGGTAACCTGGGCATGGGTGTCAGTGTTCAGGCTTACTCTGCCCAACCCAGGGAAGTGTTTGACTACCGGGTGCACTCCGGAATCACTGAGTTCTTGATTCACCACCAGAATCGAGGACGTAACATCCGCTGAATTATCGGCGTACTGCCTTCCGAATTTTCCGATAGGCGCATTGCCCGTGCCCAAATTCTTCGATACCACGTCGGCTACCGGGGCAAGGTTGACGTTGATCCCGGCCTCGGATAGTTCACTACCGAGCGTGGAAATATTTGACCGTAGTTTTTTCTGGGACCATGTGCCCTGCTCTGATGCTGTGGGCAGCTTGGTAAATCCGGTCCCCTGCAGCACCCGGACAAAGCCACCTTCTTGGTCGGTGGCTACCCAGACCGGTAGTCCGTCGGGGACATTTGTTCCCAACCCTTCATGGAGTTTGCGCACACTGCTAGAAATCTTAGTGTGCGAGAGCTGCGACCTGCCGCGAAGGAAAACATTTGAAATTCCCGACTTCTTCAGCGAAGCGATTTGTGCCGCTGAGGCGCCGTCTGCCGAGACACCGGCCATAACCAAGCTCCGCGCCTGCTCAGATAGGCTCATCGAGCCGGCGAGCGCCACCGCTTGCTGTTGCAGTTGCGCTTCCGGGTCAGCCTCCGTGGGGCTGGCCGAGCTGGCTGCAGCCGAAGGCCCAGTAGCTGATCCGGAGTTTGAGGGGTTTGGTGAGCTGGGCTGAGTTGGCCCAGCGATACTCGGCGCAGGCTGGTCCGCGTTTTCTGCGGGGGCCGTACAACCGCTTAGTAGAAGTGTGCCGAGCAAGCTCAGCCCCACCGTTCGACGCAGCACAGTAGACATGAACGTTATTGTGTCACCAAAACCTTCATGCTTGCACGGTAAAGAGCTCGTCCCAGTTACTGGTGCAGCGCGGTGACATATGTTCGCGCTTCATGGACCATTCCGGCGCTTTGGCCAGGCCGGCGCTGCCCAGGCCAATAGCTTTTGCGCCAAACCGTTGGGAGACCTGTTGCACGACATCACTGACGTTGACTTTTTCGGAGTCTTCAGCGGATGTTGAGCCTAGTAGCCCTAGGTCCAGTTCTTCGGCTCCGGGGTGTTCACTCAGCCCGGAGAGGATCACTCCCCCACGGACGTAATCGATACCTGGCTCCATCAACTCGTTCATCGCCGCGACCGCAATCTTCGTCAGCACAATGGGATCTCGGGTGGGACTGACTAGACGTATTTGGGCGCTCGGAAATGATGCGGCCGAGGTAGCAAAGCGGCTTGTTCCGGCGGTCACCGTGAGCAAGCTAGCGTAACGGCCTTCACTGGCCAGACGGCTTGCTGCTTTCTGTGCGTAGATGGACATCACCTGATCCATCGCTTCACGTGTTCGCACAGGGGTGGAGAAGGAACGGGTGAACATTACCTGGCCTTTATCCGAGCGCTCTTCCACCGGCCCGATACAGCGCTGCCCGTTGAGCTCCATCACCGTGCGTTGCAATACGACAGAGAACTTCTTGCGGATGAGCTGCGCGTCGGTGGCCTTGAGTTGGGCGATGCTTTGAACGCCCATCCCCGTCAATTTTTGACCGGTCTTTTTGCCCACACCCCACACATCTGTTGCGGGAACCTGTGACATGATTTTGGAGACCAGAGCAGGCTCCATCAGCTGTTCAATGCATACTCCGTCCATAGACGGATTGTGCTTGGCGATGTGGTTAGAGAATTTAGCAAGGGTTTTAGTCGCAGATACCCCTACACAGACCGGCACCCCGATGGACTGGGTAATCGCGGCGCGGATCTGCACGGCAGTGTCACGGACTTGTTCCAGCGTTCCGTTGAGGCCAATAAATGATTCGTCGATGGAATACACTTCCTGCCAGGTACCGAAGCGGCCTAGAAGTTCCATCACCCGAGCCGATATATCCCCATATAGCTCATAGTTACTCGAACGCACCGCAAGATTGTGGCTGTCCATGAGGCGGCGCACCTTGAAAAATGGCTCTCCTGTGGCGATTCCTAGGTCTTTGGCTTCCTGTGACCTGGCGACGACGCAACCATCATTATTGGAGAGTACGACAACCGGCCGGTTGCGCAAGGAATAGTCAAAGATGCGTTCGCAGGAGACATAAAAGTTATTCACGTCTACCAAGGCAACATGGTCGCTGTGCCCGGATGATCGAGGGTCAGCGGACATAGTGCAGGCACCTGGTGATCACGCCGAAGACCTCAACTTCGTCTCCTTCGGTGAGGAGCACCGGTAGTGGTGACTCATCGCTGAGTAAACCCACGTGTGATCCCTCTGTCTGCCACCGGCGTACCAGCATCTGGCCGTTCAAGCTCACCACAACCATGGTGCCGTGTTTAACCAGCAGGGCACGGTCCACGATAATCTCGTCGCCGTCATAAATTCCTGCAGAGTGCATCGAGTGTCCCGATACCCTCATGATGAACGTGGCGACCCGATCATGAACTAGCAACCTATTCAGATCCAGCCCGCCATCAAAGTAATCACGCGCCGGGGAGGGGAACCCCATAGCAGAAACGGCCTGCACCGGTCCTTGGGTTGCTCCTGGAGGCATCACTGATTCGGCGTCGCGCACCTAGACACCACCCTTAGATAGAACAAACATTCGAATACTAAGAATTGTACAGTGCGTGGGTGACAACCAAACTCAGCTGAGAGAGTGCACCGAAACAGGCTTACTGTTCACGATTTTCTTGGTGTTAGTCAAAACAATCACAAGACACAACAGTTGGGTGAGCACCGGGACCGCGGGTAGTACATAGCACCAAGCGGGCAGGTCTCCATCCGGGAAATAACCGGCAAAAGCCACAATTTGTTTAGACCCAATCGACAGAATCAGGTACGTCAGAGCCAACGCACCAAATACCGTGCGTCGCAGTACCGGCTTGAGCTCCATCGCTACAACAACCCACGCAAACGTGATGACCGGCAACCAAACCCAGTGATGGGACCAGCTCACCGGAGAGACAAGCAAGGGGCAGGCTGAAGCAATGCCGAGCAACACCACAGGCTTGACGTGCCCGTAGAGCTTCCACAGTAAAGCGACAAAAGAAAGTCCCACACCGAGGGCCAAGATGAGCCATGCCAAGGATGGGGCGTTTAGTCGTTCAAGTAGTCCTTGCAGGGATACGTTGTCGATATACCCCACGTTTCCTACCCGTGAAGGATCCTGCACGACGTCCAGCCAATAGTCCAAGGTGTTTTGTGTTTGGAAAATCAGGCCTACAAGCTGGGTGCCGATAAAAGCGGCAATTCCAACGAACATCGCACGCCATTTACGCATGGCAAAAGGCAGAATCAAAAATGCGATCGGCGTCAGCTTGATCCCTGCACAGATTCCTACGGCAATCACAAACGGCATCAATGACTTGTAACGCACGAAGGTGAGGTAACAGGCGCCGAGAATGAGGATGTTGATCTGCCCGAACCATACTGTGTCGCGGAAGGGAGCCGACATCAGCATTAAGCTCGTCAAGGTCAGCGGCGTGAGCACCGAATTCAGTGCAGGCCATTTGCCCGCCACTCGTGTGGCCACGTCTTTGGCAACAAAAAAAGTCAGGATGATCGAGGCAGCCATGGTGAGCGTAACCGACACCCAGTAAGGGAAAAATGCCATCGGTAAGAACAAAATTGCCGCAAACGTCGGGTAAGTAAACGGCAGCCCCGGCGAATTCACCGGACCCACGAACGGTCCATAAAGGGCTTCTGGTTCACGCAATAGCGTCAAGGCGCCTTCGCGGTATACCGATAGATCCCACCCGGTCGGTTCAATGGCAACCAGCACAACAACTAGTGCCGCAACCATCAGGATTTCAAGGACTGCCGTACCTGGATGGACCTTACGAAAAATTGAAGAACGGATCTTCTTGCACCCCTTAATGGTGATCGTTTTGAGCCAATCCGCCCGGTTCGGCTTTTACCCGCACCCCGCGATCATTCGACCGGCGATCAAAGGCATGCAACCACCCTATTTTATCGATTTATCAAGCTTTGTGTTGCACCTTCGGCTTCTTCACGTTTAGCGCGCGCCACGCCACGCTTTAGGGTTAGAACGAGGGCACCGATTTGGGCGCCTCGCTACATTGGAGGTGCCAGATGAAAATACTCTTGATCAGTTGCGGAGATGTTGCGACCGAGGCCGGGCTGCGCTTTCACGCTGCCGGACATCAAATCACCGCCTGGCGTCGTGACAGCTCGAAACTTCCCTCGGTTTTCACTGGATACAACGTCGACCTGCTCAAAGCAGATTCTTGGCCGCAGATTGATGCGGAAACCGATCTTGTTCTCTTTACCCCGGTACCGGCCACCCGTGATGTGACCGGATATGAGCGCGGCTATCTGCAGACAGCTCAACAGTTAATTGATGCTTTAAAAGCCTCCTGCCCGCGCCTCAAGCGACTCATTTATGTGTCTTCTTCGGCGGTCCTTGGCGGTTCAGAGGGGCAACTGGTCAATGAGACCGCGCCTCTTGAACCGGCCCGGCCTACCGCGAAGGTACTCGCCGACACCGAGGCACTGCTGGCCACAAGCGGTCTACCGCTGACAATTTTGCGCGCTTCAGGAATTTATGGACCGGGGCGCACCAGACTGATCGATCAGGTTCGTTCGGGTTCGGCGCAATTATCAACCCAGTCTCACTGGACTAACCGGATCCACCGCGATGATCTTGCCCAAGCCATCGTCCACGTGGCTTCGCTAGGGCAAAAGGCCGAAGCACTGTATTTGGCTACCGACAGCGAACCAGCCCAGCTTGCAGACGTTTATCTCTTCCTCGCTAAGGAACTTGGCGCGGAAATCCCCGAGCCTTCAACCGAACCTCCAGCGTCGCGAAACGCCACGGACCGTCGGCTAACTAATGCGCGACTCCTAGCGTCGGGTTTCATTCCGCGTTTCCCAAGTTACCGCGAAGGTTACAAATCAATTCTTGCTGATGAATCCTCCCGGCATGCTTAGCCGAACAAGATCCGTGGAAACAAGTGAGCCCGCTAAATTCGAAGCCCCGTAGAAAGAAGGATCACCGTGTGAGTACACCGTGGACCCCGCGAATCAGTTGGGCACAGCTCCCTGCACATGTCCGTCATGCGGTTGAAGACAACTCGGCTCACCTGTAGTTGAAGCGCACGGCCAGCAAGGCGGGTTTTCTCTTGGTACGGCGGACCGGGTGCGTGCCGCGGACGGACGCAGGGCATTTGTTAAAGCCGTCGGCACCTCGCTCAATGCCGCCGCGCCGCGGTTACATCGAACCGAAGCGAAGATCTCGGCATTGCTGCCCGCTACATTGCCAGTTCCAAAGCACCTAGGGTCATATGAAGAACAGGGCTGGGTGGCCTTGGTCCTTGAAGATATTCCAGGCTCCCACCCCAAGACACCGTGGACTCATGTCGAACTTGAACGAGTACTCGACTCGTTGCATGCACTAGTTAGCCATCCGGTACCAAGCACATTGGCTCATTTACCTGCGCTGCACACCGAGGTTGCGGCTGAGTTCACCGGGTGGGACCGCATTGGCACCGATCCGCCGACGAACTTGGATCCGTGGATTGCTGATCGTCTCCCGCGGCTCAAGGACAGTGCGCGAGTCGGGTTATCTTGTCTCGAAGGACAGTCGTTGGTGCACTCAGACATTCGTTCAGACAACCTTTTGCTAACCGCGCAAGGCGCCTACATCGTCGATTGGCCTTGGGCATGTATCGGGGCTCCGTGGTTTGATGCGTTATCGGTTCTCCTAAATGTCCGCTTGCACGACGCCGACTTCGATGTAGCATCCGCCCTGGGCAGCCATCAAGTTTTCGAAGGTCTACCGGCAGAAAGTATTGATGGGTTCCTCGCCGGGATGTCCGGTTATTTCATCGACGGCGCTCGGCAGCCCGCTCCGGCTGCCCTGCCCACCCTGCGCAGTTTTCAACAAGCACAGGGTGAAGCGGCCATCGGTTGGCTTCGTGAGCGCTGGGAACCAGTGGCCTAGAGTCAAAAGGCCAAAGGCTCGGTTAATCATCGATCCACAATGAAAAACCGAGCCTTTAGGCGTTCAGAAGTTTGCGGGAGGTTAGAAACCCTTACGCAATGGGTTGAAGTGACGTGCCAACGTGGAAACGGTCTGCCCGGTAATCTGCTCGGCGAGAATCTTGCCGGTCAATGGGCCCAGCGCAACGCCCCACATGCCATGGCCGCCGCCCACCGAGACGCGTGGCGAAGAAGTCTGCCCAACCAACGGCATGCCGTCGGCGGTGCATGGACGACCACCCACCCACTCTTCTTTGCGGTTTTCCCAGTTGATTCCCTGGTATACCGGTGCTGCAGCAGCGACAATTGCTTCGATGCGCTTTGGTTCCAGCTTGTGGTTCACGTCGCGGAATTCCATGGTTCCGGCAATGCGGAAGCGATCCCCCAACGGCGTACAAGCAACACGCTGGGACGGGAAATAAATCGGGTGCGTTGGCATGCTTTCTGGTTCAACCGTGAACGAGTAGCCGCGGCCTGCCTGGACCACCACGTTAACACCAAACTTTTTGGCCAGATCAGTCATCCATGCACCGGTAGCCATCACCACATGATCTGCGGTAATCGCACGGCCTTCGGAGCCAATGACGGTCACCGATCCACCGTTATCGCGTACATCGGTGACGTTGAACGAACCGATGATGTCTCCACCCCGGGCAATGACTGATTCGGCCAGTGACTCCATGAACTTCGGCGGGTTGATGTAGCGCTGGTTTTTGATCGCCACGCCAGCTGCAACGTTATTGGAGAGGGTCGGCTCGATAGCGCGCAGCTCATCACCGCTGAGCAACTCATAGTCCACAGAACCGCCGGTCTTCTGAATCATCTCGAATTCATGCAAGAGCGCATCGCGGTCCTTGAACGAGGTGAAACCGGTAAGGAAAGGATCTGCTGGCTTGGTTTTTTCTGCCACCCCAGGACCAGCCGAGGTACCCTCAGAAATCTCGTCAAAAGCATCCAACCCGTGGGTGCCGATTTCGGAGTAAATACGCATGGCTTCTTCCCACTTTTTAGGAGTGGAGTGCCAGGTGAAACCGAGAAGGAAGCGCAGAAGCTTTCCATCAGCCTTCAACGGAATATATAGCGGTGAGGCCGGGTCAAACATCATCTTCAAACCATTGGAGAAGATTGATGGCTCTGCAATAGGCAAGGTCAATGCCGGAGTCAGCCAGCCCGCATTTCCCCACGACGAACCGGAAGCCACGCCGCCACGGTCCACGACGGTAACTTTGACGCCGGCTTCCTGCAGGTACCAAGCCGTCGACAATCCGACGAATCCGGCGCCAACAATTACGACATGATCCGGTGCTGGTGTTACCGCCATGGGCTACTCTCCTCAAAAGACTTATATAGCTCAACAAAAGAGCCTTATGTCTTCACTGTCGCGCGAACTGCAGGGAAAATCAACGGGCACTGAGGATTCAACGGTGACGGCAACCACATATATGTGTGACCTGTATTTTTGGCTGTAATTCCAAATTTTTACCGCAGAAAATACGGTGCTTCGAAAGTATCCCCTCGCTATCCTCGGCTCGCGCTGACGATGCCTTGCGCTGAACAACGCTGAATAGAGCTCCCTGCGTAGACTGGAACGGACGACCAATTCTCATTTAGCAAAGGAACAACGACAGATCATGGCATCACGCAAGCCCGCTAAGAAAAAGGCCTCCTCGGGCCATCCAGCACGCCAAGCTGGGGCTAGTAGCGCACCGTTTGAATCTGAAGTTCGACAGGCCTTGCAGCCGTTCAAATCCCAGCTATTCCGCCATTTTCAAGCTGATGGCCAACCAGCAAGTGAAACTCGAGCTGGTTTGGAAGGTCTCACCACTTTATTGGTCGCGCATGCACAACTACGGAAAAAGGTGGATGTCACGACATTGGACCCCACCGTTCTTGGCGAACAGCTGGGGCACCTAGCTTCGATTGGCAAGGAAGTCTCAGAAGCTAGCGCGGCCATCCTCAAGCACTATCTAACTTTCTTGGGTACCACCGCGAATTTTGGCGGCAACGTTGAGGAATTCAAGGAAGTTTTTGAGTTCCTCTCTCGCATGGCCGGGGACTCACCCATCGTTGTTCCATTCATGGACGATGACGAAGCCAACTCAGTTCTGGAATCCATGCCATTTGTTTATGCGGCACGTGAATTGATTGGGTGGGTCGGCGAAGGCAAGCCAAGTGATCCCACAGGAATGATCAGCGGACAGACGCTACAAGAAGCCGCCGAAGCTCTGGGCCTCCTGGTTACCGTTGATGAGACCAGCACCCCAGAAGCCAACCTTTGGGAGCCCGAAGACGGAACCGTGGTCGCGGATCTGTCATCGGTTCCCCGCCTGGCCGCTTATTGGGATGCCTTTATCGGCACCGCCATGCTTCGCTACAGCGCACCGCAGGCTGTACCCACCGATTCACTTCGCGAAGCCCTGCTCGCATCGACCGGAGCTGGCTCACGCCTGATCAAGGAGCTACTCGCCGAGGTCATCTATTCGCATGTGCTGATCAATACCTTGCGGACTCCAGGGCAGGCCCAGGTTGCTGAGATGGTCGCTGGACTTCTCACCCATGCTGCCTCTTCGAAGCCGCCACGCACCGAATTTGCATTGCACATCCCTTCCGAAGATGACCTGCCGGTTGAGCAACACCACCTCATCTCAAGCCTTGAGGTCGCGGTCCCGCAGGTTGAAACTATCCTGCGCACCTTTGAGCGCGAAGGCCTACTGACCTTGGAAGAGGAAATCACCGTACCGGTGATCTTGCGGGCGGCACTTGAGCGCGCGCTTTCCAAGGTGTCGGACCACGTTCTTGAAAATGACCCGTCGGGAGCCGGAGAGTAACCCTCGCACTAATGGCTAAAGGGGTCCTCCGTAACAACTAAATTAGTTGTTACGGAGGACCCCTTTAGCCATTAAAGTGACTAGATGCTGCGAGTAGCGAACTGCGCATCGTGGCGTGGAAGTCGATCAAACCATGCGTCAGCGCCTGGCTTGCCAACGTTCACTATCAAGAACGACTTGTTGCGGCCATCGGTGTTCACCACGGCGTCAACCGCAGCTGCGTCAAAGCCACCCATTGGGCCAGCAGCTAAACCAACGGCACGTACTGCCATGATGAAGTATCCGGCCTGCAACCATGCGTTGTTGTTTCCAATTGCGGTGCGAGCACCCTGATCTTCAAACATTGCCTTGCGCTCTGGAGCATGCGGGAAGAAAGATGGGAATTCTTCGTGCCATTCGGTATCGAACGAAAGAATGGCCAAGGCCGGCGCAGCCAGCGCTTTTTGTGCGTTAGTGCCGGCCATAGTCTCTGAAACCTTTTGACGAGCCTCAGCGCTTTTCACCCAAGTGATGCGCAATGGCTGGTTATTCATGAGAGTTGGACCCATTTTCATGGTGTCGTAGATTGCATCCAGAACTTCATCCGAGACCGGTTCATCACTAAAGGCGTTTGCGCTACGGGCTTCGAAGAACAGCTGATCCGCCGCGTCCGAGTTAATGCTCAGCATTTCGTATGGTTGGGTTTCAGTCTGAACCGACATGTGATGCTCACTCTCGAAAGTTGATTGTATCCAAGAGGTATAACGGAAAACTCGGTCTAGGACATTCCGCATCAGCGATGTGAGCTACAGCACAACAGGTATCGGTGAGGTTATAAAAGGTACGTCGCGCCACCAACAAACTCAGGCGTGCGATGGGGGCACAACGCCGAAGAAAGATCAGTTCGTCCATGACGCAACGTACCCTTTAATCACTGCGGAACTCTTGATGATGCCACTCGCAAAACATCACCAATTTCCCTGCGGTGATCGGTCTTCACCGATACATCTATAACTTATCGCGATTCCAAGAAAAGCGAAATCATACTTAAGTAGGAGGGTAGGGCCTAGAACGGGATGCTGGCGGTAAGTACCCACCGGCCATCCACGACCTCCGCATTGAACCGGCCGCCGAAGGCATTCATCCGGTCTTGCATTCCAATAAGTCCAATTCCACCGACCGGCAGATCACTTTTATTGGGTTTTGACTTCGGCATCTGATTAGTCATTTCAAGGATCGCGTTCGACCCAGAAATCTCTAAGCGCAGACCGCAGGAACCCTCGCGCTTACCGTGTTTGATAATGTTCGTGGTCGCTTCCTGCATCACTCGATACAACGCAGTCTGCGCAGAGCGCGGAAGTTCAGAGATTTTTTCGTCGGTGTGAGAGGTCACAGAAAAACCGGATTCTTTTAACCGTTGCGTAAAGATCTCCAGACCTTGAACTGCATAAACAGTGGTTGCTGCCGGCTTATCGTCGCTTCCACCCGACGAGTCACTCATTGTCCCGTCGGTCCGCAATACGTTAAGCATCAGCCTCAAGTCGTGAAGCGTCTCAGTACTGAGCTTTGCAATGATGTCGATTGCATCGATGGCCGCCTGGCCGCTGTTGGCAAATTTTGCAGCTTTAGACTGCATAGCCACCACGGTAATGTCGTGGGCGACAATATCGTGCAGGTCCCGGGCGATGTTTTTACGTTCGCGTTCTATCGCGACGCGGTTTTGCTCGCGGCCCTCTTCCATTTGGCGGATCGCACTAAGATTTCGTTCGCGCAGATTGAATATAATTCGCGCAAGAACAAATGAGAGAACAGACAATGGTACAAGTGCGACCAAAAGGATCGCGTCATCACCCGCGCGAACTCCATATTGGCCCATCCAAATGAGCACCAGCACCAGAAACCAATTGCGGATGATTCGCGAATCGACAGTGGCGGCAAAAACACTAAAAATAATCAGCGAAAAAACTAGCCACAAGAAAAGGCCGCCATCCCAAAACCCGAAATACAGGATCGCGAGAAACGCTCCAAGCGAGGTCGATGCCCATCTAAGACCAATTGCTAATGACACCGACAGCAGCAGTCCAACTACCGCACCGCGAATCGACCGTTCTGGAGTATTTTCGATCCCGCTGGTGAGTAGCGTTAGGAATTCAGTGGCGGTAATGCCGATTAGAACCGTCAAACCCGGCAAAACGATTACGCCCCGGCCCGCAAAACATTTGTTCAGGGCGGCCTTGACTCGTGAATTCATACGCCGAATACTTCACCGGAGAAGTGGCGAAGTCAAATAAATGCTAGTTACACGCTACGTTATAGTTTCGGCAGAGCCAGATTGAAAAGTCATTTCCCCAACCCGCTGGAGTCGCTACAGCAAGTCCTGAATAGGTAGACTCGGCAACCGGTGCCGCGGTTGCAGGTGCGGCTGCAGCCAATGGGGCCGCTACCAGTGCGGCTACTGCCAAAATCTTTAAAGCTTTCATTTCAAACCCCAAAACTATTGAACTTATATACTTCGATTTAAGGCAGGTTGACTCCTGAGCTGCCTCCCATCCAAAGGAAACCAATGGAACAGATTAAGGTCCTCATCGTAGATGATGAGCCTCTTATTCGGCACGCGCTTAGCACGATCCTAGCAACGGATCAGGGAATTGTAACTGTTAATTCGGTACAAAATGGGCAGGAAGCGGTAACCTACTGTGAAGCAAACGAAGTAGATGTCGTCCTCATGGATTTACAAATGCCAATCATGAATGGCATTGAAGCTACAAAGAATATTAAATCCTTAGAAGACAGCCCGGAAATCCTTGCGATTACCGCATTTTCCTCGGACGATTATCTAGTTCCGGTCCTTGTTGCGGGCGCCAGTGGTTACCTCGTCAAAGACACTGAACCAGGCGAAATTATTAAAGCGGTTTATTCCGTTCACAATGGGTCCGCGGCCATCTCACCGTCGGTTTCGGCTGATTTAATCACCGCGGTTAGAAACGTTCACAGAACGCCTCAAGATATTGCGGACCTTATCGACGATCTGGGTCTAACTAATCGTGAAATGCAAATCCTTGGTCTTCTCTCCGAAGGGTTCAATAACACGGAGACGAGCCGGCGCTTGAATATCTCCGAGGCTACGGTCAAGACCCATATGGCGAAGATCTTTATGAAATTGGAAGTACGCGACCGGGTGCAGGCACTCATTGCGGCAACACGGCTGGGGCTCATCGAGATCCCCCGCGATGCCTAAAACCTGTGAACTACCACTCTTCCAATTGCCTAACTCCACTTTGCGGGAATAGATTCTGTCGTATTACGTTGAACATGAGCATAGACCACTCAAGTTTCTACTAGGAGGCTCATCTTGCCAGCATTTTTCGGACCACCGTCAGACGGCTCGTTCGAGGAATTCCTCTCCCGGTTCCTCTCCTCACGAGCTCAGGCTGCGCGCCCCATCGACATCACCCGTCTGCTCTCGCAGCGCACCCATGAAGCGGTATCTATTGCCGCAGGCTTCGCCCACGAAAACGGACATTCAGAAATTGATGCGTTGCACCTGCTTGTCGCCCTGCTCCGCACCGAGCCTGCCGGACAACACCTGAGCGCAATGGGCGTGGATCTTGAGGCCCTCTCCAAGGATGCAATCCAGCGCCTGCCACGCCGCGAAGAGTCAACCGAGAAGCCTTCCCGTCTCTCCTCCGCTGCGCAGCGCAGTCTCTTTGATGCGTATCAGGTTGCTCGGAATTACGGTTCGACCTATATCGATCCTGAACACCTATTCCTGGCCTTTGTCTTCTCACCAGACTCCCCCGTGGGCATGCTGCTCGCACAGCACGGCATCACTGGCCAAAGCCTGCAACAGGCGGCGATGGAGCAAGCCCAGCGCGCGCAGTCCGGCGAAGCTGAGACTGGCGAAGAACAAGACGTCTCAATGCTTGAACGCTACGGCACCGATTTGACCGCTTTGGCATCTGACGGACAAATCGATCCGGTTATCGGTCGCGATGACGAGTTGGCTCAAGTCGTTGAAATCTTGGCTCGCCGCACCAAAAACAACCCGGTACTTATCGGTGAAGCTGGCGTAGGTAAGACCGCTATCGCCGAGGGACTGGCTCGCGCCATCGTTGCCGGCGAAGTCCCTGAGCAAATCCGTGGAACTCAACTGATTTCCGTTGACCTTCCGGGGATGCTCTCTGGAACGCGTTACCGCGGCGATTTTGAACAGCGCTTGACCGGGCTGCTTGAGGAAGTCGCTGACGCGGAGGGCCAGACCATCATCTTTATTGATGAAATGCACCTGCTAGTTGGCGCCGGTTCCGGAGAATCCGGAAATATGGATGCAGCTAATATCCTCAAACCACGTCTAGCTCGCGGTGAATTGCACCTGATCGGAGCCACCACGCTAGATGAATTCCGCAAGGTTGAAAAAGATTCGGCTCTGGTACGCCGCTTCGGCAAGGTCACCGTGGGAGAACCTTCTCAGGAAGTCGCCCTGGCGATCCTTGAGGGGTTGCAAGAATCTTATGAAGATCACCACCAGGTGCAATACACTCCTGAGGCTTTGAAGGCTGCAGTCTCGCTGTCAGCCCGCTACCTGACCGACCGTCGTTTGCCGGATAAGGCAATCGATCTGCTCGATATTGCTGGCGCCCGTAGGTCCATCGCCGCTGGTGGCACCGAAGACGTACAGGCACTACGCAATGAGCTGGTCGACGCAGACCGCGAAAAGGCCCGTGCGATCGGCGAGGAACGTTATGAAGATGCCAGTGCATGGCGCGATCATAATGCTGCTCTCACCGAGCGCATTACCGCTGCCGAAAAGGCCGGTGATTCTGGGATCACACGCATCGTTGATGAAGCCCAAATTTCCGAGGTCATCGCGCGCTCGACCGGAATCCCGACCTCCCGGATCAACGGGGATGACAAGAACCGGTTGGCGTCTTTGGAAGAACAGTTGCATGCCTCGGTTATCGGCCAGCACGACGCAGTTGCGGCTGTCTCCCGTGCGGTGCGCCGTAGCCGTACCGGTTTAGCTCCGGCACAACGTCCAATTGGTTCCTTCTTGTTCCTCGGCCCGACCGGCGTCGGTAAAACCGAGCTGGCTAAGGCGTTGGCTAATAACCTGTTCGGTTCATCCGATGCCTTAGTACGGATCGATATGAGCGAGTACGGCGAAAAGCACACCGTCTCGCGGCTCATCGGTGCCCCTCCAGGCTATGTGGGGCACGACGAGCCAGGGCAGCTCACCGAAAAGGTACGCCGCAACCCTTACTCGGTGATTTTGCTCGATGAAATCGAGAAGGCTCACCCCGATGTATTCAACGTGCTCTTGCAGGTCTTGGATGATGGGCGTCTGACAGATACTGCCGGTCGCACCGTCGATTTTTCTAATACCCTGATCTTGATGACCAGTAACCTCGGCGGTGAATACCTCGCTAACAAGGCCGGCAATTTTGGTTTCACCTCGATCAATGCGAGTAGCGAGAAGGCTGAAATTCGGGCCAAGGTCATGGGCAAGGTGCGTGAGTTTATGCGTCCCGAGTTCCTGAACCGCCTGGACGAGGTACTACTCTTCGGTAAGCTCAGCGAGTCTGAGATTGCGCAGATTGTGAACCTGGTTCTCGACGAGACCGGCAAGCACCTCGCGGAGCAGGAACTGAAACTGCACGTCACCGACGCTGCTGTTTCATGGTTGGCAACGGAAGGCTACGATCCAGAGTTCGGCGCTCGTCCCCTGCGTCGTCTGGTTCAGCGCAAGGTCCAAGATGCTATTGCGGATCTGCTGATCGGTGATGAACTCAATGCCGGTGACACCGTAGAGGTCGACTTCACTGCAGGACAGCTAAAGGTTGCCAAGCAGGTCCCAGCCGCGGAAATCGCATCAAGCGAACCGGTCATGGACTACTTCGGCAGCTAAAAGGTTCTCACAAGAGGGGCTAACGGATCATTCCGATCCGTTAGCCCCTCTTGTGTTTAATCGTCACTATTGATTCCAGAATCTAGGTCGTTACGGAGCAATGAATTCGCAACTTGTTCTGTAGTAGAGCCTCGATAGACTGACAATTGACCAATTCCCCGGAGGTTTCATGCGTTCGCGTAGTCTGTTTGCCATTGTTGCTGCGTCTTTAGTGCTGGCAGGATGCTCAAGTCAGCCCGACGCGATTGCCTCGGTATCTCCGCCTAATGACAAAGAAACTCACGCTCCTGCTGCTTCTACTTCACCTTCGGTTTCGGCTACCTCAACTGTTGAAGCGGCGGCTGTTTTGCCCCCCTATAGAGGCAAGCGGTCAAGACTGGGCTGATTCGAAAATCCAAGCTTGGCTGGATAACTCGGGGATCAAGTCGGTGAAGGGGTTCTATCCCCCAAACAATTTGATGATCAGTTGGAGCGGTTCAGCACCGGGGCATCTCGAGATAGTCCTGGATAATTCATATCAATTCAACCAAGACGGAATGCTTCAAAGCTACGAACGTCCCACCGATGAACTTCGAATAATGGGCCTCGTGATGTTCGAAAGCATCGGTGAACAATCACCGGAATTAGAATCAGTAACTTTTGCTACCGAGAATGGGAAATACTCGGGCACTTACTCCCGATCCCGAACTGGCGCCGACCCTAATGATCGTGATGCTTGGGCTAAAGAGAAGTACGTGCAATGGCTCGATTCGATGAATGATACCTATGAGTCATTTTGCGGTGCGACCATCAAAAAGATTGAAACTTACCGTAGCTGCATCCCGACCGATCCACACGCGTACATTGATTCCGTAGAGTCACCCAAGTTTGGTTACCTTGTAGTGAAACTGTCGTCTGGTGCTTGGCAAAAGAATACGTATGATTCAGCACCATTGGATGGAGTCAGACTAGTTTCCAGCAATATGTTGATCAGGATCAATGCCAAGGCCCATGGAAATGAACAGGTGGAACAACTGACCGTCATAGTCGAGGGATACGATGAAACGAGCACCGAGTTCAAGAATCCTCCCATGGAGTAGTCTCGCCGCACGCACCAGTCCAGACTCATTGAAGACCCCAGAAAGAACTACGCTTGATTCTATGAGCCAAGAAATTTTTATCCCATGGGAAGATGGCCATTTGAGCGCATCTCTAGACGCTGCGGATGATGCATACGCGTTTCTTATCTTGGCTCACGGGTCAGGTGCCGGAAAAGATCATGTCTTCATGGCTGGGTTTGCTTCAGCCATAGTGCAACACAAGGTCTCGGTATTGCGCTTCAATTTTCCTTACATGGACGCCGGTAAAAAGTTCCCAGACAAGGCGCCGGTTGCCGTTGCCGCGTGGAAACAAGTCCACCAGTGGGCCGCAGATAACCTTGCGGCGGACCTTCCCATTTTTACCGCAGGAAAATCCTTCGGTGGACGAATGGCTTCCCTTGCTGTCAGCGAAGGGATGCCCGCCGAAGCATTGATTTTCTTGGGCTACCCACTGCACGCCCCGAAGAAGGAAGACAAGCTCCGCGACGAGCACCTGTACCCACTCACCATTCCTATGCTTTTTCTTGAGGGAACCCGCGATCCATTCGCCAACCCAGCGATCATCAACCGTATGGTTTCGGACCTGAACGAAGAGAGCCAAATTGTCTGGTTTGAAGGCGGGGACCACTCATTTAAAGTTGCTTACTCGGGCCGTTCGGTAACCCAGGATGGCGCCGCATTAGCCGAGCCCACCGCCGCGTTTATTCGTAGACGGCTTAGCTAAGACTTCAAAAAGTCTTGGGGGCCGGACAGAAACTCTCGCCACTGCCTAATGAGTTCAAGCTGATCGTATTCACTTTCGCGCATACCCCAAGAACCGATTTCTAAGATCTTAGCGCCCGGAAACGCTGCCAGAACGGGCGAATGAGTGGAAATGATCAGCTGCGAGCCTCGCTCTACTATTTCACGCAACTTCCGCACCAAAGCACAGCATCCTGCTAAAGACAAAGCTGATTCAGATTCGTCCAGAAGCCACAGACCTTTGAGATTTACTCGCTCATCGACGAGGTCCAAGAAAGATTCGCCATGACTGCGCTCGTGCAAGTCCGAGCCCAACGCCGATTGTTCCAAGTATGTGTAGAAGGAGTGCATGGTTTCTGCACGAAGAAAGAACCCCTTCCGTGAGGCAGCCGCACCCCGATGGAGTTTAAGCATTTGTGCGAGGGAAGATTCCGATGCTCGGGTCACGTGCATCGCGCCGGTAGAACCACCTTCCGGGTTCATCCCGTAGGCGATCGCCACCGCTTCGAGCAATGTAGATTTGCCAACACCATTTTCTCCAACAATCACGGTGACCCGACCCAAATCCAGACCTTCGAGAAGCAGTTGCCGCACCGGTGGCAACACCAATGGCCATTGCACCGCCAGAGCTGCTCCCGGATCCACCGACTCCACACGACGCACGGGCAAGAAGAGGTCGCTTTGATTCATCGCCACAGGATGTCTAGCGCTGTCGTTGCAAGAATCGGTAAACCTCGGTTTCATCTACGCCAGGGAATGCTCCGGTAGGCATCGCTGCCAAAAGGTGCGTATTTGCGCGAGTAGACGGCCAAGCGTTTCCAAACCATTCGCTGGATAACTCCGCCGGTGGGCGTCTGCAGCAGTTTTCATCTGGACACGTTGACTGGCAACGTTCCTTGGTGTCCCGTCCACGAAACCATTTAACATGTTCAAAGGGAACCCCGATGGACAGTGAATACAGCCCCGAAGAGTGCCGTTCGGTGCGCGCAGTGCACCAGTAGGTGCCATTTACCGTGTCGGTGTACTGCTCGAAGGAACGGAATTTATCCATCTGTTCAAAGACCACGCGACTGGTCCAATAACGGCAAATACTCTGCCCTTCGATAGCGCCGGTGTGATCCGCTGGGAAATTAACTCGGTCATTTTCATAGGCCTTATGCAATATCCCCGATTCGTGGACCTTTTGAAAATGGCACGTTACTCCCAGGTGTTCCGTCGCCAAGTTGGTAAACCGGTGAGCTGCGGTTTCATAGGAGACCGCAAAAGCGTCGCGTAAATCCTCAATCGCAATTTCTCTTTTGGCCTTCGCCTGCCGCAGGAATTCGGTGGTTGATTTCTCGGGCATCATCAGGGCAGCGGCAAAGTAGTTGGTCGCGACGCGTTGGTCCAAAAAGTTCGCATAGCTGGTGGGGGCTTCGTGGCCCAGAATGTAATGTCCCAACGCCTGAAGCAGGACCGAACGTGGATCATGTTCCGAGCGGCTGGCCTGTGTTAGATAAATTCTCTTGTTCTTCAAGTCAGTCACAGAGCGGGTGGAATGCGGAAGATTCCCAACAAATCGGAGGCTGAATCCAAGGTGTTCAGCGATATCGGCTGCACGATGATGCGATAGCGGTCCAGCGTCATGGCCGACTGCTGCAAGCACCTTCGAGGCTTCTTGTTCAATTTCCTTGTAGTAGTTATTACGTTGACGCATCTCTTGACGTAGGGCGGTGTTCGCGCGCCGTGCTTCTTCCGGAGTCGCGGCTTGTTCTTCGAGACGGCGTTCTAGTTCGTTTTGCAATCCTACGAGTGATTCGAGTACGTCCATGGGTAAACGCGTACCTACTCGTACCTTGGGCAATCCCAATGCCTCATAGAGCGGGCCTCGTTGCGCACGTTCCAGGTCAATTTCCAATGCTGCACGGCGTGTAGGTGGCTCGGATCCCAACAGATCGTCCACTCCTACTTGCAATGCTCGTGCCAATGACTTGAGCAACGAAAGTTTTGGTTCCCGCTTCCCGTTTTCTATCAGTGAAAGCTGACTGGGAGCCGTTCCTACTAACGCTGAGACATCGTCTAAAGTTAACGACTTTGCTTTGCGCAAGTGGCGAATTCGCCGGCCAAGCGCCAGCGTATCAAGCTCCGGGTCCAGAACAGACTCCGATTCGACGTCAACGGAGAAATTACGATTCCATGTGGGTGCAGTCACATTCCCAGCCTAAGCGAAGAACAATCGATTTTTCTAGGAAATCGCCCTAAATGACAATGATGGCGCGCGACAAGAACAATCGAGTCAAAAGATATCCTATTCTTTCCCCTAAGGTGACAGCAGCGTTAACAGGCCAACTGCCTTACTCAACCAACTATTTCTTCCACTTCATGACTTCAACGTACGCGTCATTTGCTGAGTCCCCTGTCCCGCCAACGCCCCAGGCGAAGTAGTCACCGTTGCAGAAGGTTGTGCCGGTTAGCCCGCCCTTTGCAATCTTAGAAAGTTCATTGGATTCTAGATCCAGCAAATACTGCCACCCATCACTCGCGCCTCCAACGTCCACCACTTGCCAAGCGGCATACTGCCCACAAACCGCGTAGCCCACAGCGCGTGACTCAGCTGGCAGCGCGACGGCCATAACATCCTTGTTCTCAGGATTAATAACTAAGAACTTGTCGGCCAACTGAGTCATCAGAGTTTCCTCTTGCCCAACTAATCTTGTAAAAGCTACGGTGTCATCGAGCAACGGGCTTCCGGTGAGTAAAACTTCAGGATCCGCTTGCTCAGTATGAAGCGAAATTGATCTTGACACGTGATTCTCGGAATTCTTTTCTGTGTCGGCTTCAGTCATCACATCTAGAACCGCGATCCCCTGATCCAGCCCGGCGGGACTAGTGGCATCATCAGCGAAAATCTTGCTTTCTTCATCTCCAGATAGCGAATGCTGGAGAACCGACGTTGAAGTTGACCCGTTAGCTTTGGCGGTCAAAGTTGACCAATAAACGGTTTTATCGTCTAACACCGGTACGGCTACCTCGACGCTCAACTCGTTGGCGCTAAATTCGTCTTCATTTTTTGACTTGGCCAACAACTTTGATTCAGCTCCTGGGCCTCCGGTGAACAGCCGCCACGTTCCAGCGACGGATTGATAATTGGGGCTTTCTACCCAGAGATACCCATCATCTGTAGAGAGAGCGGAGGTGACGGTTCGGTTACCATCACCTTCAACCAGCTTCCGAGTACTTCCAAATGCTTCGAACTCACCGTTATTCGCAAGCCCGATTTCTCCATGGTCACTCAATTTGGCATCCGCTTGCGTCGGCTTCATTTGCTGGGACAGCTCACCGATGATCTTGCCGTGGGTGTTTAGCCCCAGCCCCAAGAGGAAATTCGATTGCTTTTGCCAGTTACCCGTTGAATCCTGTGCAGTGAACTGATCACCAAACGCTACTTCAGTGGCAGCGTCCAGCTCTACAATTCGCGCACTGACTTCTTCCCCACTGCCCCATTGGACCTCGGAGAGAGTCTGCGTTTGAGTCACGCCATCGTCAATTGCACCGGGCTTTGTCGCGGTCTCATTATTTGAAACACACGACGTGCTCAGACAGAGCGTCGCTGTGAGGAGGCCAAGGGCGAGGACTCGGGATTTAGGTCGCAAGGTCGATCCATTCTCTGGCCTAGTCACTGACTCAGGCTGCGCGACATCAAACCTTCCTCGCAGACCTGTTGGTCTTTACCTTAGATCAGCATTCTGGAGGTTTTCGACATCCCAAAGGATGACATTGGAGAATTTCATCCACCGCATGTTCGGATCTATTGCACTCACGCCCTGAGGCGTAGAAGCGTGGATTCACGTGAAATTCCCAGCAACAATCCGCTATCAACACCTGGTACTTGACCGTTGTAAAGAATAAGACATCAACTTAAGGACCTGCGATTATCACCACCGAAATCTCACAGCGCCCGGTTCATCATGCCAAGGCTTTACGGTCCGGAGGGACGCTGATTGTGCTGGGCATCGACGGGTCAGGCAAAAGCACCGCTATTGCCGCGCTCGTCCGTACTCTGCAGCAACAAGATTTTCTTGCCCATCGTGTGGCGAATCCAGCGGCGCGCAAGTGGTTGAATCAGCGAGTCGCCAATTCGCGTTTTGAAATTTCACGCGCCACACAGGATGGCATCGAATCAATTTTCCGGCTGTTCAATGTCATGCGCAATACGGTCAAAGCGTCGCTGTTCTCCGGGGTCACCGTGATGGATCGTCACCTATCCTGCCAACTTGCGCTTCGCCAGGTGCGCGGGCTGCCGCAAGGCCGACTCTTTCCTTGGCTAGCTCTCGCCTATACACGAGGCGCCGACGTGGTTGTGCTGGACGTTGGTGCAGACACGGCGTATTCACGAATCCACCAGCGCGGCGAAGATACCGAAACCAAGGAATTCCTTGAGGCGAGCCGCAACGCATATTTAGAGATGGCAGCGAAGCACAAATGGACGGTGATCAGCTCCGCCCAAAGCGTCGATGGTGTGGTTGATGAGCTACTGGCCGTGCTGGACAAGTAAACTCGAATTATGAGTGAAGCAGCCACGCAGTTTGCCCCGGGAACCATCGTCCCTCTGGCCCAGAGCAGCAAGAAACAGTGGGAACTGGGGCAGGTGCGCCAGATATGTGCCGGCGAGCTAACTACCGAGGGGCAGCTTACGGCCGCCGCGCAGGACTCCGCGAGCTGGAACCTCTCGATTCGTTCAATTGAAAAAGCAGGCTCTTTTCAGGGCTCCGGCATTGCACAGGCGCTGACGCTGATTGCCGGAGATTTCCTCCAGCTTGATGTTGATGGGCAGATTCACGGACTCGAACCATTGCGCCCATTAAGAATTGAAACGTCCAACCCAGTGACAACCAGCCAGCCCGCTGAGGAATTACTCGTGCTGCACCTGAGGACCAAACCAGGACGTGTGCGCGGCACAGTGCGCATCGTTGAACTGTCCAAGAAACGTGATCAGTACCTGTTTGATGGCCAGCTAGGTGTATTGGTCCAGGGTAACGGCGTACTGAAACTCAACGGCGAAGAACAAAAACTCGAAGTGCGAGACACCGTCATCGGTGGCGATACGGCCGAACCGACCATCTCTGGTCGCGGATTCATGGCAGTCGTATCCCTGGATCTGCCCTAACCGGAAAATTACTCATTTATGCACCATCCCATCCTTTAGCGCGCCCAAAAACTAGCCAGCACACGCTCCGGTATCAGAATAAATACACTTCTTCCTCTTTCGCTTCCCTCTTTTTGAGCAATATTGCTCTAACTGCGCAAAATGTGCGAAGAACTAAATATTTTTGAGATTTCTCAAAGAACTGCAAATCTTTCCTCACAAGACCCCTATTGAACCCCTTGCTTCTGCGGAATAGTCAATGTCACGAAGAAGTTCACCGCATTCGACGAATACGGACGAACACCAACATGTGGGCGAAGGGGCCAGCACAATGACTGAGCAGAATTCAATTGACAACCGCATCGCAACTATAGAGAACGACTGGGAGAACAACCCCCGCTGGAACGGTGTGACCCGCGATTACAGCGCCGCTGACGTCGTCAACCTGCAGGGTCGTGTTCAAGAAGAAAACACGCTAGCAAAGCGTGGTTCGGAAAAACTGTGGAAGCAGCTCACCGAGGAAACCCCCACCGGCGGATACACCAACGCCTTGGGTGCGTTGACCGGCAACCAGGCGGTCCAACAGGTCAAGGCCGGACTTCGAGCGATCTATCTTTCCGGTTGGCAGGTGGCTGCGGATGCAAACCTCTCCGGGCAGACCTACCCAGATCAGTCCCTCTACCCGGCCAACTCGGTTCCACAGGTAGTGCGCCGCATTAATAACGCCTTGCTTCGCGCAGACCAAATCGAATTCTCCGAAGGTATTCAGAGCGTTGAGGACTGGATGGTCCCCATCGTCGCAGATGCCGAGGCAGGCTTCGGTGGACCGCTCAACGCTTACGAGCTGATGAAGTCGATGATCACCGCCGGTGCTTCCGGGGTTCACTGGGAAGACCAGCTGGCATCTGAAAAGAAGTGCGGCCACCTCGGTGGCAAGGTGCTCATCCCAACCCAGCAGCACATTCGCACGCTCAATGCGGCTCGCCTGGCAGCCGACGTGGCGGGAACCCCATCGGTAGTCATCGCCCGCACCGACGCCGAGGCAGCCACCCTGATTACCTCGGATGTTGATGAACGAGATCAGCAGTTCATCACCGGCGAGCGCACCGCAGAAGGTTTCTACAAGGTCCGCAACGGCATCGAACCATGTATTGCCCGCGCCAAGGCCTACGCTCCGTACTCCGACCTCATCTGGATGGAGACCGGAACCCCGGACCTGGAGTTGGCTCGCAAGTTCGCCGAATCGGTCAAGGCTGAATTCCCTGATCAGATGCTTTCCTACAATTGCTCTCCTTCCTTCAATTGGAAGAAGCACCTGGACGATGCAACGATCGCCAAGTTCCAGCGGGAACTCGGTGCGATGGGCTTCAGCTTCCAGTTCATCACGCTGGCCGGCTTCCACGCACTGAACCACTCGATGTTTGATCTGGCCGAGGGTTACGCCCGCGACGGGATGAGCGCCTACGTCGAATTGCAGGAACGCGAATTCGCTTCCGAGTCCCGCGGCTACACCGCAACTAAGCACCAGCGTGAGGTCGGCACCGGCTACTTCGACAAGATCGCCACCACGTTGAACCCCAATGCCTCCACCCTGGCCTTGGTTGGTTCCACCGAAGAAGGACAGTTCCACTAAATCAGGACCCCTTTGGGGCCCTGGCGGTGGGGCCGGCAATGACGCCGGCCCCACCGACCCCAAACTTTTAAGGAAGAACATCATGTTTACCCCCACCTCCCTGAACTCGATCCAGATCACCGCTACCCCAGTTCGTTACCAGGAACAGATCCTCACCGAACAGGCGTTGGATTTCATTTCCAACTTGCACCAGGCTTTTGAGGGCCGTCGTGTTGAACTAATGCAGCGTCGTCAGCTGAACCGAGCTCGCATTGCCAACGGGCATGACCCGAAGTTCTTGGAGGAGACAAGCCACATCCGCGAAGATGCGTCATGGCAAGTTGCACCCATTGCACCGGGACTTGAAAACCGTCGGGTGGAAATCACCGGGCCGATTGAACGCAAGATGGCAATCAACGCATTAAACTCGGGCGCCAACGTATGGCTAGCAGATATGGAAGATGCTTGCTCCCCTACCTGGCAGAACGTAATCAAGAATCAGGTCAACCTGTTGCGGGTATTGGATGGGGAACTTGATTTCACCGACCCTGATGGCCGGAATTACAAGCTGAACAGCTACGAGCTGAGCGAACTGCCAACCATCGTGGTTCGCCCACGAGGCCTGCACCTGCCCGAGAAGCACCTGCTGATCAACGGCAAGCCCATTGCCGGCGCATTTGTCGACTTCGGTTTGCACTTCTTCCACAATGCGCAGCGTCTGATCGATTCTGGCCGTGGCGCGTACTACTACCTGCCAAAGCTGGAAAATCACCTCGAAGCACGGTTGTGGAACGACGTGTTTGTGCTGGCTCAAGAACTGTTGGGCATCGAGCGCGGCACCATTCGCGCCACGGTACTCATCGAGACCATCACCGCCGCATTTGAGATGGAAGAAATCCTCTACGAACTGCGGGAGCACTCGGCCGGACTGAACGCAGGACGCTGGGACTACATCTTCTCGATCATCAAGAACTTCCGTTCCCGCGGACCGCGCTTCGTCTTCCCCGACCGCGAGCTGGTGACCATGACCAGTCCTTTTATGCGGGCTTACACCGAACAGCTGGTGCGTGCCTGCCACCGCCGCGGGGCAACCGCAATCGGCGGAATGAGCGCTTTCGTACCGAGCCGCAAGGATGCTTCGATCAACCAGCTCGCCTTCGAAAAGGTGTCCGAGGACAAGACCCGCGAAGCCACCGACGGCTTTGACGGTTCCTGGGTGGCACACCCAGATCTGGTTCCGATAGCTCGTGAGGTCTATGACCGGGTACTAGGTGCAAATCCACACCAGATCTCCCGCACCCGTGAGGATGTGGAAGTTTCGGCCAAAGAACTGCTGAATGTGGAAGGCCTCGAGGGCCGGATCACCGAACGCGGTATCCGCGAGAACATCGAGATCGCCATCCGCTACGTTGAGTCGTGGCTGCGCGGCAATGGTGCGGTGGCACTGCGCAATCTGATGGAAGATGCCGCTACCGCGGAAATCTCCCGCTCCCAGTTATGGCAGTGGATCCACCAGTCGGCAATCACCGACACCGGTGAGGTCATCACCCGGGCCTGGATGCACGAACTGACCGATGAAACCATCGAGAAGATCGAGCGTTTTGAAGGAGACCGCTTCGAACAAGCGGTGGAAATCTTCGAAGCTTGCGCCTTGCGCGATGATTTCCCCACCTTCTTGACCTCCAACACCTACCAGCGCTACCTGGACACCCCAGCACCGGCCTATGAAATGGCCAGCTAGTCCAGGCCCGTTACTCGGCGGTCCGCGCCTAAACTCAACAACTTAATGCGCACCGCCACGAACTGCGGCATTCATCGGATGGTAACCAGCCCATCCGGGGGATGCCGTTTTTCGTGCGCGGTTAGGATATCTTTATGGCCTTCCAATTTCGTTCCCCCACCGAGGAGCTTTGGGACGCCGATGTGCTGGGCGCAGATTACGCCAGTCGCAAGCTACCGCTCACGGATGGTTCCACCGCGACATTGATCCGTCACCGTCCGGCTGGTCGCCGTCTACGCTTTGCCCCACCCTTGCGTGGATTAGCGATCCTGTACGTGCACGGCTGGTCTGACTACTTTTTCCAGACTGAGTTGGCGCAGTTCCTCACCGAGGCCGGAGCCGACTTCTATGCACTCGATCTGCGTCATTACGGGCGCAACCTCAACGCCTCCAGCGTGCCGGGATTTATCACCAACCTGGAAGATTATTTCGAGGAATTTGATGCGGCACACCGAATTATCTCCAGCGCTCATCCTGGCACACGTTTTGTGACGCTCGGCCATTCCACCGGAGGGCTCAGTGCATCGCTCTACGCGGCAGCGAATCCCAGCAAGGTTGACGCATTAGCGCTTAATAGTCCGTGGCTAGAATTTCAGGCCTCGGAACTGGGACGCACCGCATTAGCAAAAATTCTGAAAGCAACCAGCCATCGTAACCCCTACCGAAACCTCCCGGGCATCGACCCGGGGTTTTACACCCGCACGGTATCCAACCGTTTTGAAGGCGAATGGGATTACAACTTAGACTGGCGACCGGCCAACGGTTTCCCCTTACACACCGGGTTCATCTCTGCGGTATTCGCCGCCCAGGCGAAGGTCAAGAAGGGCCTTGATCTGAAGCAACCGGTGCTGGTCATGCTCAGCGCCAAAGACTATCTGCTGCCGCGTTGGAATGATGCCGCTACCCGCTCCGATGTGGCACTAAACGTGCAGGTGGTCGCGCAACGAAGCATTGTTCTAGGCCGCGAGCTGCATTTGGTCCGGCTACCCAACGCACTGCATGACGTGTTTCTCTCACCAGTGTCGATACGGTCCGACGCATACCTGCGGTTAGGATCATGGCTGTCTAACATCAAGAGTCAGCAATCCGACTCAGGTATTGCCCGGGCGGTGCAGCGCACCCTAAAACGCGACTAGCTACTGGGTTTTGACCGGCGGTTGTGGCATCTGGTCATTGACCAGCTTTAGTGCCCAACTATCGGTTTCAAATTCCAGAATCGCTACCGAGGCGTTGCGGATGGTGTCCAGCTGATACCCGGCAAAATGCGAAAGCGTGTAACGAATAATCGTGCCGTGACAGACAACTGCAACATTTTTACCCGGGTAATCGGAAGCGATCTGTTCGATGGCGCGCAACCCGCGGTCAACCACCGATTCCAAAGATTCGATGCCGCCACCGATTTTACCTGGCCAGCGTTGCGCGGCCTCGGTTTCCAAAACCCCTTCGCCTTCGCCGTAATCACGCTCGATGAGCAGATCATAGGCTGGGCCAAGTTCCAGGCCGAGCCCGTCGGCGATGATCTGTGCGGTTTCACGTGCGCGGCTTAGTGGAGAGGAAACAATGACGTCCCAGCGTTCGGAGCCAAGGATCTGCACCGCGTCGCGGGCTTGTGCCCGCCCGGTATCATTCAGCTCGATATTGCTACTTCCCTGCAACCGTCCTTCGAGGTTCCAGCGAGTCTGGCCGTGTCTGATGAATCCAAGTTCCATAAGTCCATTCTCCCACTGTGAGTGCCGTCAAGAATGCGCCCGCGGTACCCGCGTTTCGCTAGCTCAAGTCCAGAACCGTGTCGCAATGGCTCATCACGACATTCGAATGTGTCGCGACTAGTACGGTTGCACCCGCATTAGCGATATTGCGAAGTTCGTTCATCACCATGGATTCATTGGTGCTGTCCAAGGCGCCGGTGGGCTCATCAGCAAGCACGACCGCAGGAAGCTTAACCAGCAGTCTGGCTAACGCCACCCGTTGTTGTTCTCCCCCTGATAAGGAATAGACCAACTCCTTACCCCGTCCAGCTAGACCCACGCGTTGCAACGCTCCGTCAAAGTCAGCACCGCGGATCTTTGATTTACCGGAAGCTGCGAGTGCTACTTCGAGGTTGTCCCTAATCGTGGAGTTTTCGATCAGCGCATAATTTTGGAACATGTAGCCCAATGAATCACGCCGGAAATAACGTTGTTGCTTATCGGAAAAGGCGGAGATTTGTTGCCCGCCCACCGTAAGGCTTCCGGCGTCGAGCTTCTCCAGTAACCCAATACAGTTCAAAAGAGTCGACTTCCCGGATCCCGAGGTTCCCATCACTGCCATCATCTGCCCGGCAGGAACGCTAAACGTCAGGTTTTGAAATAGTGTTTTGGAGCCAAAAGTTTTAGTAGCCCCGTGAACCTCAATATTGCTCATGCGGTTTCCTCACTATGGGTGCGAATCAGGCGTTGAGTCTTCACGCGCACCACAACTAAAAGCAGCAAGACATTTAACAGGGCTACGCCCAGAACCACCACAGGCTGCCACTGCGCGATGGCCAGATCATCGGCTACATGGGACGCCTCGCCGAAAGTCTTCGCGCGAAGAGCCGTCCAAAGGCCGCTGATCGTCGCCCACACCACGGCAAGCCCTAGGACAACTGCTTCAGCTTTGAAGAGCCACCGGTGAGTGGACCAAAACGACCACCCATGCAGATATCGCACTAAAATCAGTTGGGCATTACCCCGGACATGAATCTGCGCCATTCCTACGGCTGTTGCGAGGAGCACCAGAAGCGCTACGACGGCACAAACTGCCTGGGAGCGAACTGACTCGTTTAAGGCCGCTGAATCCTCGGCGGCCAATTGGGCGATCGGAAGGTAGGCGGAGATCCACGTTCCCAAGAATTCTTTAGGGGTGTCGTTCAGTGCTTGTTCTGCGTGCGCCATCAGTAGCTGGCCCCTGCTAGCTAGCGACATGTAGCCGTCATCGGCAATGAACCCTGAGTTCGCCCCGATGCCAACAACAATGACATCCTCCAGATTACTCAGCTTCCTTTGATGCTCAGCTCCCGTGCCATAGAGGAAATGACTCTGTGCGCCACGCAATACCTGACTGCTCATCGTAGGTGTTTGGCTGCCTCCATAATTTTCAAGCAGTGCTCTTTTCACCTCGGCAGCGGAGTGTGTGGAGTGTTCGGGAATCATGATGAGAACCTCATCGTCTGGGATATCGGTTATTTGCTGTCCCCGACTATCAAGGATTCGGTTGCGTTGGAGATAGCCCTGACTAACTAGCAATACCTCGTCAGCAAGTGCGGCGCTCGAAGAGTACTCAGCAAGTGTGCTCACCATTATGGTGTGCCCCAAACGGTCTTGCTCTTTAAGCCAATTCCCCGACTCAACCGCTAACTGTTCCGTCTGTTGTGAAACGTAAAGGCCTTCAAAGAAGATTTTTGCCACGTTGCCTACCTCGGCTAAGGATTCTTGGTTTCGTTGCGCTTGCGAAGCCGCCGTACTCGCAGCGAAAGCCGAGGCAATAAGTGTTATCGCCAAGATGATGCTTGGGAAACGTAAGAGATAGGTGGCCGGAACCGCAACTTTGAACCCGAATTTGCCTTTGATCGCGTCAAGAATTTTCACATCGAAAGTCAAACTTAACGCCGCAATATAGATACAGGTGACGATGAATAACATGAGCGCTACGAGGCCAAGCGCCGATGCCAGATATCTGCCCAGCTGGTTCCACCCGTTGTACAGCAAAAGCCCTACCAGCGCCGTGGTGAAGGAAATCGCAAGTATCACCGCGATGGACGGTAATTCTTGCCGGAGGTCTCGTTTTAGGCCCGTACTGATATTGCCTCCGTGTAACCGAAGTATCGCGTAACTCTTCGCCCGGGAAAGGACCGAAAATCCGGTCAATAATGCCACGAGCAACAGAACTAAAAGCGTTGATGCCCCTAGGGCACCAAAGAAAATCTCTCCGACAGCGGCCGGAATAAGAGCGCCCGCTCTCTCGGTTTCTACCGCATAACCTAACTGGCTAAAGTCGTGGACCACCATATCCAGCGCGGCCGAAGTGCCAATGATGAAGTATTCTCCGCGTGGATCTACCCCGCTAAGCTCTGTTGCTGCGTGCACGTTAGTACTGACACGCTGGCTGAACCGCGGAAACCCGGTGTCCAACCACGTTGCCCCTTTGCCATCGTTATCACCACTGGCCAGATAGAAGTGGCGCACTGAAGTGTCATGCAGATCGCGAATTTCTCGCACTATGGTGGATCCGGAGCGTTGAGCTGACCTCTGAACTAATACGTCCAGCCCCTGACTCCCGGACAACGTTTGTGTGCCCGAGACAAGAATTCTGCTCGCGCCTGCAAGCGTTGATTCATCAATGGACTTGGTGACCATGAAAGATACAAAAAGTGAGTATAAGACGGCAACGGCAACGGCTAGTCGCAGTCCGGTATTTTTCATGTGTTCTTTCCGCCTGCTTTGCACACCGGCTTCAACAGGCTTCTAAGCTGAAACTCTCTGTACATCGTTATTTCGCGCTATTTACGGGGTATAGCCTACATTAAGATCCACCTCCGGTTTTTCTACAACACATATCTGACCAGTGAAAATATATTCAAAATTTAACCCATACCCATTCTGGGCTCTTGCGCCGAGGACGACAAGAAACGGCTCCAGCACCTCAGATGAGCTATCTCACGATAGAGCTTGACCACAAACAACCCCGGGCAACACCGCCTAGCACGTAAAATTCTTGAGGCACCCGCTGGCTTAAATTCTTTGAACCACGCGCACAGCCACTGATCACATGCACCTCAAACAAGATCCGAGATTTTCATCGTGACCGATATTAAGGGCTCCCTCGCCCGCGGGCTCACGGCCCGCCACATCCGCTTCATGGCACTTGGCTCTGCCATTGGTACCGGATTGTTCTACGGTTCCTCAGCTGCTATTCAGGCCGCCGGACCGGCAGTGCTCTTTGCCTACATGATTGGTGGTGCTGCGGTATTCATCGTCATGCGCGCCATGGGTGAGATGGCGGTGAAACATCCGGTTTCTGGTTCTTTTGCACACTATGCGTCGCGTTATCTAGGCCGCTTCGCCGGGTTTGTCACCGGCTGGACCTTCACCTTTGAAATGGCAATCGTTGCCATTGCCGACGTGACTGCTTTCGGTATTTACATGCGCTTCTGGTTCCCGCAGGTCTCGCAGTGGATCTGGGTTCTTGCCGTGGTGCTATTGATCGCGGTCATCAACTTGATGAAGGTAAAGGTCTTTGGCGAGACAGAGTTTTGGCTGGCAGTCATCAAGGTGACCGCAATCATTGCGATGATCATCGGCGGCGCGGCACTCATCGTCTTCGGTTTCACCGCACCTGGCTCGGAAACAGCCACTGGTTTTGCAACCCTGATGAGCGCCGGGACCCTATTCCCTAATGGATTCATGGGGCTGCTGCTGTCGTTCGCTGTAGTGATGTTCGCCTTCGGTGGCATCGAGACCATCGGCATCACCGCCGGGGAAGCCGAAGATCCAGCGAAGTCTGTCCCAGCTGCGATCAATACTGTCCCCTGGCGCATCCTGCTGTTCTACGTAGCATCACTTGCCGTAGTCATGATGCTCTTCGACTGGCGTCAGATCGATGGATCTGCCTCTCCATTCGTCCAGATCTTTGACGCACTGGGTCTGCCTGCCGCTGCTCACATACTAAATGCAGTGGTTATTACCGCCGCAGTGTCCGCGATCAATGCCGATACCTTTGGTGCCGGCCGCATGATGTTTGCGATGTCACGAGAAGGCCATGCTCCGGCCTCGTTCGCGAAAATCTCTCGCCATGGAGTGCCGTGGATGACAGTAGTCATCATGTCCTTGGTGTTGCTGGTCGGCGTGGTTCTCAACGCCCTGCTACCGGAATCCCTGTTCATGATCATCGCCTCAATTGCCACCTTCGCGACGGTCTGGGTGTGGATCATGATCCTCACCTCCTACTTGGCCATGCGTCGCAAGGAAAAAAAGAGCATCGCCCTCGAACGCGAATTCACGGTTCCCGGTGGCACCATCAGCGCTTGGATTGCGTTGGTGTTTATGGCCTTTGTGGTCGTACTCCTAGCTTTAAGCGCGGAGACTCGGGTCGCGCTTTACGCCGGCGCCGGTTGGCTAGTCCTGCTTGGTTTGGCGTACAAGTTCCTCGTGCGTACACCGCAAGAAGAGCTTGTCTCAAGCAATAAGTAAAACCTTCCGCTACTAAAAATCCGCCAAGTCTATGACCTGGCGGATTTTTTGTACTCAGCGTGCGCCGCTAATCAGACGACGTTCACGTATCAATCCAAGACTGGCCCAACCGATCATACCCAGAGCCACCAACCACAATGCAGCTAGCCCAAACTGCAAGTAGGCAAATGCGCCACATACCGAACCGAGGGTAATCATGGCCCAAAGGGTCGCGTAAGGAACCCACAGGGTTCGATTTGCGCCAGATAAGGCTCCGGCCAGATGCTGACCAAGCTTTACTAGCGTCCCGGTCATATAGGTCAATCCCAACGACACTTCCCCAGAGCGCGTGTAGCTAACATTGACTGCACCCATAGCCGCTGCCAGCAAGCAAGCCGTCGCCGTCTCTCCCGAAGATCCTAAAATCGCTGCTACCAATAAGAGTGCGCCCGATAGATACATCACCCGGGGTCGCCTGAAGCGTGGGGCTTTGGCAGAAATCAGCGTCGCGAGGACCACCCCAAGTACAAAGCTGGCCACAAAACTCATCGCGAGCAACCAGCCATTTACGTCACCAGTTGCGAGTGCGGCGGAGGAACGTGTTGAGTTACCAGACATAAAGGAGAGGAAATATCCGGAGAAATGCAAGAATCCCACGCCGTCGACAAAACCAGCCATCATGGTGATCCCACCCGCAAAGAAGATCCCTTTATAGCTCAATGACTTGGCCATTTTCCTCCTGACTCCACCGAACGTCTTTTGCTTCTATCTTGCCATCTGGCAATCGGGAATGTAGCAGGACTCCAAGTAGTTGAAACTTACATGAGTGAAAAACGAGTCCGTGTGGACATCTGGTCCGATATTGCCTGCCCTTGGTGCTTCATTGGAAAGCGCCGCTTTGAAAAGGGCGTCGAAGAATTTGAGTTCTCCGAAAACGTGGATGTGTATTGGCATGCGTACCAGCTGGATCCAAGCCTCCCCGAACACTATGACGGTGATGAGCTGCAGTATCTTTCGCAGATGAAGGGTATGGATCCGGAGCAGGTGAAGGGCATGTTGGAACATGTCACCGAGCAGGCCGCCGGAGAAGGACTCAACTACAGATTTGATCAGCTGCGTCCCGCTAACTCGTTCACCGCACTGCGCGTACTTGAGCAGGCAAAGACCGAGTCCAAGGGCAGTGAGATGAAAGAGACACTACTATCGGCACATTTCGAGCGCGGTTTAGATACCGGAGACCGCCAAGTTCTTGCCAAACTCGCTGCGGAGGTCGGACTCGATGAGACCGCTACCGCACAGACGCTGAGTTCGCAGAAATACGCCGAAGAAGTCAACGCAGATATCGAGCAGGCTCGTCAGTTGGGCATCAGCGGAGTGCCATTCTTTGTTATTGACGGCAAATACGGCATCTCCGGGGCGCAGCCAGCCGAGGCATTCACCAACGCACTGACTCAGGTTCACGCCGAAACCGTCAGCTAGATTCCACCGATGCTTCGCTGCCGCTATTTTGATTCGGCGCAGCGAAGCTTTCCGGGAGCGTCATTCAGCTTGCGCTCCTTTTCCAGTCCTTCAAACTTGGCGCCGACCTCTAAATCAATGCGATCATCGCGGCGGTCTTTGTCAAAGACGAACACCGCACCGGGGACCTGTCGTTGAATGCTCAGCGCTTGAGCATATCCCTTGGGGCCGGCAATCACCGCTCCCACTTCATCGGCATAGTCGCTGGCTGATTCGGTGACCGAGGTGATGGTGAAGCCACGCTCTTTAAGGCTTTCGGCCGTTGCCCCGGCTAATCCTGACTCACCGGTGGTATTCAGTACGCGGACCATGACCGTGCCCGGGTCCTGTACTTTGAAATTCACGTCAGGACATACCGGGTTTTCGATTTTGGCCGGAGCATCGCTTGCCGCTTGTGGTGCTTGGTCTTTATTCCAGGGCCAGTTGCCGGTGAAGATCAGTATTGAAACCACAAAAACCAGCACGACCAGCGAAGCCATGACCGTAAAAACCACATTCTGTCGACTACGGCGACGCTTTTTGGCCTGCCCATCGGATTGAAAGGCGAGCTCTGCTTCGCTGACGATGTGCTGCCCATGCCAGCTGCTTGGATCGCGGCGATCCTTCGGCTCGGTCATAAACCCACCTTCCCTGCGCGCCCTTGGGTCTGCGACGTGAGGCTATCTTGAGTCGAAGCCTACCTGTTAGCCTTCAAGATCCAACACCCTTGCATGGATTATTGCTCGATGGTGCAACGCGGAACGTAAAGCTCGGTGCAACCCATCTTCCAGATACAAAGTGCCCTGCCAGCGCACTACGTGCGGGAACAAGTCTCCGTAGAAGGTCGAGTCCTCGGAAAGCAATGCCGATAAATCGAGCACCGTTTTGGTGGTCACCAGCTCGTCGAGCTTCACCTGCTGTGGAGGGATTTCGCTCCACTGCCGAGAGGTGGATAGCTCATGCGCTGGGTACGGACGGGAATCGCCCACGGCTCGAAAAATCACTCTCTAAGCATATGTACAACTACCAGAAAAAACACTTTACCCTCCGCAGAACGCACATTCTTCGCATCTGAAACCTGTATGCGAAGAGATGACGAGCCAAGCACCATCCACTACCGAGAAAACTGTTTAGCGAATCGCGATCGCTAATAATGGGACTTTGTTAAGCAAAAAGCAAGGATTGTTACGATGGGTGAAACTTGGCGGAACTCGGCGTAACGGACGCTAGTAACAATTGTGTTTTTGGGTGCACGCTAGATGCATGAACAACGTAGTCACCGAGATCCCAGTCCTCGATATCTCTACCGCCCGTAATGCCGATGGAAGCTTTAATGAAGCCTTCGTAGCAGCGTTACGCGATGCTGCCCATCGCGTAGGTTTCTTTCAGATCGTGGGTTACGGCTCCCAAGAAAACCAGGATCAGGAACTCTTAGACACCATTGCCGAGTTCTTCAAAAAACCGGTCGAAGAGAAGATTAAGCTCGACAACCGAAACAGTGCCCAATTCCGCGGTTACACCCGCATGGGCACCGAGATTACCCGGGGTCGCGCTGACGCCCGCGAACAGATTGATTACGGCCCGGCACGTGAGACTCTCTCCGAGGTTCCGAGCGACAAGCCATTCCTGAATCTACAGGGGCCGAACCAGTTCCCAGAAGATTTCCCACAGCTTGAGGAACGGGCCATGCAGTGGGCCGAACTGATGAATCAGACCGGTCACGAACTACTCTCTGCGCTTGCCGTTGGAATGGGGCTTCCCGAAGATCACTTTGATGAACCCTTCGCCAAGACTCCTTCTTGGATGGGCAAACTAGTACATTATGTCTCAGGTGACGTGGTTCCGGAGTCCGGCAACCAGGGCGTAGGTCTACACGCTGACTACGGTTTTGTAACCCTACTATTACAAGACCAAGTTGGCGGCCTGCAGGTGCAGCCATACGGCCAGGAAGAGTGGATTGCGGTGCCACCTACCCCAGGTGCGCTAGTGGTCAACCTTGGCGAAATGCTTGAAGTAGCTACCGACGGATATCTGATGGCAACCATTCACCGAGTGATCGCCCCGCCGGCCGGTGTGGACCGTTACTCCGTGCCGTTCTTCTATTCCCCACGCCTCGATGCGGTGATTGATAAGGTGCAACTACCGGCAGCGCTAGCAGCGCAAGCACGGGGAATCTCCGATGACCCGCAGAACCCGATGCTCGCCTCGTATGGTGCCAATGTGCTCAAGGGTTGGCTGCGTGCTCACCCACAAACCGCTGCCATCCATTACCCAGAATTGAGCAGCCCCAAGGCACCTGCCTAGACACCGATTTCCGCTGAAGTATGAAGGCTTCGAAATAGTATTGCGCTACTATTTCGAAGCCTTCACTCACTTAAACGGGTACCAGTATAGAAAACCGCCTGCTCGACAGTCGATTAGTCCCCCAAGTCCTAACCTGATTCAGCACTTCGCCCCGTCTGGCCCAAAGCCATGGACAACATTGTGCTCGATGAGTCTCAAGTTGACGCCATCGACAGCTCAAGATCAGCTCAAGAATTATCCAGCCGATATTATTTGGTTTCGTGGGACCCAACCATTCGGTATCCCACACCGCGTACCGTCTCGATCCACAGTTCTTCACGCGCCGAATCGCCTAGTTTGCGCCTTAGATTTGCAATATGCACTTCAATGCTTCGCACGGCTGCCGGTGACACATATAAGTCCACTGCTCCCAGATCATCTTCATCGCCCAGAATGCGAGCAAGCTCTTTTTTGCTTCGCACATGTCCGGGATACACCAACAGCGCGCGTAACAGCGAAAATTCAGTAGCAGTCAGTTCAATCGACACGTCATCAATCATCACTTGCCAGGTCACAACGTTGAGCGAAAGGTTCCGGTGGCGAAGGATCTGGTCCGCACGGCGCTCCCGCAAATCGAGCAAGTTATTGATGTTATCTTGCCGCCGGACGAAGGAATCTACGCGCGCCCTGAATTCTCGCTCTTTTATCGGCTTCGCAACTACGCCGTCTGCACCGGAGTCATAGGCATGAACCACTTCAAACTCATCATTTGTTTCAAGCACTGCTAGTAGCAGCGCATTAACTCGTGCAGAAATCCGCCGTAGCGTTTCGTGCCCGTCAATATCTCGAAGGCCGTATCCCACCACAATTACTTCTGGATTGCTCCGTGTGGCTAGATCGACGCCTTCTTCCCCAGTTGAGGCCTCTTGAACAACAAATCCCACGTGTTTGAGCAGTCGAGACAGGACTGCTCGGGTCTCAAATTCGTGCTCAATAACGACTGCCTTACGATTTTCCCCAGCCAAGCCAGCCACACCCCCAATTAGTGATAGCCCTCACTATCCACGTGAGAGACCATGCTACCGGACGCCCCGGACAGGTTAACCGTGAGCGAGCTCTACAGCTGCTGTGAACTGAGGACGCAAAATTCATTGCCTTCAGGGTCAAGAAGGATGACCCATGAAACATCGCTCACATCAGCATCAGGGTATGTTGCACCCAGCGATAGTAGCCGCTCAACTTCTTCATCTTGCGTGCAGTCAGTCGGGCGAACATCTATGTGTAGCCGGTTCTTTAATGACTTCTCTTCTGGCACCTGCGCGAAGGTCAATACCGGATGTGGACCTATCGATGATTTTTCAGCAGGCCCAATAGTCACTAAGCCGACTTCTTCGGAGAGCACCGAGTAGTTGAGCGTTTCAGTCCAAAACCGGGCAATGAGTACCGGATTTTTACAATCAATGGCGAGTTCTTCGAACCTGCAGCTCATAAAATCCTCCAAACCAACGGCGAAACGACCCAACGTCTCACGCGAGCACCCCGTACTTAGGGATGCTACCCCTGGAATCAAATTTAAACACGAAAACCCCCGATTTCTCGGGGGCTTTCATCGGCGGAGGATAGGGGATTTGAACCCCTGAGGGCGTTAACCCAACACGCGTTCCAGGCGTGCGCCATAGGCCGCTAGGCGAATCCTCCTCAGTTTGCTCCGTGGAGCAGGTACCAGCATATCTAAATATCGCCACAATCACGAATCGAGAACTTCAGCAATCATTATGCGGTTATCTAATACGCAAGATTGCCTAGCTTTAGGGGATTTTTGCCTTTATCCACAGCTGGCGGAACCTCCCGACTCCTCTTCTGGCACCCAGTAGACACTTAAAACATGAATAAACGAGAGGTATTTCATAATGACGATGATGCTCATCGTCTCCATATCAGTCCGCCGGGCACCAGAACAGATCCAGGTACCGACGGCATGTGGGCTGCCAATATTGAGCAGGATACGATCTTCGCCCAACTGGCAGCCATCACCAAGGAGCTGCATGAATCGGGCAGGGCCACCGAACCTGGCAGTGGTCTAATCCAGTTGAAGCTTCTTGGCCAGGCCCGCAGCATGCTTGACGCTGCAGAGGCGGTGCTACTAGCCGACACCTATGAATTGGCAACCAAGCAAGCGGCGCAAACAGGTACTCAAGAATTTCTTATCGAGGACCCACTTCAAATCCAAGCCGCAGAACGCTTTGGTGTAGACCCGCAATTGGAGCCATTGGTGCGAGCCTCATTTATTGCCGAAGCCTCCGGAGCCTTGCGCCAAAGTGATCGAATTACCCAGAACAAACTTTTCACGGCTCAGGGATTACGTTATCTCTGTAAAGAAACTCTCAACGAATTGAGCCAAGGCACCATCACTACCAAAAGTGCCACCGAAATCGTCGCTCAGTCTCAAGATCTCGAACCCGATAATGTTCAGCAACTGCAACAGGTACTTCTTCCCATTGCTCGTACCGGTTCGGATCGCTCGGTGAAGGACCGTGCGCGTAAGATGCGCGAACGCTTCTTGCCAGAACCAGTGGACGAACGTCATGACAGGGGCCGTGAGACCCGTTCGGTCATCTGGTGGCCTGAAGCCGACGGGATGGCGGTGCTCCAACTCCGCATTCCCGCAGAGGACGCACTGGCGATCCTCAACACGGTCAACTGGCATGCCCGTAACCACGACGATCCAGATGATCTGCGTAACGAACAACAACGTCGCGCGGATATCCTCCGAGATGCCATATTGGACGGCTGGCCAGCTAGCGAAGGTACACCACTTAAAGCTCGCGTATCGTTGACCATTCCAGCCTTGCAGATGCTCGCAGATCCATCTAGGACTCTGGCGGATCTTGAAGGATACGGACCGATTGGCATCGGAGCGGCCTTGCGCGTAGCAAAAGATGCTCCTTCGCTGATGGCGGTACTCACCGACCCTTGGTCGGGTGCGGTAATCGACGTGGGTAGGCGTAGATACCGACCGTCCAAGGCCCTGAAAGATTTATTGCGAGAACGCGATAACCATTGCAGGTTCCCCGGATGCAACCGACTACCAGAATCCAGCGAAATCGATCATATTGATGACTGGGCCAAAGGCGGCCATACAAACCGAAATAATTCACAGTTATTGTGCAAACGTCATCAAATGTTTAAACACGCGCTCGGTTGGCAGTCCACGTATATGCCCGACGGGTCGGTGAATTGGCGGTCGCCGAACGGAATCTTGCAGGTGGAGCTTCCTGGCAGCGTCACCAGTGTGCAGAACTTCGACTTTGAGCGGAACCAGACTCCGATGCTCCCGGCCTCTGAATTACCTGCTCGGATACGGAGAGTTCTTGGCTGGTATGACCCACCGGACGCGGAAGTTGGGTGAGTCGGCCTAGGCAATCTCTTACCCGGGTTGAGAGCAAGCGCACGCCTGCCGATTTTTACCCACCCCCAACTCTCGGGTAGTATCTTCTATGACCCCTCGTGTGGTGTCATCCTGTTGAACTCCCCCAGGACCGGAAGGTAGCAAGGGTAGATGGGCTCTGGCAGGTGCATGAGGGGTCTTTTATTTTTCTAGCAAGCCGAATGGAGTTCGCGTGGGCGTTGGTCGTTTCGCCCCAAGCCCGACTGGGCAACTCCATCTGGGCAACTTACGCACGGCTATTCTTGCGTGGCTATTCGCTAAGTCCACCGGGCGCCAATGCTTATTGCGCATTGAAGACCTAGACCGTGTGCGCTCCGGAGCCGAAGAACAACAGCTTTACGAGCTCGCCGCTATCGGCCTCGAATTCGATTCACCATTGGTACGTCAAAGTGAACGCCTACCGGTCTATCTCGATGCGATCCAATCACTTCGGGACAAAGACCTACTCTTCGAGTGCTTTTGCACGCGTAAAGATATTTCCGAAGCTGCCAGTGCACCACATGCCGCCCCCGGCGCTTATCCAGGCACTTGCCGGAATCTGAGTTCCGAAGAACGAGCCGAAAAAGCTAAGGAACGCCCAGCAGCACTGCGGCTGCGCGCGGAGGTTGCTCAGTTCACTGTTCACGATGAAATTTCTGGCCAGTACACCGGAATCGTTGACGACTTTGTGTTGCTACGCAATGACGGCTCCCCCGCATATAACCTCGCGGTGGTAGTTGATGACGGCGCCTACGGCATTGACCAAGTCGTGCGCGGAGACGACCTGTTATCCTCCGCCCCACGTCAGGCATATCTGGCGCAGCTACTCGGAATGCCAATTCCGGCCTACGCCCATGTTCCTTTAGCGTTGAATTCCAAAGGCCAAAGGCTCGCTAAACGCGATGGAGCAGTAACTCTCGAAGACCTCTCCGAAAAAGGGGTAAATGGTGCCCAGATCCGCGCCTACTTGTTAGAGTCATTGGGCTTGCCCGGAACGTCTTTGCAGGCCGCTTTGGACTCCTTCAATCCTGTTGCCTTGCCTCGCGAGCCTTGGGTTGTAGAACCAGAATTTATTGTCGACCAGTTGATGCCTCCGGCATCGCGCAACCGATAGGGTACCGGTGTGAGTACAGCGCTTTATCGCAGATACCGTCCAGACACTTTCGCCGAGGTTATCGGGCAGGAACATGTCACGGCCCCACTGATGACGGCTTTGGAAAAGAACCGTGTCAACCACGCCTACCTCTTTTCCGGACCGCGCGGTTGCGGCAAAACTACGAGCGCCCGAATTCTGGCGCGCTGCCTGAACTGCGAACAGGGCCCGACGCCAACCCCATGTGGCACGTGTCCAAGTTGTGTGGAGCTGGCTAATGGTGGCCCAGGTTCTCTCGATGTGATCGAAATTGACGCCGCCAGCCACGGCGGTGTGGAAGACGCACGTGATCTGCGCGAACGCGCTACTTTTGCGCCGACCCGCGACCGCTACAAGATCTTCATTATTGACGAGGCCCATATGGTCACTTCGGCGGGTTTTAACGCCCTGCTGAAAATCGTTGAAGAGCCACCAGCACATATAAAGTTCATTTTTGCGACCACGGAACCTGAAAAGGTCATTGGCACTATCCGTTCACGCACCCATCATTACCCGTTCCGCTTAGTACCTCCCGAGGCTCTTCTGGCCTATCTCAAGGTGCTCTGCGAGCGCGAAAACGTGGTGGTCGCGGACAGCGTTCTGCCCCTAGTAATCCGCGCCGGCGGCGGTTCGGTACGCGACACCCTCTCGGTTCTCGACCAACTTATGGCTGGTGCCCGCGAAGGTGGAGTGGACTACGAGACTGCGATTGCTTTACTCGGCTACACCCACTCGACCCTGCTCGATGAGGTGATCCTCTCACTTCATGAAAGCAATGGTGCTTCTCTCTTTGGAGCCATTGACCGCATCATCCAGACAGGTTTGGATCCACGGCGCTTCGTTGAAGACCTGCTTGAACGCATGCGAGACCTAATCATTGCCAAGGCGATGCCCGAAGGTCTGGAAAAAATCTTACGTGGCACTCCTGCTGATCAGTTGGAGTCACTACATTTACAAGCCTCGCTTGTCGGGGCCGGTGAACTGAGCCGTTGGGCCGACGTAACGAATCAGGCCTTGAGCGAGATGAACGGGGCAACTTCGCCTCGATTGCACCTAGAGCTTTTGGCAGCACGCTTGATGCTCCCGGGTGCCGAAAATTCGGCGAGCGCTTTTGCGGCCCGGCTTGACCGGCTAGAACGCCACGCGATTTCCGGAGGCGCGCTGCCTGAACTGCCTGAAGGCGAGTCGCCAGCTCATTCTTCGTCAGCAACTCCATCTCCGGCGGCCGCGCGTCAGGGTGCGGCTGCTGTTCGAGAAGCTCTCGCAGCAGCCAAGGGCCGTAACGGAGGGGTGGAAACACCTGTTGTCTCCGAGCAGTCCCCTGCCCCTCAGCAAGCTGCACCAGAACAACATCCTGCCAACACGCAGCAGCAAACGCAGCAGGAAATTCAGGTACAGCCCGAAGCGCAGGCTCCGCAACCTGTTGCACCCCAAGAACANCCANGGGAACAGTCCCCGACTTCTCAACNGCAGGCTCAGACCACGCAGGTCGAGCCAGATATTAACGCTCCTNTAGATCCAGACGCGGCTCGCTCGCTGAATACTGGGGAAGCCGCCGANTGGGGTGCCACGTGGGGGCCTAAAGAAGATCTGCACCCGGTCACCACTCCGGTCCAGCCAGGTCCGAGTGTTCCAGAAGCACGTCCAGAAGGTGTGGCCCCGTTTAGTCTGATTCCAGACCCGGCAGCCGGCGAAGATCTCTCCTTCGGTACTGGGATTTCCATCGATGATGTGAAACAAAACCCAGCCATGGCCGAGTTTGCACGCCGCGCAGCTGAGAACCGACAGCAGCCAACTCAGCAACAGTCGCCGCAGGTTCAGAGTGAACAATCGAGTCAACAACCAGAAGCAACATCTTCAGCCCCAAACCAGCAGCGACCAGAGGATCTGCGACGAGCCGAGGAACAGGCTGCTCGTGAGCAGGCTGAACAGCGCGCGGCCGCCGAGCAACGCGAAGCGCAGGAAAAAGCTGCCCGCGAGCAAGCTGAACAGCGCGCGGCCGCCGAGCAACGCGAAGCGCAGGAAAAAGCTGCCCGCGAACAAGCTGAAGTGCAGCGACGAGCGCAGACTCAGCAGCAGACTGCACCTCAGCAACAGGCGCCAAATGCCTCAACCCCGGTGCAGAAGTTCCAACAGGCGTGGCCCGCCATTTTGGAGCAGTTGCAGTCAAGCTCACGAGTGCTTCACTCGATGGTTGCTAATTATGGTTCGGTGGCAGGATTTGATGGTCGCACTTTGACCCTTGCATTCAGCAATACCGGCCCTATCGTCAACCTGCGTAATCGCCCAGACATGATGCAGATCTTGGTGGGCACCCTTTGCCAGGTGGCGGGTCAACAAATCGAGGTTGTACTGACCGAGGGTGGGTCGGCAACCGCCGGTGGTGGTTCCCCAAAAGGTGAACGCCGGCCAACACCGGCGTCCGCCCCAGCAGTAGCCATCAACGTACAGGCTCCGAACGCTGGGGTTACGCCCAACGCTCCTGCACGCCCACAAACGCCTCCTTCCGTAGCGCAACCCGAGGCTTCCCGTCCGGAGTCAGCACGTTCAGCAGCACCAATGAACAAGCCTGCTCCAGCTAAGGACAGTGGGTACGTCAGCAACTATGACGACGTCCCGCCACCGCTGGATGAACCGTACATGGATGAGCCGCCTTATCCCGATGACGGATATGCGACAAGCGGCCCTACCTCAGCACCCGTTTCTGTGGCCTCACCACGCCCCGAGCCAACCACCGCCCCGCAGGTAAGTGAACCGTCTTCGCTATCGCCTGCCGTGGTGGAGCCGGTGATTCCTTCTCCGCGTGCTACCGAATCACGTTCTTTTGACGGTCCCCCGGTGGCACCGCGCCCCCGGTTGACCGCCGGTTTAAGCGCACGCCAGTCCGAGGTACCGAGCCCGGCGATTTCTCGTCCGGTCTCGCAAACCCCGCTGCATCCCGGCAGCACCACCGATACTTTCGAATCCAAGGTCGTCCGTGAGCCTGAGCCACAGCCGGTTGCCGCGGCACCGGTGGCCTCTGCAGTAGTAACCCCAGTTGCGGCGGCACCGGTGGCCTCTGCAGTAGTAACCCCAGTTGCGGCGCCACCTAAGCCGGCGGTGCAACCGGCGACCGAAGCTGCACCAGCTTGGGGTACCCCCAGCGAATCGGATGAACAGCCCGAAGTCCAGACCCCGGTGGCTGGCGGACGGTTGAGTCGTTACCAGCAGCTCATGAGCCAGTCGAAGGACAACGCACCGAGCACTCACCAGAGCAGTTCGGATAACGGTTGGGGTGCCCCGGACCGGGTGACTCGGGCAGCGCCAACGGAACCCGAAGATTTCTCGCCCAGCGAGGATGATATTGAGGTCGAGGATTCCGCACTGATCGGAGTGCCTGCGGTGGAACGATTGCTCGGTGGTTTGGTCATTGAACAGCGTGATGTGAACGGCAATGTCGTCGAAATGAAGCGCGGGCTCTAACCGGCATCTTGTCGGAGTGAGACACTAGTGTGTAACACGGTCTTTAATAAACGTTTGAACCCTCAGGAAAGTGGGCAATAGGTGTACGAAGGTGCTGTTCAGGAACTGATCGACGAGCTCGGTCGGCTACCCGGCATCGGTCCTAAATCGGCGCAGCGCATCGCTTTTCACATTCTTGATGCCGACGCCGAAGATATGACGCGCCTTGCCGCTTCCATCCAGCAGGCCAAGGAAAAGGTTCGCTTCTGCGAAATCTGTTTCAACATTTCCGAGCAGGACACCTGTGGGATCTGCCGCGACGAGCGCCGTGACACCAGCCAAATCTGCATTGTGGAGGAATCCAAGGATGTGCTGGCCATTGAACGTACCCGCGCTTTTAACGGCAAGTACCACGTGCTTGGCGGGTCAATTAACCCAATCGCGGGAATCGGCCCGGAACAATTACACATTCGTGAGCTAGTGGCGCGTCTGGGAGACAGTTCCATTACCGAATTGATCTTGGCTACTGACCCAAATCTAGAGGGTGAGGCAACCGCAATCTATCTGGTGCGTCAGCTGAGTCCTTTGGGTATCAAAATCACCCGCTTGGCCTCCGGGCTGCCGGTGGGTGGCGATCTGGAATACGCCGATGAGGTCACCTTGGCACGCGCCTTCGAAGGCCGCCGCAATACCATTGCCCCGAGTTCTTCGCGCGGCTAAGATCAACAGCAGGATTTTTCTTCGCTACAGCCCGGTCAACCTTGCGTTGAGCCGGGCTGGCTTGTCTGATCAATGTGCACTCAAACACATTGGTTGATAATGGTCAACCATCGGCATATAGTTGATATCAATCAACCTTATTTTTTGACCTTTGGAGTCGCCATGACCGCAGTAGCGCCGGTCGCAAAACCCAAGATGAGCCACCGGCAGATTATTCAATCACTGACCGGTTTGCTCATGGGCATGTTCGTTTCAATTCTTGCAGGCACCGTGGTGTCCAGCTCCCTTCCGGTGATCGTCTCGGACCTGAACGGTAGCCAGACCGCGTACACCTGGGTGGTCACCGCGACCTTGCTCGCCACCACCATTTCAACCCCTATCTGGGGCAAGCTCGCCGACCTGGGCAACCGCAAGCTTCTGTTGCAGATCTCCCTTGGACTATTCGTTCTCGCCTCGGCCGCAGCCGGCTTCGCGCAGAACACCGAATTCCTGATCGCCATGCGCGTAATTCAGGGCCTCGCAGGTGGTGGCATGGGCGCGCTGAGCCAGATTGTTATGGCCGACATCCTTTCACCTCGTGAACGCGGCAAGTACATGGGCCTCTTTGGCGCGGTCATGGCCTTGGGCACCGTAGGTGGTCCACTCATCGGTGGTTTCGTCACCGATACCATCAACTGGCGTTGGAACTTCTTCGTAGCTCTTCCATTTGCCGTGGTCGCCATTATCTTGATCCAGCGCACACTGAACCTCCCAGCCATCGCTAAGCGCAAGGTACAAATCGACTACCTGGGCATCATGCTTCTTTCCTCTGGCGTGGCACTGCTGCTGATCTGGTTGTCAATGGGTGGCAGCGAGTTCGAATGGAACTCCAGCACTAGTTACCTCATGTTGGTTGGCTCGGTCATCTTGCTAGCGATCTTCGTGTTCGTTGAACTCAAGGTCGCAGAACCATTGATCTCGCTTAATCTCTTCAAGAACCGCACCTTCACCTTCGCAGTGATTGCCTCGCTTGCCGTGGGCATCTCGATGTTCGGTACGACAGTATTCCTCAGTCAGTACATGATCATGGCCCGTGGCGCCAGCGCCACTCAGGCAGGTCTAATGACATTCCCTATGATGGCCGGCTTGCTTGTCATCTCCACCGTGGCCGGTGCACTCATCTCGCGCTACGGCAAGTGGAAAGCCTTTGTGGTTACCGGCGCTGCCTTGCAGGTAGTCGGACTGTACCTGCTCGGAACCATTCACTATGACACCCCCTTCTGGCAGGTGGGCTTGTTTATGTTCATTCTCGGCGCTGGCGTTGGTTTGGTTATGCAGAACATGGTTCTTGTCGTGCAGAACGCCGTGGAACCTCAGATTCTCGGCGTTGCATCTTCTTCGGTGAACTTCTTCCGTACCCTTGGTGGTACCGCAGGTACCGCAGGATTGGGTGCACTGCTTGCGGTCACCATTCCAAACATGATTGCTGACCGCCAAAGCGATCTTTCTGCTGCCATCGCCTCACTAGGCGATAAGGCCGCCGCGGTTGGTGCATCGTTGAGCTCCGGTTCCTTGCCGACCATTTCCACCTTGCCCGAACCAGTGCGTTCGATTCTCGAATCAATCTATGGTGACGGTGTTGCCTCCTTGTTCGCCTTCGCCGCACCACTTGCGCTGATCACCCTGGTCGCAGTGATCCTGTTGCCTAATCAGCGCTTGAATGAGAAAACCAATACCGAGCGTTTAGCTGAAGAGTCAGAGACTTCTTCCATGACGGAAACTGACGCCTAGTCGCCGTGGAAACCATGGAAGAAACTCAGTCTTGGGCTCATCGCAGCCAGCTATTCGATGCAGCAGAGCAGGAACTTTTCACCCTGCTTTCGGTGACCGCAAAGTCTCGCCGAACCATGGCTGCAAAACTCGACGAAAAGCTGCCACCTGCGGCGGTCCCAGTGCTGGGAATGATCCTCAAATCGGGAAACACCACCCAGTCAGAGATCTGCGAACATCTCATGACCGATAAGGCGACGCTTTCCCGGCTGGTGACCCGGCTCGAAGAGCTCAATCTAGTCAAGCGGGAAGTTGACGAGACAGACCGAAGAGTATTCAACCTGTTGCCCACCGACCTGGCCAAGCAACGCTGGCACGGCTGGTTGCAGACCTGGCGCGATGATTTACGCGAACGGATCAACAAGTGGTCCGATACAGATTTGAGCCACCTCACCGGACTGCTAGAACGACTCAACGCGGATCTACGGGAACTATAAAATGATCCTCGTCGTAGCCACGCTCCTTTTCATTGGAGTGTGGCTACACTCGTTTAATGGCGACTAAGAGCAGTAATATCGAGGCAATCATCAAGGCCACCGGCAAACCGTGGGAGCAGTGGGTGGAACAGATAGAATCTGCTGGCGCCAAAGAACTATCGCATAAACCGCTCGCTTCCATGATCTACCAGCTCATGCCCGCGGACCTTGAAAATCCGGGCTGGTGGGCGCAATCGGTAGCCATCGCTTATGAACAGCACATCGGCCGCCGAGTTCCCGGCCAGGCAAGCGATGGAAGTTTTAAAGGCTCTGTTTCCACGACGCTGAACACGGATCTTGAGGGTGCTTTACAAAGCTGGGTCGGTTCAGTCGCAGAGTTCAGCGAGTTTATCGGCGCCCAGCTTGCGTCAGAACCAGCGGTCAGTGGCTCCGAAAAGTGGCGTTACTGGAGGGCGCAATTTAGTGACGGTAGCTGCGTGAGCGTGAACATCACCATGAAGGGTAATAAGGCAAGCGTAAGCGCTGGTCACGCAAAGCTTGCCAACCCTCAGGATCTGGAGGGGTGGAAGTCATTTTGGCGACAAATATTAGCTACGATCCGCAGTTGACCGGCCGTTCTAGGCATTCAAAGTGGCAGATATTAGGCAATATGACCAATGGTTACCGTCACAACTAGGTGATGCACCCTTGGTACTGCCACAATTATTAGTGGTAGATATGTCGCATCTGTTCTCACAACACGATGCGCATCAACAACTTTCATCAGTTGGAGTGTGCGCCCATGGGCCTAATAGTTCAAAAATTTGGCGGTTCGTCCGTATCGGATGCCGAAGGCATCAAACGTGTCGCGCGCCGAATTATTGACACCAAGGCGCAGGGCCATGAGGTTGTCGTCGTCGTTTCGGCCATGGGAGATTCCACCGACGAACTCCTTGACCTCGCCGCGCAACTCACCGATGACGCCCCAGCCCGCGAGATGGATATGCTCCTCTCGGCAGGTGAGCGCATTTCCATGTCCCTGCTCGCCATGGCCATCGACCAGTTCGGCGAAAGCGCTGTATCCTTCACCGGTTCACAGGCCGGCCTGATCACTGACTCGACCCACGGCATGGCGCGCATCATGGAAGTTTCGCCGCAGCGTATCCGCCGTGCCATCGACCGCGGTTTCATTGCCATCGTCGCCGGCTTCCAAGGCATGAGCAAGGAATCAAAGAACATCACCACCATGGGCCGTGGTGGTTCGGACACCACTGCGGTGGCACTTGCCGCTGCGCTGGGTGCCGATGTCTGCGAAATCTACACCGATGTGGACGGCATTTACACCGCCGACCCGCGCGTGGTTCACGCAGCAAAGAAGATCGACACGATTTCAAGCGAGGAAATGTTGGAGATGGCAGCCAGCGGCTCCAAGATCCTGCACCTACGCTGTGTGGAGTATGCTCGCCGCTTTGGCGTGCCTCTGCATGTGCGTTCCTCATTCAGCACTAACGAGGGCACCTGGGTGCTCCCGGACCCCAACGACAAGATCAAGATTCAAGAGGGAGAACCCTTGGAACAGCCAATCATCTCCGGTGTTGCCCACGACCATTCCGAAGCAAAGGTCACCATCATCGGTGTTCCGGACATTCCGGGTAAGGCAGCACAGATTTTCGGGGTAATCGCCGCCGCGCAAGCCAATATCGACATGATCGTACAGAACATCTCGACCAAGGGCTCGGGCGCCACCGATATCTCCTTCACCTTGCCAATGACCGAGACCAAGCGTGTTCTAGCTGCGCTGGAAACTGCGCGTGGTGAGATTGGCTTCGAAGACATCGAGCACAACGACGAGGTCGGTAAGCTTTCGCTGATCGGCGCCGGCATGCGCTCGAACCCGGGCGTCTCGTTTACTTTCTTCGAAGCTCTGCACCAGGCCGGAATCAACGTGGACATGATCTCCACCTCGGAGATTCGCATCTCCGTGGTCACCGACGCCGACAAGCTCAATGATGCGGTTCGCGCCATCCACACCGCATTCGATCTCGATACCGACGTGGAAGCCACCGTATACGGCGGCACCGGACGCTAAGTCTCTGAAGTAAAAGTAGCGGCGCAGATCTTTTAGATCTGCGCCGCTACTTTTATGCAGTTTGCTCTAGCGGTGCGGTTAGCGCACTGGCTCTAGGGTTTTACTGTAAACACTTTCGCCGAGGCCGTTACGCAGCGAAACCGTGAACCTTTGAGATTCATCAAGGTTAACGTGTCCAAAGAACTGTCCTTTGCCATCACGCGGCGACTGGTTGCTGGTCCCGGCAAGCGCGAATTCCACCTTGGGTCCGAAGGTGCCGTCCATCTTATTGGGGCCAAAGGATCCTGCGTTGACCGGACCTGCTACAAACTCCCAGAATTCGTTAAAATCACTGAAGGCGGCGCGTTCCGGTGAGTAGTGGTGAGCGGCGCAGTAATGCACATCCGCGGTCAAAAAGACCACGTTTTTCACGCCGCGATCCTTGATGGCTTTCAGCAATCGAGCCAATTCCAGCTCACGTCCCAGCGGTGCGCCATGGTCGGCGTTGGCAATGGATTCCTGTGCTTTGCCATCTGGAACGATAATTCCCAGCGGCAGATCGTTGAGAATGACCTTCCACGTGGCTTTCGACTTATCCAGCCCATCGAGCAACCACTGCAGCTGTTCTTCGCCGAGGATCGCCGTCTCGTGGCCTTCCAACCCGTCGGTGTTCACCGATTTGTGGCTCCGCATATCCAACGCGAAGAGGTCTAGCGCCGGACCACGGGAAATCTTGCGGTAAATTCGTGCGGCTTCAAAGCCGGTTCCACCGCGCATGGCACGAGGTTCGGCAATTGGCTGGTATTCCTGCCATGCCCGACGTCCTCTGGCGGCCAACGTATTAATATCACGCACCGTATAACGTTCATCTTCGATAGTCTCCCCGGCCCACCAGTTGTTGTGGGTTTCGTGGTCATCCCACTGGCCAATCACCGGCACCTCGGAGTACATGGCACGCACGTTGGCGTCCATCAGGTTGTAACGATGCCGTCCACGGAACTCCGCCAAGGTTTCGGCGACCTTGGAGACTTCCTCGGTGACCAGGTTGCGCCAGATCTGGCCGTCGGATTCCACTACCTCGGCGGAGATTGGACCATCGGCGTAAATGGTGTCACCGCTGTGTACGAAGAAGTCTGGTTTGGTGGCGTGCATCGCCGCGTAGGCGCGCATGCCACCGATTTCTTCATTGATTCCCCAACCCTGTCCTGCGGTATCACCAGACCAGACGAAACTCTGCGCCATTGAAGCTCCGTGATTACGTCTGCCGGTCTTCGAAGGTGCCGTGATGAAGGAGCCGTTGGTGGTCTCCCCCAATGTGCCGTTTTCGTCTTCGAAGCCGATATTCACCGCGAAGCGCATTCCAGCCGGGAGATTCGATGCGGCTATTTTGGCGGTGTAGTCGGTTTGCGCGCTGGCTTGAGCTCCACGCAAAGTTCGTTCAAAGGAACCGCGGCCTCGGATGATTTGTCCGGCTTCATCAATGGCGCGTAGTTGGGCGCGTAAGCGGCCTTCTCCTGTGGTGCGGGCCCAGAGCACCGCTTCGTGAGTGGAGACGTCTCCCATAGAAAATCCACTGGTCAGTTCGAGCCTTGAACGCACCAGCCGGGGGCCGGGAGCAGCCAATGCATGGCCGGCTGGGGTTATGAGTCCAAGCGCGCCAACGCCGAGGGCACCAGTCAGCAAGTTCCGTCGCGATATTTGTGTCATGATCGCCAGTATTTCGCGTCAAGTTATCCACTAGATGGCAGGTTTATGAACTGCAAAACAAACTCTGCCGTATAACCATGATCTCTGCCTAGCTACTTAGGGATTCCTCGCGAGCCGTGCGGATTGCTAGGCTCACCACGGAGATCACAAAGCCAGCTACGCTCAGCACGATCAGATACAACCCCCATGGGTCTGCGATTCGCTGATTCCATGCGAGGCTCATAGAAATAAGCACAGCGATGAATAATCCCACCGAATATTTGGCATGCAGCTTTTTCATTTGCCCTCCTCAATTGAGTTTGAGCAAGACGCTACCAGAACAGCAGCCAGCGCAAAAAATCAAAACATGCGCAGAAAATACACGAAAATGAATCTGGACATAAAGAGATTTAGTCCATCACCTTGCAAAGTAGCGGTGTTCAGGACGGCCCCTCGTGCCGTAGCCCAGTTGCAATTCAAGGGATTCATTGGCCACCAGCGCGGCAAGGTAACGCTGCGCCGTCGCCCGTGCGACGCCTACACCCTCGGCAACCTCTGCAACATTCATCGGTTCACGCGACTGACGGACACAGGCTAAGACTGCTTGTTCCGTGGGAGCTACGCTAGGGGCGGCCGAACTATCTTCGGCACCTTGCAAGGTCCGATAAAGCCGGTCAACGCCTTGCTGGTCAAACTCGGTGGAGGCAGCTAGCTGCCGCCGGTACCGCGCCCACCCTTTGAGTTTTCCAGTCAGTGTCTTGGCACCAAACGGCTTGATGATGAAAGCCAACGCCCCGGCTTGCAACGCCGCTGCCACGTTTTTCGACTCGGTTGCAGCCGAGACCATGATCGCGTCAATCTGCAACTCGCGCAGCAATTCCACGCCACTGACATGCGGCAGGTACAAATCCAGAAGTACTAGATCCGGCTGCAAGGTCGCGACCAGCTGCGGAACGGTGCGTGGATCTTGCACCGGGTCTAGGGCCTGGAATCCAGGAATCTCATTGACCATGTCGGCGTGCAGCTGCCCGACCCGAAAGTCGTCATCTACGATAAGTACCCGGTAGTCTCCCGTGGCGGCGCCCTGTGCCATTTGTGCTCCTGTCATGATCGTTAGTTCTTCGGTTCAGCTAATACCGCTGGCAGCCGCGCGGCAATTACCGCTCCACCATGGTCTCCCCCGGCATCGGCAATCCACACATCGCCACTGCGTGAACGAGCTAAGCGGCGGATCAACGGCAATCCCACACCCGAGCCGTGCCCCTCGCCTAGCGAAGAGCCGGTACTCACCCCGGGGGAAAAGATATCTTCAGCGGTACTGATCCCGGCCCCCGAGTCAGCCACCGCAAGATGCAGTGTGCTCCCTTCGGAAAGCAGATCCACTTCTACCCACGGGTCGCTGTTTCCGCGCAAGCTGGCGGTAAAGGCGTTATCCAAAAGATTTCCAAGTACCGCGGTGACATCTTGGGCATCTGAAGCCGAGGCGACCTGCTCAAAAAGCATGGACTGGGCAGAGACACGCAATTCGATACCCAACTCATGAGCGCGAACCCCCTTGGCCGAGAGGAATGCCGAGAGATATGCGTCCTGGACTTGTTCCAGTCCTGCGACAGGGGCAATCACCGGCCCAGAGTCCATGACCTCACGTAGGTATTCTTCAGCCTGGTCAGTTTTGCCTAAGGTAATTAGTCCCAGTACCGCGTGCATGCGATTGGCGAATTCGTGGCGTTGAGCGCGCAAAGCATCGGCCATATCCTGCACTGCATCAAGCTTGGTACCCAGCGCCTCGACCGTGCTCACATCGTGAAGCAAGATGACCTGGCCTAGCTCCACCCCATCGCGCACCACGTCAGAGACTCGGGCAACGATGGCATTTGAGTTGGCTTCCAACCTGACCGGGGCGCGATCATGCTCTTTGATGGCTTTCACGAGCCGCAGATCAAGTCCTGCAGATTCGTAGTGCCGCCCGATGATATCGGCGAGTTCGGTGCGGTGTGGCAGGCCAAGAAGTTGCCGGGCCGCCTTATTGCGCACGGTGATGGTTCCATCAGGACTCAAACCAATCACGCCCTCGCTGACGCCGTAAAGCACCGCCTGCTGGTCGCGGACTAACTGGGCAATCTCTGCAGGTTCCAGCCCCAGGGTTTGGCGTTTGAGCGTACGCACGGTGAAGCNCCCAGCCAACGTTGCTAACAAGGCTGCGAGTACAGCGAAAAGCACAATCCAACCGAAGGATGCAATCAATGCACCGGTCAAGGACTGCGTTGCCACACCGACCGATACCTCACCAATGACCTTGCCATTTTCGGCACGGATTGGCACCTTGGCACGCACCGATTCACCTAGAGTTCCGTGTTCTCGGGCCACGTTTTCCACGCCGGTCAACGCCACCGGATCGGTGGAGACCAGCTGGCCAATTTCCTCCGGATTTGGGTGGCTCAGCCGGAGTCCGCGGTCCTCGGTGATCACTACGAAGGAAGCCTGTCCTCCGGTGCGCACTGATTCGGCTAACTGCTGCAGTGGACCGTTACGTAGTTTTTCTAACTCAAGTTTTTCCTGCGCAGCATAGATCGAGACTTCCTCGATAACCTGTGGCAAAGACGCGACCGAGCGCGCAATGCCCAGCGAGGCATCTTCGGCCCGCTCAAAGACCCGGTTATAGCTGTTTAGCAGTGTCGCTGCGGTGGCCAGCACGATGAGCACGCCAAGCACCACAAACTGCAAGCGCATGATGCGCGAGGCGAAGTGTCGAGTGGCTATTGTCTGGGGCATTTGTCCAGCATAAACCGCCAATGATTTTAATGAGCAAAAAGACGGCAAAAAACTAAAGAGATCAGAATACTTTCAACCCTCCCAACGTGAGCGCCACCACGTACCTTGAATAAGTGCCCGCACCCCCGCCTGGCATCATCACTTGCCACACTTCAGGAGGTCGGCGCAATGCTAGTTGCTCTCGGATTCCTCATGGTTCTCACCTTCATGGTGCTGATCATGACTAAAAAGATGACGCCGTTGCTGGCCCTCATCATCGTCCCCACCGTCTTCGGACTGTTCACCGGAGCAGGCTTTGGCCTCGGCGACATGATCATGGACGCCATCAAATCCATGTCAGGCACCGCCGCCTTACTGATGTTCGCCATCATGTACTTCGGCATCATGATTGATGTGGGACTCTTTGACCGGCTTGTCTCGGGTATTCAGAAGCTCGTGGGTAACGACCCAGCCAAGGTCGTCATGGGAACCGCTCTGCTCACCGCAGTGATTTCCTTGGATGGCGATGGCTCGACAACTTTCATCGTGGTCACTGCCGCGTTGCTACCGATTTATCAGCGTCTAGGCATGAGCCCTGTCGTATTGACCTGTGTGGCTGGCTTGACCAACGGAACCTTGAATATCGTTCCCTGGGGTGGCCCAACCGCCCGCGCCGCGGCCGCTTTAGGCGTCGACGCTGCAGATATCTTTGTACCGATGTTGCCATCCTTGGGTATAGCCCTGATCGTGATCGGTATCTTCGCTTGGCAGTTGGGACTGGGCGAACGCCGCCGCCTGCAGCGTGAGCGTCCCGAACTATGGGGCACCGGCTTTGGCGGGGGCAATCTCACCGGCACCAAGAATGACAAGGGCACCTCACCTTCGGGCGCCTCAGTAGCAGTGCTTGAAGCCGTGGCACGCCGCGGCGACGGCAGCGAAGCTGCCACCATGGACGGCACCGTGCTGGACCCGAACCGCGAAACCTTGCGTCCAAAGATGTTCTACTTCAACTTAGTGCTCACCGTAGCGATCATGGTGCTGCTCATTGTTGACGTGTTGCCACTGTCCTACCTGTTCATGATCGGTACCGCGATCGCTTTGGTAGTGAACTTCCCGAAGGTCAATGACCAGGTGAAGATGATCGCCGCACACTCCAGCGAAATCATCGCCGTAGTGTCCATGGTGCTCGGCGCCGCGGTGCTCACCGGGGTGCTCTCCGGAACCGGCATGGTTGACGCGATGAGTCTATGGCTGGTCGATATTATCCCTGACTCGCTGGGTCAATACATGGCAGTAATCACCGGCTTGATTTCAATCCCGGCAACGTTCTTGATGAGTAACGACGCCTTCTACTTCGGTATTCTTCCGGTCCTCACCGAGGCCGGCGCGCACTTCGGAGTTCCAGCGGTGGATATGGCTCGCGCCTCCATCACCGGACAGCCGGTGCACATGCAATCTCCGCTCGTTCCTGCAATCCTTCTGTTGGTTTCGCTCTCTCGTGTGGATTTGGGCGATCACCACAAGAAGGTGCTGTGGCGCGCGGCAGTGGTAAGCCTGGTCATGCTCGCTTCGGGTGTGCTCTTCGGCGTCATCCACATGGGCTAAAACCCAAGGACCTTTTGGTCCGTCGTCAGCTAAGCTCCGCATCCTTGGGTAGAAATACCCAAAGATGCGGAGCTTAGTGTTTAAACCGTTGGAACAGGATCTGTTAGCTAGGCATGCCAGCATAACTGGTAGGAGTGACCCACATATGCGCGGCTACCACTAGGCGCCCGCTAGCTTGAGCATTATGCAAAGACATTACGTTCGCTGGGTGTATATGTCCCCACAGCACTTCGTCGGTACCAGTCGGAATTCTCCGACATAACCGCTGTAATGCCGCGACGCCAACCTGTTGTCCACGGTGTGCGGCACCCAGCGCAATCTCTTGGATACAGAAGCCAGTAAAACCGTACGCATCTTCGCGTTCCGCTGCGAGAACACCAGCGGGTATACCGTTCATCTGAATCTCAAAGAGCAGACCTTCTTCCGCAGCATCTTTCAAGGCCTCGGCATCTGCCGGTGTCGCCCACTGATTAAGTTGTGGCCGNAATTCCGTGAGCTCTTCGTATACAGTTGCAACTCGTTCGGCCGCTTGCACAGGATCACAAGGGACCAGCGAAACGTCGTTGTACGTTTCGGCCAACGGCTGGGCAAGCATTTCGTTTACCGGTCTGGCGACGACCAACAAATCCGGTGTGACCTGAAATTCCTCCGTCGTGCTTTGAGCAAACGATCGAAGCCACGGCTGTGGGTCCGGAAGGGCGACGCGCAAACACAGTGGTGAGAATTCGCTGAAATACGGCAGGACCTCGCCAAGCGCAGCAATTCCTTCGGTATCGGGTGACAACGAGGTTTGAATGATGTCTACAAAAGGCTTTTCAACATCCCTCCCGCGAAACCGGATGCCTGCAACGGCCCAATGCCCGCCCGACAGCTCTATCCGCCGATTCGCCCATGCCAGCGGATCCTGGACAGGAAGCTGCACCATGTCACGCATCTGGCCACCCCACGCCGCGTCTCCTACCAGCGCGAGGTTAGGTTCGAGCCACCGCTCCAAGTTCTCCCGCCACTTGGGTGACCACTCTTTGAGCTGCGTGAAGGTCCAGCGTTCTGCAGTCTGTTGCGCGTCGATGCTTGTCATCGGGAAAGCCTACCAAGTTCGTGTAGCCACCGGTCGAGAATTCCCACGCAGTCGAGCATCAGAGGACCTAAATCTCTGAGCTCCCGCTGATGCCCCAGTTAGCTCAACGCGACCCCGGTCAATTTTTACCAAGGCAGTGCGCCAATTCCAGTTCAATGCGTTCATTTCGAAACTCATGTCCAGCGTCCAGCAGTTTCTGCGGGACTACCCGCTGGTCCGCCATGGCCAGCAACTGGGTACCTTCTGTACCGAGCAGCAGCTTCGGCGCCGCCGCGGGTACCGGAACGATGGCTGGACGGCGCACTGCTCTGGCCAGAGCCTTAGTGAATTCGATATTGTTCACCGGGTGAGGTGCCACGGCGTTTACCGGGCCGTCCAGCTGTGTGTCCCACAAAGCCCGGTGGTAAATATCTACCAGGTCATCAAGACCTATCCACGACAGGAACTGGGTGCCCGAACCTAGCCGGCCGCCGAGGCCCGCGGTGAAGATTGGCCGAAGCACTGCGAGCATGCCGCCGCGGGGACTGAGCACAATACCTGTACGGATTTGCACTCGGCGCATCGCGGCTGAACCTGCGCCGGCGGCCTGCTCCCAGCGCTGCACAACGTCAGCTAAGAAATCGGAACTATCGGATTGCGGGATCGACTTTTCATCAACCGGGTCGGGCCCACTCTTTGCACCATATATTCCCACAGCAGAGGCGCTGATAAACGTTGATACGTTTGCTCGAGCAGCGAGTTCGGCCAGAGCCCGAGTCGGCTCAATACGACTGGATTCAATCGCCTTCCGGTGGTTGTCGCTGAACCTGCCAAAGATACTAGCCCCAGCCAGGTGAATCACCGCGTCGCACCCGTCAAGCAAGTCATCCGCCGGCGCCATCGGATCCCAACGTCGCTCATCTGCAGACTTCGGGGCACCGCGCACCAGCCTGATAACGCGATGCCCTCCGGTGGACAAGAACGCGCACAACGCTTCGCCGACCATTCCGCTTGTACCGGTCACCGCGATGGTCAATGGTTTCAGCCCTGCAGCGGTGGCTCGCTGGTGGGCAGCAAAGTCTGCGCCGAGCTGACGATGGCGATAGGCAAGCATCCGCGAAGTCTGGCGGGCAGGAAGGTTCGCACTGATACGGTCGATAACCATGGTCGCGTCCTCGCCGGCAGGTTCGAAGAGATGCTCATGCTTCCAGTTCACCGCCCGTGTGGCGATGGCTCGCAATCCTCGCGGTGCTACTTCGTCGACAAATTTTCGTTCTGGAATAAAACCATCTGACTGGTGCTGGGCGAACCAACGCAGACCGCCGGGCAACCCCAGCATCGCCGTTCCGTCACGTAATGACTCGGCTTCGGCTATTACCTTGAGCGGAAGCCATGGCGGCAGGAGTCTGCGAATCGCTCCGGGGCGAGAAAACCACGCAAAAACTTCGGCAGGGGGTGCTTGAATTTCGCTTGAACGCTCGAGTGTCATGGGGCAATACTACGTCCTGCGGGCGCCCGTCAGGTCCGAATTTTGTAGCTTGCAAACAAGCTTACGAATAGTCGACCATTCACAATCGTTGATGCTTTAGCTCTATACGAACATAGCTGATTTTTATCAACGAATCTTTGCGCGAGCAGATTCCCACGAGGGCCGACAGCGAATGCTCACCCTTAGCCTCACTGCTTACAAAATGTTCACAAAGTTGAGAGCAGAAAACGCCGACCGACCTCGATATGCTCTCGGTGGTTTGGTGCAGGAGGAACTGCAGACCGCAGCGAAGGTATTGAACCTTCTGTCTGAGATCTAAGCAATCCCCGCCGATGATTCCGCTACTCANCTAAGTGGCGGAATCCGATTTCGCCCTCCACCTGGCACCNCCACCCCGAAGTGCAAGAACTGCACTTCGGGCACCAGCAGTCAGTAGGTTTATCACTATCGCGTACGTTTGCGAAGACAACATGGGATGAAATTCGCCTGTCCGGCAGAACACTAGGACAGCAGAATTACCATGTGGCGTATGCTACATAGGAACATGTTGTTGGGGAGGTATCATGTATCAAATTCAGCAGGCACACTCGTTTCCTGAGTGGAAGAAAATGATCTCAAGCACCTTCGTGCCACTAGAGGCCAAACCGCTATCCTCCGCACCATTCACTGGTCTGCTTGATGGCAGGCAGCTACACGACGTTGGCATCATGCGGCTGGAAGCTGGCGCCCAAACAGTGTTCCGCTCCCCAGAACTCATTGCCCGCGGAGGCGTTGGGCACTACAAATTAAGCCTTCAGCTCTCTGGTCACGGCCTGCTGTTACAAGATGGGCGCGAAGCAGTGCTGCAGCCCGGAGATGTGGCAATCTACGATACCCAGCGCCCCTACTCACTAACCTTCGAGGAAGACTTCGAATGTGTAGTACTCATGTTCCCGCAACACCTACTCGGGCTGTCCGCTGACGACGTTTCCGAGCTCACCGCCGTACGCATGGGTAAGGGCAACCGACTAGCCGAATCCGTGGCACCTTTTGTGGCAAGTATTGCGGCACAGCTTCCGGAGCTCAAGAGCCCGATTGGCCACCGACTGGCACTAAATATCGTTGATTTGCTTTCGACCATGCTGGCCGACGAGGTCTACTCCCGCCCTGAACAGAACACAGATAATCATGCAAGGTTGCTGCGAAGGATCCAGCATCATATCGAGGCGAACCTCGCTGACCAGAATTTGAACCCTGACGCCATCGCCAGTGCCCACCACATGGCTACACGTACCCTGCAGAAAATTTTCTCTGCATCCGGAATTACGGCTGCCAGCTGGATCCGCGAACGCCGCATGGAAAAATGCCGCCGCGACCTTGCAGATCCATTGTGCAACCACGTTCCTGTGGGTGAGATCGGCGCGCGTTGGGGACTTGCCGACGGCGCTCATTTCAGTAGGGTCTTTCGTGCAACCTACGGAATCTCACCGAGTCAATACCGGAGCAATCCGATACCGCTAACTAACTTGGGCGCGAACAGACAAGAAGCATACGGGGAAAGCCAAGACTCCCGACTATGACCTAGAACACACTTGAGGTAAGGCGTTCTCCGTCCGGAGTCCCCGGCCGGCCCGATCTCAAGGAGCTCTTATGTCCACTGAATCCACCCAGACTTTTGCCACTGCTGAAGATCTGCTCGCTTCCCTTGAGCCGGAAGTTGGGGGCAGGGAAATGCTTGATCCGGCCACCGGCGAGGTGGTAGGTCGTGCACCAGAACACACTGTGAGCGACCTGGATGCCGCCATCAATGACGCTCACCTGGCCCAACCAGCCTGGGCCGCGCTAGGTCATGAAGCCCGCAGAGAGGCAATGAATACTGCAGCGGATGCCATCGAAGCTAATGCCGAAGCCTTAGCAGTCCTGCTATCACGAGAGCAAGGCAAAACGTTGAACGGGCCCAACGCACGCTTCGAAGTCGGAGCTTGTGTTGCGTGGCTGCGTACGACCGCCGGGTTCGAGCTGGAGCCAGAGATTCTCGTAGACGATGAAGGAGGCAAAGCCGAATTACACTATCGCCCGCTGGGTGTGGTGGGAGCCATTGGTCCGTGGAACTGGCCAATGATGATTTCGGTGTGGCAGTTAGCACCGGCACTGCGCATGGGCAACACCGTGGTTCTCAAACCATCGGAATACACACCACTTTCAGTATTGGCTCTGGCGAAAATCATCAATAGCGCGTTGCCGGAGCATGTATTACAAGTTATTTCCGGGGGACGCGAGGTTGGCGAAGCTTTGTCCAGCCATGCAGGTATCGACAAGATTATGTTCACCGGGTCCACCGCCACGGGCAAGGCGATCATCCGTTCCAGCGCGGACACGGTCAAACGCATCACGCTTGAACTTGGCGGAAACGACGCGGGTATCGTGCTGCCGGACGCCGATCCGCAGGCTATCGCAACGGACCTCTTCTGGGGTGCGTTCATCAACACCGGCCAGACCTGCGCTGCGCTCAAACGCCTGTACGTGCATGAAGACATCTACGATGCTGTGTGTGATGCACTTGTTGAGGTTGCAGGCCAGATGCCGATGGGCGTGGGACTGGATGAAAACAACGTGCTGGGCCCGCTACAGAATAAGGCACAGTTCGATATCGTGGCTTCACTGGTGCAACAGGCGAAGGATTCGGGTGCTCGTGTGCTGGTAGGTGCAGACCCACAGGACGGGCAGCCGGGATATTTCTACCCGACCACGTTGGTCGCGGACATCGAAAACAGCAACGAGCTGGTGACCCAGGAGCAGTTCGGTCCAGCACTTCCCATCATCAAATATTCCACCACCGAACAGGCCATTCAAATGGCCAATGGGCTTGAGGTGGGTTTGGGCGCCTCCGTCTGGTCCAGCAACATTGAGTCGGCCCGTGAGGTCGCTGCCCGTGTCCAGGCAGGCACCGTATGGATCAACAAGCACGGCGCCGTAGACCCACGAGTACCCTTCGGCGGTGCGAAGCAGTCCGGCTACGGTCTCGAATTCGGTGTCGCCGGTCTCAAGCACCTGGGCCAGCCTCAGGTCATCAGCTACTAATCAGAAACGGAAGACCATGAACTACGACTATCTCGTCATTGGCGCCGGCTCCGCCGGCAACGTCATCGCCCGCCGACTGCTCGACGCGGGAAAGCGCGTGGCTGTTCTGGAAGCTGGAGACCAGGACACCAACCCCAACATTGCTCAGCTTTATACGCTGGGCTTGCTCTGGCACAGTGAGCAGGATTGGAATTACTACACTACCGAGCAAGCCGGTGCCTCCGGACGCCGGATCCACCTACCACGCGGCAAAGTTATGGGCGGTTCCCACGCGTTGAACGCCACCATTTGGGTGCGCGGGGACCGCACAGACTACGAGTCTTGGGAAAAAGAAGGTTGCGCGGGTTGGGGTTGGGATGATGTCCTACCCGTCTACAAGGCCATCGAGAACTTCGATGGAGGCGCCTCGGAATCTCGCGGAGATTCAGGCCTACTTGATGTCATGCAGGACTATGCCCGCAACCCGATTCAAGAAGACATGCTAGCCGCGGCTGTAGAGACCGGAATCCCGCACAACGAAGACTACAACTCCGGAAACGTCGAGGGTGTCTCCCGCATGCAACTTAATGTGCGTGACGGCAAGCGCTTCAATACCTGGCACGCATACCTCAAGCCGGTGATGGAGCACCCGAATCTCACCCTGCTTACCGGTGCGCATGTGCGCCAGCTGATCGTTGAAGACGGCCACGTGGCCGGCGTCGAATTTGATCATGAAGGTGAACGGAAGAACCTACGCGCCGGGGAAACTGTATTGTCTGCCGGGGCTATCAACTCCCCGGAACTGTTACTACGCTCGGGCATTGGGCCGGAGACGGAACTACGTTCCGCGGGTATCACCCCAGTCCACCATTTACCCGGCGTCGGCAAAAACCTGCAGGACCATTTGCTCTCCCCGGTCATCTTCACCACCTCGGCCAAGCCAGTTCCAAGGGGCGAGGTGGCACCGGCTGAAGTGCATTTCTTCGCCAAGAGCCGACCAGATCTTCCCGGTTGCGACACGCAGCCACTATTCTTCTCAGTGCCAATGTACTCACAAGATTATGCGCCCGGAGAGATGACTGGTCCGGATAACGCGTTCTCCCTGCTTGGTGGGCTAGTTCGTCCGCAAAGTCGCGGAGAAATCACACTGAGCGGTCCAAATGCGCAAGATCCGTTGCTGATCGATCTTGCTGCGCTGTCCGAGCAGGCAGATGTTGATGCCCTAGTGGCTTCCATACGTCAATGCCGGGAGATTGGCCGCTCCCAGGCTTTGTCAGGCTGGGGGCCTGAAGAGATCTATCCGGGTCCGGAAGTGTCCGATGAAGGGCTGGAACGCTACGTCCGAGATTCGGTGGTGACCTACCACCACCAAGTCGGTACCTGCAAGATGGGAATCGACGAGCTGGCGGTCGTTGATCCAACCACCTTTAAGGTGCATGGTCTTAGCGGCATCCGCATCGCCGACGCTTCGATCATGCCACTGGTTCCGACGGGCAACACCAATGCACCCTCGGTGATGATCGGCGAGCGTGCCGCCGCTGCACTGATCGGTTCCTAATCCAGGTTCACCCGCTGGAACCTGCCTTTGATCATGTTCCCGTTCTGAGTTGGCTGCGGCTAAGTGAATCAAATTTGAAAGACATGAACGTTGACAAGGACGAGCGCTCATTTCACGCACTATTTATTGCGCGGAATGAGCGCTCTTTCTTGATGACGTCAGAAATGGCGAAGACCTTACCGAAGTTCTTGGTGATGACGCGCGCGGTAGTCCTGGTAGGGGGTGTTGGTCTTGATATTTGATACAGCGCATCGATCATTATTAAATAAGTTACGGGGTCTATTATTCGTCCGTAGCCGCGGCATCAGGGGGCTCGGAGCTGTCCATCTCGCGGAAGATATCTCTACCATCGTCGGGAGTGTTCCTAGCCGGCGTTGCTCCTATTCGCTCTTTTTAGGGGCCCTATCTGAAGACATTCGTCTCCCCCTCGGGTTATGCAGGAAGCTGATGTCAGGTTGGAGACCCCGAAACGACGTGGATCCTCCATTGCTCAGCCATGCCGTGTTTAAAGACGTTCGGTTCGACGCGCGTCAACTACAAGTGCGGAGATCTAGGACGATGTGGGTGCGGTAGCGACTAAGGGTTCACTCCGAATCTTGAGACGGCACCAGCTTGCCTCGCTTGCACTTGAACACAGTCCCAACCACTCTGACCGACAGTTCCATGAGGATGCGCCGGACGAGCCGAAGGACGTAGGTATGCTGCCGAGCTCAGTAACCCAAGTTCCAATGGGGCGCTCAATCGGTTTGATGCTCTGAAAGTCCGGGATCACGTGTGTGATTCAGGCTAGGCGCCGGTTTCCCAAAAGTCCGTTGCCTCCGGTATTCATCAGGCCCCGCCTGAGCTTTTAGTTTTAGCGAAGTTTCGGATTCCTTTAACTTCTCATGCTGTTATTTCACTGCCATGGATTCCTGCCCCGCCCCCGTTGTTACACGAAATTTAATTTCACGCGTACCAAACCGGAAGATAATCGAAAGGTGCGTCCTCGCCGACTCTTCCATCGATGGCCTCACGCAGTAAATCTGCATGCCCAGTATGCCTGCCATATTCTTCGATGAGATCGCAGATAACCCGGCGAACGCTGGCGTGGTTCCCCTCATACTCCAGAGCCGAAAGTGCATCCAAACCTCCGGTGGAAACCACTTCGGCCTGAATCCTGCGGCTTTTGGCGACCGCGGCGTCATACCGGCGATAAAGAACTGCGGGATCTTCCTCGGGATTGAGCACAAATTGGTCGCGTCCATCCGCAGTGAGCTCAAGAAGAACCTCGGGACGTTCGCGAGCGATGAAGTAGGTGAACTTTTCATCCTCAACGGCCGCAAGATGCTGCAATAATCCGCCAAGGCTCAACTCACTGCTGGGCAGCCTGAACATCAACTGCTNATTGTCCAGTCCGTCGGCCTTATATCTGAAAGTTACTCGCAACCGGTCAAGCATGCCAAGCAGNTGCACTTGCTCGGTTCCACCCATTGGCGGTTCCCACGCGGGNAGGTTTACCATGATGCACTCCTTTATCCGAGATGTGAGTTGACGTACCAAACTGGTTTCGTCAGCTAATGAACTGAATAATTAGAAGTATGCTCTCGACCGGAACCATATTGGAAGCCCCGCAGTGGCTAGCACGTGCCGCCGCGCATGAGGAACGTGCGAGGACCTTTGGCGAACCATTTGTGCAACGGCGAATGACCGGAGCCAAACATCCCATCGAAGATTTTCTCTTCACCTATTACACGCAGAAGCCTGGCCAGCTTTACCGTTGGCACCCGGGAATTGGTGTGGCTTTGCTCGGCGAAGCAGCTCAAGAGCGTGCCGATTGGAAGTTTTATCGTGCAGTACAAACGCCTGACGGACCTGGCGTAGAACTTGATATACAGAAGTTCTCCGAGTCGCGAGCACGTGTCACGGAATTTGCTCGCATCCTTTTGCGCAATACCGGACAGCGCCCAGCGAACTTTTCCTGCTTTGGACTGCATGAGTGGGCAATGGCCTATAAATCTGAGCTCAACGGTATCCGTCATGAATATTTACCATTACGTTTGGGAGCCAGCGGAACCGATCAGGTAGTTGAAAACCATAAGATCCGTTGCACCCACTTTGATGCATTCAGGTTTTACACCCCACAAGCGGTGCCGCTCAACGAACTGCAGCCAACGCGGGACACACAGGTGGACCTCGAGCAGCCCGGATGCCTTCACGGAAATATGGATCTCTATAAATGGGCCTATAAGTTGAGCCCTGCGGCACCGACCGATCTGGTCATGGACTGCTTTGAACTAGCATGGGACATTCGCACCATGGACATGCAAGCTTCGCCTTATGATCTGGCCCAGTGGGGTCATGATCCCATCCGCATCGAAACTCCCGAGGGCAAGGCGCAGTATGTGCGGTTGCAAAAAGAGTTTGCACAGCGTGCTGATGTGCTTCGTGCCAAACTATTGCAGGTAGCGCTTAGCCTGCCAATTACCCCAAAACACTAGCAAACTCCCATGTTGGCCGAGCACAATGAGCTTATGGGACGACTCAAAGATCAGCTCAGCACTTCTGCCTTAGCGTGGTTAACACCGCTTATGGCCGGACTGCTGCTCGCCGGTTGTGCGACGTCGAATCCCCAAACAGCTTCCGCTCCCGCCAGCACATCAGCGGATCTAAAGATCAGCATTAGTTTTGATGGTAAATCTGTGGATAACGAATATCATCTTCAGTGCCGTGGGGCCCGAGCGACCGAATCCAGCACACTTCCTAACGCCAATGATGCCTGTGAGTTACTGGCAAAGAACCCCGAATTGCTCGCCACCAAAACCTCCGCACAACAAACTTGCACCGAAATCTATGGTGGACCGGCCACCGCTAAAGTTAAAGGGAAAATTGGGGATCTGCCTGTCCAAGAAAACTTTGACCGGCACAATGGTTGCGCCATCAGCATCTGGGATTCACTGGCTCCGCTGCTAGGCGAAGGACTTCAGTAACGAGTTATTTTTTCCTCGTAAATACCTTGAGTTATAGATGCCGCGACTAGAATAGGAAGACTATGGAGTTCTTCCTGCTGATCATTGCGCTGTTATTCGCCACTATCTTGATTGTCGGACTGGGTGAACGCATCAAGCTGCCCTACCCGATTTTGATGTTGATCGTGGCGACCTTGGCAGGGTTCTTGCCGTTCATTCCCGAACTGCATATCGAACCGGAATTGATCCTCCCGATTTTCCTGCCCCCATTGCTCTTTGCCACAGCACAACGAAGCTCCTGGTCGGTATTCCGGCTGCGCTGGAAAGCACTGATCCGGCTGGCAGTGGTGTTAATCGTAGTGACGGCAGGCGCCGTCGCGGCAACCTCGCTTGTCTTCGCACCGTTCCTTTCCATTCCCTTGGCTATCGCTCTCGGGGCGATTGTGGCACCGCCTGACCCGGTCTCCGTTGACGCGATCGCAACCAAGGTGAAGATGCCGCGCCGGCTCACCTCATTATTGGAAACCGAGGGCCTCTTTAACGACGCGATGGCAATCGTGCTCTTCCAGCTCGCCGTTACCGCGATGCTGAACGGCACCGAGGTTGGATTTAATCTTGTCCCTAGCTTCTTGATCGGTGCGGCGCTGGCAATACTCGTAGGCTTCGTCATGGCTTGGATCGTCGGTGCGTTGAACCGCTTCGTGCCAAATCTTGCAGCACGTTGCGCTGCAACCTTAGTGGCGCCCTACGCGGTGTACATGTTGGCCGAAGAAGTCCATGCCTCGGGCGTGGTTGCCGTCGTAGTTTTGGCCCTAGAACTTGGGCGGCGCGACCGCCCACAGGACTCCCAGGAGCGTCTGACTCGACACGCGTTCTGGGAAGTCTTAGAAATGCTAGCCACCGGTCTGGCCTTCGGAATGATGGGTTTGGAAATGAACTCGGTCATCCAAGAAGAAGGCAGCAACCTGATCGGTTTCATCCCCGGCGTCGCGGCGATCTGTGTGGTGGTGATTTTGGTGCGCACGCTGTGGATGTTCGGGACCTACCACTTGCCAAATACCATGCGCGGAATGAACAAAATCTCCTCGGCAAAGGACTCCTTAGTGCTCACCTGGTGTGGCATGCGCGGTTTGGCGACATTGGCATTGGCCTTGGCGTTGCCGAAGGTCACCGCGGATGGCACACCAATCGAAGGACGAAACTTCGTAGTTGTCGCAGCATGCACGGTGTTGCTGGCGACCTTGGTGGTACCCGGCTTAACGCTACCGGTACTGATGCGCGTGCTCAAGGTGCGGGGCAATGACCAAGCCACCAAGAAGGCACGCCGGGCATTGGCCCGACGTGCCGAAGATGTTGCGGTGAAAACGTTGAAGACGAATATGGATTTACATGATCTGCCGGAGAACTACCGGCACGTAGTCACCCGACGCATGCACGATCTACACAACATCCTGCTGTCGGATCCTGATACACACGATGCGATCACCGATGAGAAGTACACACAGTTGCGCGCGGTAATCACCAAGGCAGACGCGATCCAGTCCACCGCGCTAGCAGCAGCCCGCGATGAGCTGCTGCAGGCCAGGCGCGAACCTGGCGTGGACCCGCACATGGTTGACGAGATCATGCTGCGCCTAGACCGGCGCACCGCAACCTTGGATCGCTAAACTGATGCTTAGCTCGCGATGCGTTCCAGACGCACAATGACCTCATAGTGATTTGTCTGCGGGAACATATCCATCACGCGCGCTTGCTTGGCGCTAAAGCCATCAAGGCGTTCCAAGTCGCGAGCTAGGGAATTACTGTTGCAGCTGGAATACACCAGGTGTTGCACGCTGGANGCGTTCAGCCATTGGGCAAGCTCCGCAGAGATNCCGCGGCGCGGAGGGTTAAGCACTACGGCATCCGGCGCTTGCTCTGCNGTTAATGCGAACTCGGTAGCGTCCATGGCTGTAAAGCTCGTATTTTCCTGNCCCAATTCTTCGGCCGAAAGATTAGCCGCCGCAACCGACTCGGTACTGGTTTCAATTCCTTGAACCAGACGATTCCCTTCGGCACAGTGCAGCGCAAACCCGCCGACACCGGAGTATAGATCCCATACGCTGGCAGGGTTCGCGTCGTTAATCCACTGGCGCGCCTGACGGTACAACGCCGCGGCGATTTCGGTGTTTGTTTGGAAGAAGCCCTGCGGGCGCAGGTGCATCGGCACCCCGTTGAGACCGAATTCCAGGGTAGTGCGACGAGTGAGGATAATTTCTTCCTCACCTTCCAACACAGCCTTGTGTTCTGGCAGGAAGTTCACCGAGACAACGCTATACCGTGGCAGCAGCTCCAAAAACTGCGGCAATGAATCACGCAACGCCACAAAATGCTTTTTGGTGCGGAGTACCCACCGCACCATCACGGCACCGGTATCTGACAACGTGAGAATGACGTGTTTGAGTTCGCCCTTACGTTTCGGCACGCTGTAAGGAAACATTTTCAGTTCCTTGATGAAGCGCTCAATCACTGGGAACAGGGCACGCAGCTCGGGGGCGCACACCCCACAGTTGCGCAGGTCAACGCCGTGTCCGTCGGCGTCGAGAATACCGATGGTGGGATTGTCCGTAGTTCCGGAGATCACCATTTTCGCTTTGTTGCGGAATCCTGATTCCGAGCTGGCCTGTGGCGGCAAAAATTGCAGATCAGGGAACTGCGCCAACGAGGTGGCGCAGTGATCGACTTTGGCTTGGAGCTGGTCAGCGTATGGCACCGTCATTTGCGTGCAGGAGTGGCAACGGTCGGCGGAGAAGTAAAGGCATTCCATGGTGTCTTAGATTTTACCGAAGTTCTCTGAGCGTTCGGCACAAAGCGTTTTCGACGGTTATTGACCGCAAATCTTCAGCTTTCCCCGATATGCTCACTAGCAGATCGATATTGGGCATGAACTACGATGACTACCCAGAGACTTCCGATTTTCGAAAGGAAAGATGGCACTTCGACACGGGCATTCCACTCAAATGCGTGGCTACGCATTACTAGCGCTCCCCTTGGCAGCCGTAATTGGAGCATGTACGAGTTGCTCCTCCCCGGCACCACAAGCTGCGCCCGTCCCGTCGACCGCCTCTTCCAGCGCTCCAGCAAATCTGCCGGTTCAGAGCCCAGCTGCAGCGCCCTCTGCCACTCAACTCAAAAAGGCAACAGCGCCAAGTGCTCCAGCCAGCGCGGCGACTAAGACTGTCACCAACACGCAAACTAAGCCAACATCTTCACCGACGACCTCCGCTACGCAGGGAGATGTGACCCCGCTATCGAGCGCCGCGGCCTCCGGTTCTGGTTCGGCCAGCTTCAAGCAACTTCCCGGAAACACTCCAGTACTTTCGGCTTCTACCACTGCTCTTTATGCGGCGGTTGCCGACCGGGATCCTAAGGGCGCACGCAAGGCTTTAAAAGCCGGAGCTGAGTTGGAAGCACAGGATTCCCGGGGCAATACTCCGCTGATGCGCGCGGTACTCAACCGCGATCAGAAGGTCGCAAAGACCTTGATCAACGCAGGTGCGCTACCGGATGCAAAAAATTCTTCCCAAGATTCGCCCTTCTTAAAGGCCAGCGCTTTTGGCTTGGAAGAAGTTCTCCGTTCGGCTCTGGCCCACGGTGCGGACGTGAACAGCGTGGACCGCCTGGGCAGTACCGCCCTCTTCTTAGCTAGTGAAGAAGGCCAGGTCGAATCGGTACGGATCTTGTTGCAGCACGACGTTCCGCTGGACAAGGTCAATGACCTTGGCTGGAGCGCATTGCATGTGACTATCGCCTTGGGGCAAGGATCAAATAATTCACTGTCAATCGTCCGCTTGCTCTTAGCAGCCGGAGCCAACCCGCATCTAAGCGACCCCTCGGGGTCCAATGCCTTTGATTTGGCAGAGAAACGTAATCTCACCCAGATGCTGTCGACTCTTCGCACCTCAAGCAAGTAGCTTCCAGCGCGCTACAGTGCATCGACGTAAAACCAGGCACCATTTTCGCGCACGAATGAGCTCACTTCACGTTGGCTATCTTGTCCACGCCCGTGGGCGTAGTGGGCTTCAAAGTCCACGACACCTCTAGTAGCGTCGGGGCCTCCGGCTCGGGTTTGATGAATTTCCAAACCTAACCAGCGCATGTCAGCGTCTAATTCAAGTTCCTCAGGCCGTGTGGTCTCGTGCCAGGTATCAAGTAAATACTGCGTTTTTCCCAGCACAAAGGCGCTATAGCGCGAGCGCATTAACTCCTCAGCGGTCTGTGGCAGATGATCTGCGCTGGCACGCCCGTCATGAAAAGGTTGGCAGCAATCTAAATAACTGCGCTGCTCGGCGTCGAGCTCACGGCAGGGACAGCGGGTTTCCTTGGAGTTTTGCACGTATTTAGTTTACTTGGGAGGTACGGTCCCCCAGCTTACGAGCCGAAGATCACATGACTTATAACGGGCTAGCACTGTGCTTATACACACCTATGCGTTTTACCTCTCGCTTACCCGGTAGACTGATCAAGCAAGCTCGCGGAGCGCCAAATCCCCCTGGTGTGAGACGGCATCTCCGTGTGGCATTTAACTTAACCTCGCCAACAGGAGATATGCCGGATGCCCCGCATCGTTGTAGATGTCATGCTCAAGCCAGAAATCCTTGACCCTCAGGGCAAGGCCATCGCGGGAGCACTTCCCCGCTTAGGCTTCACCTCCTTCGAAGCTGTCCGTCAGGGCAAGCGTTTCGAACTCTTTGTCGATGGCGAGGTGACCGACGAAATTCTCGCCCAGGCGCGCGAAGCTGCAGAAACCCTGCTTTCTAACCCGGTCATCGAAGACGTTGTCAACGTCGAGGTCGTAGCAGACTAATGAGCACCGAACTTCCTTTAATTGGCGACTACTCAACGCCAACTACGCAACTATCTGGTGCACGCATCGGTGTGGTGACCTTCCCGGGCACCCTCGATGACCGTGACGCCGCTCGTGCGGTTCGCGCTGCCGGTGCCGAATCGGTGTCCTTGTGGCACGCCGACACCGATTTGCAGGATGTCGACGCCGTGGTGATCCCCGGCGGATTCTCCTATGGCGATTACCTGCGCGCCGGAGCGATCTCCCGCTTCGCACCCATGATGGACAAGATTGTTGATGCCGCAAATTCGGAGGCGAAGCTTCCGGTCTTGGGCATCTGCAATGGTTTCCAGATCCTCACCGAGTCGCATCTGCTGCCCGGTTCGATGATTAAAAACGATCATCTGAAGTTCCTCTGCCGCGACCAGCTGCTGCGCGTTGAGAACAATCAGACCGCCTGGACCAACGGCTACGAAGCCGGCCAGGAGATCACCATCGTGCTGAAGAACCAGGACGGCCAGTACGTGGCTGACGAGAAGACCCTGGACATGCTCGAAGCCGAAAACCGCGTGGCCTTTAGCTACGTGGGCTGGAATCCTAACGGCTCGCGCCGTTCGATCGCCGGCATCACCAACGAGGCAGGCAACGTGGTCGGCCTGATGCCGCACCCAGAGCACGCCATCGAAGCCGGTTTCGGTCCAGATCACCGTGGCACCGACGGGCTGACGTTCTTCACCAGTGTTTTGACCCACCTTGTTGGAGGCAAAAAATGAGCCTAGAAGCCACCAAAGAATTTAACATCGACACCGTCGAGAACGCCGCAGCCACCCCAAAGGTGGAACTGCCATGGGCCGAGCTAGGCCTGAAGGACAATGAGTTTGCCGAGATTGTGAAGATCTTGGGACGCCGTCCAACCGCGGCTGAACTGGCCATGTACTCGGTAATGTGGTCCGAGCATTGCTCGTACAAGTCCACCAAGAACCACCTTCGCCAGTTTGGCCAGAAGGTCACCCCGGAGATGAAGAAGGACCTGATGGTCGGCATGGGCGAAAACGCCGGTGTCACCAACTTGGGCGACGGCTGGGCCGTCACCTTCAAAATCGAATCGCACAACTCCCCTTCGTTTGTTGAGCCGCACCAGGGTGCTGCTACCGGCATCGGCGGTATCGTGCGCGACATCATCTCCATGGGCGCACGCCCAATTGCAGTGATGGATCCACTGCGCTTCGGCGCAATCGACCACCCGGATTCCCAGCGTGTGGTGCATGGTGTGGTCTCCGGTATCGGTAGCTACGGCAACTCACTGGGTCTGCCGAACATCGGCGGCGAAACCGTCTTCGACCCGATTTACCAGGGCAACCCGCTGGTGAACGCACTAGCCGTAGGCGCACTGCGTCACGAAGATCTCCGCCTGGCTAATGCCTCAGGTGTGGGCAACAAGGTAGTGCTCTTCGGTGCACGCACCGGTGGCGACGGCATCGGCGGCGCTTCGGTATTGGCTTCGGAATCATTTGATGACACCAAGCCATCCAAGCGCCCAGCGGTACAGGTTGGCGACCCGTTCGCCGAGAAGGTACTCATCGAATGCTGTCTGGAACTGTTCAAGGCTTCGCTTGTTGAAGGTATCCAGGATCTGGGTGCCGCGGGTATCTCCTGCGCCACCAGTGAATTGGCAGCCAACGGCGACGGCGGCATGAACGTGGAACTGACCAGCGTCCTGCTGCGCGACCCCACCCTGACCCCAGGCGAAATCCTGATGTCAGAGTCCCAGGAACGCATGATGGCCGTGGTAACCCCGGATAACGTCAAGGCTTTTGAAGCCGTGATGGACAAGTACGCCGTGGAATACTCCTGGCTAGGCGAGGTCACCGACGATAACCGTCTGACCATCACCTGGAACGGTGAGGTCATCGTAGACGTTGATCCAAGCACCGTGGCAGTAGACGGTCCGGAATACGACCGCCCCTACGCACGCCCACAGTGGCAGGATGCACTGCAGGCCGACACTTTCAAGGCTTCGGACGCCGGCAAGAACTTGCCAGCTACCGGAGATGAGATCAAGGCTGCGGTACTCGAACTCATCGCCAGCCCGAACATGTGCGACAAGTCGTGGATCACCCGCCAGTATGACCGCTACGTTGGCGGTAACACCGCGTTGTCCTCCCCGGATGATGCTGGCGTTGTCCGTATCGACGAGGAAACCGGCCTAGGCGTAGCCATCGCTACCGATGCAAACGGGCGCTACACCTACCTGGACCCTTATCTAGGGGCCCAGCTGGCTTTGGCCGAGTCCTACCGTAACGTCGCTACCTCCGGCGCGATCCCGATTGCCGTCTCCGACTGCCTGAACTATGGATCCCCCGAGGATCCGGATGTGATGTGGCAGCTTGCAGAAGGTATCCGCGGACTATCCGACGCCTGCCAGGTGCTCGGCGTTCCGGTCACCGGCGGTAACGTATCCCTGTACAACCAGACCGGCACCACCGCGATCCACCCGACTCCGGTGGTTGCGACCTTGGGCAAACTTGATGACGTCGCACGTCGCACCCCCTCGGGCTGGCGCGAGGATGCAGACGGACAGGCAATCTACCTTATTGGTAAGACCTTCGACGAGCTAGACGGTTCGGAGTTCGCGAACCTGCGTGGACACCTCGGTGGCCTGCCTCCGAAGGTTGATTTGGAAGTTGAGAAGGAACTCGGTGAGATCCTGATCAACGCCAGCCGCGACGGCATGATCGACGCAGCGCACGACCTGTCTGAAGGCGGCCTTGCAGCCGCCCTGTCAGAAATGGTTCTGCGCTACGGCGTTGGCGCACGCGTAGCTCTGGATGACATCAAGAAGCGTGACGGACTCGATTCCTTCACTGCCTTGTTCTCCGAGTCGCAGTCACGTGCAGTGGTTGCAGTTCCACGTAGCGAAGAAGTTCGCTTCAACGACATGACCAGCGCCCGCGGAGTTACCGTGGCACGTTTGGGCATTGTCGATGCGCAGTCAAAGTCTCTTGAAGTACAAGGTGAATTCACCGTATCTATCGAGGACCTGCGCGAAGCGCACGAAGGCACCATGATCAAGTACTTCGGCTAAGCCTTAGATACTGCTTTGAAACGGTGGTCTTCCTCAATTTGAGGAAGACCACCGTTTTTTGCATACCGGTCATTTGGAACTGAGCGCCTCTTCAATTTTCTCGCCCTCCACCAGAATTTCGGCTTGCCCGGTACCGGCTGCGGTCATTGCCGTGTACTTGAGCTGTTCGACAATACGCGGATCATCGCAAGTCCCACTCGAGCTGACCGCACCGTTTAGCCGGACCGTCACGACATCACCGTCCACCATGGACGACACGTATTCGAGGTCCGAGGCGGCCAGTGCATTGCGTAATCCGGAACTTCCAAGTTCCTCGGCATCGTTCGCAAGCAGTGCCGAGATCGATGCCTCGACCTGGTTAGTGAATTCTGTCGGCCCGGTTTCGGTAGCAACGAGCGAGTCACCGCAGCCAATTTCGGGTCCTGCTTTACCCGCGTCTCCTACAGCTACGTAAAACAGTGTCAAACTGGCACTGTTCGCCGACGCAGAGCTGCTCGCACTGGCTGTGGCGGAACTGACGGGAGCTGGCGGATCTTGTGACGGAATTGAGCTCTGGCTAGTGCTCTGCGGTGCAGAACTTTCGGCCGCACCTTCACCACCGTTCGCGCTGCAACCGGCAGCAAGGAAAAGTATTCCGAGCCCGAACGCTATGGGAAGTTGAGAAATCCGTTGAGGTCGCATGATTTCCTCCTCAGGAGCCTGAACGAACAGTCCTTCAACTGTAACGACGAGCGTTGGAGTCATACCAGCACGGCTGGATTGCAGTTTGGCGCTTTTGCGGCCACCTCTTCCAACCCGGCGCGCACCTAACTGCTGCCAAAAACCACCACTGCAATTGGTCTGGCAAAACACGCCAACTGCGCGCACGCGTGCGTCCATGGATTCCAACGACAGCCGCTTATTGCAAAATGGGTCGTGATGGCAGATAAATATCATCTGCCATCCCGACCCATATTCCAGGTTTTTCGGAAGTGAGAAGCGCGAAGCTAGTTCTCACGAAACGGAACGCTAGTGTCCCTCGCGCTCCTTATGCGATGCCGATTTCTTGGAGTCATGGGCCGCTCGCAGATCCTCGGCATCATGTTGCTCGTCTGCCTTCTCCTGATGGATCGCTTCAGCGAAGAGCTTCTCCATTTCCTTTGCGACACCTCCAGCAGACGCCGGATTCTGGCCTGTGACCAGACGTTCGTCGACAACAACCTTTTCTTCAAAGTTGTCGGCAGCCTCATGGGTCGCACCCTGCTCGACGAGCTTGTCCTGCAGCAGGAATGGAACGATCTTCTCCTTGCCCACTGCTACTTCTTCATCGTTGGTAAATGCCGCCACGGTTCGACCTTCGACAAGTCGCAAACCGTTCTTCAGTTCGACATTGACTAGCCCGGCCGGTCCATGGCAAACGGCTCCGACTAATCCGCCTGAGTCGTAGATGCTACCCACCAGCTTTTGTAGGCCCTCGTTATCCGGAAAGTCCCACATGGTGCCGTGGCCACCCACAAGATACACACCGTCGTACTGCTCCGGATCAACAACTTCAATCCTCGCGGTGTTGTATAGGCCCGCCCGCGTGGTCTCATCTTGAGTGAAGGCCACCTGGATTGGATCATCCTCGTCCACGGTATCCTGTGGCGGCTGGCCTCCCTTAATGGAAGCAAAATCAACAAAATGCCCGGAATCCTTGAAGACCTTCCATGGGTGCGCAGCTTCAGCTACGTTGTACCCGGTCTTCTCTCCGGTCTCTTCAATTTCGGAAACGCTAGTTAGAACCATGAGAATTTTTTTCATGGGAAGCTCCTTTCGCCCATTTTCCAGCCTAGGCACGTGATCTCATTCTGGCTAGCAATCTCAGTGAGCTTTCAGCCGGAACTCAGCGAAACCATCTTGATTGTTCTGTTTTTCCTCAGGTGGTCAAACTCCAATATTTGACACAGTCAGTTCGCCGAATCGACGGTATCAAGAGCCGTGGACTTGTCAGCTTGCCTGCCGTGGCGGACACTCAAGGAAGGAGCATTGTCGGCAATTAAGAGCAGCGGGGACACCGGTTATGTCTAAGCACCATAAGCATAGTAAGTACGGACCTCAGCTAGTCGTCGAGGCGTCAGAACATTTCACCTTGCAGGTGCTGAACCACGCGGAAAAATCTGGCGCCAAAGTCGGGGCCAAAATTGCCAAGCGGGCACTGAAAAATGCTCGCGGTAGGGGTACCGACCTCAATGCATTGCAAACCGATGAGCTACTCCTTGCCGCACAACAAGCAGGAGCCTCGGCTGCGCTAGCCGCGGCTCGTCGTGTTTTGGGAAAGTCCTTGGGCTCAAAGGAACCGACCCGTCAAGGTATCGATGCCGACCACACGTCTTTTCAATCTGAGCGCGAAACAACATCTTCTGCTAACAACGGATTCGGCCAGCATGTACTCGCCGTCAAACGGGTTGAAAAGCTAAGCCCAGAAATGATTCGAGTTATTGCCGGCGCTAAACAACTTGCTGGATACCGACAGAATGGCAAAGCGGATCAGTACGTTAAGGTTTTCTTTGCTGATCCGGCGCTTGGCCTCAAAGCACCGTACGACCTCAAAACCTTGCGCCGTTCATTGCCGCGCGAACAGGTTCCATGCACCCGTTCCTATACGATTCGATGGATCGATCAAGAGGCAGAGGAGCTAGCCATCGACTTTGTATTGCACGGTGATGGTGGTCCTGGCAGCGCATGGGCTTCGACCGCTAAGCCTGGAGATCCGCTGGTCATCTCTGAATCGCGCGGGAAATTTAGTCCAAACAACAATGTTGATAACTACGTGTTCGCCGCGGACGAGGCTGGAATACCAGCAGTCTCCGTGGCCATGGGGATGCTCCGGAGCGATGCCAAGGGTGTTGCACTTCTTGAAGTTGATGGGCCCGAGAGTGAATTTGCTATTGACCATCCGTCGGGAATTGAGCTGCGCTGGGTACATCGTAATGGACTCCATCCCGGAACCAGCGACGTGCTCGTTGATGCCTTCTCCAGACTCGCGACCCCTCGCACCAGTACTAGCGTGATGGTGCATGCCGAGCGCTCCACGGCAAAGGCAGTTTCGCACGTGGCCAAAAGCTGGGAGCTAAGCAAGCGGGACGTTCATGTCTCCTCCTACTGGACTTTGCGAACTAAGCGGGCCAAGAACCCAACGACAGTAGTTCCATGTGCTCGGCCAGCCCATGAACACCGCGGACTATCCGTAAAGATGGATTTCGTACCGGCCTCGGACGCTTTCATCTGGGTCGATATTTACACGTAATGACTCTGCCGATGTCTTGAGTTCAAAGCTCTTCTTGACCGTGGACAGCGGTTGTTCGCAAACGAGTGATGTTGTCATGAGTCGTTTGTCGTCAGCGAAAGCCGAGATTTCAACTTCTCCTTTGCCCGAGCAAGCTAACAACACCCAATAGGTTCCTGGTGCATGTTCGCCCCAAAAATTCGAGGGCATCGTCCATGACCCCACCGTCAGCATCGAGACTAAAGTATCCAGCGTTTGTGACCTCCATCGTCACCCCGTCGTTGTCCAATACTTCATCGTCCAGCAGATCGACCTCTCTGACCGCGTTAAACACCTTTTCTAGGAAAACTGCTGGTTCTTCAAAGGTGCCTGATTCGATTGCGATCTGTTCGGCTTCCCAAGCGCTAAGTTGTTGTTCATGTCGTATCTGGAGATCCTCTAAGCCTGCCTGTTTCTCCAGCACCGAGGCCGGAGTGCCAGTACAAGCGGTCAACGCCATCAGCGACGCAGTCAATACAGATAGCATTTTTCTCAACGGTATTGCTCCTCTATTGGCCTTCTATAACCTCGCTTGAGAAAAGATTATTTCATCGGATGACGTTAAACAATAGGAGTCAGATTCTTTGATTCGCATTACATCTCCAAACTTGGTGCAAAATTTGTTTCTCCCACGTACTAGTGGAGTCATCTCACAATGCCACACGCGTTCGAATGCGTCTTTTCGTCGGTTGCTCAAAATATAGTGCAAAGAGTGGAGCGTATCTCCACGAAATTTAATTTGAGCAGGAGAACCACCCGAGCATGCGCTTATTGCGTCGCACTTTATCTATTGCATTACTTGCCAGCACCCTCGGATTAGGCGGTTGCGCTTCTCTTGGATCCGTCGAGTTTTCTGAATTTAAGGCCGAAAGAACTGCACCAGCTGCAGGTCCCGAGCTGGGTAGTCCAGAAGCGTTTGCAAAGTCGCTTGAACAGTTGGGATCCATCAGGATCAAGGGACGCGCCCCGAAAACAGGCTACACGCGTGACCAGTTCAGCAAGGGATGGAAGGATCCAGACCGAAACGGCTGCGACGCTCGCAATGATATCTTGGCACGCGATCTGGAAAACGTAGTATTCAAACAGGCCCGGGTAAACTGCGTAGTTCTCAGTGGTGTTTTCCACGATCCTTATACCGGCGAAACCATCAATTTTCAGCGCGGTCAGGCAACCAGCTCGAAGGTTCAAATCGATCACGTAGTCGCACTATCGGACGCCTGGCAGAAGGGTGCTCAAAAATGGAATCCGCAGACTCGCCTCGAATTCGCGAATGACCCGCTAAATCTAATGGCCTCGGATGGTTCTGCCAATGCCTCCAAGGGTGACAAGGACGCGGCGACGTGGCTACCGCCGAACAAACAGTTCCGTTGTGCCTACGTTTCGCGTCAGACGCAGGTCAAGGCAAAGTACGATGCTTGGATGACTACCGCGGAGCACACGGCGATTAGTACCATCTTAAAATCCTGCCTCTAACCCAAACTCAGGGGTAGGCATCCTACAAAAGGATGAGGGCAATAGGTCAAAGTTGCACCAAAAGTTTTATATTCAAAGTAGATAAACTGTGGCAGAATTCTATTAGTCCAGCGTTTTGCGTATGCTTTTAGGCGCGAACGATGAATTTCTACAGAAACTGGTGCACCATGAAGACTCGACTGCTCGGCTCATCAATCCTGGCCGTCAGCGTCTGTGTCTTCCTGCTCGCCTTGAATATTGGGCAACGTGAAATCGCGACTACCTGCTGGGTAACGTCCTCGCTGATGTTCATCGTGGCAGCAATGATCCTGGTAACCAGCACGCTTGAACGGTCAATCGTCACCGCCGGCGATCCACGTCGCCAAAAGAACTAACAGGCTAGATTTTCTTCACGATCGAAGATTTCAATTCCATTGGTCCAAAACCATCAACTTTGGCAAAAATATCGTGGTCTCCACTACCGGGCGTGAGCCGGATATTACGGACCTTGGTTCCAGATTTCAGGGCACTCTGCGCGCCTTTGACCTTCATGGTCTTCACGATGGTGACCGAGTCGCCGTCCTGCAAGACATTACCCACAGCATCTTTAATCTCAGTGCTTGCTTCATCGCTCGATTTATCGGCAGTTGCAGCCGCATTCCATTCATGGGCACACTCGGGGCAAACCAACAAGGTGTCCATGGCGTAGGTGTATTCGCTGGCGCATTCTGGGCACGGCGGCAAAGTTTCACTCATAAGCTGTAGTTTACCAAGGNCNCCGAATTANCAGTCCACGCGGCAGCAAGTACCTGCGTCTGCGAAAAAATTTACCGGACGATGGATAAATTTCATAAGAAAACATCGACAGGTTCACCTTCTTGCGATAGACATGATGCATGTCACTCGCACACTACTAGGAGGACCTATGTCTACAATCAGGCAGCTAAGGAACACGGGGCTAGCATCACTAGCTACCTTGTCCCTACTCACCACGGGCGCGTTGACCGCCCAGGCAACAACCACCGCAACACCAGCAGCAGACGAAAACATCACGCTTAACCTGCTGGGAATCAATGATTTTCACGGTCGTATCGCGGCCGATGGTGATTCGGCAGGCGCTGCGGTGTTAGCCGGCGCCGTCGATACGCAACGAGCGGAAAATCCAAACACGCTCTTTGTCTCCTCCGGCGATAATATCGGCGCCTCCACTTTCGCTTCTGCCTCGCAAGAAGACAACCCGACCATTGATGCACTCGCTGCCGGCGGCTTAGATGTTTCTGTCGTTGGTAATCACGAGTTTGACCGTGGTTTCGCAGATCTTAGTGGCCGAGTCGTTGACCGCTTCGGCGAAGCAACCGGAGCAGAAGGTGCCGACTTTGCGCTCGGCGCCAACGTTTATAAGAAGGGCACCAAGGAACCCGCTCTGCGTGAATACGCAATTCGCGATATTGCTGGGATCAAGGTCGGCTTCATCGGCACCGTCACCGCGGACGTTCCGTCGTTAGTGAGCCCAGAAGGTATTAAGAACCTTGATTTCGGAAGCGAACTTGAAGCCGCGAACCGTGTCGCCAAGCAGCTCTCTGACCAGGATCCCGCAAACGGCGACGCAGACGTGTTGATCTTGCTGACTCACAACGGTTCGGACAGCACCGACTGCGCCACCATTGCCGGCGAAAAAACCGACTATGGAACGTTGATCCGCGATGTTAATGAGAATGTTGACGCAGTCTTTTCCGGACACACCCACCAGGCATACGACTGCGACATCGATGGACGCCCGGTTATCCAGTCGCACCAGTACGGAACTACGCTTGGCCAGATTTCACTCGAAATCAACCCAACCACTTTTGAAGTTGTAGACAGTACACACGCACTGATTCCGTTGGCGGAAGAAGATGCCAATGGAGACTGGTCCCCATTGTTCGAGGCCAACCCCGAGGTTCGAACCATTGTAGATAAGGCCGTAGAAGATTCTGAGGTAGTCGGCAGTGAGCCAGTCGGCCAAATTTCCGAGGATATTCTGCGCGGTGGAACGGAACCCGGATCTGACCGTGGCGTCGAGTCCTCCCTTGGTAATACCGTGGCAGACATTCACTTATGGGCCACTTCCAATGAGAACTTTGGTGGCGAACCAGCAGAAATTGCGTTCATGAACCCTGGCGGTTTGCGTGCTGATTTGCTCTACGGCGAAGACGGAACGGTGACTTACAAGGCCGCTGCGGATGTCCAGCCATTTGCAAACACACTGATCACGTTCGACATGACCGGTGAGCAGATCCGTGAAGCGCTAGAGCAGCAGTGGCAGCCAGAAGGCTCCGAGCGTGCCAAACTGCACCTGGGAATCTCCGACGGCTTGGACTACACCTACGTCGAAGATGCAGCTTTTGGTAAGCACATCAAAGACATCACCTTCAACGCAGAGCCACTCGACGAGAGCGCCTCATTCAAGGTAGCTGCTAACGCATTCTTGGCTACCGGTGGCGACAACTTCTCAGCTTTTGCCTCCGGAACCGGTCACACCGATAGTGGCCAAATTGATCTGGATGCAACGGTCAACTACTTCAAATCACACGATCTGGTTTCGCCAGCACCATTAGGCCGCGCCTCACTGGCTGGCACCGACTGGGCCACCGTGGAAATTGACCCAACACAGGTAGTTGCCGGCGAAAGTGCTCAGGTCTCGGTTTCCGGTTTGGAACAGGGTGCAGAACTCAGCGCAACGGCCTTCGACGGTGCTCTTGCCGTTGAGGACATCCCGGCCGCAGACACTGAAGGCAATACTTCCTTCGAGCTTGCGGTTCCTTCCGATGCAACCTTGGGCGAAAATTCTCTGGTAGTTTCGCAGATTCAGCGCGAAGACATCTCGGTGGACTTCACCGTGGTCGAAGAGGCAGTCGCTCCGACTCCTAGCGACGAACCATCCGAAGAGCCGTCGCCGAGCCCGTCGGCATCGCCATCGCCATCGGCCGAGACGACGCAGAGCCCTTCGCAGTCACCAAGCGTTTCCCCATCAAATGACACCAACGAGTCTCCGAGCAAACAGCCTCGGGACAAGGACTCATTGGCTGACACCGGTTTCGCCGCTAGCTGGATTGGAATTGCCGCTGGCGTAGTAATCGTGGCCGGAATTATCTTGTTGCTGCTTCGCAGTCGTAAGAAGAACTCCCACTAAATATCGCTAAGGATTATGGCACCTCGGAAATTTTCCGGGGTGCCATAATCCTTTTGAGGCTAATTAAAGCTGCCCAAGACATCATTGAGCGCTTCAGTAGAAGACGGATGAGTGAAGATCGAATCGCGCAGAGTGCTTGCGCTGATACCCGCACGCATGGCCATCGCAACGAGGTTGATGAGCTCTTGCGAATCTACGTGCATTAGCGCGGCACCAAGAATTTGGTCGGTCTTGCGCTCCACTACAAACTTGATGATGCCGCGCGGATCACCCACAATTTTGGGACGCGGCATCGCCGCGATATCTGCAACCTTTTTCGTCGCGACCTTGATGTCTAGTCCTTGTGAACGAGCTTGATCTTCATTCAGCCCCACGCGAGCCAAAGGCGGGGTGACGAACATAGTGCTCGGTACCGCAACACGATCATCGAGACTTCGTTTACCTTCGCCTAAAAATTGGTCTTTGAGTATCCGGTTGTCGTCCAGCGAGGTGTAGGTGAATTGAGCTCCCCCGATGACGTCACCCAGTGCGTAGATCCCCTCCGCATCCGTCGCCAGGTATTTATCCACCTTGATTTCATCCTTGTCACCGAGCTTCACCGCGGTGTTCTCTAGTTTTAGTGACGCGGTATTTGGGGTTCGGCCCAGTGCCAGCAACACTGCATCTGTGTGCAACTGGTGCTCTTCTCCGAGTCGCTCATAGGTGACTGTGGCGCTGTGCGCGTCTTGGCTCAAACTGGTGACGTTGGCCGAACTAATGATCGTGGCTCCGGCGTTGTTTAATGCCGAGACTANTTCAGCAGCGATGTCTTCGTCTTCGAGTTTCAGTGCCCGTTCACCACGGTCCAAGACACTGACTTCCGAACCGAANTGAGCGAACATTGAAGCGAATTCGAGACCCACGTAACCGCCACCGACCACCACGAGTTTTTTCGGAAGTTCGGCATGCTGCAGGGTAGTTGAATCATGGATGCGCCCGCTGACTTCCGCACCCTTGATGGGTGGAATAGCTGGCACTGCACCGGTATTGATAATGATTTTTGGTGCGCTCAGCTCGAGAACATCCTCACCACATTCCACCCTGATCTGGTGAGCCCCGAGGAAGCTGGCCTTCCCGGTGAGCACCAAGACGGAATCCAGATCATCAAGCATGGAGAAATTCTTTTGACGCATCTTGCCGGTGAGCTCATCGCGACGTTCAACCGAGCTATTGAAGTAATCGGCATCTGCGCCATGGCCACGGTGTTGTTCGGCTTCGTGAATCAAGATTTTCGTTGGCACACAGGCAATGTTGATGCACGTTCCCCCGTACATCTTTTCCGACTGTTCCACGATCGCTACGCGCCACCCTGCACGGGCCAGCGTTCCGGCCAAGGTTTTGCCGCCTTTACCCCAGCCAATAACGATGACATCAAGTTCTCTAGCCACAATCGCGTCCTCACAGTTGTTGAGTTGCTTTCCGTACCGAGTCTTCACCGCGTAGTGCACCAATGCAACCTGCTTTTATCAGCGCAACAACAAAAACGCGGCTCGTAAGTGGAGTTTTCTCCATTCACGAGCCGCGTCGATATATTGACTTGGGGACTAGCCGATCTGCAACTCGCCCATTTCGTCCCAATCTTCGCCATCGATCTTGCGCGAGATGATCTTCGGGGTCTGGACAAGCAATGGACGCATGGATTCAAGCCCAGCAGCGAAGTGCTCAGAGTTAACGTGAGCCGAAGCAGCTTCGTCATCGCGGAATGCTTCGACGAGAACGTACTCATTCGCATCTTCAACACTGCGTGACCAGTCAAACCACATGTTGCCTGCTTCGGCGCGGGTGGCCTCAGTGAACTGTGCAACGTGGGACATGAAGCTCTCGGAAAATTCCGGCTTTACCTGATATTTAACGACAATGAAGTACATGTAAATCAGTCTAACGATTCACTAGAGACTTTGGTTTGAAACCGGATGAATTCTTGGTCACGCCTGGGCATGCCTTCGATCACCAGATCATATGAGTCTTCAATCAGCTCGCGCATGTGCTCGGTTTCCAACCCTGGAAGCAAAGAATTCCAGTGCTTTTTGCTCATATGATATCCGGGGATAATATGCTCATATTCGCTACGAAGTTGGTCTGCGATAGCTGGTTCGCATTTCAAGTTCAGCAACAGCTCTCCATGATGTTCCATCAGCAACCCGAACATCTTGGCTTTTGCGCGGTCACGACCGGCAATTTTGAACACGGTGCTGCCTTCACCGAAGGGAAAATCTTCAAAAGCTCCGGGCATCTCCAGACAGAGGGCACGCCAGCGCTCATGAAGTACTTCGAGCGAATCGTCTGGCATCAAATATCCTTAGGAGTTAAGACCGGGCTAGTGCTTTTACCGTATCAAGATGGTTGGTCCTGCATCGACTAGCTCAAGGGCTTAGAGCAGCGGATATTCAATCTTTGGACAGGTGTCCATGACTACTTCGAGCCCTGCATCTTTGGCACGCTCGGCGGCGAGCTCATCGCTAACGCCCAGCTGCATCCAGATAGCTTTTGCCCCGACCGCGATTGCTTGGTCCACAATATCGCCGACCTTTTGCGAATTGACGAAACAGTTCACCACGTCGATCTGCCCGGGAATCTCATCGAGTCTCGCATAGCCTTTTTCTCCAAGTGCATCTTCGGCACGGAGCGAGACAGGAATGATTTCCATGCCTAGGTCATCGCGGAGGTACCCAGCAATTGAAGGGGCCACCCGATGCGGGTTAGCGCTCAGTCCTACGACCGCCCATCGCGCATGCGTCGTCAATAATCTGCGCACTATTGCCTGATCGTTGACATGTTGGTTGCTCATGTCCGCCACCTTACCGTGAACCCCCAAACGGCCAAAGCATCGCAGCGAATTCTGATGAGTTCACCCACCTGGCAGTGATTCGCGGTCCCCCATTGCACCGCGAATCACTGCCACATTATGAACAGTCGCCTTACCGTACTTGTTGAAGATCCTTTTCCAGATTGGTGGCAGACAGGTCACCAAAGGAACCACGGTACTTGGCCGCCGGATGGTTTTCTGGCAGTTTGTCTCCCCTACCGAAGACCTTCTCGCGCAGGCTTCCGGGAGCATATTCACTCTGCGCCAGTCCTCGACGCTGAAGTTCCGGAAGCAGCCCCTCGATGAAGTTGTCATAGGATCCAGGCAAGATATGGTTCATGACATTCAGCCCGTCAATCCCCGCATCCTGCCACTCAAGTAGTTTGTCAGTGATCTGTTCTGGGGTTCCCACAATCTGTTGTGCTTTCGCCCGGTAGTNCGCGAGGTCGCGCAGGGTCGGGTTACGTCCCGGAGTAGACGCTAAGACNGCCTCAAGTACTCCCTGAGCACCCTCCGTTNTGACCTCACCCAGTGGAGTGTCTAGTTCCAANCCACCAAGGTCTACNCCGATTCCTCCGCCGATATGNGCNATGATTGCATGCGGGTCAAGATATTGATCGTATTCAGCTTCCAAGGCCTTGGCCTCCGCTTCCGTGGAACCGACGACGAAGGAGAGACCTGCGAAAACTTTGATGTCCTCACGTGTTCGCCCCGCGGCCTGCAGATTTTGCGTTAGTCCGGTGACCTTCTTGGCCACGTATTGTGGATGCGGTGCGAATAAGAATGTGGCTTCGGCATGGGTAGCTGCAAATTGGCTTCCCCGCGCAGAAGATCCTGCCTGGAAGAGAAACGGCGTGCGCTGTGCGCTGGGAAGGACCTGGTGTGGACCGTCAATTGAGTAGATCTCACCGCGGTGGTTAATCTTGTTAATCCGCGAAGGATCTGCATAAAGTCCGGCTTTCTTGTCAGCTTTCAATGCGTCGTCTTCCCAAGACCCTTCCCAGAGCTTATACGCGGCATCGACATACTCTTCAGCCCAGCCGTACCGGTCGTCATGCCCCATAAGGTTTTTCGCACCAAAATTACGGTGCGTATTTTCAAGGACACTGGTCACAATATTCCAAGCCACACGCCCCTGGGAGAGATGGTCCAACGTGGAAATTTGCCGGGCAAATTGGAACGGATGGGACTGCACTACGGAACTGGTCATCGCCAGTCCAATGTCTTTGGTCGTCGCAGATAGAGCCGAGAGCAACACCATTGGATCATGACTTGGAATCTGCATTCCTTTACGGGCCAATGAAGCCCAGCCGCCTTCATGATCACCGTAAACACCAGCTACGTCGGCGAAGAAAAGGTTGTCAAACTTGGCTTCTTCGAGTTTCTTCGCCAAATCTACCCAGAGCCCCAATTCATGAAAGCGGTCCTGCTGCGCATCTGGATGTCGCCACATCCCGCCGAGAATATGGCTGGAGGTGTTCATCAGAAATGCCGAAAGGATGAACCGCGGGCGAGAGTCGAAAGTACCCATGTTATTTTGCTCCCTTGGCGTCGCCAATTGAATTTAAGCCCGTTGGAATAGTGCCGTTAATAAAGTAATCGCCCACCGAACGAGCTTTGAATGCGACAGGATTGTGGGTGGCGACCGTGCGCGCATTGCGCCAGAAACGATCCAATGATTTACTGACGGAGACGGCCGAGGCCCCTGTCACGTCAAAGAGCTCACTGGTCGCATCAAGTACAAGCTTGGGTGCAGCAACGTGTGCCTGTTGGACCGCTAGCTCGGCTCGGAGATAAGCCGCGGTGCTATCCAGAGCCAGCGATGGATCATGGGCCGCATCTAGTTCTCGGGCAGCCGTGACCACAATAGATTCCGCGGCGTAGACGTTAGCAGCAAGCCGCCCTACAAGTTCTTGAATTTGCGGGTCATTGCGGAACAGCTCTCCCGATCCAGTGTTGAACGTTCTGGTGCGTGTTGCCACGATATGCGCTGCTTCATTGCGGGCTGCCTTGCCAATGCCTACTAGTACGGCGAGCAGGCAGAGCTGGAAGAACGCGGGCTCCAGCGTGGACGCCACCTTCCGCTGCAGAATATTAGTTTCTTCCACCGGGACGTCGGTGAAAATCCCCGTTCCGGTCCCGGTGAGCGGCTGGCCGAATCCATCCCAGTCGTCAAGAATCTCCACACCCTCGCCATGACGGTCAACTATCGCGTACTGGCGTCCTTCAATTCCATCAGTGGAGGCCATCACTACCACCCAGTCGGCAAAGATTGAACCAGTGGTGTAATACTTTTCGCCGTTTAGCACCCACCCCACTGCGGTTTTCTTCAAACGCGTATTGGTGGTGCCCAGCGCATTGCCACCACGCTCGGTGGCGGCGTTTCCGAAGATCTGACCGGCAAGCACGCGGGGGAACCAGCGGTCTTGGAACTCTTGTGGTTGCAACGCGATGGTTTCGACAAAGGAGAAGTGGCTGCGCAGCAAATGGGCAACGTTCGAATCAGCGGCCGCCAAATCGATCAGCAATCGGAAAAGATGCTCGTGGCCGACCGGATCTCCACCATGGCTGCGCGGCACGCGCAGCGTGGTGAAGCCGGCATCNTTGAGCCATTGGACCTGTTCGAATGGGAGAATCCGNTGTTGCTCACGCCGCGTAGCGTCCGCACCCACGCGGGCGAACACCGGAGCGAAACGCTCNGNCAGACGCTGATAGGTGGCTTCGGAGCTCAGGGATTGGCTGAGGTCAATGCTCATGTGCTTCTCGTTCCTCTTCACTGGAAATATATGGGGATGAATTGCCGCTTAGACGCTGCGCAGGTGCTCGAATTCGCGCAGCACCGCTCCAGGGTTGGCCGCAAGCAGGGTGCGCGTGTATTCGTGGGTTGGGTTGGAGAACACCTGCTCGACAGTTCCGGTTTCAACAAGTTCGCCGCGGCGCATCACTCCCACCCGGTGGCTGATCCGCTCGACCACATGCAGGTCATGGGAAATAAATAAGTAGGTCAATTGCTGTTCTAGCTGCAGCCGATCGAGCAAGCTGAGGATTTGTTCCTGGGTGAGCACGTCGAGCGCGCTCAATGCTTCGTCGAGGACCAGGATCTTAGCGCCGCTTGCCAGGGCGCGGGCGATGGCCACGCGTTGGCGCTGGCCACCCGAGAGTTCCGGCGAGCGCTTGACTGCAAGCTCCGGGGCGAGGTTCACCTGCGCCATCAGCTCCTCCGTGCGCGATTCACGCCAGGCCGGGTCGCCCAGCTTGTAGTTGCGCATCGGCTCTTGGATGATCGAACGGACGGTTTGACGGGGGTCCAGTGCCGAGTCGGGATTCTGGTAAACCAGCTGAGCCTCGCGCCACAGCGCGTAGCGCTGTTTGCCGCTGATTGAGGTGATGTCTTGGCCATTGACTTCGACGCTGCCTTGACTTGCGTCAAGCAGCCCCATGATGATTTTTGCCGTCGTCGACTTACCCGATCCCGATTCTCCGACAAGCGAGAAGGTCGTGCCGCGCGCCACCTCAAAGCTGACCTGCTGGACCGCCTGATGCGCCTTGGAACCTTGGCCAAACTCCTTGCCCAGGTCCGCAACGCGGATCGCCACGTCACCGCTTCCAGCCGCCTCGCGGCGTGTATTGGTGGCATAAGCCTGGTCGAGCAGGGCCTTGGTGTAGTCATTGGTGCTGTTTGTTATCAGTTCGCGGACCGGACGGTCTTCGAGCACCTTTCCACCGTTCATCACCAGCACCCGGTCGGCAATATCGGTGGCTACGGCGAGGTCGTGGGTGACAAAGAGGACGGTGGTCCCCTTCTGCCTGGCCAGGGATACGAACACTTCAAGCACCGTGCGCTGCACGGTGACATCCAGCGCGCTGGTTGGCTCGTCCGCGATCAGCAGCTGCGGATTCAGCGCGAAGGCGATGGCGATCAGCACCCGTTGCTTCAGCCCGCCGGAGAGCTCGTGCGGGTACTGGCTCAGGCGTTCTTCCGCCCGGTCGATCCCGACACTGGCCAGTAGTTCGATTGCCTTTTCGCGCCACTGGTTCTTGGGCACCGAACTGGCGGGGTGCAGCCGGAACACCTCGATGAGCTGAGAGCCGATGGTCTTCACCGGGTCCAGCGACGCGCCTGGATCCTGCGGGACCAGCCCGATGCCGGCACCGCGGATGTCTCTCCATTGGCGCAAGCTCAGCGCGGTGACTTCGGTGCCGCCAAACCGGATACTGCCGGTGGTGCTGGCGTCTTGGGGAAGCAGCCCGATCAGTGCCTTGGTCAGCGTAGATTTCCCCGAACCCGATTCGCCGACGATCGCCACGATTTCTCCGGACGGGATTTCGAGGTTGATCCCCTGCGCGGCGAGGGCACCTTGGGCGTAGCGCACCGAGAGATCTTCGATGCGCACTACCGGGTTGCGCTTGGTGTTCTTGGTTGTCATTACCTGACTCCCTTCACAAGTTTTGGGTAACCGTTGCGGATTAGAAGCGGAAGGCCCTGTTGATCGCTCGGCCGAGCACCGCGGTGAGCATGACTGCCGCGACGATCACCAGCCCCGGAAGGGTGGTCAGCCACCAGGCGACGGTGAGGTATTGGCGGCCCTCGGAAATCAGCAATCCCCATTCTGGTGTGGGCGGCGGTGAACCGAATCCCAGGAATCCAAGCCCGGAGATCGCCAGGATCGCCGCTCCCAGATCGACGGCTAAGAGGGCGAGCACCGGGCCGATGACATGCGGGATGATGTGGCGGCGCAGCACGGTGAGGTACCCGCCGCCGCTCATCAGCGCCGCCTGCACAAAATCACGCGAGCGTACGCGCAGCACCTCGGTGCGGACAAGCCTTGCGAAGGCTGCGATCGAGGCGATGCCCACTCCGAGTCCCAGCGAGAAAGGGCCGGGGCTCGGTCGCGGTGACAAGGATCAGCGCGATCAGGAAAGCAGGCACCGCCAGCACCACGTCAACGAAGCGCATCGCGACGGAGTCCGCGAATCGTCCGGCGGTTGCGGCGAGCAGTCCCAGCAGGCTTCCTGCGACGCTGCCTATCAGGCAGGCAAGCCCGGCCGTCATGAGCGTCTGGCTGGTTCCGTGGACCACCCGGGCATATACGTCACGGCCCAGATGATCGGTTCCGAATAGATGCGCCAGCGATGGTTCGGCGAGCTTCTGCTGCGGCACCCCGGTGAGCGGATCCTGTCCGGTGAACAGCCCCGGCGCTACGGCCCAAGCGAGCAGGACCGCCAAGGGGATAAGCACCCACCAGTTCCCCAACCAGCCAAACAATGTGCCGCCACGTGTGGCGGTATGCGCCGGGAACAGCCCGGCACCGGTGCCTGGATCCACTGCGGTGTTGCCTCGTTCGGTCAAAAGGCTCATGATCGTATCCTCTTCCCTAAGCTGCCAGTGCGCGGGGCGAACCGGCGTGGGCGGTAATGATGCGCGGATCAAGCTTCGGGTGAATCAGGTCAACTAGCAGATTCACCGCGGTGAAGGCGGCGGCGGTGAGCAGCACCAGTCCCTGCACCAGCGGGATGTCCTGCACCGTGACCGCTTGAAGCACCAATTGGCCCAGGCCGGCGCGGGCAAATACGGTCTCGGTTATAACAGATCCGGCGAGCAGGGTGCCGATGGTGATGCCTGCGATGGATAGCGCCGCCGGGGCGGCGTTTTTCAGGGTATGGCGGTAGAAGATCCACGCCTCGCTGGCGCCTTTAGCCCGTAAGACGTCGACGAAAGGCTGAGTGTTCACTTGGTGCACGCTCTTGATCAGCACCTGCGCGATGGGTGCGCTGAGGTGGATGGCCAAGACGAGAATCGGCACCGCCAGGGCGAGGAACGAGNCNTCGGGGAACAGCGACATCATTCCGAGCTGTACCGCGAGGATCTGCAGCAGCACCAGTCCGAGCCAGAACACCGGGATGGAAATCATCAGCGGTGGCAGATTCAGCAAGGCGTTGCGCACCCGGGCACGGCGCGACAGGCTGGCGGCGGCAGTCAAGCCGACTGCCAGCACCAGCGCCACAGCGAAGGCGCTTCCGGCGAGCACCAGGGTGGAGCCGATGACTTCACCTATGCGGGTGTTCACCGCCGAGCCGGAAGACAAGGAATAGCCCAGATCCCCGGAAAGCAATGCACCGAGCTGGGTGAAGTACTGCGCGATCAATGGCTGGTCATAGCCGTAGTAGGCCTTCATCTGTGCGATGGTTGCCGGGTCCGCGGACGCATCGGCAGAGAGGAAGATCGTGACCGGGTCGTTCGGCAAGGCCTGCACCGCAAGGAAGACCGCGGTATAGGCCAGCAGGATCACCAGCAGCGCCTGTCCGATGCGTTGAACGATGTATACACCCATGATGAGTCCTTTAGCCGTTGCTCTTCCAGGCGCCCTGGAAGATTGGTGCGGTACCGGAGGTGAAGTCGACGTGCGCGTCCTTGTTGGCACCGTACACCTGGACTTCGTCCCACAGCACGAGGGTCAATGCCTTGTCCAGTACCAACGCACGCTGCTCTTCGCCAACAAGTTTCAGATGTTCTTCCTCGGTGGTCGCCGCCTGCTCGCGGGTGAACAACGCGTTCAGTTCCTTGTCGGCATTCAGCGTCTGGTTATTAGTCGCTGGTGCGTACACCGGCCCCAGACCGCCATAGGCGAACTGGCGCGTTCCGAAGAATTCGATCTGGTCATCGACCATCGCGTTGGTCAAGAATGAATTGTCCGCAGCGCGGTTCACTAGCTGCACCCCGATCTCACGCCATTGCTGTTCGACGAGTTCAAAAGCTGGTTTGATGACAACGGAGTTATTGGAGCTGGCCACTGTTATTTCCAGCTTCTCGCCATCCTTCTCGCGGATTCCGTCCGCCCCGACGGTCCAGCCCGCTTCTTCAAGCAATGACTTGGACTTCTCCGGGTCATAGTCGAGTTCGGCAGACAGATCCACAAAGCCCGGTGCCTGGTGGTTGAGGATCGAGCCTGCAAGGACATAGCTATCCGACAGGACCGTGTCTTTTAGCGCCTGGCGGTCGATGCCCACCTGCAGCGCCTTGCGTACCTTCGTCTCGGCCAGTTTGCCCGAACCGATGCGAATCGCCGCATGATTAGCCGTCAGGTCAACACCTGGGGCGGCGAAGATCTGTCCGCCGCCGGCGCTGAGCACTTCTTCGTCAACCGGTTGCAGGCCGCGAACCAAATCCACCTGCCCGGACTGCGCCGCTCCGGCACGGTGAGCCACCTCTGGCAAGTATTTGATGACTAGTTTTTCAAGGTAAGCATCGCCTTGATTCTCTGCTGTTTTGGGTGCCCAGGCGTAGTCATCGCGGCTGGTGAAGACGACTTCCTCATCTGGCTTTTCGGATTCGAAGACGAACGGACCAGAACCGACGATCTGCGATATTGCGGTCTGTCCTGCATTATCCAGTTCCAGTGTGCCCGGAGATACCAGACCGGCGGTCACGGAGGAGGTGGAGCGCAGGAAGTTTGCATCCGGTCGCTTGAGCGTCACCTTGACCTTGTTCTTGCCGAGGACCTGGGAACTTTTGTAGGCGGAAAAGTCGACGTTCGGCTGAATTTGCGCGGACTTGATGCCTAAACCAAGCGCATCTAAGTTTTTCTGCACGGCTTTCGCATCTAGATCAGTTCCGTCAGAAAAAGTAACACCATCACGGATGGTGAAGGTGAACTCTGTCTGTGACTTGTTGGCGGTGAAATCGGAGGCGATCCAACCTACGAGCTTGCCAGACTCCACATCAAAGTAGGTCAACCTGTCCAGTACCGAGTTGAGCACGTTCGCTTTTTCGTAGAAGCGTGCAGCTTGGGTCTGCCAGTTGTTGATCGGGGTAACCTCGGCGTAGGTGAAAGTGCCACCTTCTACCGGGGTCCCGCTTTCAGAAACCTTCGAGGGAGCTGGGTTTGCCCCAGTCGCGGAGCTACTTCCGCCGCAGGCGGTCAAAGTTAGTCCGACTGCCGTCAGTAATGCTGCCGTCTTTATCCCTAAGTATTTAGTACGCATTTTCTGGTGTTCCTCTCGGTAAGTTCCCGAGGATTACGCCGAGATCCTGGTCCAACCGCAAGGCTGCGGGGAGGGGGAAAAGGCAGACTTCTCCCCTGTGTGGACCGTTGCGAAATCTAGCAATCTCCATCGGTCCTGGCCTTAGCACCGCTCCTTCTAAAGGACGGTTGCTGCGACGTCAACGAGCCAGGTCTCTCAGTCGCTCTGGATGGTTAGCATTCGGTGTGTTTTCCGAATAATTCAAGTCTGTGCCCGGCCTTGCGGTGTGACCAACCATGACGTTATAAACGCGTCACGAAGCCAACTGCGAGCTGCTTGACACGGAAATACGCGTCACATTCTTCTCCAGATCTCGTCATAAGTCAGTTTGTGACACTCTTTTCAAAAATTCCTTGACAGTACTATTTCTTCTATGGCTGGATCCCGCCATAGATTTCCGAATAAATTGAGGCCAGCACGGACCTTGACGGTTCGAGCTGACCTCATGGGTGTAGCCGATGGTAAGCAGTGCTACTTTTCCGATACCGGAGTCAGCACTCCCTGCACTAAGGGATCTTCCGTGCTCTCCAGATATTCTTGCAACCGAGGATCAGAGAAGACCTCAATCAGTTTTGCTGCGTCTGGAGACTTGGAGAATTCGGTACCAAAAATGAGCTTAGACGCGAAAGTTCTAGGTGGTTCCGGGAACAGGAGGCCCTTATCCCGGCCAACTTTTCCAGCATCAAACTGCGAGACATAACCAATCGCCACGTCCACGTCATCGAGCATGCGCGGCATAGTCATCAGTTCCGCTTCTTTCAATTTAAATTCATGTGGATTGTCCACCACGTCAGCCATCTTCGCGGTACGCGGTTCGATATCAGGGTTCAATCCGAGCAGACCTTCGCGTTCCAGAAGCCATAGCGCCTGTCCCTGGTTGGCGACGTCGTTAGGGAGCAGCAGTGTCGCTCCCTTGGGCAATTCCTCGACGGAACCATACCGGCTGGAGTACAACCCGAAGCCCCACTGATACAGCTCCACGGTAGCGGTGAGGTCAACACCGGCGGCCTCCGCAGACTGCTTCATGTACCACTCGTGCTCAAAAATGGTGGCGTCGAATTGCCCCTCGGCCACGGCACGGTTGGCTTGAACCGGGTCCTGCAAACCCACAGGTTCGATTTCAAGTCCATGGTCAGGAGCAATGTTCTCGGCGACGTATTTCAGTATCTGCTCTTCCCCGGCCATCGCCGGTTCATAGTGGACCTTGAACTTTGTCTTACTTGGCTGATTGGCAGCGAGTGCGGGGGTAGATCGTTGCTGTATTAAGAGTGCGCCAAGGACGAGTGCCACGATGGTCGCGCAAGCGGCGATGGTCCAGGGCAACTTGGCGGTGCTTTTGCGAAGGGTGAAGCCGTGATCGTGGCCGTTGGGTGAAGTTGTCATGTTCTTCTCGTTTGTTTGAGGGCGCTTAGGGTCGCGCAAGTGCACGGGCGATACGGTCGCCAAGGAATTGGACTATTTGTACGGTTACGATCAGTGCGAGGATGGTCGCAATCATGACGTTCATATCAAAACGCTGGTATCCGTAAGTCACCGCAAGATATCCGATACCGCCAGCTCCGATGGTTCCGGCAATCGCCGAATATTCGACCATGGAGATGGTGTTCAACGTGATCGCCGAGGCGAGTGCCGGCAACGCCTCGCGTACTTGCGTGGTGCCAATGATTTGCAACGAGGATCCACCGGTCACCAAACCGACTGCAAGGTTTTCCTTGGGCAGGTCGTTCAACGCGTTTTGGACCAAACGGGCGAAGAATGGAATACCCGCAATGGTCATGGGGACTACGGCAGCCCAAATGCCGATGGTGGTTCCCGTGATCCATTTGGTGAAAGGAATAATGGCAGCCATCAAAACAAGGAACGGTAGCGAGCGGCCCATATTCACGATCCAGCTCAACGTGGCATGGCTCTGCGTGTGCGGGAAGAGGCCTCGCCTGTCAGTGTTGAACAGAGCCAGTCCCATGATGCCGCCAAAAATGATCACTAAGACCATCACGATTCCTACCATGGCCCAGGTCTCTGCGTAGGCAGGGAGCATCAGGGCGCCCAACTCACTCCACGGGGTATCGGTACCCACGGTGGCGCTTTCAGCTGGAAGGCTCATACCGTCACCTCGACTCGTGTATCATCATTGACTTTGCCTGTGTGCAGCGCCTGCAAATGCGCGGTGGCATGCAATCCCCAACCGTCGAGTACCTCGATGGCCCGTGCCTCGCCGATACCAGATAGCCCTATTTCAACGCGGCCCAGGGTGCCTTCATGGTGGGCCTCTACGGATCCGCCAAGCAGTGCCACCGTGGCACCAAATTCGCTGCTTAATTTGGAAATCCATGACGGATCAATGTGTGTCCCGCGGTAAGCGACGGTCAAAGGCAAAAGTCGTAACCGGCAGGCACTAGGTCTGGGTGCAAGGGCAAAAGCTTGGAACCAGTCACCGATTCCGGGTTTGCCACCAGCGTGCGAAGTTCGCCGTATTCAGCGATTCGGCCACCGTCCAGCTGTGCCACACGGTCGGCGATATGACGCACCACATCCATCTCGTGGGTAATCAAGATGATTGCCAACCCCAGGTCGGTGCGCAGGGAAGCGAGAAGTTCGAGGATCTGCGCGGTGGCTTCCGGGTCAAGACCCGAGGTTGCCTCGTCGGAGAGCAGCAGCCGTGGGCGCAGGGCCAGAGCCCTGGCGATACCTACGCGTTGGCGCTGTCCGCCGGAGAGTTCGCCAGGATATGAGTTGGCTCGGTCGGCGAGCCCGACTCGTTCCAAAAGCTCGGCAACCCGATGTTCCATCTCATGGTGAATCACGCCGAGGTTGCGCAGCGGCAGCGCCACATTTTCGGCGACGGTCATGCGGCGCAGCAGGGCAGAATTCTGGAAGATCGTGCCAATAGCACGGCGTTCTATACGTAATGCCTTGCCTGAGAGGATCGAAAGGTCTTTGCCATCAACCAAGATCTGCCCACTGCTCGGCTTCTCCAGGAGGGAGATGCAATGTGACAGCGTAGATTTACCTGCACCCGAAGGTCCAACCACGGCGGTGATGCTTCCCGCTTGGACATCCAGATCGATTCCTTTGAGGACCTGGACACGGCCCTGAGCCGTGTCGTAATGCTTGTGCAGCTGACGGATCTCAATCATTCGAAGGCCCGAAGAAAGTTGGTTGCATTTGTTCTCCTTGGTGCTGGCACCGCGCAGAGCCCGAGTCAAGCATGAGCTGCAAACTCACAATGCAGCGGCATGAGGCAGCTACGGAGTCTTGCAGAACAGCGTTGGATCTACGGACCGCTCCATCGGTCCTGGCGGTAGCACCGGCCCCGCTCGGGGTGGTTGCTGCGACGTCTGCGAGCCAGGTCTCTCAGTCGCTCTGGATGGTTACCATTCGATGTCTGAATCGAACAGTTTCAGTCTGTCCCGGAGCAGCTTTCATGAACAACCATGACGTTATAAATGCGTCATGGAGCCCTCGCGGCGAAGGCCCGGGACGGAAAACTGGTCAAATACACAACCATCGAACGTCATATGTCGTCACGTGACGCTGGCTGTCGACAGAGCTTGGATATTTGAAGTATTTGGCAATTCTATTTGCCCCGAAAACGAATCCGCAGTGAGCTCAACGAGTCGCTTGATGCGGAGAGGAATTGGCCTTGAAATTCAGGCCAATTCCTGTCCGAGATACTGCTCTGTTTCGGTAAAAATCAGGTGCCCCTTCGCGCCGTTGACGATCGGCAGCTGAGGAGGCACATGACCGCATTCCACATTGCCAATAATTGGGATGCACAGCATTCCCAACGCGTCCAATACGGCTTCGCGTTGAGTCAGTGTCGGAGAATCCGGGGCTCCCGTTCGTCCCACAAGGATCGCTTGCGCACGATCAAAGAATCCGGACGAGCCGCATCCCATGAAGCTGCCTGCAGATCGTCGTCGCTTCGACTCCGGAAGCTTCCACAAACACAATTAATGATTCTTCTGCGCTAACGAGTAGCCTGCTGCTATCGAGATACGGGGTACCTGCAAGATTGACCAATGTTTCAATGCACCCGCCGATAAGCCTGCCGCTAACATCGACCGGATCGCCTGCCGAATCAAACCGCTCCCAGCTGCCCTTGCCATTCCACGCATGGCGGGCGGCCTGAGGATTATTCTCCCAGTTGTCCCAGTCATTGAGCCTATAAATTCCAGGGGAAGATTGTCTGAAATTCGCCCCCGCAGTTAGTGACGCAACCTCAATCCAAGACATGAGTCCTTCGGGAACCTCATACGGAGTATCCATCAGGTTACCGCCGTGCAGAGTTGCCATTCCGGTGAGAAGGGTCAGCGGGGCGAGCAGCGTTGAAATATCTGAATAGCCCACCAACCAGGTGGGTTCTGCCTGCAGGAGCGTCTCGAAATCGAGGAGCGAAATAAGGTCAATAGCCATATCGCCTCCCCATGGAGGAACGACAGCCTTAACGGCTGGGTCCAAGAGCATCTGCATGAGTTCCGCGGCGCGCTCTTCAGCCGGCGCGCTGATGTGCCTGTCTCCATCCATGCAGTTACCGATCTGGACTTTGAAACCGTGATTGCGTAAATTTTGCACCGCAAAATCCAGACGATGCTGCAGAGATTTGCCGACACCACTAGAGGGTGCGGTCACCGCGATCAGGTCGCCCGGTTTCAACGGTTGGGGATATCTAATCTCCATGAATCAGTACCACCCGTTAGCTGCGCGGCCAGACGACATCGAAGCGCTCGCACACGATTCGTTCTCCCGGCACAGTTGTCATGCCAGGTTCCCAGTTTTTGCCGAAATCCGCTTGCTGCGTCCGCTTCCAGAACTTCTCGTGTTCCCGGCGCCAGCTAGCCAGGGAGCGGTCATCTTCGCCTTCGGCGTAGGCGAAGTCGGCATCTACCTGGTCGAATGACCTCAACGCCACCTCGCTGGTACGCAGGATGATTTGCGGTGTCCCGGTGCCGTCGCTGGCAATCCAGTGCGAGCCGACCTGCGGGAGGGGTTCATTTTCGGCGAGGTACTCGTTTTCGAGGCTCGAGGTGGCACGTTTCTGCCCGTGGGTTACTTCCCGCAATAACGAGTCGGCGAGAGCAGGGCTGTCTCCGAAGTATTCCACCACGTAGCCGCCCGGGTCGCTGGCACAGGTTTTCTGGTAGTCATCCCACATCTGTGCGGCTGCAGCGAGATCTAGCGGTGGCATTTCGGCGGTTGGTTCGTTGCTCATTCTCTTAGCCTAAGCGCAGTCCAGCCACCGCAGTTGTTGATCCAGGTAATTGATTGGGTGTTAGCGCGATGATGTGAGACTGGGCAGACAGTCTCGTGCAGCTCCCGGTGTGAGCCTTCGGCGTACTCGGCCAGGCACACGCCACGCTCCCTCAGTTCGGAAAGCGCAGCGTCCTCGCCGGATGCAAAGGTTTCCGAAGTGGCAGCAACCAGCGAATCAGATGAACTTGATACCTGTGCGCTCGCGCCCTGAGGACACTGCTGTGTTGGTGAAACTCAAGTTAAATACGTCCCGACCTGCGCGAAATTACCGATAAGCTTGCACGGTGATGCGTGTCACAGGCCTAGTCTCAGGTGTTTGTCACGTAAATTGGCGCTTACTTCATCCCCACCTTTTCAGGAGATCAAAGTATGTCACGAGCAAGTACGAGAGCTATCGCCAGCGCGGCGGCACTTGCGCTGGGACTGGGAACTTTCACTGCCCTTCCGGCCAGCGCAGATCCCCGGGCAACCGGCAAAACGCCTACGGCCAAAGGCAGCGGCGGCGCTGTTTCATCCGTGGACCCCGAAGCGACCGCCGCCGGCATTGAAATACTGCGCAAAGGCGGCAACGCAGTTGATGCGGCCGTCGCAACCGCGGCAGCGCTGGGTGTGACCGAACCTTATAGTGCGGGCATCGGTGGCGGCGGCTACTTCATGTACTACGACTCAAAAACCGGAAAAATCAGCACCATTGACGGCCGTGAGACAGCTCCGGCAGCAATGCCCCACGATGCCTTTGTCGACCCTGCAACCGGCGAGCCCTACAACTTCACTCCCGAACTGGTCACTAGCGGGGTGGCGGTCGGTGTACCCGGGACTTTAGCCACCTGGCAGCGGGCATTGGATAATTGGGGTTCCCAAAGTCTGAAGAAAGTTTTGCGCCCGGCCACTCAGGTGGCCTCACGCGGTTTTGTCGTCGATGAAACCTTCCGTGAACAGACCCTTGATAACAAGGAACGCTTCGCTGCTTTCAGCTCGACGAGCGAACTGTTCCTGCCCGATGGCGATGCACCCCAAGTTGGCAGCATCTTCAAGAACCCGGATCTTGCCCAGACCTACCGGTTACTTGCCAAGCAGGGCCCTTCGGCGTTCTACCACGGCGAGATGGCCGAGGAAATATCCCAGACGGTGCAAGCTCCACCCAAGACTGAAGACACCGCCCTCCCCGTTCCTGCTGGTTATGTGAGCACCGCCGATCTGGCGGACTATGAGGTTGCGGAGCAGCAGCCAACCAAGGTGACCTACCGTGGACTGGACGTTTTTGGCATGGCCCCATCGTCCAGCGGAGGAACCACCATCGGAGAATCACTGAACATTCTTGGCGAATTCGACCTCTCGGGCATGCAGCGGCCGTCCGCGCTTCACCACTACTTTGAAGCAACGGCCTTGGCCTATGCTGATCGCGGCAAGTTTGTTGGCGACCCGGCATTTGTTGATGTTCCCACCGAAACCCTGACCGACAAGCTGTTCGGCGTGGACCGGGCGTGCGCGATAAACCCCGAACAGGCTGCGGTGAAGCCGGTAGCTCCGGGCGACATTGAGGGCTATGACGGATTGTGCCCGGCGGCAACCAGCGAACCGGTCATTGAGCAGGATACCGAGAACATTTCCACCACCCATCTTTCGGTGGTGGACCGCTGGGGCAACGTAGTTTCCTACACCCTGACTATTGAGCAGACCGGCGGTTCGGGAATGGTGGTGCCGGAGCGTGGCTTCCTGCTGAATAACGAGCTGACCGACTTCTCCACGGTGTACGACCCGCAGGATCCAAACCGTATTGAACCTGGCAAGCGTCCGCGCTCGTCGATGGCGCCAACGATTGTGCTGCGCGACGGCGAACCGATGCTCGCCATCGGCTCCCCCGGCGGCTCCACTATTATCACTACGGTGCTGCAGACCTTGGTGAACCGCATTGATTTGGGAATGGACATCAGCCAGGCAATCGCGGCACCTCGCGCCTCGCAGCGCAATACCGCCGCAGTGACGGCAGAGCCCAAATTCATCGAGGCCTACGGGTCAGCGCTTGAGGCTTTCGGCCACAAGCTCACCCCCGCCGGTGATTCCTTCACACCGCAGGCGGAAATCGGCGCGGTCGAGGCGGTGGAAATCGCCGCAGATGGGTCTCTGACCGCGGCGGCTGAACCAACCCGCCGTGGCGGCGGCTCGGCCATGGTGGTCACGCCCGCTAAATAGCCGCTCAAACCAGCAAGTCCCCGTGAAATTCGATATTTCGCGGGGACCTGCTGGTTTTACGCCACTACGTGAGTTTTAAAACCTCAAGCCTGCGCAGCCAGTCGGTTTGAAATCTTGTACTGGGCAGCCCGGTGGGTATCCTTGACCCGGTCTCCTTGGCCGAACAGCTTATTGCGCAGTGAACCTTCGGTGTATTCGCTCTTGTATGCGCCGCGTGCCTGCAACTCCGGGACCACGTACTCGACGATGTCCTCAAAAGTTGCCGGAGTAACCGCATAGGCCAAGTTGAAGCCGTCTACATCGGTGTAGTCCACCCATTCGATGAGCTTCTCGGCAACCTCAGCACCGGAACCGACGGTGATTGGACCGAAGCCGCCAACGCCGACCCACTCAGCCAGCTGGCGGATGGTCCATGGCTTGTCCGAATCGCCGCTGGCCTTCTGGAAGGTCTCCACAGTTGACTGGATAGCGTTCGACTTGACGTTCTCGCCGATGACGTCATCGGGACCGTATGCGGAGAGGTCGATACCCATCCAGCCCGACATCAGCACCTGAGCGCCTTCGATATCCGCGTAGGACTTGTAGTCCTGGTACTTGGCTTCGGCTAGCTCGGAGGTCTCATCTGTGATGATGGTCTGCATTGCGAAGATCTTTACGTCGTAGCGGTCGCGGCCGGCNGCCTCAACGGCATCGCGGATCTTGGCTACGGCAGCCTTGAGGGTNTCACGTGTTGGGCAGGTGACGAAGACCGATTCGGCGTTGCCGGCGGCAAATTTAATACCGCGGCTAGAGGCACCGGCCTGGTAGATCACCGGGGTACGCTGGGTGCTTGGTTCGGTGATGGCGATGCCCGGAACCTTGAAGTACTTTCCTTCGTGGTTGATCGAGTGCACCTTGGCCGGGTCGGCATAAACGCCGGTTTCCTTGTTGGCCTGTACCGCGTCGTCTTCCCACGAACCTTCAAGAAGCTTGTAAACAACCTCCAGGTACTCGTCTGCGTGGTTGTAGCGCTCGTCGTGTTCCATCTGGTCTTCCTGACCCATATTGCGGGCAGCGGATGGCAGATAACCGGTGACAACGTTCCAGCCCACACGGCCTTCGGTCAGGTGGTCCAAGGTGGCCAGGCGGCGGGCGAATGCATATGGGTGTTCATATGCGGTGCCAGCGGTGACACCGAAACCGAGGTTCTCGGTGACTGCGGCCATCGCTGAAACCAGCATCATCGGATCGTTGACCGGAGCCTGCGCGCCAGTGCGCAGTGGGCTCTCGTTGGAATCCTTGTATACGTCGTAAGTACCTAGGACGTCGGCGAGGAACAGACCATCAAATTTACCCTTTTCCAGCACCTTGGCCAGGTGTGTCCAGTAGCCCAGAGTCTTGTAGGTCGAGGCCTTGTCGGCTGGGTGACGCCACAGTCCTGGTGACTGGTGGACCACGCAGTTCATATCGAAGGCGTTAAAACGGATTTCGCGCTTGTTCTCGCTCATTGGTGTGCCCCTATCCATGTAAATGACATCTGGTTGATCTTGAGTTGTGTTCAGAAATTTTGTTTCGGATCCGGAAAACTGCGGATTCCAGAAACCGTGCCGGTGACCGAGAGCCGTTGGGGCTGGACCCCATTGATCTCGTAGTCCCCTACGATGCGTGCCTTATAAATTGCCGGGTTGTGCGTTGCAATGGTGCGGGCATTTCGCCAATGCCGATCCATATTGCAGCTGTTACGTGTAGCTGATGCGCCGAGACCGTCAAAGAGTTTGCTCGTCGCCCCGATCACCAAGGGCTGCACGATGGTCTGTGCCCGGTTAGCCGCTAACTCACATACCGCGAAGCGTTCCTCGGAGTTCAGATTTGGGTCCGCCATCGCCGCTTCAACTTCCAGCACCGCACCGATCACCACGGAATCTGAGGCAAAAACTTCCGCGGAAACTTCCCCGACCAACTGCAGTACCTGCGGTTCTCGGTGCACCGGGACCCCTGTCCCGGTGGAGAAGCTGCGGGTACGTGCTTGAACCGAGGATCGCAGGTCGTTTAGTGCGGCCCGACCAATTCCTGATTGCACCGCCATGAGCACCAGCTGGAAGATTGCGGCCTCCGGGTCGGTGGGATCTTCAGGCATGAAGGTATCCACCGGGACATTTTGAAATTCGGTGCTGCCGGTACCTGTGAGCTGCTGGCCAAAACCATCCCAGTCATCAAGGATCTTCACACCACTGTGTTGTGTTGATACCACGGCGATCTGGCGGCCCGGAATCTCTGGGTGGGCTACCGCGACGGTGGTCCAGTCCGCAAAGATGGTACCGGTGCAATAGAATTTGCGGCCGTTGACCAACCACCGCGAGTCCTGCTCGGTCACTTTGGTGTTCAGTACGCCCAGGGCGTTTCCGCCCTCTTCGGTATAAGCGTTGCCGACAATCTGGCCGGCACTGATTCGTGTAACCCATTTGCTGCGGAGTTCTTGGTCTTCTAGACGCACCACATTTTCCACGAAGGCAATATGGGCGCGCCAGAGTTGTGCAACGTGCGAATCAGCTTCGGCTAGCTCAATGAGCAGCCGAAACACATCGCTTAGCCGTGCCCCGTGACCACCTTCGGCAATGGGTAGTCGCAGGGCACCAAAGCGTTCACGATTAAGCAGCCCAACTTGTTCGAAGGGGAGAATCCGTTGCCGGTCACGCTCACTGGACCCGGCGGCAATCTGCGCGAAGACGGGACGGAAGATATCTGCAAGTCGTTCGTACTGTTCATCCGCGCCTGGACCTGGAGTTATTTTGAGTAATTGTCGTGTGGGCAGCTCTGCGGGCAGCTCATCAAGCTGCGTAGCGCTTCCAGCCACAGACGGATCGCTGAGCTCGTTAAAGTCGCCAGCTGAATCGCCAAATGACATCGAAAGTCCTCTATTCTTTCCATCGGTTCTGGCTGTAGCACCGTCCCGGGCCAAAAAATGGTGGGTGGTTGCTGCGACGTCTTCGAGCCAGATCTCTCGGTCGCTCTGGATGGTTCGTAATCATTTGTAGCCTGAGAATTACGTTGCCTTCAACCCGATAAGTCACATTTCTTCGTGCTGGCGTGACCTTTGAAGTGCATCAAGGACTGCACTTATCCGCCATAGCCGAACACCACGCCCAGCGTTTCGCGAATTTTCAGCCAAATACGTTGTTGGTGAAATAAAAATCGAAATATCTTGATGATGTGACGTAGTTATCGAATATTTTTCATGTTACGACGGATTTGCATTGAATTCGTTCGACAGCCTGTAATAGTCATGCAACCATCCCGAGCGGCCAAGAGATCTGGCTCTGTGACGCCGCAGCAACCACCACACACGAATTTTCATTCAAGGTGTGGCCGGTGCTACCGCCAGGAACGATGGAGATAAATCATGGTTTTCATATCGCCCTGCCCCGGCCGGCTTACTCGAAGATGCTGCTCGATAATGCGCAAGCAACTGGGCACCCACTAGCTAAACAACGCGCACGTAAGCACCGCAGGAACTGCAGCCCCCAAACTCTTCAAGGAAACACAATGACTATCACCGAGTTGGCCAAAACAACCACACTTGCTGGCGACAAGAACCGCCAGGAATTCTGGGACGAAGCAGCAAACTTGCTCAACTGGGACACCAAATGGCACACCACTAGCCAGATCGTTGCCGCAGATCCCCAAGCAAAGCGTGGACCACAGATCTCTTGGTACCTGGGCGGTAAGCTCAATGCCGCGGTGAACTGCGCGGACCGCCATGTGGAATCCGGAAATGGTGACAAGGTTGCGCTCTACTTTGAGGGTGAGCCTGGGGACCGCATTGCGGTGACCTACCAGAACTTGCAAGATCGCATCAGCCAAGCGGCCAACGCACTATTGGAACTCGGTATTACCAAGGGCGACCGTGTGGTCATTTACCTACCGGTGCTCATCGAAACAATTGTGATTACCCTGGCTTGCGCCCGTATCGGCGCGATCCATTCCTTGGTCTTCGGAGGTTTCTCCGCGGAGGCACTCAAATTCCGTGTGGAAGACACCAAAGCGAAGCTCCTAGTGACCACCGACGGTCAATTCCGTCGCGGGAGCTCGGTCCCCGTCAAAGCCAATGCCGACATTGCGGTCTCCGGAGAAAATGATATTGAAAAGGTGCTGGTTATCCGCCGCACCGGAGACGACATTCCTTGGACCGAAGGACGCGACCTGTGGTGGCACGAAACGGTAGCGAGCCAGCCCACGCATCACGAAGCCGAAGCCTTCGACTCCGAAACGCCGCTGTTCATCATGTACACCTCGGGAACTACCGGACAGCCTAAGGGGCTGGTTCATACCACCGGCGGTTACCTCACACAGGCTGCTTATAGCCACAATCTTTTGTTCGGCAACCCCGATGAGTCGCAGCGCGCCAAAGACGTGCACTGGTGCACCGCGGATTTGGCCTGGGTTACCGCGCATACGTATGAAATTTATGGGCCACTGGCAAACGGTGTCACCCAGGTGATCTATGAGGGTGTGCCGAACGCGCCGCATCCCGGACGCCACTTTGAAATTATCGAACGCTACGAGGTCACCAGTTACTACACTGCACCTACGCTGGTCCGTTCGCTGATGGGTTGGTTCCCCGATGGAATTGAGGACAAGTACAATTTGTCCTCAATTCGTGTGGGCGGCACCGTGGGCGAAGCGGTCAACCCCGAGGCGTGGCGCTGGCTGCGCGCCCAGGTGGGACGAGATACCGAGAATGGGATCCCGATGGTTGACACCTGGTGGCAGTCCGAGTCTGGCGCTACCGTACTTTCGCCCTTGCCTACCGATGAGCACTTCAAGCCAGGCTGTGCCTCGCGCGCCCTACCGGGCGTATCGGTGGACATCGTTGACGCTGCGGGAAATACCGTGGCTGCCAACGAACAGGGAAATATCGTGATTACCCAAACCGGCCCATCCATGGCCCGCACGGTCTGGGGAAACCCGGAACGTTATTACACCAGCTACTGGGAGCAATATGTTGCCCAGGGATGGTTCCTTGCAGGTGATGGAGCCCGCTTTGATGAGGACGGGGATATCTATATCCTGGGTCGCACCGATGACGTAATCAATATTTCCGGGCACCGGCTGTCAACCATTGAGATTGAGTCGGCGTTGGTGACCCATGCAGGTGTTGTCGAGGCCGGAGTCTGCCCCACCCCGGATGCGAAGACCGGCCACGCGGCCACCGCGTTTGTGGTTCCGCTGGATAAGACATTGATCTCAGCAAACCCTGACGCGCAAACGATTGCTCGCCAGCAAGAGTTCATCACCACCTTACGTGCAACGGTCACCGAGCAGATCGGCCCCATCGCTAAACCGCGCGATATCGTATTGGTTCCCGATGTCCCAAAGACCCGTTCGGGCAAGATCATGCGCCGTTTGCTGACTCAGCTCTTCGAAGGCACCAAGCTCGGGGACCACCACCAGCTTGCAAAATGAGCCGTGCATCGCCGAGCTAGATGAAATTTGCCGGGCACGGAGCTAAACAGTTTCAGAGACAAATCTGCCCCGCAGTTCGTTGAACTGCGGGGCAGATTTGTCTCGTTTTACATCGTTACTCTTCGATACGCTCGGGCTTCGCCGGCCCAGTTGAGCCGGAGTCTTCCTTTGCGGATGACGAATCGACGGCCTCCGTCTTGAGCACAAATTCTTTGCTATCTACCAACGGGATTTCCGTGGTCATCAAGCTGAATTGGCTTCCATCGTGGCGTTCAACGCCCTCGGTCACCGATTGCTCCAAGACCTGACGAGCCACCTTGTCGCTAAGCACCAGAGGATCCCTACTCAGATCCTTCCAGATGGCCACGCAGAGCAGTAGCATCACCAGGACAAACGGCAGCGCGGAAACGATTGTAATATTCTTCAGACCGTTCAACGCTTCGGCTGGTTTGTCGCCACCGGCAAGCAGCATCACCGCAGCTACCGCGCCTACGGCAACGCCCCAGAAGATAATGGACTTCTTCGACGGTTCCGCGGCTCCTCGTTCACTGAGCGCACCCATCACGATGGAGGCAGAGTCGGCGCCGGTGACGAAGAAGATCGCAATCAGCAATACCGTCACGATCATGAGCAGCACCGCGATCCAACCAGGTAGAGGTAGCGCGTCAAGCAGGTCAAAGAGGATCAAGTCAAAGTCAAGGTCCGGAACTCCGTCCACCATATTCACCAGGGCAGCACCGGTATCCCCAGCTTGTTCGGCACGTTCCTGCAGGCCGATAGCGCCGCCGCCAAAGATCGAGAACCAGATCAGGGTAACGCTGGAAGGCACCAGCAGCACACCGGTCACGAACTGACGAATGGTGCGACCACGCGAAATACGGGCGATAAACAAGCCAACGAACGGAGCCCATGAAACCCACCAAGCCCAGTAGAACACGGTCCAGGAGGACAGCCAAGCAGACATTGCTTCGCCTCCGGAACCGGCGGTACGCGATGCCATCTGCGGAAGGTCGCCAATGAAGGCACCCACGGCATTTGGAATGACGTTAAGAATGAACAGCGTTGGTCCGCCGATGAAGACGATCAATGCAATGACCAGAGCCAAGATCATGTTGATATTTGAAAGCCACTGAATTCCGCGTTCGATGCCGGATACGGCCGAGGCGACGAACAATGCAGTCAAAATGGCGATGATTACAACCAAAATACCGGAGCCAACCTGGGCCATCACACCGCTGGCCTGTATTCCGCCACCGATCTGAAGCGCACCAAGACCCAAAGAACACGCGGAGCCGAACAACGTGGCCAAAATGGCCAAGATGTTGATGGTGCGGCCACCCCAACTATGCGTGACCCGGTCACCGAAAATTGAGGAGAACATCGCGGAGAACAGCTGTGGACGTCCGAGCCGGAAGCTACCGTAGGCCATACCCAGACCAACAATTGCGTACATGGCCCATGGGAACAAGGTCCAGTGGAAGAGCGTAGTGCCCATCGCGGTGCTCAACGCAGCAGGAGTTTGCCCGTCCACGGTTCCTGGTGGAGGTGACATGTAGAAGTACAGTGGCTCACCGACACCGTAGAACACCAACCCGATACCCATACCGGTAGCAAACATCATGGAGATCCAAGAGATGGTGCTGAATTGTGGCTTCTCACCGTCTTTCCCGAGTGGAATGCGCCCAAAATTCTTTGCGGCAACCACGAGGACAAATACGGTAAATACCGAAGCTGCGATGACAAATAGCCAGCCGGTATTCGTAATTACCCAGTCCAGTGCGGCATCAGATGCGACGCCTAGCCCTTTGGGGGTAACAAATCCCCACACGATAAAGGCCAAGGCCAAGCATCCGGCAATGCCGAACACCCAGTAATCCATACCAGTCTTGTCAATTTTCTTAGGTCGTCGCTGACGAGCCGTATGCAGCTCGCCGACTAAATCTTCGAATGATTGTTCATTCTGCGTCATTTGTTCTTCCTTCACCGGCGGAATTCATTTCGCCTAAACGTCATGAGTTCCGGCGGCAACCATCCCGGCGAAGGGTCGGTTGCCAGATCATGGACTCGGTTGAGCATTGCTTCGAGGGCATCATGCACTGGCTTCATTCAACAGCGGAAGACGCTGAAATAATAGTCCTCGACTGTCAGCATCTGCGGAGGTTGACTAAATCAACCCAGCAGAAAGGGTAAACATTTTTACTCTTTGACGTCCTCAAAGGCCTTATCCATCATGGTCCCACCGCGAATAAGGGTCAAACGTGGCAAGATTTGACCTACTGCTTTAGGTGCCTCCGAGGGGCTTACGTCCCTTGTGAAACACGCTTAACGGATGGCGCATGTGAATTTCCTCGCCAAATAAAATTTTCTGCCTTAGTCAGCAAAACAGGCCAGATCAGAAGTCCTTTTCCCCGGTCAAAAATTTAAGCAGAAAAAGATCCGCAAAATAGCGCGCTTTATCTTGACTCATTCAAAATAAATAGGGCAAGCTAGTGTCATGACAACATCCGGGGGAATTGAGAAGGTGCTGCGCGACGCGTCGATGCGGGTTACCCGCCCGCGCGTTGCGGTGCTTGCCGCGGTCACGGCTCACCCTCATGCGGATACCGAGACCATTATTGAGGCGGTCAGGCAGGAATACCCGACGGTTTCACATCAGGCGGTATATGACTCGCTAAAGCTCCTGAGCAGCCTTGGACTGCTGCGCCAGATTCAGCCCCACGGTCATATCGCACGCTACGAGGCACGGGTAGGCGACAACCACCATCATGTGGTCTGCCGCAGCTGCGGATGGTTGGCGGACGTCGATTGCGCCGTCGGCGCTTCCCCGTGCCTGCATGCTTCCGATGATCACGGCTTCACCATTGACGAGGCAGAAGTCATCTACTGGGGACTCTGTCCAGCCTGCCAAGCAGCCAAAACAGCCTAGCCAACTAGAGGTTCTGTTTACAAAGAAGTACCGCAAGGAACTAATCTTCATCTTCGCAGGCCACTGCCCTGCGGACATGGAATATCACGCCCAATTCAGCATCAGAAGGAAAACTACATGTCAGAAACGACTGCAGGTCAGTGCCCAGTAGTAGGCGCCGGACGCGTTCACCCTACCCGGGGTAATGCGAACACCGAATGGTGGCCAAATAAGCTCAACCTGAAGGTTCTATCCAAGAACCAGGAAGCCACCAACCCACTGGATGCCGACTTCGACTACCCAGCGGCATTCGAAGCACTGGACTTCGCAGCAGTAAAGGCCGATATCGCCGAGCTGATGACCAAGTCCTACGACTGGTGGCCAGCAGACTTCGGCCACTACGGTCCATTCTTCATCCGCATGGCCTGGCACGCAGCGGGCACCTACCGTTCACACGATGGCCGCGGTGGCGCAGGCGCCGGCCAACAGCGTTTTGCACCGCTGAATTCGTGGCCAGATAACGTTAACCTGGATAAGGCGCGTCGACTGCTCTGGCCAGTAAAGAAGAAGTACGGCCAGTCACTGTCCTGGGCCGACCTGATCATCTTGGCCGGCAACGTTTCTCTGGAAGACATGGGATTCGAAACCTTCGGTTACGCGGGCGGCCGTAAGGACGTCTGGGAAGCAGACGATGACGTGTACTGGGGCCCGGAAAAGGTCTGGCTGGAAAGCGAACGCTACACCGGCGCACGCAACCTTGAAGCTCCACTGGCAGCCGTTCAGATGGGACTGATTTACGTCAACCCTGAGGGTCCAGATGGCGTTGCAGATCCTTTGGCTTCAGCCGTCGATATCCGCGAAACCTTCCGCCGTATGGGCATGGACGACGAAGAAACCGTCGCGCTGATCGCCGGCGGACACACCTTTGGCAAGACTCACGGTGCTAGCGCCGAGACCCACAAGGGTGAAGACCCGGAGTCGGCTCCGTTGGAGATGCAGGGACTGGGTTGGAAGTCAGGCCACGGGACCGGCCACGGCGATGACACCATCGGCTCAGGTCTCGAAGTGACCTGGACGTACCACCCAACCCGTTGGGACAACGAGTTCTTCCACATCCTCTTCGCTTACGAGTGGGAACTGTTCCACTCGGCAGCCGGCGCACAGCAGTGGCGTCCCAAGGACGGCGCCGGAGCCGACATGGTGCCAATGGCTCATAACCCAGCCGTGCGTCGCGAACCACGCATGCTGACCAGTGACTTGGCTCTGCGTTTTGATCCGGTTTACGGTCCAATCTCGGAAGACTTCAAGAACAATCCAGACAAGTTCGCCGACGCTTTCGGCCGTGCCTGGTTCAAGCTGACCCACCGCGACATGGGCCCGAAGTCCCGTTACTTCGGACCAGAAGTCCCGGCCGAAGATCTGGCTTGGCAGGATCCATTGCCGGCTGCCCCTGCAGTAACCTTGGGTGCTACCGAGGTTACTGCACTCAAGGCCCTCATCGCGCAGTCGGGCCTATCGGTACAGCAGTTGGTTTCCACCGCATGGAAGGCAGCTGCAAGCTTCCGTTCCTCTGATAAGCGCGGTGGCGTCAACGGCGGCCGTATCCGCCTGGAACCACAGGTCTCCTGGACGGTTAACCAGCCAGAACAGCTCAAGGCAGTAATCACAGTCCTCGAGCAGATCGTGGAAGAGTTCAACGCGACTTCTGCCATCAAGACTTCTTTCGCAGACGTTGTAGTTTTGGCTGGCAACGTCGGTGTTGAGCAGGCAGCCTTGGCTTCCGGCCAGCAGATTGAGGTTCCATTCACTGCCGGTCGCGTTGACGCTACACAGGAACAGACCGACGTGGAGCAGTTCGCTTGGCTGGAGCCGGTATCCGACGGCTTCCGCAACTACGATTCCGGGTTCTTGAATCTGCCTCCGGAATATCTGCTCATTGACCGCGCTAACCTGTTGGGCCTCAACGCCCCGGAGATGACCGTATTGCTCGGTGGCCTGCGAGTACTGGGCAACAACTGGGATGGCTCAAACCACGGCGTCTTCACCGACACCCCGGGTGCATTGACCAACGACTTCTTCGCGAACCTGTTGGAACTGGGCCTTGAGTGGACCCCCGACGCCGAAGAGAAGACCTATGCAACCACCGACGGCCGCTGGGTTGGCAGCCGCGTGGATCTGGTCTTCGGCTCTAACTCCGAGCTTCGTGCACTGGCCGAGGTCTACGCCGCGGATGATGCGAAGGAGAAGTTTGCTACCGACTTCGCCGCAGCCTGGGCCAAGCTCATGGACGCTGACCGTTTTGACCTGCGTAAGTAAGTAGTTTCCTTGCTCATAGCTGTGGCTGTCACCCCGTTGGGGTGACAGCCACAGCTATGTGTTTTTCCAACTTAAAACAGCACTGGATCTGGCTGCGTCCGTCGTTGCGGGTCTTCAAGTTCAAGTAGCTGCAGCTTGGTGGGTAATCCGCCAAGGTATCCGCCGAGCGAACCATCGGTGCGCAGGACTCTGTGGCATGGCAAGACAATCGGTAGTGGATTGGTCGCGCAGGCGGACCCCACCGCACGCACCGCTTTTGGTTTACCAATCTTCTCTGCCACCTGCGCGTAGCTGCGGGTCTGCCCGTAGCCGATTTGTCCCAGTTCTACTTGCACGGTTCGGCGAAACTCTGTGGATAGTCGCAGGTCCAGCGGGAGCTGGAATTTGTGACGTGTGCCAGCAAAATATTCATCAAGCTGGCGTGCTGCCCCATCGAGTTTTGCAGGTGCTTGAAGGATTCGCGGGCTCACCTTAGTGGCTAGGCTTTCAAGGATATGGTCATAACCTTCGATTTCAAAAGCAACTCTGACCAGTCCGGACTCGGTGCTCGCCAGCAGAAGTTTTCCAATCGGGGTATCTAGCACACGATAGGAAATATCGGTCAGCTGTGACTTTTCTGCTTCGTCCTCCAGACGCGAATGCAGTTGGGCCAGCATCGTAGTCTCCTCGGCGTTGGGGCCGGAATTTACCTTGTTAATATTCATCGTTTAGCTCCCGGGGCTTGTGCCTCATCCAGCTTGCTTCGTAAGTTTTTGATTCCGTCGACCGCCGCTCTCCGGGCTGCTTCCGGCGTACCCGACAGCACCTCGGCAATCTGCGCATAACTTAATCCGCCCAGATACCTGTAGGCGATGACTAGCCGTTGTTTTTCTGGCAGCGTTTTAACCACTTGCCAGAGTTCCAGATTTTCTAAGTTCTGCGCCGGACTCCCGGAGTGGACGCGGTCGCCAATGTCGATCTCAGCTTGCACAATTTCGGGCCGGTGCTTACGCAGTTCGTCGATTGCTTTGCGGTGGGCAATGCGCACCAGCCAGGCCTGCACGTTGGCTTCCTGATCCAAATGCGGATAGGCCTTCAGCGCCGAGAGGAACGTTTCGGACCAGGCATCTTGAGCGCGGTGCTCATCGAGTAGCGCGCGGCACACTCGCAGGACGCTGAGTCCATGGGTCTGTACGACCCGTTCGAATGGTTGCTTCATGTGGCTCCTCGCTGGCGGCTGTCACTAGGTAGACGTACCGTGTGGCCATTATGTGAGGTCCGTGAGCTAACTTTTTCCGAAACTTTCACGGCGCCGCATTCTAGTGACTGGTGACGAGGCCCAGTTCTTCGCGCAGTTCATGCATCCGGTCAAGATCAATTTCCAGTAACTCCCCGTTAGCCACTCCCTCATGGATGCGTACCCCGGCGAGCGCGTCACGCACAATCCGCATGGCAGCTCCGTGGCTAATGACCAAGATATTTCGTCCAGGGTTCTCCTGCACCAAAGCAGACAAGGCACCAAGCATACGGTGCAATACGGTTTCTCTGGCTTCGGTCTCAGCGGCAAGGGTCGCTGCTTCGGCCTCGCTGACTTCAGCCATGATCCGCCCTTCAAGGGGGCCGAAACCTCGCTCAATCACGTCAGCGACCGGCGCTGCATGTTCAACATCAAGTTCAGCTGCGATCAGCAAGGCTGTTTCTTGAGCCCGCGACAGCGGAGAAGCGACAACCAGATCCCAATTCTGGCCGCTCAGGTCCCTGCCAAGCGCCCGCGCTTGCGCGCGACCGGTGCCGTTCAATTCGATATCGGTGCGTCCTTGCATGCGTCCGGCAAGGTTCCAGTCTGTTTGCCCATGCCTGATCAAAGCCAACGCTGTATCCATAGCTCGAGCATAAGCTAACTTCTGAGCCATGCCCGAATCAGATTCCTCCTTCAAGAATCGAAACGTTAGGACTCATAGTTGGGTCATTCAAGGACATATTGACAGACTGTTACTAACCATCCCGAGCGGCCGAGAGATCTGGTTTGATGACGCCGCAGCAACCTGCCACAGCCGGTGGACCAGGTGCTACCGCCAGAACCGATGGAGCTGCTTTCCACTGAATTCCAGGGGTTAAGCGACATTGATCCGGGATTCCTGCCGAAGCATCAATCGACAAGGAGTCGTACGCCACCATGGCTGACCACAAGTTTGGATTTCGCACCCGCGCACTACACGCCGGAGGCACCCCCGACGCGGAGCACGGCGCACGCGCCGTGCCGATCTACCAGAGCACTTCATTTGTTTTCAAAGACACCGATGACGCGGCTAATCTTTTCGCACTGCAAAAGTACGGGAATATTTACTCGCGCATTGGTAACCCCACGGTGGCAGCTTTTGAGGAACGCATGGCGTCACTCGAAGGCGGCATCGGTGCGGTAGCTACCGCCTCAGGCATGGCAGCTGAGTTTGTCACCTTCGCGGCACTTGCTCAGGCCGGGGACCACATTGTTGCTTCTTCCAAACTCTATGGCGGCACCATCACCCAGCTGGACGTGTCCTTACGCCGTTTCGGGATCGAGACTACGTTCATCGATTCCAATGACGCTGCAGATTTTGAGGCAGCAATCCAAGAGAACACCAAAGCCGTTTACACCGAGATCGTGGCAAACCCTTCGGGCGATATCGCTGACCTCAAGGGTCTGGCAGAGGTCGCGCACCGCCATAACATTCCGCTGGTGGTTGACTCGACGCTGACCCCGCCATACCTGTTGCGCCCCATTGAACATGGCGCGGACATCGTGATCCACTCGGCCACCAAGTTCATCGGAGGGCACGGCACCACCTTGGGCGGTGTAGTCATCGAGGCTGGCACATTCAATTGGGGCAACGGCAAGTTCCCTACCATGACCGAACCTGTACCAAGCTACGGCAACGTCTCCTGGTGGGATAACTTCGGCGAATACGGATTCCTGACCAAATTGCGCAGCGAGCAGCTACGGGACTTCGGCCCTTCCCTGCCTGCGCAGTCTGCATTCCAGCTGTTGCAGGGTCTGGAAACCCTGCCACAGCGCATGGATAACCACTTGACCAACGCGAAGCAGGTCGCCGCGTGGCTCGAAGCCGACGACCGTGTCACCTACGTCAATTACGCGGGGCTCGAATCCCACCCACAATATGCCCGCGCCGCCGAGCTGCTGCCTATGGGCGTAGGTTCGGTCTTCAGCTTCGGAGTCAAGGGTGGACGCGAGGCCGGCACCAAGTTCATCGAAGCTTTGCAGCTGGCAAGCCATTTGGCCAATATCGGTGATGCTCGCACCTTGGTTCTACACCCTGGCTCCACCACCCACCAGCAGCTGAACGCCGAACAGATGGTCGCCGCAGGAGTTCCGGAAGATCTAATTCGCCTCTCTGTGGGATTAGAAGATGTTGAAGATATCCTTTGGGATCTAGATCAGGCACTGACTGCTTCGCAGAAAAACGCAGCCAAGCTGGATGAGGCTCCTACCTATGACGGCGCTGCCTGCGCCGTGCCAGCAGCTTCGAAGGGAGCAAACTAATGAGCACTCAGCAACGTACTTGGCAGGGCCCTGGCGCCGCAGAACGCCTGAATATTCTGCATGAAACAAAGTCCATTGCTATCGTTGGNGCCTCAAATAAGCCATCACGNGCCAGCTACTTTGTCGCCACATATCTCTTGTCCTCCTCNAAGTACAAGGTGTATTTCATCAACCCCGTGCTGGACGAGATTCTCGGGCAGCCGGTCTACAAGTCATTAGCCGATCTGCCGGAGACCCCTGACCTGGTCGAGGTATTCCGTAAACACGATGACCTTCCCACCGTGCTGGATGAAGCACTGGCCGTGGGCGCGAAAACCCTGTGGTTGCAGCTTGGTTCGTGGCATGAGGAGGTTGCCGCACGCGCCGAGGCTGCCGGGATGAATGTAGTCATGGACCGCTGCGTCAAAATTGAGCATGCCCGCTTCCATGGTGGATTGCGTCTTGCCGGGTTCAATACCGGTGTGATCTCTTCTAAGCGCCAGCTGCTGGCCTAGAGTTCTACATATTTTCATTCTCGCTGGAGCCTGTGGTGATATCACCACAGGCTCCAGTTATTTGATCTGGCGTCCTCACCGTTCCAATCCCCACCCGGAAGCATCACATGAAGCTGGGGCGTGAAATCACATATTTACATAACGATTCAGCGGATTTTTGTTGCCTGCCGGGTGGTCGAATTGATTTCAGCCGGTGAAGGCGAAAAGGTGAATACATGCCTTCCCGTTCCCGCGTCAACGCGGTTATTTCCGTACTTTGCTGTGTCCTTTTCCTCACCAGCTGCGGTTCTCCAATAACCCAACAGGCTTCCCGGGCAGGCCACGCGGTTGCAGGACTTTTTGCCGGTACGGCTTCCGCCCGAAGCGAAGGCTCCATGCACGTTGAACGGGCCGCGGACTACAGTGCAGTTCCTGCAGTGCAGGCTCCGGTCACCGCGATGGTACTCAAACCACAGCCTCGCGTAGATTGCGAAAAAGCCAAATGCGCAGCCTTGACCTTTGATGATGGTCCAGGGAAGTACACCGCATCTTTACTGGACATGCTGGCCAAGGAAAATGTCCCCGCAACCTTCTACATGCTCGGTCAGAACGTTCCCAACTTTCCCGGCGCCGTAAATCGCATGGCGTACGAGGGGCACCAGTTAGGCAATCATACTTTTGACCACAAAAGCTTGACCGGCCTGTCCGCAGAAGAAATCAAGAATGAACTTTCCGCGACCGAATCGGCCATCCGCAAGGCAACCGGATTGACGCCGGATACTTTACGTCCGCCGTATGGCGCTCACAATTCCGCCGTTGACCAACTGGTGAACACACCGTTGGTGCTCTGGGATGTCGACACATTGGATTGGCAACACCATGATCCGAAGAAAACCGTAGATCTCGCGATGGCGCAGGTACATCCTGGATCAATCATTTTAATGCATGACATCCATGACAGCTCGGTCAAAGCGGTACCGGAACTGGTCAAGCGACTCAAGCATGAAAAGTTCACCTTGGTGACTGTCAATGAACTATTTGAGGGAACTAATTTCGGCGGTAAAACCGCCTACACTCGGCGCTAGCGCCAGGGCCTTCAGCGTCATCATATGCAGAAAAACCCACTCAAAAACAGATAAAACCCAAAGTTCTTCACAAATTCGCTTGACGATCCCACACATTCGGACATAAAGTCATGGAAACACAGATTCATGTGTTGCATGTCATGACTTTATGGAGGCGTAGATGTTTGCCGAGGAAAGACACCGGCTAATCACCGATCAGCTTGCCGCCGAGGGGAAAGTAACCGTCGCGAAACTGGCTGAACGCTTTGAGATTACCGCGGAGACCGTTCGCCGCGATCTAGCCCAGCTGGAGTCTGAAAATCTCTTGCGTCGTGTACACGGTGGCGCTGTCTCCATCAGTGATGCAAGCACCCGCGAAGAAAGCTATATGGCACGCACCGCCATCCACGCTGAGGCCAAGGCACGAATCGCACAACGCGCACTCAGCCTGCTGCCGGTCTCCGACGCTTCGGTCATCTTAGATGCCGGAACCACCACAGAATTCCTCGCCGAACGCATGGTCAAAACCAATGCAGGATCCGGACTCGTGGTGATCACCCACGCATTACCCATCGCCACGGCACTGGTGCAAAGCCCAGAGATTGCTTTGGAACTGATTGGTGGACGAGTTCGCGGAATTACCGGTGCCACCAGTGGTGCACGCACTGCGCAGGAATACTCCAACTACCGCGCTGACATTGCTTTTATCGGAACCAATGCCCTGCATGCCGATTTTGCCTTGAGCACGCCTGATCCGTTGGAAGCAGCTGTTAAAACCGCCTTGATCGCAAGCGCACGTCGTGTTGTGCTCCTCGCCGATAGCTCAAAATTTGACCAAGAAACCCTGGTTCGCTTTGCGCGTCTGGACGCCATAGACACTCTGGTGACCGACAGCGCACCACAAGGTGATCTCGCTGCGGCCTTGGAACTCGCCGAAGTCGAGGTAGTTGTCGCATGATCATCACACTGACCTGCAACCCGGCCTTGGATAAGACCATTGAATTACAAGAGCCGCTAGCGCACGGAGCTGTCCAGCGCGCAGCGACCAGTCATACCCAGGCTGCTGGCAAAGGAGTAAACGTGAGCCGGGCGCTTTGGGTGGCTGGAGCGAAGACTCACGCGCTACTGCCCGGCGGGGCAAATGATCCACTCATCGCCGCACTGCGCGGTGACGGACTGAGTTTCACTGCACTGCCCATCGACGAATCACTGCGCACCAACATCACCTTGACCGACCCCGATGGCACCACCACCAAAATCAACGAGCTAGGCCCGACGTTGAGCGCCGAGGCGGTGTCCGCATTGAGTGCGTTGGTACTTGAAGCAAGCACCGAGGCTAGTTGGCTGGTGATGGCCGGTTCGCTGCCCCCGGGAGTACCTGCAGACTTCTACGCGCAGCTCACCGCCGCGCTGCGCGATTCGCTGGGCGCCAAATGTCCGAAGATCGCGGTGGATACCTCCGGAGAACCGCTGCGTCAGCTATACGCTCACACCGCAAAGCACATCCCGGACCTCATCAAGCCAAACGCTGAGGAACTGGCAGATCTAGCCGGTGCCGATCTCAGCGAAAAACAGCTCGAAACTTCCGCGCAGCTGACCGCGCAGACCTGCCAAACGCTGCTTGAGCGCGGGACTGGCGCCGTACTGGCAACGCTTGGAGCCCACGGTGCGGTGCTGGCCACAAAGCAAGGGGCATGGCATGGCTGGCATGAACCCATCGCCGCCCGAAGCACCGTAGGAGCCGGAGATTCTTCGCTGGCAGGATTCCTGTTGGCGGCCATTTCTCAGGGCTCACCGGAGCAATGTCTTAGCTCAGCCATCAGCTACGGGGCAGCGGCAACTTCGCTGCCCGGTTCGACCATCCCCTCACCATCTGACCTCACCGCGGACGCCGTTACCGTCGTCTCACTCAACCCAAGGCAAGGATCATAGCAATGAGCGACCTGATCACCACCCAGCTCGTCACCCTCGACGCACACTTGGGCACCTCCACCACCGAGGTGATCAATCACCTGGCGAACCTGGTGGCTAAGGCCTCCCGCGCTACTGATGCATCGGCTCTGGCCGAACACGCATTGGCCCGTGAAGCAAAAACCGCCACGGGCGTGCCCGGCGGCATCGCAATTCCACACTGCCGCTCAGCCGCCGTCACCACCCCGACCCTGGCCATGGCACGATTGGCTACGCCGGTAGATTTCGGGGCCAAAGACGGTCCAGCAGATCTGATCTTCTTTATCGCTGCCCCAGAGGGCGCCGATAAAGAGCATTTGAAGCTACTGTCCAAATTGGCTCGCGCGCTGGTGAAGAAGACCTTCACCGCAGCACTTCGCGAGGCAGCCAGCGCCAGCGAAATCGTCGAGCTAGTCTCCGCGGTGATCTCCGAGAATCCCACGGTTCCGGCTGCTGCCCCGGCAGCGGCGCCGGCACCAACTACCGACGCATCACGCGCAAGGGTCTCCAAGATCGTGGCGGTCACCGCCTGTCCCACCGGCATTGCCCACACCTACATGGCAGCCGACTCGTTGGCACAAACCGCCGAAGAGCTAGGCATTGATTTTGCCGTGGAAACTCAAGGTTCTTCCGGTTCCACCGCCTTAGATCCTGCAATTATTGAAGCTGCCGACGCGGTGATCTTCGCCGTTGACGTGGACGTACGTGACCGGGCACGCTTTGCCGGCAAGCCATTGATTCAGGTTCCGGTTAAACGCGGTATCGACGAGCCTGAGAAACTTCTCAAGGATGCCATCGCGGCAGTCAGCGATCCGCAAGCACGCCGGGTGCCTTCCGCTACGGCCTCGGCCGAATCCGAGCAGACCGGTGACAAGCAAGGCTTCGGCGCACAGCTCAAGCGCGCGCTGCTGACCGGTGTTTCCTACATGATTCCGTTCGTGGCCGGTGGCGGCCTGCTGATCGCCTTGGGCTTCCTGCTCGGCGGTTACGCGATCACCGACGTGGCAGACAAGTATTTAACCGATAACACGCTGTTCAACCTGCCTGATGCAGGACTCATGGCCTACCTTGGAGCGGTCGCATATAAGATCGGCGGCCTGTCCATGGGCTTCCTGGTTCCCGCTCTGGCCGGTTACATCGCTTATGCCTACGCTGACCGCCCAGGTATTGCCCCGGGATTCACCGCAGGTGCGGTGGCGGGCTTCATGGGTGCCGGGTTCCTAGGCGGTATCGTCGGTGGTTTGATTGCCGGCCTGGCCGCTCGCTGGGTCAGCTCCTGGAAGGTTCCACGCTGGTTGCGTGGTCTGATGCCGGTAGTGATCGTACCGTTGCTCGCGTCCATCATCGCCTCGGGCCTGATGATCCTGTTCTTGGGCGGACCAATTGCGAAGCTTACCGAAGCCCTCAATTCATGGCTTTCGGGCATGTCGGGTACCGCAGCTGCGATTCTTGGTTTGATCCTTGGACTGATGATGGCCGTCGACTTGGGCGGTCCGGTTAATAAGGTCGCCTACGCCTTCGCGGTGGCAGGACTGGGCGCCGGCTCACTGACGGAAAACCCTGCCCCTCTGATGATCATGGCAGCCGTGATGGCCGCGGGCATGGTGCCGCCACTGGCCATGGCTTTGGCGACGACGGTTTCACCGAAGCTGTTCACCGGAGCCGAACGCGAAAACGGCAAGGCTGCTTGGCTGCTCGGTGCCGCGTTCATCTCCGAAGGTGCTATCCCCTTCGCCGCGGCGGACCCGTTGCGTGTCATCCCGGCCTCGATGGTGGGCGCCGGAGTAACCGGCTCGTTGATTATGACCTTTGATGTGGTCAGTCAGGCACCGCACGGCGGAGCTTTTGTCTTCTTTGCAATGAACAACACCTGGCCGTTGTTCCTGCTAGCCACCGTCATTGGCACGCTCATCTCTGCTGCACTGGTGATTATTCTGAAGAAGTATGTTCGTAAGACCGCAGCGCCACACGTTGAAAGCGCCAAGGTTGCAGCATGAGCGCGCACAGAGTAGAAAAGTTTTCCGGGGTAGGCGTCAGTGCAGGCCGAGTCATCGGTACCGTGCGGCGTATGCCCGATGCCATCCAAGCCCCTGCCGACGGTGCGCCGCTTCCTGCCGGTGCCACTATCGACAGTGAAACGGCCCGTTTGGCCGAAGCCACTCAAGCGGTTGCCGCGCAGCTCAAGGCACGGGCAGCATTGGCCACCGGGGACGCGCAAGCGGTGCTCAAGGCCACCGCACTCATGGCTAGCGACAGAAGCCTGCTGAAGTCGGCGACGAAGCTGGTGTCCTCGGGCACCTGTGCGGAGTCGGCTCTCTGGGAGGCCGCCGATGCGGTAGCTACCCAGCTGTCCGCACTCGGTGGCTATATGGCCGAACGCGCCGGAGACGTTCTCGATGTTCGCGCCCGTATCGTGGCCGAACTGCGTGGGGTTCCTGCCCCGGGTATCCCCGATTCGGAAACCCCCTTTGTCCTCGTAGCCGTTGACCTGGCTCCGGCAGATACCGCTACCCTGGATCCGGCGAAGGTCTTGGCCTTGGTAACCAGCGATGGCGGGCCGCAGTCCCACACCGCGATTATTGCCCGTTCCCTGGGGTTGCCAGCTATCGTGGCGGCCAGCGGTACTACCGCCCTGGTTGATGGCGACGTAGTCTATGTAGACGGAATCGACGGCCTCGTGGTGCGCAACCCCACCGAGGTTGAGTCAGCGACCGCACGCACCTACGCAAATCGTGAGCAGCTTCCGGAATTTGATGGCCGTGGAGTACTGGCTGATGGCCACCGCGTCCCCCTGCTAGCCAACGTAGGCAGCGGCTCTGACGCGCAGGCTGCAGCCAAGGCAGGCGCCGAAGGGGTAGGCCTATTGCGTACCGAGTTCTGTTTCTTAGGACGCGAGAAGGAACCATCCCACGAGGAACAAGTAGCCGCCTACGGTGCGGTATTTGAGGCCTTCGCGCAGAAAAAAGTTGTGGTCCGCACGCTGGATGCCGGAGCCGACAAACCGCTTCCGTTCCTCACCGATTCGACGGAACCGAATCCGGCGCTCGGAGTTCGCGGCTACCGCACGGACACCACTAGCCCCGGGGTCCTCGCCCGTCAGCTCACGGCGATCTCCGAAGCCGCCTCCAACCACCAGGCTGAGGTCTGGACCATGGCACCAATGATCTCTACGCCTGCCGAGGCCCAAGATTTTGCGGCACTGGTCAGTACGGCCAACCTCGAAACCGCGGGAGTGATGATTGAGGTCCCCTCGGCCGCGCTGATGGCCGAGCGGATCTTGGAACGCTGCGATTTTGTGTCTATCGGAACCAACGATCTGACGCAATACACGATGGCCGCGGATAGGCAGCTGGGGTCATTGGCTGAACTGAATGACCCGTGGCAGCCGGCCGTGTTGCACATGATCGCGGCCACCAGTGCCGGGGCACAGGGCGCCGATGCTAAACCGGTAGGAGTATGCGGTGAAGCCGCGGCAGATCCTGCGCTCGCGGTAGTACTAGTGGGACTAGGCGTTAATACCTTGTCCATGAATAAGCGCGCGCTTTCCCCGGTCGCCGCGGTGCTGCGCACCGTGGACTTGGCTACCGCTCAAAAATTGGCGCAGTTTGCCTTGCGGGCCGCGTCAGCTGAGGAAGCCCGAAGCTTGGTACGTGCACAACTGCCCGAATTGGATCGCTTCGGACTCTAACAACTCCAAGGTCACCTGCCTTAGGATTTTGAATTACCACCTATGTAAAAAGGAGCCGTCATGGCAGAACGTACAGCAATCATTGGGAGTCGAGTTGGCCTTCACGCCCGCCCGGCTGCAGTCTTCGCCGAAGCCGCCGGCGAGCTTCCGGTCGAGGTCACCATCGCGTTGGAAACAGAACCTGCCGAAGACGCATTAGATGCCTCAAGCATTCTGTCGCTCATGGGCTTGGGCGCCGAATACGGCACCAAGGTTGTGCTGCGCGCTGAGGGTGAAGGGGCCGACGAAGCCCTGGATCAGCTGGTGAAAATCCTGGAGATTGACCACGACTCGGAGTAAACCACCTTGTTCAGGCAGAGCCCGCGTTTGACCTTTAACGGTGAAGCGCGGGTTTTGGTTTTAATTCCGAATTACTGATTGACAAAATTCAATCAGTAGATGGATGATTGATCCTACGCGCAAGTTGTAGGAGCTTCTCATGGGTAGGTTGCAGGACTCAATGCTGCGCCTCGTTAAGCCATTCACCCACAGGGACTATGCACTACTCGCGAGCGCACTAATTATTTCCACCTTTGCCGCCGGCATGTGGGCGGTGGCAATGGTATATCAGGTACGCCGTTTAGGTGGCGGGCCCCTAGAGCTGTCCATGGTGGCCACCTCAAACGCTGTGGGGGCTACTTGCCTTGGTGCTGCTCGGCGGCATTTTGGCCGACAGATATTCCTGCCGAAAAATTGTCGTCTTGGTACAGCTACTGTTGGTGCTCATCATGAGCGTGACGGCCCTACTGGCACTGACTGGTGCTATCACCCTATGGCATCTCATGCTCACCAGCTTCCTCGCCGGTGCCGGATCTGCATTCTTCTTCCCGGCATATTCCGCACTACTGCCGCGCATCTTGCCCCCGAAGGATCTGCTGGCCGCCAACGGACTTGAGGGTACGGTCCGACCGGTAGTGCACACGGCCCTGGGACCGATGGTTGCGGGTTTTCTTGTTGCCGCGATTTCGCCGGCGCACGCAATTGCCGGAATCGCCCTGTGCCATTTGATCGCCATCTTTGTGCTGCGGCGCATAGCGCACCGCAAAGAATACGACGCTCCGGCCCCTGCTGACTCTACTGCTGTAGCGCCCAGCGTGCTGCGCCAGTTACGCGAAGGCGTGGGCTATACGATGCGTACCAGCTGGCTGCGCTGGACGTTGATCTTTTCGGTGATTTCCGTATTCACCTTTATCGGACCTTTTGAGGTGCTGCTGCCATTTATCGTCAGTGATCATCTGGGCGGGGATGCAAAACTCTTTGGCTACACGCTGGCCTTCTTCGGGGCCGGTTCGGCGATCGGTTCACTGCTGATCGCCTCGGCGAAGTTCCCACGTCGATATTTGACCCTGATGACCGCTTGCTGGTGTTTAGGCACGTTGCCCCTGGCCGCGGTGGGTTACGTGGACGCCGCGTGGATGCTGTTCGCGATTCTCTTACTTTTCGGGATTACCGATTCGGCCGGAATGGTCATCTGGGGAACCCTGTTGCAGCGCCGGGTGCCGAAACATTTATTAGGGCGTATTTCCAGCCTGGATTTCTTTGTCTCCTTGGCATTAATGCCCTTGTCCATGGCTGTGGCCGGCCCGCTAAGCCAGTTATTGAGCCTGCAAAGTATTTTTGTGATCGCAGGGACCGCCTCGCCAATCTTCGGGCTGCTCGCTTGGTGGGCTGGACGTTTTGCTCGTGATGAAATTGAGCATCCGTTGCACTCAACATCGGAAACGCCAGCAAGCTTATAGCTGGCGTCTTGACCTTGACCGCGCTCGCTATGCACTGGCTACGAAGTCACTGAGCGATGGCGTGGCAGTTTTGCGCTGCCGCCGGATGAGCGAGAAGCTGAACAGATGAGCATGTCTTCCCGCGTCACCCCTCGGCTAAGCGCACTGCTTCTTGGCATCCTCTTGCTGGCAGGTTGCTCCGCCCAGCCACCCGAACCACAGCCTGACCCTGTTGCGGCGCCACCGGCAGTGGACTGCGCAACCGCCAAATGCGTCGCACTAACCTTCGATGATGGCCCGGGAGAGTACACCAATCGCCTGCTCGATGAATTGTCCGGGCAGCACGCGCCGGCCACATTCTTTGTTCTGGGAAAGAACGTTAAGAAATACCCCAAGACGCTCCAGCGCATGGTTGACGAGGGACATCAGATAGGCAGCCACACCTTTGACCATAAAGACATCACTAAGTTAACCGCCGAGGGCATTGAACACGAAGTGCAGTGGACCGATGAGGCGATCGAGCAAGCCTCCGGCGTGAAACCGCAGATTCTCCGTCCGCCTTATGGTGCCCACGGCGCCGTTTATGACCGGCTCATCCCCTACCCGCTGGTGCTGTGGGACGTTGACACGCTGGATTGGAAGCACCACGACCCACAAAAGACCGTCAAAATTGCCCTCGAAGAGGCCAAACCCGGCTCGATCATTTTGATGCATGACATCCACGAGAGCTCGGTCAAAGCGGTGCCCCAGTTAGTCAGCAAACTTCACGACGCCGGATACACCTTGGTCACGGTGGACCAGCTATTTGCCGGAACTGACTTGAAGGCATCTAAGGCCTACGACCATCGAAGTAAGACGAATCCCTAGGGGGCTTGTTCGGCATAGAACCTGAACTGATCAAGCATGTCCTCTTCTGCTTCACGGACCGACTCGGCAAGCTCTTCGCACTCTTGCACGCTTAAATCGGGGTTAATCACCGCGACTTGAAGCACCACTTCGGTGTATCCGGCATCGTCTTTCAGATCAAAACGATAGGACAAGCCATCCGGGTTCTCAGAGGTATGTGCAACTAGCAAACGATTTTCGATCAGATCATGGATTTCATAGCGTCGTTCGTGTCCACCCACCCGATAGATCAAATTCGTGCCCACGCGCAACTGCACGTCGTCCGAATGCATGGTGGCGATACCCGGCATCCACAAGGGAGCCGCGGTCCAATCGGTCAACAACGCCCAGACACGGTGCACCGGCAAGTGAATCACCACGGTGCTTTCAAAAACGCTGAACTGGCTCATACTCGAATCGTCCCACTCCCCTGCATTTAATGGAATACCACCGCTAAACCCGCTTGGCTCTCGGCACCAGAAACCAGAAAAGCCAACCGGTGCGCGGGAGCGCGCATCGGTTGGCTTTTGCAGTTGCGGTACTGGGTTTACCAGTCTTCTTCGTCGTCGGCCTCAGAAGTACCCAACTCGGGTTCCTGCTCTTGGTCGAAGTTGTACCAAGCTTCGGTGAAGCCAACCATCTCATCCAGTGCTTCTTGCTGATCTTCGTCGAGGGCTTCCAGCGCCTCGGCATTGTTCAGGATCGCGCTGACTGCCAGAAAAGGGTGGCGTTCAAAGTAGTCCAGTGGAGTAGCTTCGCGTGTGAAGGTCAGGTTTTCACTTTGCGCAAAGAGTTCAATGTACTGCGCAACGGCAGCCGGCATACGGGTGAGGCTAATACCGGAAAGGGACTCGTTGTAGATTTCGGCAGTGGCATCAGCCCACTGCTCAATGAGCTCTTCGCTCATTTGTGCCATCAGATTCTCCGCCTTGGTGCGTAGGTTTGGGAATGCTCACATCTTGGGTAAGAATTCAGCTTAAACCTTCAGGCCGAGCATGCCAAGACGATCAGGGTGTGATTTATCCTTGGTCGGCCTACCGCGGTCGGCGCATGGCGAACCGCCATGCGCCGACGGCAGTAGGCCGCAGAAAGCCTTAGTAGGCTCTCACTCCTTGCTCAACGATCAAGTGGATCAGGGCAAAGGTCTTGTCATTGTCGATTGCGGCAAGAGCCGCATCCACGGCGGCAGGAACGTCAGCGTCATTCTCCACGCGCACTCCGTAGCCACCGAAAGACTGAGCCATCAAAGCGAAGTCCGGGTTTTTCAGCTGGGTACCGGAAACCCGGTTCGGGTAGTGGCGTTCCTGGTGGGTTCGGATGGTGCCGTACTGCTGGTTGTCCATGACAACCACCAGCGGGGTGGCCCCATACTGGGCCGCGGTAGCTAGCTCTTGGCCATTCATCATGAACTCACCGTCACCGGCAATACTGACCACTCGGCGCTGCGGGTAGGACAGTGACGCGGCCACCGCCGAAGGGATGGAGTACCCCATTGAGCCGTTACGTGCCGAAAGCATTGAGGCGTAGCCATTAGTTGGGAAATAGCGGTGCGCCCAGTTGGTATGTTCGCCGGCGCCGAAGGTGACCATGGCATCTTCGGGAAGGGCGTTAACCAGATTTGCCATCAAGGTATCCATCTTTGCCTGGCCTGCTGCAGGGGCCGCTGGAGGCAGCTGGGCAAATTTTTCCTGTTCGCCGCGCATGCGTCCGGTCCATTCACGCCATGAATCTTTCACCGGCAGATCCATCAGCAACAGGTCACGAACGAAGACGTCAGGTTTGGCCACAATCTGATGAGAGACCGGACCGGAACGGCCCCGTAGCGATGGGTCGATAGTAACCAGGAAGTTCTTCTTGTCCCAATTTTGACGGACATTAAATCCATCGGTGATCACATCTCCCGGCACGGTACCGACGAAGATCAACAGGTCCGTTTCTTCCAGCAGGTCGTAGGTTGGCTTGGGCCGGCCATATCCAATGGGCCCAACATAGGACGGGGAGTTAAACGGTACGGTGCCTTCACAACGCCATTCGGCCGCCGCCGGCAGATCATGCTCTTCGAGCCAACGGGTGAAGTCTGCGGCACCTTCGTGGGTCCAGTCATTACCGCCGAAGATAAACAGTGGCTTATCCGCTTCCTGAAGGGCGCCATGCAGTGCCTTCCAGTCGGTGACGGTCATGCCTCCGGTGGCCACCGGGATTTCCGGGTGCACTGTCGCGGAAACCTCGCGGGTGATGATGTCTTCGGGCAGACCGACAACTACCGGACCGGGGCGGCCGGACATGGCAGCGAACATCGCTTCGGCGACGACTTCGGAGGCCCTATCAGGATGGTCCAAGACCATCACTCGCTTGGCACCGGTGCCGAACCAGGCCTTTGGATCAAATTCTTGGAAGGCTTCCTTGCCGCGGTGCTCGAAGGGGATCAGACCTACGAACAGCACCAAAGGAGTGGAGTCCTGCCATGCGGTGTGCAATCCTACGTGGGCATTGGCGGCGCCCGGACCACGAGTGACCATAGCGATGCCCGGACGCTGGTGCATTTTCCCGTCGGCTTCTGCCATGTAGGTGGCTCCACCTTCGTGGCGGCAAACAACTGTGTCAATAGTCGAATTATGCAAGCCGTCAAGCACGTCCAGGTAGCTTTCCCCGGGGACAACGTAGGCGCGCTCCACACCATGGGCTACAAGGGTGTCAACAATGACGTGTCCGGCCGACTTCTTTGTCGACGGCTGACCATTTTCACTCATCTTTTTGGCGTCTTTCTATCGAATAAAAGTCTTGGCTCGCAGATACGAAAAAAGGTGCCACAAGGCACCAGATGCAACGTTGCGTCGTCGTGAAACAGTACTAGAGGCCGGTAAGCATTGCACGTAGTTACGCATTTACTACGTAAATGTGACACCTTGCTTAGAGTTACTGCATATCGTAAGGCAATTTGTCCATGAATTTCATACATGCAAGTCAGTGTGTTGCATCACAGACAAAATTACGGTCCACCCTAGTGCGAAGCGGTCCGCGTCGCGGTCGAAGCTACGGCGCACCAAGCCCCTTCATGAACACGGCAATAGGCGTTACGTGTTTGACGACACATCTGCCCAACTAATAGCCTATTGAACAACTAAAGTTTCCCCTCGGTAATCTCCGGCTTTCCGACCTCATAGAACACGAGCCCAATACATGGAATACATCAACGGTGCAATCGTTGCAGCGTACCTAGCGGCCATGCTGCTCTTCGGATGGTGGGGCAAGTCCCGCGCCAAGAACAGCAGTGACTACCTCGTCGCCGGACGCCGACTCGGCCCGTTCCTCTACACGGGCACCATGGCGGCAGTAGTATTGGGCGGCGCGTCGACAGTGGGCGGCGTAGGCCTAGGCTACAAATGGGGCATCTCAGGCATGTGGCTAGTCGTTGCCATCGGGGCCGGAGTAATCTTATTGTCTCTGGCCTTTGCCCCTACTTTGCAACGCCTCAAGGTCTTCACCGTTTCGCAAATGCTCACGCTGCGCTATGGCAGCAAGTCGGCCACCAACTCTTCGGGCATTGTCATGCTCGCTTACACCTTGATGCTCTGCGCGACATCAACCAGCGCGTATGCGACGATTTTTGTGGTTCTCTTCGGCTGGGAGAAGTGGCTGGCCATCGCTATTGGCGGCGCCATTGTGGTGGTTTATTCCACCATCGGCGGCATGTGGTCCATTACCCTGGCTGATCAGGTGCAGTTCGTTATTAAAACGGTAGGCATCTTCTGCCTGATGCTGCCTTTCGCATTAAACGCCGCAGGTGGCATGGACGGCATCCGTGAGCGCGTTGATGCGGAATTCTTCAGCTTCACCGGCATCGGAATGCAATCCATCATCACGTACTTTGTCGTTTACACGCTGGGCCTACTGATCGGTCAGGATATCTGGCAGCGCGTATTCACCGCGAAGAGCCCCAAGGTAGCCCGCTAGGGCGGAACTACCGCCGGGATCTACTGCATCATCTATGGTGCTGCGGGAGCAGTAATCGGTATGGCCGCTAAGGTCGCGCTGCCAGGCATTATCGGGGCCGATACGAATAAGGACGTCGTCTACGCTGAGGTTGCCACCGAGCTGCTTCCCGTAGCCGTCGGCGGCTTAGTGATGGCTGCGGCAGTGGCCGCGATGATGTCCACCGCCTCAGGAGCTTTGATCGCTGCGGCCACGGTGGCCCGCACCGATGTCTCTCCATTTGTGGCCAGCTGGTTTGGCAAGTCCATCAGCGTCAATTCCGATGAGAACCCAGAACATGATGTGCGGGCGAACCGCATCTGGGTACTGGTACTTGGAATCGTGACCGTATCTCTGGCAATCCTTGTTGATGATGTGGTTGCCGCACTCACGATCGCCTACGACATCTTGGTCGGCGGCCTGCTAGTGGCCATCATTGGTGGATTGCTGTGGAAACGTGGAAATGGCATTGGCGCTGCAGCCTCAATGGCCGCCGGCACACTGGTCACACTGGGCACCATGATCATTCTAGAGATCCAGGCCGAACAAAAGTTCGACGGCGTATACGCCAACGAACCAATTTATTTTGGGCTCATCGCCTCCGCTGTCACCTTCACCGTCATTTCATTGCTCACCAGGCCTACCCCCGTGCAGGTCATTGAACATTGGAATCAACGTGTCGCAGGTACCGCAGCAGTTGAAGGTGTCGACACAGGCGTCAAGTAACAACTACTCTCGGCTTACCACTGGCGAGACAATGCAGGCCCGGCGGAATTTTCCGCCGGGCCTGCATTGCTCTTCCCAGAAATTCTCCGGGACTAATGCGTTAGTCGTTGATCAGATCATGGCGCACAATGGTCTGATCGCGGTCCGGGCCTACGCCAATGGCAGAGATCCGAGTGCCGCTGATCTTCTCGAGGGCCAGAATGTAGTTACGCGCATTTTCTGGCAAATCTTCCATGGTCCGCGCCGTGGAGATATCCTCGGTCCAGCCTGGGAAGTACTCGAAGATCGGCTTCGCGTGGTGGAACTCGGTCTGCGTCATCGGCATTTCGTCGTGACGCACACCGTCAACGTCGTAGGCCACGCACACTGGGATCTGCTCAATGTTGGTCAGCACATCCAGCTTGGTGACGAAATAATCGGTGAAGCCGTTTACGCGCGACGCGTGACGCGCCAGTACCGCGTCGTACCAACCACAACGGCGTGGGCGTCCGGTGTTAACACCGAATTCTCCGCCGGTGGTCTGCAGGTAGATACCCATGTCGTCGAACAGTTCGGTAGGGAAAGGCCCAGCACCCACACGGGTGGTGTAAGCCTTGATGATACCGATCGAACGGCTGATCCTGGTCGGGCCAATGCCCGAACCGACCGAGGCGCCACCGGCGGTGGGGTTCGAGGAAGTCACGAACGGGTAAGTACCGTGGTCCACGTCCAGGAAAGTTGCTTGGCCGCCCTCCATGAGAACCACCTTGCCCGCATCCAGGGCGTTGTTCAGTTCGAAGGTGGAATCGATCATCAACGGGCGCAACCGGTCCGCATAGGACAGGAAGTACTGCACAATGTCCTCGACGATCACGGTGCGGCGGTTGTAGATCTTCACCAGCAGTTCGTTCTTCTGGCGCAGCGCACCTTCAACCTTCTGGCGCAGGATCGACTCATCAAAGACGTCCTGCACGCGGATGCCCAAGCGGCCCACCTTATCCATGTAGGCCGGGCCGATGCCGCGTCCGGTGGTGCCAATGGCACGCTTACCCAAGAAACGTTCGGTGACCTTGTCCATGGTCTGGTGGTACGGAGCGACCAGNTGAGCGTTNGCCGAGACGCGTAGCTTCGAGGTGTCGGCGCCGCGGGCTTCCAACCCTTCGATTTCTTCGAANAGGGCCTCAAGGTTCACCACACAACCGTTACCGATAATCGGAATGGCGTTAGGCGACAGAATGCCGGCCGGAAGGAGCTTTAGCTCGTACTTCTCACCGCCGACAACCACGGTGTGCCCGGCGTTGTTACCGCCGTTTGGCTTGACTACATAGTCGACCTGCCCACCGAGTAGATCGGTAGCCTTGCCTTTACCTTCATCGCCCCACTGGGCTCCGACGATCACGATTGCTGGCATGGGATCCTCCCCCTTGCATAAAGCAGCGGTTGCGGCGTTCTTTACGCCGTCCCGGCACGGTGCCGGGCAAAAAATATGCCCCTGTACTTCTCACTTGACCCAAAGGGCGCAATGTAAGAGTTAGGGGCTCTTACGACCAAAGTTTACCGAAACGATTAGTGAATCTCGAGCTCAGATGACGGTTGTCGGTGTTATTCATAGATATCGGCTGTTTTCTCGCGCAGACTTGACTCTGACACAGTGTGAGGGCGGAGAACTAAAGCATGTTATCCATCGGGGCGTTTGCACAGATTGGCCAGGTAACCCACCGCATGTTGCGGCATTGGGACACCGCCGGTCTGCTCATAGCCGCCCATGTAGACCCGTTCAGCGGCTACCGTTCCTATGACCCGTCGCAACTTCAGCGTTTGCATCGAATTGTTGCCTTGCGCGAGTTGGGTTTTGGGCTGGAGGAAATTTCCCTGATCCTGGATCAGGGAGCTACCGCGCAGAAGATTGCAGAGCTATTGCAGATTCGTCATGCGCAGGTTGAATCCGAGCATCGCTTGGCCACCCAGCGGCTGCTCGACGTGGAACGGCGTCTACGCCTGATCTCTAAGGAGAAACTCATGTCGCACATTGAAATCATCCACAAATCACTGCCCGCGGTGCGCCTGCTTGCCGGACGCTTCGCGGTAGCTGAGCAACCTGAAATCGCTGGACGCATCGGTCCGCTTTTCGGCCAGATTGCTGCCGCTTTGGACGGCCAAGAATTTGCCGCCCCTATAGCCCAGTACTCCGGCACGGAAAACGGTGTGGAAGTTATTGCGGGTTTTACTACGGATGCCGAAGCCTGCGGAGGTTTCGAGAGTGTCGAATTGCCGGCGGTTTCCGAAGCAATCTGCGGGATGCACATAGGAGCAATGGACACCATCCATGAAAGCTGGCAGGCAGTGCATGAAGAGGTCCTAGCCCGTGGGCTTGTTCCTTCCGGACCATGCCGCGAACTTTATGTGCGCTCCGAATCCGCAGACCAATCCGATTGGGTGACCGAACTGCAGCAACCGGTCAGCGCAGCTTAGCTCACCAGCTGGTGCGGTGATTCCAGTAAATCACCCACCACGCTGTGTGCGGCGCCGATCAGCGCGCCGGTCTGCCCCAGCGGGGAAAACCTCAGCTGCGCTTGCCCGGCGATGCTTGGGGCATGGGTTGTGAGGCTATGCGCCGTAGCCGGCAGCAGCCACTGCTCTAGGGCGGCAAAGTGTCCGCCAAAAACCACGGTGGATACGTTGAATAGGCGCATCGCCGACGCCACGGCAACACCCAGTGACTTACCAGCGTCTGCCACGGCAATACTGGCCGCTTCTTGCCCGGATTCCAACGCTTGGTAAAGGCGCTCAATCCGCTGCTGACGCGAGGCACCGCGAGCAGCCACACCAAGGTTTGCCGCGGTCAGGATGGCTTCCTGCCCGGCAACTGTTTCTAGACATCCGCGTCCACCGCAGCTGCACGGTTTGCCTTCGGGCTGGACCACCACATGTCCCAGCTCGCCGGCATGCCCCCGCGGACCGGCAAAGAGTTCGGCATCGATAATCAGACCGCCGCCAATACCGACCTCGCCGGAGACGAAGAGAAAGTCGCGTTCGTCCGTTCCCATGAGCTGTTGCTGGGCCAGCGCCGAGGCGTTTGCTTCGTTAAAGAGGCGGAAGCGGATCTTCGTTTCGCTCAGTAGTTTTCGCACATCCAAGGCTTGAGTTTCCCAGCCGAGGTTTGGCGCCTGCAGCACCGTGTAGCTTTTCTCATCGACCAGACCTGGCACTGCGAGTCCGCCGCCAAGAATCTTCAGATCTTGGGCCTCGGCGGCCTGCTGCATTTGACTGCTTAGCTCGCTCAGAGCATCGATGACTTGTTCAGCGCTAACCCCACGATTCAGGCGCGGAACAATCTGGTGAGTTAGCAGTTTTCCCGATAAATCCACGAGCCCGGCGGAGATGTAGTCGACGTTGATTTCCATGCCGATCACGCAGCGTGCGGGGTTTAATATCAGGCCTACCGAGGGCCGTCCGCGTTCCCCGTCTCGGTGCACCCCAATTTCAATCACCAATCCGCTTTCCAGCAGGTCGGCGACCAAGCTGGAGACCGAGGCCTTGGTGAGTTTACTGCGCATAGCAATGTCCGCACGAGAAAGCCGATGCTCGCTGTGGGCACCGGCAATGACTGCTAACACTCTTGCCAGATTTGCCTTGCGCACATCCCCCACATTTCCGGGCGCATCCAAAGGTGCAGGCTGGACTTCAGCCGTTGTTTTGCGCATGCCTGCTCCTTAGAAAATCCTGGCCGGCTTGTTGCCGTTTCCTATTGACTCTAACTCATCGCCAACCATATAGTTCAGGTTATAAACTAAATAATGAAAGCCACACTCTCTCGATCCAAGGATGCATCCCATGACTCTCCAGCCAACCGCCGCCGACCGCTTCACTTTTGGTCTGTGGACCGTGGGATGGACCGGCGCCGACCCATTCGGCGTCGCCACCCGCAAGAACCTGGATCCAATCGAAGCCGTACACAGGCTCGCCGAATTCGGCGCCTACGGCGTCACCTTCCACGACAATGACCTGATTCCTTTTGACGCTACCGCTTCCCAGCGCGAGCAAATCTTGACCGACTTCCGCGCAGCACTGAAGGAAACCGGCCTGAAGGTCCCGATGGTGACCACCAACCTGTTCAGCCACCCGGTATTCAAGGACGGTGGCTTCACCTCCAATGACCGCTCGATCCGCCGTTTCGCACTGGCCAAGGTACTGCACAACATTGATTTGGCTGCCGAGATGGGCGCCGAGACCTTTGTCATGTGGGGCGGCCGTGAAGGCTCCGAGTACGACGGTTCCAAGGACCTGGCTGCGGCACTGGATCGGATGCGCGAAGGCGTAGACACCACCGCTGGCTACATCAAGGAAAAGGGCTACAACATGCGCCTGGCCTTGGAACCAAAGCCAAACGAACCACGCGGCGACATCTTCCTGCCCACCGTCGGCCACGGCCTGGCCTTCATTGAGAAGCTGGAACACGGCGACATCGTGGGGCTCAACCCGGAGACCGGCCACGAGCAGATGGCTGGCCTGAATTTCACCCACGGCATCGCTCAGGCACTCTGGGCAGGCAAACTGTTCCACATCGACCTTAACGGCCAGCGCGGCATCAAGTACGACCAGGATCTGGTCTTCGGCCACGGCGACCTAACCAGCGCATTCTTCACCGTTGATCTGCTGGAAAACGGCTTCCCAACCGGTGGCCCGAAGTACGATGGTCCACGTCACTTCGACTACAAGCCATCACGCACCGACGGTTACGACGGCGTGTGGGACTCGGCGAAGGCCAATATGTCCATGTACCTGATGCTCAAGGAACGTACCCAGGCCTTCCGTGCAGACCCGGAGGTTCAGGAAGCTATGAAGCTCTCCGGCGTCTTCGAGTTGGGCGAGAGCACCTTGAACGCTGGCGAAACCGCAGCGCAGCTGATGAGCGACGCGGCAAGCTTCGCTGACTTCGACGCCGATGCGGCGGCGCAGCGCAACTTCGCATTTATTCGCCTGAACCAGCTGGCTATCGAGCACCTGCTGGGCGCCCGCTAAACCACTGACTCCACCCACCGCAGAAAGCAGCCCGAACTATGACGCTCGTTGCCGGCATCGACTCGTCCACCCAATCATGCAAGGTGGTCATTCGCGACGCCGCAACGGGCGCTCTAGTCCGCTCCGGACGCGCTGCGCACCCCGAGGGCACCGAAATTGACCCGGAGTTCTGGTTCAGTGCACTGCAGGAAGCGATCGCCCAGGCCGGCGGCCTGGACGACGTGGAAGCGGTCTCGGTGGGTGGGCAACAGCATGGCATGGTGGTACTCGATGAGTCTGCCAGCGTGATCCGCCCGGCACTGCTGTGGAATGACACCCGCAGCGCGCAGGCGGCCCTTGACATCATTAACGACGCGGGTCACGGTGATATGGAAGCGGGCGCCAAATACTGGGCGCAGCGCACCGGCACCCTCCCGGTTTCCTCCATCACGCTGACCAAGCTGCGCTGGCTGAAAGATCACGAACCAGAAAATGCAGCGAAGGTCGCCGCCGTCTGCCTGCCCCATGATTGGTTGTCCTGGCGCCTGGCCGGTTACGGCCCAGGCAGCGGAGTCGAATCTCTGGCCGCCCTGCGCACCGACCGTTCCGATGCCTCGGGCACCGGGTATTACCGTGCCTCCGAAAACGCTTATGACCTTGAAGCACTGGAGCAGCATCTGGGCCACGCCCCCATCCTGCCTGCCGTCGTAGGACCATTGGATTCCATCGGCCGCACCGACACCGGCGCCCATATCGGCCCGGGCGCCGGCGATAACGCCGCCGCCGGATTGGGCGTAGGGGCCACACTAGGAGACGTAGTCATCTCGCTGGGCACCTCCGGTACGGTGTTCGCCGTGACCGACGCTCCGCCGGCAGATGCCTCCGGTCTGGTGGCCGGCTTCGCCGATGCCACCGGCCACTATCTGCCCTTGGTATGTACGCTCAACGCCACCCGCATCTTCGACGCCACGGCCAAGCTCTTGCAGATAACGATCGAAGAGGTCAACGACCTCGCCTTGGCCGCCAGCCCCGGCTCGGACGGGCTCACCTTGCTGCCGTACTTTGACGGCGAGCGCACCCCCAACCTGCCAGAGGCCACAGGTTCCTTGCATGGAATCACCCGCGGCAATTACACTCCGGAAAACTTGGCCCGCAGCGCCGTGGAGGCTGTGATCTGCTCACTGGCCGACGGCCTGCATGCCTTGGAAGCCCAGGGGGTGCGCGCACAGCGCATCATCCTGATCGGTGGTGGCGCACAGTCCCGAGCCGTGCAGCAGATCGCTTCACAAATCTTAGGACTACCCATCATGGTGCCGACCCCGGGCGAATATGTGGCAGATGGAGCTGCCCGCCAAGCAGCCGGCGTACTGGCCGGAGAATTCCCGAAGTGGAGCCAGGACACCATCCAGGTGCCGGTATTAGAACCAACCCCGCAGGTACTTGAACGCTATCGTGCACTGGTTTCCAGCCAGTGGCTGAAAAGTAGGGACCGGCCGTGAAACTGCGTGAACAGGAACTGAACTGGGCCGGAAATCTTGCCTACCGGGCCAAAGAACTGCTCTACCCCACCAGCCTTGAACAGTTGCGGGACCTCGTGCGTGCAGCAAAATCCGTGAAGATTTTGGGCTCGCGTCATTCATTCAATGACATCGCCGATACCGGCGAACTGATGATCTCTCTGGCCCGGATGCCAGCAGAGATAACAATTGATCCGCAGACAATGTCCGTGCGGGTCAGTGCCGGGATCACCTATGGCGCGCTAGCCGACGTGTTGCAGGAAGCCGGTTTTGCCCTGCACAATCTCGCTTCACTGCCACATATCTCGGTGGCTGGCGCGGTATCTACCGGCACTCACGGTTCCGGAGAAACTCATGGCAACCTCGCCACCGCTGTCAGTGCAGTAGAGCTGGTACTGGCCGATGGTTCGCTGATGAGCGTGCAGCGTGGCGACGAAGATTTCCACGGCGTAGTTGTCGGCTTAGGTGCACTAGGCGTATTGACCCACCTCACCTTGGATATCCTGCCAAGCTTTGAAGTGCGCCAGACCGTCTTTGAGGATTTGTCATGGAACAAGGTGCTCAAAGACTTCGCTGCCGTCCAAGCCTCCGCCTACAGCGTCAGCCTGTTCACCGATTGGAGTGGCGACCAGGTAGGACAGGCCTGGCTCAAACGCCGCGTGGGCGACGCACTGGTTGACGATATTGATCAAGGCAAATTCGATGGCCAACCAGCAATTGCCGCAGTGCATCCACTGCCCGGAGCCGACGGCACGATCTGCAGCGTTCAGTTAGGTGAGACAGGGCCTTGGTCAGACCGACTAGCCCATTTCCGCATGGATTTCATGCCCAGTGCCGGTGATGAACTACAGAGCGAATACCTGGTTCCGCGCGAACACGCGGTGGCAGCCATTCAAGCAATTCGTAAGCTCTCACCGGTGATCACTCCCCTGCTGCTGATCTCCGAGGTGCGTGCCATTGCCTCCGACGAGCTATGGCTCAGTGGAAACTACGACCGTGATGGCATTGCCCTGCACTTTACCTGGAAGCCGCTGCAGGAAGCTGTCCAAATGATCCTTCCGCAGCTCGAAAAAGCCTTGGCGCCGTATGACGCACGACCGCACTGGGGCAAGCTCTTTGCTTCCCAGGCTTCCGAGCTCAGAAGCCTGTACCCGAAGTTTGATCACTTCATTGCGCTGACTAACCGGCTAGATCCTGCGGGCAAGTTCCGCAACGACTACCTGCGCCGTACGGTGTTCGGAGACTAAGCGAACGCGTGAGTTATCCAGCTCCTGGCAGTGGATCATACGGCTCCGGGCAGGCTCACCGGATTTGCTTAGATCCATCCACGCTCTTCGGCGAGCAGCACCGCTTGCTGGCGGGTCGCGACGTTCAACTTCGCGAGAATTGCGGAGATGTAATTACGTACAGTTCCGGCAGCCAGGTTGAGAGTCCGAGCGATCTGGACCGTGGATTCGCCACGTCGACCGGCACGCAGCACATCCAGTTCCCGCTCGGTCAGCGGGCTCCGCTCGTCGCTTAGCGCATCGGCAGCAATCTCGGGGTCAATGTACCGTGCCCCCGCCGCGACCCGGCGGATGACCTCGGCTACCTCGTTGGCACTGCGAGACTTCGGCAAAAACCCTGAGACTCCAGATGCCAGTGCCCTGCGCAGTACACCGGGGCGGGCATGTCTGGTCACCACAACACAGCGTGTGGCGCTCCCCGTACTACGCAGCCGATCTGCCACCTGAACACCGTCAAGTTCTGGCATCTCCAAATCGAGCAAGCAGATATCGGGCTGAAGTTTTTCTGCCATGATGACGGCCTGCGCACCGTCGGCGCATTCTGCTACTACTTCGATGTCATCTTCTAAACGCAGCAGTGCGGCCAGCGCCGAACGAATCATTGCCTCATCATCTGCAATCAATACTCGGATCATTACCGTTCTTTCTTGATGCTCGTCGCTGGCACCCGCACCACAATCGAAAACTCATGTTTTCCACGGTGAACCTCAACAGAGCCGTCGGCTTCCGCCGCACGGCGAATGATCCCGTGTATCCCGGATCCATCAGCGCTGTGCGCATTCTCTGCCGCATGGTCGTTAGTAATCTCGTAGCTCCACTGGTCACCGTCGCGCTTTAATGACAGGTGCGCGCGCATGCCAGCACCGTGGCGCAGGACGTTTGTTGTTGTCTCACGAATGATCGGCCCGAGAATGGTGGCGGGCGCCAGATTCACCTCGCCTGACACCGTGGCATTAACCGAGATCCCAGCCGCCCGGAGAATATCAACGGCGTTATCTAACTCATCGCGAAGCGGCACACCGCGAAAGCGCATGGCCAGATCGCGTGTGCCTTGTTGAGCCGCGGCGACACTGGATCTGGCTAACCGCAGTTGTTCCAGCGCCGCCTTCGGATCGCGTGTTAATAGACGCTCGGAGAGTTCAAGCTGCAATGCGATCACTTGCAGATGATGGCCTTGCAGGTCATGGACATCAGTCGCAACGCGCAATCGCTCCTGGGTGGCCCCTAACCGTGATTCTGCCGCCCGGGCACGATCCAGCGTGGCAAGCACATCCCACCACCACAGCGAGCTGACGGTGATGGCCGGCAATAAAATGGTCATAAAGCCCAGTGCCCACCAGCCTTCTGCGACCTCTCCGCCGGCAGAAGTCATGGAACGCAGATCAATGAACCACAGGCCACCGAGCAACATAAGAGCGGCCATGACTAACCGCATGCGTACGCCGCGAGGCCAGTTGAGCAACATCAGCGATTGCACAATCGGCAACACCGCCATCACCCAGAGCCCGCTGGTCAGGCCTGCTATGAATGCAAATGCCGTGCTGATGCACAGCGGAAGCAGGATGCTGCGCCATTGCGCTGTCACTCCCGCTGTCTCGTCTCGACGCCGGTACAGCACCAGTAAGGGCACCGTGGCCAGGCACCATGCCAGCCCACCGACCGCCATGGTGACCACGGAGGCGGGACTCTTGCCCAGGTTGGTCTGCGCGCCGATCCATAGGAGCAGGATCATTAGCTGAAATATCAGCAAGGCGGCCACCGTATACCACCAAGTAGCGGTAATTCCCGTGCTCAGCCTGCGCGAACCGATGGATCCGGGCCCGAAGTTCTCAGTCGGATCGGCAGGTGGAGAAGCACTCATTTATTCAGTATACGGGGATGACAAATGTCATGGCCTAAACATGCAAAGCTCCCTGTCACTAGTGACATTTAGGCACTTACTCAAGCGCTCTAAGTGCGATGAAATTGAATTACACCGACATCCGGTGATTCACGACAGGAGCAATCATGAACCTCATCGAATCCTTCCAGAATCTCATCTCGCAGGTCCCCGAGATCGTGCAGCCGTTGGTCGTGGCCCTAGCCGGCGCGGTCCCCTTCGTTGAAGGTGAGGGAGCTGCAGCCATCGGCATTCTTGGCGGTATCAATCCGCTGGTTGCCGCCATCGCCGCCATCATCGGCAACTTCATCTGTGTAGCGCTGTTGGTGTTGCTGGGCTCCGGCGCTCACACGGCACTGTCCAACCGCAAGCGAGCAAAGAACCTCGTCGGAGCACACGGTGCGGACCGCACCGATGCTCAGCAGCTGAACGAAAATATTGAACAGGTGGTCACCGAGGAAAGTGAACGCAAGGCCAACCGCCGAATCAAATTCCAGCGCGCATTTGACCGCTACGGAGTTCCAGGTGTGAGCCTGCTCGGCCCACTGCTGCTGCCAACTCACTTCACCGCCACCATGCTCGCCGCCATCGGCATCAACAAGACACGAATTCTCATTTGGCAGGCAGCAGCCATCATCAGCTGGACCACCGCGCTGTCCATCTTCATTGCCAGCGTTGTCAATGTCGCAGCCTAGCGCAACACGGACAAATACTACGCAGACTTTCCCGGCTAGATCAGTACACGCAGGCAGTCAGTGCTGCTACGTCTAGACTAGAAACCATGGCATTAACTCAGCTGACCGTCGTGGATACCGCGGTCGATATCCTGCAGCAGTTCGGGTTAGCTGACCTGTCCATGCGCCGCCTGGCCAAGGAACTCGAGGTACAGGTTGGGGCACTGTACTGGCATGTGAAAAACAAGCAGGAGCTGTTGGCGGCCGTGGCGGCCAAGCTGTTGAACACCGAGCAGCTGCGTGTCATCCCGGAAAATTTTGCCACACCCGCAGACGCGGTTTTGCAGCTATGCCGCAAGCTGTATCTGGCGCTGCTTCCCATCCAGGACAGCCCGGAGGTGATCGAGGTAGCCAGTGCGCTGCAGGTTGAGCAACTCAACCCAGTACTGCAGCTGCGCGAGCTGCTTCACTTAGCTGGTTTGTCCGCGGAAGAGTCCCGTTTTGGCCAGCAACTGCTGCTCAACCACATTCTAGGTTCGGTGGCCTACCGGCAGAACCTCGTGCAGTTGGACGTTGATGCGCCTCAAAGCGATGGTTTTGATTGGGGACTGCAGCGAGCAGTCTCCGGGCTCTTCTCCCGGACCTAATCCCGCGGGCACCTGCTAGCTAAGCTGCCCGCCGGAGGCATCCAGATAGCACGAGGCACAAAGCGACTCGTACCAGACATCTTCGCCATCAATGGCTACCTGGTCGCCGTCAAAAACAACCTGGTCCCCCACCCGGCGTGTGTTAAACATTGCTTTACGCCCGCAGCGGCAAATGGTTTTCAGCTCTTCCAAGGAGTGCGCAAGCTCCATTAATCGCGCGGAGCCCGGGAAAGCATGGGTTCTGAAGTCGGTTCGGATTCCGTAGGCGAGAACCGGAACGTTGTCGAGCACGGCAATTCGCAGCAAGTCATCAACCTGCTCTTGGGTCAAGAACTGGGCCTCGTCGACAAGCAGACACGCGACTGGGGGTGAATCAACGTGAGTGAGGAGTGCTTCGGGATCCTCGCCGGAAGCTATCGCAGCGAACTGCTGACGCACATTACCTTGCGGGCTGATCACGAAGTCGACCTCGCGTTCAAGCCCTAAACGGGAAACTATCGAGGCTTCACCCTTAGTGTCGACGCCAGGTTTGGCCAATAAGATCCGCTGGCCACGTTCCTCATAGTTAAAGGCAGCCTGCAGTAAGCTCGTTGATTTGCCCGAGTTCATTGCCCCATACCGGAAATACAGTTTGGCCACCATTGCTCCTCGACTGTTGCTGTGCCTGCTATCTGGCAGGCCCTTTACGATCTTAGTGCCCGCAGCAGAGTTCTCCAGTGAACTAGCTCCGCGGGCCTCGGTTTGCTCTCGTCAGGCCGGAAGTTGCTTCTTGCCGGCAAAGACCAGCTTGTAGAGCACCGACATGACGATGATAAACGGCACACCGAAGATCAACGTGTACTTAAATTCCGGAACGAAGAACGAGGTCACCAGCAGTCCGGCCAGTAATACCGCACCGAATAGTGAGGCCGCCGGGTATCCGGGCAGCTGGTACTCCAAGACAACCTGCTGTCTGCGCACCTTGCGGCGGAAGGCCACGTGGGTCACCAAGATCATGAACCAGGTAGCCAAGGCTCCAAAGGTAGCCAGTGACATCATGATGCCAAATCCACCTTCTGGAACCATGGCGTAGACCAGGGCAGCCACGGCAATGCCGCCGGCAGACATCCACACCGCGTGGATCGGGGCACCGTTACTGCTGGTTTTGTGGGCGAGACGTGGTGCATGACCGGAGTCCGCCAATGAGTGCAACATGCGAGTCGCGGCATAGAGCTGGGCATTCATCGCCGACAACGCGGCAATGATCAGCACGAAGTTCAGGACCGAGTCGGCAAAGGGAATACCAACCTGGGACATTACGGTGACAAACGGAGAACCACCGGAAATGAGTTCACTGGTGGGCGCCACCGCGAGGATCAACGCCATGGTGAATACGTAGAAGAGCAGCAGGCGCAGGAAGGAAACTTTGAAGGCCTTGCGCACCGCAATTTTTGGGTTGCGGGCCTCGGCCGCGGCAATCGAGATGGCTTCGATGCCCATGTAGGAAAAGATTGCCACAATCACCGCACTCCACATACCGGAGAGCCCATTGGCGAAGAATCCACCCTCGGCGGTGTAGTTCTGGAAACCGAACTGGTCATTGGAATCATGGAATACCAGCCACAGGGCAATGATGATGAAGGCGACCACGGCGAAGACCTTGATCGCGGAGAACCAGTATTCGGTGGTGCCGAAGGTTTTCACGCTGGAGAAGTTCACGGCAAGCAGCACCACGGAGAAGAGGATCACCCAGAGCAGTCCGGGAATTTCGGGGAACCAGTACTGCATGTATTCGCCCACGGCGCTGACCTCGGTACCCACTGCGAAGATTAGCGCGGACCAGTAAAGGTATTTGGTTAGGTATCCGGCGAACCGTCCCAGGTAGCGTTCGGCGTACACGCCGAACGAACCAGCCACCGGCTGCTTGACCGTCATTTCGGCGAGAGCCCCCATAACCAGCAGTGCCACAACGCCACCAATCAGGTAGCTGATGATCACCGATGGGCCTGCCATTGAGATGGCCAGTTTGCTGCCGGCAAACAGTCCCGTGCCGATCGCGCTGCCCAGCGCGATCATCGACATCTGGGCCGGTGTTAATGACTTCTTCAGACCCGAGCCGGATTCAGTGACGTGTACCGGTTGCTTGCCCAACGATGCTCCCTTAGACCTATGCGAACAGCGCGACATCGATGGATGCCACGCTGTTCTTAAGGGTACTCTGGCGTAAATTCGCTGGACTCTCGGGTCACGGGCCTGTTGATCAGTGAATTTTGCGCTATGTCACGGCATTTCGTACGGCAAACTCCTCGCGCTGCCAAGCCCCGGTGTGCAGAACTTCACGCAGGATCTCTACTGCATCCCAGATTTCGGTGCGGCTCAGGTACAGCGGTGTAATCCCAAAACGCAATACCTCAGGTTCTCGATAGTCACCGATGGCCCCTCGGGAAATGAGCGCAGCGATAATTTCATAGCCGTTGGGATGGCTGAAACTGACGTGGCTGCCGCGGCGAGCATGATCCCGCGGGGTGATCAGTTCAAGCCCGTACCCAGCACAGCGGGTTTCAACGAGTTCGATAAACAAGTCCGTCAGTTCTAGCGAGTTCGCTCGGACCTTGTCCATCTGCGCTTCAATACTGATATCTAGACCAACTTCAATCATGGCCATTGAGGTCACCGGCTGGGTACCGCACATGAAACGGCGTACGTCATTGGCCGGTGTATAGCTCTCCGCCATGGCGAATGGTGCTTGATGGGACCACCAGCCGGACAGAGGCTGCCAAAAACGTTCGTGATGGCGAGCGTTGACCCAGATGAATGCCGGGGAGCCGGGGCCGCCGTTGAGGTATTTATAGGTACACCCTACGGCGTAGTCAGCGTTGGCGGTGTTCAGATCAACGGGCACTGCACCGGCAGCATGTGCTAGATCCCAAATTGCCAACCCGCCAGCTTGGTGAACCGCCTCGGTAATCGCAGCCATATCCCACATGGCACCGGTTCGATAGTTCACGTGCGACAGGGATACGAGCGCGGTATCGTCACCTAAGGCTGCAAGCAGCTCTGTTTCGCTATCAACTAGTTTCACTTCGTAGCTGACGCCAGTTTCAGCGCCGACAGAGTTGAGCAGGTCTGCCAGGCCCTCTGCGATGTAAATGTCTGTGGGGAAATTGTCGCGCTCGGTGATCAGCACCCGGCGGTCTGGGCCATCAACCTGCTGAATGCGAAGCGCGGAGGCGAGAGCCTTAAAGAGGTTGAGGCTGGTGGTATCGGTGACCACGGTTTCCCCCGGATTTGCGCCCAGTAGCTGACCCAGTTTGTCGCCTAAACGCGTAGGAAGTTCAAACCAACCGGCATCGTTCCACGAGCGGATAAGGCCTTGACCCCATTGCTGGGTGACGACTTGCGCGGCACGCTCTGCGGCTCCATGCGGTAAAGCCCCGAGCGAGTTTCCATCTAGGTAGATGACGCCTTCGGGGAGTTGAAAGCGCTCACGGAACCGGATCAGCGGATCGTTGGCATCTAGCTGGGCTAGGGAAGCTCGGCTCAGTTCAGTTTGCACGGTTTCTCAGTTCTTCTAGGAATGCTTCTTATCTCCTATCGTAGAATCAGTGACGAAATCCTTCGACTGATTTCGAAGAATAACTAAGAAATGAGAAATATTTTCGTGAAAAGTTCACTTTGGTCGNTCCAGGGCGAAGCGGTACCGCATCCTATTCGCGTCGATGAGACCGATTTAGCGATTCTTNCCGAACTTCGAACCGACGCCCGCATTGCCAATAATGTGCTCGCGGNCAAGATTGGACTAGCGCCTTCGACCTGNTTAGGTCGAGTCAAGGCNTTGCACCGCACCGGGGTCATCCGCGGATACACCACGCTTATCGACGAAAAGCTTCTCGGTGTCACCGTCAATGCCATGATCTCTGTGGTGGTTGCTCCGGCTGCACGTGACCGGCTACTTGCCTCGGCGCGGACGCTGCAAGAGCTCACGGAAGTCAAAGATGTTTTTGTGCTCGGCGGTACACCGGATCTCTTAGTGCGAGTTGCCGCCCGCAGTATTGATGACCTGCGAACCTTCGTGGCGACGCACCTAGGCGCCAACCGAGCTTTTTCGTCCACGCAGACCGCAATCATCTTTGAACATTTGAGCTAAGCTCCCACCGCGACGGGGACTGGTTGCACGCTAACGGCCACCCGATCACCGGGCAAGAACTCTTCAGACGCTTCGTGCTGTACTGCAATTTCGGAATTGGGAGCAGTGATGCGCACTACAGTGCGTCGAAGGGAACCAAGGAATCCTGAAGAAATCACCACACCGTCAAGTGCTGGTCCGGTGTTCTCACCGGCATGGAAAATTCGCAAATGTTCGGGGCGTACAAAGGCGGTGACGGCTTGCCCGACCTCTACATCTCCCATCATGGCAACCGGAAGACTCTGCCCGTGGACCAGCACGTGCTGGTCGTTTTCAATCAGACCCGGTAGCTTGTTTGAAATTCCCACGAAGTTAGCCACAAAGGCGGAGGCGGGGCGGCGGTATATCTCCTGAGGGGTGTCGAATTGCTCAATTCTTCCCTGGTTCATCACCGCCACGCGGTCCGAGATCGCAAGCGCTTCTTCCTGATCGTGGGTGACGAATACCGTGGTGATGCCCAGATCGGTGACGATTGCGCGAATTTGTTCTCGGAGTCGCACCCGCACCTTGGCGTCCAACGCGGACAGCGGTTCGTCCAGCAATAGCGCGCGAGGTCGGGTAACCAGCGCACGGGCTAGAGCCACACGCTGTTGTTGACCTCCAGAAAGCTGAGCGGCAAAGCGATCTTCAAAACCGCTCAGCCCCACAAGCTCCAAAGATTCTGCCACTCGCTGTCGGCGAACGGAGGCCGCAATCTTGCGCATCCGTAAACCAAACTCCACATTCTTCTGCACAGTCATGTGCGGAAATAACGAGTAGGCCTGAAAAACCATCCCAATGTCGCGTTTGTTGACCGGAATTCCCGAAACGTCCTGCCCGTCAATGAGAACACTGCCCGAAGTGACATCTTCAAGACCNGCCAAACAGCGCAAGGCAGTAGTTTTNCCACAACCCGAAGGCCCTAGGAGACAAACTAGTTCTCCGGGTTTCAAGTTCAGGTCTACCGAGTNCAGAACCGTTGTCTGCCCGTAATCCTTGCGAACTTGCAACAGCGCTATGCCACTGGGAGCTGCCGGCGTGGGAGTTGGACTCGGAACAGCGGAACTATGCGACATAAGATTTTTCCTTGGCTGAAGGCGTGCGTACTTTATTGTTCCGGCTTCTGGAACCGGTGCCAGAAACTGCAGAGAGCAACACGAACAAGATGATCAATGACAACAGTGAAACGAGCACGGCGATGAAAGGGTTCGTTTGGGAGATTTGGAGCAACCCTGTCTGGAAGGTCGTCCGGCTAAGCAAGGAAGACACCGTAAATTCGCCCATCACGATCGCAATAGTCAAAAGTGAGGCCGAAAGTAGACCACGGCGTAGCCCAGGAATAAGTACTCTGTTGAACACCGCAAACCAAGGTGCTCCCAAAGACCTTGCCGCCTCGCTTAGTACCCGTGCATCCATTCCCTGCAGATTTGCCATGATCGCCCGATAGGTGAAGGGCAACACCAAAACACCATAGGCAAGAAACAGCGTCCATTCCCCCGAGCCTAAAGTTTTGCCTAACAGTCGGTAAATCGGCGCGAAGCCCACAACTAATGCAATCGCCGGAATGGCGATGGGTAGCACCGTGAGCAGATCAAGGATTCGTTCAAACTTTGGAAAGCGAAGATGCACCCAGATAATAGTTGGGGCAAAAACTACAAGCACTAACCCCAGCGTGAGCCCACTGAGCATCGCTGAATTGCTCAGGCCCTTGGCCAACGCTCGATACTGACGGCTATCGCCGATTTCTCCCAAAGCAAGCCAATGCTCAAAGCTATAACCGCCACCCGGTGAGCGCAGCGTAAATTCGGTCATGGCAAACAGCGGAATCAAAAAGATCAGGGTGACACCCCAGAGGATCACGCGACGCAACCATGGTGGCGGTGGAGTCGCTACACGACTCATTGTTGCCACCTTGCCGCGCGTTTCATCAACGCACTATAAAGCACCATCGCGACCGCCATGACGACGATCATGCCCAAAGCCAGCACACCGGCGGAATTTGCGTTTGAGGCGCCGGTTTCACCAATCAAGGCCGCCCTGATCTGCAATGGCACAATTTGTGCACCCTGGCTGATCAGCGCTGCAGCTGTGGCATACGAGGAAAAAGAATTCGCAAACAAGAGCAACAGGGCGCCCAAGAACGAGGGCGCAAGCACCGGGAAGCCGATGTGCTGCCAGTATTGGAATTTATTAGCACCCAAGGTGGCGCTCGCCTCCACCCATTGCGGACGAAGCCGTTCACTAGCTGGAAGGAAGGTAATGACCATCAAAGGAATCTGGAAGTACAGGTACGGACCTATCAGGCCAGGAAGCTGATATAACCAGACACCGTTGGCATAAATATCAAAGTTCAACGTTTCCTGCATCCACAGGCGAAGAATGCTTTGCGCACCCATGGTCGCAATAAATGCGAACGCAAGCATCACGCCGCCAAACTGAGCCAGTACCGAGGCAGCTGCGTCCACCATCCGGCGAACCGCACTGTCTTGGTTCAGCCCGGTTAGTGCCCAGCACACCAGCGCCCCGACCACTGCTCCAATCACAGCTGTTAGTGCGCTGAGCCCGGCCGAGGCACCGAACGTGTCCCAAACGGCAGGGTTTGAATACACCGAGAAGTTGGCGAGCGTAAATTTTCCTTGCCCGTTGGTAAACCCGTTACCCACCGCCAAGACGGTGGGTAACGCGAGGAACGCGAGGATGTAGAGGCTGAACGGGGCCAGCCCCAGCCACGCGAGTTTTCGTTTCAGTGAGAACCATTGCTCCTTGGATCCATGAACTTTTCTGTTTGGCTGCGACTACTTAGTCAGCGCCGACCAGCGCTCGGTCAGCAATTTATTGGCAGCGTCGGTGTCATCCATGGTTGGGGTGATCCAATCAGCCGAAGTTGTGCCGAAGGTTGCACCATCAAGCAAACCCTGGTCAACGGCGCCCGATTCCTTCAGTGCATCTACACGCACAGGAACCGAATTGCCTTCGAGGAACAACTGCTGGGCTTCGTCCGAGAAAATCCATTCCTGCCACAATCGCGCAGCGGCTGGATGCGGAGCATCATTGCTGATCGCCTCGTTGTAGAAGGAGACGTAAGCAGCTCCGGGGATGATGGTGGTCTTAAAATCAGACTTCCCCGAGGCAGCTGCGATGTTGTTGAAGGACCAGTCGAAGACAACCGGGGTTTCACCCGACGCAATGGTGGCAGGGGTTGGGTCTACGGTGAGGAAGTTTCCTGCGTCCTTCAACTTCTTCATCCAGTCAATACCTGCTCCAAAGTCCGCAACGCTTCCACCTGAGAGTGCCGAGATATTACCCACGGCAGCAAATGCCGCGCCAGCTTGGGTAGGATCACCGTTCAGGGCCACGGACCCGCGGTACTTTTCGCCAAGCAGGTCATCAAGCTTCTTTGGTTCTTCGATGCGTGAGGAGTCATAGCCAACGGACATGATGCCCGTATAGTTATTCACCCAAAGCCCTTCGGCGTCTTTATTGCCTTCGGGAATCGAATCCCAGGTTTCGACCTTGTATGGGGCGAACTTGTCGGTATTCGCCAAAGCCACAGCGGCACCCAGATCAAAAACGTCCGGGGCGGTGTCTTGACCGGCCTGGTTTTCGGCTGCCTGGATTTCCTCGGCAGAAGAAGCATTCGGGTTGGCCGAGTTGACGGTGATGCCGTATTTGTCTTCAAACCCGGTAATGATTGCCCCGTAGTTCGCCCAATCTTCAGGTAGAGCGATGACGTTGAGCTCTCCCTCTTCCTGAGCTGAGGCAACAAGGGCATCGAGCCCACCAAAGTCGGCGGCGCTGGTCGCGGTGGACGCGTCAACGCCGTTGCCCGCAACGGCGGTTGCCGGTGGTTCAGCTGAGCAGGCGGCGAGCGTTGCAGATAAAGCAAGCACTACCGAGGCTGAAAGCAATGAACGAAGCTTCACAAGAATGGATCTCCTCAAGAGACGCACTTGTTTTAGGTGCGCGATTACTAGCAAAAGTTGGACAGATTTGCCCGGAAACCTTGATACAAGTTGACCGTAGCCATCGAACCTTGCTATTCAGAGTGCTCATGTTGAACTACCTGCTACGGGAAGGTAACGAGCAGAAATACAATCCGAATGGATGAACCTTCAAGTTCAGCGCTGCGAGTCGCTGAGGCTGAACTCGCAACACGCGCCAGTTCTCATCTTCGTCTCATTTGTCTCGGACACAATGGTGGTATGGGTTTGGAAACGTTGCGTCGTATCGCACTTCTGGTCATCGTGATCGTGGTGGTGCTCTTGGGAATTCTCGGCATCCGGCAGGTCGTCGCGGATCCTGCGGATAGAGACTTAGGAAACGGTTTCATCATCCAAGACACGCGCCCCTCTCCTTCGGGCGGTGAGCCAGGTATCCCCTCGCAATCACCGGCCCCCTCGACAACCCCGTCGGACCAACCCTCAAAAACTTCAAAACCGACGCAAAGCCCGAAAACTAGTGCGCCTCCGGTCAAAAAATCGCCTACGGCCAAGCCGAGCAAGGCCCCTACTGTCAAACCAAAACCGAGCAAAAAACCAGTCATCCCACTGCCACCATCGGCAAACAGCTACGATGACGACGATGATGACGATGACGACGATGACGACCTAGAGGGCGACGATGACGACTAAACGCTCATGGTCCATCCGTGCGCGCGTGCTCACCGGAATGCTGCTGGTTGTGGGGCTGACGTTGCTCTCCGCGGGGGCCGCCAGTTTCGCGGTTCAACGTCATGAATTGAACGAGCGAATCGATGACTCATTATCACGCACCGTGCAGGAGTTTGGGGTGCTCACCGATACCGGGGTGGATCCACGAACGCTGAAGCGCTTTGAAAAAGCCGAAGATCTGCTCTACACCGCCATGCAACGCACCTTGCCTTCCCGGCATCAAGGCATGCTGGGACTAGCCGATGGTGACGTCCGCTGGACCGCACCCGAAGTGGTGGAATTAAGGCTCGAAGATGACCCTGAATTTCTCCAGTGGGCACAACAGAGCAAAACAGATAGCCATATCCACTTAGGCACCGTTACCACCGAAATCACTACCTACCGGGCAGTGGTTGTTCCCGTGCAGCTTCCGGAAGACCCTAACTCAAGCGCCTTTGTCCTCGCCTACGATTATCATGCCGAGGCACGCGCCAATGACCGTAATATCTCGATATTTTCGGCCGTTGGGTTCCTCGTCATGGCGCTGGCGGCGGGCGCCTCTTGGCTGGTCGTCAACCGGACATTGGAACCGATCCGGCGGCTGCAAACTACCGCACACCAGATCTCGGAAAGTGACCTGTCTCGGCGTATTGAAGTCACCGGAAACGACGAATTTGCCGAGTTGACGGTGACCATCAATGAGATGCTCGACCGTTTAGAAGACTCGCTCAAGTCACAACGACAGCTTCTGGACGATGTTGGACATGAGCTACGTACGCCGGTAACTATCGTCAGTGGACATCTTGAATTAATGGATGAAAATGATCCAGAAGACGTCGTGCAGAGCAAAGAAATTGCCTTGGACGAGATGAGCCGGATGTCCCTACTCATTAACGACTTGGTAATGCTCGCAAAATCAAACCGGGCTGACTTCATCCAGCCAGCACCCACGGAAGTGGGCGCTTTGCTAGACGAGATTTTGGACAAGGCTCGTGCCTTGGGTGACCGGCACTGGCGCATAGATTACCGCTGCGAATCTACCGTCACCCTCGACCAGACGCGCATTACTCAGGCGATGTTACAGCTCTGCGCTAACGCCGTGAAGTTTTCCTCCGCTGGCACTCGCATCGGTTTGGGCAACGAAATACTGAGAGATGGACACGATGAGACGTTGCTGCGTTGGTGGGTCTCTGATAACGGCGTAGGAATCCAGCCCGAAGATATCGAACGAATCTTTGAGCGCTTTGGGCGTGGAAAGAACTCTGTGCGCTCGGACGGATCCGGTCTGGGGTTGAACATTGTTTCAGCCATAGCCACGGCCCATGGCGGTAGCGTCTGGGTAGATGCTGAGCCAGGGAAAGGCTCCACTTTCTATATCGATATCCCACTGACAAAACGAGGTACCGAAGTATGAGCCGTATCCTGATTATTGAAGATGAGCCACGCATTAGTTCATTTGTTGCCAAGGGTCTGCGCGCAGCGGGACTGACTTCTGCAGTGGCCGGTACCGGGCGTGACGGATTTGATTTGGCCCTCGAAGGCGACTTTGAGCTGATCATCTTGGATCTTGGGCTACCCGATGAAGACGGTTTCTCGGTGCTCCGACGAATGCGTGCGGCACATATTGAGTCACCAGTTATCATTTTGACCGCCCGAGGCAGCGTTGAAGACACCGTCACCGGACTGCAAAATGGCGCCGATGACTATATGGCCAAGCCTTTCCATTTTGACGAATTACTAGCCCGCGTGAGGTTACGTCTGCGCACAGAAGATAACGCGAGCGAAACGTCGGTACTCAGTCACGAGGATCTGGAAATGGATTTGTTGCGACGCCGGGTACTCGTGGCAGAAAAGGAAATTGAACTCTCAGCCCGCGAATTCGCGCTGGCCGAAGCGTTCCTGCGCAATCCGGGGCAGGTGCTCAGCCGCGAACAACTACTCTCCAGAGTGTGGGGTTACGACTTTGATCCCGGCTCAAATGTGGTGGACGTGTATGTGCGCTACCTACGAAACAAGCTTGGCGGGGAGCGCTTCGAAACCGTTCGAGGTGTGGGCTATCGCCTAGCTAGTGCGCGTTAAGCACGCATTTCCCCGAGATGTTCTCGGGGAAATGCGTGCTTAGAAGTTCTAGCTACGGACCATCGACCGGGAGCGCGGCGGGTGTGACACCGGGCCACGGCGAGTTCCGAAGCGTTGAGCCAAGAGTCGGCTCCAGCGGTTGGCTGGGAGCTGAGGATGTAGCAATGCAATCCCGATACAGTACTTGGACATGCTGACCTCACGAATACCGAGTTCAGCAAGCGCCCGGTCGGAGACCCCACGGCCGTCTGCGGATTTGGTTTCCACCACTATCAGCTCCGGTCCTGCGATCTGCTTCTCATCGTTTGCGTAGTTCAATTCCACGTCGCAGGTGACTCGTTCACCGTCAATGGGATTCACGAATGTCGCTCGGGTGTAGGTGCTATCAAGGACCGCTGACAACGATGGCGCTTCTTCGCCATATTCGCTGGCCAATATCTGGTCAAGGAATTCACGATTCTCTTCGCTGAGTTCACCGGCTTGCTCAGGTGCTTGTTCCACACGGTGCTTCACCGTTGCACCACGGAGTCCTTTAGTTTTAATTTCAAACATCGACAGTCCGGTATCCGCGTATGTGCGGGAGCGGACCTTGTAGCGTCTGCGACGTCCTTGGCGGTGGGCACGATACTGTTCAAAATCCTCGGTATCGAAGTACACAGACTCATAACGAAAGGTTCGCAGTCCATCGATTTCCATGATTTTAAACTGGTCCCCCAGCCGTTCAGACAATGCGGTGAACTCTTCTGGCGTCAGCAAGAATTTACGGTCCACCCGAGTTTGCAATGCGGCTTCCGAGATCACCTCGGCTAGTCCGATGGATGCTCGATCTACGACAGCATCTTCTAAAGCCTCACGCGATAGCGAAGTCATCGCTTGCGCGGTCATTTAGACCACGACTCCTGTTTAGCCTCAGTTGCCGAAGCTGGTGAGGCTTTTGCTAGCTCGTAGGTACCGCCGAGCTCTACCGGCTGCTGCTGCGGTTTGCTGTGCTTATTGGTCCGGAAGCGGACATCCACAATGGTCAGGTCACGGACCATGTCCAGCTCAACAACCACGGTGCGCAGCACCTTCGCGTTGAGCAGATCTTCTAGAGCAGCTACCAGATCTGGCTTCTGCGCATAAGCCTTCTCTAAAGTTACCGTCTGACGTTCGGTGCGCGGTGCAAAACTTGGGTGGTCTGCAACGTACATGACGAGCACCAAGGCGGCGGTAGCCGACGGCGCCAACCAGGCCGGATCCGGGTGCAGTCCATTAACCAGACCAATGGCAAGAGAGATGAAGTAGTAAGCGACTTCTTCCTGCGTCAGGGTATCGGAACGCAGTCGAATAATCGACAAAATACCGAAGAGACCCAGCCCAAGGCCCATCCCCGCTTCACTGCCTGAAAGCAACATGGTGACGGCAAAAATACCCATGCTCAGCGCAACATAGGCCAATACCAAATCACGCCTGAAGTGCCTGCGAAAATACACGAAGTAAACCAAGATGGTGATGCCGACGACGTTTGATCCTAGAGCCAGCCAGAACGAAAGCACGGTGGACTCCCTTCATTGTGATGAGGTGATGATTTGTTCTCTCAAATGAACTCTAGGTAAACAATATGAAACTAAAAGTAGAACTTCATGAGAACGTCCTCATTTTCAATCATCGGCGTTAAACGGTCCGGGCACTGATGTTAATGGTTCAAAGCTCTGCGAGACACAGGTTGGTTAGGTGTATATGCTCGACTCGATGCAGGACCTTAACGGCAAAAGTCATGAGCTTTCCAGAGTCTTCGCCGCCCGACTCGATGGGTCGCGTGGTTTTGGGCAAAAAGATGCGGACGAAAACTTGTAAGTTTTCGTCCGCATCTTTTGTCAGTTGTTACTCGGCTTCGATAGCTGCCTTGGCGCTGGAATCCGAATCGTTGAGGAACTTCTCAATGCGATCCACTTCTTCGCTTTCACCGATCGCTGCGGCCGCACGGCCCAGCGCGTATAGCGAACGCAAGAAGCCACGGTTTGGTTCGTGGGTCCAAGGCACTGGGCCCTGTCCGCGCCATCCAGCCTTGCGCAGCGAGTCCAAACCACGGTGGTAGCCCACGCGAGCGAACGCGTAAGATTCCACGGTGCGGCCTTCGCCATGAGCCTCGTTGGCGAGCAAAGCCCAGACCAGCGATGACGATGGGAACTTAGCCGCCAAATCGATTGCCTCGTCTCCGGCGTCCAAACGCGAAAGCACGTCGGTTTCCTCCGGCAACAGTGTTTCTGGAATCCCCAGTAGGTTCTCTCCGACCATGTTTACTTCAGCGACTTTCCGGCGGAGCCTAGCTGACGCGATGCTTCGACGATGCGGGCAGCCATGGACTCTTCAGCCTTGGCACCCCAAACGCGAGGGTCATAGGTCTTCTTGTTGCCAACTTCGCCGTCAACCTTCAGCACGCCGTCGTAGTTAGCGAAAATGTGGCCGGCAACCGGGCGGGTGAACGCGTACTGGGTATCGGTATCAATGTTCATCTTGATCACGCCGTAGGAAACAGCATCTGCGATTTCCTGCTGGGAGGAGCCCGAACCACCGTGGAAGACTAGGTCGAAGGGGTTAGCCTTGCCCAGCTTCGTACCGATCTGAGCCTGAATGTCCTTCAGGATCTCTGGACGGAGCTTCACGCCGCCTGGCTTATACACACCGTGTACGTTACCGAAGGTCAAGGCCGTGATGTAACGACCCTTTTCACCTGTACCCAAGGCCTCGATGGTCGCCATGGCGTCTTCAACAGTGGTGTACAGCTTTTCGTTGATTTCGTTCTCTACGCCGTCTTCTTCGCCACCTACGGTGCCGATTTCAACTTCGAGGATCTGCTTGGCGGCAGCGGTGCGTGGCAGCAATTCTGCTGCGATGCGCAAGTTTTCTTCTAGAGTCTCTGCCGAGCCGTCCCACATGTGGGAGTTGAAGAAAGGATCGCGGCCAGCGGCGACTTCTGCTTCAGAGGCAGCAAGCAGTGGCAGGACAAAACTGTCCAGTTTGTCCGCTGGGCAGTGGTCGGTGTGCAGCGCGATATTCACGCCGTAGCTCTTAGCTACCTGACGTGCAAAGGCTGCAAAGCCGAGCGAGCCGGTGACCATGTCCTTGACGGAGGCTCCGGACCAGTAGGCTGCGCCACCGGTGGAAACCTGGATGATGCCATCTGACTCAGCTTCTGCGAAGCCGCGGATTGCGGCATTCAGGGTCTGCGAGCTGGTGACGTTGACCGCCGGGAAGGCGTAACCGCCAGCCTTGGCGGCATCGATCATTGCATTGTACTTATCGGGGGTTGCGATAGGCATGCTTCACTCCTTTTGATTAGCGAGGGTGGACGCGTCGCCGTTGACGGCGTTTCTCACTCCATCCTATCGGCAGCAGGCCCTGACGTGGCATAGATCTCTGAACGTGACACGAGTTGTCAACGTTTTAACGAACAAACCGCGGGTGTTGCCCGGATTAAAAACCGGCTAACACCCGCGGTATACGCTCACTTGCTACTTACTTTCAGACTCCGTGGTCTGCACATTACTGCTTGCGGATCCAGATTGTTCTGGAGATACAGGGCTCTTAGATCCACTGGAATTCGAGTCTGAAGACGGCACAACTGGAGCCTTGGAGTCGGTCTTCTCCGGCTTTGGCGAAGTCGGCGCCGAAGGCGTCGGTGTGTCGCTATCATCCGTTGGAGGCACTGAAGGCTTTGGCGATTCCGAGCCTTCCGACGGCGAAGGATCCTTAGTGCCATCGGTCGGTGACGGAGTTTTTGAGTCAGTCGGCGATGGCGACTTGGTATCGGTAGGCGATGGAGTATTGGAATCGCTCGGCGACGGGGACTTAGGCTCAGTCGGCGACGGGGAGTTCGAATCGCTTGGCCGTGGCTTTGGTTTAGGCTTCGGAACCACTGGGGTGTCGTTCTCCGGTACCACCACGTCAGGGTTCACGCCCTGGTCACGATTTGGAGCCTGCGACTGTGGACCGTTTGAACCGTTGCCCTTAGGCGCACTGTTCGAGTTGACCGTCAGACGGGTCGAATCGATCATCGCGTTTGGCTGTCCGGCAATATTTGGCAGGTAGTTACGTGGATCGTGCCAACGGCCATCAACGATGACCTCGAAGTGCACGTGGCAACCGGTCGAGTTTCCGGTTGTACCGGCGAGCGCGATCAGTTCACCCTGCTTGACCTCTTGGCCAATCTTGGCGACTAGCTTTGAGTTGTGGCTATAGCCGGTTTGCACGTTGTTTCCGTGATCAATGGTCACGCGCATACCCGAGTGCCCGTGCCAACCGGAGACAATGACACGTCCGGCTTCACTGGCGTAAACAGGGGAACCGCAGGAAATTGGGTAGTCCTGACCGATGTGGATCTGGTTTCCGGCACCGGTAGGGTTGCTGCGCCAGCCGTAAGGGCTGGAGATGCGGCGGGTAGGAACCGGATGCATTAGCTGCAGGCCACCAGGCAGCTGGCCGATAGCCCCTACTGCTCCGGCCAACAGTGCAGTTTCGGTTTCGGATTCAGCTTCTTCGGAAGATTCCGCTGCTCCCTCAACCATGCCTAGCGGGCGGCCATCAATGGCAAGTGCTTGCCCTGAACCGCCGAAAGCGTTCAGAGGTGCATCTTGACTGACATAAACCGAACTGCTGAAATTTGCCTGTTCGGAGTCAGCGTCGATTGCTATGGGCATATTGCCCTGACGGTTATCTGCTGTCTGCGCAACGATAGGAATTGCGAGCGCTCCGGTGAGTCCTATTGCGGCCACCACAGAGGTAGTCCACACGACCAGACGTTTTCTTTTTCGGGGCAATCCGATAAGTAGTAAGTCGTGGTTTACCTGATGTCGCCGTTTCACTACAAGCCGCTCCCAGATCACGAATGCATAACCAAGGCCTAGCCTAAGCTGAATTCGGCAACTAATCCAGATGCTCGAGTAAACTTCTGCTTAAAAATCAGATGTTTGGACTTTTGTTAACCTACACGTTGCCCAAAGACGTGCCGGCGAACCCACGAGTGCATAGCTATCCCAGCTGCTGAGGCAGCATTTATCGAACGAGTTGAACCGAACTGCTCTATTGAAAGTGTGTCTTTTGCTGCCGCGTGCACCTCGGGGCTAAGCCCGGGACCTTCTTGGCCGAAGACCAGAACACAGTTTCGCGGGAGATCATAGGTTTCTAGTGGGACTGAGTCAGGGAAGATATCAATCCCGATAATTGTCAGTCCTTCGCCCTCGGCCCAGGTTACAAATTCATCCACGGTTGCATGGTGGCGTACGTGTTGGTAACGATCGGTGACCATCGCTCCGCGGCGGTTCCAGCGTCGACGGCCAATAATATGCACTTCCTTGGCGAGGAATGCGTTAGCCGAGCGCACCACGGTGCCAATGTTCATATCGTGCTGCCAGTTTTCGATAGCGATATGAAAGTCGTGGCGGCGTTCATCAAGATCTGCAATGATCGCATCCATTGACCAGTACCGGTATTTGTCGGCAACGTTGCGCTTGTCGCCTTCGGCCAACAGCTCTGGGTCGTAATGCGCCTCCGTGGGCAGCTCTCCTTCCCAGGGGCCGACACCGATGATGTGTGCAGCTGCTGGGTCTACCGTGGGTTCAACAGATTCTTCGTTCACCCTTTAAGGGTAGTTGTTCTACGAGGTGTCCACGTTCACGGCGTTCTTGTTGTTTGCTGTGTAGGCTTTAAACATCAGGGAAGTTGATCGATGACGATACGTCCCACCATCACTGCCCAAGGAGGAATAACACCTCGTGACTACCGTAACTCGTGCCGCACGCACTATTCACGACATCAAATGCTGGCTGACCGACATGGACGGCGTATTAGTCCACGAAAATCAGGCTATCAAGGGTGCCGCCGAGCTCATGAAGTACTGGCGCGATAATGACTTGCGCTTCTTGGTGCTGACAAACAACTCCATCTACACCCCGCGCGACCTCCGTGCTCGCCTGTTGGCCTCCGGTTTAGACGTTCCAGAGCAGAACATCTGGACCTCAGCACTGGCAACGGCAGAATTTCTTGCCCGCCAGCGTCCCGGTGGACGCGCATTTGTTATCGGTGAGGCGGGACTGACCACCGCTTTGCATGACGCCGGGTTCATCATGACGGACCAGAAGCCGGACTATGTGGTCCTCGGTGAGACGCGCACTTACTCCTTCGAGGCCATCACCAAAGCAATTCGGTTAATCGAAGGCGGCGCTCGCTTTATCGCCACCAACCCGGATGCGACTGGCCCCTCGGCCGAAGGCCTCTTGCCAGCAACGGGTGCCGTAGCCGCGCTAATCACCCGCGCAACCAACCGCGAACCATATGTGGTGGGCAAGCCAAACCCGATGATGTTCCGTTCGGCGCTGAACCGAATCGATGCGCATTCGGAAACTACTGCGATGATCGGTGACCGCATGGATACCGACATCATTGCGGGTATGGAAGCAGGTCTGTTGACCGCGCTGGTTCACACCGGCATTACCTCCGCCAGTGACGTTGACACCTTCCCATTCCGTCCGGACCTCCAGTTCTCCTCGGTGGCGAACATTCACGCCGAGCTGGTAGCCGAGGGCGGCAAAGGCTCAACGAAAGACGCGAAGCCTTCCAAAGATTAATGCCGAGAAGTGCTGATGAGGGCTTGGACTTGAGAATATTCTTAAGTCCAAGCCCTCATTTAGTACCGTTCTAGCTAGTCGCTCGTTTCCAACCACGCTGCGGCATCTTGAACTAGTGCCGCTGGGGATTGTTCAATATTGAGCATGATCCCGTGCTCATCCCGTTCCAAGGGCTCTAACGTGGCAAGCTGTGATTGCAGGAGGCCCACCGGCATGAAATGCCCGGGGCGTGACCTCATTCGCTGAGTCAACAGTTCTTCGGAGCCATGCAAATGAATAAACACAGTTCCTGGAGCTTGTGCCCGGATCAGGTCCCGATATTTACGCTTCAGCGCCGAGCAAGCAATGATCATCGATTCGTTGCCTGCCGAGCCCAGCCGATTACCAATCTCGCGAAGCCACGGCTCCCGGTCTTGATCATCCAACGGTTCACCGGCGGCCATCTTGTCGATGTTCGCTTGCGGGTGCAGGGAATCACCGTCTAGAAAATCCGCACTAATTCGTGTGCCGAGAAGTTCCCCGACAGTGGATTTTCCGCACCCGGAGACGCCCATTACGATGATTCGGCTCAAAGTAACATCTGCCTTGGCAGTCCTCGCTTGCGCGTCCTTGTCCATGATTTGCTGGCTCACCAGTCGTGAACGGTGCCGTCGATAAGACGGTTGTAAGGCAGGTAAGCCTGCTGGTACGGGTAGGACAACGCAGCTTCTTCATTAAACTCAACACCCAAGCCTGGCTTGTTGCCCGGGTGCAGGTAGCCGTCTTTAAAGGTCATCGACTGTTCGAAGACGGTGTTGGTAGCGTCCGAATGCTGCATGTATTCCTGGATGCCGTAGTTGTGGATGGCAAGACCCACGTGCAGCTGAGCGGCGAAGCCTACTGGCGAGATGTCGGTAGGGCCATGGAAGCCGGACTTCACCTGGTACTGGGAGGCGTAATCCATAACCTTCTTCAGCGGCGAGATGCCACCGAAGTGGGTGGAAGCAGCACGCACGTAATCGATGAGCTGTTCCTTGATCAATGACTGGAAGTCATAGATCGTGTTGAAGACCTCGCCAATGGCGATCGGCGTGGTGGTGTGCTGGCGAACCAAGCGCAGCGCTTCCTGGTTTTCACCCGGGGTGCAGTCTTCCAGCCAGAATAGGTCGTATGGCTCCAGCGATTTGCCCAGCTTGGCCGCCTGGATAGGCGTCATGCGGTGGTGGCCGTCATGCAGCAATGGGATCTCGGGACCGAATTCGTTGCGCACCGCTTCAAATACAGTTGGCAGGTGGCGCAGGTAGGCGCGGGTATCCCAGTCTTCTTCCTGTGGGAATGCGCCACGACCGGCAGGCTCGTAGTCATAGCGTTCGCCCGAGGCCTGAGTCTGAGCGGCTACGCCGTACACTGCCTTGATGCCAGGCACTGCGGTCTGTACACGGATGGACTTGTAGCCCAGTTCCAGGTGTTCGCGGATCGAATCGAAAAGCTGTGGCATGTCGGTGCCCGAAGCGTGCCCGTAGGCACGCAGGCCGTTGCGTGAAGCTCCACCGAGCAGTTGGTAGACCGGCATGTTTGCGGCCTTACCCTTGATATCCCACAGGGCCATATCCACCGCGGCGATGGCCGCCATGGTGATTGGCCCACGACGCCAGTACGAGGAACGGTAGAGGAACTGCCAGGTGTCCTCGATTCGGTGTGCGTCCTTGCCGATCAGCAGCTGCGCTACGTGATCCTTCAGGTAGGACGCAACTGCAAGTTCGCGGCCGTTTACGGTTGCGTCGCCGATACCGACCAGACCTGACTCGGTGGTGACTTTCAGGGTCACAAAGTTTCGTGACGGGCTGGTCACGAAGACTTCTGCCTTGATGATTTTCATGGCAATCCTTTCGAAATACGTGAGCTTCGATGCGCACGTGAGAGGTGAAGAAAATTAGTTGGTAAATCCGTTACGCAGCTGGTGCACTCCGTCCACGGCCTGAGCCTCGGCGGCAAGCTGAGAATCAAGTACGTTGAGCAAAGCGATGGTCTGTTCCCGCGAATCAGAGGTATCTTCCAACACTGAGTTCAGTGCCGCAGACTGGGCATCCTGCACCGCGANCTTGGCTCTGGCCTGTGCGGTCAGCTGATCACACCACGCGGCGATGGGAAGCAAAGCTGCTGCACCATCTCGTCCAGCGGNCTGCTCGGCCCGATAAACCGGAATNGCACGNGCCGCCAGTTTTANCGACCCGTCCATGCCAATTTGCGCGAGGTAATGAGCGATTCGTGGATTTGAGAATCGCTCGCGTAGTGCTTCACGGTAGGCCGGNACATCCAGAACAGNCTCATTCAAATGGTTTGCCGCAGCATCCCAGAATTGCATCACCCACCGGTTGATTTGCGGGTCTGCCAGAGCTTGGGCAACGGTCTGGTGTCCACGAAGCTGACCTGCATATGCCATCAGCGTGTGCGCTCCGTTGAGCAACCACAGTTTGCGCCGTTCAAAGGGTTCTAAATCCTCGACAAACAGTGCCCCCGCTTTTTCCCAGGCGGGACGTCCAGCCGGGAAATCTCCTTGCAGCACCCAGGAGCTGAATGGTTCGGTAACTACCGGCGACGCATCGTGGAAACCCGTTCCGTCTGCGACTGCTGCGCGGTCTGCCTCGGTAGTGCGCGGAGTAATGCGGTCAATTGAGGTATCTACGAAGGAAACATTCGACTCGATCCAGCTGGTCAGCGACGGGTCAATTTCTTTGGCAAATCCTAGAATTGACGCCTTGGCGATCGCGCCATTCCCCGGCAGGTTGTCACAGGAAACTATGGCTAGCGGCCATCCGTCTCCGGCCCGGCGCGATGCCAAGCCAACCAATACTCTGGCTCCAGCGGTTGCAAGGATCAAAGAGTCAAAGTCGTCGCTTGACCGGGCAAAGATTCCAGACTCATAGTGTTCGCGCAGTACCGTCAGATCTTCGCCCACCACAGGGTCGGAAAGATCCAGTGTCGGCTCGTTTGCTCCCGAGGCCATCTTGTATCCGGCTTCGGTGATGGTCAACGTCACGATGGCCGTATTCGGATTCGCCAGCAAGGTACTCAGCGTATTCAGGTCAGCCCCATCGTGGGCCTGGACAATTGAATCGACTACTTCAAAAGAGTCGCCATCCGCCCCTCGTTCGATCAGCGTATACAGACCATCCTGAGCCGCGAGTTCAGTAGCAGCAGTCGCGCTGCGGCCGGTAAACGCCGCAATCCCCCAGCCGTCGCCCGAATGTGCGGTGTACCAGGCCTGGTGCGCACGGTGGAAGGCGCCGAGACCGATATGAACCATCCGAACTTCTGCAGGCGAACCGCCCTGAGCTGAACGGTTAAGCATTTGTGGCTTGTTTTCTTGCGTGCTCATAGTTTGAACGCCCGTCGTGGTGCACCGTCGACAAGATCCACGATGATCTGGTGCGCGCGCTCCTCGGTGACGCGGTGTTCCGCGACGAGCCGTGCCAGGAAGGAGGCTTCGACACGACGTGACGCATCATGGCGTGCCGGGATTGAGCAAAACGCGCGGGTGTCATCGATGAAACCCGAAGAACGGGAGAAGCCCGCGGTTTCGGTGACCGCCGAGCGGAAGCGCATCATCGCGTCCGGGGCGTCGAGGAACCACCATGGCGCACCGATGAATACCGAAGGGTAGAAGCCAGCCAGCGGAGCGATCTCACGGGAGAACACCGTCTCATCGATGGTGAAGGGAATGAAATGGAATCCGGGGGCCGTTCCGAAATCCGCGAGCATCGGGGCCAGCCCACCGGCGTAGTCCACGGCGAACGGAATGTCGTGCCCGGTGTCCGGTCCAAAGGTTTCCAAGGTGTGCGGGTGGGTATTACGGTGTACCCCAGGGTGCATGGTCATGACCAGCCCATCGTCGACGGCCATCGCCGCCTGCTGATACATCATGTGTGCTTCGAAGGCCAGCGCCTCAGCATAGCTCGCGGTACCGGCAAGTCCTTTGGTGAAAAGCTCCGCCGCTTCGTCGCGAGTAAGCTTCAGAGTCGTGGGGGTCTGGGCTCCATGATCTGAAGATACCGCTCCATGCTCTACAAAGTAGGCACGGCGGTTGGCCATGGCGGCCAAATAGCCATCGTAGCCGGCTTGGCCATCACCGGCCGTTTGAATCAACTTGTCTGCGCGTTGGGCAAAGTCCGCACCCCAGAATTTGATGTAGGCATCAGGACGGAAAGTAGGTAGTACCCGTGGAGCAAAACTCGGGTCCGCGGCGAGCCGATCATGGGCTTCCAATGAGTCCAACGGATCATCCGTGGTAGCCAAAACCTCGATATTAAACTGTTCCATCAAGGCGCGCGGACGAAATGAAGGTTCCGCAATTTTTGCCTCGATAGCGCGGTAGGTCGACTCCGCGTGTTCATCGTCGATATGCAGATCGTCAAGCCCAAAAACTTCAGTAAATTCTTGACGCAGCCAGTAGCCCGAAGCTGTGCCCTCATAGAGGTGCCAATTCTTGGCAAAGATTTTCCAAGCTTCCAGCGGGCTCGCCCCCTGACTACCACCTACGCGCAGTTGTGCGAGGTCCACGCCGTGAGCGTGAAGCATGCGCGTAACGTAATGATCCGGGCTCAGCAACAACGCGGTGGGATCCGGGAATGATGCATCGTTGGCGATCATCGCAGCGTCAACGTGCCCGTGTGGCGAGATGATCGGCAGGTTCTCTACCTTGGCATGTAGGCTGCGGGCGATCTCGCGGACAGCCCGATCAGCGGGAAAAAGTCGGTCCGGATGGTTCGCAATGGAAGAAGGCATACCTCGATGTTCCGCAGTAAAGGTGGCAGATGGCAACAAGTTGCCATGTGTTGCATCACTACCGCGATTCGCGTTGCCCATAAGGGGCAGTGGAAGCCCGCAATACTAGCCGTGTCGGCAAGACGACCGCTTCACCTCGGGTGGATATCGCACCGTTGGATATTGCCAGCAGGTTACGAACGGCGGTGGCTCCCAAAGCGTGCAACGGCGCCGCCACGGTAGACAAACCTGGTTCAATCAAGGCCGCTCCTGAGGAGTTATCAAACCCCACTACAGAAAAATCCGTAGGGACCCGATATCCGGTGGCCTTCAGCTTGCGCATCAGCCCCAAGGCCAACTGGTCGTTATACGCCAAGATTGCGCTGGAACGTCCGGTTGCAATTTGTTCAGCCGTTCGTGCCCCGCCGTCCATGGTCGGAAATTCGGACTGGACTTTGCTGATACGCAGCGAGTACTCCACGGCGGCCCGTTTGGCCGCCTGCCAACGGCTCGAATCGGCCCAAGACGCTTCTGGCCCGGCAAGGTAGGAAATCTCTCGATGCCCCAGGGATGCAAGGTGTTTTACTACTTCGTGCACTCCGCGCGCATTGTCCGTGACGACACTGGCTACACCTTTGACACCGCGATTCATCACCACCGTAGGTTTCTGTTTGGCCATATCTCGAATCGCAGCGTCCGACATGCGTGAGCTGGAAAGCACAATTCCATCCACAATATCCATCGACCGTTCCAGTGCCTGGCGTTCGATAACCCCCGACTCCCTGGTGTGTGCCAGCAACATTGTGTACCCACTGGCCGCGGCTTCCTCTTCGGCACCACGGATCATTTCGAAGTATGCGGGGTTTGAGATATCGGCCACCACTAGAGCAATCGTTCCTCGGCGGTTTCGCCCCTGCGCCATGGGGCGCCGTACGCTCACCGCACGGTAACCAAGTTCTTGTGCAACCGCGCGGATTTTCTCCGCGGTGGCGTAGCTAACTCTCCCAGGACGCGCAAATGCACGCGATACCGTGGAGGTGGAAACTCCCGCAACGCGTGCCACATCGTAGATCGTAGGCTGGCGAGATTTGTCAGATTCAGGTTGCACCTCTTTATCTTGACGGGTGAGACCCGTCGATGGAAGTGGCGTGCAACTAATGGCAACAATTGGCACAGATCACACTATGGCGTTCATCATCGTAACAACCGTCGAAGTGGCCGGTGCTCCGCAACGTCTTGATCCTCCAACTTGGTCATGCGATACGTAGATGACCCGGCCGGAAAGTAGCATCCTGTGATTAAGCGTCGCATCTTGCGTGCCATAGCCGTGGCTTCCACCGCGCTATTAGCATTAAGCGCATGTAGCTCTGGAGTCTCTGGCACCGCCGAGGAGGGCAAGACCCTCGTCCTGTCCCTGAACCAGGCCGAATCCCACCCTTCATATATTGCTCTGACTTCCTTTGGCGAGCGCGTGAAGGAACGCACCGGTGGCCGCTGGGACATCAAGGTCTACCCCAATGAAACACTCGGTGCCCAGCAGGAAGTCATCCAGCTGGTCTCAGATGGATCCGTTGACATGGCTGTAGCCTCCGGAACCCAGTTAGAGAACTTAAACCCTGATTTCGCAACTCTTAACTTGCCTACGGTCTTCAAAAGCATTGACCATCAGATGAAAGTTGTGGGCGACGACAATATCGTCGGTGAACTTTTCTCCTCTCTCGAAGAGTCCAAAAACCTCACGGTCGTAGGTGGCCTCACTCAGGGAGACCGAAACATCTACACTGTGGCCGGGCCGGTCACAGAACCTGAAGATCTGCGTGGAATGAAAATCCGTGTGCAGGAATCAGATATCCACATCGCGATGATCAATGCCATGGGAGGCTCGGCCACCCCGATGTCCTACGGCGAGGTCTACACCGCGTTGCAGTCCGGGGTTCTGGACGGCGCGGAAAACAACGAAGTTTCCTACGTATCGCAAAAACACAACGAAGTTGCCAAACATGTAGCACTCACCCGCCACTTGGTGGGCTTGGACTACATGTTGATCAATTCGGATCTGATCAAATCCATGAATCCCGAAGATCGCAAGATCTTCGACGAAGAATGGCAGCAGACAGTCACCGAGCACGTCGAACTCTGGAACACGCAAAATGATGCTGCTATAGCGTCCGCAAAAAAGTCCGGCAGCAAGTTTAACGAAGTTGATACCGCCGCCTTCACCAAAGCGCTGAAGCCGGTAGTCGATAACGCGCTCACCACCGACGATGCTCACAAGCTGTACGACAACATTCAGGAGGCCGCCAAGTGAATGCGATAAAAAACGTCCTGGATGTAGCGCTTAAATGGTTGTGCATCGTGCTTTTCGCGGTCCTGGTCCTGGTAGTTTGCTGGCAGGTATTTAGCCGCCAAGTAATTCATGAGCCTGCGACGTGGACCACTTCGATGGCGCAGTACCTGTTTGTCTGGTTGGCCCTGTTCGGATCTGCTTATGTGTTCTCGGATCGTAGCCATATCGCCGTGGACTTCCTGGTCCGCGCCCTGAAAATCGATGGAACTCGCACTCTGGAAGTAGTAGTCAATGTCATTGTTCTGCTCTTTGCGGTCTTCGTGCTTATCTGGGGCGGGCTTCGAGGTGTGGATCTGACCTGGACGCAGAAAATTTCAGGACTTCCGCTAAATATTGGTGCCATGTATTTGGCGCTGCCAATTTCCGGGCTCGTGACCGCGTTCTACTCTGTCTACCACCTCGTTGAGGCGTTGGCAGGCCGTGGTCTGCCAACCGAAGACGACGATGAAATTCGAGAGGCGATCTAATCATGGATGCTGCATTAGTTGCTGGAATTATTCTGATCGTTGGCATCGCCGCGCTCCTGCTCTGCCGCGTGCCCATCGCGATTGCCGTAGGCTTCTCGGCTTTCGCCGCAGTCGCAGCCGTGATCGGCTTGGAGAAGGCCTCCTTCGTCGCCGCACAACGTATGTTCACCGGCATTAACTCATTTACCTTGCTCGCAATTCCGTTCTTCATCCTTGCCGGCGTATTAATGAACAACGGTGGCATCGCCGCCCGCCTCATCGACGCCGCAAAGGTCCTCGTAGGCCGCATGCCAGGCTCGCTGGCGCAAACGAACGTGGTCGCTAATGCGCTCTTCGGTTCCGTTTCTGGTGCCGCAGTTGCCTCGGCAGCTGCGGTTGGCGGAGTGATTGGCCCACGTCAGCGCGAGGAAGGTTACAACCGAAACTTCTCCGCTGCAGTAAATATCGCTTCGGCCCCCTCTGGCATGCTGATTCCGCCGTCAAACACGCTGATCGTATACTCCCTGGTTTCCAGCACCTCGATCGCTACACTCTTTGTGGCTGGCTACATCCCCGGCATTTTATGGGCGCTGGCCTGCATGCTTATTGTTTGGCTTTATGTTCGAAAGCGCACAGACCTCAAGCAGCACGAAAAGGTGACACTTCCGGCGGCACTGCTTACCTTGTGGCGCGCTGTTCCATCTATTCTGATGATCGTGATCGTCATTGGCGGTATTCTCGCCGGTGTTTTCACTCCCACCGAGTCAGCGGCAATCGCCGTGGTGTACTGCCTGATACTCAGTTTCCTTTACCGTGCGATCAAGATCTCTGATCTGCCGCGCATCTTGATCGATGCCACGCAGACTACCGCGATTGTGATGCTGCTGGTTGGGGTTTCGACCATCATGGCCTGGGTTATGGCATTCTCAGGCATTCCTGCTGCCATCTCGTCTGGCTTGCTGGGCTTGACCGATTCACCAACGATCATCCTGATTTTGATCATGGTCATTCTGCTCATCGTCGGTACCTTCATGGATCCAACACCTGCCATTTTGATCTTTGTTCCGATCTTCCTGCCGATTGTGACCGAATTTGGAGTGGATCCAATCCACTTCGGCATCATGGTGACCTTCAACCTCTGCTTGGGTACCATTACTCCGCCAGTGGGCAACGTGCTCTTTGTCGGCGCTCGTGTAGCCGGACTGCGAGCGGAGCCAGTCATCAAGGCGCTGGTTCCATTCTTCATCGCGCTGATCGCGATGTTGTTCGTAGTCACCTTCATTCCGCAGTTATCCATGTGGCTTCCGGAAATGCTGGGACTTCTGGGCCAGTAACACTGCCCCACCCATACCTGTGGTGGCGAACCCTTTGGGGGTTCGCCACCACAGGCGTTTAACCACGGGAAACCGAAGGTTTCTTAGGATTCTCTTGACCTGAATTCGACATGAATCAGCTTTTCATCAGCGCTTTTGAACTGTCTTCAGTGCAACTAATGGCAACCACTTCATTTGGTGAGGTGCGTCACGCAAGACTGGTCGTGGACGAGTTCTCAATGACGTTAACAAGGTTCCGAGGACAACCAAATCATCACCGAAAGTTCAAAATGACTTCAAAGATTTTGTCACGCTCCCAGCGTGGCCGCCTGGCTCTTGCAGTAGCAATACCACTGAGCATGTTCTTAGCATTACCAGCCGCGAGTGCCGCGCAGGCTCCGCACCAAGCACCCGCAGCGCACAACGCGCCAAGTGTTTCCAATGAGGGAAACCACGGCAAGCCACCGAAGCTTGAAGCACGTGTCAAGGACACCATCAAGCACAAGGGGCGCACCTTCAAAGATCTGAACGACAACGGCAAGCTCGATGTCTACGAAGACTGGCGCAAGCCTGCGGAAGACCGAGCCGCAGACCTGGTTTCACAGATGACCTTGGAAGAAAAATCCGGTCTGATGCTGATCGATACACTCAACGCAGCTTGCGATGCTGACACCCAGACCCGCGGAACCCTGGATCCAAATGCCACCGACTACATCAACAATCAGAAGATGCACCGCTTCGTCTTCCGCAATACGGTCACCAGCGAAGACAAAGCCACCTGCGGCAGCGCCAGTGGCGGCTTCCAGGCCAGCACCTCGCTGACCCCGCAGGAAGCCGCCGAATATATGAATACGGTCCAGGAGCTCGGCGAGGGAACTCGCCTCGGCATCCCGATGTTGTACAAGTCCAATGCGCGCAACCACATCGACCCGAATGCCCGTGCAGGCATTAACGAGTCAGCCGGAGCCTTCACCGCATTCCCGAAGGAGGCAGGATTGGCGGCCGCCGCGCTAGGTGAGGAAGCAGTGCGCACCGGAGAAACCCCGACCATCGGAGACATGTCGATCATTGATGACTTCACTGGTGTCATGGGTGACGAGTGGGCGTCCATTGGACTACGTGGAATGTACGGCTACATGGCAGATCTTTCCACCGAACCACGCTGGTACCGTGCCCATGAAACCTTCACCGAGGATGCAGACCTCAACTCAAATATCATGACCTCACTGGTCGAAGGGCTGCAGGGCCCCTTGGATAAGAACGGGGTTTCACTGAGCCCGAAGTCTGACGTCGCGCTGACCATGAAGCACTTCCCGGGTGGAGGGCCGCAGGAGCTGGGGTTGGATGCGCACTATTCCTTCGGCAAGACCCAGGTCTACCCGGGTGACGGTTTTGGTTATCACCTGAAGCCGTTTGAAGCGGCCATCAACGCTGGCGTTTCCTCGATCATGCCTTACTACGGTGCTCCCGTAGAGGTCACCTACAACGGTGTTGACTACGATTCCACGGGTATGGCCTTCTCCAACCAGATCGTCAACGATCTCTTGCGTGACGAGTTGGGCTTTGCTGGGTACGTCAATTCGGATACCGGTATCATCAACGACCGCGCTTGGGGCTTGGAGGACAAGAGTGTTCCGGAGCGCGTAGCCACCGCCATCAACGGCGGAACCGACACGCTGTCCGGATTCCATGACGTTAAAACCATCACCGATCTGGTGGATTCCGGGCTGCTCACCGAGGAAAGAATTGATCTTGCGGCAACCCGTCTGACCACCCCGATGTTCCAGATGGGCCTGTTCGAGAACCCATATGTGGACGTTGTAGCCGCCGGCGACATCGTGGGCAGCGACGCGAACCGGGAGGTAGGCCTAGACCTACAGCGCAAATCTGCCGTATTGCTTCAGAACAAGGAAACTGCGGACGGTGAGAAGGTCCTGCCCTTGAAGGAAAACTCGGATGTTTACATCCTGGGCGACTTCACCGAGGAAACCGTGGCTAGCTACGGCCATGACGTCACCAACGGCAATACCGAAGATCCATCCGAGCGCCCGAGCGCCAAGGACAGCGACTATGCGCTGATTTCGGTGACCGTGAACAACAAGAACACGAGCTCTTACAAGTCCAATGATCCGGAATCCGGAATGAACCCGGAGCACATCAGCCCGATTGTCATGGATGGTGTGGCCGGTCTGGATGGCAAGAGCCCGTTCGGCGCAGCCGATGCGTGCGTCACCCAGAATACGGAAACATGTACGGATGACGGGCTGCGCTTTGGCGGGTCGCTGCCATGGGAATCCAGCGTTCTGGACTTCACCGGCATGGCCGAATCCAAGTCTTGGGAAATCAGCCCGTCGCTAGACACCATCAAAAAGGTGATGAGCGAAGTTGATGACCCGAGCAAGGTTGTTATGCACGTGTACTTCCGCCAGCCGTTCGTGATGGATGAGGCCAGCGGATTCCTTGATGCGGGAGCTATCGTGGCCGGTTTCGGTATGTCCGATACCGCGCTGATGGATGTGCTCTCCGGCAAGGTTGCCCCACAGGGCCGCATCGCCATTTGCCTTGGCGGGAACCGCTGAGGCCATCACCGAGCAATTCAGTGATCTACCTGGTTACGCAGAAACTACCGACGGGGAACTCTACCCATTTGGTTTCGGACTGACGTACGAGTAAAACTCAACTAGCGAGGCCACGTCCTACCCAATGCCGAGACGTTGGGCAGGAGGTGGCCTTCATATTTGGGCGGTCACAGCGGAAGTACTTTTATTTAACCGTGACCGGGGTATCCATCACTCGGCCCTCGGGGACCACGCGCAATGGCCCGATAATTCGGAATTCTGCTGCCAGCGGCAGGTCCTCACTGCTGGACCCCACGCGCACGCCGAATACTCCTGGTTCCACCACACGCTGCCCGGAAACTCCGGTGAAGGAAGTACGGTCCGCGTGTAGTTCAAATTCCACCCGCTTCGATTCCCCTGCAGCCAACCGGACCTTGGTGAAGCCTGCGAGCCAGAGGCGTGGGCGCACTACTTGTGACACCTTGTCATCAAGATAAAGCTGCACTACTTCAGCACCATCTCGATCACCAATGTTGCAGACCGTCGCGCTAATGAGTACCGCTGCATCCGAGGAAATCTCGGTGGTTGATAATTCCAGGTCTCTGAGCTCAAAGTTCGTGTATGAACTTCCATGCCCAAATGGGTAGAGCGGCCGCGGATCAAGGTTCGATACGCCGTCGTTATTCCAGCCGAGCTGTCCGGTGAGATATGTTCCAGGCTGGCCACCGAGGTGGTCCGGTATCTGCACCGGCAGTTTCCCCGACGGGTTAACCGCGCCGCTGAGTACCGATGCGAGAGCCGGTCCACCTTCAACACCCGGCATGAATGCCTGCACGATAGCCTTCACCCGAGACTCGAACTGCCCTAAGGAATAGGGGCGGCCAGTTATCAGCACCAGTACCGTCGGTGTTCCGGTGGCAAGTACCGCTTCGACTAGCTCGACTTGTTTGCCGGGGAGAGCTAAGTCCACCACGTCGCAACCTTCTCCGGAAGTTCCCCGGCCAAAGAGTCCGGCCAGATCTCCCACGGTCACTAGCGCAATATCTGCAGCACGGGCTGCTTCTACCGCGGCGTCGATGCCGCTAACATCTGGATGTGTAAAATCAACGCCACGCTCATAGGTGAAGCAACTTTCGCTGAGGCTCGGTTCGCGGCGGAGCGCTTCGAGGATAGATTGCATCGTAATTCCATGATCATCGTCTGCGGCATACCGTGAATGCACGTGATTCGTAAAGGAATAACAGCCTAGATGAGTTCGCGGTTGGCTGGCCGATGGTCCAATGACGGCTACCGATGCGTGATTTTTCAAGGGAAGAAGTCCCTCGTTTTTCAACAGCACGATGGACTCTTCGGCCATTTTCCGTGCGTGAGCCCGGTTCTCAGACGAGTCCAAATCTACGTCGGACCCAGCCCACTGTCCTTCGGGGGACCATTCGGAGTCCAAGAGCCCAAGCTGCGCTTTCTGCGTGAGTACTCGACGTACCGCTCCGTCAAGGATGCCTGGATCGAGTTTTCCTTCGGCAATTGCACGGCCCAAATTCCGGAAGGCATTGGTTTCGGGAAGTTCCACATCCATCCCGGCAGAAAGTGAAATAATTCCGGCATCATTCAAGGTTTCGGCAACCTGATGCATTCCCTGCAAGAAGCTGACCGACCAGTAATCGGAAACGACAGTACCTTCAAAACCCCACCGTTCGCGCAGGATCTGCGTCAATAAGCGATGACTCGCCGCCGGCGCTTCACCATCAAGGTCTGAGTAGGAATTCATCACCGAATGAACTTTTCCTTCTCGGATGGCTCGTTCGAAGGGTGGAAAGACAACGTCTTCTTGTTCACGCACTCCCATGGAAACCGGGGCGTGATTACGTCCGGCTTTAGATGCTGCGTATCCGGCAAAATGTTTCAACGTTGCGTGGACACCGCCGGACTGTAGCCCCCGCACATAGGCAGTTCCCAACTCGGCGACCAAGTGCGGGTCCTCACCCATGGTCTCCTCCACGCGGCCCCAGCGGTAATCCCTGACCACGTCTAAGACCGGAGACAGACCTAGGTGAACACCCATTTTTTTCATATCTTGGCCAATAAGTTGCGCCATCGTATTCACTAGAACTGGGTCAAAGCTTGCACCCCAAGCGATCGAGGCTGGGTAACAGGTTGCCGCCATGGTGGTGAACCCGGTCAGGCATTCTTCGTGTGCTAAAGCTGGAAGACCGAAGCGGTTGGCGGCGATCACCTCATGCTGCATTTGTGCCAGCTTGTCGCGTCCTTCTGCCGGGGTCACTGGAGATGATCCGAAGGCCCGAGTGATCTGTCCCAGACCATCCTGAATTTCTTCGGTGAAGCTCACCCCATCAACGAAGGTGTCTTCCATGGGCGCGACGTTTCCCTCGCCAGAGTCGTTGTCTTCTTGCGGGCGAATCCAATAGGAGCCGAGTTGGCTCACTTTTTCTTCGATGGTCATTTCGCCCATCAGCGCGCCGACGCGTTCTGCGATGGGCAGTGCAGCGTTACGCCACGTGCTTTCTGCGATGTTCATTTTAGTCCTTAGTACTGGGCATGAGCCCGAAAAGTGTTTCCGCGGGGCCTTAGCCTTTGACGGCTCCTTGCAGGCCGCTGACAATGCGCCGCTGCATGGCGAGGAAGAAAATCAGCGCCGGGATCATGGCCAAGGTGGTGAAGGCAAAGACTCCTGCGGTGTCTGCAGAGTGCTCGGTTGAGAAGTCTGCGACGCCCAACGGGAGGGTGCGCATCTCACCTTGGAGTAGCAACAGCGGCAGCAGGTAGGCATTCCATGAGCCCACGAAGGCGAGTACGCCGACGGTGACCATGCCTGGACCAGATAGCGGCAATAAGATGCGCCAGAAGAAACCGATGCGGCTGGTTCCATCCAGCTGGGCCGCTTCTTCTAGTTCCTGAGGCAACGCCATTAAGAAGGGGCGCAGGATGACTACCGTCATCGGCAGGGCGAAGGCCGCCTGCGGTAATGCGACGCCCCACCAGGTATTTCCTAGGTTCAAATCTCGGGAGATCAGGATAAAGAGCGGAACGATTGCCACCGTGGCGGGAAAGAGCAGGCCCAGCACAAAGACCATGAAGATCGGTTCGCGAAGCCTGAACTGGTACCGGGCCAATGGGTAGGCCGCCATGATCCCAAAAACCACCACAATCACCGTGGTGAGCACCGCGATCATCGTGGAATTCAGAGCATAACGCCAGAATTCTGGGTTGTTTAGTACCCCGGTGTAATTGCTCAGTACCCATGGTTCCGGCAGTGCCGCGGGCGCTTGGGCTAGCTGCGCATTAGTACGAAACCCACCAAGTACCCCGTAAAGCACCGGCCCCAGGGTAAGAGCTACCACTGCTAGGGAAAGTGCGTACACAAGTACGTTTCCACCATATTTATTCGGAGATTTTTTGGTCTTCACGGCGGGTTTTATCGAGGTTGTTGCAGTGCTCATCGACGCACCTTCTTTCGCTTACGCGAAGTATCGGGCTGAGTATCTCGTTTGAGGATGAACTGCTGATAAGAGACGGCGAGAATCAGCGCAACGATAAACAAGATCACCGATGCAGCCGAAGCGACGCCGAAGTTCTGTCGTTTGGTTCCCTCAGATACGAGGAATGTGGCCATCGTTGTCGTGGAGTTTGCGGGCCCGCCGCCGGTAAGAATCCAGACCATGTCAAAGAGCTGCAAGGAACCGACCATCGAGAGAAAACCCCAGGTGCGCAGGGTTGGCCCAAGCAATGGGATGGTGATCTTGCGCTGGATTTGCCACCAAGAGGCTCCGTCAATTTGCGCAGCCTCATAGAGTTCATCTGGCACTCCTTGCAGTCCAGCAAGGAACAGAATCACCGCGAGACCCAGGTATTTCCAGGTCAGCACGATTAGCACTGTCCACAGTGCCAGGTCTGGCGTTCCTAGCCAACCTTGCGCAGGGCCCTGAATGCCAAGTTTGGACAACACGGTATCGATCAACCCGTACTGCGGTTGCAAGAGCTGGAACCACACGACGCCGGCGATCACTTCGGACAATACGTAAGGAACGAAGATGATGGTGCGCAGCAACCCTTGAATCTTCATCTTGCGGTTGAGTAACAACGCGATCGCCAACCCCAGCGGAAGCTGGATGATGATCGATCCGGCAATGATGATCAGGTTATGCACTAAAGCGTCGGTGAAGACCTCGTTTTGCAGCACCCTGACATAGTTCTGCAGGCCGACGAAGTCTACAAGCGGTCCGAAACCTTTCCAGTTATAGACGGAGAACCGCACCGCTTGAATGATCGGCACCAACATAAACATCGCGATGAGCAACAACGCCGGAGTGACGAAGAACAGGATCTCCAGGTTTTTCCGCTTATCCGCCGGCGCGCGTAGTTTTCGTTTTGGCGATCGGCTCCCACGCTCGGCCGCTGTGTTCCGCGGCCGAGTTCCGGGAGCCGTGCCCTGCCTGGCCGGTACGGTGGCAGAAACGACTTTGACCCCTTCTGTCACCGAGAATCACTTCTCCATATTTGCGGCGTCTTGGCTCTTAGCGACGATGTCTGCTGGTGAGGACTGTCCGGCAAAGAGCAACGCGATTTCGTCATTCATCGCTCCACCAATGGAAGCGCCGAAGGCGGTGTCGAAGTACAGCTGAACGTAGGGGGATTCATCGCGGGCTTTGAGCAGCGAGGCGAGGGCCGGATCTGCCACGGAGTCATTGGCCGCCGGGTTAGTAGGCAGTCCCATATCCAGCTTCGCGAAACCTTGCTGCACGCCATCCGAGAGCAGGTACTTGACGAAGTCGACTGCTTCGTCCGGAGCATTCTGCGAAACACCCCATGCGTCGCCACCGCCAAGCTGTGCATCCTGTGCCCCGGCACCACCATCAATCGTTGGGAATGGGAACCATCCGGTGTCATCTCCCAGACCTTTACCGTCCTCGGTGAGTCCCTGCATAATGCCAGGTTCCCAGTGGCCCGCCAATTCCATGGCTACTCGTTCGGTAGCTAGCAGGCCTGAGGCAGAGGTTGGACCGGACTGTGCCGGGGTGGAAAGGAATCCGGGATTAAAAGGCTCGGCATCAATGACTTTTTTGACATCTTCACCGGCCGTGACGAAGCACTGATCATCAAATTCCAGGTTCTTGACCGACGCGTTGAGTACCTCTTGGGAGCATTCACGAAGTACCGAGTAATACCAGTAGTGGGCGGCCGGCCACTTATCTCCTGCACCGACCGATACCGGATCAATTCCCGCTGCCTTCAGCTTCTTGACCGCGTCCATCCATTCATCCATGGTCTGTGGTGGGTCAGAAATGCCCGCTTCTTTGAACAGTGCCTTGTTGTACCAGAATCCGGCCAGGCCCACCGAGTATGGCAGTGCGTAGGTTTTCCCGTCGACCTGCCAGCCGGCAATGTTTCCACCAATCATGGAAATCTCGTCCGTGGCCAGCTCGCTGAGGTCACGGGTCAGGCCTGCTTCAACATGGTCCGCCAGCTCACCGCCGCCGCGTTCCATGTAGACATCCGGAGCATCACCACTTTGGAATGCTGCATCGAGCTTGGTAAGCATGTCTTCGTGCTGCATCGCGCTGACCTCAACGGTTACTCCCTCATGAGCGGCTTCGAAGTCGTCGGCCACCTTCTCGTAGTAGGCCTTTCCTTCACCATTATTGGAGTTGTGCCACCAGGTGATGGTCTTGTCTTCGCCGGCAGCGGCGGCGCCGCTGGTCCCCGCTCCGCCCGAACATCCGCTGGCCAACAGTGCGGTGCTTGCGAGCAACGCAAGAATTCCTAATCCTCTTNTTCCAAGCTCCATAGTGGACTCCTCAAGTGTGTTGGGTGACCCGCTCCACGCGGTGTCGGACGGTCTGGCTCACCCAAGAATGTCACCGTGATGCAAGTCATGTCAATCGTTTTCGATAACGATTTCGAAAACGAATGTCGAAATATAAGTTTTTATTAACCTCAGACTGAGTTTCCTAGTGGGAATCACGGCTCAACGTGAGGTAGCGTAGGCCGAGTGATAACCCCATCGGCTGAAGTCTCCGGCACCCATGAACAACCGCCTGGCTCTGCCCTGTCTCAAAGTACAGCGAACCGCGTGACCATCAATGATGTGGCGCAGGCGGCCGGGGTGTCTGTCTCCACCGTGTCCAAAGTAGTCAACGCCCGATATGGCGTAGCACCGCGCACTATGGAGCGCGTCCTGCAGGTCATCGCCGAGCTGGGCTATGAAACTTCTCTTGTGGCCTCGTCCTTGCGCAGCAGCCGAACTAACATCATCGGGATCTTGGTCGCAGAATTTGAGCCCTTCGCATTGGAATTACTGAACGGAATTTCGGCAACACTTCGCGGCACCCAGTACGACCTCATGGCTTACGCTGGCAACCTCGCTCCGGGCGGCCGAGCCGGCTGGGAACACCGCTCACTGTCCCGGCTCGGCGGGACCCTCATCGACGGCGTCATTATCGTCACCCCCACCGTAGAGATCCCGCATAGCTCGGTTCCGGTTATTGCCATTGACCCGCACGCCGGCACGAGCGGTCCGGCGGCCATCGATGTAGATAATTTCGGCGGAGCCAAAACTGCAACCGAACATCTGATCTCCCTGGGACACCGACGCATTGGTCATATCAGAGGACGTTCAGACCTTAAATCTGCACACTTACGTGAGTCCGGCTACCGCCAAGCACTCCAGGATGCGGGAATATCCTACGACCCACAACTGGTCCATGATGGCGACTACCAACGGGACTTGGCGGCAATAGCCACCACCGATTTATTGAAGCTTCCGCAACCTCCCACCGCAATCTTTGCCGCCAATGACCTCTCGGCACTTTCGGCTATTGAAACGGCCAAAAGTTCGGGACTAAATGTTCCCAAGGATTTGTCGGTCATCGGTTTTGACGATATTCCCGAGGCAGCCCAATCAAAGCCCACACTGAGCACGGTACGACAGCCTATGCATGAGATGGGAGCTGCCGCGGTGACCTTGCTGTTGAGCATGTTGGCTGGCGAAGAAGTCACGCAACCCGCGCAGATGCCCGCATCCCTGGTCCCACGTGAGTCGACGGCGAGTGCGCCGCAACTCTAGACTCGATATTAAACGTCTGGCCTCGCCCAAAGCTGGTGAGCTTCGGACGAGGCCGGATGATTAGTAGGCTTTAGAGCCCCAGCTCGGTCTTCCCATAGGCGAACAGGTAAGGCACGCCAGCTTCGGCTTCGATACGCTCTTTCGCTCCGGTGTCACGGTCAACGATTACCGCGACGGCCACGACGTTTCCGCCGGCCTTGCGTACACCCTCAACGGCGGTTAACGCGGATCCGCCGGTGGTTGACGTATCTTCCAGCACGATCACGTCCTGGCCATCAACGCTGGGGCCTTCAACCTGACGGCCCATGCCGTAGGACTTCTGTGCCTTGCGCACCACGAACGCGTCGAGTTTACGTCCCTGATTGCGGGCGGTATGCATGATTGCGGTTCCTACCGGATCCGCTCCCATGGTCAAGCCACCGACGTTGGTGAATTCAAGCTTTGCCTCGTCGAGCAGGTCTAACATAACCTCACCAATCAGCCCGGAAGCCTCCTGTTGCAAGGAGACCCGACGCAGATCGATGTAGTAGTCCGCTTCCTTCCCGGAAGACAGAGTCACCTTGCCACGTACGATGGCAAGTTCTTGGATCAGTTCTTTTAGTCGCTCACGGGCGCCGGTTTCGCTCATGGACATAATTCTAGTCGCCTGCGCATGCCGGGCGTCGCAATCGACATCCCATGTGACGCTTCCTCCAGCACGTTACCCCCAGTCGTCCCCGCGTGATGAGCCACCGCGGCATGGCTGACTCATCTAGGCACTTTTTCTAGCGCCGGACTTAGACACAGGCTGATTTCGGCGAACCGTAATTGAGTTGGTGTAACTGAGTAAAAATAGACCCTAGCCCCAGCGGGAACTCCCGGATAAGGTGGGATCATGAACGCGACTCGCCCCTTGGGTTTCTGGTTGAAATTGGTAGATTCGCTGATTGACGAGCAGTTTGCAGCGACCTTAGAAGAACACGGCGTTACCCGCCGGCAGTGGCAGGTGTTAAACCTGTTGGAGCAAAACCCGGCGTCCGAAGCCAAACTTATTTCCGGCCTTTCTCCATTTTTTGCCTCGCCGGATGAACCTCAAAACGTCACCGAGCATTTGGCAGAATTGGTTGAATCCGGCTGGATTTCACACCTAGACGGTGAATACACAATTACCGAACGCGGTCATGTTTCACTGGTGAAGCTCAGCGAACTGGTGGACCGGATCCGCTCACAGTTCGGCGAAGGACTAACCGAAGAGGAATATGCCACGACCGTGAGCTCGCTGGAGCAGATGGCGCGGAACTTTGGCTGGAGTGACGCCGAAACCGATTAATGGCGAATCATCAAATGTTGAATACAGATTAACTTTCTGTTCCGACTCCGGTTAAAAGCCCAAGCTCCTTGTTCTCTTGCCTAGGATGGTAGGCATGCGTGAACTGCAAGCAGAGATCATTGAAGAACTAGGCGTTATGCCTGAAATCATTCCTACACAGGAGATCACCCGCCGCGTGGGATTCCTGAAGGACTATCTAGCCGCGACGGGAGCCAGAGGCTTCGTACTGGGTATTTCTGGAGGAATCGATTCCACCCTGGCTGGCCGCTTGGCGCAATTAGCTGTCCAGGAAATTCGTGCGGCCGGTGGAGAAGCACGCTTTATTGCGGTTCGGTTGCCTCATGGCGTGCAAAGCGATGCCGACGACGCGATGAAAGCTATGGCTTTTATCGCCGCCGATGAAGAATTTGAGGTCAACATCGAAAAGCCGGTCAGTGCATTGGATGCGGCATTAGACGATGCCGGACACCCTCGGCTGACCGATTTCAACCGGGGTAACGCCAAGGCCCGGATGCGCATGATTGTCCAGTATGCCTTAGCCGGCGACCGCCGCTTCCTGGTGCTCGGAACCGACCATGCCGCCGAGTCCGTGACCGGATTTTTCACTAAATTTGGTGATGGTGGAGCAGACTTGCTGCCGCTAGCCGGGTTAAACAAACGCCAGAATCAGGCATTGTTGCGTCAGTTGGATGCTCCCGAATTACTCTGGGCTAAGGAGCCAACCGCTGACCTATTAGAAGGGCAGCCGCTACGTAGTGATGAAGACGAGCTCGGCCTGACATACGCCAAAATTGACGACTACCTTGAAGGCCGGGAGGTAGATTCCGCGGCGGCAGAAGCGATAGAGTCCCGATTCTTGGGTTCGCGCCACAAACGCGCCGTTCCGGCTACCAACCGCGATACCTGGTGGCAGTCGTAGCCGGTTACAGTCCGCTGGTGATAACTCGCAACGCTTGAATATGCTCGGTGAGGCTGGAGCGTCCGTGCGCAGAAAGTTTAACCCAGGTGCGCGGGCGTTTACCGACAAAACCTTTGCGGACTTTGAGGTAACTTTTTTCTTCAAGGCCCGTGATATGTCGGGAAAGGACCGAGTCGGAGACTCCGAGAGTCTCACGCAGAGTCTTAAAATCAATTTCATCTACTCCCTGCAGTGCAGCCATTAAGGACAAGCGCACGGGGTTAGTGAAGTCATCGTTCATCTGGGTGCGTGGGTGCTCACTCATCGTTTCATCATCCAAACACCGCCGAGAAGCAACGGTAGCGCAACCGCAAGGCCGAGCAATACGACGAGAAATGCCGCCATCGGCGTGGTGATCAGGGTAAGTGTCACTGCGTAAATACCGAAGCTGGCAAATAGGCTCAGCAAATATGCCTTACTCATTCCGCGAGGAAGCACACTGCGGACCTTGAGATAGCCAAGGCTCAAAGCGAAGATTGCCAGTATGGCGGCTCCGACAAGGACAAAGAATGCGGTCAGGCTACGTTCGGGGTGATACACATGAAGCAACCCGTGCAGCGTGCCGAGCACTAGCCCAAGGGACACGCAGAGCATTCCTAATTGCTTGGCACCTCGTTTGGCCACCGGGGTCATCTCACGTTGCGCATTTTCGAAAGCGGCTAGTTGTTCCGCCGCGCTGAGTTCTGGTTCGCGGTTCATGCCAGAGCCTTACGGTTTTTCTTCTGCTGCTGAACGTAGGTGCTGATTGAAGCGCCAATGGCTGCGAACCCTGAAGTCCCCGCAATAACCAATGCTGGAGCGTCCGTGGCCATTCCGGACACTGCCATGAACAGGCATCCGAGGGTCATGACGGACCATAGGGCGATGAACCAAAATTTCTTTGAAACAAACATTGTCTTCTCCGTTGCTGGTGGGGCTTGTACATCAAGACTAACAAGTACTTTCCATATTGGAAAGTACTTTCATGAAAATCTTTTGAAACCCCACCAGCTAGCCAACCCAACACCACATTTGTGAGTTAGACGAAGGCGCTCATCCCGGTCAATGCTCGCCCGACAATCAATGAATTGATCTCATAAGTTCCCTCGTAGGTATGGATGATTTCAACATCGCAGAAGACTTTAGCCATCTCGTAGTCGGTCACAACGCCATTGCCGCCCAGCAATGCCCGGCCCAGAGAAGCCGAGCGTCGAGCCAGCCGCGTAGCAGTCGACTTCGCCAACGCGGCATCAACCATTTCCAGTTCACCGCGTTCTTGCTTGCGCGCAACATCCACCATCATCGACAGGCAAGCCGTAGCGTTGCCCGCTATCTCAGCCAAAGGTTCTTGCACCAGTTGAAAAGCAGCAATGGGTTGGCCGAATTGCTGACGTTCCTTCGCATAGGCACGACAAATATCTAAAGTTGCTAACATCGATCCGACCGCTTGCCACCCGACCCATGCACGGGATTGCATCAGCAAGGCGTTGGCCGAAGCGAAGTCGACCGCACCAGGAAGCTTGTTTTCTAAGGGAATCCGTACGTTATCCATGACAATGTCGGCATTCTGCATAATGCGCAGGCCAATCTTGTTCTCAATTTTTGTAGCGCTGTAACCAGGACGGTCGCTCTCTACGAGAAATGCCCCAACCGCACCGCTGTCAGGGCATTTTGCCCAGATTAACGCGAAATCGGCAAGAGTTCCCATGCCTATCCAACGCTTGGCGCCGCTGAGCACATATTCCTCACCTTCACGGGTCACCGTGGTGTGTATGCCACCGGCGATATCCGAGCCATGGTCAGGCTCGGTCAAGGCGAATGCGCCAAAAGCTTGAAAGTTGGTAAGTTTCGGGAGCCAGAATTCACGCTGTTCGGCAGATCCGAGAGAGTCAATCATGCCCACCACCAGCTCGTTGTGAATACCAACAATCGATGACAGTGAAACGTCTGCACGCGCGATTTCCGTATGAAGCAGCCCGCGCAAAAGATGCGAGGAGCCGTCTAGCTGCAGCCCGGCTAGCCCTTGACCTGCTAACCCCTGGATAAGTTCTGCAGGAAATTCCTCGCGATTCCAGAATTCAATCGACTGCCGGCGAATATTTTCCTGTAGGAATTCACGCACTTGATTTAGTCGTTTTTGATCGGCCTCGCGCAGTTGGTGTGCCACACCCAATAGGTCCATCAGTTTTCTCCTTCCAAACCCTTGGAAGTCCAAGTATATTGTTGGACTAAGACTTCTTCAGGGGGTAAATGTTGAATTCTCCGTTGCCACGCGACCCGATTGCCGAGGCTCGAGAACAGTGGGTTTCCCATGGCTGGGCTTCCGAAGCCGATGCCATGGCGGCGATCACCGCGGTAATGCGCACCGCGTCGATCTATTTGCAGCGAGCCGATGCGGTCCTCAAACCGCACGGGCTCACCTTTGCGCGCTTTGAGGTGCTTGCCTTACTTGGGTTTTCCAAGCGCGGTTCGCTTCCCATGAGTCGCGCCAGCGAACTACTTCAGGTTCATGCAACTAGCCTGACCAATTCCGTAGATCGTCTTGAAGCCACCGGCTTAGTGCAACGCATTGCGCATCCCACCGATGGGCGAACCAGGCTTTTAGAGCTAAATCCTCAAGGTTTAGAAGTGCTCAACGCAGCCCGGGTGGACCTTAACAAGATGCTCTTCGCCCAAAGCAACTTGGCCCCAAAAGACGCGTCGGAACTTTTCGAAATTCTCTCCCGCTTCCGTCGCGCCTCCGGGGATTTTTTATAATGACCCGTCGCGGATCGCATTGATAACACCCGAGAAGTCCGTGCCGGCATGGCCCTCGTCACTGAATTTCCGATAGAGGGCCGCTGCGAGACTTCCGAGCTTGGCATCGGTCTGCGTATTGTCTAAAGCACTGGATGCCAGCCCAAGATCTTTGGCCATCAAGGCTGCGGCAAACCCAGGCTGATAGTCACGATTAGCCGGCGACGTGGGGGACGGGCCCCCGGTACCGGACAGTTGGTAGTTACTGCCCAGCATTGCCCCGAGGCCGAGGAGATCACGTCATACAATGCTTGATGCTCCAACCCCAAGCGCTCACCCAGGACGAAGGCCTCCGCAGCGCCGATCATTGAAATTCCTAAGAGCATGTTGTTGCAGACCTTGGCAGCTTGACCTGCTCCGTGCCCGCCGCAGTGCACGATTTTTTTACCCATTACTTCAAGCACCGGGCTGATCTGCGCCAAGTCTGACTGATCTGCACCAAGCATGAAAGTCAGGCTTCCCGCTTCGGCTCCGACAACTCCCCCGGACACCGGTGCATCTGCACTGCGGTGGCCGGCGTCCACGGCAAGCTGCGCCGCTTCCCGAGCTTGGGCTACGTCAATGGTGGAGCATTCCAAGAACAGCGTATTATCCTTGGCCGCATCCAGCAGGTACCCCCGGTAAGCATCTAACACATGCTGACCGGTAGGGAACATGGTGAGCACTATATCGACGTCCTGGGCGGCATCGGCGCCAGCCGGCACGGTTTCTATGCCAGCAGCCTGTGCGGCCTCAAGCGCGGCCGGAACAACATCAAAAGCCTTTAATCGATAGCCTGCGCGATGTAAATTAATTGCCATAGGCAGACCCATATGGCCTAGACCTAGAAATCCAATGACTGGCTTCTCGTTCATTTTCCGCTCTTCTCTCGTATCCCCTGCTCCAACAGTGCAAAATTCAGTTCTGCTCCCGGTAATGGAGCAAAGTGGCGAGCCGTGCGCTGAGCCGAAGTCAGATCTCCCACCTGCTCGCGCCACCGTGGGTTGCGGTCCTTGTCAATGACCGCCGCCCGGATTCCTTCGGCGAAGTCAGGATCATCTAGGCGGTTGACGGCTGCCCTGAATTCTCGGCGCAGGTCTTCACGTAGGTCATCTCCAGCATTGGATAACAGCTGATTAACGAGCCGAACCGAGCTCGGGCAGGCCGCACGAAGCGCCTTGGCCGCAATGCGGCTCTGCGTCTGATCGCTGGCATTTAGCGCCGCGAGAATTCCGGGGACGCTCGGCTCAGCGAAGGCTTTTACCCATTGACCATCGAGCATGCCTGGTTCTGGCTCGGACTTATATCGAGCAATAACGTCCTCGACGTCAGTGGCCTCCAACTCCGTCAAGAGCTGGGCCAAATTTTCTTGGAGTACGTAGGTGTCGGCCAGACCTAGAGCTATCGTATCCGCGGCCTGAAATTTCAATCCCGTCAGCGCTGCAAGACGCCCTGCAGACATGTCCCCCTGAGCAAGCAGATGAGTACCTCCGACATCGGGGAAAAATCCGATTCCCACCTCAGGCATACCGCAACGACTTGTTTCGGTCACAATGCGGTGGCTACCGTGGGCCGATACTCCAATGCCTCCACCGAGAACAATCCCGTCCATGAGTGCCACAAAGGGCTTGGGATACTCATCTATGAGCACGTTGAGCTGATATTCAATACGCCAGAACTCTTCGGTGGATCCGTCGCGGTTCAAAATATCGCGGTAAATAGCCACGATGTCTCCCCCGGCACACAAGCCTCGTTCTCCTGCCCCGGTGATCGCCACATGGCGCACCTGCGGATCTTCACGCCATGCAAGCAACGCATGAAGCATCTCCCGGCACATCCGGGTGGTCAGTGCGTTAAGCGCGGCTGGCCGGTTCAGAGTGATGAGTCCCAAATGTCCCCGGCGTACGGTCAGAATGTCGGTCAAAATACCCACCCCTCGGTGATCGCTGTCACAGTTCACTGTCGAATATACTCGGACTTCCAAGTAAATTGAAGTGGCGCATGACAGCAAACTTGATAGGTTGAACTAGTGAAGATTGCAACCTGGAATGTGAACTCCCTGCGCGCCCGGGCTGACCGCGTCGAAGACTGGCTGCGCCGATCCGACGTTGATGTCCTGGCAATTCAGGAAACGAAATGTAAAGACGATAACTTCCCTTGGGAACTTTTCGAGAATAACGATTACGAGGTGGCGCATTTTGGCGTCAACCAGTGGAATGGCGTAGCTATCGCCTCCCGCGTGGGACTTGACGACGTGCAACGTACATTTCCCAATCAGCCCGAATTTGGTAAAGGTGGGAAAGATCCCATCCAAGAGCCGCGGGCCATCGCTGCCACTTGCGGCGGGGTCCGCGTGTGGAGTTTGTACGTACCAAATGGACGCGCTCTAGATGACGAACACATGGGCTATAAGCTCAACTGGCTCGAAGGCCTGAAGGAAAATTCCGCTCAGTGGCTCGCCGCTGACCCGCAAGCTCAAATCGCGCTGCTCGGTGACTGGAATATTGCACCGAAGGATGAAGATGTCTGGGACATCCAATTTTTCTTGGACAACCAGCTAACTCATGTCTCTGCCCCCGAGCGAGCAGCTTTCACTGCTTTTGAAAATGCTGGTTTTTCAGATGTGGTGCGCCCGTATACCGAAGGTGAATACACCTACTGGGATTACACTCAGCTGCGCTTCCCAAAGGGTGAGGGCATGCGAATCGACTTTGCTCTGACCTCCCCCGCGCTGACCGAGCGCGTAGTTGGCGCAACTATCGACCGCGAAGAACGTAAGGGTAAAGGTGCTAGCGACCACGCACCAGTCATTGTGGAGTTGAACGACTAACGATGACAAAAAAATTGATTGGGCCCCTCGAAGAGCTTACAGCCGCCACCGCGCATCTGCGCGTCTACGAGCCCTTGGACACCTTCGAAGATTGGGCCCAATCAATTATTCTTCGCACCGGACAACGCAGTGCGAGTCATTGGGATAATTATGAAAATCAGAACCTCTGGGAGCGCACGCTACGAGACGTCTCAGACCCGTTCCCGCATAACGAGACTGAGCATTTTCGCTCGCTAAAGGTTCTTGACTATGAGGGCAACGAGCACACTCGCTACTGCCCTGGGCAGCTAAAGGCGCGGAGCCTTTTAGCAGCAGAACAAGCCGAGGAAGCGATCCGGTCTGAAGTCTTTGATCTTCTTGTACCGCCGGCGGCGCGCAGCGCTAATGCCGAGCGAGTGACTCCAGAACAACTTGCAGCAGACCTGACGCATTTACATACCCGCACTTCAACGTGGGGAATCCCATTGAGCTGGTTTGCACTCTTCCGCGAAGATGATGAGTTCGAGCAGATCCATCAAGACGACCGTCTCATAACGGTGCGCCTCATCGTACCTTTTGAGCAGGCCGTAGAACGCCTTGCCTGGGCAGTTCAGACACTAGTGACCTATGCTCCGCAGGCTCCGCTATTTGAAGAACTTGGAGCTCTAGGAACCTGGCTAGAATCCTTCGATAGGCGTTCAGTCATCGAGCTAGATTATGGATTACTTGCTGAAATTGTGTGGCCAGATGAGTCGGCCAATGATTTGATGCACGGAATCCAAGCCATAGAGGATGGCGACTTCTCCACTGCTGCAGCCGCCTACCGCCGGCTGACTAATCGCTGGTTGGGTCCTCGTCACCTGGGACGGGCTAACTAAAAGCTCGAAACCCAACACTGCAACTCAACCTTGTCAGATCGAGAAGTTCCTTAAAGTAAAAAGCTCCGGAAAACCGGAGCTTTTTTTGTTGGCGACCCTGACGGGACTTGAACCCGCGACCTCCGCCGTGACAGGGCGGCGCGCTAACCAACTGCGCTACAGGGCCATGCATTTTGAATAACTTTCAAATCACATAGTAAAGCCCTCGGTAAACCGAGGGCTACGTGGCTCCGACCGGCGTCGATCCGGTGACCTTTCGATTTTCAGTCGAACGCTCTACCAACTGAGCTACAGAGCCTGGCACCACTAAGTGGACACCAGATTTATTGTCTAAACAATAAACCGAGCGACCCTGACGGGACTTGAACCCGCGACCTCCGCCGTGACAGGGCGGCGCGCTAACCAACTGCGCTACAGGGCCTTGCTTTCGCAAGCCAATGAATTTCTTCATCTGACAACCAACAAGTTGGCTGTTTGTACCCCCAACGGGATTCGAACCCGTGCCGCTGCCGTGAAAGGGCAGTGTCCTAGGCCGCTAGACGATGGGGGCCTATATCTGCTTCGGTTTCTTGCGTCTCCGTAGCGGACTTCAACAACTATACGTGGCCTTTTTACCTTTTGCAAAATCGGCCTTCGGGGCAGTTTTTTCGAGCTCAAAGCGACGCTGAACAGTAGGGTTGAAATATGAATTTGGAGATGAGTGACGACGAGTTTGACGACCTGGTCCAGTCGGCTGTCGACAGCATTCCGCAGAGCGCTATCGACATGATGGACAACGTCATCTTCTTTATCGAAGACGAATATGAGCCACTTCCCGGGGAACCAAAAAACACCGAGATTCTGGGCTTATATGAGGGTATCGCGCTCACTGAACGTGATCTCGATTGGGCCTCAGGTGCCTTGCCAGACCGGATTACAATTTTCAAAAACCCGACCCTAAGAGCCTGCGAAACACGAGAAGATGTCATCCGCGAAGTGCGCATTACAGTCATGCATGAAGTGGCGCACCACTTCGGAATCGACGACGATAAATTGCACGATTTGGGCTGGGGATAGCAAAATTTCGTAAAAACTTATATTGAGATGTGCGTCACGAATTCTGCTCAAATTGCCGCAGAATTTGTCTTGCCAACGTTTCTCTTCTTGTTGGCCTCAGCGCCGATGGGTGGAAAACCGACCTCTGTCGATGATTCAGGGCCGGCATGCCGATATTTTATTTATCTGCGACTAAAGCGCATCGCGCCATGAATGCGCTGCATGCACATGCTTAGTCTGCGACAGGTAAAGCTTCATCCTGACGAAGCCGGCTTTCCCGCGCAGCGATCTTCACTTCCCGGTTCCGTCACCCTTTAACCGTTAGGCCCACTGAGCATCTTGGCAAATCACGCTCAATTGGCACTTTTCTAAGCCAAAAACGTTTTCGCCTGCCTATACCTACATAAGGATGCAATAACAGCGCATTTCAGTCCTCAACTTGCCTATCGCGCCACAAAGTAACGAACGTGGACCCAGTTCCACCATTTTCGAATTGCCGCACAGTCAAGATAACGAATCGAACGTCATCAAGCTGGGCACTTAAAGGACATTTACTTCCCGCCAAAAACGCTAAAACCATGCCCTTTAAGTCACCTTCGCCCATATCACTACGAAATTAGGGGAAGAAATCCCATCGATGTAATTCTTGTGACTGGTGTGACTAGTGTTGCCAAGCACCTCTTTTTTGGCCTAGTGTGCTATTTGGGACCTTGACCAAATTGCAACATTTCGATCTCGAAAAATTACGATTGGTCCTTTTCCCAACTGTCATCACCTGAATCTAGTGAGGAACGATATGGCGAACCGCCACTCGCTCGGCGTTGCCGCGTGCACCCTGGCCCTAGCAGTCTCATGTCTTGCTGGCGCCGTCCCGGCATCTGCCGCACCGTCGGCAAAGTTTCCCACGGCTATTTCGGTCGCAGCTGCACCGTCAAACACCTCGTTGCCCTCCGCAGCAGAGGTAGCGGCTGCCAAGTCGGACAAGAACGCAACTAGCGACATGATCGCCCGCCTCGAAGCATCGCTTGCTTCAAGCCGTGCTGATCTACAGCGTGTTGAGACCGCCGCTCTGGAAGCACAGGAATCGTTGCTGACTGCCGGGCAGGAACGCGATTTGCGTTCAGCCGAGGCTGACAAAGCAGTTGAGCAGGTCAAATATGCGAAGCAGTACCTAGCCCAGAGTCGCAATGACCTTGGTGCTATCGCTTCTGATATGTACCGCAACGGTGCCAGCAACTCCAGCATTGGCATCCTGCTACAGGATGATGAATCAAACGACATCTTCTACAAGGCCGCCACCATGAGCGCCCTGAGCGAGAATCGCTCCCAGACGGTCAACACGGCCTCTGAAGCCGAAGCCCTCGTCACCGCTTGGGAAGAGTACGCAGATACCGCTCAGAAGGCCGCTAAGGCTGCTGCAGCGAACTATGACGAGGCTGCGACTACCGCTACCTCCACTCTGAACACCTACGAATCGTCGATCACTCCTCAGAAGGAGCTTCGCGACGAACTTGTTGGCCATCTTTCAGTCCTCAAGGAAAAAGAAGAAGCAGTCGTTCGTAAGCAGATCGCCGAGCAAGAAGAAAAAGCTCAGGAAGCGGCCCTAAAGGAAGTCATCGAGACTCCGCAGGCCGATGAGCCGGTCTCGAAAGATGACTTGGCCACTGCGCAACCACTGGCTGTAGAAACTCCACAGGAATTCGAAGCTCTTGATTCCGAAGATGGCGACAAGTCAAAGCTAAGAACTTTAACTCCGAAGGTGATCGAGCTCGAGAAGAGCGAACCGAAGCAAACGGAGAAGCCGAAGGAAACTGAAAAGCCTAAGGAAACTCAGGCTCCGAAGGAAACCCAAAAGCCAAAAGAAACCCAGGCCCCAAAGGAAACTGAGAAGCCTAAGGAAACTCAGGCTCCGAAGGAAACCCAAAAGCCAAAAGAAACCCAGGCCCCTAAGGAAACTCAGAAACCAAAGGCTAAACCAAAGCCTAAGGAAACCGAGAAGCCAAAGGTCATGCCACAGGCTCCTGAAAAGCCAAAGGTTATCGAAGCTCCGAAGCCAAAACCAAAGAAGGTTCAGCCAAAGGCTCCCGAAAAGCCTAAGGTCACTCCGAAGCCAAAGCCTGAACCTGAGGTGAAGAAGGAAGAGCCTAAGCAGGAGAGCAATAATAGCAACTATTCTGCTGCGATCTCATGGGCTTTGAAAACCGCTGCTGATCCGAGCAAAGGTTATGTCTTCGGCGCCAACGGACCAAATGTTTTTGACTGCTCCAGCTTCTCCAAGAAGGCGTTCGCCCAATCTGGCATCAGCCTTCCACGTAGTTCCAGCCAGCAGTACGCAAGCGCTCCGCAGTATGTTTCGTTGAACGAGCTACGCCCGGGTGACTTAGTGTTCTCGTCCTCCAATGGTGGAGCTTCGTTCTACCACGTAGCTATCTACATCGGTAACGGCCAAGTAGTTCACGCTCGTAACCCAGGTGCCGGTATCTCGACGACCCCACTGAGCTGGGTCAACAACCTGCATTCGAAGGCAGCACGCTACTAAGCCCGCTCCCCTTCGCAGAAAATGCTTCCGTAGTCTCCCGACTGCGGAAGCATTTTTCTTGTCCGTTGCTAGTCAACTAGCCAGCGAGCTATTAATTAATGGCAAGAAGTTGGCCCGGAAAGATTTTCTCTTTCCGGGCCAACAAGGTTTTTATTCGGCGTTAGTGTCGAAATTCTTTCGGTCAGCCAAACGAGGGTCATCACTGTCTGGTACCACCATGACCGGCCCCTTTGAATGGTGCAATACTCCCTGGCTAGTAGAGCCAAGCAGCATACCGGCGAAGCCGCCTCGACCACGCGAGCCTGTCACGGTAAGTACCGCATGCTCCGATTCGCGGATCAATACCTCCACCGGAGGTCCTGAAATCACATCGGTTTCCACTTCAACGGTTGGATAGTGCGACTTAATCCAGCGCTCGCCCACGTCCATCTGGTAGCGGACGTCTTCAAGTACCGCTTCTTGATCAACTGTTGCTGGCATCCAAGCCAACGCAGCGGAGACCGGAGAAACAGCGCAAACCACACGAAGCTTGAGGTTTCGTGCTTGCGCCGCATCGGCTGCGGCTAGTACCGCAGACCTAGCTCGTTCTGATCCGTCAACACCAACAACTATTGTCTGGCGTTCCGGAGCGTCTTCCTGAGCCTGTTCCTGTTTTTTAGCCATAGATAACGGCACAACAACCGTTGGGCATTTGGCGTGCGCTGGCAATGCGGACGAAACCGACCCCAGCAGCCGGCCCACGAAACCGCCTCGGCCACGCGTTCCAACTACTACCAGTTCGGCATCTGCACTGAGGTCCAGCAGAACACCTGACGGGTCTCCAGACTCAATATAGGTGCGGATCGTAGCTTCGCTACCTTCGAGTTCTGCGCGTGCCTGACGCACGATGTCCTCGGCGCCGCCACGGATTAAATCATCATCCAAAGTTGAATAGCCTGCGTCCATGGACGAGGCAGCAAAAACTGGAATTGTGTAGGCGGATACGATATTTAACACGCTGCCACGGCGAACCGCTTCGCGTTCGGCCCACCGCAAAGCGCATTTACTTTGCTGGGACCCGTCGGCACCGACGACAATACCTTCGATNTTTTCAGTTCCGACTGGTGCTTCGTCACTCATCAGACTCGCTCCTCATTGACCTGTGATGGCATTGGGTGTGACCCCTCTTACAACCAATGTACTTCCAATCTTGTCTCACAGTGTGAGTTGGGTCTAATGATTTCACGCTAAGCCTACTCAGCTGTGAGATCAGTATGATTCCATGCCCAAAACGTCATAGAATTTTTACTATGCCCTCCCCCACCAAAACTGTGACCGAGACGTCCTTCCCGGCGCGCGTTGATCGATATTTCAAAATTTCGGAACGCCGCTCAACTTTTGCTACCGAAGTTCGAGGCGGCATCGCCACGTTCTTCGCGATGAGCTACATTGTTGTCCTCAACCCGCTGGTGCTCTCCGGCGTCGACTCTTCCGGTGGTGAACTCGGGATCCAACGCGTAGCCGCGGTCACCGCCTTTGTTGCCGGCATCCTGACCATCCTGATGGGCATCTGGGCCCGGCACCCATTCGCCATGGCTACCGGGCTGGGCGTCAACGCCTTCGTAGCAATCACGGTGACAACAAATCCCGAACTAACCTGGGCAGATGTCATGGGTCTGGTGGTAGTTGCCGGTATCGTCATGTTCCTGCTGGTCCTCACCGGCTTTAGAACGGCAGTATTCCGGGCCGTTCCCGCGGGGCTGAAGACCGCCATCGTGGTCGGCATCGGTATGTTTATCGCACTCATCGGTCTGGTCAATGCGGGCTTCGTTCAGCGCATCCCAGATGCCGCAAACACCACCGTACCGGTGGGTCTAGGCTTTGATGGCAAGCTCATGGGCTGGCCGATCGTAGTCTTCGTAGTTGGTTTGCTGCTGACCATGGCACTGGTAGTTCGCAAGGTTAAAGGTGCCATTCTCATCGGGATTGTTGCCGCCGCAGCGCTAGCGAATATTTTCGAAGCGGTCTTCAACGTTGGCGACCAGGAGACGAACAGCTGGTCACTGGTTGTTCCTTCACTTCCAAGCTGGACCCTGCCAGATCTGAGTCTCATCGGTCAGGTCCATCTCTTTGGCGCCTTCGATAAATTGGGCTTCACCGCCGCGTCATTACTGGCCTTCGTGATCCTACTATCGATCTTCTTCGACGCCATGGGCACCATGGTGGGTCTAGCCTCCGAAGCAGGCGTAATGGACAAGGACGGCAACATCCCGAACGTCGACAAGGTTCTGCTTGTTGATGCCGCAGGCGCCATCGTCGGTGGTGGCACCTCGAGCTCCTCGGCTCAGATTTTTGTGGAGTCCGGCGCCGGTATCGGCGAAGGTGCACGTACCGGTCTAGCCTCCGTGGTTACCGGACTGCTGCTTATCGTGGCAATGTTCCTGACCCCACTGATCCACCTTGTTCCATTTGAAGCGGTCGCACCGGCCCTGGTAGTCGTGGGCTTCATGATGGTTTCGCAGGTCTCCAAGATTGACTGGAGCGACTGGGGCATTGCACTTCCAGCGTTCCTCACGTTCATCCTGATGCCTTTCACCTTCTCTATCGCCAACGGCATTGGAGCAGGCTTCATCTCATACGTCTTCATCCGCACAGCGCAGGGACGTGCGAAGGAGATCCATCCGTTGATGTGGGCTGTCGCGGCAGCCTTCGTGCTCTTCTTTGGCATCGGACTGATCGAGCATGCCATCGGCATGTAAGTAAAAGTACTACGTATCGGCTCGGCTCGTTTCCACGGGCCGAGCCGATTTTTTTGTGCCCAGAACATGTTCTTGGCTTACCATTTAGACCGCGCAGACTCAGCCTTCTCCCGTATTTCGGTGCCACTGCCGTGAATTGAAATTCGGTCATTTCTACGCCCGGCGAATCACACTGGGTAGCATGAGAAATGTCCAGATGATCTGAACGGTGAAGGAAGAACATGTCGCAACACAGCAAGTGGGTCGAAATCGCTGCGGGATTAAAGAACCCGAATATGCGCAAGACACTAGGTTTGGTCCTAGCCGGAGAAGGAGACAAACTCGGTAGTTCTACCCAGACCCTCAAGGACCTACGTCGTTGGGCCAAGATTGGCTTGTTAGTTGATGAAGACCAGCGTTGGACACTCAATGAAGAGCTTTTGAATGACACCCTGGCGGCTGCATCAGCAACCAATACCCAGCGCACCGGAATACTGCGCTTTTTTACTGGCACCCGGCTAAATGCCTTACCGGCACGTCCTACAGACCGCCATGAAGTGATGGTCCACATTCGAGATCAGGTTCTGACCGCCCAAGAATCTTTAAAGGAAAATCAGCTCAATGAGCGCTTAGCGGTCATCCATGAGGACGTGGCACTACTGCGCCGTTACATGGTGGACCATAATTTGGTCCAGCGCGATGCGGACGGCACCGCTTATCGAATGCCAGTTAGCTAATTGGCGCGGCTCCCGCAGCAAATTTGGTAACCCCAGCACCGGCGACCAGTTGTGCTGGCAACGGGGCAATTCGCAGATTTCGTTCAAATCTCGCGCCGAGTGTTAACGGTTCGTCGCTGGCTAGGAACACGATATTTCCGTATCGGCGCCCCTTGAGCATTGGCGCATCGGCAATCATGGCCACGTGGGAAAATACTGAAAGCAGCGTGGCAGCTTCTGCTCGCGCTCCCGCAAGGTCCGCGGAGTCACCGCAGTTCAATAAGTAAACTCCACCTTGATCCAGTACCCGCTGAGCTTCCAGGGCGTACCCCACGGTTGTTAGCTCACGCGGAGTAATGCTGCCGGCGAATACATCTCGGATGATGATGTCCCGGCTGTCGTCACTGAGCGTAGGGAGCACCTGCCCGGCATCACCCACACGTAGCCGGACCAGGGGTGCACGGGGGACATCGAAACGAGTACGCACCAATTCGGCAAGTTTTGCATCGAGTTCAACAACTACTTGGCGTGCGTTCTCATAGGTCGCTGCAACCCAACGAGCCATTGAGCAGCCACCACCGCCTAGGTGTAACACGCGAAGCTTACGTGTTCGGCCGTCAAATTCTTCGGTGGGAAAACCAATGGTGAATACAGGTTCCATCCAACGCATATATTCAAAATCCAGGTAGCCCGGGTCATCAAGATCAATATGTGAAGAAGGCACACCGTTGACCTTCAAGATGTAACGGTTAGCGCCGTAAGGGTCAGGTTCAATTTCAGCAAGCCCGGTAGCGATCTCGTAGCTCCCGACCATGACATTACTTTCGGTCTTAGCCATGTTTACGCACCATCCGTTGCTCACGAAGACCTGCCCAAGATCCGACCAGCTCTTCACTAGTTCCATCCGGAACAAAACCATGTTTGGTATAGAAGTTTATTGCTCGCGCATTTCCTTCCAGCACCCAGACCAACGCGTCACGCCGTGACAGCACGGTGTCCATCAAATGGGCTGCGAGCCCGGTGCCGTAATACTCTTTGAGCACATAAAGTACGCCGAGTTCAATATCGACGCCGGTATCTTGGTCTTCTTCAATGGTGGGGGTTCCGCCTGCTAAGCCGACAATTTTTCCGTCCCCGGTTTCGGCAATCCAGAACTGCGCGCCCCCAGCCAAGCCACGTTCCCACCACGCAAGCTGCTGGTCCAGTTGGCTTTCATGGTGAGCAAAAAATCCTTCATCACGGAAAGACGAGTAGGCTTCACGCCAAGCTTGCAACTTCATTTCAAGAGCTGCCCGGAGATCTTGCTCCTGGGCCAGACGGATTCGATATTCGTTCAAAAGTGGCACGCTCCTACATTACGTCAGCATGAGGTACCGCGTCGCTAGGCACCACTGCCCTCCTACTTAAGGACTATTGCTACGGCGGATGGAATTTGGAAAACTAAGTAGATAGTTATTTAAACGTCCGAAGCGAAGGGAAGGTCACGGGTGGATCGTAACGAGAAATTCGCGACCTTCAGCGGCAGCGTCGTGACTGGTCTAACGCTGGTCTTCTGTTTGTCCCCGACTTTTTGGATCATCTGTTTCGGTTCATTGCTACTGATCGTTAGTTTTAGCCTCTTAGCAAAATTTGAAGGGCTTTGGGGGCCAACCACCGCCAAACATTGGTTCTATATTCTGCCCATGGTGCTCGCCCCAACTCTGGGAGGGCTACTTCGCGAAACAAATTATGCACTGTGGCTCGGAGCTCTCGTGGCATTAGCCGGTGGCTTTGCAACGAATTTCCTCGTGCGGCGTTACCCTCCGTTTATGTCTCCACCTCAGGAGACAGGGACGGCAGAGACCGCAACCTCCATTTCGCGTTAGAACACTCTGCCGACCCCTGTCCATCCCAATCATTTGGCACGGATGTTTTTTGGCCCAACAGGAAATCACGATATCTAGGATAAACACCGTTTGCTGCGCGCTCCCGCTCTGCAGAATCTTGAATCATGCCATTTATGCTTCAGAATCTTCAATTGCGCGCTCGAGACGCTGAATTTTTCCATCAAGTTCACCGGTATATCCCGGGCGGATATCGGCTTTGAGCACCAGTGAAACCCGTGAACCATGGTTGCTCACAGCCATTGTGGCGGCCTTAACGACAGCCATGACTTCATCCCACTCGCCTTCGAGCTCGGTAAACATTGAACTTGTGCGGTTCGGCAACCCGGAGGCTCTCACGATCCGTACCGCTTCGGCGACGGCCTCATGGACCGAGGCATCGGGGTTGTCGGTGCTTGGGGCAACTGAAAAAGCTACAATCATGATTCAACTGTGCCACCGACCTCGACGCTTGTCAGCCTTTATGTTCTGTGCGCGCAATATTTTGTGGCTTACATACAATGGACTGCATGACCTATAGCGCACTGACTAGATATTTATCGTTAGACTTGACCGCTAGCCCAACACCGCCCGCACTCGTGGCAGAGGAACAAAACAGCGATTACGAATCAGCCATAGTTCAGCTAGAAGACCAATATTGGAGAATTCGTACCGCACGCATTACCCCCGCCAAACCCGGAGCGTTCCTCGCCTGTTGGACACGCGACGTTGGAGGTCGGACCGTACCGTTTAGCGCGGGCGAGAAAATTGCAGGAATGCTGGTTTTCGCACAAGAAGGGGAACGGTTCGGAGTCTTCAGGTTCACCCAAGATCATTTACGAGAGCTTGGAATCACCACCAGCGATTCCAGTCCCGGAAAACGTGGGTTCCGGGTCTACCCAAGCTGGTGCACACAACTCAATCCGCAAGCACAACGCACTCAACGCGTCCAACGTTCGGCCTTCAGCACTTTACTTTAAGCGCACCGGCAGGCGCATGGCGCTTACGCCGCCAATCCAGTGGCACGCAGCGCTACCGCAGCTAGTGCTCCGACAAGGACCACGACTAAGTATGGAGCTTTGAAGATCAAAGCAATAGTTGCTGCCGCCAACGCTCCGATCCGCGCGTCAATGATAAGTTCTTGTCCACTGGTTACCGCATTCATGGTGACCAGCGAGGCCAGCAACGCGACGGTAAGAGTTGCTGCCACATGGCTCATTAATGGGGAGTCAAGTACCCGACGAGGCACAAAGTAGCCACTAATTTTCAGTGCAAAGGCCGCCGCACAAGCGCCCAGGAGCCACCAGCTCAATTCGCTCATGATTTCTCCTGATCTACCTGGTGCAGCTGCCCGTGTTCGGTAGCCGGTTTTGTGTGACGTCCGGTGAGCACCGCAAAAAGCACTGCGCACCCGGCTGTAATCAGAATAGGCACGCCAGGAACCGTCAAAGGCACCGCGAACGCGGTGACAATCGCAGCAGCACAAGCGACGAAGACCGGTTGTGCGGATTTTAATCGTGGCCACAACAGTCCAAGGAACGCAGCGACCGCAGCGCCATCCAGCCCCCAGGCCGCAGGATCTCCCATTCGTTCGCCAAGTAGCGCGCCCACGAGGGTAAAAAGATTCCAGAGCACATAAACGCCAAGACCCGCGGTCCAAAATCCACGATGACGTTCACTGAGACTCGCTTGACCTAAGCTCGTTGCGGTGGACTCGTCGATGGTCACCTGTGCCATAAAGGGAACCAAGCGCGGGCTAGGGCGAAGCGACTGCTTAATCTGCATCCCATAGACGGCGTTGCGCACCCCCAGCAGGGTTGCCGCGGAAAAGGCGGCTGAGGCAGCGCCGCCGCCGGAGAGCACTCCGATAAAAGCGAACTGCGAGCCACCGGTGAACATTAACGCGCTCAAGGCTACCGTTTGCCACAGGTTAAGGCCTGCGGCTATGGACAAAGCACCGAATGAGATCCCGTAGAGTCCAGTCGCAAGCGCGATGGACAGGCCCATTTTGGTAGCCGGGGTCAACCAATTATTCTTTGTGCTGGGCATCGTACCGCACCTTGTAAACACCGCGTTTTACTCGTGCCTGGCCGATTTTTACTGCGTCTAACTGGTTCACGTGATTCACATGGGTGCCACCGCAGGCTTCGGAGTTGATCCCCTCGATGGTCACCGTGCGGTGGCCATGCTCATCTATGTGCGTGCTGATTGACCCGCCGTGTGAGATCAGCTCATCAACGCGTTGCTGTAACCAAGCTTCAGCTGCTCCTTTTTCGGTTTCATCATTAAGCGGCAAGTCGATACTGGCTGGATCAAAATCTAGGCGTGCTTGCCCGGGGAAGTGTGAGTGTCCGCTGTGTTTCCATCCGCGGTCCTCTCCGGCAAAGCCGAGAATATGCCCGGCGGTATGTAAGGCGGCGTTGCTACGCCGGTGCGCCTCGTCGATGGTTGCAGTGACCACCTGCCCGTCGGTGAAGGTGGAAGTGGTGTAAAGAACAACCAGCCCGTCATCGGTGCGTCCAACGCTCACCGGCTGCTCGTCAACCGTTCCATGGTCTTCCTGTTGGCCTCCGCCGCGTGGATGGAAGATGTTCGGGCTCAGCGCAATCCAGTAACCGGCTTCATCGCTGCCTGAAGCAATGATGGTAGCTTGCGTGCTGAAAACATAGCTATCGCGCAGGTAGAGATTATCTTGGGTAGTGGTGTTCTTGGTGCTCATCCTTGGTCCAATTCTTGACGCAGTGCTGCCGGGCGGTTGCTGGTAATTTGGGTGACTCCCAAGTCGATCAGATATTGTGCGTCAGCGGGGCGGTCTACGGTCCAGATTCGTGCGGTGAGTCCCTGGTCTAGCCATTGACGTACTAAGTGTTCGTTGGCGCGGACCCAGGCCACGCCTGGGCCAATAATACCGGCACCTCCGGCATTGATTAGCTCCCGCCCTTCAGCCACTGAACGGCGCATCACTTCATATACGCCAGCGCGTATAGTTTCACCGTCGTTGAGAAAGTCCGCTACCCGCCGCGGATCGATCTCGGTCATCAGCTGGCAAAGCAGTGCTCGACTCACGGTCTGCGCGAGGAATCGAATTGAGTCAGGTTCAAAACTCATCAACGTCACCTGAATCTGGCTTCGGCGACCTGCCAGCCCCGTCTGTGGATCAAAATTAAATCCAGCTAAGACCTTCAGAGTTTCTTCTTCGAGCAGGTGACCGTACGGGCTGGGGTGCTTGATTTCTATCGCCAAACCAATGTTGGTGCCACGCTCATCGATCAATTCAAGCAGTTCCACTAGGCTAAGTAGCTGGTCGCTGGCGCTTCCGTATTCTTCCGGGACGGCCACCGGCATATAAGAGGAGAAATCCATCTTTTTGAGCTCATCGAGCGTAAATCCAGCGACTTCGCCGGTGGTGTCGCTGGTACGGTCAACGGTTGGATCATGATGGCAGATCACTACACCGTCCCTGCTCAGGTGCACATCACATTCAATTCCATCGGCGCCCTCATCGATGGCTTGCAGATAGGCTGCGCGAGTATTTTCGGCGAATTTTTGCGAACTACCGCGATGTGCGTAAAAGAGCGTGTCCATGTCACCAACGCTACTTGTTTATGCGCGGTGCGCGCGTCATTAATGGCGTGCCATCACAAGTAAAGTGGTGCGCATGCCAGAACTTCTTGATCAGCGCGCCGAAGGCCTTCGCAGTATGAAGCGGGTGGCTACCCTGCTGTTCTTACTAATGTGCGCGCTATTTGTCTTCAGCGTGCTGTTCCAAGAGCGAATTCCTGCTTTGAGTTATCTGAAGTCAGCCGCTGAGGGCGGGATGGTCGGCGCGGTGGCCGACTGGTTTGCGGTGACTGCGCTATTTCGACATCCTCTGGGCCTGAAGATTCCCCACACGAATCTGATTCAGCGTAAAAAAGATGAACTTGGCGCCTCTCTAGGTGATTTTGTACAGCAGAATTTCCTCACCCCTCAAGTCATCACGGCAAAGCTGCGTCAAGCACAATTGGGGCTGCGTGCCGGTAGCTATCTTGCTAGCGAGAAGGGTTCTGCTGCAGCGGCCACCCAGATTTCGACTCTGGCCGTAGGCGCATTAAATTCCTTGGATGATGAGCAGGTACTCACCGTCTTGCAGGTGTTAGCCAATGATTATGTGGTCGCCCCAGAATGGTCCACGACTCTCGGAGCACTAGGCCAGAAACTCATCGACGATAGCCATCACGAAGCCGCCGTAGAACTAATCGCGCAGCGGGCCGGAACCTGGGTGTCCGAGCATCCTGAGGTGTTCTTAGATGTGGTTTCTGGCCGCTCCCCCTCATGGGTCCCACAGATGGTCGATCAGCTGCTGGCGCAGAAAGTGCATCAAGAATTACGCGGATTGCTCTTCGCAGTGGCAAATAATGTTCAGCATCCATTGCGCCTGGCGCTGACCGATTGGCTGGCGGATTTCACTGTGGCCATGCAGCACGACCCGGAAACTATCAACAAGGTTGAGGCGTTTAAGCACTCACTGCTAGGCGATCAGCAGTTACGTGAGCTAGCTGTTCGTGGCTGGGATTCTTTGAAGACGGGGTTGATTCAGTCCTTGCAGGATGCCGGATCTCCACTCAATATTGCGCTTCGTTCAGCTTTGGGTACTTTTGGCGAACGTCTGCAAAATGACCATCCGCTCCGTGAGAATTTAGAGGAGCGCTTAGTTTCCGGCGTTGCTTCACTGACCGAACAACATGGAGCGGCTTTGGCTGGATTGGTCAGCGATACTGTTCAGGCCTGGAATCCAGCGGAAACCAGTGAAAAGCTTGAGCTTCAGGTGGGCCGTGATCTGCAGTTCATTCGGATCAATGGCACCGTGATCGGAGCGCTAGCCGGCGTAGTAATTTTCTCCGTGAGCGAGCTCATCATGGCCATTTCTGGCTGACCTGCCAGAATACGTTTTCGGGGACGCGTAGCAGTGCCTCTTCCCTGCAGACCATCGAGAGATTAGTATTTATTCAGTCTCAATAACTGTCGAATAAGTATTTCTCACTATCGAACCGGCTGACTAGAGTTGCCATGAACGTCGCTACAGCTTTAAGCGCGGGTCGACGATCGGAGCATCCATGGAAACTAGACTTTTACGTTATTTCGTCGCGGTAGCCGAAGAACGGCATTTCGGCCGCGCTGCCGAACGCCTGCATATGGCTCAGCCACCGCTCTCTCAGCAGATCAAGCAGCTCGAAGAACAGCTCGGTACGAAGCTTTTCATCCGCACTACCCGCAAAGTGGATCTCACCCCTGCCGGCGAATTGCTGTTGACACGAGCCCGCGCGCTCCTCGAAGAACACACCCAACTTGCACGCGATGTACGCACCGTCGGGGACGGTGCCAGTGGAGTGCTCCGCTTGGGTTCCACTGGCAGTGCCACCTACCGCATCATGCCCAAGGTGATCGCCGCGACCACCGAGCATATGCCGGGACTTCAACTCAACGTCCAAGGCGAAATGCTTACTCCGGAAATGGAAGAAGCGCTGGCTGAAGGCCGTCTTGATATCGCGATCTTGCGCCCGCCAGTACACAATGACGAGGTCGAATATTCGTTATTGGAGAAAGACTTGCTCGCTGTCGCGTTACCCGCCGGGCATCGTCTGGCTTCACACGAAGTTGTCGACATCCACGAGTTGCGTACCGAAAATTTCATTTGTTACCCCGCAACCTCTGCGGTAAACACGATCTTCGTTGAAACCTGTCGCAGCGCCGGATTCATTCCGCACACCGCGCAGATCGCCCGCGAAACCTCTACCTTGCTGACCTTTGTGGCCGCCGGCTTAGGTATCGGGATGGTTCCTACTTCCAATTACCTGCCNCACAGTGAGCGGATCATTTTCCGTCCACTGCGCAACGCACCGTCGGTCGACCTTGCGGTCGCGTGGAAGCTGGGCAATCAGTCACCGCTGGTAGAAAACTTTCTAAAACTCTGCACGAACTTGGCTCCTGAGGAAGGACACTCCGAATGAAAATTGCTCGCATTGAGGCGATCCCTTACGCCATCCCCTACACGCACCCATTGCGTTTTGCCAGCGGCGAGGTGCACACGGCAGACCACGTGCTGATCCGTGTACACACTGAAGACGGAATCATCGGCATCGCCGATGCCCCACCACGTCCGTACACCTATGGCGAAACCCAGACCTCTATCCGCACCATTGTGCAGGATGTCTTTGGTCCACAGGTGATTGGATTAGATATCTTTGACCGCGAAAAGATTCGTCAGGTCATGGATCGCACGATTCACAACCAGGTCGCCAAGGGCGCGCTGGATATCGCCATCTGGGATGCTATCGGCCAGGCGGTGAAGACCCCGGTACACAAGCTTCTTGGCGGATTCACCGATTCCATGCGAGTTTCACACATGCTTGGATTCCGTCCGGCCGAAGAACTCCTCGAAGAAGCGCTAGGCTTCGGTGAGCAGTACGGCATCACCACCTTCAAGTTGAAGGTGGGCCGCCGACCTCTAGCGCTGGATATCGAGGCATGCCGAGTGTTGCGCGAAGGCTTGGGTGAAAACGTCGAGATTTACCTAGACGCGAACCGCGGTTGGACCGCGAATGAGGCGATGGAAGTCTTACGTCAGACCGAGGGTCTTGGCCTAACCATGCTCGAAGAGCCGTGTGATGCCAAAGAAACTCTGAGCCGCAAGCGACTTGTTGAACGCTCACCAATTCCAATTGTCGCCGACGAGTCCGTCCCCACTGCCGGCGACGTCTCACGCGAACTGCTTTCCGGTGGTGCCAACGCCATCTGCATCAAGACCGCGCGTTCGGGGTTCACCGAAGCCACCGAAATCCTGGGGCTCTGCACCGGACTCGGTGTGGATGTCACCATGGGAAACCAGATAGACACTCAAATCGGCTCACTGGCCACCGTCACCTTTGGCGCGGCCCACCAGGCCACTACCCGCAAGGCCGGCGAACTGTCGAACTTCCTGGATATGACAGATGACCTGCTCGCGGATCCGCTGGTAATCAAGGACGGTCGCATCTCGGTGCGAAGTGTTCCCGGCGTAGGCGCCGGAATTGATGAAACCAAGCTGGCGCATTACCGCCAGGACTAGAATTACCCCACTTACCTTAGGAGAACCAATGTTGTTCCTTGCACGTATGGACGTATCGTTCCCAGCCCATCTCACGACAGAGCAAGTTGCAGACTTCCAGGTCCGCGAGAAGGCCTACTCGGCTCAGCTGCAGGAAAGCGGCAAAATGCAGGGCATCTGGCGCATTGTTGGCGAGTACGCAAACCACTCAATTTATGATGTCGAATCAAATGATGAGTTGCATCAGATCCTCAGTGGCTTCCCGATGTACGCGTACATGAAGATCAAGGTGACCCCTCTGGCAAAGCACCCAAACTCGATACGGTAGACGCAATTTGAGTGCCCCGTCACCAGCTGTGTGCTAACCCACAAGGATTGATATTCAAATGATCTCAGTGGGCGGTAAATAAGTATTTTACTCGGCATAGACACTGCACTACATTGAATATCAATCGCACGAGATGATGGGGATCACAATATAGATTCGCGTCAGTCACACTACACACGTTTAGGGGAGTCATTATGACCATCGAAACTCCACAGGATGCAACCGCAGCAAAGTCGGGCAACGCCGCTACCGACAAGTTCCGCACCTCCGGAAAGCTTAACTCCATCGAGACTTCCGTCGAGCGAGTGAACCTGCTGGCTTCGAAGCTTGTTAAGGCCGCAACCGACATCATCCTCGAAGAGCGTGTGAGCTACGACGAGTTCAACGCCTTGAAGGCATGGCTGATCAAGGTTGGCGACGATGGCGAGTGGCCACTATTCCTGGACGTATGGCTGGAGCACGCGGTGGAAGATGTTGCCACCGATCACCGCGAAGGCAACAAGGGTTCCATTGAGGGCCCTTACTACGTGCCAGAAGCTCCTTCCCAGGACTCCCCTGCCACTATCTCGATGCGCGAAGACGAGAAGGGCACCAACTTGCTCTTCCAGGGTCAGGTCCGCTCCACCGATGGTTCGGCATTGAAGAACGCCAAGATTGAGCTGTGGCACGCAGACGAAGAAGGCTTCTACTCGCAGTTCGCTCCTGGCATCCCAGAGTGGAACCTGCGCGGCACCTTCATCGCTGATGAGGAAGGCAACTTCCGGATCAACACCATGCAGCCTGCTCCGTACCAGATCCCTACCGACGGTGCCTGCGGTCAGCTGATCGCCGCGGCCGGTTGGCACGCATGGCGTCCAGCCCACCTGCACCTGAAGGTTTCGGCAGAGGGCCACGAACTGCTCACCGCGCAGCTGTACTTCCCAGGCGACGAGCACAACGATGATGACATCGCAAGCGCCGTGAAGCCAGAGCTGCTGTTGAACCCTCAGCCAGCTGAGTCCGGCAACGGCAAGCAGGTCACCTACGACTTCGTACTTGACCCAGTGAAGTAAAGCAGAATTTAGAAGCACCGTCCGACGCTGTATGGAAGCGTCAGACGGTGCTTTTTTATCTCCGGTACAGGGGTTTCAAACTTGTTCGGCCCGATGGTCAAAGGCCAATGGCAGGAGGTCCTGAGCAAGCACGCTGAACGGCCCTTCTGGCGCATCCAGGATGACACGGATGCTCGGATAATAGTCCGCGAGAATCTGCCGGTCTTTACCGCAAGGGTTCTTCACTCCCCGGCCATGGTTTCCCACGGCCACCAGGTGGGTCAATTGGAGGGCTCCGGCGGCACGTGCGGCGCCGAGCGCCACAAGTTCAGCACAGGGCCCGCCGGTGAAGTGGTAAATATTCACCCCTGCGAACATTCTGCCGTCCGCGGCCCTAACCGCCGCGCCCATCGTATGAATACCGTCTTGATCTGCACCTGCATCGGTGGTTGCATCAATCGTTTTGCGTGCAAAATTGATGAGTTCACGGTCGCTGGCTGTCAGCGGAAGCGCAGAGGCAGGAATGTTAAACGGCATACTTCATCGTAGGCGCTAGACCCCTTCCTTTGCTTCGGATACCTTCGTAGACTCAACCTTGACTCAGCAAACTTTTCCGCACCGGAGGTTTTACCTATGCCGCGTATTTTGAGGTTTGATCATGTTGGTATCACCGTTGAAAATCTTGAGAATGCCGTGGATTTTTTTGTGGGGCTCGGCCTTGAAGTCCAAGGAAGCACCTTCGTGGAAGGGGACTTCATTAACACCGTCACGGCACTGCCCAACGCGCGGTCCGAAATCGTGATGCTGCGTATCCCGGGTGGAGATACCGCGGTAGAGCTTTCCAGCTTCGTCCGTCCCGCGCATCTAGGGGGATCTCCGCAGAATATGGCCAACGAGTTGGGTATTCGGAGCCTGTCTTTTGAAGTTGATGATCTACAGGGACAGGTCGAGCGCCTCAAGTCCCAGGGTTATGCTCTAGTGGGCGGTGTGGGCGAGTATGAGGGTTCGTGGAAAATGGGCTACATCCGCGGCCCCGAGGGAATTCTTGTGGCTCTTGCGCAGCGGCTGGGCTGATAACCTTCCCATGAATTGCTTCAGTTGCCAGGATTCGAGAACGGTAGCAAAACGCCTTGTGAGAGGTTTTTTACACATTCTTTGCCAACATCTTATTTCTAGCAAAGGCATCTACGACATGGCAGCAGCCGATGGGTCACTTCAACAACGCTTGCAGACCTACAAGGTTCGTCTCAGCTCAACGGCCCCGATACCTGGGCTTGCGCTCAGCGCGGGGCTTCTCTCGGGCTGTACGGCCCTGGGCGATTACTCAGGCGACACCTGTGCTGGAGAGAAACCTGTGACCTCCCTCGAAGAAGCTAGCAGCTCCTTGGTCACCGCCGTCTACGCCGGCGACCTTGACGGCGTATGCCGTGTTACTGCCGCGCCTGTCGATGGGCAGCCGCTCAGCGATCAAATGGTCACTGCAACTAAAGTCATCCTCCAGGAGCAAGGAATTACCCCGGATGACCTGAAGATTACCGTCGGCGAACAACTCGGCAGCAGTATCTTGGTAACGCTCAGCGATGGGTCAGCTGATCGTGCACATTCCTTAGAACTAATTGGCACGGTCGTGCGTGCCGAAGGCTTTACTATCGGACTCCCACCGCAGGTATATTCCGGCCGACCTTCCCATCCTGCTTCTCAATCGGCGAGCGTAACGGACTAAGTTCAGTGCCGTGATTACAGCCGATGAATTATGAATAATTATCGAGTAAACCGGCCAACGATAAGACACAGCAGGTAGACTCGGCAGACACCGCTGCCCCGTAGGAGGCCACATCATGTCAAAGGTCTATCAAAGTGCCCCGCTGATCTTGCTGGTTGCAGCCTTGATAATTTTCGCTTTCACTCAGTGGTTACCGTTGCTCTTAGTCATCCCCGGCACAGCTGCGGCAATGCTTATCGGTAGGCAGCATTTCACGCCCGGACCGACACAGAGCTCCTTGAAAACAAACCGGGACTAGCCCCCTTCCTGCGCGTTAGTATTGCGCACTACCCGGCTACTCGGCGAACCCTTCACGGGTTAGTGCAGCAAGCTCGGTACGAGTTGAAACGGCCAGCTTCGCGTAGATTTTTGTCAGGTGGTACTGCACAGTTTTGGTGCTGATAAATAGTTCTTCGGCTACCCGGCGGTTGCTGGCGCCGTCGCAGACAAGCTTGGCAACGGTCTGCTCTTGCGCCGTGAGTGTGGACCAGTCGGTCGCTTCTCGGCGCGACATACCGGTACCGCTGGCCTGCAATTCGCGGGTGCAACGCTCAATGTAGGCGGTGGCATCAAGATGCGTGAACGTGGCCAACGCCCGAGTTAACGGGGCAACGCATTCGGCGCGTTTTCCGGCTCGGCGTAAGCACTGCCCATATGAGAGATCAATTCGCGCTCGATAATAAGCGGCACCGATGCCTTCCAAATGCNTTAAAGCCTCTTCGAAAATCTCCCGCGCACCATCTATGTCTCCNCGAGCTGCTGACAGCATGGCTTTTACACTCAGATATCGTGCGCTACTGCTGTGATGNCCGGTTGCTAGGGAAACCTCTAACAGCGGGCGGATAAACTCTTCGGCCTCAGCTAGCCTTTCGGCTCGAATTAAGGCGCCAGCATAGGTGTCCTGCCAGGTCCAGAAACCTGGCTCATCAATACCCTGGGACCGATCAAGCTTGAGTAGTGGTTCCAAGGCCAAAAGGACTTCTTCATGATTTGCTTGCGCTCGAGCGACCTCAGCACGGGCAATCCGGTAAGGCAATTCCATCACCGGATAGCTACCAATTTTGGCCCATGATTTGGCTAAGTGAACTTCAACTAGTTCCCAATTTCCGCGCAATGCATGGATCATCACCGCGGTGGCTTGGATCAGCGGTCGAAGTACCTGAATTTCAGAGCGCTCCTGAAGCACCTGCGCCGCCCGTACGGTCTCTAGTGCTTGGTCCCAATCACCCATCAAGAATTCCGCGCGCGCTAACCACGCCTTAGCCCACAGGGCAATACGCAGTGAACCTTCGCTGAAGTCGGTGGAGCTGGCAGCAGTTAGCTCATGACGAGCCAGTTCCACCCGGTCAGAAGCTAAATACACCCACCCCAACGACATTTCTGCGCGTTGGCGTTGAGCCCCGGTGGGCAGCTTTGCGAGCAGGCCAAGAAGCACCTGTTCACCTTCGTCGCGGCGTCCCATCATTGCCAGCCCCAGACCCTGAATAGCTGCGCTTTCAATCGCCAGCGGACTGCCAACCTCCGCTAAATTCAGCGACTGCTCGGCCCAACCTAGAAGTTTTTGGCCTTCCAATTGGCAGAGGGAATGTAATACCCGACGCTGCGAGATGACCGCCATGGCATCGCTGGCCTGGGCTTGAACAGCATTCTGCCAGGCGCTGGTGAGCCAGCGATTGGCCGTATTCGCGCGACCTTGAAGAATGGCAATATAGCCGGAGAGTACATCTCGTTCAGGACTGCTCGCTAAACTCGCAAGCTGATGTGAAAACGTTTGTGCTCGACGCAATTCACCGGCAGCAACGATGGCATCTACTGCCTTGAGCAGCAGGGAGTCGCGTTCTTGCGGGTTGGGTGTTAAGTGGGTGGCACGGAAGAAGGCAGTTGCCGCCGAAGACCACTCGCCACGTTGCCCTTGGGCCACCGCATACGCCGCTAGTGCACGGGAGAGACCAACGTCCGGCAAGAGACTGGCATCGGCCCGATGGCCAAGTATGGCACCGTGGTCCTCCACAATTTTCGCCGCGGCGGTGTGCAACCGAATTCGCGTGCTCAAAGGAATCTGGTGGTAGACCGCCATCCGAGTGAGCTGACTTTCAAATCCGAGCCGCACCATGCCACTGTGCCCGTGGGTTTGCACCAGCGAAACATCGACCAACTGCTGCAGCGGGCTTAATGGCTCGGTGACCTGCGCAAGTCTGACAATAAGGTCGAGTCTTGCTTGTACGCCTAATACCGCGGCCGCTTCCAGAATAGCGCGGGCCTGTGGCTCAATTTCTTCGAGTAAGCGTTTGATATGCAACGACAACGCCCGTGGTGCTGGTGGCCATCGAGTCCATTGTTCCCAACTTTGCTCCGGGTTCTCCTGCGCTAAATCAAGGATCGTCTGAAGATTGCCACGCGTATACTCCACCAGTTGCTCGGCGGCCATCGCCGGCAGCTCAATACCCAAGCGGGTAAACACAATCTCTCCGATTTGTGCCGATGTTGGCAGAGCCAGTTGTACGCGGGTCAATTCACTGTCATCAAAAAATTCGCGGGCTTCGGGCGGCAACATGGCTACGTCGTTATCACGGATGGCCAGGACGATAAGCACTCGTTCGGTGCGTAATCGTCGCCAGGCATAGCGCACCGCAGCGAGGCTCTGAGCATCGACCCACTGCGCATTTTCAATCACCAATACTCGGGCGCGCTCTGGTTCCGCACGGAGGAAATGCAACAAGGCGGGGCCCAGATCCGCTGGTGAGCCAAAACCGATAGGTTCTAGCAGCGGCCCCAAGGCAGCCGCTGGCTCGTCCGCCTCCCATCGAGAAGCGGTCACCACGCTGACGGTCGCCGCGCGAGATCTGGTGTGCATCCGTCGGATGACGGTACTCTTCCCACTACCCTGCGGCCCTTGCAGTACGGCGAGAGCACTGCGTCCTTGTTCCGCGTCNCGCAAAAGGGTGGCGAGTGTATCTTGAGCTTCCTGCTGGCTCAATTTCACACNCACCACCCCTTTGTTAATATTTTTCACCGAATCGATGTNCAACTACTTTTCTGTGCNGGTCACCAAGAGCTCACGCGCCGGCTGCAGCGCATTGGATCGAGACATGGGTACAAAGGTGGTGACCAATGTTCCAACGATAGCAACACCAGCAAAAACGTAGAATGCAGTTCCTGGGGTCGCTCCCGCGCTCAGTAGCAGTCCACCGGCCAGCGGGCCGAAAATACCGCCGAGGCGGCCGAATCCAGCGCACCAGGCAACGCCTGCTCCGCGAGCGGCACTATGGTAATAATTTGAGACAAATCCATAAATCAGCACCTGGGTTCCGATAGTTCCCACACCAGCTACCGCCACTAGTGCCAAGAGCAGCAGCAGTGGCAACTTCAGTGTCATCAGCACCATTGCAAGGGCAGCTAGGAAGAAGGTCACCGCGATGACCTGTTTGGGGCCGGTACGGTCTGCTGCGACCGAGGCAAGCAGTCCGCCAAACACCGCGGCAAGGTTGAGTACCAGGAGGAATGACAGTGAGTGGGATTTGCCGTAGCCCGCTTGCAACATGATTTCCGGCATCCAGGTGTTCAAGCCATAAGTAAGCAATAATCCTGCGAAGCTCATCATGCCCAGCAGTGCTGTTGGCAAGGCGTAGCGTTTGGTAGCCAGGGCCGCGAAGCCCACTGCTTCTGCTTTCACGTTCTCGGTTTTAGCATCAATTGGCAGTTCCAGAACAATCCCGGTGCGCGCCGACATTTCTTGTGCTTCGGCTACCCGACCACGTGACAACAGCCATTGTGGGGATTCCGGAAGTTTGAACCATGCCATTGGCAGGAGGAAGAGCAATGGCAAAGCACCGATCATGAATAATCCACGCCAGCCGATGAGGTCGGTGAGCACCATCGCCAGGAGCGAGGCGAGCACACCACCCATGGGCACGCCGGAATAAACGATGGCGTTGTAGTAGTTACGACGGTTTTTCGGTGCAAATTCAGCCACGATGGCACCAGCGGTGGCAACCAATGCTCCCACTCCCATGCCNGTGAGGAAGCGTAAGATCCCGAACCAGAATGAGTCTGGAGCAANAGCGGTGAGCGCCATGCCAATGGAGAACCAGATAATACCGGTGAGCATCACCTTNCGGCGGCCTAGATAATCACCGACGGCGCCTGTAGTCAGCGCACCAACCATCACACCGAGTAAAGCGTAACTTCCCAGAAGTCCTGCGGCAGCCGCATCAAGCTGTCCTAGCTGGGTGGGATCTGCGAGCAGTGTGGAAACGATGGTCCCAAAAACTACTAGGTCATAACCGTCAAAGATCAGTGCAATGGCGGCGATAGTGACCACCCAACGGACCGTATTCACTTGCTTGGAACTATTTATTGTAGGGCTGGTCATCACGTGATTTCCGTTCATTTGCGGTATCTGGGAGCACCTCGTTGTGCCCCAGAAAATACGTGCCCGGCGGGTACAGCTACGGCACCGGGATCAAGATGATTAACGAAACGGCCCGTCGTAACGGGCCGTTTCCTTCGATAATCAGTCGAACTATCCGAGGTCTCCGCCGGCCACCGCGAGGGTTGCGCCGGTAATATAAGAGGCTTCATCGGAGGCTAGGAACACGATCGGAGCGGACTGCTCGTCCAGGGTTCCATACCGTTTGAGCAACGTTGAGTCCACGGTCTGGTCAACAATTGCCTGGTACCAGGCCTGCTCCTGTTCGCCCTGTGGGGCGGGGCCGCGCTTGACCTGACGTTCTGGTGCTTCGGTACCACCTGGTGCGGTAGCCACCACACGAATTCCGTGCGGTGCACCTTCCATGGCCAATGCCGAGGTAATTGCCTTCACTCCACCCTTCGCTGCTGCGTAGGGCACCCGGTTCATGCCACGAGTGGCCACCGAGGAAACGTTGACAATGGTGCCGCCACCGGCGGCAACCATCACCTCGAAGGCTGCACGGCACATCCACAGGGTGGGGAACAGCGAACGCTGAATCTCCTTTTGGATCTCCTGTGGCGTGTAATGCTCATAGGGTTTAGCCCAAATGGTTCCGCCCACGTTATTGATCAGCACATCAATCCGGCCGAATTCATCCATGGCGGCGGTAACCGCTGCCAGGGCGCCCTCGTAGGTTTCCAGATCCGCGGTAACACTCAACGCATGCGCCGAGTGGGCTCGCAATCCTTCTGCCACGTCATGGATCAAGGGGGCTCGGTCTACCAGCACCAGATCTCCGCCCTCGGCGGCGATGCGCCGAGCGACTGACCAGCCGATCCCCTGTGCGGCACCGGTGACCATCACTACCTTGCCGGCAAAACGCCCGGCATGGAATGACTCGGGCAAGCCCGCAGCTTCGGTCACGTTGCTCGTGGTGTCGACCCCGCTCACTTGTTTAATTCCTTGGATGCGGCAGCCATGGTGGCCTTGGCATGCTCGTTGTGCGCGATGATCGCGGTACGTGCCGCGGTGATGTCCTGTTGTTCAAAAGCTGCCACGATGGCCAGGTGGTCTGCGTCTACCGCACCATCGATCCAATGTTCCTGGCGCAAGACCTTGGCCATAATTGCCGGTACTTCGAGGCGGGTGTAAGCCTGCAGCAGGTGTTCGTTGCCCACGCAGGTGAACAAGAACTCGTGGAATGCGTCGTTGGTGATGGTAAATTCGTCGGCATTGACGAACTTCTCGCCGTCGAGCGTCTTTCCTGCAATTTCTGCCAGGATCTTAAATTCTCCGAGCTGCTGCTCGGTCAACCGACCCATGGTCAGTTCCACAATCGCCAGTTCCAGCGCCATCCGGGCATCAAACTGGGCCTGGAAGGTTGCGTGTTCCTCGCCGATCTCGTATTCGGTGACTGCCTGCGCCACTACTGCCTCGGCTTGCTCCACAGGGGCTGCAACCTCGGTAGCCGGCGCGGCATCTGGCACTACCGCCAGGGCGAACTTCTCGAAGTAGAAGTTCTGTGGCTTGATGCCTTCGCCCTCGAGGTGGCGACGGACTCCTTCCACCATCGGGGGTGGTCCGCAGAGGTAGATATCCACGTCGCCCTCGGCCAGATGCTGTGGTTCGAAGTGGTTGGTGACGTAACCCTTCTTTGCCGCAGCACTATTTGGGTCGCCCACCACGGTGTCAAAGCTAAAGCCTTCGATACGCGCGGTGTAGTTTTCAAGCACGTCCAACTCAACCAGGTCGGTATCGGTGTTCACGCCATAGATCAGGTGAACCGGGTGTGCGTTGTCCATGCCAACAAGCTTTTCCAAGATGGACAGCAGTGGGGCCAGCCCGGTGCCGCCGGCAAGAAGCAGCGACTGGCGCTTTGGTTCGCGCAAGAAGAAACTGCCCATGGGGCCGGTGAAGTTCAGCCGGTCCCCAACCTGTGCCACGTCACGCATGTAGGTGGACATCAGTCCACCATCGGTGATGCGGATCAGGAAGGACACCGTGGTCACCTCTGGGCCCGAGCTGAAGGAGTAGGAGCGGGTCTGTCCTCCAGAGCCAGGAACTTCGATGTTCACGTACTGGCCGGGCAGGAAGTTCAGCTCTTCGCGGTTGTCCACTTCGAGGCTGAAGGCGTAGGTGGTTTCGGAAATACGGCGGATCTCGGAAAGCGTTGACTCGTAGACACTGGCCGCGGTTTTTGCCACATCCGAGGTGGTTGGGATCTGCAGGACCAGGTCCGACTCCGGAACCATCTGGCAGGGAAGGCAGAAGCCGGCCTCGGCTTCGTCATCTGTCAGCGCCTCTTCGATGTAATCGCCGCCGTCAAACTTGCCCGATTCACAGAACGACTTGCAGGTGCCGCAGGCTCCGTCACGGCAGTCCAGCGGGATGTTGATCCTTGCCTTGTAGGAGGCATCGGCGACGGTTTCGCGGGGGCCAACTTTGATGAAGCGGGTGATCCCGTCCTCGAAGGCTAGGGCGACCTGATAAGTCATAATGGGGCTCTTTTCAAAATGATGCTGACAGCGCAGCAGGAAGTTCTTGGCCGTGCTGCGCCGAGCTTAAGCTCGGCGCAGCACGGGCTGACCAGATGTTCCCGGCCGAATTAGATGTGGTAGATATCCACTACGTGGTGGATGTAGTCGTTCTTCAGCACTACCTTCTTCGCGGTGATCACAGGCTGAGTACCCGAGTAATCAATCGTGTAGAACGAGGTACCGAAGTAGGTGTCCACGTTCTGGTAGCGGTAATACAGGGTGAACCAGTTGAAGCGCACCTCAACCTTGTCCCCATCAACTGAAACGATCTCAATGTTGTTGATATTGTGTCCGGTGCGTGGTTCAGGCAACGAGGTGGCCGAGGAACGGTCGGTCTTGATACGGAAGACACGGTCTTCCAGACCGCCGCGGTTTGCGTAGTAGATCAACGAGATCTCGCGCTGCGGATCCTCGGTGAGCTTGTCATCGTCGGCCCATGCCGGCATCCAGAAGGTAGCTTCCGGGTGGTAGCAATCGATCCAGCGATCGAAGTCACGGTCGTCGAGGAAGCGGGCTTCCTGGTAGAGGAACTGTGCGACATCGGCGGTAGTGATGGTGCCGTTGGACGTCGCTGCCTCGGTTAATGCAATGGTGCTCATGTGAATTTTCCCTTCGGCCTTAGTTCTGTGCTTCGCGTTCGGCTGCCAGCGCATTGCGCATGGCCGAAAGCCAGTAGCCGTGCTGGATTGGGTACAGCCCCTCGTCTTCGGTGCGTGCACCGGAAGCGATTGGTTCCAGGCCAATGGCCTTGGCGCGTTCGTCGGCGCCGGTGATCTGGTGTGCCGCACCGCGGCTCATGTCATTCCACTTCGCTGCCGTAGCCATGTAGGTCTTCTGGCAGGAGCGGAATTCCTCGAGGTCATCCGGGGTAGCCATACCTGAGGCGTTGAAGAAGTCCTCATACTGGCGGATGCGGTTGGCGCGGGCAGCGTCTGACTCGCCCTTAGGTGCGATGCAGTAGATGGTGACCTCGGTCTTGTCCACAGCGACCGGGCGGAATACGCGGATCTGCGAGGAGAACTGGTCCATCAGGTAAACGTTCGGGTACAGGCACAGGTTGCGCGAGACACCGATCATCCAGTCAGCCTTGGCTTCGCCATACTTGGCAACCAGCGCGTCGCGCTGTTCGGCCAAGGGACGGTTTGCGGCGTCCAGCCATTCGGTCCAGAGCAGCAGGTGGCCGTTATCGAAGGAGTAGAAGCCGCCTTCCTGCTTGTCCCAGCCGCCGGCATCCATGGTCTTGGTGTCATTGGTCGACTCGCCGGATGCGCGACGGGCCTGAGTGGCCGCGTAGTTCCAGTGCGTTGCCGAAACGTGGTAGCCATCGGCACCGTTCTCGGCCTGCAGCTTCCAGTTACCGTCATAGGTGTAGGTCGAGGAGCCGCGCAGGACTTCCAGACCTTCTTCAGACTGGTCAACGATCATGTCGATGATCTTTGCCGCTTCGCCCAGGTGCTCTTCCAGCGATGGAACGTCGGGGTTCAGCGAGCCGAAGAGGAAGCCACGGTAGTTCTCGAAGCGGGCAACCTTGGTCAGGTCGTGCGAACCGTCTTGCTTGAATTGCTCCGGGTAGCCGGCTCCGCGGGAATCCTTAACCTTGAGCAGCTTGCCGGAGTTGTTGAAGGTCCATCCGTGGAATGGGCAGGTGAAGGTGGTGCGGTTATCGGTCTTGCGACGGCAGAGCATCGCGCCGCGGTGGCTGCAAGCGTTGATGATGGCGTTGAGCTCATCCTGCTTGTTGCGCGAGATGATGATCGGCTGACGGCCGATGTTGGTGGTGAAATAGTCACCGATGTTGGGGATCTGCGATTCGTGGGCCAGGTAAACCCAGTTGCCCTCCCAGATGTGCTTCATTTCCAGCTCGAAAACTTCTTCGTCGGTGAAAATGTTTCGGTTGGTGCGGTATTCGCCGGTTTCGGGGCTGTCAACAAGCGCGTTGTCGAGCACCTCGGATACGGCGTTTAGAGTCTCAGTCATGATGTGGTTTGCTCCATCCTTCATATGGGGCCCGACAGGGCGCAACCGCTGCTCGGCGGCCATTGATGGATTCAACCCTGACAGATTGTGCGCGCCATCACACTAGGCATCTGCCTAGCCTTGGCCTAGGCATTTCTACTAGGAGTTTGCACATATCAAAGACTGTTTTTTAAGTATTTGTTGTTTGCTTGGCACCTGCGTACCCTAGACGGACGAAGTGCCGATTAACGGATGGGCACGCCCTAATGCCCTACGCATAAATGGTCAAAAATCGCGCTCCCCGCTGACTCGGACGAGATACTTTCCGCTGAGAAATTTGTGCTGGAATTACCGCCGGAACGGGATCCTGCGCCGGTTCACTGCCGACAATTCAGCAGGCTGCCCAGCACTCCGGGCCGCCTACCTGGCTCCATATTTTGGACGGCATCTGCGAACAGTGGTTTCCTTGACCAGAGGGCCCTGACGTCCACTATCGGGCACGGCTCTCGGATGGTTATTGCTAAACTAAAGTGACACTTTAGTTTTGAGGATTACCGTGAATCAGGAAATTTGGCCGGTCAGCACCCGCCCCCGCAGTGTGGCAACCCATCAAAAAGTCCTGAAGGCTACGGCTGAGCTACTACGCGAGGTCGGATTCCAGGGAATTTCAGTTGAACGCATTTCTGAATATTCGGGAGTCAGCTCGGCGACGTTATATAAGCATTGGCCCACCAAAAATGCGATAGTTGCCGAAGCTTTCGGACATGTCACCAGCGCGGCACTGCAATTCCCCACAGCTGGTGACCCACTGACAAATCTCGTCAATTGCACGGTCGCATCACTCACTTTTCACAGCGTGCGCAGCGGCCGAGTATTCTTCCAGCTTTTAGCCGCTTGTTCCTTGGAACCACAAAGCGCAGCGTACATCGATCAGTTCTATATGGCGCCCCGGCGAGAAGCCCTCAAACCACTCTTCGCTCGCGCCCTAGCCTCGGGTCAGCTGGCGCCGGAGCTGAATATAGAGATGGCCATCGACGTGGTTTATGGAGCCGCGGTCTTTAGACTGATGCGCGATGCCGACAATGTAGCTGTCGCAGACATCGAAGAAACGGTACGTTGGTCCGTCCGCGGCCTCCTGGCTGAACCACCCCCGGCATTCGCCTCATAGTCCCCCATCAAATCAACACAGAACGAGATCCCGTGGCACACGCCAATAACTTCGTCGCCGATAAATTCGGCTTCACCACCGCACTAATTGGCCTTTGCCTCATCGCGGCACACTCAGGCACTCCCTCGCCGCTCTTTCCGCTCTACTCCGAGCAATGGGGGTTGTCACCACTAGAAGTCAGTAGCGTTTTCGCCGTATATATCCTCGGCCTGCTGGTCACCTTGCTGACCTGCGGGGCGCTGTCGGATCATATTGGCCGGCGCCCCGTAGCTTTTTGCGCATTGCTGATCGCCGCCGCATCCATGCTGGTCATGGCGTTCGCCGATTCGCTCAACGCCCTCTTGGTTGCCCGAGTTCTGCAGGGTATCGCCTCGGGCCTCGGGTTTGGCACCTTAGGTGCCGCGCTCTTGGATTATTCCCCCGCATCACGCCACGGCACCGTCGCAATGCTCAACGGCGCGGTACCACCGGCGGCTATCGGATTCGGCGCGTTGCTTAGTGGAATTCTTGTCCAATTCGCACCACACCCATTTCAGATTCCTTACCTAGTGGTGGCCTCTCTTCTGATCCTTGCCCTCATCCCTGCATGCCTACTCAAGGAACGTCACCCGCGCCGTCCAGGCGTACTTCGTTCATTAGTCCCCTCCGTGCTGATCCCTAAAGAAGTACGCCGCGAATTCTTCGTTGCCGTGGGTGCGCTGCTTGCCAGCTGGGCCTTGGTCGGGATGAACTTGGGGCTCGGCGCGAACATCAGCAAAACCTTGCTGAATATTCAGTCGCCCACACTTGGGGCTCTAGCCATTTTGGCGGTCACCGGTACCAGTTCAATACTCGGCGTGCTCACCTTCCGGTTCAATGCACTGAAGGTCATGATCCTTGGCTGTGCGGCATTGATCGTAGGCTCGGCCGGCCTCGTCCTCGCGGTTTATACGGAAAGTATCGCTGTATATTTCATCGCAAGCATCATTGGCGGCATTGGCTTGGGCGGCGCCTTCCAGGGTGGTTTACGAACCATCGTGGACCGAGTTCCAGCGCTTCAACGCGGCGGCACGCTTTCCTCGGTATACCTGGTTAGCTACCTAGCATTCGGGCTACCAACGCTCATCGCCGGACTGCTGATCCCGAGCTTCGGATTGAAGAATGTCACTTACGGTTATGCCGGTTTTGTCGTGCTGTTGTCGCTGATTGCCTTGGCGTTAATTGCAGGGACTTCGAGACAGAAGCGTCTCACTCCAAAGCGCTAATAACGAAAAACAAGCGTAAACGTTTCATGTGAAACATTTACGCTTGTTTTTCAGTATTAAAACTACTTGCGCTTTCGCTTCTTCTCCACGATCTCGGTATCGAGAATATCTGGGTCATCCAACTCCAGCTGCCCCGTTGAGACGGTATCGATTCCTTCGAAGGCCACCGCTGCGTTTTCAATAACCTTCTTAGCAAGAAAACGGTTGCCCGCTCCGCCGATTACCGCGCCAATTCCAAAAGGAACGAGGCGTCCAAGCATACTGGCACCTTGGGTACCGACCATCTTGCGGATGAATTTTTTCTGCAGACTCTTCTGCGCCGTCGCCATCAGGCTAGTGGGTTTATGAGATCCAAAAGAGCGCGCCCAACCCTGTACCGGTCCGGAGCCTCGTCCCGCCGCTTGACTTGTCAATGCCGAGATCATCGAGCTGCCTTCTTCACCCATCAGCACGCCCATGACCAGCAAGCGAGACCTGTCGGGGTCATCAATTGCGATACCGTGCAGCTCCGCCAAAGACTGCGCATAGAGCGCTGAAGCTTCTAAGAAGCCAATAGTGGCAGCCAAGGAAAGCCCAAGCGCCACCGCGGTGCCAACGGCTGGAACGGCAGCAGTACCGCCGACGGCAGCACCTGAACCTGTAACTACGACCAAATAATCGCGCTCAACGATCTTTGCCAGCTCCGCGGCCGAGGCCTGCGGATGTTTAGCGCGCAAACGTTTGAGATATGCCAGCACTAATGGTCTTTGCACACCAACGCCCCTCATGATGGCGTCTTGAACGGCCGAGCGCGGTTTGCCGCTCGAATCAATAAATGTCATCGAAATGGGATCTTTGCTCATGATGTAACCAGACTAATGGCTCGAACCTGATAGTTCCCGAGAAAATGCCGGATTTTCACCGCAAAGTTATTGAATCTCTAATCCTGCAGATTATCCCCTTGAATCGTCCGGACCACGGTGCAAGAGTTGGTTTATGAAGAACGCACAGGCCAAACGCTACAATCAGGCACTAGATAAGGCTGGAATGCGTGAACGTCCATTGGTCTTGCTCGATTTGGAACGTTTGATAATAACCTGATCGCCCTACGCGAACAGGATCAAAACTTACCTATTCGAGAGGCTTCCAAGTCACGGAGGGCGCGTTGTTCCTCAACAATCATCCTAGACGCCTGTAAGTGGACGAAGCCTAGAACTGAACGTCAGTCCAAATCAGTGCAGGGTTTGGATTATTGAGCTGTGGTGGGCCGTCCACGGATTGAGCTTGCGCCGGCTCCTGGTCGCCAATATGCCCCTGCCCAAGTACTTGCCAAGCCGAGCTTGGAACGAGGTAATTTCCCGAATCACTGATGGCATCGGGACGGTTTATCTGTTTCAGTAAACCATCACGTGCAGTCAATGTGGACGGCTGCTGGCCTAGTGCTCCTGCAACAATATACGGAGCATTCCCGACACCATCGATTTTCTTGGACTGATCGTCGCGCAGGTACTTTTCACCATTGAGGTAATCATCAACCACACGCAGTTGATCCAGCTCTCGTGATTCGGAGAATGAGTATCCACCAAAGCTGTCATCGGTTTGCACCGCGATCAGATGTACCTGTTTGCCGCGATACTCAATGGGAATATCCCAGAGCCCGCTGCTCATTACAGGAATTGATGTTGCCAGCGCGCCGCTGAGACCAGAGTCATCAAGACGGCTCTGCGGCATTTGGTCCCATTTGAATTCCGAGACACTGGTGATCTGATCAGGGGTGATCTGATACTTGGAGAGCACTACGACGGATCCTTGACCCTCAAAGTCAGCTTGCCCCCAAGCATCCTCGGGGCCACCAACAATTCGATCCCCATTCAGGTCTGCTCCGCTGGGTTTACCCTTGGACCCCACACCTAAGTACATGTAGTCGTACTCGACATCCACACGCGCATCATCGGGATTATTGAGATAGCGATCTTGGAATACTTCGACGGCCTGCTCATTTGCGTCCATACCGGTCAAGACCACAACATCCGCGTTGGAGGCGGTGATGTTATCTGCCGCTAGCGACGCTTGCCTGTCATTGCCTTGCAAAAGGTCGGTGGCTAGTTGCCCGTCAGCTTCGCGGGAAATCTGCGTATCGATGGTCGCGATGCGCAGCGACGTTTCTGAGGTTTCTTGACTCGGCGCAGGGTGCGGATCTTGGGCTTCCCAGGGGGCGGCAATTGCGCCAGCGGCGGGAAGCATTAAAAGCGCTCCCAAACCTAGGCTTGCCGTTCCTGCTAAAACTTTGCGCACTCTGCCACCCTACGCCGGATCAGTACTACTTTTCCAGCATCTTAATCGGATTGTGATGACTGTGCCGCGGCGGCTTTAGCGTTGGCCTCCAGTACTTCTTCCATATAAGGCGCCCGAACGTTCGGTGAGATGCGCGCATCCACCAGACAAATACCCTTCGAACCGTCCCGTACCCACTGCTGAACCTTTGCAAAATCAGCCACGGATTGCACCCGGATACCGGTGGCTCCTACCGCGCTGGCAAGTGCCGCAAAATCGACGGTTGGAATGAGCATTGGGTCCTCGTGCAGACCAATCGAGCCATACTGGTGAACTTCTGCGCCATAGGCGGAATCGTTGTAGATGACGATGACGCCACTGCTAATAGTGCGAACTATCGATTCCAGGTCTGCCAGCCCCATCAGGAAACCGCCGTCTCCGGCGGCCAGCACTACGGTACGTCCCTCGGCCGCGACTCCTGCTCCCACCATCGAAGCAATGCCTAGACCAATTGACTGATAAGCGGTGCCAACACAGGTCAATGACCTGGCGCCCGTAGTTGACCAGTACATTGGTCCCCAACCAATGAAGTGTCCCCCATCTTGAACCAGCACCCGGTTTTGCGGAAGAATTTTCTCCAGCTCACTAGCTACACGTCGTGGATCAAGTAGACCGTCGGCGGCAAGCTCATCACCTAGCGGGCGTTCGCGCACCGAGCTCAGGTCTACCGAGGAAGCCCATGCAGATTTCGGGGTGTCGTAGGAATCAAGCAAGCCACGGATTGCTGCCTTGATGTCGCCCGTGGCGAAGTAATCCACGCGGGGATTTGTTGCGGTGGCCGCTAGATCAATTTGCACCACCGTCGCCTGCGCATTCATTAGCTCGCCAAAGCGCATGGTGAATTGATTCAGTCCCGCACCAAGCACCAGCACCACATCGGATTGCTCAATGATTTGCGCTTTTCGTTCCGTGGAGAAACCTCCGGTAATACCCAGATCATAGGGGTAGTCCAGCAGATCTCGGGCTAGCAGGGTTCCGGAGGTCGTAGCGCCCAGGCGCTTGGCAAGTTCAGCGATCTCGGCGGCAGCCTCGATGGCTCCGCGACCATAAAGAATGTGCGGGCGTTGGGCTCCAGCCAAAATTTCTGTGATGGCGCTCATCTGCGAGGCGTTCAGTTCTGGTGCTGGCGGGGTGCTGCGCAAAGATGCAAAGTCTGGCAATTCCCCTTCAAGGCTTGATACCGCTGCGAGGTCATACGGGATGGCGAGAACCACAGGTATCTGCTCGCGCAGTGCGTGAGCAGCTGCTTTTAGTGCGGTGGCACCCGGAGTATGGCGATCCACCACGTAGCGAACTGCTCTCACTCCGGCGTCGATGGCCGCCTGATCAATATCCCACGCGCGCAGCCCCGTGGTTGGCGCATCTCCGGTAACAAGCAACAACGGGGTGCGTGCTGCGGCGGCTTCCGCTAGTGCAGTGACGGCGTTGCTGTAGCCCGCCCCGTAGGTGGTTGAAGCAATCGCTAGACGATTAGAGATCCGGAAGTAGGCGTCTGCCGCGGAAACCGTTGCGGATTCGTGGCGTACCGCGGTGTAGTCAAAGCCGGCACGAACTGCGGCGTCGAGGAAGTGTGCGTTGCCGTTGCCCATGAGACCAAAAATCTGTGGCGCAATGGGCTTAAGGGCATGGGCGATGGCAGCTGAAACGCTGGACATAATGGACTCTTTCCCTAAAAAGGAGTTGAAGAAATTTCCATATATGTCTGCCGTTACCGGTTGTTATGAGCAACGGGTATCGCCCCTTTTGAGAGCGCCGGAACCTTTTTGAGGCGGTCCCTGACAGGTATAAGAGTAAGGCACAAATCCTTGATCGCGCTAGCGCGAGATCATCTTGAGAGATCCCCGTCTCTAAGCCGACGTGAAATATCGGCTTCCAGCTCAACGGTGTCCGGACCGTTCACCCAATGCCTGAGTCGTACCAAGACCATCACTGCTAGAAAGGCGGTGAGCATTTTATCGGCTAGAGAATAGAGGAGATTCGACGCGAATACGGTCACAATCAACGGCATTCCATAAGAATCCAAATTTGCCCGGGTTAATTCTGAGGCATGACCGGTTCCACCATGAAAAACAAAGAACAATATAATTGTTGCCACCATGCTGCAAGACAGCGCGACAAAAAACGTCAGCAGATAGTACCGTTTCAGACTTCCTCCACGGCGCACCCACCGGAATCCGTATCCCCATATCAAGGCACCGGTGACATTGACCAAAATGAATGCCAGCGAAGAAGAAATCTGTAATCGAACTCCCCACGAGGTTCGTTGCGATAGCCACGGCAACCGCCGCCCAAGGCCCTAGAACCATCGCGACGATCGCAGTGCCCAGCATGTCCAGGTACAGCGGAATCCCCAGTGTTGCGACAAGCCAGAATCCTAATAAGTTGATCGCAATACTGCTCGCAATCAGCAGCATTCTTCTGCTTGGACGCCGCCCCCTACGAGGCTCCTCGCTTTGTGTGCTGTCCTCGACCTGCGTAATACCCGGCCTTTCAACCGTGTCTAGACTTTGAGAATTCGGATGAGTTGCAGACTCCGCCACATAAGTTACTCGGTCAGCCCTGGCTCGTAAACATCGGTCGCGCCATTTTTCAACGTCCTCATCTGTGCCCCCTAAAGCACGGACAATTTCAGAAATAAGTTCCACGTTGAGTCGGGTACGCCCGGCTCGAAAGGCATCGTACACCGTTGATCTTGCTGGTCGAGACGCCCCAGGATCAGCGCCTTGGGAAATACGATGACTAGCGATCCGTCGAACGATTTCAGCGTAGGGAACGTCTCCGGCGTCAAGTCGCAAACGCTGCAGATCTTCGGCAATGAGATCAAAAGCCGACAGTTTCGAGCGCGACTGTTCCTCAGAATTCGACACCGTTGCTTCCTTTTCTTATGGCGCCCGATGAAGTTACGCGCTTTAAATTAATTCTACGACGGAAGATTTATTAAATTTCACCGATTTCAGTTATTTATCGCACGCTACCTACCTGAGGGCAGGAAAATAATTCATGCCTGAATTCGTATATACAAACTTATTGCCCCGAAGGGTGTTGAATACTCGATTATTGTTGTTCGGAGTTGTACGGAGATGAGATCTTGTTCAGTTGTAGAACAATTTCATAGATAAGATTGTTGTAGCTTGAGGTTTCCGGCCGTAAGTGGTGTACCGCTTAAGACCCGATCTCGCACGGTGGCTAAAGTTAGCATCTGCAAAAACTTGGGGGCAGATGCAGACTGGTCACGGAAACATCAGTACCTTTTAGCGCTAAAGGATAATAGTTAGGCACCTTCGAAATTCCTCGAAGGTACCTAACTATTTAATTGCCTGTCAGCATACGCGGGCTCAGCTAACGCGCAAGCCTTGGCTAGTGCGCTACCGTTGCCCGAGCAAGCAGTTCAATTACATGACGGTAATCCTTGCCGGTAGCGCGGCTCATGCCCAATTCGCAGGTGCGGTTACACGAGGCATGAGCGCTGGCGTCTATCTCACGTACCTCCGCGGCTTCGCGAGCAGTAGCGGACTCGGTCAGCTCCGGGTGCAACATGCCGCGGTCTCCGGCGAAGGCGCAGCATCCCCAATTCATCGGGATGTTTACTTTCTGCGCCACTGCCTCGGCGATTTTTTGCAGATCCCCATTGAGTCCCATTTGAGTTGAGGAGCAGGTGGGATGCAAAGTTAGCGAGTCAATCTGCGTGACCGGTGGGAGTTTGCCCAACAGGTGACGGGAAGTGAAGGCCAACAGGTCCACAACTTCAAAGCCATGCTCCTCTAAAGTGTGAGCGAAGCCTTCGGTGCAGCTGGTGGCGTCAGAAATGACCGGCAAGCGAAAACCTGGCTGGACTGCATGAACTTGAGCGCGCACTCGTTCCGCCATAAGTACATGGCCATCCTCATATCCTTTAGAGGTCCATGGGGTGCCACAGCACATCGATTCGATCCCTCGCGGAACCAGCACGGAGACGCCTGCCTGCTTCAGTAGTTGTTCAAAAGCTGGAGCTACGCCTTGCCCCTCGCCGCCAGGCCCAAACATGGAATTCACACAAGCGGGCAGGTAGATAGCGATGGGCTCTACGCCGGGTGCGCCTAGGTTTCCCGTCAGCGGCTTACGTGCCTTACCACCCTTAGGAAGGTCCGCGTCATAACGTGGCATGGTGTCATCCCCCACCACCTTGCGGGCAAGCTCGGTAGCTCCGCGAACCAGCGGGGCAGGGAATTTATCTGCCACGCTCAGTGCCACCGAGCCAACTCGGGTTGCCGCACCCCAGCCCTTGGCAGCCGCCTTGGACCCGGCAGCCATGGCTGGTTTGGCATCTTCGCGGCGTAACCGTTTAACCAACAGTCCCGTGTTGATTTGCACTGGGCAAGCCGTGACACACATACCGTCCACCGCGCAGGTTTCCACCGCCGAGTATTCATAGTCGCGCTCAAGCTCCGCGACGAGTTCTTTATTCCCCTCGGCCTCCGCCTTCGCAATAGCCCTACGCACGGCGATACGTTGGCGAGGGGTAAGCGTCAGATCTTTGGATGGGCATACCGGCTCGCAGTAACCACATTCAACGCAGCGGTCCGCCTCAACTTCAATGGTCTCGTTGAGCTTGATGTTGCGGATGTGCGCGGCATGATCTTCATCGATAATAACGCCCGGATTGAGCATCATTCGTGGATCACAGGCGGTCTTTAGTTGGACCATTACCTCGTAGAGTTCGTCGCCGTATTGGCGGCGCACAAATGGTGCCATCGCACGGCCCGTGCCGTGTTCAGCCTTGAGGTTTCCGCCCTTGGAAAGTACCAGCTCAACCATCTTGTCGTTGAATGCGTTGTACCGGTTCAGCGCGGTGTCACCTTCAAAGCGGTCAGTCAACATGAAGTGGATATTTCCGTCCTTGGCGTGGCCAAAGATTACCGAGTCCTGATACTCATACTCGTCAAAGAGCTCTTGTAGGGTGCCACAGGTTTCGGCCAGCGTATCGACGGGTACTGCTACGTCTTCGAGTAGTGCGGTTGTGCCTGAGACACGCGCCCCGGCCACCGAAGCGTAGAGCCCCTTGCGGAATTTCCACGCTGCTTGGCGGTTTTTTGCGTCCTGCGACAGGATTGCCGGCGCACGCAGGGCGGCAGAATCTATCAGACGCTGACCGGCACTTTGCAGTCCGGCAAGTTCTTCGTCATGGTCTGCATGGTACTCAATGAGCAGTGCCGCTTGCTCTGTGACTTCAAACCCCATGATTGCCGCAGGAACTCCGGGTAAATTTTGGCCTACGCGAAGTGAGGTGGAATCCATGAGTTCCAGCGTTGCCGCCCCAGAATCCAGCAGGTCAGGGAGTGCCCGGGTGGCCTGATCTAAGGAATCAAATACCGCCAAGGCTGCAATGGCGAGCTTACGGATGGGGACCGTTCTAAAGACCGCTTCGGCGACAAAGGCCAAGGTACCTTCGGAACCAATGATCAAATGGGCTAGCAACTGAGTCGGCGAATCGTGATCGAGGAATGAATTAATGCCATAGCCCATGGTGTTCTTCAGCGCGAAATGCTTCTCAATGAGAGCTACCGAATTCTTATTTCCGCGTACTCGATCGCGCAGGCGGGTCAGCGTCTGCACCAGCTGCGGTTCGGCGGCGGCGAGTTTCGCATCTGCATCAGGGGCCGCGGTATCAATCATGGTCCCGCTCGGCAGCACAAAGGTCATCGAATCCAACGTGCGGTAAGTGTTAAATTCGGTGCCGCATGCCATACCCGAGGAGTTATTTGCGATCACTCCGCCAATGGTGCACGCCGCTTCACTGGCAGGGTCAGGGCCTAGTTTGTAACCGTAGACCGAGAGCCTCGCGTTGACCTGACGCACCGTGGCACCAGGCTGCACACGCACACGCTTTCCCTGCTCCAGCACGGTGATGCCGCGGAAGTTTCTCCGCACATCGAGCATCAGCCCGTCACCGCTGGCTTGACCGGCCAAGGAGGTTCCACCCGAACGCAAGGTAACCGGCTGCCCTGCACGCATGCTGGCTGAGAGCAACTGCGAGACTTCCTGTGCATCTTTGGCGATCACTACAGCTTCAGGGGTGTAGAGGTAATGCGAGGCGTCCGAGGCGTAGGCCACCCTGTCGATGGACGTGGTTTTGACGCGGTCGGGCTCTGCGACCAGATCAAGGATGCTTCGTGAAACCTTAGTTTCTCCGAGTGCCGGCGTGCTCAATGCCATGATGCGCTCCTGTGCGGTAGGTAGGCCCAGCCTACCTAAAATTAATATTGTCTAACAAGTACACATGCTTTGTTAGTACCTTTCGTGGGATACTCAATGGGTCAGCAAGTTGCTTAAAGGGGAATCATGTCCGCAAGACTCGGTGTCGTCTCGGTAGTACAGGCGATAATCAATGATTTGCGAAGCAGAATTTTTAACGGTGAGCTGACGCCCGGGACCTCTTTGGGCGAGGTGGACGTGGCCGCACACTATGGCGTCGCGCGCCCCACCACGAAGGCAGCATTAGAAAATCTGGTCGCCAGTGGACTGCTGTCCCGAAACGCGCATCAGAGCGCACGCGTCACCGTTCTGGATTCAACCGACGCCCGAGACATCTACCAGACGCGCGCAATCATCGAAGCCGAAGCCGTGCGTTTATTGGCAAGCACCGGCCATGTCCCGCAGGCCGCGCTTGAAGCCAACGCGGAAATCACCGCCCTGACCAACGCTTCGCCAATCGACATTGTGGAACCTGACGTCAGGTTCCACTCGGCGCTAGTCAACGCCCTCAAATCGGCTCGAACTAGCGCAATCTACGCACAGCTCAGTGACGAGATCCGCTTGTGCATGACGCATGTACAAGACGCAACTCTACTTAGTACCGAAGACATCGCTGCAGAGCATCAACGGCTTCTGACCCTGATCGAATCTCGTGACGAGCAAGGCGCGGCCAGTACTTTAGCCGAGCATCTGAACCGCGCAAGCAAGAAGCTCGAAGCGCACCTGGATCTCATTCAAAGCAACCCAAAATAGCCTTATAAGCCCGGTCGGCGAGCGCGTTGGTTTCAGTCCAGCGCAGTTCGTCCGGGTTCGCTCACTGGGTGTTCGGGATGAAGCTCGGAATGCGGTGCCTGCATTTGATGCAGTAGCTGGTGCACGCCCGCATGCACTAAGCGCCAACGCCGAAAACGGCCGTCTGGCTTAGACTCAACGACCTGTGCGCGCTGCAGTGTTGCCAATGCCTGAGTCACTGTATTGGGGCTCAACTCGGCCGCTTGGGCTAGTTCGTTCACCGAAGAATCCGGGGCTGCATGAATGGCGAAGAGTATTTTGATTCGAGTGGGATCGGCACAGAGCGAAAAAACTTCTGCCCACTGAGCGATGCGCAGCTGTGCCTCATTAACCGCATCCACGGCGATCTGATTGCGCTTATTTTCCATACCGGAATCCCCTCTCCATGGTTCAGAGTTTCGCTACTACATCTGTTCAGCTAGACACATGTATCCTGTGAACATACCCCCATCTACGAGTAGCTAAGGATTCCCTCTGCGTACCCCTTCACCTCGCAGCCGCGTTATTGCTTTTGCGGCGCTTCCGTTGCTTTTTGCTTACCGCAGGATGCCAACCCGCGGGTGGTCAGCATGCATCCGAACAGCCCATTTCTTTACTCACCGCTTCCCTGCCCGAGACGTTGAACCCGTTGGCCGGATTCGACAGCTACGGGCTTGGGAAAATCAACGAATCCTTGTTCACCCTCGAGGGCAAAGAAGGCCAACTACCTAAGCTCGTCCCGCTGTTAGCGGCCAAGGAACCGAAAATTTCAGAAGATTCACGCAGCTGGGAGATCCAGCTTCGAGAAGACATCAAATTCAGTGACGGCACGAACCTTGATGCCCAGGATGTAGTGGCCAGCTACCGCGCAGTGCTAGATCCCCGCACGGCTTCCCCGCTGGCCGGCAGCCTGGAAAATCTCGCCTCGGTCTCCGCGCCCACTGAGAACACCGTGCGCTTTCGGCTCAAGGAGGCACAAGTATCCTTCAAAACCTCACTGCTGATCGGCATCGCGCCCTCCGAACTCGTGGATCCGACCCAACCCGTAGCCGAATCTACGCTTAGCCGGACCCCCATAGGCACCGGCCCTTACCTCGTGGAAGATTTCTCTTCCGCCCGGCTAGCTCTCACCGCAAATCCGCAGTACCGTTCCGGCCAGCCTCAAGCCTCACCCGTTATCTATGAGGCGGCACCGGATGATAATGCCCGAAGCCAACGCCTAGCCACCAGCGGATTCACCGGGACGATTCTTCCTCCGCGCCTTGCCCACAGCTTTTCTGGCCGCGAAGGATTTGAGGTGTTCAGCGCAGTCTCGGCCGATTGGCGTGGAATCTCCCTGCCGGCGCAGAACCCATTAACCAGCGATACAAAGGTACGTCTTGCATTAAATCTGGCGATTGATCGCCAGCAGCTCATCGACGCGGTACTCGACGGCAGCGGCCGGCCGGCCTACACTTTTGTCTCCCCCGAATACGGCGAAAACTACGCACCAGATGCCATCTTCACCCACGACGTGCAACGCGCTTCAGCATTACTCGACGAGGCAGGCTGGGTGCGCAACGGCGACGAGGTGCGCTCCAAAGACGGCAGCGCGGCGACATTCACCGTGTTGTACAACCCGGGAGATACCCTTCGACGGGACCTGTCGCTGGCAGTCGCCGCGCAGTTGGCGGAACTTGGCATCGCCGTCGAAGTGCAGGCCGCGACCTTTGACGAGGCCGAACCGCGCAGCACCAAAGACGCCATTATGCTCGGCGGTGGCGATGACCCTTATGACGTTGATACCCAGCTGTATAAGATGCTTCATTCTTCTTACCCTGAGGCCGGGGCCTACTACGACAATCCCAGTCGGTATTCCAACCCGGAAATGGATGAACAGCTGCATCTGGGACGCACCAGCTTAGATCCGCAGACACGATCCGCGGCCTACCGCAAAGTCCAGCAACTCTACGTGGCACAGCCATCTATGCTCTTGCTTGCATTCCTTGACCACACCTACGTTCAGCGCAGCGACGTCGAAGAAAACTGGAATACCTCCGGGTTGCTCCTAGAACCCCATGATCACGGAACCACCTGGGGACCTTGGGCAAAAATTCACGAGTGGACACAGAAGCAATGATGCAGATAGCAACTAAGGCTGTTGATCAAAGGCTGCGGGTCCGTGCGGCTGGGCTCATTCTAATACGCCGTATGCTGCTGGCGTTGCCCGTCACCGCGGGCATCACAGCTACAGTTTTCTGGCTGGCTTCGATAGCCCCATTCAACCCCTTGGTCAGCTATCTCGGCTCGCGATACGAGCGGACTACTGCCGCGCAGCGTGAGGCCTTAGGAGAACAACTGGGGCTAGATGAGCCTTGGTATCTCACTTGGTGGCGTTGGGTAACCGACGTGCTGCATGGGGACTGGGGATTGTCTCGGCTTTACGTGCAGCCGGTGCGCGAAACCCTAGCCGAAAAACTGCCCTACACTGCGTTGTTAACTTTGACCGGCCTGTCGCTTGCGGTCATCCTTTCACTGGTACTGGCCTGTCTGGCCGCCCGATACCGGGGCGGTTTTCTCGACAGAGCAGTAGTGTTCTTTGCACAAGTAGCCCAAGCACTGCCTCCTTTTGTGCTGGCCCTGCTTGCAATCGTCATCTTTGCCTTAGGTTTAGGCTTGCCCGCGGGAGGAGTTTCCTTCGCCGGGCAGACACCGACCACTGGCACCGTGGCACTGCATTTAGTTCTCCCCGCGACGGTGCTGGCGGTTAGTCTCTTACCCTGGCTGCTGCTGAACCTGCGCAGTTCTATGTTGGAGGTTTTAGAATCTGACGCCGTCCTCGCCGCCCGCGGACGAGGGGCCAGCGAAGCACAGATCTTGCGCCACGAGGTTTTACCCGTCGCGGTCCTGCCTTTCTTAACCGTGGTGGGCAGCAGGCTAGGCGAGTTGGTGACCGGAGCGTTGCTGGTGGAGAGTGTTTTTGCTTGGCCTGGCATCGCATCAGCCGTCATCGATGCGGCAGTGGCGGCAGATTTTGCGTTGCTCGCCGCGGCGACCGCGTGCTCCTGTTTAATGGTTTTTGCTGGCAACGCCTTGGCCGATGCCGGGTACTTACTAGCAGATCCGCGGGTGCACGATGTCTAAAAGACAAATCTCGGCTCTGCTGATTCTTGGTGCTTTAGTTCTCTATGCGATCTGCATTCCACTGTTTCACCCGCAGGCGGTTCAGGGAACAAATTTGACCGAGGTGTACAGCTCGCCAAATCTTAGGCACCTCTTCGGTACCGACCAGCTGGGCCGTGACCTATGGGTACGTTCGGCGCAGGCATTGCGGCTATCGCTGCTGCTCGCACTGACCTCTGCGGTTGCCTCAACGTTGATCGGGGTGGGGGTCGGCGTGTTAGCCGCCTATGCCGGAGGAATTATTGACCGGCTCGCCATGCGCTTAGTTGATGCCCTCAACGCCGTTCCACATCTACTGCTCAGCGTTGTTGTCTTGTCTATGTGGCCCGGTCAATGGTGGGCTATCGTTGCGTCAATTGCATTGACCCACTGGACCCAGGTGGCCCGCATTGTTCGCGCACGACTCATCAGCGAACGGGAATCACAGTATGTGGCGCTTTCCCGTGCTGCCGGGGCCAGACCAACCGCGATTTGGGTCAACCATCTGATTCCGGCCGTGGCGCCGCAGGCGGGAATCGCTTTAGTTTTACAGTTGCCCCACGCCATTTGGCATGAATCCGCGCTATCGTTCCTCGGCGTAGGGTTGCCCCCGCAGACCGCATCTCTGGGACTCATCTTGGAAGACGCCCGCGGCGGGGTGCTCTCCGGCGCTTGGTGGCTGCTGGTGATCCCAGCAGGATTACTGGTCGTGCTCAGTGCAGCGTTATCCGCACTGGCCAAGGAACCTTCCACGCGGGCAAACAGCAGACAGCCTGTGGCTCTAAGCCGTCAGGCGCCAGCTGTGGACACAGAATTAACGTCTGGTGCGATTGAAGTGCGGAACTTACGGCTTTGGACCGATACTCCCAGTGGGGTACGAACCGAGATTCTGCACGAGGTGAATTACCGGGCTATATCGGGAAAAATTAACGTGATTTTAGGGCCGTCCGGTGCAGGAAAAACCATGTTGCTCCGCGCCATGGCAGGCCTGTTACCGCCGGAGATGCTGGTGACCGGTCAGCTACTGCGACAAGGAAAACAAACTCCGTTGCAGACCCCGCCTGCTAAGCACGGAGGTGAGCTAGTTTTCGTCCCAGGTTCGGCCGGCACTGCACTGAACCCGGTACGTACTGTCGCGTCCACCGTACGCCGCGAATTGCGGCGCCACCGAAGCGATGCCTCCCCCGAGGCGATGCGTGAGGCTCTACAGCGGGTAGGGCTTTCACCCGAACTTCTTTCGCGTTATCCCCATGAGCTCTCTGGTGGCCAGGCACAACGAGTATTACTTGGATTAGCCCTGATCGGCGAGGCACGAATAATCCTCTTAGATGAGCCGAGCTCGGCATTAGACCCGAGCAGTCAGCAGCATCTTGCCGCGGTATTGCAGAAGCTGGCAGCCAGCGGGCACACCATCGTGATGGTCACCCATGACCGGGATCTAGCAGCCCTGGTGGCTGACGAGGTAAGCATGATCCATGCTGGACATTTTCTAGCAGGCGCGCACCAAGTGCTTGCTACGCCGAAGGAACAATCCCTATGAGCTTAGAACTGCGTAATGTTTCTTATCAATATCCCGAAAGCTCGCACCAGGTTCTTCAGGCAGTAAATCTACGTCTGGAGCCTTCAGAGATTGTTGGTCTGCGTGGAGACTCAGGTTCCGGCAAAAGTACCCTGTTGAACATTGCTGCCTTGCTCAAGGCGCCAGCAGAGGGGCAAGTACTAATATCGGGGCAGCCAGTGGATGCTACTCGGGCAGTGCGCCTAGCCACCCGCATCAATATTGGAATCGTGCCGCAATCTCCACGTGCAGCAACGGACCCCCGTCAGCTTTTAGGAACCGTACTGGCATCCCCCTTCGCCTTCGCCGAACGAGCCGTTCGGATTCGCCCGGAGCGCTATCGCACCCAACTTAGCCAGTTGTGCTCAATGGTTGGCTTGGATCATGCCTTATTGCATCGTCGTGCATCCGAAGTGTCCGACGGGCAACTTCAACGTATCCTGCTGGCTCGGGCGCTAAGCCTTAATCCCCGCGTGCTGATCTGCGACGAACCCACCGCACAACTCGACGCGGATACCACCCACATCATCTTGACGCTGCTTGCCGCGCATGCGGATGCCGGCGCGGCGGTGCTGATCGCTTCACATGACAGTGCCAGCCTTCAAACGATTTCTTCACGGGTATTGGACTTCCCAGAATCATTCAGATCACCTGCACTACCTCGTTGCGATTCATCCGAAACAGGTCCAATGACCGCGCAAACACTCTGAATAGTCTGCGGCACTCCACAATTTTGGCGTGTCCACGGAATTTAACATAGCTGCAAGTTATTCACGCTTCCACCTGATTCTTTGGAATACTTCCTATTATTGGCACTTCGCCTTCTGGGCCACCGCCACATTTTTATCCGGCCTGGCCAATGGCCTGATACCTGTCAATGAAGGACTGTGAATCAAATGTCTTCAAAAATCCGCATCGGCATTGCCGGATATGGAAACCTCGGCCGCGGCGTGCAAGCCGCAATTGCCAAAAATTCAGATATGGAGCTGGTGGGCGTCTACAGCCGCCGCGATCCAGATACCCTCCAGCTAGCTCAGCCTGCACCACGCTTCTCAATGGATGTTCTGGCGGACCACGTAGATGATATCGACGTGCTGATCCTCTGTGGTGGTTCGAAATCGGATCTACCAGAACAAGGCCCCCGCATGGCAGCACTGTTCAATACCGTCGATAGCTTCGACACTCACGCGCGCATCCCGGAATACTATGAAACGGTCAACGCACCGGCGAAGGCAGCGGGCAAGACGGCACTGATCTCCGCCGGTTGGGACCCTGGCATGTTTTCAATTAATCGTGTCTATGGCGAAGCACTGCTTCCTGACGGAGAAACCTACACCTTCTGGGGCCGCGGATTAAGCCAGGGCCACTCCGATGCGGTACGCCGCGTGCCTGGTGTTGCTGGCGGCGTGCAGTACACCATCCCTAGCCCGGAAGCGATTGAGCAGGTACGCGCGGGACTACGCCCGACGCTGAGCACCCGTGAGAAGCATCAGCGCGAGTGCTACGTTGTTCTCGAAGACGGCGCGGATGAAAACTCCGTGCGTGAATCAATTGTGAATATGGAACACTACTTCGACCAGTACGACACCACCGTGAACTTCATTGATGCGCAGACCCTCGCGGCCGAGCACTCGGACATGCCACACGGTGGCTTCGTGATCCGTTCGGGCAACACCAGCGAGAGTCAGAAACAGGTCATCGAGTACTCGTTGGCGCTGGGTTCAAACCCGGAGTTCACCTCCAGCGTGCTGGTGGCTTACGCTCGCGCGGTGTACCGGATGAACAACTCCGGAATCACTGGCGCACAGACCGTGTTTGACGTTGCCCCCGGCTTGTTATCACCACGCAGCGCCGCCGAGCTTCGCGCTGAGATGCTCTAATCAAATGCTAAACCTGCGCTAATACTTGCGCAGGTTTAGCGGTTCTTGACCTCTAAAGCGTTCGCGCAGCAGGTTGACGATCCCCAGCATTACCGCAGTAGCAGACTCGGTTGAGCTTCCCAGCGTACGTACCGCTACCCCCGCGGTGGCGGTAGCAGAAACACCGACGTGCACCGGTTGGCGCTGCTGCGCGGCGATTGCATACGCCTCTTCACGTAGCAATTGCACCAGCTGCTCATCGATACGTGCGTCAACTGCCAAGAGCATCCCCACGTGGGTGTGATCCTGAAAGTAGAGTTGCGAATCAATCGACTGTTCCTCGGGCTGCACCCAAAGGTTGTCCAACACCGCAAGCTTTCCCTCTACTCTTACTTCGGTGCGCAAACGTAGCTGGTCATAGCGGAAGAGTCTGCCATCCGGGCTCCAACCCGGAGTGAGGATCTCGAACAGCACTAAGGAAGCATCTGCCGCCATATCCACCACGGTGTCTTGGCGGTAGCTGGCCTCCCGGTAAGCGATCAGCTGATCCGGCACATATTCCAGAACTGCGCCTGGGCCTAAACGGATGACCATGTCCTGGGTGGCTTCACCCTGCGGTGTCCGATAGACCTTGGTTGCCGACTGCGTGGTCAAAAGCAGGCTACTGCCAGCCTCCACCTCCACCTCGATGCCATAGCGATCCGCGCCCAGATAGCCTCCACCTGGATTCACAATCGTGTAGCAAACCTGAGCACTTCCATCGAGGTAATGTGGCCGCAGCACCCGCAGGGCACCTTGATGATACTGCGCTGTTGCGATGTCCTTACCTGAACGCCGTCCAATGTGTAACCGCAGCTCGCCAACTAGCTTTCCGGTAAAGGGTGTGGGGCCCAGCGCCGAAGCGCGTGACCTGGTCGGCGCCGCCATTAGCCCAGATCCGTCATCAGCACGTCGCGACGCAACCAGCCAATAACTTTGTCCAATCCATCATCGGTCTTCAGATTCGTGAAGCAAAACGGTTTATCGCCACGGAACTGCTTCGAATCTGATTCCATTACCGACAGATCAGCCCCAACGTACGGAGCTAAGTCGGTCTTATTGATGATGAACAAGTCTGACTTGATCATCCCCTGCCCTGCCTTGCGCGGGATTTTCTCCCCCTGGGCCACGTCAATGATGTAAATCGAGAAATCCACCAATTCCGGAGAGAAAGTAGCCGAAAGGTTATCGCCCCCGGACTCAACGAAGATAATCTGCAAGTCCGGATGGAGCAGCTTCAACTCTTCGATAGCAGAAGAGTTCATCGAGGTGTCCTCGCGGATCGCCGTATGCGGGCAGCCTCCGGTTTCGATGCCCACAATACGATCCAACGGAAGCACCCCGTTAGCAGCCAGAATCTTAGCGTCTTCGATGGTGTAAATATCATTGGTAATTGCCGCCATGGAAATCTCACCATCCAGGGCACGGGTGATGCGCTCAATGAGCTGCGTCTTACCTGCCCCTACGGGGCCTCCGACACCAATACGAATTGGTTCCATTACAGTACTCCTCAAATCTTATTCATGACCGCCAGCAGGCGGTCAACCTATCAAAGTCTCAGCGCTAAGACATGAACATGCGCGCACGTAAGTGTTCGTGGCGCATCTGCGCTATTTCGAGCCCGGGGACCGCCGCACCTAGATCACGATCTTGAAGACGGAAAATCTTGGCCACGCTGCGGGTGACCGGTTCGTGCATAGCTCGCAGCACTCGTTGTCCCGCATTCTGGCCCAAAGGGATGGCACGAATCGCATTCTGCGTCAGGCTAGTCACCGTGGAGAACAGGTAGCTGTTGACCGCATCAGCGACCGGTGCCCCAGCCGCCCGGGCACCCAAGGCGAAGGCAATCCCAGGGTGTCCCGCGCACTGCCCAGAGCCAACCGCCTGGCGGTATTCTTCCAGTTCTTCACTGGGAGAAACCACTGAGGCAACTTCAAGCATGCGCTTGCCCATTTTTGTGGCTGCCTCACGCAGTTGCCTTGGCAATGCGGAGGCATAAATCATTGAATCCAGTTCTATGATTCGTTGCCCGTTCAGTGCCTCGTGTCCGAGCCGAACTACTAACCCGTCCGTGTAGCTCAGCGACTGTGTAAGAAACAATTCCAGCCATAGCGCAAAGCTCGCCTCGTTATGCACCAACCCAGAATCTAGATAGCTTTCCATTCCAAAGGAATGGCTAAAGGACCCGGTGGGCAACGCCGAGTCGGACAGCTGCATCAGAGTCAGCAGGTGCGAGGGGCTAGTGGGTATGTTCGGCATGACGGAACGGTACCGGCATCACACGTTCTTGCCGGTTATAGGGGGTGAGGTGGTGTTCTAAGAAGTCGGCCACCGTGTGATCATACTGAACTACCATGACCTGCGCGGCATATTCGGAATCCTCACCAAAAAACTGCGCTTGAAGGTGCCGGTTGCCCAACGCATGCGCGACCTGACCCATTTCCAAAATGCTGCGTGGGGCGATTACCAGCACATCGGAGGGCAGCACCGACACGGTGATCATTTCGGTATCCGTAAGATACAGGATGTCCCCATCACGCAGATCTGGCCCGGGAGCCAGACGGATCCCTAATTCCCTGTCGTGGTCGCTGGTAACCCGTTGAATTCGTTTGACCAGCGCGGAACTGGGCAAGACGACCTTTTCGTGGTGCCTTCCGGCGTACTGCTCGGCCGGCAGCTCATGGACGTTGCCCACAAGTTGTTCAATGATCATTACTCTCCTCAAAAAATTTGTTGCACCGGCGCGGATCCTTAAAACAGGAAGTAACGCTGCGCCATGGGGAGCACCTCGGAAGGTTCACAAGTTGCCAGTTCTCCGTCCACAGTGACCTGGTAAGTCTGCGGATCGACAAGGATCTCCGGGGTTTCGCTGTTGTATTTCAAATCCGCTTTAGTCAACTCGCGGATACCAGAGCAGGCTCGGATGACCTTACGCAAACGCAATCGTTCGGGAACACCTTCTTCAATAGCTGCCTTTGAAAGGAAGGTAATCGAGGAAGCCTGCACCGCTGTACCCAGCGCGCCGAAGTTCATTCGCATGGTTCGCGGCTGCGGGGTCGGGATAGACCCGTTGGAGTCCCCCATGACCGACTGAATGATCTGGCCACCCTTGATGATCATCTCTGGCTTTACTCCGAAGAACGCCGGATCCCAAAGGACCAGATCGGCAAATTTCCCCTCTTCGATGCTGCCAATTGAATCGGCGATACCGTGTGCGATGGCCGGATTAATCGTGTATTTCGCGACGTAGCGTTTGAGCCGGAAATTGTCTCCCACCTTGCCGTCACCTTCCAGCTTGCCGCGCTGGCGCTTCATCGCATCGGCAACCTGCCAGGTACGCAACACTACTTCACCGACACGACCCATTGCCTGGGAGTCCGAGGAAGTAATGGAGAAGACGCCCATGTCGTGCAAGACGTCCTCCGCTGCAATGGTCTCCGGACGAATCCGGGAGTCGGCGAAGGCTACGTCTTCCGGGATATCGGCATTCAAATGATGCGCCACCATGAGCATATCTAGGTGCTCATCGACAGTATTGACGGTGTACGGAAGTGTCGGGTTGGTGGAGGCTGGCAACACGTTTGGCAGCCCGGCCATGCGGATGATGTCCGGAGCGTGACCGCCTCCGGCCCCTTCGGTGTGGAAAGTGTGAATGACTCGTCCGGCGATGGCATCGATGGTGTCTTCTACGAAACCGCATTCGTTCAGCGTGTCCGCGTGGATAGCAACCTGCACATCAAATTCGTCAGCCACCTTCAACGAGTTATCGATGGAGGACGTTGTCGCCCCCCAGTCCTCGTGAATCTTCAGGCCGATAGCTCCTGCACGGATCTGCTCCGCCAAGGGTGCGCGTTCGCTTGCGTGCCCCTTGCCCAGCAAGCCGATGTTGATTGGCAGATTCTCTACCGCCTGCAGCATGCGGGCGATATGCCATGGGCCAGGAGTCACCGTGGTGGCCTTCGACGCGTCCGAAGGTCCAGCACCGCCACCAATCAGCGTGGTGGTTCCGGCCGACAAAGCCACGGGTACCTGATCTGGAGATACAAAGTGGATATGAGTATCGATGGCCCCTGCGGTGAGGATCTTATGTTCCCCGGCGATAATGTCGGTGGCGGCGCCGATGATGATGTCCACGCCGTCCGAGATATCCGGGTTTCCGGCCTTGCCGATTTTGAAGATGTGGCCGTCGCGCAGGGCCACATCTGCCTTGTAAATACCGGTGTAATCCAGCACCACCACGTTGGTGATCACGGTATCCGGGACATCCTGATCACGGGTTAGACGGCCGTTTTGCCCCATGCCGTCGCGGATGACCTTACCGCCGCCGAAAACTACCTCTTCGCCGTAGGTGGTGTAGTCTTTCTCGATTTCAAGGAAAAGTTCGGTATCTGCCAAACGAATTGCGTCGCCGGTGGTGGGCCCGTACATTTCCGAATACTGTTTGCGGCTAAGTTCGAAGCTCATTTTTAGTTCTCCTGCTCCTCGTCTGAACTCTGCGCCTGCGTCTCTTCGGCCTGCCGCAGCTTATGCGGCTGAGGCGGAAGGGTCTCATCAACTTCGTCAACACCAAATGTGGTGTGGAAGCCGATGGCGGTTTCGCTCTGATTCGGCAAATCGATATCGTAGTCGGCGACCACGTCGGCCTCGATTACCGGGTCGATACCCGCACTACCGCCGATGGCTTCGGTTTCAACTACCGGGATGGTGCGACCTACCGGACCGTTGACTCGATCTTGGAATCCGTGCACCTCACGCGCTCCGGCGTACTCCACCAAGTGGACCGTACGCGCATCCCCTGGCTCGAAACGCACCGCTGTGCCGGCAGGGATGTCCAGTCGGAACCCGCGCGCTGCCACACGGTCGAAGTCTAGTTGCGGGTTGGCCTCGGCGAAATGGTAGTGGGACCCGACTTGAATGGGGCGGTCGCCACGATTGGTCAGGTTGAGGATTCGGGTCTCTTGACTTGCATTACAGACGATTGGGTCGTCGGCGAGGATGTATTCTCCAGGTTTCATCTCTGCTCCCGTCCTAACGAATCGGATTGTGGACGGTTACCAATTTGGTTCCGTCGGGAAAAGTGGCTTCGACTTGGACGTCGTCAATCATCTCGGATATTCCGTCCATCACGTCTTCGCGGGTTAGGATCGTAGTGCCATAGCTCATCAGGTCTGCAACGGTGCGTCCGTCGCGCGCCCCCTCGATGAGTTCGTAGGTAATGATTGCCACGGCTTCGGGGTGGTTTAGCTTCAAGCCGCGTTCTTGTCTGCGGCGAGCTAGATCGGCTGCAACGACGATCATTAATTTCTCTTGCTCGCGGGGAGTTAAATGCATCAGGTCCCTTCCAACATATATACAAATTGACGGTAGCTTGATGCTGTCAGACTTGCTCTAAATCAGGCTTACATCCTGCATTTAAGGCAAGGATAGCAGAGCCAGCCCGAAGGTCGCTGACCTCAGGAAAGCGCATCAAGTGTCGCGNAAGGCAGATTGCACCACCCATTGTCCCAAAACATCAGTTTCACCCTGTCAAACATTGATTACGANAAGTAAAAGTTGCGTTTACGCTGTTCATGAAAGGTGCGCAGACGGTAGATCGCTTTTCATCTATGGGACTCAATTTCAGTTACCAGCCGAGAATACGCTCAATGCTTCGGAACACGCTGGCGGCGAGAAGGACAACTCGTCTGCAATGGCAGTTTCAAGACGACTTGGAGATGGCTCCTGAGACCCACACGGATAAGGTTAGTTTCAATAACACTAGGTACCACCGCTGATCGTAAAAGGAAATATTTTTGACTTGGTTCAAACGCAAAGAAATCATCAATCCAGAATCCTTCAACCTCGCTCTAGCCCAAGTGCCACAGCTTGAGGGACCCGGATTTGTTCTACGGGCAACAAGTGTCCCGGCCGGATTCAAATTCCGCTCATTGGCTATAGCCGCGGAATTCAACATTGTTCTTGGCGCGGGCTGGTTTCTTGCCGAGGATTTGAGAACTTTTTTTGGCGGAAGAGTTTCTGTTGCCGAATCGTGGGCCGGCAGCCAAAGCGACCTGTTTTTGTGCCGCCAGGCCGATATTCCGCGGGACTCAATCGCAGCTACTGCCGTCCTAGCTCAGCCGGAACTACCTAAGGACTCTGCGGTCCTGCTGCGCCAGATGGAGGAAAAGCTAGAGATCGTTTTGTATTTGGATATTGCTCAGCTTGAGCGGATCAACTCGTGGGTTCGGGACCTTCCTGAACTCTGAGTAACCCCTCAGTCCGAGTAGCACTGCACTATTCAAACCGCTTGATCATCTTTTTCCCATGATGCAATTGGGCCAGGAATGACATGGAAAAGTGGGTGGACGGGAATCTCAGCCGAGGGCCGTTCGGCGAGCATCAGGGCATCCTGCGGTGAGCGCACTTCGAGTTTCCGCAGCAGGTGGCGATATTCGAAATTCAGCTGTTCACTGGTTACCGCTAGTTGACCACGCTGGGTCGCGAGGTCCGGAAGCAAAATTTTGGATGCGTCAAAATGATAACCACGCCGTAGCGACTCGTCTAAGATCCCCTGCAGGTAAGCCCCTACAGTTGTTAATGGCTCGGCTGTCGACTGCAAACGCACCAGCTGCGGGTGGTTCGTGTAACCGGAGGTCTGCCCGGCCAGCACTTTCTGTGCCAGTAAGGTCTCGCGCCAACAGGCGACGAGACCTTTTGTGTCTAGCAATTCGGGATGTAAAGACCAAAGGCGCATCATCCTAGTTTAGGTGGTTACGAGGTAGGAAATTCGATGATCTCGCTACGAATGAGGAACCGTTTGCCCTCGGGTGCTTCCAGCGAAAAGCCGGACCCCCTGCCGCTAACAACGTCGATTGTCAGTTTGGTGTGCTTCCAATATTCAAATTGTTCTTTAGACATCCAAAAATCAATTGGGCCTAGTTCTTCACCCGACGCATCGTTGAGTGCTAGGACTCCGAGGAGAATGTCCGCATTGCCGGTTTTGAATTCGCCTGCCTGAAAACACATAGGGGAAGAACCATCACAGCAGCCACCTGACTGGTGGAACATCAGCGGGCCATGAATGGCCCATAGTTTGCGCAGCAGTTCTAGTGCTTCTTGGGTAAAGGCAACGCGAGAAAATCCTTCTCCAGCAATGACTGCCCGAGACTCTNTAGCCGTGCTCATGGTGTGCTCCTTTGCATTTTTTGGTTAAGCATCACCGCCCGGATGCAACNACTATTCGATGCATCCGGGCGACGANCCTCAGCTAGCCCGTTAAGGCCAGTGTCCTACTCTTACAGGCGGTAGTCCATGTTTAGAAGAATCCGAGCTTGTCTTCTGAGTATGAGACCAGCAAGTTCTTGGTCTGCTGGTAGTGGTCCAGCATCATCAGGTGGTTCTCGCGTCCGATACCCGAAGACTTGTAGCCACCGAAAGCCGAGTGAGCTGGGTAGGCGTGATACTGGTTGACCCACACACGACCCGCCTGGATGGCGCGCCCTGCACGGTAGGCCACGTTGCCGTTGCGGCTCCAGACGCCCGAACCCAAGCCATACAGGGTGTCATTGGCGATCGTGATCGCCTCGTCATAGTCCTTGAATTTGGCGACTGCTACCACGGGGCCGAAGATCTCCTCTTGGAAGATGCGCATGTCGTTGGTGCCTTCAAAGATGGTCGGCTGCACGTAGTAACCACCGGACAGCTCCCCGCCCAGGTCCGCGCGTCCTCCACCAAGCAGCACCTTGGCGCCCTCGGCCTTACCGATATCCATGTAGGACAGGATCTTCTCGAGCTGGTCGTTGGATGCCTGGGCACCCATCATGGTTTCGGTATCCAGCGGGTGGCCCTGCTTGATGGCCTTGGTACGGGCAATGACGTCACCCATGAAGCGGTCGTAGATACTTTCCTGGATCAATGCACGCGATGGGCAGGTGCATACCTCGCCCTGGTTAAGCGCGAACATGGTGAAGCCCTCTTGGGCCTTGTCGTAGAAGGCATCATCCTTGTCCGCGATGTCCTCGAAGAAGAGATTCGGGGACTTGCCACCAAGTTCGAGGGTGACCGGGATCAGATTTTCCGAGGCATACTGCATGATCAAGCGACCCGTGGTGGTCTCACCAGTGAACGCGATCTTGCGGATGCGCTTATTGCTGGCCAGTGGCTTGCCGCACTCCACGCCAAAGCCGTTGACGACATTCAGGACGCCGGCAGGCAGCAGATCACCAATCAATTCCATGAGAACCAGAATCGAGACCGGGGTCTGTTCCGCAGGCTTGAGCACAATAGCGTTACCGGCCGCCAAGGCTGGCGCGAGCTTCCACACGGCCATGAGGATAGGGAAATTCCAAGGGATAATTTGGCCAACTACGCCCAGCGGTTCGTGATAGTGGTACGCGGTGGTATCTTCATCCAGCTGGGAAAGGCTTCCTTCTTGGGCGCGAATAGCGCCAGCGAAGTAACGGAAGTGGTCCACAGCTAAAGGCAGATCGGCGTTGAGGCACTCGCGAATGGCTTTGCCGTTGTCCCAAGTTTCGGCCACTGCCATCATTTCGAGGTTTTCCTCGATGCGGTCCGCAATCTTGTTTAGGATGACCGCGCGTTCAGCCGGGCTTGTCTTGCCCCAGGCTGGAGCCGCTGCGTGGGCTGCATCCAAGGCTACCTCGATGTCTTCTGCAGTGGAGCGCGCCACTTCGCAGAAGACCTTACCGGTTACCGGAGTGACATTTTCAAAGTACATCCCCTTAACCGGAGCAACCCATTCGCCACCAATATAGTTCTCGTAGCGTGGATTAAAATCGACCAATGCCCCATCGGTGTTTGGATTTGCATAAACGCCCATTGCTGCACGACTCCTTAGTCAGTCATCCTGGCCACGATGTCTTCACCGCGGAACCTTGAATGTGACTCTAGTCACGCAAAGGTTGCAAGTAGGTTGCAGTCAAGTTCCACTATTCGTCCAGCCCTTGAACCTCAGCAACGATGAGCGAACGAGCCGGTGAATCTGCTGGAAGTTCCCGCAAAGCCGCACGCAACAAATCCGAGTCAGCCAATTGACGGCCCAAGTTCAACAGCTGATGGGCAGTACCTTGATCCAGAACCATCTCTCGCAACGCAGCTTCAGCACGGTAGCGCAGCAGCATAATTCCTGGAGCTTGCGACCGCGCGAGCATCCCTGGCGAATAAATCTGCAACGCGGCGTCCAGATCGCCTTCTTCCAAAGCCTTCCAAAGCCGGCCAATTGTTGTTTGCAAACCCCATTGCAACCGATAGGGCCGCGAGGTCAATGTCCTCCCAGGGACCATCGCAAGCACCTTGCGTAACCTGACTATTTCAGCCCTAGCGGTGCCTTCCGCCGCCGCATCAGGCCTTTCAAATAGCTCCTCGACAAGCTGAGCCGTACTCAGCCCTTCACGATATTGGGCTAGCAAAGTCAGAATTTCAGCGTGGCGCAGGGTGATCGGAACGGAACCTAGATGAGCACCATCGGAGCGACCAAGGTCTAGATAGTCCGGGTCTGCCACTACTCCAACACCAGGCAGGAGTAATTGAGTTTCTGCCGCCATCACCGCCGCTTGAAGTAGCGGTAGTGAATGCGTTGCAATGGCATCCGGCCCGCCAGTCAGATCAATTGCGCCGATTACCTGCCCGGTGCGTGGATCCCGAATGGGGACCGCGGAGCAGCTGTATTGGTGAGCTCTTTCGTAGAGATGCTCTGCACCCGAGACCTGGGAACCAGCGCCGGTAGCTAATGCCATCCCCGGTGCAGACGTTCCAACCGTTCTTTCTGCCCAGTCGGCGCCAGCCATGAAACCAACGCCTTCCGCTTGGCTCAGGGCACCATGACTGCCTGCGACCCACAACAAGGTGCCGCCGGTGTCAGCTAATGCGACTAAGAGGTTGGCGTCAGTTGCGGCGGGGACCAAGAGTTTTTCGAAAACCGGCCAAATACGTTGCAACTCGCTGCGCTCTCGGGCAAGCCTGAGCCGCTCATCGCTGAGCACGGAGGGGACTTGGATTGCGCTGGAATATGCCAATGAGCGCTTCCAAGATTCACGCACATCACTGCGCAGTGGCAGTTCCGCCACCCCAGCTTCCTGGGTCTCCAGAAGCTCATGGGCGTGCTGGGCACGGCGTGATGCGCCGGTCCAATCTATGGCGGACTCGCCCATAACTCTCCCCTATCCAGCAACCTGGATTTGTGCATTGTTCACAAGCCTAAGTGAATGCCGGTGGCTTGAGAAGAGCCACCCCCACGTCAGGGATCACGCCTGCCTTAGCGCCGCGAAACTCCGAAGCATACTTGAACGCTCTCGGATCCATGAAAACAATAGGACAAATCCCCTACAAATACCTCAACATCTGGGCGACAAGTTTACTATCTAAACTTTTTACCCACTCTCCCCTGCACCGCTCTTGTAAACCGTTCACATCAGGAGTATCGTACAACCAAATGGTTGTATATGAATTGAGCGAAGAACAGACTAACAAGGTCTTCCGCGCCTTGGCAGATGCCACACGAAGAGACATCGTGCGGCGGACTCTACATGCCGAGGTGAGCATTTCGGAGCTGGCAGCAAGTTACGACATGTCTTTTGCAGCAGTGCAAAAGCATGTTGCCGCACTGGAAGTCGCCGGTCTGGTCAATAAAATCGCGCGTGGCCGCGAACGCATAGTTCGCGGGCAGCCAGACACCATCCGGCATGCACAAGAACTACTCACATCCCTAGAAGATATCTGGCGCCAGCGCATCAGCAGGCTCGATGATTTCCTCTCCGACGAGGCTACCTAAGGAGTATTCCCATGCCCGTCACATCAGTTGTCAAAGATCCAGAAACCCTCTCACTGACCGTCCATGCGGAGTTTCCGGTCAAGGTATCCCGACTCTGGGATGCCTATCTAGATGCGCGGCAAATCGAGAAGTTTTGGGGACCGGTCGAGTACCCAGCAACTTTCACCCGCCACGATGCCACCCCAGGCGGCCGTTCGAACTACCACATGACTTCCCCCGAGGGCGAAGAATTCCATGGCTACTGGGTATGGAATGAAGTTGTCGACCAGAAGTTCTTCGAAGTCACCGACGGTTTCGCAAATACCGATGGTACCCCGAATGCCGATTTGCCCACTACACGTACGGTCTTCTCCTTCGATCCAACTCCCGAAGGAACAAAACTGACGATTACCGCCAACTTCGATTCTGTTGAGGAACTGGAACAGATCGTTGAGATGGGCATGATCGACGGAACCCGCTCGGCGATGAGTCAGATCGAACAGGTCCTCATCGATCTGCGCAACTATGGGCAAACATTCAGCACTGATGCTCAGATTCTGTCCGACACTCAGGTACGCATCAGCCGTCTGATTCGCGGAACCCGCGACCAGATCTGGCGCGCACATCATGAGGTGCAGCTTATGAAGCGTTGGATGCTGGGGCCGGATGGGTGGAGCATGACCGAATGCGTCACTGCGCAAGATGTCGGAGACACCTACCGATATTGGTGGGAGCCACAGTCCGAGGAAACCGGTCAAGGGTTCGGTTTCACCGGAGCCGTGCTTGAGTCCTTGCCACAGTCCTACGAACGGACCACTGAGCAAATGATCGATACCGATTATCCGGCGACCGTCAACGAGTCAACCTTCACCGAGACCATCACGGGCACCTTACTGTCCGTGGTCGTCACCTACCCGGATATTCAGACTCGGGACATGGTGCTGGCCACCGGAATGATCGACGGGATGGAGGCCAGCTACGCACGTCTCGAATCGTTACTCTGAGCGCGATTCACCCCACATCCGGCGTGCATTCATGCGCAAATATGAAACACTTGGAACTATGACTTCCCATAATTCACGCGCAGGTCTGGATAAGCAGGCCACCCAGGTCCAAGACATGTTCGACAAGTTGGCACCTCGTTACGACTTGCTTAACACTCTGATGACCGGCGGCATCGTGAACTACTGGCGCAAGATCACCACCGAGGCGATTGCTCCGAAGCCCGGCGAGCGCATTCTCGATCTCGCCGCGGGCACCGGCACCTCTTCGGTACCGCTGGCCAAGGCCGGCGCCAAGGTGACCGCCTGCGACATGTCCCATGGCATGCTCGCTGAGGGCCGCAAGCGCTACCCTCAGCTTGAATTCGTCTACGGCGACGGCACCGATCTGCCATTCGAAGACAATTCCTTTGATGCGGTCACCATCTCCTACGGACTACGCAACATCTCTGACACCGAGAAAGCCTTNTCCGAGATGCACCGCGTGACTAAGCCGGGCGGTCGCATTGTGGTGNCAGAGTTCTCCACCCCCACGGTGACCCCCATCAAGCAGGCTTACAAGCAGTTCCTGCCTCGCGTGATCCCAGCCTTGGGATACGTCGTTTCGCCAAACCCGACGGCCTACGCCTACCTAGCCGAGTCGATCGCTGCCTGGCCAAACCAACAGGACCTAGGTCAGAAGTTCATCAACGTCGGTTGGAAGAACGTCGAGTTCCGCAACCTGACCGGCGGCATTGTCGCCGTACACCGCGCATGGAAGTAACCCTTCCGCAGAATTAACCTTTCGGTTCGCATCCAACGCTGGATGCGAACCGAAAGCTTTTAACGCTGTTTTTCTTTCGTGTTGCTGGCATGCTTGGGTGCATGAGCCTGCTCCCTCGTGAAGCACCCCGCACCGCCCTGAGCTGGAAGCTACTGCCAGCGGCCTTACTCTCGGTCTCCGGCGTACTACTTTTCGGAGTTGAAAACGATCTGCCCGGCTATGGCCTGCTTGCCTTGAGCCTGCTCACGGCTGCACTAATCGACCGCAGGCTCGCCCGTCATCTGGCGCTCATAGCCGCAGGGCTGGCCATCATCAGCCTTGTCCCGCTCAACGCCGACTTGAGCTTGGGACATATGGCGCTGATGGGCAGTGCGCTGGCACTGGCCGTAGTGGTTCCTTGGCTGGTTTCGCGGTTCGTATACCGCGAGAAAATCATCAAGTTCCCGGTGAATACCGGGCGTAAATGGCCGCTGACCGCCAAACTGTATCTGCTCGGGGTCGTGGCTCTGGGCTACTTCATCTTGCCGGTGTATCTGATCAGTACCGGCGCCTATCAAAACTGGCCGGACGCCTCGGATCCAACCATCTTCTGGCGACTCTTCCTCGGAGTGAATTCCGTAGGCATATGGGACGAGCTATTTTTCATCTGCACCACCTTCACATTGTTGCGACAGCACTTCCCTGACTGGCTAGCGAACCTCTTGCAGGCGGTGATCTTCTCCTCATTCTTATGGGAGATCGGCTACCAATCCTGGGGCCCCTTGTTGACGTTCCCTTTCGCATTGCTGCAGGGCTACACCTTCAAATTGACCAAGTCACTGACCTATGTCATCTCGGTACACCTGATCTTCGACTTCGTGCTCTTTTTGGCGCTGGTTCATGCGCACAACCCGGACTGGCTGCCGATTTTCTTATACTGACTGTTCAACGGCTCAGACTGCGCTGTTAGGGGTGGCTTGTGAAAAAGTAAAATATCCGACGGTAGCGCGATTCTCCGCCACAAATAGGACTATTTCTAACCTGTGACCCGTTCCATTCACAGCAACCATCTGATGTACACGGGCGAGGGATACTCTAATGGCCAAAAACCATTGCATTGGTTCGCACGCTGCAACTGACAAGGACTCTCACCCGAAGAGTTCAAGTCTTGCAGAAGGTTCGCCATCACCTTGCGGACGCACGTTACGAACATCGAGATCCCTAGCGTCGCATATTCAACAAATTCACAAGCCACCCCTGTTACACTCAAATACATGGATATCCGCTAAGCACGCCAATGACCTCGCACCACAGTTCGGTGCACAACGTTCATTTTGGCTACCGGCTTCGGTATCCCTTTTTTTGTTGGTTCCCCATGGGTTGAGCCAGCTTCGCGGTCCCCGTGTTCGGCAGCCTCTTCANACCCGGGAGAGGACCAAATATGTCTTTGACTCCACCAATAAAACTACACAACCTCAGTTTCAACTGGCCTACCGGCGAGCGCGCCTTGACCGACCTGGAAGCCGTCTTTCCATCAGGACGCACTGGCCTGACCGGCATCAACGGCAGTGGTAAGTCGACTCTCCTGCAGCTCATTGCAGGCCAGTTAACGCCAACTGCCGGATCCGTGGAAGCCTCCAGCGATCTCGCCTATCTGCCACAAACTCTCACCTTGCACCATGACACCACCGTGGCCGAGCTGCTAGGAATTGATAACACTTACCGTGCGCTGAAAGCTATAGAATCCGGGAGTATAGACCCGGCAGATTTTGATGCCGTCGGCGCCAATTGGGATCTCGAAGCCCGGCTGGAAGCCGAACTTAGTCCTCTGGGGCTGGAATCACTAAGCTTCAAACGTCAGGTCAGCACGCTTTCCGGCGGGGAGGCAATGCTACTGGCAGTAATCGGTCTGCGTCTAGCGGCATTACCAATCACGCTGCTCGATGAGCCAACGAACAATCTCGACGTACCGACTAAAGAATTGCTCTACGGACTGGTGCGTTCATGGAAGGGAACGCTAATCGTAGTCAGTCATGACATCGAGCTTCTGGAACTGATGGACCACACAGTAGAGCTGTATGCGGGAAAGCTCCGTCTTTTCGGAGGGCCCTACAGCGTGTACCGCGAACAGCTGGCGACCGAGCAGCAAGCAGCCGAACAAGCCGCGAAAACGGCGAACGCTTCATTGAAGGTAGAAAAACGTCAACGGGTAGATGCCGAAACAAAACTTGCCCGCGCCAAACGCAAGGGGCGAGCTGAACAGCTAGGTGGTGGACTACCGAAAATCCTGGCCAATCACTTGCGCCAAAAGTCCGAGGCGAATGCCGGAAAAATGCGTTCGAATCTGGACGGAAAGGTTGAACAGGCGCAGAGCAAACTTGAGCAGGCTGAAGTTCGTGTCAGATCGGAGGAGCATATCAATGTGGAGTTGCCAGATCCAAAACTTCCTGCCAGCAGACAAGTGGCTCAGTTTAACTACCCTAGCGGGAGCCACATTATCCAAGGTCCCGAACGGGTGGCTCTTACCGGACCCAACGGTTCGGGTAAAACCACCTTGCTGAACCAACTGCTGAGCGCGGAACCATCCGAGGCTGAACTCTCGGGCAAGCTTTTCCTCGAACGCGTTGGGTACTTGCCGCAACGTTTAGTGGGCCTCGACGAAAACCGCAGTGCAGTCGAGAATATTAGTCAGGTAGCTCCCTCGGCCACATCAGGGCAGATTCGAAATATGCTCGCGAGGTTGTTATTACGTGGCGCTAGTGCAGACCGCCCACTATCTGCACTGTCCGGCGGAGAGCGTTTCCGCGTCTATTTAGGTTCGCTACTCTTGGCTGAGCCCACGGTTCAGTTGCTGATCCTTGATGAACCAACAAATAATCTGGATATCGATAGTGTGCGTCAACTCTGTGAGGCGCTAGGGGCCTACCGCGGCGCGTTGCTGGTAGTCAGCCACGACCAGAAGTTCTTGAACCAGCTGGGACTGGATTACTTATTAGAGCTGTCGATTGATGGTTCCATGACGAAGTCCTACCCCACACCGGTTTGCTAACCCGATGGCGGTGTGTTGCCGGTTTACACTAGATCAAAGCACACCGCCGAGGACCCCGAAAGCAAGTTGAATATGTCCTACCCCCAGCGCACCGTCGAAGTAGTCACTACCGGCCTGGTTATCGATCAGTCTGCAACCCTGCTCTGGACCGACATTCGACGTGCCTTCATTTATGAAACAGGCTCCGGCCACGAAGCACTAACCTGCGCCGAGTTCATGCTCACCGAGGGCTACAGCGTAGAAATCAATAGCCAAATGCCCGGATGGGATCTGGCAATCGAGCACCTGCCCCAGCGCATCGAGAATTTAGTCGACGAACGCTAGCAACTACGAGGAGTATTCCATGGCCACGATAGTTCTTTTCCACCACGTCCAGGGGCTCACCCCCGGAGTTCAAGCTATGGCCGCCGAATTACGCGCAGCTGGCCACAGCGTACATACTTTGGACCTGTTTGCAGGAAAGCTTCCCAAAGATATCGACGCCGGAATTCGCATGGCTAATAAGCTAGGTGAAGATAAAATCCAGGAGCGGGTCGACAAGTTTTTCTCGAAGCTTCCCGAGGAATTGGTTTATATCGGCAGCTCGTGGGGTGCCGCTCTGGCTCAACAGTGCGCCCAGCAACGGACAGGGGCTCTCGCAGCAGTCCTGTTGGAATCCTTCGTGGACGTAGAAGCAGACTGGAGCTTCGGCCCATGGCCGGAAAACGTTCCGGTACAAATTCATGGCATGGATGAAGACCCATTTTTCGCGGAAGAAGGCGATTTAGAGGCTGCGCAACGCTTCGTCGAAGGCGAAGGCCNCGAACTCGCACAGCTATTTACCTATCCGGGCAACAAACACCTGTTCACCGACACCTCGCTGCGTTCCCACGACCCTGAAGCGCGCGCTGTGGTCATGGACCGCGTGATCAAATTTTTGGAACCTTTCGCCTAAAACAGGCACATGCTGAACTGGTTATCCACATATTTCCCTGAGCGACCCCAGATTCCTTGATGTGCTCCTAGGCTGAGCTGACTAACACCACCTCACTCAGCTCTGAGGAGCAGATCATGTCTGTCAGCAAAAAACGACATCCCCGTAGCGCACAGCAACGTCACCGCGAACGGGAACGACTCGAAATCAAGGATCGAGCCGCTTATCGTCAGCAGCGATTCAGTCAGGCCATCGATAAGCTCTGCGAAGCCGATGGGACCCTTGAACTGGAAGCGGCTATACGCTGCGTGCAGAAAATTGTTCCGGACAAAAGGGAGCTGCTTTCGACTTTTCTCTACGCCACGCCTGCAGACATTCTTGCCGGCCGCCGAGGATGGAAGTCCCTCACCAATGACTTTGACGATAACGACGCAGAACTTTGGATCTACACTCCATCTATCCCAAAAGATTGGGATGAGCACTCGGTAGACCAACCCACTGAGCTCGCTTGGGACGGTGACTATTACACACTGATTCCCGCGATACGAGGCGGCATACGCTCAAGCCGAACCGTTTACTACGACAACCCGTTCCGGCTAATTCGAGAAGTACCCACGATCGAGAGCTGGTGAGAAGCAATCCCTCGCATTCTGCCCGGCAAATAAAAGAAGAATCCCGCCTCCCCTAGTCATCTAGGAGAAACGGGATCTTTATATGGTGCGCCCTGCGGGGTTCGAACCCGCGACCAATGGATTAAAAGTCCAGTGCTCTACCAACTGAGCTAAAGGCGCACGGCCTAAGCCAAAGTCCATAATACCCGAAGTATCGTTTCATGTTTAATCGAGAGAAATTTGGCAGTGTCGCGCCCACACCCAGTACCGCGTTAGCACCGAAATAATGAGTGCCTAAGCCCTGTGAAATATGAGTAATTTGCGACGTCATCCACTTTGTCCTAGTGCCCAGATTCACGCGCCGCTGTGGAGCAGACTGAGCTAAATGCGAGTAGTCTCGAAGCCATGAAAGGTGCACGCGCAGGTTCCACGGTAGGTCAGGTCTCCGGATTTCGTCATCACAAACCACGTCCATTCGCTCCGCAGGATTTTAATCCTTATGAGGGCGGTGCCGACCCTGCTCGCATTTCGGAAGCCGCTCACCTTTCGGCTGCGGCTTTCGTGCGCAAAGGTATCGCCAACGAGGATCCCGAAGTATCAAACAGGTTGGTCCAGGTCGCAGAGACCGAAGGTCTCGAAGTTCTTGCCGAACTCTGGTCCGAGGCACCTGCGCGTTCACTTCCCGGAGCGCTGTGGCGTCTCTATGCCGTGCGCACAGCGACCCTGAATAATGCCGAGACGATGTCTGCACGTTTTCGTGCAGGAGCACACCGCGCAGAAGTTGAACGTCTGGTAGCGGGCGTTGCCGAGCCTCCAACGGCCGAAGAAATGAAAAAAATGGCCACGTCTATTCTTTCCGGGGCATTTGATGGCGACTTCGCCCATGCCCTGGAGCGCACGGCCGCCTACTGCAGGGTGCTAGCCCTTGGCATGACCGAGCATGCAGATGCCGCGGACTTGGCCAATGAAACTCGGGGCACAAAGCTGACCGCGCGGGCTAAGTCAATGGTGAACACCGCCGAAGACCTCGAAGCCTGCGCAAGGTTGTGGCGCCAGGATCTATTGGACTGATCACGACTTGCGCTACACAAGACATCTTGGGCTCCAGCGGTTAGGTTGGAAACAAACCATGTCTTAGCACTAGAGATCGGTAAGTATGCAGACTCCAGTTCCCGATTACCTACATGAAGTCCTCGACACTCTGCGTGAAGATACTTCCGGCGAAACTGCCCAGTACATTCCGGAACTGGCCAACGCTGACCCGGCGCCATTTGCGCTGTCGGTCACGACGGCTACCGGCAGCACTTACTGCGCCGGCGATACCGATACACCGTTTAGCATTCAGTCCATTTCCAAGCCCTTTGCGTACGCGGCAGCCATCATTGACCGCGGGCTAGACCGCGTTCTGGAATCAATCGGCGTTGAGCCCTCAGGTGAAGCATTTAACGAGCTATCTCTGGAAGACGGCACCAACCGTCCCAAGAATCCGATGATCAATGCCGGCGCCATAGCCGCGCATTCGCTGCTTGTCGGTCAAGACGCTACGGGCGAGGCCAGGGTCCAACGTGTCCTGGACATGTTTTCTTCTCTTGCCGGGCGCGAATTACAGATTGATGAAGACGTCTATCGTTCGGAACTGATTACGGCTGACCACAATTTCTCCATGGCGCATATGCTTCGGAATTACGGAATACTCGCCGATGACGCGCACGAAGTGGTCTCCGGCTACACCAAGCAATGCTCCATCTTGGTGACGGTCAATGACTTGTCCATGATGGCCGCCACCCTGGCCAATGGCGGAGTGCAACCGGTCACGCACGAGAAGATCATCGATGAGAATACTGCACGTCAGGTTATGTCGGTCATGGCGGTAGCCGGCATGTACGACGGGGCAGGAGATTGGCTCACGCGGGTGGGAATTCCTGCCAAAAGCGGAGTTTCCGGCGGACTCGTTGGAGTCTTGCCTGACCAGGTGGGCATCGCGGCATTCTCCCCCCGTTTAGATTCTCACGGTAATAGCCAGCGATCACGCCGGGCCTTCGAGCGGCTCTCCTCAGATATGGATATGCACCTCTTCGCACCGAGCCACGGTCGCCTTGATGTCGTTGGGGTCAATCTCGAAGGGAACCGAGAGATTTTCTACCTCCAAGGCAACGTACGATTCACCGCGGCCGCAGAATTACTGGATCTGCTCTCGGAATCAGACTTTGACGGTGCAGTTCATTTAGATATTTCTCGTGTGCATTCCTTCACCAATGTTGCCCGGCGCATGGTGCTTGAAGCCCTGCGCCGGCTGCGTAATGAAGGCCGCAGGATTTTTCTCCATGACCCGCTTCAGTCCTTGGCCAATCCCGACTTGGGTGATGGAACCTTTCCAGAAACTCCCTAACGTGCGAGTTCGCTAATCAGTTAGTCGTACACGTGCGCCAGAGAGTGCCGGTGACATCTGCTCGCCCAAAAGCCCCTAAACTTGAGCTTGGAGAGCAGCACCAAAAGAAAGCAGGCACAGTGGGCGCGGAAGCAAACAATCCGGCTTCTGGAACACTTCGGTGGTTACTTATTTTGATCGCTACCGCACTGTTGTCGCAAACCACACTCAACTTGGTTCGACCGGTCACCACATACAAACTGATTTCCCTAGATGCTGGCCCGGTAACCGTTGGTGTCACTACCGCTGCTTTCGCACTGTTACCGATGGTCACTGCTGTATGGCTTGGGCGCATAAGTTCACGTATTCCAAAGATTCGTTTTTTGATGCTCGCCGGAGCAGGACTCATGGGGTTAGGTTCCTTAGGTGTCGCGGCAGCCAATGGCTTTGCCATGGTTGCCATTGCCAGCGCCGTACTAGGTATGGGCCATTTACTGTTCACCATTGGTGGTCAGTCATCTATCGCACGATATTTCCCCGATGACCAGCTCGATAAGGGTTTCGGTTGGTTCACCGCGGCGTACGCCGCGGGACAATTCCTCGGTCCGCTGATTGCCGGAGCCATCCTTGGGACCACTTCCTCTGCTGATTCTCCCGAACGTGTTGCCGACATCTCTCTTTCCTTATGGATCGGTGCCGGCTGCGCCTTGCTAGCCATCCCCTTGCTCTTGCCAAATCTTCAGCCTCGGCTGTCTAAGAGCGCAGCGGCTGCACCGGCCCCCAAATCCGAAGCATCAATCATTTCGATCCTGCGCATCAAATCGATTCCTTCGCACATGCTCGCTTCGCTGGCATTGCTTTCAATCATCGATATTCTCACCGCTTTCTTGCCCTTGGTCGCCGAAAAACATGGCGTCGCCCCAGCCGTGGTGGGTGTTTTACTGGCCCTGCGCGGCGGCGCTTCGGTTATTTCCAGACTCTTCCTGCCATGGATTTCGACTCACTTCTCCCGTGAGTCAATGTTGCTCACCAGCCTGTTTGCCGCCGGACTCTCCATTGCGCTTGCCCCACTGTTCATCGACGTACTTTGGTTAGCGGCTTTAGCTCTAATCGTGGGCGGTTTCTTCCTAGGCATGGGACAACCGGTGACGATGACCATGGTGTCCACCTCAGTGCCCGCGCAGGACCGTGGAGCGGCCTTAGCGGTCCGTTTGATGGGAAACAGGCTAGGGCAGGTGCTCCTGCCTATTGCGGCCAGTACGGTGGCTGTGGGCACGGGACCGGCGGGCGCCATTTGGTTCTGTTGCGGACTGTTGTGTGTCAGTGGTGTCGAGAAGTCCTTGCGTAAAGAACGTGAGAATTAGCACCAGTCACCAGATGTGGTTGACAGCAAGCGCTTAGTACGAGAAAACTAGTAGACGGTGCCGGGCCGCTGGTAACCCCGGGCTCCAATATTCTGCCGCTTCGAGCGGCCTTCCGCCGAGAGGCGTTCCCGGTCCGGCATCACTAACGTTTCGTCGTTAACCTTCGCGACGTAAACTGTTCAGCGTCAGTACCAAAACGATGGCCTAAGACGAATGGTGCGCCGAACAACGTGAAGTTCCAAATCTTTCCTTCAGCCACACGTGGCATTGAATTGCTCAGTGATCTTGCGAGCACAATCCGTAACTCGGTGGCAAGTGTCTCCGAGATGATCGGCAATCCGGACGGTCGGGCAGTACAGCTCAAGGAGCTTGCCAATGCGGAAGCTCAAGCCTCGGACTTGCTCCACGCCTTGCTCACGCATCTGCGCACCAGCTACATCAGCCCACTGCCGCGTGAAGATATGTACACGTTTTCCCGCCTGCTTCACGAAACCATGGAGCACCTGCGCGGCATTGGCGAACTAATCAACACCTTAGGTTCCACTCCGCTTTCCGAGCGCGCTGCAGAGCAGCTAGAACTAATTTCACAGCTCGCCGAACTCGCCGCACACTCGGTTCGAACCTTGAACAAGCTTGATGATTTGGAAGATAATTGGCTGCAGATGATGCAGTACTCCAAACGTGCTGCGCGCACTCATTTAGTCTGGATCGATGAGATTTCAAATTTCTCCAAGGCATCCACGATCCATAAGCATCAGCGTGTAGCGGACCATTTGCTGCTGACCGCCAATACCCTGCGGCAGTTCTCCGACCACCTCGGCCGCGTGCTGGTCAAGGAATCCTAGAATCCGATGGACTTACTGCCCTTATTCACCATCATTGCTATCGCCTTGACCCTGGGTTACGCGGTACTCAATGGTTTCAGGGACTCTTCCACCGCGGTCGCAGCTGCCGTACGCACCAGGGCATTACGCCCAGCGGTCGCAGTGGTTGTCGCCGCATTTTTCGCTTTTGTGGGCACCATGGCAACCACCACCCTGAGTACCGTGCTGATCAGCCGACTCAACCTGCAATTGCCCGAGGGTACCGTGGGGATGAAGCTGCTCATTGCCGCGTTGTTAGCCGCCGGAGCATGGTTGATACTGTGCTGGTGGCGTGGCATCCCGGTTTCGTCCACTCATGCTTTGATGTCTGCATTAGTTGGTGCTGGGGCGGCCAACTCTTGGCTCGGCAATGATTCACTTGGCGGTGCAGTTCAGTTGTTCACTGGCTCGGTACTGCTGCCCTTGCTTATCACTCCGCTCATCGCCTACTTCGCCTCATTTTTGCTGGTAGTTCCGGCTACTTGGTTGATGCGCCACGATACCTCAAGAGACGTAAACGCCCGTTCGCGCGCCGGACAGGCCATCGCCGCCTGTGCTGTAGCCCTGGGACTGGGTTTGCAGGACGGCCAACGCACCGGAGCAACGATCACCCTGGTGCTCATTACCGGTGGGCTGATGGATCCTGGGCCGGTAGCAGTGGCCATTCAGCTGGTGGCTGCCAGCGCGTTGTCCTTCGGTGTGCTCCTTGGCGGCTGGCGAATCACGTACACGCTCTCGCGTCGCTTGGTGAACTTTGACCCCCTGCGCGGCATGGTCGCGCAGGGGGTCGCGGCCACCATGCTTTACGTTGGGTCGCTGGTGTTGCACCTGCCGCTATCCACCACTCAGGCGGTGACCAGTTCGATTGTGGGCGCCGGCGCTAACCAGCCCTTCGAATCTGTTGTCTGGTACCGCGTGGTCAAAGTGTTCGGACATTGGCTGATCACACCGGTCGTTTGCATTTTGGCCGCAGCGGTCTTAGCCCTTGCCATGGACCCGGTGGGTTAACTATCTAGCGTCGCCCCGGGTTGCTGGGAGTGCGGAACAAAACGCACGCTCATTGCCTTAAATCCCGGAGTATTGGACTCGCGAGCCACCAAACCTCGGTGTACTAAAGCGTTAGCTTCTGGGAAGTAGGCAGCAGCGCAGCCCTTCGCCGTAGGGTAGGACACCAGCCTGAAACGGTTAGCCCGGCGCTCGGTACCACCGAAGGTTGAAATCACATCCACCAGATCGCGGTCTGCAAAGCCCATCTCCTGCAGATCCTCAGGGTGTATGAGGATCACTCGCCTCCCGTCTTTAATGCCGCGGTAGCGGTCATCGAGCCCGTAGAACGTGGTGTTGTACTGGTCATGACTGCGCATAGTCTGCAAGATCAGGTGACCGGCTGGGGGCTTAAGCGCTTCAAATGGTGAAACCGTGAACCGGCCCTTGCCGATATCCGTGGCAAAGGAACGTGAGTCACGTGGTGCGTTCGGCAAGACAAAGCCGTTACGTTCGCGAACCCGTCGGTTAAAGTCTTCAAAACCAGGCAGGACTCGTGCAATGTGGTCACGGACCACGTCATAGTCATCGGCCATGGCACGCCAGTCGACGACATGGTCATCACCCAAGATGGCCTGGGCCATGCGTGCCACGATGACAGGTTCGGCCAGGAGGTGCTCGGAGACCGGGGTGAGCCGGCCCTGGGTCGAGTGGATCACCGACATCGAGTCCTCCACGGACAAGAACTGAGCACCCTTAGGGTGCTTATCATCTTTGTCGGTGCGGCCAAGGGTGGGCAGAATCAATGAGGTCTGTCCGTGTACCACGTGAGAGCGGTTTGGTTTGGTGGAGATATGCACGGTCAGCTTGGCCCGCTGCATACCTGCTTCCAGTAACTCGGTTTCCGAGTTGGCGAGGGCAAAGTTGCCACCCATGGAGACGAACACGTCCACGTCATTGTTTTCAAACGCATCTAAGGCTTCGGTGGAATCATAGCCATGAACACGAGGTGAATCGATGCCAAACTCTGCGTCCAGGGCCTCAAGCAGCTGCTCGGTTGGTTTCTCCCAGATCCCCATGGTGCGGTCACCTTGCACATTGGAGTGTCCACGGACGGGGCACGCACCGGCGCCCGGCTTGCCGAAGTTGCCCTGCAACAGCAGCAGATTGATGATCTCCTTGAGCGTGGGCACCGAGTGCGGTTGCTGGGTTAGCCCCAGCGCCCAGCAAAAGATGGAGGCCTTGGATTCAATGAGCAATCTAGCAACTTCGGTGATCTGCGTGCGCGTCAGTCCGGTGGCTTCCTCGGTGGCATCCCAGTCAATTTCGGCGCGAGCGCTCTTGTAGGCCGCAAAACCGTCGGTGACTTCGTTGATGAACGCCTGGTCCACTACGGTTCCGGGGTTCTTCTCTTCCTCAGCTAGCAAGAGATGCCCAAATGCCTGGAACAGTGCTAGGTCGCCGCCGACCTTGATCTGCAGGAAGTGGCTGCTGATCTCGCTGGACTTGCCGAGCATACCGCCGACGGTCTGCGGGTCTTTGAAACCGAAGAATCCGGCCTCGGGCAGAGGGTTGACCGCCACAATCTTGGCTCCGCGCTTGCGCGCGTCAGCCAGTGCGGACAGCATCCTCGGGTGGTTGGTTCCCGGGTTTTGCCCCACGACAAAGATCAATTCGGCGTGGTCAAAGTCTTCGAGCGACACTGTGCCCTTGCCGATTCCAATGGTGGGGTTCAACGCCGAACCCGAGGACTCGTGACACATATTTGAGCAGTCTGGCAGGTTGTTGGTACCCAGCGAGCGGGCGAGGAGCTGGTACATGAACGCCGTCTCGTTGGCGGTGCGTCCAGAGGTGTAGAAGACACACTTATCCGGGGTGCTGGCGTTAACGTGTTCCCCAATGGTGGCGAACGCCTCCGCCCAGCTGATTGGTTTGTAGTGGGTGTCCCCCGGTCGAATGATCATTGGCGCGGTGATGCGGCCCTGAGAACCTAGCCAGTATTCGGTTTTATCGCGCAGCATACTGATTGGGTGTTGTTCCCACCATTGCGGGGTGACGGTGCGGGCGCTGGCTTCTTCGGCCACGGCTTTAGCGCCGTTTTCGCAGAATTCTGCAGGCTTGCGGGCACCGGTAATCGATTCGGGCCAGGCGCAGCCCGGGCAGTCGAACCCACCGCGCTGGTTGATCCGCAGCATAGAACGCAAGGTTCGGCTCGGTCCGGCTTCCGAAAATCCGCGTTCCATGGAGACCATCACGGCTTTTAGGCCGGCGGCGCTATGTTTCGGTTCACCGACCTTGAGGTCATCTTCGTTGATGTCATCTTTGGGTGCTGGACGATGCATGGTGGTCCTCCGCCTGAGCTACTTGGTGCCTAATATGCGTTGTGCATGAGTGTATAAGTTGATGCTTTGCCCGCGGGAGAATCCGGCCAGGGTAAGCCCACATTCATCCGCTAGCTCCACGGCTAAGGACGAAGGCGCACTGACCGCGCTAAGTACCGGTATTCCCGCCATGGCGGCTTTCTGTACCAATTCGAATGATGCTCTGCCGGAGACCTGCAAAATGCTCTGCCGAAGAGGCAAGTCGTTTGCCCGCAGGGCAGCCCCGATGACCTTGTCCACGGCGTTATGCCGTCCCACGTCTTCGCGCAGGATCAACAGCTCCCCGTCGGTGTTAAACAGACCCGCCGCGTGGACTCCACCGGTGGAATCAAAGAGCCGCTGCGCGTCACGCAGTGTGTCCGGCATTTTTAGCAGTGCCTCGAGCTGAACCTGCCCGTCGTCGGGGTTCAGCACGTAGTTGGACTTCTTGTGCACCTCATCGATCGAGTTGGTCCCGCAGATCCCACAGGCCGAACTTGTCACCACGTTGCGGGCGGCCGACAGATCCGGAACCTGTGCGCCGAAGCCCAGCTGAGCTTCAATCACGTTATAGGTCTGATTGCCGTCCTCGTCAGTTCCTGAGCAGTAGCGCATCGAGGTCAGCTGTTCGGCGCGGGCAATGATTCCCTCGGCATGCAAAAAGCCTGCCACGAGATCAAAGTCATCTCCCGGGGTGCGCATCGAGGTAGTAAAGGCAGTGGAGCCAAAACGGATCTCCAGTGGTTCTTCACCTGCCAGTTTTTCTTCGCGCACGAAGCTACTACCGCCCAACGTGGCGCGGATAATGCGCCGTCGCAATATTTTGCGTCCCATTGCGGTTTTCCTATTCTTGCAAGTGCTCCGAGTCACTTACAAACGTATCCCAGAATCCTAGCGGCATGGGCACTTGTGACCTTTTTTATTATTCGTCGTCTGGCTGGAACAGATCCTCTATCCGGCACCCAAAGAGCGCACTGAGTTTAAACGCCAGCGGCAATGAGGGATCGTAGCGTCCTTTTTCCAAGGAAATGATCGTCTGTCGCGAGACCCCCAGCGCGTCGGCGAGCGCCTGCTGGGACAGTCCCCGCTTTTTACGGTGATCAGGAAGGGAATTTTCCATTAGCCTTCAGCCCGTTTGATCAGCAGGTAGCGCACGCCGAAGTCGGCCATCGCCAACCCAACCACGCCAGCCAAGATTAAACCGGTGGAGGCCTGGACTTCGATAAACGAAAGGACCGCTGCCCCCAGACCGCAGACGAGCAAGATATCTTGAAAGACACCCACCGCAGCCTTGTCATACCACTGGGATTCCACTGAGATCTCGGGATTTTTGGTAGCCCCACGTAAGGTGGAGCGATCCAGCAGTAAGGCCCAGCAACCCACCGAGAGTACCGGCAGCAGTCCGGCAGCCATGATGAGCGCCGCCAGGACAAAGTCCCCTGGAAAGTTTAGCGTCGCGAAGAGCAGGCCCGCGCCGAGCGATAGCACCGCGCCGGCGAGCAGCGAAACGATGATCAGCATTGCCTGGCTACCGCCAAAGCGTGACCGTCCCCAGCGGGCTTTGGTTTCTTGTTCCGTGTTCATAACATCCTCCTTGTAATGTAAACCAAACTTTACAGACAAGGGAGCTTTACAGTCAAGCGGCCTTTACAAAGAAGTTTAAAAACCAGCGGCGCCGTGCTTTCGCATGGCGCCGCTGGCGGTGATCCCCTCCAGGATCCCCGGAAGACCCCCCTTCCGGTCCGTCTACCGCCCCATCGCAATAGGGGCGGCATCCGAAATCTTTATCCGAAGCGTCCTGAGACGTAATCTTCGGTGGCCTTCTGCTCCGGATTGGAGAAGATGGCTGCGGTTTCGTTGTACTCGATGAGCTTGCCTGGCTTGCCGGTGCCGGCAATGTTGAAGAACGCGGTCTTATCGGACACGCGTGCGGCTTGCTGCATATTGTGAGTCACGATCACCACGGTGTAGTCGCTCTTCAGCTCGTTGATCAGATCTTCGATGGCAAGTGTGGAGATTGGATCCAGGGCCGAGCACGGCTCATCCATCAAGATGACGTCCGGCTTCACCGCAATGGTGCGGGCGATGCACAGGCGCTGCTGCTGGCCGCCGGAAAGACCTGAACCGGGCTTATCCAGGCGGTCCTTGACCTCATTCCACAGGTTCGCACCGCGCAGCGATTTCTCCACCAGGGAGTCGGCGTCCGAACGGGAGATCTTTTTACCATTGAGCTTCACACCGGCCAGCACGTTGTCCTTGATGGACATGGTGGGGAACGGATTCGGACGCTGGAAAACCATGCCAATCTGGCTACGCACGGTCACCGGGTCAACGCCCGGACCATACAGGTCATCCCCGTCCAGCAATACTTCACCCTCGACGCGGCCGCCGGGGATCACTTCGTGCATCCGGTTCAGCGTGCGCAGGAAGGTGGACTTGCCGCAGCCCGAGGGGCCGATGAATGCGGTGACCGACTTTGGTTCGATGTTGATCGAGATATCTTCAACGGCGAGGAACTTGGAGTAGTAGACGTTCAGCGCGTTGACGTCAATGCGTTTTGCCATGGTGTATTCCTTGGAAATCTAGTGTGGATAAGTGCCGGAGCCTTAGGCTCAACGGCCCTTCTTCGGGGCGAACAGCGAAGCGATCAAGCGGGCACCGAGGTTCAGTGCCATCACCATCAGGATCAGCAGCAGGGCCGCAGCCCATGCGCGCTGTACCGACGGGTCAATATTTGTCGGGCTGGTCGGAGTGAGAATCTGGTAGTAGATAAAGGTCGGCAGCGTGGACATCCAGTTTGCGAACACGTTCGTGTTGATCTGGCTTGCGATACCGGCGGTCACCAGAATTGGCGCGGTTTCACCGATCACACGGGCGATGGCCAAGGTGACGCCGGAAGCAATACCGGAGATCGCGGTCGGGATAACCACCTTCAAGATGGTGCGCCAGCGGCGCACACCCAAGGCGTAGGCGGCCTCACGCAATTCGTTAGGGACAATCTTGAGCATTTCCTCGGTGGAACGCACCACCGTAGGAATCATCAGCACGCTCAATGCGACCGCGGCGACGATACCCATGCGGGCGTTAGGACCAAGGATCAACCCGAAGAAGGCTGCGGCAAACAAACCGGCAACGATCGATGGGATACCTGTCATCACGTCGACGAAGAAGGTGATCGCCTTGGACAGCGGACCGTTCTTACCGTATTCCACCAGGTAGATCGCGGTGAGCATGCCCACCGGAACCGAGATAACCGTTGCCCAGAGGGTGATCAGCAGCGTGCCCATCAGTGCGTGGTAAGCACCGCCAAGAACGGGAGTTCCATCGGCTACGGTCTGGTTATCAACCGCACCGGTCACACCATTCATTGAAGTGAACAGGAAATGGCTGCTCATTCCCGGAAGGCCCTTTTCCAGCACCGTGTACAGTACCGAGGCCAGCGGGATCAGGGCCAATAAGAAGGAGCCGTAGATCAGGTAGGTCCACATCGCGTTGCGCCCTTGGCGCTTTCCCTCAACGACCGCGGTAAGCACGGTAGCGGCGAGGACAAAAAGTACCGCAGAGTAAATTGCGAAGGTTGCCACGCTGAACCCGGTCAGCGTGGATAGCGCCGCTCCGATGATAATCGCGCCGGCAGCGGTAGCCGGCACGGCCCAACGTGGAAGCTTGCCCTTGGACAGGGAGTTGCGTTTGCGGCTTGGCGGGGTCGGCGTGGCCGAGTGCTTATTGCTGGTCATGACACTCATCAGTTAGCTCCCGAGAATTCCTTGTGGCGGGCGATGATGCCACGGGCGATCATATTCACGATCAGCGTGATCAAGAACAGCACCAGGCCGGCGGCAATCAGTTCTGCCAGACGCAACCCGAAAGCCTCGGGGAAGTTCAACGCGATTTCCGCGGCGATCGTCTGGTTACCGGATTTGATCAGCGAAGGGATCAGGTTGCCGGTGGACAAGACCAAGGCCACGGCCATGGTTTCGCCCAGCGCACGGCCCAGGCCCAGCATGACCGCCGAGATAATGCCCGGACGCGCGAAGGGGATCACCGCCGTCGTGATCATTTCCCAGCGCGTAGCACCCAATGCCAGTGCGGCTTCCTCATGGAGCTTGGGAGTCTGCAAGAATATTTCACGGCTCAGCGAGGTGATGATCGGCAAGACCATCACCGCGAGCACAATGCCTGCGGTAAACATGGTTTTACCGGTCTGCGAGGCAGGACCGGCGAAGATCGGAATGAAGCCCAGGTTTGCTGCCAGCCATTCAAAGATTGGAACCAGCGCCGGGGCGAGCACCATATAACCCCACGCACCGTAGATCACCGAAGGGATCGCGGCGAGCAGGTCGATGACGTAGCCCAGCGGGCCGGCGACCTTACGTGGAGCAAAGTGCGAAATAAACAGGGCCACACCGATGCCGATAGGGGTGGCAATCAGCAGCGCGATCGCCGCGGCGATCACGGTACCGATAACAATCGGCCAGATGTAGGCGAAGAAACCTTCCCCGCCGGAAATGTCGGCCGGGTCGGCGACAAACGTCGGCAGGGCCTGGATGAGCAAGAAGATCGCAACGGCGAACAGCGTGACTAGGATCAGCACACCGGCAGCCAAAGCGGTGCCGGAGAAGATCTTGTCGCCCGCTTGACCCGAGGTCGATGACTTGCTCTTCAAAGCATTAGTCGTCATGGCAGGAGCCTTTACAAGGAGGGGGTTACGACTGCGAGGTCGTGGGGGTGGAGGGGTTTTGCGTGGGCGGATCACTTTAATCCGCCCACGCGGTCATGCTTGGATACTACTTTGCTACGGTGATGCCGTCGATCGACTTGGCAGCCTTCTCGGAGATGGCGGCCGAGATCGGGGCGTTACCGGCAGATTCCTGCGCGGTCTTCTGGCCTGCGTCGGAGATGACGTAGTTGCCGAAGGCCTTGACCAGGTCAACGGTTGCCTGATCCTTGTAGGAGCTGCAGTAGATGTGGTACGAAACTAGCACGATTGGGTAGGTGCCAGCCTCGGTGGTGTCACGCTCAAGGTCCAGCGCCAGATCGTTCTCGGCTGCGTCCTTGACCGGGGTTGCGGTCTCCAGCGCCTTGGCTGCTGCCTCGGCCGAGATCTTGGTGTATTCCTCGCCGACCTTGACGTTCACGGTGGACAGCTTGCCCACTGCGGAGAAGTCGGCGTAGGTGATAGCGCCGTCGGTGGAGGTGGTGGTGGAGACCACGCCGGAGGTGCCCTTAGCGTTTTCCGACTGGATGTCGCTTGGCCAGTCACCGGAAACATCGTAGTCCCAGACGTCGCCAGCTGCTGCCTTCAGGTATTCAACAAAGTTCTCGGTGGTGCCGGACTCATCGTTGCGGTGCACCACGGTGATCGCGGTGTCCGGCAGTTCAACATCTGGGTTCTGGCTGGCGATAGCCTCATCGTTCCACTTGGTGATTTCCTTCTTGAACACCTTGGCGATGGTTGCTGCGTCCATGTTGATCTCTTCGACGCCTTCAAGGTTGAAAGCGATCGCGATCGGGGAGACGTAGGCAGGAATGTTGAATGCGCCCTCTGGGCCGCAGACTTCCTTAGCCTTGGCGGCTTCTTCAGGCTTCAGGTAAGCATCTGAACCGGCGAACTGTGCGCCGCCTGCCAAGAATGCTTCGCGGCCAGCGCCGGAACCATCTGGGGAGTACTGCACATTGGCGTCCGCGTTCTCGGCCTTGAAACCGGTGATCCAGGCTTCCATTGCCGAGTTCTGGCTGGAAGCGCCGACACCGGTTAGCGTGCCGGTGACGCCGGATGCAGCCGAGCTGCTGGCCGACTCCGAGCCAGCGGCTGCGGTTGGGTTATCTGATCCGCAGGCGGTCAGTGCGAGCGCGGCGACGGAAAGAACTGCAGCAGCGCTGCCAAAACGATTGAGCTTCACGAGTATTACTCCCCATTTATGGATGATCTGAGTGGGACCAACAGCGGACATCTGCCACGCTTCGTATACGACGTTAAACGCCCTAGGTAACCAGATCACCCAGCCAAGGTGAACGGAAGGTTAACAACCCGCACAATCTCACGTGAGCTCGATCACCTGGTTTATTTTTGGTGTTTTCCTCACCAACTGGCGCAACATCGCCGACGCGAGGCACCCTCTTGCGCAGTGTCATGGAACACTAGTGGCATGTCCCAAGCAGGAATAGCGCACCGCACGTGGAAGTTTCTGAGCCAACGCAACCGCTCCGGACTGGTGCGCACCCGAAACTCCCTACCGCGTATCTCGCGTATGACGCTGGGCGCAATCGGCGCATTCTGGATTGCTTCGGCAATCTGGGGACATACCGATCCAATCTTCGCCGCCACCAGCGCGCTGGTATCTCTGGGCTTCGGATCGGCCACCACCACCCGGCGCACCGCAGAGGTCGCCCTAGGCTGCACCCTGGGTGTGGCCCTGGGAGACATGCTGATGCACTGGTGGGGGCAGGGTATTTGGCAGGCAGCCGCGGTGATGTCGTTATCTCTGGTGGTAGCCCGCTATCTCGATTCTGGCGCAATTTTCTCAACTCAACTGGGTATGCAATCGGCTCTGGTGGTTTTGCTGCCGATTAGTGCCGACGGACCCTTCGCACGCTCCATTGACGCAATGACCGGCTCGGTGCTTGCGCTGCTCATCGTGATCTTGTGGCCCAGCGACCCGCGACGCACCCCCGTCAGTGGCCTCTCTGACCTGCTCAAAGAGCTATCCGAGGTGATGATCGAATGCTCCTGGGCGGTCCGCGACGATGACCACCGCGCAGCATTCCACGCACTGATCAAGGCTCGCGCCACCCAACGCCATCTCGATTCTCTTCCCGGCGCTTTCCGTACGGCCCGTGAAGTCGCCACGCTCTCCCCCACCGGACGTCGACATCGCCATGAGCTGAGCCGGCTATCCTCACGTTTTGAACACTTTGATCGTGCCACCCGTAACTGCCGCGTTTTCGCCCGCCGGCTGGCCTCGGTGCTGAGTAATAGCGCACTGACCGCGCAGGGCGCGCAAAGCCTGGCGCCACTGCTGCGTGACACATCCGAAGCGGTAAGTACGATGGCCCATTCGGTGCGCGAACCGACCGTGGCCGGACAAAGAAAATTTGAGAAAGCCGCCCGGCTCCAGCTCGAAGAGGTAGCGGCTCAACTCGACCCGCGGGAACTTGGCGTCGAAGGGTTGCAAGGTGAAGGGCTGATCTTGCTGCTTCGCCCGATGGTTGTGGACCTATTGCAGGCGGCCGGCCGGGATCACGAAGAAGCTGTGGGGCCACTGCCTCGCCTGAGCTGAATTGTCCGTTGAGCTAGATAACATTGAGCTATGGCCAAGACCTCCACACGCAGCAAGCCTTCCGCAAGCTACAAATGCGCCGAATGCGGCTGGACAACGGTTAAATGGGTTGGCCGTTGCGGCGAATGCCAAGCTTGGGGTTCGGTCGACGAGGTTGGCGCAGTCACCGCGCGCACCGCACCGGCCGCCAAGGTGGCACATATTGCCCAACCTATTGCGCAAATTGATGGTTCGGCAGCGGCATTCCGTACCAGCGGGGTCTCCGAGCTGGACCGCGTACTCGGTGGCGGGCTCGTCCCGGCCGCGGCAATCTTGCTCGCCGGAGAGCCCGGGGTAGGAAAATCCACCTTGCTACTTGATGTAGCTGCCAAGGCGGCGGCAACCGGCCTGCGCGTACTTTATCTGACCGGCGAGGAGTCCGCGGCTCAGGTTAAATCACGTGCCGAACGGATTAACGCGGTAGCAGATAATCTGTATCTGGCCGCGGAAACCGACCTGTCTCTCGCGCTGGGCCAGATTCGCGAAATTGACCCCCAGCTGCTGGTGCTGGACTCCGTTCAGACCTTCTCTTCGGCAGAAATCGACGGGTCAGCCGGAGGCGTGTCACAGGTGCGTGAGGTCGCGGCCTCCATCATTAATGCCGCGAAGACCCGGGCAATGACCACCATTATGGTCGGCCACGTAACCAAGGAAGGCTCGGTTGCCGGCCCGCGGCTGCTCGAACACCTGGTGGATGTGGTCTGCCAGTTCGACGGCGAGAAACACTCCCGGCTACGCATCTTACGTGCGCTGAAAAACCGCTACGGTGCCACCGATGAGGTGGGCTGCTTTGATTTGAATGAAGATGGCATTCATTCACTGACGGACCCGTCAAAGCTTTTTGTCACCCGCACCCGCAACCCGGTACCAGGTACTTGCATTACCGTGACTCTGGAGGGCCGCCGCCCCTTGGTCGCCGAGGTGCAAACCCTGCTTTCACGCTCCAGCGCTCCGGCTCCGCGCCGCGCTACCAGCGGCCTGGATCCGGCGCGCGCGCAAATGGTGCTGGCGGTACTGCAGGCGCGAGCCCGCATGGACCTGTCCGCGATGGACTCTTATATCGCCACCGTTGGCGGGGTAAAAATTACCGAACCTGCTGCGGATCTCGCCTGCGCCCTGGCAATCGCCTCGTCAATGAACGATTTCCCGCTTCCCCAAGACTTTGTCGCATTCGGCGAGGTGGGGTTGGCCGGTGAGGTGCGCCAGGTACCAGAAATTTCCCGACGAATTACCGAGGCTGCCCGGCTGGGGTTCTCTTTCGCCATGGCACCTTCTACCCCGGAACCGCTAAAAAATATCCCAGACGGTATTCGCGTCTTCCAGGTCGAGTCGATCACCGAGGCCCTAGACGTCGCCTTTACCCAGCGAAAGAATCCAACAGGATAAAATGGTGGTTGCTGCCCGCTGAAAGGACGCACGGTGAAACTGCACCCTACCCCCGCACTGTTAACCACTCTGGCCCGGATCGCACCGGGAACCGAGCTTGCTCAAGGGCTTGAACGCATCCAGCGTGGACGTACCGGAGCGCTAATAGTTCTAGGTCATGACCGGGTAGTTGAATCCATCTGCTCCGGCGGTTTTCGAATAAACACCGAATACACACCCACCCGGATCCGCGAACTAGCGAAGATGGACGGGGCGATTATTCTTGACGCAACGGGAAAACAGGTACTGCAAGCAGGCGTACAGCTCATGCCTGATGCTGCGATCGAAACCCAAGAATCCGGTACCCGGCACCGCACAGCCGAGCGCGTGGCAGTACAGACCGGTTTCCCGGTTATCTCGGTCTCCCAATCGATGCATACCATCACGCTATATGCGGCCGGCGAGCGCCACGTGCTGGAAACCAGCGAGCGACTGCTGGCGCGCGGTAATCAGGCGGTAGCCACCCTAGAGCGGTACCGGCACCGGTTGGACCAGGTCACCAGCGCCCTGTCTGCCGCGGAAATTGAAGACGTCGCCACGGTTCGCGAGGTTCTTGCGGTGCTGCAACGCACCGAAATGCTGCGCCGAACCAGCGAGGAGATCTCCCGGCATGTCCTGGAACTGGGCGTTGACGGCCGCCTGCTCGCGGCCCAGCATGCGGAACTGCTCGCCGGGGTGCAAGCCGATAACCAGCTGATCCTGCGCGATTATTCAAATGCAGAGGGCGTGGAGCTGGATATTGACGAGGCGCTGAAGAAGCTCGCCGAGATCACCGACGCACAATTGGTCGAGCTGGAAGCGCTCACCAAGATTCTGTTCCCGAATTCGACGGTGAGCCAGGATGACCAGCTCACCCCGAAGGGTTACCGGCTGCTCTCCCAGATCCGCACGGTGCCCAAGGCTATCGGTGAGCGGCTGGTGGCGGCATTCGACAATCTGCAGCACCTGATGGCGGCGTCCACCACCTCACTGATGGAAATCGAAGGCGTCGGCGAACAGCGCGCGCGTTCGATCAGGGAAGGTCTCGCCCGGATGGCCGAGTCCTCACTTCTGGACCGGTACATCTAGTCCAGCTGGAAGGTCACCGGCTCCGAATTATTTTCGCCTAAGGCTGCGGTGAATTTGTAGGTTCCCGGACGTGGTTTCACGTTCACTGACTTGCACCCCGGGGCCGAGCGTTGCCGGGACCAGGTGAAGCGAGCGGATTCTTTTTGTCCTGGCTTCATTTTCATTGCCACATCTTCACCGTCGGTCAGACAGTCGAGAGTGGAGAAGATGCGGTCGTTGCCACTGGTGATCAAGAATTCTTGTTGTGTGGTGCCCACGTTTAATTCGCACTCACGCTCTGAACTGTTCTCAATGCCAAGGATCAACACCGGCTGCTTATCGGTAGGGTACGAGCCTGCGTCGGTGCTGGCGGTAATTTTTACCTCATCCGAAGAGCACTTGTCCCCCGTGTCCGGTGTCGCGGACTCATTGGGGCTTGGCGAACTGCTCGGCACCGCCTGCGGCTTATTTTCGGCTGGCGTGCTGGCTCCAAGAATTCCGGCCAATGCTACGCCGCCCCAAACCAGCAAGCCGACGATTGTTAAAGCAATCACGGACACGGCAATGCGCCGGCGGCGGTAGACGCTGGCCGCTGATTTTCCCCCCGATGCATTACTCATGGCTTAAGGCTAGTTCATTGCTGAGCCTCAGCCCGGTAATGCGAGCCGATTCCACACCGTGAATCGGCTCGCTTAGAGTGGATATGTGCAAGAAATCCACCAACAAATTAATCACTGGTACCAGCGCAATGCCCGCGACCTCCCGTGGCGCCGTCCTGGCGTCAGCGGCTGGGCCGTTATGGTCAGCGAATTCATGCTGCAGCAAACTCCGGTGGTGCGCGTACTGCCGGTCTGGGAGCAGTGGATGCACCGCTGGCCACGGCCTCAAGATCTGGCCGCCGAGCCGTTATCCGAAGCGTTAAAAGCCTGGGGCCGTTTAGGCTACCCGCGCCGCGCCATGCGTTTGCATGCGGCCGCCATTGAAATCACCACCCAGTACAACGGTGAGGTTCCCGAAACCGAGCAGCAGCTGCGCGCACTTCCGGGGGTCGGCGAGTACACCGCCGCGGCCATTGCCTGTTTCGCCTACGGACAACGCACAGTGGTAGTTGATACCAATATCCGCCGGGTGCACGCCCGGTTATTTGGTGGGATGGCCCTACCCGAACCAAATCCGCGGGCCAGCGAGTTCGTCCGCGCCAAGCAGGTGCAACCCGAAGAGCACGCAAGCGCTAACCTGTGGAATATCTCGGTAATGGAGCTTGGCGCGCTGATCTGCACGGCGCGCTCACCAAAATGTGATGCCTGCCCGGTCTATGAACACTGCGCGTGGATTAAAGCCGGGCAGCCCGCACCGCATTACGCGCCTAAGGGGCAAGCGTGGAAGGGCACCGACCGCCAAGTGCGTGGTGCGATGATGGCGATCTTGCGGGCCCATGAAGAACCCGTACAGCGCGAGACTTTCCTGGCGGATTTAGCGCTTCAAAACCATGGCGACTTTGTAGCCCTGCACAAGCTTGATGCTCCGCTTGAGCAACGCGAACGCGCACTGGCCGGGCTGCTGAGCGACGGATTAGCGCTTGCCGAAGAATCAGGCATCCGACTACCAAGCTAAGCTACGCGCGCCAGTTATCGTATTTTGGCGCCACCGTCCTATGCTATGGCTATGAACGCAAGCGCAGACGCGGCTAATGCCGCCCGCAGGGCAGCCGATCACCCCTGGTTTGAGCGATTGGCCAGGTTCGGGTACGTGGCCAATGGGATATTGCACGGCGTCTTAGGCGCGTTGGCTTTGGTGCTCGCCACCGGCGGCTCCGCTCAGGCAGATCAAAGCGGTGCCATTCAGGCTCTCGCGTCGCAACCATTTGGTGAAGTGTTGTTATGGGTCTGTGCCGCTGGATCCCTGCTTTTGGGTTTGTGGAATATTTCTCAGGCGTTCCTCCACAGCGACAAGCTTCGTACGCGCATAAAATTTGTGTCCACCGGGTTAGTTTTTCTGCTCACCGGCGGAGCTTTCAGCCGTTATGCCATCGGCAGTGGCAGCGATTCAAAGAAGACGGCTACAAGCCTCAGCGGTGAGCTGATGGGGCATCCTGCCGGGCAGCTCGCATTGCTTATTTTTGGCGCCACGGTGATCGGCATAGGCGGGTTTTTCGTCTTCCGCGGCGTGACCCGCAGGTTCCTAAACGACCTGAAAGCCACTGGTGGCACGGCGATCTCCCCCGCAGTCAAAATTACCGGAACAATCGGTTATATCGCCAAGGGCCTGGTACTTGGCGCTCTTGGCTTACTCTTTATTGTCGCCACAATTCAGCATGACCCCGAGGAAGCAACGGGAATTGACGGGGCGCTCAAAGCCATTCGAGACCAGAGTTTCGGTTCAATCGCGCTAGCGGCCATCGGTGCCGGATTGCTGGCCTACGCGGTGTACCTGCTTTTCCGTGCACGCTATGATTCGATGGACTAGAAGGTCAAAATCATCCGGGTGTTGCCTAAGGTATTCGGCTTGACGCGCGCCAGGTCCAAGAACTCGGCCACACCCTCATCACGCGAGTGCAGCAGTTCCTGATACACCTCTTGGTCAACGGCCGATTGATCGGCCATCACGGTGAACCCATGACGTTCAAAAAATTCCACTTCGAAGGTCAGGCAGAAAACCCGGGACACTCCGACTTCTTTGGCCCTGCGCAGTAATTCTTCAATCAGCACATGTCCAACGCCCTGACCGCGGTATTTGGTGCTGGTGGCCAGCGTGCGGATCTCTGCGATATCTTCCCAAATCACGTGCAGTCCACCACAGCCGACTACTTCGCCGACGCTGGCATCCTCGGCGATGACGAACTCTTGTATGGACTCGTAATAGGTTACCGCTTCCTTATCCAGCAAGATTCGGTCTACCGCGAGCGGGCGCACAAGGTCCCTAATTTTCGCGACATCGCTGGTACGGGCTGAACGGACGGTAAAAGTATTCACCTGCCACATACTATTCCCGTAACCAAGCCCACCCAAGCGCTGAAGTCTTTTTTGTGACACATCAGCCACGCAATATGCAACACTAAGGACGGACAACCACAAATCAGGGAGCACGATGCAACAGCATATGGCCAAACCCGGAGCCGGCTTGCTGCTAGTGCTCCTGGCCTCAGTAGGTATCGCCCCGTTGTTTACCTACGGGCTCAGTGCCACCAGCGACCTGGTTATTTCGGACCTGCAAATCAGCGAGACGCAGTTCGGTTTACTTGCCACCGTATGCTTCGGTTGCGCGGCTATAGGTAACGCCGCCTTCAGTAAGTTTGCGGATCGGCGCGGTGACGCCAGCTTATTCATCATCGTCTTTGGGCTATCTGCTGCCGCGCTTGCCTTGGCTGCTATTCCCAGCGGTTACGCGTTGCTTCTCGTGGCCGCGATGTTCGCTGGCTTCGCGCAGTCCTTCCCCAACGGGGTGACCAACCGAGTGCTGGTCCAACGCGTGCCAGGGGCACAACGCATCACGTGGACGGGCATCAAGCAGTCTGGTGTGCAGGTAAGCCAGCTGGTGGGCAGCCTCGGATTCCCGTTGCTGGCCGCCTGGATTGGCTGGCGCGGGGCCTCATTGGTTGGAGCGATACTTGCCGCGGTACTCGGGGTGCTGACGGTCAGGCTGATCAACGCCACGGCCCTACTTCCCGTCCCGACGAGCAAGCCACGGAAAAATACGGCAACCGCGACCGGCCCTTCCACTCGTTTTATCGTTATCACGTTGACCGCCTTTGGCTTCATTAACGGTATGGGGGTGCAGGCAACCAACGTGTACCTTCCCCTGTTTGCGGTGCGCGAGTTGCACTTTTCATTGCTTTTAGGCGGCTTGACCGCGGCCGTGGCAGGAGCCTTCGGCGTGGCCGCACGTATCGGCTGGGGAGCACTGATGTCTAAGGGAGTCTCTGCACCTAAACTGTTGCTCACCTTAGCCCTGTTAGCCACCAGTGGCGCGTTGACCTTCTGGCAAGCCCAGGTACAGCATTCTGCTCCTCTGTTATGGGTTGCGGTGCTCTTACATGGTGCGGCAGCCCTGGGCGTTTCGGTGGTGCTGATGGCCGCGTTGCTGCGTGCGGTTCCAGCCGCTTCACTAGGTAGTTCCACCGGCATTGTCTCGGCCGGGCAGTTTGCCGGGTTTACTTTTGGACCACTGGCTATGGGTGCGTTGATCTCCTCGCCTGGCGGGTTCACTACCGGCTGGCTGGCGGTAACCGGAGTGTACCTGTGCTGTGCGGGCCTCGGCCTGTACTTAGTCTTGCGGAAACGCAGCTAATGGATCTGGCCACCTTGGCTCACCTGCGCCGGGCACGAGACCTCATGGATCGGCATTTTGCGGAACCGTTAGATGTTCCTGCCATGGCCGGGCGTGCACTGATGTCCCCCGCACATTTTTCTCGGGAGTTTAAGCGCGCTTACGAAGAGACACCATACTCATACCTGTTGACCCGCCGAATCGAACGAGCCATGGTGCTCTTACGCGCCGGAGTTTCGGTAACTGAAGCTGCCATGGCTGTTGGGTGGAGTTCGCTTGGTTCCTTTAGCAGCCGATTCACCGAGATAGTTGGTGAATCACCTTCGGCTTATGCAGCACGTGAGCATTCTGCGACCGAGGAGATCCCAGCGTGTGTTGCCAAGATCTTGATGCGCCCTCCCCGATTTTGAGCAGTTTTGGAGAAGCTCAGAGTTTTCCCCGACGCTAGGCTGAATTCATGACAAATATTAGTGTGCAATATATTCCGGTTACCGTACTTGATGTCGATGAAGCCTTAGTTTTTTACCGTGACGCGCTGGGTCTTGAGGTCGTCTCGGATGTAGCTCACGGCGGGTTCCGCTGGGTATCTCTAGCAGTATCTGGGCAACCTGGTCTGAACTTGGTACTCTCTGCGCCAGGCGCTGGACGCTCAGATCAAGACGCGGCCGCTCTCGCGGAACTCGTTGCCAAGGGGGCGCTAGGTGGCCTGGTGCTATCCGTCAATGATTTGGACTCGGTGTTCCAAACCGTCAGCGCCAGCGGGGCAGAAGTCTTGCAGGAACCTATCGAACAACCGTGGGGGCCTCGTGATTGCGCCTTCCGCGATCCGTCGGGAAATATGGTCCGCATCAATCAAAGCGCTTAGGAGTAATTGAACATGTCGGAAACTCAGGGATTCAGCGCGGCAGAAAAAGCCGCAATGAAAGAACGCGCGGCCGAACTAAAAGCCCCGAAGAAGCGCATGAGCAAGGCTGAGAAGCAGCAGGCCGCGCGAGCGGACCTGGAAGCAAAAATCGCCTCCTTCGAAGGAAGCGATAAGGAACTGGCTCAGCGCCTGCACCAGCTGATCACCACCACGGCCCCACAATTGGAGCCAAAGCTCTGGTACGGGATGCCTGCTTATGCTCTTGATGGCAAGGTTTTGTGCTTCATTCAAGATGCCAAGAAGTTTGAGGCACGCTATCTAACGTTTGGCTTCAACGATGTGGCGCGACTAGATGAGGGGACCTTGTGGCCAACTTCTTTTGCGATCACCGCTCTGGAAGAAAAGCATCTCAAAATGCTCACCGACTTGGTGGCCAAGGCAGTGAAAAACTAGGTTAAAAGCACCGCGGGTGAGGTAGTCGGAAGTTATCCGAATACCTCACCCGCGGTTTTTATTGCCTAAGCCTTAGCTTTCCAGCGCAGCTGGTGCCGGTTCGCCTTCCAGCTCACCGGTTCCACCTTCTGCATGGAAGACAAACTTACGTGTCTCCGCTTCGCCTTCGACGTCAACGGTGATCTTCTGCCCTGAGACAATCTGCCCGAAGAGGATCTTCTCCGAGAGCTGATCTTCAATATCGCGCTGGATCGTGCGACGCAATGGACGAGCGCCCATGGCTGGATCGTAGCCACGCTCGGCCAAAAGCTTGCGCGCGGCCGGAGTCAGCTCGATGGTCATACCGCGGTCATCTAGTCGCTTGGCCAAACGTGCGACGAACAGATCCACGATCTCTTCGATCTCGTCCTGGTCCAGCTGTGGGAAGACCACGATGTCATCAACGCGGTTCAAGAATTCCGGACGGAAATGCTGGCGCAGTTCTTCCTGAACCTTTGCCTGCATCCGCTCGTAGCCGGTACGGGTATCGGCCGATGCCTGGAAACCTGTCATGACACCCTTGGAGATATCTCGGGTACCAAGGTTGGTGGTCATGATGATGATCGTGTTCTTGAAGTCGACCACGCGACCCTGCGAGTCGGTCAAACGACCGTCTTCCAAGATCTGCAGCAACGAGTTGAACAGGTCCGAGTGGGCCTTCTCCACCTCGTCAAAGAGCACGACGGCGAATGGACGACGGCGGACCTTCTCGGTCAGCTGTCCGCCTTCTTCGTACCCGACGTAGCCCGGAGGGGCACCGAAGAGCCGCGAAACGGTGTGCTTCTCGGAGTACTCGGACATGTCCAGAGTAATCAGCGCATCTTCTTCGCCGAAGAGGAACTCGGCCAAAGCCTTTGCCAGCTCGGTTTTACCTACACCGGTTGGACCGGCGAAGATGAACGAGCCGCCTGGGCGATTTGGATCCTTCAGACCTGCACGGGTACGACGGATCGCCTGGCTAATCACCTTGATTGCCGAGTCCTGGCCGACCACACGCTTGTGCAGCTCGTCTTCCATGTTCATCAGACGCGAGGACTCTTCCTCGGTCAGCTTCACCACTGGGATACCTGTGGAGTTAGCCAAAACCTCGGCGATGAGTTCCTCGGTGACCTCGGAGATTTCGTCGAGGTCGCCATTGCGCCAGGACTTTTCCTTCTCGTTACGGGCCTCGATGAGCTTGGATTCCTTATCGCGCAGCGATGCGGCACCTTCGAAGTCCTGCGCATCAATCGCAGCTTCCTTCTCCAGTCGCACGGTCGCGATTTCCTCGTCCATTTCCTTCAACGCCGGAGGTGCGGTCATGCGCTGGATGCGCAGTCGAGCACCGGCTTCGTCGATCAAGTCAACGGCTTTATCGGGCAGGAAACGATCCGAGATGTAACGGTGCGCCAGCGTAGCAGCTGCCTGCAGTGCACCGTCGGTGATGGTCACGCGGTGGTGCGCTTCGTAGCGGTCACGCAGGCCACGCAGAATCTGCGTGGTCAGCTCGACCGAAGGCTCCTTGACCTGAATCGGCTGGAAACGACGCTCAAGCGCCGCGTCCTTCTCGATGTTCTTGCGGTACTCATCCAAGGTGGTTGCGCCGACGGTCTGCAGTTCGCCACGAGCCAGCATTGGCTTGAGGATCGAAGCAGCGTCGATAGCGCCCTCGGCGGCACCTGCACCCACGAGGGTGTGGATCTCGTCGATGAACAAGATGATGTCTCCGCGGGTACGGATTTCCTTGAGCACCTTCTTCAGGCGTTCTTCGAAGTCACCGCGGTAACGTGAGCCGGCCACCAGTGAACCGAGGTCCAGGGTGTACAGCTGCTTGTCCTTGATGGTTTCCGGGACGTCTCCACGCACGATCGCCTGGGCTAGCCCCTCGACTACCGCGGTCTTACCGACGCCTGGCTCACCAATGAGTACCGGGTTGTTCTTGGTACGACGCGAGAGGACCTGCATAACGCGTTCCATCTCGTGTTCGCGACCGATAACCGGGTCCAGCTTGCCTTCGCGGGCTGCTGCGGTGAGGTTGCGGCCGAACTGGTCCAGTACTGCAGATCCCGCAGGGGTTCCCTCGGACTGTCCACCAGAGCTAACACCAGCCGAAGCGGTGTCCTTGCTTCCCTGGTAGCCCGAGAGCAGCTGGATGACCTGCTGGCGCACGCGACCGAGGTCGGCACCCAGCTTCACCAGCACCTGGGCTGCGACGCCCTCGCCCTCGCGGATCAGGCCGAGCAGAATGTGCTCGGTTCCAATGTAGTTATGACCCAGCTGCAACGCTTCGCGTAGCGAAAGCTCCAAAACCTTTTTGGCGCGAGGAGTGAAGGGGATATGACCGGAAGGGGCCTGCTGGCCCTTACCGATAATCTCCTGCACCTGCTCACGCACGGCACCCAACGAAATATTCAGTGATTCGAGCGCCTTGGCGGCTACCCCATCACCTTCGTGGATAAGACCGAGCAGCAGGTGCTCGGTGCCGATGTAGTTGTGGTTGAGCATGCGCGCCTCTTCTTGGGCGAGCACGACAACTCGACGGGCACGGTCAGTAAATCTCTCAAACATCTTCGGCACACTCCTTGCTTACCAATAGTTCGATGCTACGCACCAGACGGCCACAATGCGCCCTTGTTCGCCATAGGGATAACCGGAAGGCGTAGATTCCTCCATAATTGAATGGCATACCAATATTTGGTGCGCTAATTAGTTCATTAAATTTCAGACTTATTCCATCAAGCATGAACATTCATTGGTACACCAAATAAATGAGCCGTGATGTACCCGTTATACAAGCAAGGGGCCGAAGTATCTTTCGATACTTCGGCCCCTTGTAGAGACTTATTGAATACCCAGTAAATTACTTGGCGCGACCTCGGCCACCCTTACGCATTGCTGCGTTGTAGGCATCCACAACATCAGCGTTCAAACGCCCGCGAGCGTTGACCTTGATGTTGTTTTCTTTAGCCCATGCGCGAATTGCAGGGGCTTCACTCGTGCTGCTCTGCTTGGCTGAACGTGCAGCATCGATATATGGCTCTAAGGCCGCACGGAATTCGTCGGCGTGCTCCGTATTCAAATCCATTTCGAAGTGCTGACCAGCAACACTAAACGAAATGGACTCAACAGCTTCGCTACCATCAATGTCGTCAATCAGGGCAATCTGAACCTGACGTGCCATTATTCTATTTCCTCCATGCGTGGATTTGCTGAACTAAGCTCCAAAGAACTCAAAGTTCATTGCAGAAATCAAGTATAGTCAAAATTCGCAATAAATCCGAACGCAACAAAGAATTAAGGGGGAATTACTAGGTTTATCCTATTTCCCAGGCGTACCAGATTCTGAATTGCCACGATCGATGAATTTTGCCTCGGCTTCAGCCTGAGCCTTACGTTCATTTCTGTCGGCGTTTGTAATCGCTTTCATCGCGTACCAGAAAATGAGCGCCAAAGCGATAGTCGGAACAATAGCCTCTACATATGGCATGGGCTTTAGGCCTCCGGCTTGAGTAATGGGAACAAAATTGTTTCGCGAATACCCAGATCGGTAAAGAGCATCACTAGTCGGTCAATGCCCAAGCCGATGCCACCCATTGGCGGGGCACCATATTCCAGTGCACGCAGGAAGTCTTCATCAAGCTGCATCGCTTCGGGGTCTCCGCCGGCAGCCATCAGCGACTGTTCGGTGAGGCGTTCGCGTTGGATGACCGGGTCAATGAGCTCGGAGAATGCGGTACCACGCTCCATGCCACCAATAATCAGGTCCCAGGCTTCGATCACACCAGGCTTCGAGCGGTGCGGACGAGCCAGTGGCTGTGCCAGCGGCGGGTAATCACACACGAAAGTTGGGTCGATCAAGTTCGGCTCGACGATCTCGCCGAAGAGCTCGATAACCAGTTTCTGCGCGCTCCACGACGGATCAATCTTAACTTCGTGCTTTGCGGCGACTTCGCGTAGTACCGAGGCATCCGTATCCGGGGTGATTTCCACACCCACGGCTTCAGAGAGTCCCGGGTAGACGCTCAGCCAGCGCCACTCACCATCAAGATTGATGGTTCCCTTGGCGGTCTCCAAGGTTCGGCCAGCGCCGATGGCGTCCGCCGCGTTGAGGATGATCTCCTGCATACGCTCGGCCATCACATACTGGTCTGCATAGGCTTCATAGCATTCGAGCATGGTGAACTCTGGCGAGTGCGTGGAGTCCACGCCCTCGTTACGGAAGATTCGGCCGATTTCGAAAACTCGATCCACGCCGCCAACCACAGCGCGCTTCAGGTATAGCTCAAGCGCGATGCGCATGGTCATTTCCTGATCAAAGGCGTTCAGGTGGGTTTTGAATGGGCGGGCCGAGGCGCCACCGTGCACCAGCTGCAGCATCGGGGTTTCCACCTCGACGTACTCCTGGTTTTCTAGGGTGTTACGCACGGCGCGGATGATCGCTGCACGCTTGTAAACCATCTCGCGTGCCTCGTTGCGCACGATCAGATCTGCGTAACGCTGACGCACACGCGTTTCTTCGTTCAAATCTGCGTGCAGTACTGGAAGCGGGCGTAAGGCCTTGGAAGCCATTTCAAACCCCTCGGCCATGACCGAAAGCTCACCACGGCGCGAAGAAATTACCTCGCCGGTGATAAACACGTGGTCCCCGAGGTCTACCAGGGACTTCCACTGGGCTAAGCGCTCCTCGCCGACATTGGCCAGCGAGAGCATTACCTGCAGACGTGTTCCGGCGCCCTTTGGGCCGCCCTCCTGCAAGGTGGCGAAGCAAAGCTTGCCGGTATTGCGCATGAAGACGATGCGTCCTGCAACGCCGACGCGCTGACCGGTTGCTTGGTCCGGCTCCAGATCTGGGAACAGTTCACGGACCTGCTGCAAAGTATGAGTGCGTGCCACCCCAACCGGGAAGGCTTCCTCGCCGTTTGCCAGCAGGGCGTTGCGCTTATCGATGCGGACCTGACGCTGGTCGTTCGGATCGGTGCTATCTACGGAATTATTTTGGGAAGTCACAATAGTCCATTCTACGTGTCATTGATTGCTCTGTGGCCTGATCATGATGCGACTTACATGGTGATCTTTATGCCTTAACGAAAACAAGGTGCCGGGATCACTCCCTGCACCTTGTTTCGGTACTACCAGATGGTTACGCGGTCGGCCGGGTCTAGCCACATCCCGTCGCCTGGCTTCGTGTCAAAAGCCTCGTGGAAGGCTGCCAGGTTCTTCGGCACCTGATTACAGCGGAATTCGCCCGGAGCGTGTGGGTCGGTGGTCACCCGGACAACTGCGGTTTCCGGGCGGATCAGCGTACGCCAGCATTCTGCCCAGGCGTAGAAGAAACGCTGATCACCGGTAACACCTTCGATCACTTCATCTTCTGCGATACCCCGTGCCGTCAGCTCTAACTTGTATGCCTGGTAGGCGATACCTAGCCCGCCAAGGTCACCAATGTTTTCGCCGAGAGTCAGCTGGCCGTTGACCTGGTGATCTGGTGCTTCCGTAGGGCTCAGCGCGTTGTACTGGTCGATGAGCTTTCCGGTGAGCTTTTCAAAGGCAGCTCGGTCTTCCTCGGTCCACCAGTTTGTTAGTTGCCCGGTACCGTCATACTGCGATCCCTGATCGTCAAAGCCGTGACCGATTTCGTGTCCAATGACCGCGCCGATAGCTCCGAAGTTGGAGGCGATGTCGCGATCTTTGTCGAAGAATGGCAGGCGCAGAATGGCAGCCGGGAAGGCGATCTCGTTGAGCAGTGGGTGGTAGTAAGCGTTGACCGTCTGCGGGTACATGAACCACAGTTCGCGATCCACCCCATCGTCAATCTTCTTTAGCTCACGCTTAAATTCGAATTCGTTGGCCGCTGCAAGATTAGCGATAACGTCCAACGGGTCCGTCGTGATCGAAGAGTAGTCGATCCATTCATCGGGGTACCCGATCTTTGGCCGGAACATCGACAGCTTTTCCAGCGCCTTTTCGATGGTTGCAGCGCCCATCCACGGCAGATTGGAGATGGAAATACGATAGGCCTCAGTGAGTCGTTCAACTAAAGCATCCATCGCGGTCTTAGCTTCTTGCGGGAAATGCTTGGCTACGTAAAGTTGACCGATGTCTTCACCTACGCCACCCTCGGTGAACGAAACGCCGCGCTTCCAGCGCTCCTTGAGGGTTTCCACTCCGCCCAGCTTCGCTGAGTAGAAGGAGAAGTTTTCGTTAACAAAAGCACTAGACAGATACGGTGCGAACGAACGCAGGACCTGCACAGTGAGCCAGTTCTTCCAGCTCTCTAGTGGCTCGGTGTTTAGTAGTTCAGATAGTGCCTTGAAGTAGCTTGGCTGCCAGAGGACTACCTCAGCGCTGTACTTCGAATCGATACCGGCACCCTGTAACCAGGACTGCAGCTCAGGGAAGAGTGCAAGAACTTCGTCTTGGTTCATCAAGTTGTAGCGTGCTTGTGCGTCGCGGACCTTAACTCGGTCCCAATGGTGACTCGCAATCTTAGTCTCCAAGTCCACCACTGAGCTCGCGGCGTTCTTCGGAGATTCGATGCCACCAAGTTCCAGCAATCGACTCAGGTGCTCCTGATAATCCTCGACCGTCTGAGAGAACTGCTCTTCACGGTAGTAAGACTCATCTGGTAGCCCAAGGCCGGCTTGCAAGAAGGTTAGGAGGTTGCGCTCTGGATTTCCTGCGTCATTCATCGCACCGGAGGCGAGGAATCCGCTGATGCCCTTGCGGTAGAAAGATCCAGAGAGCTCAATTAGCTGATCTATCGTCGAAAGTTGCGCAATTTCGCGTAGGTACTGCGCGACAGGCTCTGCGCCACGCGCTTCAATCACTTCTTCATTCATAAAGCTGCCGTAGAGCTCTGCAATACGCTTGGTGGGGCCCTCAGTCTGGGTGCCCGACTCGTAGGACTGGACCGCTTCGGTGATGATCGCGTGAACCGCGTCTTCTGCGTCATCACGCAGTTCCATGAATGATCCGTAGAGCCCCTGATCGCTTGGAATCGATGCCGAGTCGAACCACTTGCCGTTCGAGTGACGATACAGGTCATCCTGAGGGCGGATGGAATCATCGAGATATTTCAGCGCATCAGATGTCAACGAGGGGCTCCCTATATAGCAGATCTAGTAGTATCTACTATTCACTGTAGCTATTAGTTCTTTGCCCTGAACGAGCTGAGCCATATATGCGCCGACGGCTTAAACAGGTGAGGCCCCGAACACCACAGTGTCCAGGGCCTCAAACCAACCACAACAACATCATCATCAGATGACGTCGCTTACTCCAAGTTAAGTCCGGCGGTGACCTACTCTCCCACACCCTCACGAG